>PPYE01000001.1_pt1 | contig 270296 bp, 163 predicted proteins | sample 1559881 | NCBI WGS metagenome assembly PPYE01 (sample SAMN08240022, study PRJNA423297) | Human gut metagenome, whole genome shotgun sequencing project. | reverse complement strand
GTATTAAAAAGTATTACGGCAAATAAGTTAATGAATATTAATTTGAAATATATGAGAAAATTTACCGGAAATCAATCCATACTTGATAAAAAAGAAAGAAAACACTTCAAAGGTATCGTTTTTAATAGCAAAAATAGAAAGGGGTAGATAATATTTTCTCATTTAATGCATAAATTAGTGTCTTTACCTGAAATAATTAATACCTTTGAGTGCACGAATTAATTCATTTGACTATAGTGTTTCTTTCGATAGACTATAGTCGAATAAAAGAAGCACTATAGTCAACGATTTAAATGACTATAGTCAAACGAATAAAATCATGTAGCCGGAGACAATATTTACTGAATAACTAAAAACAAAATAAGACATGAGTGTTTATTATGATCTTTATGCCAGTGGCAACCCACAAAAAAAGGATGAGCAGCAACCACTTCACGCACGAGTGATTCCATCAGGAACTCTTGATGCTAAGAAGTTTATAGAATTAGTATCTAAAAGCAACGCCTTCAGTCAGGCTACCATTGAAGGATGCTTGCAAGCAGTCACCGATGAGTTACAACATTGGTTGAAACAAGGCTGGATTGTGGAAGTCGGAGAATTAGGTTATTTCTCCTTATCGCTGAAATGCGACCATCCGGTAATGGAGAAGAAAGAAATCCGCTCTCCTTCCATCCACCTGAATAAAGTAAACCTGCGCATCAACAAAAAATTCCGTGAGAACATGGAGCCATTACCGTTGGAACGCATGGAATCACCTTACCGAAGCAATGGCAATCCCGATGAAGACAAATGCCTTAGCATCCTTATGCAACATCTGGATGAACAAGGTTGCATCACTTGTGTCGATTTCACGAGACTAGCCGGCATAAGCCGATGCAAGGCAACTATACTGTTAAATACCTATTTAGAAGAGGGAATTATACGAAAATATGGTGGAGGTAAGACGGTGGTATATTTAAAGAAATAGAAAAACAAAGAAAATAGGATAGTCTGTTCCAATATGAAAGTTCTTCAAGTATTTACACCCTTCATGAAATCAGATGATAGTTCACTGGAGTATCATAGCCTATGGCAAAACAAGGACGTGTTTCCGACTGAATACCAAGATAACGAAAACACTTGTAGACAAAGTTGTCACTAACGGTGGCTCGAAGCTCATTACGTATGAAAGCTACCACCCAACGGTATCCATGGGTAGAATGTTCCGAGTGCATCTGCTCAACGAACTCCACCATCGTTTCCCTATTAAGGTCACGCGTAGAGGGATCACGACGCTTCCATTTATAGTAACCTGCACGGCTTACGCCCATCATGGCGCAAATATCCGTTATTGCAAAATCTCTTGACAGCATGTCGACTATTTTGAATTCTTCGTTTTTAAACAAACATACTCCGTTTGCCCAACCTCGTTCGTCCGCACCGCATAATTTTTTTTAGACGTTCATTCTCTATACACAAGCGTAAGATTTCTCGTTTATAGAATTCCTCCGTGCGGTCAATACCCTCAGGAAGTACATCCTTTATCTCTGCGTCAGCACGTACCAAAGCTTCAAGACCGCCCTCATCGTACTGTTTGAGCCATTTTCTGAAGACTGTGTCGGAGATGTCGTTAACTGTACAGCACTTCAACGGATTCTGCAAGAAATATCTGGGCGATATGCCGGGCAACCTGTGGAAAGCGATGGATGAACGAAAGAAAAAGAAAAAACGGATAAAAGGAACGTGAGTTCGTGACGCTCCGGTGAAAGCGGAAACGGACGGGGTGATCGTCGTCTACAGTCAAGGGATTGCAGATATACTGCTAGATAACGGGCTGGCGGTGAGAAGGTACGTCCCAACTGTTTTGAGGCACTGTATCATATACCAATACCGGGCCTTGAGGTCTTTTGCCTTTTGCATCAGAATAACATTGTGTGACCAGCTTAGTTGTTTAACCGACAATGTCATGAAAACTAACTGCAAATGCAAAACAGGTTGTTGCGTATTTGTAAGTTGTTGACTATATTCATTATAGAACTGAACTATCACCTGACAGTTTCTTACGGAGAAGCCTTTGATAAGAGGCGTTCTGTCTTTGGTGGCGAGTTCGGTAACCTGTTTGTCGGCAAGTTGTTTGTCGCCCTTGTCGCGGAAGACGGTAAGCCTACAATCCACGTTGCTACCTTTGGTACCTTCGGGTAGAAAAATACTTTTTCTTGAGTAATAAATAAAGCAGCAGCCTACTCTCCTAATTTTATTCCATTGTTAGTTATACTTTTTAATTCTCTCTCCAGTTACAGTACAGCTTCCTTAACAATGTTTGCTGCTTGTGACTCAATACACGGTCTAAAGTTCCCTGAATACCGCTATCTTTATCATATATAGCATCATCTTGCAAATATGATGTTAATCCCTCAATCAGAACTATCGGTACAACATATTCTCTAACTACTTCGTCATTATTAAGTTCCACGACCAACATCTGATTCACTTTATTGAGAGCTTCAACAGCTACAGGATTAATATCTTCTAAAAATACAGCAGACGAATTATTCCGGAATAATATAGTAAAGTTTGAATTATCGCAAATAAAACATGGTTTTCTAGGTCTTCCATTCCGGGATCTGATTAAAAGACATAGTTCTCCTGCGGCATTTTGCAATATATTAAATTCGTTCTCGGCCACATTATCTTCACAATTAACATTTCTTGGATCAGCTCTATTGTTTCTACTATTCTGCAAGACACTTTTTAAAAATTCAATATCAAAATCACCTAAATCTTCTCTCAACAATTTATAAGCTCTTTCTTTATCCAGTTCCTTTTGAAGCCGGGGAATATTATTCAACACACTTTCTTTTAAAATATCGAATGATAGAGCTGGCTCTGGGATTCCATCAATATGATGTTTCTTATTAATATAGTAAGTAAGTTCCGGAGACATCTTTACTTCCTCTATCCTAAAAGGAATGATAACTTTCTCCTGGTTGAAAGCTATATCTATTTCACTTTCTACATGGGAAGAGCAGTTAGAATAACTCGAAAAGATAAAAAGCACGATCTGTGATTCGGTTATCGCTTCAATTATTTCCCGTGCATATGACTTACCACCATATACATTCCTGGGAGCAATCCAACAAGTTAGACCGGCTGCTTCTAACATGGCACATACATCAAATGCAACCCCACTGTCTTTACTGGAATAAGATATAAAAACGTCGTATTTCATAATGTCTATATGTTAATAATATCAGGATAATTAACTCTTAACTAATAATGATAAAGTGCCAGGTAACTATTTTTCCAATTTTAATGAGAAAATGCTCTGGGCTATTTCTGCCAAGACGCTATCGGGAACTATAGTCCGGTCCACTTCCTCTAATTTCTCATTCAATAATCGGAAATCATGAACCTCCTCATACTCATCAAAACGATCTCCCATTTTTTCCTTCATTATTTCAACTACTAAAGCACTCGCCCGTTGTGATACACATAATTCTTCAAAAGCTTTCAAATATGCCAGTGAATCGTTCTTCTCCATTATTTCAAGGGTGTCTATCTTAGCACTATAATCACCATGAGAATTAGTTCCTGTCGCTTCTATATATAGATATTTCTTATCTTTATCAGTATTAGAAGAAACACCGATACAACAGGAAAAAATGACCATTGATATAGCACTTACTATAATAATCTTTCTCATATTATTAAATTTCGGGGGAGGTAACCTCGTGTTAGTTCTGTTTTATTGTTGCTAAAGGTAAGCATTATTCTTTTATAATGAACTATTCAGGTGAGATATTTATTCAATAACACTAACCGATGGAAAATAGGATGGTTTAGGGTGGTGCATTGACGAAGCCAAGACCATACTCTGCTTACCTATCACACGATTCCAATTTTCAATCAATGCTGTTGCAGAATAATGAAAAATGAACCGCAGCCCTAACCTATCATTGATCTTATATTAAGCCTTTTAGAAAAAACAAGCAAAAAGTATCTATTTATAGATGCGGCTGCGATGATGTAAATATTAAGAAACGTATAAGCAGCTATATAACAGTCTATTGTCTCAATATTAATTATTTTATTAACGCACTTCTTCAAAATCGCTTGCACAGCAAATTCCGATACCATATCTTTGCAACGTGATCACAAAATAATAACTAGATTTACTAACGATTAAAACTATTAAAAATTATGGCACTGAAATATGTAGTCAAGAAAACAACCTTTGGCTTTGATAAGGAAAAAGCTGAAAAATATGTAGCAAGACCATTCAACGTGGTTACTGTTGATTTTAAAATGCTATGTGACCAGGTAACAAAAGTAGGGTTCGTTCCACGCGGTACTGTAAAATCAGTACTCGACGGATTGATAGATTCGCTGATAACCTATATGGAAATCGGGGCTTCGGTAAGCCTTGGAGAATTCGGAACATTTCGTCCTTCATTCGGATGCAAAAGTCAGGATGATGAAAAAGGAGTGACTACGGACGCCCTAAAGAACCGTAAAATAATTTTCACTCCTGGAAGCATGTTTAAAGGCATGATAAAATCAATAAGTATCCAGAAATTGGATAGTTCTAAAACCAACAGTTCTCCCACGCCTGATGATGGAAAGGGAGACGATAAAGGAGAAGGAGGTGGTAGCGGAGAAGCACCGGATCCGGCAGCATAAGAAACGGTATTAATATGTAAAAAATCGGGTTTGACATTGTTCAAGCCCGATTTTTTCTATTATCTAAAATACTACTTTCTATCAGTTAACACCTTTATCGAATCCCGTTTTATAATATTAGGTTTCAAAAGAATCTCCGAATGTAGTTCAGTTTCTTCCAAAATCTTCTGCATCAACATTTTTACAGCAATAATGCCAATATTCTCCAGTGATTGTGCAATACGAGTTATAGGAGGATTTAGATAGTCCAGATATAAGTTATCATCAAACGAAATGATAGACATATCTTGAGGAATTCTCACTTTATGCTCATTTAATGCTTTGACGGCTCCCAAAAGAATTGTACTACTTAACGCAAATATAGCAGTAGGTTTTGTAGTAGAGTTCAGAGCCAACTTAGTCTCAATATAACCATTCTGAATCGAGAACTCATTTCCTCTTATCATTGCGTTATCCTGATAACCAGCTTCGCGAAGCGCATCAACATACCCGCGCACACGTTCTTTAGTTGTTATAGAGATACTTGGTCCCTGAATACAGAGAATCTTACTATGCCCCGATTCTAATAATAATTTTGTTGCCTGATAAGCCCCTACATAATTATCAGTAGCTACGTATGGCAAATTATGCTTCTCAAAATAGCGGTCAATCAGCACAATCGGAGTTTTAGCACTAATCTCCTCGAGTTTAGAAGGGTTTTCACCGGTTGGAACCAAAATAATTCCGTCTATCTTACGCGATAGAAGCGAATCGATAGCCTTATTTTCCTGAACAGGATCTTCCAGGGTATCAATAAGCATAACAGTATAATTATAACGTTGTGCTTCACGGATGACAACACTTGCTATATTGGCAAAAAAAGGATTATCTATGTGCGGTACAAGAAGGCCTATAGTATATGTCGTGTTGTTGCGCAAACTTTGCGCAACTATATCAGGCTGATAGTCCAATTCTTTAACGGACTGCAAAATAACCTCCTTAGCAGACTGGCTGATCCTATATTTCTCTGATTTCCCATTTAACACTCTGGAAATCGTAGAGATAGAGTACCCAGTTTTCTTTGATACATCAATCAGAGTTTTCTTCATTACTGGTTGTTTTTTGCAAAAATAACATTTTATTTGAGAAAAAAGCAAGAAAAATATTTTGTTTTGAAAAAAATTTCTATATTTGCGCAAACGATTGCGCATCGTTTACGATTCAATTCGCCTTAATACTTAATACTCATTATATGGACACAAAGAAGAAAATCGTAGTGATAGGTAGCAGTAATACGGATATGGTTATCAAATCAGACCGTCTACCAAAACCAGGAGAAACAATTCTGGGAGGAAACTTCTTAATGAATCATGGTGGCAAAGGAGCTAACCAAGCTGTAGCTGCTGCAAGACTAGGAGGAGATGTCACTTTCATATGTAAAATAGGAAATGACATTTTCGGAAATGAAACCTTGGAAATGTTTCACAAAGAAGGAATCGACACTACTTATGTAGGAATTACCCTGCAGGAACCATCAGGAGTAGCTCTTATCAATGTCGACAAAAAAGGGGAAAACTGCATTGTTGTTGCTTCCGGAGCCAACGGGACTTTATCGGTTGACGACATACAACGTGCAGAATCTACCATCAAACAGGCATCCATCGTCATTATGCAGTTGGAAACTCCAATCGAGAGTGTCACTTATGCAGCCAAAATGGCGAAAAAAGATGGAATTACCGTTATATTAAATCCCGCCCCTGCCCCTACTCAACAACTACCTGACGATTTATTAGCCAATGTCGACATTCTTATTCCTAATGTCACAGAGGCTGAAATCATCTCGGGAATGCACATTACAGATGATGAATCGGCAAAAGAAGCGATTCGTTATATTAGTTCGAAAGGCATAAAAACTGTCATTATTACGATGGGAGCCAAAGGAGCTCTCGCTTATGAAAATAACAAGTTTACCCACATTCCAGCCTTCAAAGTAGAAGCAGTAGACACAACCGCTGCCGGAGATACATTCTGCGGCGGACTGTGCGTAGCTCTGTCTGAGGGCAAAAATCTAAAAGATGCAATTATATTTGCAAGTAAAGCCTCTTCTATTTCTGTTACCAGAATGGGAGCACAAGTATCTATACCTTTGAGAAAAGAAATACAATAATCATCCTTAATTCTGTTATTATGATAAAACAATGTTCAATCCACGGTCTATTGACAAGTATGTTGTTAATAGTATTCTCTTTGATGAGCAATGACGTTATTGCCCAAAAGGCAATAAGAGGTACAGTCCTCGATGAAGCAAATGAACCTATTATCGGTGCTAGTGTCCTAGTCAAAGGCACAACAAATGGTTCTATTACAGGAGTTGATGGATCCTTCAATGTAAAAGCGAATCCTTCTGATGTATTGGTTATATCTTATGTAGGTTATGCAACTGTTGAACAACAAGTAGGAAATCAGACACAGCTTGTAATACACCTGCGCGAAGACTCGAAAGTGCTTAATGACGTTGTAGTAATCGGCTACGGCTCTACCACAAAGAAAGAGCTTACAGGATCGGTTACCAGCATGAAGAAAGATGACCTCAATCCCGGAACATTCACCAATGCTATGGGAATGTTGCAAGGAAAAGTGGCAGGATTACAAATTATCAACCCGAACGGTGCTGATCCGACAGCCAAATATGAAGTATTACTTCGCGGAACAAACACACTTTCCGCAGGCCAAGGTCCATTAATTATTATTGATGGGGTGGCAGGTGCAGATATCAGAAATATCAACTTCCAGGAAGTGGAATCTATAGACGTATTAAAAGATGGTTCGGCAGCTGCTATTTATGGAACAAGAGGTACGAATGGAGTAATCATCGTCACAACTAAACGTGCAAGAAGTGGCAAAACGGAAGTTTCTTATGATGGACAACTCACCGTGGGAGTCGTTTCACGCAGAGCAAAACCTTTATCGGCAAGCGAATACAAATCTGTTATCAAGGAGTATCGCCCAGAATTGGAAAGTTATATCTTTGACAGTGATACCGATTGGTTTAAAGAAATTACGCAAACTCCGTTCAGCCATAAGCACAACTTGTCTATATCCGGAGGTTCCGAGAAGTTCTCACATCACACATCTTTCAATTATGAAAAGAGCGATGGCTTGCAAAAGCATAATAGCTCCGAAAAACTAATGGCACGTACCAATATTCGCCAGTCATTATTAGATAAATGGGTCGATTTGGATTATAACCTGAATATCATTCATCGCAAATACAGTCCTTCCTCTACAAGTGCTTTTATGCAGGCATTTACCCATAATCCAACAGAGCCTGTTTATGACGACAGCGATCCGGATGCCGGAGGATATAGCCGTATCAAAGCAATGGAATATTATAATCCGGTAGCGATCATTAACGAAAGGAACATGGAAAGTAAGAATGATAATTATGGTGCAAATATCCGTGCTACTCTAAACATATTGCCTATAAAAGGATTAAAATGGGAGAATTTTGTTTCATACGACAAAGAACAATATGAAACACGTGAATATTACACACATTATTATCCTAGTTTAATAGGAACAAACGGGCAAGCCTATATTGAAAACTATCAGGAAAACGATACACAATATGAGTCTACTTTAAATTACTCGAATATTTTCGGAAAACATTCCATTCAGGCATTACTCGGATATACATACCAGTATACTTACAGCACATCTGCATCCATGACAAATTCCGGTTTCGACTTCGATGACAACCAGACTCATAACATCGGGACAGGAACAAATCTTACTGAAGGCAAAGCCAGTATGTCATCCAATAAAGAAGATAATACATATATCGGATTCTTCGGACGTTTTATGTACAACTACGATGATAAATATCTTTTGTCAGCTTCACTACGTCGTGATGGTTCCAGCCGTTTCGGTGACAATAATAAGTGGGGATGGTTCCCGGCTGTCAGCGTAGGTTGGCGTATAAATAAAGAGAAATTCCTCTCGAATGTCAAATGGATCGATGATTTAAAATTGAGAGCCGGATACGGAGTTACCGGTAACCAAGATTTCTCAAACTACAAATCTTTGATGATGATGACTACAGCCGGTAAATTCTATTACAATGGCCAATGGATTAATACTTATCAACCTGCAAGTAATGCAAATCCAGATCTAAAATGGGAGAAAAAAGCAGAGTTCAACGTTGGTGTTGATATGACAATGTTTGATAACCGCCTTTCATTCACTTTCGATTATTACAAACGGACTACTTCTAACTTGTTGTATGACTATATCGTACCGACTCCTCCTTATGTGTATAATACCCTGTTTACGAATGTTGGAAAAGTAACTAACGAAGGAGTTGAATTAACAATATCCGGTACACCTTTTAACACTAGAGACTTTACATGGAACACCTCACTTACCGTTTCGCACAATAAAAACAAATTGGTGAAATTCACTAATGATGAATTCACTAACGGAACGTACAAAGTGGGATGGTCTACAAGTGCAGCCTGCTACACTCAACGCCTGATAGAAGGACAGTCATTGGGTACTTTCTACGGTCCTATATGGTTAGGAACTGATACAGATGGAAAAGATGTATTGTTAGGACAAAATGCGGACGGTTCCGTACCGGAAGAACAATGGGAAAAAATTGGATGTGCCTATCCGGATGCCACTCTTAGCTGGAGTAATACCTTCAGATATAAGAAATTCGACTTGAGCTTCTCACTACGTGCATCTATCGGCGGAGAAATTCTGAACAACTATGCGATGGAATATGAAAATTTAAGCAGCATCGGACTTAGAAATATCTCATCAAACTGGTTATCTCAAACGAATTTCACAAGTACGACCTATAAATATTCCTCCAAATATATAGAGGATGCTTCTTATTTAAAACTAGATAATGTTACCTTTGGATATACCTGGGATTTCACATCTAAAATGATAAAAAGACTAAGATTGTCTCTTACTGCACAGAATGTATTCTGCATCACCGGTTATTCTGGTGTCGACCCAGAAGTTGCCCTTTCCGGGCTGGAACCCGGTATGGAAAGTTTAAGCTATTATCCGCGTACAACAGAATTTACTTTTGGAGTTAATATAGTATTCTAAAAAAATAAGATTACCATGAAAAAGACAAATATAATATTAAGTTTCGTTATCTGTATATTATTATACGGATGTACCGATCTTAGCGAAACTGTTTATACAGGAGTAGCTATGAATGACTTCTTTAAAAATGAGAAAGAACTGGTAGCCAATGCAGGTAGAGCATATACGAAATTACAAGGATACAATTCCGAACAAAGTTTATGGACATTGCTTTTACAAGCTTCTGATGAATGTGCCGTTCCCGCTTGTGGTGGTTCCTGGTACAGCAATGGACGTTATGAAGAAATCCAGACGAATAAAATTCCACCCGCAAATAAATTATTGACAAGGGGATGGAACTGGATATTTAATGGTATTGCTGCATGTAATGAAATTATTTACGAAACGGAATTATCACCTATCCAGTTTGAAGGAAAAGAGAAGATTATAGCTGAAATGAAAATACTGCGTGCTTTCTACTATTATCAGGCCATTTCTTGTTGGGGAAACGTACCTTTCACAACTGACTACACGGAAACCGGATACCCGGAACAAAAAAGTCGTGAATATATTTTCAACTATCTGGAAAAAGAAATTAATGACAATATCGAGTTCCTAGACAGGGAGCCTTCAGATACTAATTATGGACGGGTCACACAAGCTGCCGCTTATTGTATTCTTGCGAAAATGTATCTGAATGCAGAAGCATGGTTCGGTACTCCAATGTATGACAAAGCAGAGAAAGCCTGTAAAGACATTATGGATATAGGTGCTTACAGCATTGAAGACTCTTATTCCACTAATTTTGATATTAAAAATGAAGATTCTAAGGAGAACATCTTTGTAATCCTGTATGACAGAGTATATACTAGCGGTGACAGTAACTCATTTTATCTGCATACGCTGACACTGGAAGCTGCATCACAAGCAACATTTAATATTCCGGCAGCTCCATGGTCGGGTTTTCTCTGCCAACCGGACTTTTTCCAAACATACGCAGAACAAGATCTTCGCAGAAGTCAGAGCTGGTTATACGGTCCTCAAGTAGACCTAAGCGGAAAGGATCTTGGTTTCGAATATACTCCTGTCTTCCCCGAAGAAAAATATTACAATAGCAACGGAGGACGTGGCACATACGACGGTGCACGCTGCTGGAAATGGCATTACCAAACTGATGGTTCTTTAAAAGAATATACAGTTAGTATGGACAACGACTTTGCCATCTTCCGTTATGCCGATGTTGTATTAATGTATGTAGAGGCTTTGGTACGACAAAACAGAACAAGTGAGGCCATCCAACTGGCAGACTTCAAGAAGATTCGTACAAGAGCAGGGCTTGATGCATATACTACAAGCCAATTGACGATTGATGAACTTTATGCAGAACGAGGCAGAGAACTGGCATGGGAAGGATGGCGCCATGAAGATATGATACGTTTCGGAAAATATCTGAAAAAATATTGGGCACACCCTGACCAAAGTTCAGAAACTTTTAGAAATGTATTTCCAATTCCTACGGATATTTTAAATGCAAATCCAAAATTATCTCAAAACAAAGATTATTAACCACAATTGGAAGGTTCACATAGAAAAGTGTACCTTCCAACAAATCAACCCTGATAAGTATGAAAAAACCAATCATCTTTTTACTTGTTTTAATTACTAACATCTTATTTATCTCTGCACAGAAGATTTCAAAGACAGAGTTAAAAGACAAAATAGCCGGAGCTTGGATCGGGCAAATGGTAGGAAACATATATGGACTTCCTTTTGAGAACAAGTTTGTAGATGAACCTGCCCCGGAATCCAGATTTCCATTCGGTTACACTAAAAACATAGATAAATTGCAGAAGTATAACGGTGCATTCTCTGATGACGATACTGATGTTGAGTATATCTACTTACTATTAATGGAGAAATATGGCGTAGAACCTACTTATGCCAATATGCGTGAAGGATGGATGTATCATATCCGTGACCGTGTATGGCTAGCCAATAGGGCTGCACTCGGATTAATGCATCTTGGATTCACCCCTCCGTTCACAGGTGACGAAAATCTGAATCCGCACTGGTATCAGATCGACCCTCAATTAATCAATGAGATATGGGCGTATACAGCACCGGGAATGATTTCGTATGCTGCAGGAAAAAGTGATTGGGCGGCCCGTATCACAAGCGATTCGTGGGCAGTATCTCCCACTGTCCTATATGGTGCAATGTACGCTGACGCTTTTTTCTGCAAGGATATCCGCAAACTGATTACACGAGCCTTGAAAGAACTGCCTGCTGATGACAGATATGCGATAGCTGTAAAAGAGATGATTGCTTTATATGACAAATATCCTAAAGATTGGGTAAAAGCACGTCAAATCATGGCTAAAAAATATTACATAGATGAACCGGCCATGACAAAAACAATCTGGAATGCTAATCTGAACGGATTATGCGGCATTTTGGCTATGTTGTATGGCGAAGGAGATTTCCAACGGACATTGGATTTAAGCTGTGCAATGGGATTTGACTGCGACAATCAGGCAGCCACTATCTCCGGACTTCTAGGAGTAATGTATGGCGCAAAGTCTCTTCCCGAAAGTTTGACTAAACCTATCGAAGGATGGGAAAAACCCTTCAACGACCGGTATATCAATATCACCAGATTTGATATGCCCGATGCTTCCATTGAAGACATGATTGAACGTACTTACAACAAAGCAATCGAACTGGTTTGCTCTAAAGGAGGAAAAGTGAAAGGTGATATGGTATATGTTAACCCTAAAGCACAATTCATTCCCCCGATGGAATTCTGTATCGGTCCGAATCCGGACTTGGAAATCGGACAGCCTACCGATTACTCATTTGCCTGCAGAACAAATGCTAATTTCAAATGGGAACTGGTAAAAGGTAAACTTCCGGCAGGAGTTACATTCCAAAACGGTAAACTGGCAGGAACTCCTACAGAAGCCGGCAAATATCCAATTACCCTTCAATTAAGCGCAAATAACAAGAACTCAATTACTAAAGACTTTGAGTTATTGGTTAAAACCAAGAATATAGCCCCCAAGGCTGACACTATTTACGCAAATATCCGCAAACTAAACGAAGAAGTACTCGATTCTTGCTGGATTACCTTTGGAAAACCGATGTACGCAACAAATGTAGAAGTAATTAATGACGGAGTCAAAGATGGCGTAGGATCTGTATTTTATTCATTAGCGGCCAAAAGTAATCTGCCTAAAATAGACTATTTCGGATACGGTTGGAAAGAAGAGCATAACATCAATATGATTGTTTTAGATATGGGCTGTCTGGAGGAATTCGGAGGATGGTTTACTTCTCTGAACATTCAATATCTTGGAAATGACGGACATTGGTATGACGTAGGTAAATTCAAATCAACTCCGGCACTTCCCGAAACTGATATTGTATTTTTCCAACCTCCGTTTGCACAATATGTTTTGGAATTCCCGGCAGTAAAAACCAAGGGGATACGCGTACTAATGGATGCAAAAGTGCAGGAACACTGGCATAAATACACAAAGAATGTATCATCATTCATCTCTATCACCGAGTTGGGAGTTTATGAGAAATAAAGGAGGAGAAAAATGAGGAAAATAATTACGATATGTATTATAGGGCTTTTTGCTCTCAACGTACAAGCCCAGCCTGTAAAAACTTTAAAGTTATCTGATAAAGAACTTTTAGATAAGATTAAAGGAGGATGGGCCGGACAAACCATTGGTGTTGTTTTCGGAGCACCTACAGAGTTTAAGTTCACGGGAACTTATATTCAAGATTACCAGCCAATCCCCTGGGCGGAAGGTTACGTAAAATATTGGTGGGAAAAAAAGCCCGGATTATTCGATGATATTTATAACGATTGCACGTTTGTTGAGGCATTTGATGAACTTGGCCTGGATTGTTCACAAGAAGAACTTGCCAAAAGATTTGCATTCGCTGATTATCATTTGGCCCATGCTAACCAAGCAGGTAGATATAATATCCGCCAAGGTATCATGCCACCGGCTTCCGGTCATTGGTTGAATAACCCACATGCAGACGATCTGGATTTCCAGATCGAAGCAGACTTCATTGGTCTGATGGCTCCGGCAATGCTGCCGGAAGCATTGGATATCGCCTCCAGAGTAGGCCACATTATGAATAGCGGTGATGGTTTTTATGGCGGTGCTTTCGTAGCAGCTCTTTATAGCTCCGCTTTCTATGAAAAGAGTCCTAAAGCGATTCTAAAAACCGCAATCTCTGTCATACCTGAAGAGAGTACATTCCATCAATGTATTCAGGATGTAATCAATTTCCATTCTTTGCACCCGGACAACTGGAAAGATTGCTGGTACTTCCTGCAAGAAAAATGGAACTGTGATGTAGGATGTCCCAAAGGCGTATTTCTAAACTTTAATATTGACGCCAAGCTCAATTCCGCTTTCGTAGCATTAGCTATGCTCTACGGTAAAGGAGACTTCACCAACTCTATCGATATTGCAACACGCTGCGGACAAGATTCTGACTGTAATCCGTCTACAGTCGGCGGTGTACTCGGCGTCATGTATGGGTATGATAAAATCCCTTCATTCTGGTTAAACCCTTTGAAAGAAGTAGAAGACTTTACATTTGAAGGAACGAATATGTCGTTGGCAAAAGCATACCAAATGAGTTTCGATCAAGCTAAACAACTCATAGTCAAAACAGGTGGAAAAGTATCTGGTGGGGAGATAGAAATTCCAATCAAAAAGGCGGATATACTTCCTTTAGAACAAAATTTCGAAAACACCTATCCGCTTTATAGAGAACGCAAAGACTGCTTCCTGACAGATACATTTGAATTTGATTTCAATGGTAACGGATTTGTTATCTGGGGCAACATTTGCTGCACAAGAAGTATTACTCCCGATTATATCAATCGGGTATCTACACGCCACATCGGTTCCGAGGTGTTCGGATTGGCAGAGCCCAATGACCCTTACGTTGCTAAAGTGGAAATATGGATTGACGGAGAACTGGACCATGTAGCAGCTTTACCCATGAGAAACACAGACCGCAAAGTAGAACCAGCCTGGAAATACCTCATGAAGGAAGGAAGACACCACGTTAAAATGAAATGGCTGAACCGCAAAAAAGACTACATTATTCGTATCAACGACATAATGTATTATTCAGAGAAAAAAGAACATGATAGATTTTACTTTAATAAATAAGTTAAGATGAAAAAAGTCCTGATTAACATCATTCTACTATTTACCTTTTCCATATCGGGAATGGCACAAATAGAATATGGAAAAACAGTTGAAATAAGTAAAGAGGTACTGCTCGACAAAATTAAAGGAGGCTGGGCTGGACAAACCATAGGATGCACCTATGGCGGTCCTACAGAATTTAAATACAGAGGAGCGATCATTCATGAGAAAACTCCAATAATCTGGTATGATGACTATTGTAAGGACATCTTTACAGAAGATCCGGGATTGTATGATGATGTATATATGGATCTTACCTTTCTGGAAGTAATGCAAAAAGAAGGGATAAATGCCCCTGCCGAATCATTTGCCAAAGCCTTTGCAAACGCAGATTACAAATTATGGCATGCCAACCAGGCAGCCAGATATAACATATTACACGGTATTATGCCACCGGCATCGGGACATTGGAAAAATAATCCGCACGCTGACGATATTGATTTCCAGATTGAAGCAGACTTCATTGGAATGATATGTCCGGGGATGGTAAATACCGCCTCCGATTTTTCGGACAAGATAGGACATATCATGAACTACGGCGACGGATGGTATGGAGGTGTATACATGGGAGCAATGTATGCATTGGCTTACGTAAATAACGACATTTATACAATTGTCACGGAAGCTCTTAAAACAATACCCGAACAAAGTAAATTTCACCGTTGCATCACAGACGTTATTAAATATTGGAAACAATATCCCGATGACTGGCGTAAATGCTGGCTGGAAATAGAAAACCGTCATGCTTTTGAGATTGGCTGCCCGGAAGGGGTATTCAATGCATTTAACATTGACGCCACTATCAATGCGGCTTACTGTGTGATGGGACTTTTATATGGCAACGGCGACTTTTTCAAAACAATGGATATAGCCACTCGTTGCGGACAAGATTCCGACTGTAACCCGGCAACTGCCGCAGGAATTCTTGGAGTCATACAAGGCTACAAGGCTATCCCCGAATACTGGAAACCGGCACTCGAAAGATGTGAAAATATTAAGTTCCCTTACACAGATATCTCTTTAAGTTCTGTATACGACATTAATCTCAAACTATTGAGTGATGTATTAAAAGCAAACGGAGGAAAAATAAAAGGAGATAAATACTATACCACGATTCAGAAGCCAAAAACCGTAGCATGGGAAGTTTCTTTTGAAGGCTTATATCCTTCTGAAAGAAGAGTTATCAAATATGATCTCGGTACAGAAAAAACATTTGAGTTCAATGGCAAGGGAGTTGTTTTAATGGGGATGATCAGACAAGATGTTAAAGATAGTAATGACAATTACATCGCCATCCTGGAGGCCTACATTGACGGCAAGAAAGTAGAAACCATAGAAATGCCTTATGACTACATAAAAAGAAAGTATGACATTTTCTATAATTATGATTTAGAGGAAGGCCCTCACAAACTGGTTATTAAATGGATTAATCCGAATGAAAAATATGCCGTTCAATGTAAAGACATGGTGGTTTATTCATCCACACCGGCAGAGCCAATCAATCCTTATAAATAAAAGAGAGAAGCCATGAATAGAAAACTACTCCTATTATTAGCCTTATTATTATTTTCCTACGGATTGTCATCATGTTCGTCTGATGATAACAGTCCGTCTGAAGGCGAACAGACCGATACACCGGAACTGTTTACCAAACGCTATAATCCCGATCAAAGTTTTTACAGCAAAATATTAGGACAAGAAATCAAATATTCCGTATTACTGCCTCAAGAGTATCTATCGGAAAGTACGGGTAAATATGGAGTAGTTTTCCTTCTACATGGCTGGGGAGGGAACCAAAGTTCATGGGGACCTTCAGGTCTGAATATTCAAAGCATAGCTGATGCGCAAACCAGCAATGGTAGTATTCGCCCATTGATCTACATCATGCCGGAAGGTTTCAACTCTTATTTTTGCAACCGCTATGACGGAAAGTTCAACTATATGGATATGTTCATTAATGAACTCGTGCCTCTGATTGATAAGCGGTTCCGAACAACAGCCAGTAAGACGGAAAGAGCTGTTGCAGGATTCTCTATGGGAGGTTTCGGGGCATTAAGTATAGCATCGCAACATCCTGAAACATTCTCGGTATCAATAGGATTAAGTCCCTCTCTAAATACAGATGAACAATACATCTCTTTGTCACAAGACGGTTGGAATCTTCAATGGGGAAACAACTTCGGAGGAAGCGGCCAGACAGGAACAGGCAGGCTGACAAGCTATTATAAAAGCCAATGTCCGCTACACTTTTTCAAGGATAAACCAAGTTCCACATTTCAAACAGTACGGTATTACATAGACTGCGGTGATGATGAAGAAAGACTATATGCAGGAAACGGTGAATTACATTCTCTATTACGGGACAAAAATATCAAGCACGAATATCGTGTACGAAACGGTGCCCATACTGACAGCTATTGGCGTGAATCCATGAAAGAGGCACTGCCTTTTATCGAACGTTCATTCAAAGGAGAAAACTATCCGCAGGAAACCCTGAAAAAATTCACAGAGGAATTACATGCTACTAATAAAAACATAAAAGTAGGTAATTCCAATATCGAACTATGGTTACCGGATGACTACAATTCCGAACTAACTTACAAAGTTCTTTATTACAGCAAAGGAGAAGGTAATATTGATCTTACAACAAAGAAGGTAGCAGTGGCATTAGATTCTCTTATGCAAATCAAACGTATGATAATCGCAGGTTTTAATGTGAAAGAAATGATTCAAAATGAAACAAATTTTTCAGCTATTACCGATGCAGTGGAAAAGACGGTTCATACGGAAAGCAATGCAGATTTCAGATTAGGATTAACATACGGTTCAGAAGCTGATTACTTATACAATCAGTCAACAGGCAATGCCCCTGCTATCAACTTTTTCTTTGCAGAAGACGCGGATATTATCAACCTTTCTGCCGAGAATCGTGCCAAAATCTATTATTTGGACATAACAGACGAAGGCAGCAACTACAATAGCATCTTTACTCTATTCAATGGATTGCGAGGTGCAGAAGCTCCAGTGCAATATCGTGTCAGAAACGGACTGGATAGTGAACAGTCCGCCCAAACAGGTATTTATTCAATGAGTTATTATATTGGTGAACAGTTAATAAAGAAATAATATGAAGAAGATACTGTTATATATTATCCTATTTCTATCAGGTATAGATGGAGCTTGGGCACTTCCTATAGAAAAAGAAGGGATGAGTATTTACAGTCCGTCCCTAAAGCAAGAAGTCTCCTACTCCATTATCTTACCGGAAGGTTATGAACATTCAGATACAGAATATCCAGTCTTATACATGTTTCATGGAATAGGAGGTGATTATACCAGTTGGCTCGAATATGGCAACGTTGCCCGTGTAATGGACAAAATGATAAAAGAAGGAAAGATTCAACCTTTCATTATGGTTATTCCTGACGGTTACCTGTCTTATTACAGTGACACTTATGATGGCAGCTCCCTTTATGAAACTTTCTTTATCAAAGAACTGGTTCCATATATAGATAACAACTATCGTACTCGCAAGGATATTAATGGACGCTCGATCATTGGTTTCTCTATGGGAGGATTCGGAGCATTATCCGTTAGTTTGCGCAACCGCCACTTATTCGGCTCTGTCGTTGCATTATCGCCATCCATCCGTACAGAAAAACAATACATGGAAGAAGGGCCACAAAAAGGATGGGACAATCAATGGGGACGGATTTTCGGAGGAGTGGGAAAAAATGGTAAGCAGCGCCTAACCAGTTACTATAAACAACATTCACCCTACCACATTCTTTCCACCCTCCGCAATTCCGATTTAAAAGGATTTGGCATCATGCTGGATATTGGAGATAAAGAAGGTACTCTTTGCGAAAGTAATGAAGAACTGCACCGATTATTACTGGAAAGACAAATACCTCATGAATGGGAAGTACGTTCAGGAGGACATGATTTCACCTGCTGGAATACTGCACTGCCCAAAGCATTCAGATTCATAAACGAATATTTCAATGGGAAGCAGTCAGGAAATAGTGAGAGTAGTCTTCCGAATGAAACTCCGTTTATCCAAACAGCCAATGCAACGGTCTATTATCCGGAACAGGCTCAAGGAAGCACAAGAAAATATCCTATTATCTATGTACAGGGAGAAATCAACGAACAACAGCAAAAGGTTCTCGTCAGTCAGTTTCATCAAATGGTAGATGAGAATAAAACATGGCCTGCAGTTCTTAGTTTCGTAAAAGCTAACACAGACCTGTCAGAAACAATTTTTGATATAGAAAAGCAACTCTCCGGCATCAGAGGTTCCCAACGTATGCGGGCTTTAATCACTTTGGGAGATAATATCAAAGAAGGTATAGAAGCCATTCAGAGAGAAAATTTGTTTACCGGCATAGTCTGTGTAAATGCCATCGGCAACGAGAATGATACTCAAAATCTTATAAAAGCAGTCAACTCTCACAAAAGATATCCCAGATGCTGGATAGAGATACTACCCGAATCAAAAGAATATGGTTTTAGTAGTAATATACATATCCTTTTGAAAGAATCGGACCTGGAACATGAGTTCCGGTCAAGAAAATGTAAAGAAGCCAATGTTTTCACTTATTGGGAAGATTGGATACTATATTTAAATAACAGAATTCATGTTTAACAATTAAATACTAATAGTATGTTCACAGTAAACAGTTATTTATTGGCAGTTATATTCTGCATCGTAACCATGATTTGTTGGGGTTCTTGGGGTAATACACAAAAACTAGTTTCCAAAAATTGGCGTTATGAACTTTTTTATTGGGATTATGTGATTGGAATGGTATTGTTCACCATCTTGCTAGGCTTCACTATGGGTAGTCATGGAGATACCGGACGTTCATTCCTGGAAGATCTGGGACAAGCATCAGGAGACAGCATTGGTTGGGTTATCTTGGGGGGCGTAATATTTAATGCTTCAAACATTCTTCTTTCAGCGTCTATTTCCTTGGCTGGTATGTCTGTAGCTTTTCCTTTAGGAGTTGGCATTGCATTGGTATTAGGGGTAATCGTCAATTATCTGGGAATTCCAACTGGTAATCCTTTGCTTTTATTTGGCGGTGTAGCTCTCATTGTTATTGCTATCATTTGCAATGGAGTGGCTTCCGGAAAAATGCAAAAGGGAGAAGAAAGCAGGAAAAACAACAAAAAGGGAATTATCATTGCATTAATTGCCGGTGTACTGATGTCTTTGTTCTACAGGTTCGTAGTGAAAGGTATGGACGTAGAAAACTTCAATTCTCCTGCTATAGGAATGATGACTCCTTATTCTGCCATCTTTGTTTTTTCAATAGGCGTATTACTAAGCAATTTTGTTTTCAACACATTAGTAATGAAATATCCTTTTGTCGGAGAAAAAGTCAGCTACTCCGAATACTTTAAAGGAAACACGAAAACTCATATATGCGGAATGCTTGGTGGAGCGATATGGGGACTTGGTTCCGCGTTCAGCTATATCGCATCAGGAGAAGCTGGTCCGGCGGTATCTTATGCACTAGGACAAGGCGCACCACTTATTGCCGCTATTTGGGGAGTATTTATCTGGAAAGAATTTAAAGGTTCAACGAAATCTGTTAATCAACTACTGGCCTTGATGTTTATCTTCTTCCTGGTTGGTTTGGGAATGATAGTAGTTGCCGGAAACTAATTATTAACCTTAAATAGAACAACATGAAAAAGTATTTTTACTTATTAGCCATGCTGGCAGTAGTACTAGGTACGACTGCTTGCAGTGATGATGACAATCATCCCAGTACAAACATTCTGGATAAACCGGAAGTTACTGTTCCTGATGTAAAAGAGAGTTCTGCTGTTATTACATGGAAAGCCATAGGAAACGCAACTGCTTATATTTATAGCTTGAACAACGGTAGTGAACAAAGTACTGACCAAAATACAATTCAACTGACAGGTTTAGAGCCGGAAAAAAGTTATACATTCAAAGTAAAAGCTCAAAAAACCGGATCAATCTATTTTGAAGATTCAGACTATGCAGAAATCACTTTTACAACAACCTCTGAAGTAACAGTTTATCGAATAGCCACTTTTGCGGACGACTGGGATAAATGGTATTACGAATATAATGATAATGGTACTGTAAAACGTGTATACAGGTTATATGAAGGAGAATTGGATAGAGAATGGCTCTTTGCTTATGATGGAAATAATATCACAGTGACAGGTAAGAACGCATATAACATGACTTTAAATGACCAAGGTTATGTTGCAACTTTTGTAGATGGTTCCAACACTTACGAATATACTTATGATGAGAATGGCTACATGACCAAAGTTGAAAAGAATGGCAATATTGCATCTAACATCACCATAGAAAATGGAAATATTATGCAATGGACCAGATTTTCAGATGGAGTAGAGCAGTTTAAAGTTCAGACCTATTCTGCCGTGCCTAATGTGAGCGGAGCACATTGCATCTATGCGGAAAGCAGTGGAGCTAGTCGTTGGCTGGTTGAAACTGGTCTCTTTGGAAAAGCTTCGGCTAATTGCCATACGAGCAGTGGTTGGCAACATTCATCCAGTACAGCTACTTACACATTCGAATATGACGAAAATAGTTGTATCAAAGAGGAAAGCAAAAACTATGACGGATATATAGAGAATTTCTATTATACATATTTCTCCGAATAGCACTTTATGAAATAACTAATTCATGGAGGTGTGTCTAGAAGTCTGGCGCACCTCCATGAATTATAAAGTTATTAGAGACTTTAGACTGTTATATCCAGTAAAACCTCTCCCCTTACATTCAGCACCTTAATCCTCAATTCATCGTTCTTCTTTTCCAGAATCATCACCGTAGCACTGTCCATCTTATATCCTCCACCAATAATAACTGGATAATTATTACCCAGTTCCCCTTTCGGATGGTAAGCGTATTTATGGGTATGTGCATTCAGACTGACATTAAAAGGTGCTTTTTCCAATAATTTAGTCCACAGATCTGCACAGAGATTCTTTTCATAATTACCGTAAAGCGGAATATGATGAATAAGGACACGTTTCTTTGCTTTCTTGAATTCTTTGGCAGACAGTTCTTTTTTCAGAAAATCAACCTGTTCATTACGCAATTGAGTAAAATCGTTCAAGCCATAATATACCCAATGGTCGTCCGGTTTATCTTCTCCACAATCCAACATGACGATACGGGTATCTCCCCAGTTAAAAGAGGCATAAGTTTTATCTCCCACATAATCAAAATGGTCACGCAAACCGATAGAATAGGCATTGCGGATTTCATGGTTGCCACGCATAAAGAAAGTCGGTATGCGATCGCCACACACTCCTTCGGTCAGTTCACTGATAAATGTGGTTGCCTGCTCGTGATCCACAGGATCATCCACACAGTCACCATTGAAAACAACAAAATCATACTTAACATCCTGTATTTGTTTACATAGAGTACGGAAAGTATTGGTATGTTGATGCAAATCATTAAAAACAATAGCGGTAAAAGACTCTGTATCAGCAACAGGAAGAGTAAATTCACTGAAGGTCGATTGTGCTGTATTTCCAAATACCTTTTTATATGCCTGATAAAGCAACATCTCTTGCGAACACACACGATAATAATATTTCTGTCCGGGCTGTAAGCCATCTATACGTATTTTATGCAGCTTGTTATTGCAGACCACCTGACCGTCAACAATCATACGCGCACGTTCCAGCCGGGTAGTATCTGTGCCATATTCCACCCAGCAATAAGAAGGAACGGTTGTTTCCCACATCACAGTAATGCCATTACCCACAGGATTCTGCAAATAAGGTTTAGTACGGAATATCTTGTCTGCCTTTTCAGCGGTACGCAATTCCACAAGTATGGGACGATGGTCGGAAGCCATTGGCTCATTAACTACTTTCGCAGATATGACAGCAAATCCGGTAGCGTTTTGCTTTGACACGGCAATATAATCAATGGTCTCTTTTGGATCAGGAGCAGGATAAGTATACTTTCCCGGATTGGAGAGTATTTGAAAATCCTTTTGCAATTCTTTGATGAAATCGGATTCAGGTTCAGCATTCATATCCCCGGCTAGAAAAAGAGGCTTTTTATAGGAAGCAATCAATGACTTCACTATTTCCAAAGATTTCATACGGTCTTCTTCCGTTAATGACAGATGGGTACAACAATAGATATAATCCTCAAATTCTGCCAGAATCAAGGTGCGGGCCTCTTCTCTACCAGGTAAAGGGATAGTTTGTAAACGTAGCGGAACTTGCTTTGTCAACAGTCCGATTCCATATTTACCTCCTTCAAACTCTATAGCAGGTGCAAAACAAGCATGCATTTGTGTACGTTCAGCTATCTCACCCAGCACATATTTCTGTCCGCTCCGACGGGTCATACTGTCTACCTCTTGTATAGCCACAACATCAGAAGAAGCATTATTTATCACATTGGCTACCCGTTGAAAATTGCAAATATCATCCATGCCGTTCGCATTTTTAATATTATAAGACATCAGTCTCAATGTATGTTGAGCCTGTACCGGAAAAATAAACAGGATGACGGAAATGAGTAAAAAGATCTTTTTCATGTCCTTCATTTTTGGGGGTTATGTTAAGTTCCCCCAAAGGTAAGAAAAAAATAAAAAGCCACAAAGATACGGATTCATACCTTTGCGGCCTCTTATTGTTAAGAATAGCTTTTCTCTAAATGGGGGGATGAGAATAAAGCTATATTATTTACAAGGTCGATTTATTATCTCATTATTTCTTTTGCCACTTTGCGGTAGTATCCCACATTTGCGGATCTACGCTATTAAAGTGCCAAAAACCGATTTGAGAGATTCCCAGTTCATCAGCTAGTTCAAGTAGCGCTTCCGTACTTCTGGCATCACTTGCATAAAACAGATGCCGATTACCATCAGTACCATCATACAGATACATGTTTACCTTTTCATAACATAACCAGGTAGGAGAAGGCAAAATTCCATTTATACTGTCAGGCACAGATTGGTAAACCTGCCTTCCTTTGATGTCACCAGTTACAGCATAATCATTTGCATAAGCAGGCAGAGCCATCACTAATTTATCATTCGGAATGTGTTTCATCCAGAAAAGCATCGCCTCTTTAGTCCATAGATAATTAGACGTAGGTCCAATGCCCATACAATCATCCCTATGTTTGAGCTCGGGCTTATCTATCCCAGGTGCAAAATACATATCGTAACACATCACTCTAATTAAGTCGCAGGTAGTATTCAAAACTGCCGGATCGTGAAACATCTTAGTTTCGTTATCCTGATACAAAGCCGGATAAAAACTAACGCAATGGCTTAATTTCTTTCCAACAGCATGGAGTTCTTTTGAAGCAAGTTTCAGGAATTCGGTATATGCATCCTGAATATCAGGGCTCAAATGTTCGAGATCAAGATCTATTCCATCATATCCATTTGCATTGCAATCGCTTACATACTTCTCAACAAGTGCCTTTCTTTTCTGTGGCGTATCAATCGTTTCTTCATTCCCACCTACAGCCTGATATACTTCGATATGATTCTGATGACATTCATCAGTAAATGATTTCGGAGGATTCCCGAAAACGCTAATGGAACTAATAATCTCTTTCACTGGCTCTATATCCTTAAAAGATCTTCCATCTATATAGACATACCAAGGAGCTACTTTCTTCTCCTGGGTGGTGGAAGAGAGTGTTTCCTGCTTGCAGGAAACACTCGTCATTACCAACATTACACAGCATATAGCTGTTCCAATTATGCTTAAATACCTCATTGAATGTAAAGTAAACTGTTATTCTTCATCATAATTATACTTCTTATATTCTATATAGTCATATTTGACTGTATATGTCTTTGCAGTAGGCTTATCTCCTTGCCAGCCACCTCCATCAGCAAAGGTCATCATTGAGAATCCAAATTTAAACTGTGCCGGAGTATACCAGGTAGTAAATGTTTTCGCCACTTCACCATCTATAATCCATGCCGCCCAATATGCACCATCTGCATTAAGTCTAAGGTCAATAGTCAAAGTGTGTTTACCCGGATCAATAGGTACACCGTAAACTCCCATAGCCTCTGTATAACAACGTACCAGCATCTGGCCTGGAACAGGAGGAACCGTACAAGCCGCACGATCATTTTCAGTACCCGAGAAAACAAACATAGAGAATGACCTTTCTTCAGCGTTAGTTGCAGCGATATTACCACCTGCCAACCATTTTTCACCTACCCCTACCAAAGGAACATCTATTTCCCATGTATATTTTCCAGCTCCCACTTCCGGACTATAAACGAAGTTATTCCCGTTAGATAGATTCAAACTTCCATCCGCAATCGTTCCTCCATTGTTAGTCCATCCAACAGGAACAAAACCAGCTTCCTCAAAGTCCCACTTCACTGTTGTTCCCTCTGGTTCGGGAGGAAGCTGACCTTCGATAATCGGCTTCATTGAATAATCATAAGGAACATATTCAAGATAATCAAATAAGGCATAATTTTCTTGAGTTGCCGCATGATCGCCCATACCATAAAGATTCTCGACACTAGATATAGCACGGAAATAAGCCTCTTCACCATAATCTAATTGTGCCCTCTTTAAAACTTTACCATCAACCGACCACTCCGCCAGATATTTCTTATTTTCTAACTTCAAATCCAATACAAACGTATGCCAAGCATCCCCCTTAATAGGCGTGAATTCAGAGAAAAAAGGATTAGCCTGACTAGTCACAAGGCACAGCATATCATCTGGTCCGGCACTATGTGCTGCACGGTCTGCAGCTGTACCGGAACAAATTTCAAAATCCAATTCATGCCCATCGTCAAAATATAAAAATGCTCCAATACTGGCCCGGTCATTCATTCCGAATTTAGGGACATATATCCTCCATTCATAACGACCTGATCCGAATTGCGTTGTTGTCTGCACCTTGAAACGGTCCCCATTAGTACCTTCATACTCTTCACCTGCCCGGGTATAGATTCTTAACGCTTTTCCATCTTCACATTCGTCATTATCTACGATAGTGATCGGATTGATCCCTGCCACAAGCCCCGTCTTTTGCAATCCAGTAAAGTCACCGTAATTATAAATGGTTCCTTTATAGCCATCCTGAATAACTGTGATGGTTCGAAGTTCAGCACCTTTCGCCGCTATAGTCAAGGTTGCACTGCGTTTTGGGCCGTTATTCTTATCAGCAGAAATTGTTAGCGTACCATTACCAGTTCCTTCCAAAGGAGAAACTGTAAGCCAATCACCACCTGCCTGATCCACTGCAACTTCCCAAGCTGCTTCTGACGTAATATCTACAGTCTGAACTTCAGTAGAGGAGACTCCGAATGTTAAAGCATTTGTGGAGATTCCGCATGCAACAATCTCTGTTTTCTCTTTGAAGCTATCACCGCATGATACTAAAGAGGCATTACATAATACACCTATTGCTAAATATAAATATCTTAGTTTCATAATGATTGTTTTTATTGTTTCATTCAGTTCTTCAAATTCGGATTAATAGACGAATCTACAAAAGGACGGGGAAGATACATTTTACTGTCATTCCACGTACCAGATACGGAAACAGCTTCTTTCCTGAAGACTCCGGGAGCCACTTCAATCTCCGGATTTAATTTTCTGTATTCAAAATGATCTTTAATGCGATTCATGCGAAACATATCCCTTGCTCTAGTGGCAATATTTCCCCAATAATATCCGGCTATTTCCCAGCCATGTTCATTATAGGCAGCTTCTGCCAGATCATCATACGACATGGTTGTCTTATAGATATCCCGGTCTGCAACAACAGATCCATTGGCACGATTGCGTACCTCATTCAATAAGTTGACAGCTTCCGTGATACTGCCTGTTTTTGAACGACCTACGGCTTCGGCATACCAGCAATATACTTCTGCCAAGCGAATAATCTGATGCGTCTTTTCTCCATTCTGATTCATCGAAATCTTCGGATTCGTATAATCGAATTCTTCTCCAGTGGTCGTTTCTACTTTCTTCATGAAACAGGGAGCAACAACCACACGCGGCGCTTCCGGATTGGGGTCTTCCCACCAATCACGCAACTTAGTTTCATTCTTCAATATGATTTTCGGGAAATAAGATGCATCTTTGCGTGAGCCTTCCGGGAAATCATACCAGAATTTAATTTCTCCGTTCGTATCTCCCCATCCACCGCCACCATAAGCATAGTCTGCCAGGAAATCAGCTAAAGGGGCATTGGTAAGTGCATCTATTCCCAAATTATAGTAAACGCCAAGCAACACTTCAGGATTATTCTTATTATACTCCATCGAATATACTTGCTTATAATCAGGTAATAACTTGTAGTAATAAGTACCTTTCTTCAAAGCATCGATTACTTCCTTTGCCTTTGCTGCGGCTAGTTGATAATATTCTGTTCCCTTGTTCAACGGCCATCCTGCCATTGCCATATACACATAAGCCAATGTTGCTTTTACAGCTCCTTGACTAACAGCAATGTTTACCCCGTTTCTTGCGTAGGGTTCTTTAGTATAATTAGCAGGCACCATTGTCTCTGCCTTTTTCAGGTCAGAAACAATCAGTTCGTAAATTTCAGAAACGGTTGCCAATGGCATGTTATAATTGATTTCATCTTTCACAACCATAGGTACCTCTCCCCAAGCCATTACAAAATAAAAGTAAGAATAGGCACGCCAATAATAAGCTTGTCCAATGGCCGCATCTTTCTCTTCCTGGCTCACTTCCGGAGTTCGTCCGGCATTATCTATAATGAAATTAGCCGCTTTTACCAATCTCCAACGAGCACCCCACAATTCAGTCACCCAAGTGTTGTTGTCCGAAACATTATAAGTATCTACCTCACGCAGCCCCTGCTTATTAGCTGCAGGGTGTGTAGAAATATCATCACCCATCACTGATTCGAAACCTGCCCAAATATTTGCATACATATCACTTGCAACTTTGGAATACATTCCATTCAGAGCCAAGTCCAGATCACCTTTTGAATTGAAGAAATTAGTTACCGCCAACTGCCCTTTAGGATCTTCTGTCAGTAAATCTTGGCAAGACACCATCCAAAGTGCTATCAATGCTAGTCCGACAGATTTGAATATTCTATATATTGTTTTCATATCCATGTATAGTTAAAAGATTAAAAGTTAAGTTTCATACCAAAAGTGAATGTTCTTGGAACAGGATAAGATCCCATATCCACACCATTAAAGCCATAATCGGATTCACTGTACACTTCTGGGTCCATACCTGTGTATTTCGTTAATGTAAACAGGTTTTGAGCACTGACCGACAGTTGAATATCGGCTACTTTCGTTATCTTCTTAGGAATATTATACGTAAGGCTTATATTTTTCAGTTTCACAAATGATGCATCTTCAAGCCAGAAATCAGAATCAGGATAGTTTCTATTATCTGAATTTTTATGACTTGCATACACAGCATCTGCTTTATTGGCTACTTTATCCCAACTTTTGTAATAAGCATCAGATAAAGAGATGAAACGATATACACCTGTCATAGATCCCATCGCATAGCGGCTTACATTCAGTCTATCTTGTCCTAATGCAGCATTGATAAAGAGATTGAGCGTCCAATTTTTCCAAGTAAATGTATTATTCCATCCGAAAGTCCAATTAGGCTCGGCCTGCCCTTTAGTAACCAGATCGTCAGCACCCGGATTGGTTGTCAAACTTCCATTAGATTGATGTTTATACAAGTTGGCGCCCTGGTCATTAAAGTTTGCCCATTCATAAAGATAGAAAGAACCAATCGGATACCCTACTTTTTTAATTTGAATGGGACCACCGCCAATACTTGTATAATTCTCCCCAACGATAAAATCACTACCTGCCAGATCGATTATCTTATTCTTTAAATAAGATGCATTCAGCGATGTTTCCCAACCAAATATATCTTTGTCTGTCAAAGGAGTAGCTGTAATGGTGAATTCAACACCAGAGTTTCTAACTTCACCTTGGTTGACCCAGAAAGAGCCACCTCCGTTATACTGAGGAGCAGGTTTGCGAAGCAACAGGTCCTTAGTATCCTTTCGGAACCATTCGGCTGTAAAACTCAAGCGACCGTCTAAAACACTGGCGTCCAAACCTATGTTATACTGATAGGTGCTTTCCCAAGTTACATCCGGTGTAGCGAGATTTCCAGTCCAATAACCGGTATGGATTGCATCGCTACCATAACCGTCATAATTTGTAGGAGCCAACATACCCAATGTTGTGTAAGCACCGATACTTTGATTACCAACAACACCAAAACTGGCTCTTAGTTTCAATTGCTGGACAATGTTTTGTTTGCTCATAAAGTTTTCTTTAGCAACATCCCAAGCAACAGCTGCTGACGGAAAATATCCCCATTTATTCTTCTTCTGAAACTTAGATGAACCATCGGCACGGAAAGTACCTGTCAGCATATACTTTCCTTTGTAATTGTACATAATTCGACCAAGCCCGGACACAATAGCTTCTGCGGAATAGCCATTCTCTCCATCGCGTGTCTTTGCATTTTTTGCATTCCAATAACCAACAAACTCATTGGCTAAATCACTTCCGGTCAGTTTTAGATTTCTGCCTTCGGCACCACTTGCTTCAAATACAGCTGTTGCAGTCAGATGATGATCGCCGAAACTTGTGTTATAAGTCACATTATTGGTATTCTGCCAGAATAGATTCATCCTGCTCGCATTTTCCATACCACTAATTTGTCCGGGTTTTGCTAACGACGAGGTGAAAGAATAACTCGGAACATGAGAGTAATTAGCAGCACCCTGTACAGACAATGTCAACCCTTTCATTATTTTGAAAGTCAAATCCATATTAGTATTCAAAGCATATACATATGAGTCACCATAATTTGCGACACGTGCACCATAAGGGTTTCCATTTACTGAATTATAAGGGTCCATATTATAAACGCCCGTTACCGGATCTTTCATTTCCATCGTAGGAGAATAGTTCAGGAAGTTCATAATGTCAATACCCCCATTATGACTGTGAGTACGTGAAGCATTAATTTTGGTAGAAAGTGTCAACCACTTGGTGAGTTCATTATCCAAATTTATCCGTAACTGTGCACGTTGATACTTGGTCGTGATGGTCATGGCTGTCATATTCAGTACATTGGCTGAAATAAGATACTTATTTTTAGCCGTTCCACCCGAAATACCTAATTTATAGTCCTGACTAATACCGGTCTGCAACATCAAATTCTGCCAGTCAATGCCTTTGGAGCCATTCTTATAGGCTTCCATCTCATCATCTGCAAATGAGATACCATTATACTCCTTTAATGCAGTCGCATATTCATAAGCATTCAGTAAGTCATATTTTTTAAGAATGTTCGATACGCCTATAGCCACATCCGCATAAATCTGCACTTTACCTTCCACCCCTTTTTTAGTAGTTACCAATACCACACCATTAGCGCCGCGTGAGCCATAAATAGCCGTTGCCGAAGCATCCTTCAGAACTTCAATAGATTGAATGTCAGCTGGATTTACATCTAGTCCACCAGACATAATGCCATCGATGACATACAAGGGGTCATTGCTGGTATTAAGAGAAGTAGTACCACGAACACGAACTTTAACTGTACCACCAGGTAAACCATTTACGCTCGTCACTGCCACACCTGCAGTACGTCCTTGCAGAATATCTTCCACCCGCTTTACCGGCTGATCCTTAAATTGTTTGGAAGAAACAGAAGCCACAGCACCTGTTATATCTGATTTTTTCACTACACCATAGCCGATGACCACTACCTCACTCAATTGGTTCTGATCTTCCTGCATTGTAATCTTCAAACTGGTATTCGTTCCCAGTTTAACCTCTTTAGTCACGTATCCGATATAAGAGAATGATAGTGTAGAGCCAACAGGAGCACTAATCGAGAACTTTCCGGAAATATCCGTTACGGTACCAGTTTGTGCATCTTTAAGAGTTACGTTGACACCGATGATAGGTTCATTGCTGTCGGCATCCATAACAGTACCCGAATACTGCTTTGCAACCTGTGCATAAGTAGATGTAACTGCTGCAAAAAGAAATAGTAGCAAGCAGCCAAGCGTTTTTCTTAGATTATCCATATACTTTTCATTTAGTTAGAATATAATAATATTAGATTTTTAGGAATTTTAGATACAAGTCAAGGCATTCAAAATGTTCCCAACATTACTTCGCCACCTCTTCATTCTAAAGTTTTAGGATGTATTCATAGTAAATAGTCTTTTTTTAAGGTTTAATACTATTCCGTATTTAGTGTCAACTATGCAAATATAGGTGCAAAGCGTGGAAATAGAGATCAAATAACATCCATAATTAGTCCGCTACTGTTCAAAAGGAGTATTCTGGATATCCTTTCTAGCTATCTAATGAGCTTTGTGGACAAAAGAAGATGAAATCTATTGTACAGTTTCATAACTTCTTTTATATTTGCTCTATCAAAAGAACATAACTATGTCAAAAGCACACGTACTAAAGAGGTATTCTTTTCTAATCTGGATATTATTCTTTGTTCTTTCTACCAAGGCTGAACAACAAGACTACTACTTCAGACAAATTTCTTTGGAACAGGGATTGTCACAATCAAGAGTGCAGTGCATTTACAGAGATCATTTAGGAGTAATATGGATAGGTACTAAATGGGGGTTAAATAGTTATGACCAATCTGAACTGAAAAGTTATTTTCATGACCGGGAGCAGCCCAACTCATTGCCCGACAATTTCATTCGTTTTATTACAGAGGATCGTTTCGGCGATTTATACGTTTCTACCAATAAAGGAATTGCCATCTACAATAAAGCCGAAAATCAGTTTCAGCCATTGAAATATAACGGAAAACCATTTACCGCTTGGTCTTATCTTCAAATAGATGACAATTTCCTGTTTGGAGGAGAAGAAACCTTATACCAATACAATCTGGCGGATAAAAGTATTACGACGATCTTCCCCGACATCGACGGAGACAAGTTGAAATGTATCAACCGCATCTTTCAGTGGAGTCCCAATATACTGATAACCAGCAGTAAGAAAGATGGGCTTTGGATGTATGATCTAGCAAAAAAGAAAATGTATCGATGTCCATTTGTAAAAGAGCGCGAGATAAACACCATATTTGTTGACTCTCAAAACCGGCTTTGGGTGTCATTCTATGGCAAAGGAATGGCTTGCTACTCGAAAGAGGGGAAAAGACTTTTCAGTTTATCCACCAGGAATTCCGAGCTCAACAACGACATCATTTTTGATTTTCTTGAAAAAGATAATCAACTTTGGATAGCCACTGACGGAGGAGGCATCAACATACTTGACCTCCAGACTATGAAGTTCTCTTATCTTAAACATATTTCCGATGATGAGCAATCCTTACCGAACAACTCTATCTACCGGCTCTATAAAGATCAAATGGACAATATATGGATAGGCAGCATACACGGAGGATTATTCGCTATTAAGAAAGTATTCATCAAAACCTATAAAGATGTTCCACTGAACAATCCCAATGGAGTTAGTGAACGCATCGTGGTTAGCATCTTTGAAGATAAGGATACATTGCTTTGGATTGGAACAGACGGAGGAGGTATCAACTCATTTGACCAAAAAACGAATACATTTCATCATTACCCTACTACATACGGAGAGAAAGTCACCTCTATCACAGATTTTTCTGAAAATGAGCTCTTATTATCATGTTTCAATAAAGGGGTCTATACCTTTAATAAGAGAACCGCACAGATGCAACCTTTTCCCATTATCAATGACTCTATTTCTAAAAGAGAATTTTCATCCGGCGACTTGGTAAACCTATATGCTACAAAAGATAACATTTACATATTAGGAGCAAAAGTCTATATCTACAACAAGCATACCCGGCAAACATCTATTCTCTATGCACCCCAAATAGACATTCAGCGCCAAATAGCTATGCAGGCTATTTATTCCGACGATACCCATCTGTATCTAATGGGAACCAACAACCTGTTTAAACTAAACTTCAAAACCAACGAACTGTCCTCATTGGTCAGCATGAAAGAGGGAGATGATTTCACATCGGCCTGCCGAGATGATAAAGGTAACTTTTGGATAGGAAGTAATTTCGGATTGCTCTTCTACAATAAACAGACTGGAAAAACAGAAAAGATACACACCAACTTGTTCAACAGTGTATCCAGCCTTGCCTATGATAAAAAAGGAAAAGTCTGGATAGGAGCGCAAAATATGTTCTTTGCGTATATTATTAACGAAAAACGTTTCGTTATCCTGGACGAATCCGATGGAGTTCCTTCCAACGAATTGATATTTACCCCTATTCCTGCTCTTCGTACTCCCAATCTGTATATGGGAGGCACTATGGGACTGGTACGCATTAATACGGATATTATTTTCGAAAGTAATTCGTCTCCTATTCTCAAGCTACTTGAAGTAAAACTAAATGGTAAATCAACTCTGAAACAGGTTAATAATAACTGTATTTCGATTCCCTGGAATCATTCATCGTTCAACATCAAAGTGATTGCTGACGAAAAGAACTCCTTCCGAAAACACCTTTTCCGGTATGTCATCACAGGAAAAGACAAAATGGTGATCGAGAGTTATCTCCAGACACTCGAATTGGGTACCTTAGCATCAGGGGAATATACCATCAGCGTATCCTGTGATACCCCCAACGGTGAATGGAGCCAGCCGACAGAGATCTTAACTATTATGGTCTCACCTCCTTGGTGGAAATCTACCTGGTTTATTATACTATGCATTTTCTTTGCATTTCTAGTTGCAGGAGTAGTCTTCTTTAGTTTGATAAGAAAAAAAGAGAATCGGCTGAAACGTGAGATGCGGGAACATGAGAAGAAGATATATGAAGAGAAAATACGCTTCTTAATCAATATCAGTCATGAGCTACGTACCCCTTTGACACTCATTTATGCTTCCCTGAAACGAATTCTAAATAAAGAGGTAAAGCAAGATGAGCTGCCAGAATATCTACAGGGTGCATTCAAGCAGGCCAATCAGATGAAAGATATTATCAACATTGTGCTTGATGCACGCAAAATGGAGGTAGGACAGGAAGTGCTACACATCTCTTCGCATCCTTTGCACAAGTGGATACAGGAAGTGGCAGAAACATTTCAAACTGCATCAAAGGCCAAAGAAATTGAAATTACATACGACTTTGACGACAGCATACAATATATCGCGTATGATGACACCAAATGTAGAGTTGTTCTTTCCAATCTGATTATGAATGCTTTGAAATATAGCCCCAATCAGACTCGTATCGTCATAAAAACAATCCGTACAAATGAAAGTATACAGGTACACGTACAAGACCAAGGAATCGGATTGGATAACGTAGATATAAAAAAGCTCTTTACCCGTTTCTACCAAGGCAAACATAATGAGGGAGGAAGTGGTATCGGTTTATCTTATGCTAAAATGTTGATTGACCTGCATGGAGGCAGGATGGGGGCTTTCAATAATGAAGACAGAGGGGCCACATTCTTTTATGAAATACCGGCTAATCTACAAGAGCAGGAAGTATCATGTCCTCAACATTCCTACCTCAATGAACTTTTAAGTTCTCCGGAGGAAGAAGAGAAAATAGAATCCGGTTCTTTCTCTCTACAAGGATATTCGCTGTTGATTGTAGAAGACAAACAGGACTTAAGGGAATTCTTAAAAAGTGCCCTTAAGGATAAATTCAAGAAGATCTATCAGGCAGAAAATGGACTGGTAGCACTGGAAGTTATTAAGCAACAGCAACCGGACATTATAGTAAGTGATGTAATGATGCCACAAATGAATGGCTATCAGCTATGCAAGGAAATTAAAGAGAATCTGAATATTAGCCATATCCCTGTCATCCTGCTTACCGCCAGAGCCGATTCTGAAAGCCAGATGTTAGGATACAAATTAGGAGCTGATGCCTATTTACCCAAACCATTTGAAATGGAAATGCTCCTCAGCGTGATCCAGAATCAGATGAGAAACCGTGAATATATTAAGTCCAGATACAGGGGCAATCAATTCATTCTGTCTCCGCAAGAGGCTACTTTCAGCAATGCAGATGAACAATTTATGATTAAATTGAATGAAATGATCGATCAGAATCTGTCTCAACCAGATTTGGATGTGAAATTCCTGACTGCTCAAATGGCAATGAGCCGGACATCCTTATATAATAAGATCAAGGAACTGACCGGCATGGGAGCAAACGATTATATCAATCGTAGAAGAATCGACAAAGCAATCATTCTTTTAACTCAGTCTGACATGAGCATTACTGAAATATCAGAGCAGGTAGGTTTCACTTATCAACGATATTTCAGTACGTTATTTAAAGAAATGAAAGGAATGACTCCTTCTCAATTCAGAGCGCAACACGGTTCTACCCAACAACAATCAGAGTAGATTCAGCACTTTAGTTTATCATTTATATAGAAATTATACTTTCCGGGACAGAGCGATTAGGATTTCCAGTGCAGATTTGGACGTTTCATGATTTGAAATGACTAAAATCTGATGAGCAGAATAGGGTATTCGACTACTTTTGCAACGAAGCAATTTAAAGAAAACGAATACACTTAAATTCAATTATTATGAGAAACTGCTATTTGACTCTGTCATTCATATGCATTTGCAGCGTTTGTTTTGCACAGCAACAGACCAATGAAATCAGTACTAAAAATCCGCCAAACAAAGAATGGAACTTCAATAATCTGGATGGATGGGAATATGGACATCAGGATGACAACCCGGATAATCAATGCATATTAGAGAACGGTTACTTACGGATTTTTACCCGGGCTAATTCAGTGGACCGGAAAAAGGTCCGCACTGTAGAACGGATTTATACAACAGGAAGATATACCTGGCGCACTCATATCCCACAAATGGGAATAGGAGATCAATGCAGCGTAGGTTCGTGGATATACCATGACGACCAACATGAATTGGATTTTGAAGTCGGATATGGCAAAGACACAGTTCGCAGGGAATTAAATGCCGCTCCAGACGAAATGATTGCTTATATGACATCGCAGGCATATCCTTTTTCTTCTGTTCCTGTAGTAATCAAGACCGGATGGCATCTGTTCGAAATTGATCTGACATTAAAAGATGGGAACTATTACATCACCTGGTTAATAGACAACGAGCCCAAACATGAACTTCAACTAAAATTTGGAAAAGACATTGCATTCCATATTTTTTGCAGTGTAGAGAATCTTAAATTTATTGGAGACCGACCGACACAGCAGGAAAATTCCGGATTGTTTGATTTCGTCAGATATACATATCATCACTAAATAAATGAACTTAGCACATATTTCTTAAAAGCCCCCAAAAAATTAATACCATGAGAACAACGTTCATTTCACTTTTCCTGATATTCATGAGCACTTGTCTCAATGCGCAAGATAGAGCAGACTACAAGTTTCTTAATATGTCCTCCTCTCCTTTCAGAGTTGATGAAAGTTATCTGTCAAAACATGATATCGTTTATTTTTCTCCGACTCAATTAGAAGCCGAGGGATTTCCTATGGGAAACGGGAACATAGGAGGTATGATCTGGAACAACGACAATGGTATTGAACTCCAGATAAACAAAAACGATTTATGGAGCAAACCAGATAAGGAAGAAAACGACCTGTCCGTCCTAAAGCATGCAGCGCGTCTAAAGATAGATTTCGGTATTCCTGTTTTTAGCTGGATACACTTGAAGAACTTTGAGGGACGATTATCATTACAGAAAGGTGAAACGACTTATAAAGCTGCCACTCCTTATTCGACAACCACTATCCGGACCTGGCTGGCTCATGATCGAAACGTATGGATACTGGAATGTGAAAACCTGCCCAATGAAGAGCTAACAGGAGCTGAACAGAAAGCAACCGTTTCACTCGAAAAGCTCGGCAGTCGTTCTTTCTCCGGATGGTATGCCGGACGATTTCCCAAAGATCCAAAGATAGGCATAGGCAAAACCCAGTCATTGCTCAACGGCAATGATATGATTATTGAAGAAAATGGCGACGGACTGCATTTCGCCGTAGCGTGCAGAATCATAAAAGAACCGGCTTCGCCTGTGATTATCAATTCGCATCGCATGGAACAGAAAACGGTTAAAAACAAGTTCATAGTCCTGATTAGTGTAGTGACAGATCGTGAGAATAAGGCTCCTGTAGAAGCTGCCCGAAGATTACTTGATGAAGCGGAAACAAATGGCATTGAACAATTAAAGGCAGATAAAGATAATTGGTACAAAAATTTCTGGTCTAATGCTTTCATGAAATTAGGAGACGATTATCTTGAAAACATCTATTATTTGCGCAGATACCTGATGGCTGCCGGTTCACAAGGAGAATTTCCTGTTGCATTCAATGGAGGATTGTGGCGTTGGAATCGCGATGTCATGAATTGGGTAACTCCTCATCATTGGAATACACAACAGCAATACTGGGGATTATGTGCGCAGAATGACTGTCAACTAATGGCTCCGTATCTCGACACATACTTCAAGATGATTCCATCGGGAGAAACGCTCGCAAAAGAATATGGAGCATCAGATGATGCATTACTTATCACTGAAGCCCATTGTTTCACCGGAGAGCAGACAGGGAAAGACCGTGAAGATATGAGAAACAACTTTACTCCTGCTTCACAAATAGCTTCTCTCTTTTGGGATTACTATGCGTTCACCGGAGACAAAGACTTTCTGAAAAGCAAAGCATACGTTTTCATGAAAAAGACTGCTAATTTCTATCTCGAGAAATTACAATGGGATGCAGAAAAGAAAGAGTTCTATTTTCTTTCTTCTTTATATGAGTCAGCAGATATCAGCTATGTAAAGAATACGATTAGTGACAGGAATTGCATCGAACAGCTTTTCAGAAATTGTATCAGAGCAGCTACTCTATTAAAAACGGACAAAGATAAAATTGCCCGATGGAAACACGTATTGAATCACTTATGGAAGATTTCTTACGAGCCGTTTGAATCATGTGGAGAAGTTATCGCTCCGGCGGAAGAATACTATACAGAGTTACGATACTCTCCCTGGATGTGGGCGAGTGCCGGCTCAAGTGCCTTTCCAACAGGTCTGATTGGCATTGATGATAAAGATTCGCGCATGGGAAAAGCTATAACCAATTTACTGAAATGTCGTGAGAGTGCAAATGCACACTACCCTCTCCCGGAAATTGCAGCACGAATGGGACTTGGAGACGAAGCTCTTAAATACCTTATGAATGGAGTGAATATCCATCAAATGTATCCACAAGGACTGATGCACAATGTCACCGGATATCCGGATAATATTTATGACCTCCAATCCGTTCACGACTTGTTGGGGCATATTTACACTATCCGTTCACATGATTTCTTCCAATGTGGAATGGAGCCTATAAGCAATTATAGTACAGCAATGAATGAGATGATGCTCCAAAGCAATGAAGACAAAATCAGAGTATTTCCTGCAATACCAGCAGCATGGGATACAACACGAATAGCTTTCACCTTACTGGCAAGAGGAGCATTCATTGTATCGTCCGAAAGAGATGAACAAACCAAAGTAACCCAGATAGGAATAAAAAGTCTGAAAGGAAATATCTGCAGAGTTCAAAACCCATGGCCAGTTAATGATATTGTGGTGATGTCAGTCAATGATAAAAACAAAGTAAAATATAAAATTGAGAAGAATAATGTGATTACGTTTACCACAATCACAGACGGAGAATATATTGTTAAGCTCAACAGTGATAAAGAAGTAAATGTCCCAACTGTTTATTCCGGAACTCCTAATAGCAAGGTAAAATATTGGAAACAGCGTACTTTAGGTAAAAATAGCGGATGGAATGACAATCCCATCCAACATTAGCCCACATCAAATGAACAGGTCTTTCACTGCCATTCAAAGAGAACTTCATGCTCTCTAAATGTAAAATAGCCCTCGCTACAAATCTGTAACGAGGGTGTTTTTTAGAGGAGTCATTCCTCCTCTAGCTAATGTTTTGTTTATGTGCTTTTTATATCTGAATATATCAATCAGATAATCCCTCTCACTCTATCGTCAAATGCAGAAAGCGCAGCTTTCGCCCCTTCGCCCATAGAGATAATAATTTGCTTATAAGGAACCGTAGAAACATCTCCGGCTGCATAGATACCCGTCACATTCGTACGGCAATGTGCATCAATCATGATTTCGCCCGGACGGTTGGTTTCCACTATGTCGCGGAATACACTGCTATTCGCAGAAAGCCCGATCTGTACAAATACACCATCCAATTCCACCAAACGTTCTTCTTCCGTTTTGCGGTCTTTGATGCGCAGGGCAGTCAGCTTATCACCATTCCCTATCACTTCCGTAGTCTGTGAACTTACAAACACTTCCACATTCGGCAATGATTTAAGTCGCTCTTGAAGTACACTGTCTGCTTTCAACTCATCCATAAATTCAAAAACAGTCACTTTGGAGCAGATACCGGCCAAGTCAATGGCTGCCTCAATACCTGAATTTCCTCCACCTACTACTGCTACATGCTTTCCTTTATAAAACGGACCATCGCAATGAGGACAGAAAGCGACACCACGACCTATATATTCGGCTTCTCCCGGAACATTCAGTTTACGCCAGCTTGCACCAGTTGCAATAATCAGTGCCGGAGCCAGGAATTTCTCACCAACAGAGGTAGTGATCTGCTTCTGTTTTCCAACCACTTCTACTTTTTCTACTTTACGATGCTCCAGTAAATCCACCGGATAGCGTAAAAGATGTGTTTTCAGATTATCGGCAAGTTCACTTCCTGTCGTTTCCGGAACAGAGATTAAATTCTCAATACCTACCGTTTCTTTCACCTGTCCGCCAATACGCTCGGCCACGATAGCTACACGGAGTCCTTTACGGGCAGAATAAATAGCCGCCGATACTCCTGCAGGTCCTCCACCGGCTACAATCACATCATATTCTTTCACCTCTGCATTCGCTTTGGTTTCGTCAATACCATATTGTTCTTCCAACTTGGCAAGCAATTCGCCAAATTCACCACGGCCTACATGAAGTAATTTTCCGTCTGCAAAGACAGAGGGCACTCCTTGTATCTTCAGTGCATCTACTTCATCCTGATAAAGCGCACCGTCTACCATTTCATGCGTAATAGCCGGATTCAAAGTAGTCATTGCATTCAGAGCCTGCACTACGTCAGGGCAGTTCGTACAAGTCAACGAAACATAAGTGGTCAGATGTATCGGACCTTTCAGTGCTTTCACACGGTTGCAAACGGCCTCATCGGGAAAATTCTTTCCTTTGCCATCCAGATTCAGGATAGCCAAAAGCAATGACGTGAACTCATGTCCGTTAGGAATACCCCGGAATGTAATTCCGGTGCGGTCGCCATTCTTCAGTAAAGTAAACTTCAATGTTTCTCCCTCATTCACTACACAAGTGATATGATCGGAACAATCCGCTACATCTCCCAGCAGCTCCAATAATTCTGTTTTGTTTTCGTGGCTGGATGATACGGATATATCAAAAGTAAAGTTTGCCTCCAGCCCAGCAAAAATACCCTTTAATTGTTCTTTTAATGCAGATTCTAACATATCTTTTCCCTTTCATTTTTTTAAAAGAAAGGCCGGCAGCGTCTCCCGTTACCGGCCTCCCATAATCACCATTATCAAGATCTATCAAATCTTACCTACCAGGTCGATGCTTGGTTTCAGGGTAGACTCACCCTTCTTCCATTTAGCCGGGCAAACTTCTCCGTCATGGCTGGCTACAAACTGTGCAGCTTCCACTTTACGAAGCAATTCACTTGCATCACGGCCAATGTTATTATCATTCAGTTCCACCACTTTAATCTTTCCTTCCGGATTGACAACGAATGTACCGCGATAAGCCATACCCTCTTCTTCGATATATACCCCCAATGCACGACTCAAAGCGCCAGTCGGGTCTGCCAACATCGGGTATTGAATCTTGCGAATGCTTTCAGAAGCATCATGCCAAGCTTTGTGCACGAAATGAGAGTCAGTACTTACCGAATAGATTTCTACACCCATCGCTTTGAACTGGTCGTACTTTTCAGCCATATCCACCAATTCAGTAGGACATACGAAAGTAAAGTCAGCAGGATAGAAGAAAAGAATCGCCCATTTACCTTTCAGGTCATTGTTGGTTACAGTCTTGAAAGCTCCGTTGTGAAAAGCCTGAACACTGAATTCAGGAAGTTGAGAATTTAAAATTGGTTCCATAATCTTTATTGCTTTTATTGTTATTAATTGATTTGACTTATAACATCAGAAACAATGTTTTGTTTTTTGTTTCTGGTGCAAAGATAAAGGTAGAAACCCTGCCTTTGCAAAAAAAGTCCAATCGAATATTTCTATGCTATGATAGATGAAATTAATAAAAGCATTTTATAACTTTGCATGCATAAATAAAAAACTGAAAGTATATACGATCATGAAACATCCTCTTGCCCAGTTCCTATATTGTCCCGAATGTGGTTCCTCTCATTTTGAGGTCAACAACGAGAAATCTAAAAAATGTGCAGATTGCGGCTTTGTCTATTATTTCAATCCTTCTGCCGCTACAGTAGCACTCATCTTGAATGAGAAAAATGAACTGCTTGTTTGCCGACGTGCCAAAGAGCCAGCCAAAGGGACTCTCGATCTTCCCGGTGGATTTATCGATATGAATGAAACAGGCGAAGAAGGTGTTGCCCGCGAAGTACTGGAAGAAACAGGGCTGAAAGTAAAAAAAGCCGTTTACCAGTTCACACTTCCCAATATTTATATTTATTCAGGATTTCCTGTACATACTCTCGATATGTTTTTCCTCTGCACTGTAGAAGACATGAGCCATTTCTCCGCCATGGATGATGTAGCAGATTCTTTCTTCCTACCTCTCTCCGAAATTCATCCGGAAGATTTTGGACTGGATTCTATCCGGCGAGGACTTAAAAAGTTCTTATCTGGCAGATAATTCGTTAAAATATAACAAATTACAGAAACATATTCCCTTTCATACTGTCTAATATTTTAATGAGCTTTAAATTAATAGCTATTAAAATACGTCATTGAAAGATATATAGTACTTTTGCATAAACACCCGATTATGAAAAAAGAAATTACTAGACTCATTTGTGCGGCTATCTGCTGCACGCCTATTATAGGATTTGCCCAGACAAGTGATAAGTTCACTTCGACCGACAACCTTTATAAAGAAGGGAAAGAACTTTTCCAGGAAAAAAATTATGCCGCCGCCCTGCCGGTACTGAAAGCATTTGTAAAACAAAAGCCTGCCGCCAGCCTTCTTCAAGACGCAGAATACATGCTGGCCAGTTCCGCTTATGAACTGAAAGACAAGAACCGGATCGAAATCCTGCGCAAGTATCTCGACCGCTATCCAGACACTCCTTACGCCAACCGTATTTATGCACTATTAGCCTCCTGCTATTTCTATGAAGGAAAATACGACGAAGCACTGGCACTCTTCAATTCTGCCGACCTCGGTCTACTGGGTAATGAGGAACGGGATGACTGCACTTACCAATTGGCTACCTGTTATCTGAAAACCGATAATCTACGAGAAGCAGCAATTTGGTTTGAAACATTGCGCGCCAACAGTCCCCAATATGCCAAAGACTGTGATTATTATCTCTCTTATATCCGCTATACGCAAAAACGCTATAACGAAGCACTGAAAGGTTTCCTGCCGTTACAGGACGATTCGAAGTACAAAGCACTTGTCCCCTATTACATTGCCGAAATTTATGCACAGCTTCAAAACTACGATAAGGCACAGATTGTAGCACAGAACTATCTGTCGGCCTATCCAAATAACGAGCATGCCGCAGAGATGTATCGCATTCTGGGAGATGCCTACTACCACTTCGGACAATATCACCAAGCTGTAGAAGCATTCAACAATTACCTGAACAAAGATCATTCGGCTCCACGCCGCGATGCTCTTTATATGTTAGGGCTCTCCTACTATCAGACGAAAGTCTATTCCAAAGCAGCCGAAACATTAGGCAAAGTCACAACTGCCAATGATGCCCTTACTCAAAATGCATACCTCCACATGGGGCTCTCTTATCTGCAACTCGCAGAAAAAAGCAAAGCCCGCATGGCTTTCGAACAGGCAGCCGCCTCCAGTGCTAATATGCAAATCAAGGAACAGGCAGCTTACAATTACGCTCTTTGCCTGCATGAAACTTCCTTCTCCGCTTTCGGCGAATCCGTCACTGCCTTCGAGAAGTTCCTGAATGAATTCCCGACTTCTCCTTACGCTGAAAAAGTCAGCAGCTATTTGGTAGAAGTTTACATGAATACCCGCAGTTATGATGCAGCCCTGAAATCCATCGACCGGATAGCCAAACCAAGTGCACAAATATTGGAAGCCAAACAGAAAATCCTGTTCCAACTAGGTACACAAGCATTTGCTAATGCTGATTTCACACAGGCTCTTAAATATCTGAATCAATCCATCGCCATCGGACAATACAACCGGCAGGCCAAAGCAGACGCTTACTACTGGTGCGGCGAATCTTACTACCGCCTCAACCGAATGACGGAAGCAACCCGTGACTTCAACGCTTACCTGCAACTCACCACCCAGCCCAATAACGAAATGTACGCACTTGCCAACTACAACCTAGGGTATATCGCTTTCCACCGCAAAGACTATACACAGGCAAGCAATTATTTCCAAAAGTACATCCAACTGGAAAAAGGTGAAAATACAACCGCGCTTGCCGATGCCTATAACCGTATCGGTGACTGTTACCTGCATGTACGCAGCTTCGAAGAAGCCAAACATTACTACTCACAAGCGGAACAAATGAATACTCCTTCCGGCGACTATTCTTTCTATCAACTCGCTCTCGTATCGGGACTACAGAAAGATTATTCCGGCAAAATCACTTTATTAAACCGACTGGTGGGTAAATATCCTTCTTCTCCTTATGCAGTAAATGCCATTTATGAGAAAGGGCGTTCTTATGTCCTGATGGATAACAACAATCAAGCCATTACCTCTTTCAAAGAATTGCTAAGCAAATACCCCGAAAGTCCTGTCAGCCGGAAAGCCGCTGCAGAAATCGGATTATTGTACTATCAGAAAGGAGACTACAATCAGGCTATCGGAGCTTACAAGGAAGTAATCGAAAAATATCCGGGCAGCGAAGAAGCCCGCCTTGCCATGCGTGACTTGAAATCTATTTATGTAGACCTGAACCGCATCGACGAATTTGCAGCTTTAGCAAATGCCATGCCGGGACATATCCGTTTCGATGCCAATGAACAAGACTCACTTACATATGCCGCTGCAGAAAAGATTTATATAAAAGGCCGGATGGAAGAAGCCAAAACAAGTCTCAACAAATACTTGCAGACTTTCCCGGAAGGTGCTTTCAGCTTGAATGCGCATTATTACCTCTGCCTGATTGGTAACGAACAGAAGAATTACGATATGGTTCTTCTCCATTCCGGTAAGTTATTGGAGTATCCTAACAACCCATTTGCAGAAGAAGCACTAATCTTGCGTGCCGAAGTGCAGTTCAACCAACAAAACATGGCCGAAGCATTGGCTAGCTATAAAATGTTGAAAGAAAAAGCAACTAACGTAGAACGTCGCCAACTTGCCGAAACAGGTATTTTGCGTTGCGCCTTCCTGTTGAGAGATGACATAGAAACCATCCATGCAGCTACCGACCTGCTTGCAGAAGCCAAACTTAGTCCAGAGTTAAGGAACGAAGCTCTTTATTACCGTGCTAAAGCCTACACCAAGCAAAAGGCTGACAAAAAAGCACTGGAAGATTATCGTGAACTGGCAAAAGATACACGTAACTCTTACGGTGCCGAAGCAAAATATCAGGTTGCACAATCACTCTATGATGCAAAAGAATATGCCGCTGCAGAGAAAGAATTGCTCAACTATATAGAACAGAGCACACCTCATGCTTATTGGCTGGCACGTAGTTTTGTCCTTCTGTCCGATGTTTACCACGCTACAGGTAAAGATCTGGATGCACGTCAGTATCTGTTAAGTTTGCAACAGAATTACCAGGGTAATGACGATATTCAAAGCATGATTGAAAGCAGACTTCGTAAATTGAAAGTTGAGAATTGAGAATTAAATAAATAGAAAAGTATGAAACGATCTCATTATATAATAGGAGGGCTCGCATTGGCAATCTCAATGCCATCCTGCCTTCAAGCCCAAACGACCCAACCGAAGGATACGACAATGAACCGCACGGTCATTGTGGAACAAGAATATAATCCGGACATTATGGATGCTTCGAAAGTGAATGTCCTTCCTAAAGTAGAAGAACCGACAGTGAGCAAGAAAGAGGTCGAATATGCTACGACATTCTTTCCGGCTACTTCTGTTCCGGCAGGTCTGATGCGTCCCTATACCGGAAAAGAAATTCAGCCAGGCACTACTCCCGGATATGTACGTGCCGGATATGGCAATTATGGCAATTTAGATGTTCTTGCCAATTATCTATTCCGCCTGTCGAAGAAAGATAAGCTGAATGTTCGTTTCCAAATGGATGGAATGGATGGTAAGTTAACTCTTCCTTTCACAGATGGAGAGAAATGGAATGCTTTCTACTACCGCACACGTGCTAATGTGGATTATACGCATCAATTCGATAAGTTGGATTTAAATATTGCCGGAAACTTCGGATTGAGCAACTTCAACTTCCAACCGGAAAGCGTAAACAGCAAGCAGAAATTCACATCCGGTGACTTTCATGCAGGCATTCATTTCATTGATGAGACTGCACCACTGCGTTTCAATGCAGAAACAAATCTGTTGATGTACGAACGTCAGCATAACATGTTCAATGAATCTGAAGCCAATACAGGCATCAAAGAGACAATCATACGTACCAAAGGCGATGTTACGGGAGCTATCGGCGACCAACAATTAATAACTATCGCTTTGGAAATGAACAATCTTCTCTACAGCGGATATACAAAGAATGTTTCCACCGGAGATGAATATTTCAAGAACTACACAACGCTTCTTTTAAATCCATATTATGAACTGGATAATGATGACTGGAAATTGCATATCGGAGCCAATGTAGATTTATCTTTCGGATTTGATAAGTCTTTCCGTATCTCACCCGATATCACTGCACAGTATATTTTTTCTGATAGCTACATTGTTTATGCAAAAGCAACTGGCGGTAAGCAACTGAATGATTTCCGCAGATTAGAAAATATCTGTCCTTACGGTGAATTGCCGGAGGCAAATACCACTGCTACTTTGGGATATGTACAACGTCCTTATGATACTTACGAGCAAATCAACGGTAGTGTAGGATTCAAAGCAAGCCCTTATCCGGGACTTTGGTTCAACGTGTTCGGTGGTTATCAGAATCTAAAGAACGACTTATCTTATTTAGGTTTTGACCCAAGTAATATTCATTCAGGCTCTTATCTTTCTTTTGCTCAAGATAATACAAATAATCTCTACCTTGGCGGTGAAATCAGTTACGATTACAAAGATATCCTCGGAATATCAGCTAAATATACTTACCGTAATTGGGACAGCAAAACAGAGGAATATCTGTTGGCTGTGAAACCTGTCAGTGAAATGTCTTTCAATGTACGTATTCATCCGATCTCTGCTCTTAACATAAATCTGGGTTATGATTACATCAACCGGAAAGAAGTGAAAGAGTATGCAAAAATGACCGCAATTAATGATTTGCATATCGGAGCCAGCTATAATGTATTCAAAGGAGTATCCGTTTATGCGCAAGTACATAACCTGCTGAACAAGAAATATCAATATTATTTGGGTTATCCTACGGAAGGATTCAATTTCCTGGGAGGATTGAGTTTCCGGTTCTAAGGAAAATAGACAGAATATAATAAAAACACAATATGCCCATCCCGTACTATTCGAGATGGGCATATTGCATTAAATATCATCTTATTTCATTTTAACATATACCACCGAACATCCTGAATCAAATTTTAAGATTTACCATATTAGCCTTTACCTTCACAGATGTAAATTTCAAGATTTTATTAAATTCTCCTTATAATATAAGGTAGGGAGAATCTTTTTTTTTACTTTTGTCCCCGAATATTGTGGTACAAGCCATTATAAAAGAAAGAATTATGCAGAAAAACCTTGTCATTGTCGAGTCTCCGGCAAAAGCAAAAACGATTGAAAAGTTTCTTGGGAAAGATTTTAAAGTCCTTTCTAGTTACGGACACATACGCGATCTGAAGAAAAAAGAATTCAGCATCGACGTAGAGAAGAATTTTACACCCAGCTACGAAATCCCGGCAGACAAAAAGGCTCTGGTTAACACACTGAAGACAGAAGCTAAAGACGCAGAAACCGTATGGCTCGCATCCGATGAGGACCGCGAAGGAGAAGCGATCGCCTGGCACCTGTATGAGGTCTTAAAACTAAAACCGGAAAACACAAAACGAATCGTATTTCATGAAATTACGAAAAGCGCTATTTTAAAAGCAATTGAACAACCACGCGACATTGACCTCAACCTCGTAAACGCACAGCAAGCACGACGGATTCTGGACCGTATCGTAGGTTTCGAACTCTCTCCCGTGCTTTGGAGAAAAGTGAAACCGGCACTTTCTGCCGGACGTGTTCAGTCTGTTGCTGTCCGCCTGATCGTTGAACGTGAACGCGAAATACATGCTTTCCAAACGGAAGCTGCTTATCGCATCACTGCCGTATTCCTCGTTCCAGACACAGACGGAAAACTGGTGGAGATGAAAGCTGAACTGGCTCGCCGTATTAAAACAAAAGAAGAAGCAAAAGCTTTCCTCAACGCATGTCAGGGAGCAAGCTTTGCCATCGACGATATTACTACCCGCCCAGTCAAGAAAACGCCTCCTGCTCCATTCACAACATCTACGTTGCAACAGGAAGCCGCACGCAAACTGGGATATACCGTAGCGCAGACCATGATGCTCGCACAACGCTTATACGAATCGGGATTCATCACTTATATGCGTACAGACTCTGTCAACCTCTCGGAATTTGCGACAGCAGGCAGTAAAGACGCTATCATCAAAATGATGGGTGACCGCTACGTACACCCCCGTCATTTCGAAACAAAGACTAAGGGTGCACAAGAAGCGCATGAGGCTATCCGTCCTACCTATATGGAAAACCAGTCCGTTGAAGGAACAGCACAGGAAAAGAAACTGTACGACTTGATATGGAAACGCACCATTGCCTCACAAATGGCAGATGCGGAACTGGAAAAGACAACTGCTACCATAACAATAAGTGGCAGCAGCGATGTATTTACAGCCATCGGCGAAGTGATTAAGTTCGACGGATTCCTGCGTGTATACCGTGAATCTTATGATGATGACAACGAACAGGAAGATGAGAGCCACCTGCTTCCTCCTCTGAAAAAAGGTCAGAAGTTGGAACACGGCCCTATCATCGCAACCGAACGTTTCACCCAACGTCCTCCACGCTATACGGAAGCAAGTCTTGTACGCAAGTTGGAAGAACTGGGTATCGGACGTCCGTCTACGTATGCACCTACTATCTCTACCATCCAACAACGCGAATATGTGGAGAAAGGTAATAAAGACGGGGAAGAACGGCAGTTTAATGTCATGACATTGAAAGATCGTCAGATTAAGGATGAAAACCATACTGAAATTACCGGTGCAGAAAAGGCTAAGTTATTCCCAACGGATACCGGCACTGTGGTAAATGATTTCCTTACCGAATATTTCCCGGACATTCTGGATTTCAACTTTACCGCTAGCGTAGAAAAGGAATTTGACGAGATTGCAGAAGGAGAAGTGAAATGGACTTCTATCATGAAGAATTTCTATGATAAGTTCCATCCGTCTGTAGAAAATACATTGGCAATCAAGACGGAACATAAAGTAGGCGAACGTATTCTTGGAGAAGAACCGGGAACAGGTAAGACTGTTTCTGTTAAGATTGGCCGCTTCGGTCCTGTGGTACAGATTGGTACTGTAGAAGATGAAGAAAAACCACGCTTTGCACAAATGAAGAAAGGTCAATCCATGGAAACCATCACTTTGGAAGAAGCACTGGAATTATTCAAATTACCTCGTACACTGGGCGAATATGAAGGAAAATCAGTCAGTGTAGGCGTAGGCCGTTTCGGCCCGTATGTCCTGCACAATAAGGTATATGTATCGCTCCCGAAAACACTTGACCCGATGGAAATTACTTTGGAAGAGGCTGAACAGCTGATTCTGGAGAAACGCCAGAAAGAAGCGGAACGCCACATCAAAACGTTTGAAGAGGAGCCGGAACTTGAGATTCTGAACGGACGTTACGGACCTTATATTACCTATAAGGGTTCCAATTATAAAATTCCTAAAGATATCGTCCCACAAGATTTGAGTTTAGCTAGCTGTTTGGAACTCATCAAATTACAAGATGAAAAAGGACCAGCGACCACAAAAAAAGGACGATTCGCAAAAAAGAAATAAAAAAACTAGAAAAAGAGCAAATTATATAATTAAATGTATATATTTGCTCTTTATCTTTTAATACACAAACTTATGAAGCAAACAATTTTAAAGTATTTAATGATAGGAGTACTTGTCATATCTTCCATCAGTTGCATGGACAAAGAGCGTGACTTATCCTGGGAGAGAAGGCATATGCCCAAAGAAGCATACTTCGACTTCAACATGACCCAAGCTGTTGCTTTGGATGTTGATTATTGTTTTAAAAGCGACAATTATCGTGTCCTTTTTGATATTTACGATCAAGATCCCATTGAATACTCAGCTGATGGCACCGTGTCCCAAAAGGGCATAGAGCCTATCTACCGTGCAGTTACAGACGAAGAAGGCAAATTCAGCGGAGAGATGAATATTCCGGCAGACATCTCGGAAGTATGGTTATCATCGGATTATTTAGCCACCGCATCTCCTCTAAAACTAACGATTGACGACAGTCGTCGACTTTCATTTAATCAAGATGCATATATCACTACCTTACGTTCACAAACGGCATCAAAAACCAGAGGAGTGACCGTGAACCAACATACCTATCTAAAAGAATGGAATGTTCTTCCCGATGCAGACTGGGATGACAGCGGAAGACCAACCAACCTGGAAGCCAAAATAAATATACCTCCAGCAGATGTACTATACAACATCAAGTATGTTTTCAGAAAGGTTACAGTCAAAGATGAAAACGGTAAAAGCAAGGTTATGAACATCAGTCAGAATTATCCGGAGTTTTTTGATGGTACCATTAAAATGACTTCAGATATTCCAATTGTTAACCCGACCGAAGTGAGCCTCGTATTTATAACCAGCTCTGCTGCATGGTACAATACAGTTGGATATTACACCTATCCTACCAACAATCCGCCCCAGAGCGCGAGTGATGTAAAACAAATAATTGCATTTCCAAACACCTCTCCTATTTACAAGACTTTAGGAGCAGGAGCATTAGTGTGTGGCGAAGAAATAAAACTCAAATATTGGAATGAAGAGACACAGGAATACGAGGACAAATTTCCTGCAGGAGTCACCATTGGCTGGTGCTTGCAAGGTATGGGATTCAAGAGCAAACTCACCTCTGAAACAGATAAAGACAAAGTGGGTGATATCATAAAAGGTATGGGGGCACGCTACTCCACCAGGAATCTAAACACGAATAATACACAAAGAACTGTATCTCTCCGTGATTCCAAGTCCGGACAGATTGTAGCAGTAGGATTCGAAGATAATATTGACTTCGATTATGCAGATGCCATCTTCTATATTCATACGTCAGAAAAGAATGCTATTGACCCGGCATTGCCTGCACTGCCTGAGGACCCCGAAGCAATCCCCGAGCAATATAAAATTTCTTATTCCGGTACACTGGCTTTTGAAGACTTATGGCCTAAACTAGGTGATTACGATATGAATGACGTTATGGTAAAGTACACCAGTACAATGACCCGAAACGCTCTTGACAATCGCATTTACGAAATAGAAGACAAGTTTATCTTACAGCACTGTGGCGGTTATCTGCAAAACGGGTTTGGATATCAATTCCACAAGCTCTCAAACAGCAATGTCAAGAGTGTAAAAATAACGGGGCCTGATGCCAATGGTTTATCAAGTTCTATATACATGGAAGGAAAAGAAACAGAGCCTGGACAGTCTCACCCAACCATTTTGTTGTATGACGACATGACCAAATTCAAAAATATCACTGATGAATCAAAAAAAGAATATACTGTAACCATCACGCTTGATGGAGCCAGTGAGAAAGATGTGGTACCTCCTTATAATCCGTTTATCTTCATCAGTTCCAATGAGGGTAGAGGCAAAGAATTACATCTGATGAATTATCCCCCGACTGACAAAGCCGACTTATCAATACTGGGAACCGGAAAAGACATCTACAGACCGGAAGAAGGGATGTATTATGTTTCTGCAGACTTGATGCCGTTTGCTATCAATATGCCGGTAAGTAATCTCCCAGTTCCAGAGGAAGGGAAACGAATCGATCAATCATATCCCAAGTTCTCAGGATGGGTATCATCGAATGGGAAACAAAATAAAGATTGGTACAAATAAAGATTGATACGATTTAAATAAGAACAGGCCGGATATTGTACGGAATCGTTATCGGGACTTCGCATTGCGAACCGTCGATGAAAAATACATAATAGACATCCGTTTATAAAGGCGAAAATTACACAGTTCACACAACTTCTTGAATACTTACCAAGAATTCGTGTGAACTGTGTTTTTATTTTAAGCCACCATACAATAGGATATAAGTATTATCTGTTATAAATGGGCTTTTATTATTAAATCTTCGGCTCCCATTTTATCTTAAAACCTTTATTAGGGAATAGCATATCAAACACAATCACGAATATAAAAACAGATGTCACCAAGATATTCATCGTCAATAAAGAAATGTGATAAGGCCAGGGAAGCAGTAAAGCCAAAGCTATTACAGCAATAATATGTGATAAAGGAAGCATACGACACGTGACGTATTTATAGATACTATTTGCCAGAATATAAACGATTGGTCCGATAATCAGAACAAAAACGACTTCCGCTCTCATTTCTTGCTCGGGATGGGCAACAATCAGTTCGTCTCCTACCGCACAAATAATCAATGCTCCCACCAGTACGATATGAATTGCATTATAAATCAGCCCCAGCTTTCCGGGATTTTTCACTTCCTGTATTTTCCGGCTACCGGCTTCACTGCTCACATCAAAGTAAACCCACCACATAGCCAAGCTACCAATGAAAGATATGACAGCAGAGATAATCACAAGAGGCGTCCATTCTTCTACTTCGCTCAAAGAAGCTCCCGTCATCAATAGAGTTTCTCCAAAAGCAATAATCACAAACAACTGACAACGTTCCACCAAATGATGCCCTTCAATAGTCCATTCCTTACTACTGTCCGAACGCCCCAGACGAGGTAAAGCAAATCCGTGCATTGGGGCTGTATAGTCACAGATAGCGGCTATAATCCACAATAGAATTTGCCATTCTCCCTGCAATATGGCACCCGTAACCCAAAAGACGGCAGATATACAGAACCAGCCCATAATTCGCTTAAAATTAGCAGCCAGATGATGATCGCCTAACACCCCGATAATATAAAGTGTTCTCCCTGCCTGTATCAGGACATAGCAGATAGCAAATATCAATCCCCGGTAAGTAAAGGCGTAAGGAATGGCAGCTGCCATCACCAGCCCTACCAGCATACTGATAAAAAGAAGAATACGTATCGGCCGGGTATCCGGGTTGAACCAGTTAGTCACCCAGATGGTATGTTGCCACAACATCCAGACTGCAAACCACAGGATTGTCTCTTTCAATAATCCTTCCCAAGTGAGATTATGAAGCAAATAATGTGAAAGTTGCGTGACCGAGAAAACATAAATCAGGTCAAACAGCAGTTCGGAATAAGAGACAGTAGCAGTTTCCGTTTCTCTCTTCCGAAGCAATGGATGGGGGGAGTAAAACATACGGGGTTCCTTTTATATATAAAAGAAACCCCGCAGAAGTCTATTTTGTTCAAAGAAAGTCTTACATTCTGGAAGGAACTTCGATACCCAGCAAATTCATTCCCAAGCGAACAACTTTAGCCACATTAGCAGACAGAGCGATACGGAATACTTTCACCGCCTCATTCTCTTCGCGCAGAATACTATAGTCATGATAGAACTGATTGTATTCTTTCACTAAGTCATAAGTATAATTGGCAATAATAGACGGGCTGTAATCTTCACCGGCTTGTTTTACAACAGCAGCAAAGTCAGCAACCATTTGAATCAATCCTTCTTCCTTTTCACTCAATTCAATACCAGTCGGAATCTGTTCAGGAATTACGATACCTGATTCGGCAGCTTTCCGAAGTACAGACTGGATACGTGCATAAGTATATTGAATAAACGGACCTGTATTACCATTGAAGTCGATAGATTCTTTCGGATTGAATGTCATATTCTTACGGGCATCGACTTTCAGAATGAAATATTTCAATGCTCCCAGACCCACAATACGGGCAATATCATCAGCTTCTTCCTGTGTCAAACCATCCAGTTTGCCAAGTTCTTGTGAAGTTTCTTTAGCAGTGGCAATCATTTCCTCCATCAAGTCGTCAGCATCAACCACCGTACCCTCACGGGATTTCATCTTACCTTCCGGCAGTTCCACCATTCCGTAAGAGAAGTGTACCAGACTCTTACCCCATTCGAAACCAAGTTTATCAAGCAAGATAGAAAGCACCTGGAAGTGATAATTCTGTTCGTTACCTACTACATAAATCATCTTATTAATCGGGTAATCGGCAAAACGAAGTTTAGCCGTACCGATATCCTGAGTCATGTAGACAGAAGTACCGTCACCACGGAGAAGGAGTTTATGATCCAGTCCTTCGGCAGTCAGGTCGGCCCATACGGAACCATCTTCTTTCTTGTAGAAGAAACCTTTTTCCAGACCTTCCATTACCTTTTCTTTTCCTTCGAGGTAAGTATTGGATTCATAATAGATCTTGTCGAAGCTGACACCCATCTTCTTGTAGGTTTCGTCGAATCCGGCATATACCCAGTTGTTCATCATTTCCCACAATCCACGTACTTCCGGATCACCGGCTTCCCACTTCACCAGCATTTCGCGGGCTTCCTGCATCAATGGAGATTCAGCTTCAGCCTTTGCTTTCGCTTCATCGTCACTCATTCCCTGCGCTGTAAATTTAGCCATCAGCTCCTTTACTTCCGCTTTATAATGCTTATCGAAAGATACATAATAATCGCCTACCAGGTGGTCACCCTTCTTACCCGAAGTTTCAGGAGTTTCACCGTTTCCGTATTTCTTCCATGCCAGCATGGACTTACAGATGTGAATACCACGGTCGTTTACAATATTTGTTTTGACTACCTTATTGCCGTTTGCCGCTACAATGTTAGCCAATGCGTTACCTAAAAGGTTATTCCGCACGTGTCCCAAGTGAAGCGGTTTGTTTGTATTCGGAGAAGAATACTCAATCATCACCAATGGAGAAGCGTCAGTGACCTGCACCAAGCCGTACAGTTCATCCGCCTGAATCTCGTTCAGCAGTTCAATCCATGTAGCCGATGCAATAGTCAGGTTCAAGAACCCTTTTATCACATTAAACGCTGCTACAGCCGGATCGTTTGCCTTCAGATATTCACCGATTTCCTGTGCCGTTTGCTCCGGTCCTTTTTTTGACATCTTCAGGAAAGGAAATACCACCAACGTCAAATGTCCTTCAAATTCTTTCTTCGTTTTTTGCAACTGCACCATCTTTTCAGGGACTTCCTGACCGTAAAGTGCTTTGAGTCCGTTAAGAACGGACGCTACAAGTTTATCTTCTATCTTCATATTTACAATTATTTTCTGTGCACAAAGATACAGGATAATTTATAAAGGTTACTCTTCTGAAGCAGAATTATTCTTCGCACCACGCTGATATATAGAAGGTGAGACTCCAAATTGCATCTTAAAACGCCTGCTAAAATAGAACGGATCATCAATACCTACGCGGTAAGAAACTTCGGCGACTGTCAGATTTTCATCAGAAAGTAATAGTTCCGCCGCTTTTTTCATACGGATGATGCGCAAGTATTCATTAGGAGCATATCCGGTTACACCACGTATTTTTTTGTAAAAAGCAGTACGTCCCATCTTCATTATAGAAGCAAATTCATCAATCGTAAGGTCAGGACGGGCAAGATGTTTCTCCAGAACAACAGTCAGACGGTCGGCAAATTCTTTATCCCTGTCCGTGGAGCATACCACCGGACGCATGATGCCCGGTTCATTCAGATATTTCTCACGGAGCTTGTCGCGCTGCTCTATCAACTGGAACACACGCGCCAACAACAGTTTGATGCTGAACGGTTTGGGGATATAAGCATCTGCTCCCGATTCTATACCTTCGAGGTATTTTTCCGGTGAGTTCAGTGCAGTCAACAAAATAATAGGGATATGACTCGTATCAAAGTCCGATTTCAGTTTCTTCGTCACTTCAAATCCGGTCATTCCCGGCATCAATACATCACAGATAATGAGATCGGCATCATAGGAACGTGCCTTTTCAAAACCTGAAGTTCCGTCCGCCGCTACTTCCACTTCGAAATAAGCACCGATTTCTTCTTTCAGGAATTGACGGATATCATTATCATCTTCGATAATCAATATCTTCCGCTTATTCAACGGATTATCCACTTTTTCGTATTCCGGCAGTTCCTCCTGTTCGTCTCCAAGAAAATCAGTGGGTTCTGCCAAGTGCCCGGTATGAATATTGGCATCTTTCAGCAATGCATTATTGGGAACTAAAAAGTCTTTTTCGCTATAAGCGGACTTGTCGGTTGGGATAGACACGGTAAATACAGAACCGCCACCCTCATTTTCCGCATACTTGATAGTTCCTTTATGAACCTGTACCAACTCATGCGTCAGATGCAGCCCCACTCCGATACTATCTCCAGAAAAATTACTTTGCATGAAACGCTTGAATAATTCCGCCTGCTTCTCTTTCGGTATACCCACTCCCGAATCTGAAACCTGTATCTGCAACTGTTGTTTCGCCTCATCCACCGTTACTGACAATACAATATGTCCGTTGGAAGGGGTATATTTAAACGCATTCGATAACAGATTGTAGGTTACTTTATCCAAGTTGCCTTTATCAATAAACATTTTATAGGAAGGAACAGAAGGATTAAATTGAAAATCCATCTTCTTCTGTTCGGCTATATCACCGAAGCTAAGGAATATTTCATAGAGAAATGAGATCACATCTGTTTCCTCCAACGACAAGGCGAGTTTATTATTCTGCATTTTGCGAAATTCCAATAACTGATTAATCAACCTCAACATACGCTGTGTACTCTTATCCATCGTTTTCAGCGGATGAACCAGTTCTTTCGGAATATCACCGATACGCTGTATCCGTTCCAGTGCACCTTGAATCAATGTTAGCGGGGTGCGGAACTCATGAGAGATATTGGTAAAGAAAACCAGTTTATATTCGGTCAACTGCTTCTCTACACTGATTCGATTGCGTAAACGGTTGAAATTGCGAACTACACGATACGTAAAATAAAGAGCTACCATAGCCAACAAAGTATAGCAAAGGAAAGCCCATCCCGTTTTCCAGAAAGGCGGCTTGATAACGATAGTCAGAGTCGTCTCTTTATCACTCCAAATGCCCGCCTCATTGCAGGATTTTACATGCAGGATATAAGTGCCGGGATTCAGATATTTGTAAGAAGCAAAATTAAGTGAGGAAGGAGCACTCCATTCCTTGTCATAGTTTTCAAGCCAATACATATACTTGGCCTGTCCGCTATCGGAATAATCAAAGGTAGAGAAGTCTATCAGGAAAGAATTCTGAAAATACTTCAGTTCCATTTCGCTGGAGTAAGCCAACGAATAAGTCAGCGGAGAATCCGTTCCACCGGGAATCACCTGAATACCATTCACATATAAATCAGTAAAGACTACCGGAGAGAAAGATTCATTACTCTTTATTTGTTTGGGATCAATGACGGTCAATCCGTAGTTCGTGCCGAACAACAATTTCCCATCTGCTCCTACATAAGCACAGTTTTCACTGTATACATTGCTCAATGTATAAGAAGAAAAGAAATAATTATCGAACGAACGGATATCAGGATCAAATTTGGAAATCCCGTATTCGGTCGCAATCCAAAGTTTTCCCTCCTTGTCCTCCAAAATGGATTGTACAACGTTGTTAACCAACCCCTCTTTGACACCGTAGTGTTCATACTTCAGGACATTGTAATTATCTTCCGGCTGACAGAGATTAAGTCCCATACCCGAAGTACCTGTCCAAATCCGTCCTTTACTATCTTGAAAGATGCATCTAATTTCATTGCTGCAAAACTTGCCGTTCGTATGGCTGAACCAATGATAATTTTCAGGATCGGCTATCAAAGAATCAGGATGGAAGATGCAGATTCCCTCACTGGTTCCCATCCAGATCATTCCATTCCTGTCTTCCTGGAACACACGAACCATCTGCACGCCATACCTTCCCTGAAAGAAATGCTGAAACTTATATTTACCATCGGGAGTAGTTTCGGCCAAATCGAGTCCGCCGCCAAATGTTCCGATCCACATACGGTCTTTGGCGTCGCGGCAAATAGCGAAGATATTATTATTGGATAAGGTGGCAAGATCCAGTTTGTCATGCCTGTACCAATCATTTCCTATTTTCAGCCCTTCACCACGAGTCCCCATCCACAGTTTTCCATCGGCGTCTTTCTCGACAGCATAGATATTCGACTGAAAATAGGTCTTGTTCATCTTCTGATTGAAATGTGTATCATACGTAAACAGCCCTCCTTTACGAGTGGTAATACCAATATCTCCATTCGGCATTTCCCCTATCGTACGTATAGCATTGGAACGGTCGAATAATTCCGGATTTTCCGGATAAATGCGGGAAGTCCCCTCATTCAGTACCGAAATACGGGCTACTCCCGAGTATTCCGAGCTTACCCAAATTCCTCCTGCCCTATCCTCCATGACAAATAGAAGAAAGTCGGAATTGATATAACTATTTTCTGTAATGCCGGCGGCAAAATGTTCCAACTTGTCCTCTGCAGTGTTATAAGCAAATAGACCGTTTCCGTAAGTCGAGATCCAGATGATTCCCCTTGAATCATGGACGATATGATAACGTTCAAAGTCAATATGGTCGAGCTTCTCTTCAGGAATCAGTTGAAAAGATTTAGTCTCACCCGTAGCGGCAAGCATATAATGAACACGTCCGGTATGATTATAAATCCAGTAATCCCCGTGATTGTCACGAATAACTTCTCCTTTCTTTATATTCAGGTGAGGATCGGGAGTCAGTGTATAAGTTATGAGGTCATAATTATAGACCCCTGCGGTGGTAAGTATCACCCATTTGTCTTTTATGCGAAAGTCATCGGTAAGAGACGTTTTTCCTGCAACAGAAGAGATTGCCGCCTGTTTTACCAGTTCCCGGGCTTCTTCCTGATAAGAATAAATATCGCCGTTCTCTGTGAGGAAATAAACAGTATTTCCGTTAGCCAGCAAAGAGACAAAATGCAGGGAGCGATTTACAATCTTTACTTCGCCATTAACTACTAATGCCAGTCCGCGTTTGGTTCCTATCCAAATACGTCCATTCTCATCTTCACGTACAAAGTTCACCCGGTTATCCGGCAAATTGCCGGCTTCTGTTTTGAATACGATAGAAGTCAGCGTACCATTTTCCTGATGAACCACCCGTCGGGAACCATTGTCCGGATGCCAAAGCCAAACATCACCACCAGAAGCCAAAAAGAGTTTTGAATAATTCCGATCCTGTTCCTCCGGTTCCATATAATTCACGAAACAGGCTTTCCGCAAATCATAACAGCTATACAACCGGACAGTAGTCCCCATCCAAAGAAAGCCATGCTTATCTTCGGTGATATTAAAAATCCGGTTATCTGCCAGTGACGGCTTTCCATCATTTCCCGGCTGAAAAGTTAGAAACGAATTACCATCATAACGGCTTAATCCGTTCAATGTTCCCAGCCACAAAAAGCCTTTACTATCCTGATACATGTACCGGACAGAGTTACTGGGCAGGCCATCACTTGTTTTCATTTGGTGGGATCGCAATTCGATACTAGCATATGTATCAAGAGCGGAGACTATGAACAAAATAAAAGCGAACAGGAATCTTTGTTTTATCATAGATTTCAAGATTAATAATAAATTGTCTAACAAAAATAGCGAAGAATTTTGGAATAATAAAATTAGTCCGAACCGGAAATAAAACGAATCCACGCTTCATCCAGTCCAGACTTTACATAATTATCAAACAATCTAAAAACCTCTATATTTACCTATTCCGGCATATTCAAAGAATACCGGTATATTCAAGTGGGGCATATTCTTTACAATTCATTTATAGGGTTTCCAACCAATTTTCCAAATCTCTCATCATTTCGGCACGCTGTGCAAATGGTCTTTTATTATATCCCCATCCATGCTTACCATTAGCATAGATATGTATTTCCGAAGGTATCTTCTGTGTTATCAGTGCCTTGTGATAATTCACAGAATGAACAGGCTTCACACTTTGGTCATCGCCGGACAGCGCAATGAAAGCACAGGGAGTCTTTTTATTTACCTGCCATTCATTACTATATTTCTTTACCAACTTTGAATTTGGATTCTCTCCCAACAGATGCTTTTTCGAACCTTGATGAACATTCTGACCACCCATTGTAATCACCGGATAAAAAAGAATCTGAAAAGCCGGACGTAATTTAGCAGGAGCATGAGTAGCAACAGTAGAAGCCAAATGTCCACCAGCTGATGATCCCATTATCCCGACACTGTCTGGAAGAATATTCCACTCCTTTGCATGTTCTTTTATGTAGCGCATTGCCTCATAAGCATCCGAAACCGGAACTTCGGGATTACCGTTTGGCATCCGGTATTTCAGTACGACTGCCGCTATACTCCTTTTATTGAAATATAAAGCCCAGTCATATCCTTCATCTTTCATAGCTAAATGGTCATACCCGCCTCCGGGACAAATCAGAATTGCTTTAGCCGGTTTCTCCGAGGCAGGAAGAAACACCCTGACAGATGGTTTATAGTTATGCTTTTTATCGTCGTATCCTTCCGGTTCCTTGTCATTCGAATTAGGCAATCCCTTCTCCCATAAATCAATATCAAATGGTGATTGCATAGAGGTTACATTCACAGAAAAGGCTTGTATCATTGTTTCATACATCTGCTTACCCAAATATTCGGCAGATGTCTTATCGAAATGAAGACGATCTTTCAACAAAGTAGCTTTCGACATATCTATCAAATAAGCATTCTTATCTTCCGAAGCCAGTCGCTTCATCGCTGCTTCCACTTCTGCATTATAGCGCTTGTTCGACTTGGCGACAGAACCGAAAATGAAAGGCAATTCTGAATAGTCCTCACCTGTTTTACAGGTGAGATGGTCACGTACATAGTTCACTACATTTTTCAGATTTTCATAATAATCCGGTCCATAGGCCGAATCACTTTCTCCCTGATGCCACAGAAAAGCGTCTATATGATAACCTTCCGGCAAATGTGACAGTGTTTTTGAAATGCTATTACTTATTTGTTGAGCGAATGAAAGAAGTAACGATTTTCCCTTTTTCGCTGTAGGAGCATTTTGTGCCAACCATTCCGGTGTCGCAGACCAATACCCACCACGGGAATCTGTATTCTCCGGTGTTATTGATGTGCCACCTACCGCCCATTTTATTACATAGAACTCTTTCTGATATAACTGTTCCAACAGGTAATAAGTGACAGCATCATAGCCCCAACGGTTACGACGAGGCCAAAAGGGAACAAACTTCCCATCCACACGATTCTGTGAAATTTTACAATATTTATAAGCTCCTTTTGCAAAACCGGTACTATCTATTCCCATACTCTTGATATATTCCGGCAAATCCGCAACAGGCACCCGTCCGTCAGTATTCGACTGTCCGGCTACAATAATGACATGAGCGGGTTCCTGTGCACGTGTTGACGGACATAAAATTCCCAATATCAACAGACAAAAACAATGCCTCATCACTTTGCATACATACAAGTCCTTTAAAACAGTTTTCATCCTTCTTCCTATTATTACTTTGATACATTTAGATACCATTTATCCTCCGACGAGAGATCCGGCATTGTCAATCCCGAACGTTCATATTTTTTGCCGATCACCTTTTTCAGGTATTCACTGCCGGAGCCTGCCTTTTCTTTATTCATGCGTCTTGCCACACGGACAAGATCTCCCCAGCGATGACCTTCGAACGCACATTCCAATGCAGCCTCTTCGATCAACATCTTTTCCATACACTGTACGTCCGTCTCGTCTTGTTGTGGTTTTAGTGGCTTCGCTTTCAATGAGACACGTCCCCGTATCCCGTTAAAATCACGCCAGGGAGCACGGTGATAAGGTGCATCCATCGAACGAGCATCAAAATAGAAGGGCGCGGGATAAGGTTCACCGGGACCGTAACCAGTCTGCCGGTTCTGATCGCCGTACTCATCTCCCCACGTATATGTATTCTTGAAACCTTCATTCAGAATGGAATAGGCTAAATCCGTATATCCACAACGATTGGCTGCCTCTGCGTAACGTAACAGAACCAATGCTGCACGATTCAGGAACCAACGTCCACGCTTCATATAAGGTTTAGCCGGATCATAGTCATACAAATATTTCTGCACTACACACTGACCGTCCACCCATTTGAAGGAAGAATCTTCTCCACGTCCGTCAAACGGTGCTCCATTGGTTTGTGTCTGGGAAGCCCACAGGCTTTCGACTGCATAATCCGAGGGTTTCAATTGATATTTTCCCTTTCCCTGATTGGCAAACAGTTCAATCATCGGAAAATAAGGTTCGAACTTTTCATCATAACTGATAGTCCAGATCAATTCACTCCATAAGGCCGACTTGTCTGCCTGAAAAGAAAACATATTCAACCATGTATTCTTATAACTGTTTATATCCCCTTCCATATAGCGTTCATAGAAGACCTGAAAATACGTATCGCCTCCTGTAGAGTAAGTCCCACAGCGGTATCTTACGCTATTAGCCGTTGCCGATTTATCCTCATCGGTTGCCAGGAATTTACGGTACTGCACAGCTGCTTCCCTATAATTATTGTTCCACAGATACAAATCACCCAACAGGATACGCTTATTAATGAAGAAACGCTTCAAGTCATACGTGTCAAGCTTATACTGTACCAACGCACTGTTCTTGTAATCATCCAGTGTAGGAAGATTCTCCATACATTCTATCAGCAACGGCAGCAGTTCATCCAGTCCTATTTTGGCCTGATGTTCCAGTTTCTGCGCATCCTCTACCGATACGGTAGGAGTGGTCACATACACAAGCTTACCGAAATACATACCCACTTGCAAATAAGTCCAGCAACGGATAGCGGCAACGTCCGAATAGCGCTCCGCATATTCATCCTGCGTCATCCGGTTGTTGGCCAACATCTCGTCGAAACCGGCGAGCATATCATTACAGTTCTGAATGACAGCATAATAATTCGTCAGGTCGGCATATTTATTGTTGGCAGAAGGAGTATTGGCACTAATTTCCTGCAATTCAATGGACGCATTATTCGTGACGTCCATCAGGTCGGCACGCAATTCTCCCAGTACGACAGTCTGTTCCGCCAGGTTCATAAACAACCCATATAAACCCAAGATGGCATTATCCGCATCAGGGATTGTGTTATAGTGGTTCTTATATTCAACGACAGATTCAAGTTCCGTATCCACACAAGCTGTAAATGTGCTTATCAGCACTCCACAAAGCATGATTATATTTCTGATTGATTTCATAGTCCGTACTCCTTTTTATAATCCTAGTTTTAATCCCACATAAAATGTACGCGCCTGTGGCGTCATAAAAGCATCGATGCCATAACCCAACGGGTTAGTGCTGGCACTAAATTCAGGATCGTACCCTTTATACTTCGTCCAGGTGCAAATATTCTCCGCTACTGCATAAACCTGTATACCTGTAATGATGCCCTTCTTTATAGGCACATCATACGCCACTGTCAGATTCTTGAATTTCAGATAGGAACCATCTTCAATCCAACGGTCGGAAAAACGGGCATTTCCCATCGGATCACCATAAGTCACTTTAGGCATACTGGTCACCTGGCCTTCCGCTCTCCAACGGTTCAGAACTGCCTGCGTCTGATTTTCCAATCCTGACATAGATTCCAAAGTCCGGCGGGTATAATTATAAACATCATTTCCCAGAGAATAAGTAAACCGGGCCGAGAATGTGAAATTCTTCCACAAGATACGCGTATTCAATCCTCCGTAAATATCCGGGTTAGGATCACCAATTACTGTCATATCTTCTTCATTGATATATTTATCGCCATTCATGTTCACAAACCGTACATCACCGGCTCCGAACGGTACGTCTGCCAAACCGGAACGTACCTGCAGTCCGTCCGCCTTTGCATCTTCCGTAGTGGCGTATATGCCATTCGTTTTATAGCCATAGAATACTCCCATAGGTCTTCCTACTTCCGTAAGGATAGTTCCGTCGGCAATATCCGTCAGATAGCTGTTTCCTTTCAGTTCGGTTATTTTGTTTTTATAATGCGATACGGTTGCTCCCAAATCCCATTTTAACGAAGGCAGGTTGAGTACACGGGCATTGATTGCCACATCAACGCCTGTATTTCTCATCTCCCCGCTGTTATCTATATAAGTAGAAAAACCGGAATAAGAAGTTATAGGTGAATAAGCAATCATATCCTTAATGGTGGAACGGTAGACGTCCACACTCAATGACAGACGTTCATTTAGTACGGCCACATCCATACCGGCATTCAGACGAGCCATTCGTTCCGGTTTCAGATTCTTGTTTACCAGATTTCCCCGTACCAGTCCGTAATTACCCAATAAATTCTGTGAGGAATAATAACGACGGGCTGCATAATTGCCAATATCATCATTACCGGACATAGAATATCCGGCACGGATCTTCAGTAAGTCCACCCAGGATAATTGACGCATAAAGTTCTCCGACGATACCACCCAAGCTGCCGACAATGCCGGAAAGATCTGGAACTGTCCTATATCTTCTCCATAACGGGAAGAAGCATCGGCCGAAAGGGTTGCATTCACAAAATATCTGTTTTTCAATGAATAGGCCACATTTCCATAGAACGAAAGCCAGTTCCACGTTCCAATGGAACCACCCATCTGGCGAAGGTCGTTCAAGCCATACTGTAACGAGCGGAATCTGTCACTGGTCGAATTATACGATTTGCCCCAGTCATCCTCGCTCCGGTTATTGAAATAACGCATCCCTAAGGTAGCATCCAACTGGTGCTCTACACCCAACTTAAACAGATAGTTGGCACGGGTTTCATCAAACAAGGAAAATATGCGCTCCGTACGATATTGCATCTGATTGGTCACCTCGGATGTAGCAACATCCTCATAAGGAATTCCCTCTTCCGGACGGAAAATACGCTCTTTCTCCTTATTCAGGCGGAGTCCGAAACGGGTACTCAATGTCAGTTCCTTCCAGATTTTATATTTAAGATGTATATTGGCGAAGAATCCATAACTGATATTCTCTTGCAGCATATTATCTACAATGGCAGTCGGATTCGACATACCGAAAAGATCCACTTCTTCATAATTCGGAGATAGCTGGTCTTGTTCGTTATAAGTAAAGCCTGCCATAAAGGGCGATTTGACCAATGAGGCATAAATCGGATTCTGCGGACTGGCATTTCCTTCCTGCATCAGGTTCTTCTTGCCATATACAAAATTCATGTTGGTCTGTACCGTAAACTTCGGTGAGAAGTTTATATCCGTATTGATACGGGCCGAGAAACGGGAGAAGTCAGTACCTTTCACTAGTCCTTCGTTTTGCAAATATCCCAATGACAAGGCATAGAGTGCAACGTCATCACCGCCCATCACACCAATGGAGTAATTCTGCTTGAATCCTTGTACAAACAACTGATCCTGCCAGTCGGTATTCTTATTATAACGGTAGTAATCGGCATTTCCCTCGTATCCCCAAGAATGTTGTTCGGGCTTCGTATCATTGATAAACGGAAGTTTCTGTATGTCACCGGCAGAATATCCCCGGCTCTGATATACATCCATCAGATAACGTTTCGACTGCACGGCATCCAACATCGGAATACTGCTCGGTTTTAAGTTCATACCAGTCGTTATCTGTGCGGTAATCCGTGTTTCGGCATCTTTGGCACGCTTCGTCTCAATGACAATGGCGCCATTACTTCCTTTTACCCCATACAGCGTAGCCGCATCCTTCAGGACAGTGATCCGTTCAATATCCTTCACATCAATCGTACTCATCGGAGTAGACAGATAGCCGTCTATCAAGGATATCCCTGCCGAAAGATTTTCCACTACCATTCCGTCAATAATCAGCAATGGCTGGTTATTAGTATAGATGGAGTTGAATCCACCCATAAACATATTTGCACCGGCATTTTCCATACCTGAACGGAATAAAGTATTCAGTCCCGGCACTGTTCCCTGAAGCAGCGCTTCCGGACTGGTGGCCGGACTCAAGGAATTATCCCCGTTTAACTGTGTCAGAGCCGTTGTCGTCTGACTACCCGCCATATCACCCAGTGGGGTCAATACATCTTCAAACAGACTCTTATGCGTTTCATCATACAAACGCACTGTTACCTCTTTCTCACCACGCAACGGAATCCGTTTCTGCTGGTATCCGGGACTTGAAACCAGTAGTTCCACCTCATAAGAAGGAATCCGGATTGAAAACTTACCGGACTCGTCCGTCATAGCCGTACTAAGGCCCGGCACCGCGACACGTACACCATTCAACGGACTACCCGTAGCCGCATCCACAATTGTACCCGATGCCCTTTCCTTATACTCTATCCGCTTCTTCACTTTCAATGTACGCACTTTCTTGTTGAACTTCTGTGCATTCCCGGATAAAGCAAACACACAAGCTATCAGAAGAAATATATATTTCATTTTATTATTCATAGCATTATCTTTCCTTTAGTCGTTTCACTTCTCGTCACTCTCCATCCGCTATACGGGGAACAAACTTGATGTAATCAAGAAACATCATTCCACCCCGTTGACTCGCTTTGGAATATTCATGGCAACCGGCAGTATTACAAACCATCACCTGCACCTCTCCCATCCGCGGCACTTCAAAGTCATAAGCATCTGCCTCCTCTACCGGTGTAGTAGGAATCATATAAGAGCCCAGATTATACTTACGGAGATGTACCGGCGTGTTTTTATATGTTTCATCACCGGCTATCGAATATCCTACAAAACCACATTCCTTTCCCCAGTAATTATTATCTATGGAAGAAGTAGTCCCCGCCGGACGGCGTAACGCCGGATCACCCGGCATGGAAGCTAGTAATTTCTGACAAACCGCAAGCGTAGTGGCCTTATCCGCTTCTTCATTTGGCCTGATATGGTTCTCCATATCATCATACGACCCCAGATATACATCATAAATCACTGAATTCAGGTTGACCGCATATTGAAGATAGAAGTTGGCATCAGTATTCATATTATTCGTATTAAAAGTGAAAGAATACTCCGCCCCGGTAACAGGGTCCGTCTGATAACTTCTTGAAGAAACCATCACATCCTTCCCGCCGCTTGCCCATGTGCGGAGACGGGTATAGGTTTTGGAAGCAGCATAAGTGCCCAGATAATCTTCTGCTTCCACAACTACTGTCTTTACCTTATTTTCCTTTATCTTAATATCCACCCCGTTCAAGAAACGTATCGTTCCGTTGGAAGCCTGATATTCCCTGACTCCAGCCAGTTCAAAAGATACCGCTTTGGAAAAATCAACTTCTACGCCACTCAAAGCTGTTGTCACTCCCGGTTTGAAAACCAAATCCCGGATCAGTTCGTCCGTCACCAGTGAGTCAGTGAGCTCTTCAGTGCTCTGATTCATGTATTTGGCATATTTTTCTTTTAGACTCTGGAAATTCGCCTGCCTCAACAAAACAAAAGTATAGGTAGAATCCTCATCGTTAACCGGCATCTCTTCAAAGAAGTAATTGCGCGTCGTCCAAATCGTATCATATACCGGCTGCCCCTTCTCATTCACTCCTTTTTGTATGCTCCTGTCTTTATCCATTATCTTCGTGGTTTTGGCATACAGGCTATCCAGTTGTTCATACTCTTCGGGATACAATGCATGTAAATACTGCAAGTACTCATCAATATTCATCAATGGTTCCATGACCTTATCTACCACATGGAGCATTCCGTTATTGCAAAGTACATCCGAATGTTCCGGTTCAAAGGTTAACTCACTCATTATCCTGTTTTTCCCGTTAATCATCTTCAAATGACTGTCCGGTTGTGAGATTGCCGTCAGGTTGAAAGTGCCGAAAGCAATATGGTTTCTTACCATCATCAGTTTAGCCTCTTCATTCCATTCACCTTCCGCCAGACCTTTCACATACCCGGCAAGAGCCTCATCCACAGGTGCAAGAATCGTATATTCATAGGCTCCCTGCAATACCTTGTCATAACCAGTTTCCTGCAACAAAGTATAAAAGCCTGAAAGTTCTCCATTCGCCTTGACAGCCTCCAATACACTTCCCTTAAGAGTAGGCATATCTACCGCCACATGATTGTCCCACTGGTTATTGCAGGCTGCAACCAGTGTTGCAGCTACTAATACCAATGCCCATCGTATCTTATTGAATTTTCGTTTCATTACTTTTCGTTTATCGATTATTTATATTCCACGTCCTTCTGTTCTCATTCATACGGCCATACTTCCTCTTTGCCCGGAGAATATTCACCGATCTCCATTCCTGTCAAATCGAGCATAGGCCAAACCTGATCTTCGGTTGTAGGAATAAACTGAATCATATCCAGCATGATATCGAGAGAAGCGTCTTTCTCCAAATCAAACCGCAACACATGGCGTCCACTCGAGAATACTTTTATAACTCCCAATAAATTACTGTTCATATAGACATGCGGATAATAGGTGTACTGTTTCCATCCGTAATTCGTCTCCATCGCAGCATGGTCTACCATCCTGACTCCGCGTTCGTCCGTCTTTTCCTTGCCGTCTGCACCCTTCACATAAGAAATGGCAGAAACTCGTTTTACCGTTACAATCTTATCCAGGATTTGGTCTTCCTGCCCTTCCTGTTTGAAAGTGGTTTTAAGGGTCGGACCGTTTTTACCGGAATCTGTATGACGATAGCATAACCACACTTTATACGTTCCTTCAATCAATAAGGGGAGTGTAAACTCAACTGCTGTAATCATATCGCTCTTTCTCATACGGAAAGTCAGGTAATCACCATTGACACACTGCATCTGCTGGTTTAATGTAGGTTTGTTTCTATCCAGTACCTGGCCAACCGTATAGGTCATGGCAGCAGTACTGCTTCCGCGCCCGTATTCTATCTTAATATCCTGGGTCAACTGGCCTTTCTCAAATTTCTTTGTCTCTTTGAGATAAGAAGCAGACGCCTTGATTTCCGGTAAAGTACACACATCGAAATTCACCCGGTAAGGTGCCCTCTCTTTGATTTCCAACATACCATCCACTTCCTGCAATACACCATCCGCACAAGTCCGGTCTGCATATTCGCCATCCCGTATCAATTCTATTCCCGGTTCGTATCCGGCTATACTGTTGAATCTGTTCAATACAATCTTTTGTCCGTCCATGATACAGGCAATCACCTGATTCTCTACCTTCGTCATTACGGCCGAACTACTCATCAGGTCCACGATATACTGGCGACCAGTTCCAATATGATAAGCAAGGAAGTTTTGAATCAATGCCTCACTATCATTGATACCCGGAGTATTCAGCTTCAGACGTGTTATCAACTCGTTCTTATTATGAATTCCTTCATTATTGAATGTTTCATTACTCTGTACATACACCGTATAACAAGTATCAGTTGTCATCACCGAATTGAGATAGTTTTCATACTCGGCAAACAAATCTATAAAAAGAGAGTAACGTTCCATCGGCAAGGCAGCCACCTGTTCACGCAATGTCAGTTCCGGCTTTTCCAATACAGCATCTACAATGTGCAGAATACCGTTACCTAAAACCACATCTTTCGTCAACAGACGTGCATTACGGTCTACTTCCACATATATGGTTCCGTTTTCATCACTTTTGGTTTGCGTAGTGAGATAGTAGTCGCGTATATTGGCTGTCGGCATCTTTCCGTCCTGAAAACGCGACGAGGTAATCGTATCATTGATTACATGATAACCTACGCACTCGTTCGCTTCTTCTTTGGAAAGCTGTTCTATATCTATTCTGTTTTCTTCCAGGTATTTCCGCACGGCATTATCCGTCGGCACCAGACAAGTATAAGCACCATAGGCATGCAACATCCCGCGATAGTCGGACTTATCGACAATCTTGAGGAACTCGCCCAAATGGTCCGCCATATATTCATCGAGCATCTGCTGCTCGGTGGTCTGATATACGGTTCCATCAAGGGGATCATCGCAGGCATTCAGAAAACAGAGCATTAACAAACTCACAATCAGGTTCAATCCTATTTTGTTTTTCATATTCATATAGATTCCTCCCATTGATTAGTTAGCATAAAATTCATTTTGTTCCAGCAAAGGATTAGCATCTATTTCTTCACTGTAAATAGGTAAATAATGACTGTGATAATTGCGATACTTGGCCTTCAAGCTGTTAACTTTGCTGGCCGGAGCGCTATATTCTGCCAATGTCATCAGGTAATTGAGATTTTCACCGTCATAATTGTTACGTTTTGCCTGACGCAACACATCAAACCAACGTTTTCCTTCAAAGATCAATTCCCGTCCGCGTTCTGCCAACACAAATTCTTCCATAGCCTTTCCACTATACGAACCTTCCGTTTGCCCGATGTCCGTGGTAGCCACTGCGGTAGAGCGATCTCTTATCACTTTCACCGCCGCATACGCTTCTTTCAGCAATTCCTGATTATCACTGTCCAGAATAGCCATTTGGGTCAGCGCTTCCGCTTTCATCAAGTAGATTTCAGCAAGACGGTAGATAATGAAGTTATTGGTATATTCTTCCTGCGCACGTTCCGAACCGTTCGGTTCCACACCGATATATTTCCAAAGGCAGGACTTACTTTGAGAAATCACACTACGGATATCAAAACATTCGCCACTATAAGCCTCATCCGCCAACGGTGGAAAAATATCCGAATTCACACGTTCGGTTTTTACTCCGATAACCCCTCTACCCGAACTCATTAAGCTATAAAAAGGATTCAGGTTATCAGTAGCGAATTGCAATTCAAAGATACTTTCCATAGAGTTTCCTTGATAATAAATCTGCTGGAACAGGGAATAATAAGAAGACTGGTCAGGAGCATAATATATATCCGTCGTACCTTCTTCCGTATTTTCCACCTCTATCTTCCGGCTTTCTACAGGAACCAACAATAATTGTCCCGAACCGATAATCTCATCGCATTTGCGGTTGCATTTTTCATATTCTTCCTGCCACAGATAAATATCAGCCAACAATGCTTTTACAGCCCACATTGTCATGCGCCCTTTGTTCTGTGCAATATCCGTAGAACTGTATTGTCCCGGTAAATAATTACCTGTTTCTACCATTTCCAGGTCAGCGACCAAGCCTGCCAGAATCTCTTTCTCGCTACTCTTGGCTACACTCATTTGCTGGGAACCGTTCACATAGGCTTCCCGTATAAACGGTACGTCACCGAACGTTCTTACCAAATAAAAGTACATCAGACTGCGGATGGCAATAGCCTGTCCTTCATATTCTTTCAGTTGCGCTTCTGAAAAAGTAGGGTCATTGGCCTGGGCGGTAGGAGCAAACTTCAATATAGTGTTGCAGATATTAATAGTCTGATAAAAAGAAGCCCAATCCAAATACGTGTTATCTATGGAAATTTCACCATTAAAGACACTTACTATGCTGGAATTCGTCCTTCTTCCGGTAGTAATCATATCCGCACGCCATTCACCATAGAGAAAAAGGCGTTGTACCAGTTCATTGGCTGTCATAGACAGATAGGCTCCATTCACTACCGAACGGACATCTTCTTTCGTTTTCCAGAATTCATCCAACGGCACACCGTCGTTAGGCATCAGATTCAACCAGTCCGAACAGGAAGTCGTTGTCATCCCTTGCAAGGCCAGCAAGCCAATCATTATATATTTCGTTATTTTCTTCATGATCTTCAGTTTTAAAAAGTAACACTCATACCTAATGTAGCAGTAAAAGAACGAGGGATACGGGAGTTATCCTCACCCATTTTAAACGCCCCTCCGGTCAATGCTATTTCCGGGTCCATTCCGGAATAATTCGTCCAGACATACAGGTTGCTCAATGTTGTCCATATCTGACAACTCTGCAGGAAAGTATTCTTCAACTGTTTCTTATCGAAGGTGTACTTCACTGTCAACGTTTTGAAGCGCAGGAAAGAACCATCTTCCACAAAGCGGTCGGAGCCCAAATAGTTGTAGGCATTCTTCGAACCATACACCGCTCTCGGCAACAAATCAGTCGGTGCCGTCGCTTCGTCCTCATACGGATGTCTCCAGCGACGAAGTACAGCCTTACTCTGATTATTGTAGGATGCCATATTTTGCAAGCTCATTCCCATTTTGTTAATGACTTTATTTCCATAACGGAAATTAAAAAACGCACTTACGCTGACACTTTTATAGCGGATGTTAGGCCCAAAACCACCCGTCAGTATTGGGTTGGCATTCCCTAAGTAAACAACGTCCTGATAGTCGATATTGCCATCGTGATTAATGTCTTCATAGATCGCATCTCCCGCTTTGAACTGATAGTCGATGGTAGGATAAGCAAAACGCATCTGTACCGGCGTCCGTTTACCGCTCGCATCGTACGAGTAAATCTTGTTACCATTTGCGTCACGGGCAATCGTTTGGTCATCATTCAGATAAACTCCCTTGTAACGGAATCCATAAATCGCACCTATCGGCTGTCCCAACTCGAATCGGCGGACATACTGACCGTTGGTTGTCAACACCCCTTTCTGCATCGGATATTGGTCGGGCACATCAAGAATAGAGTTGATATTACGTGCCAGGTTGATGTTGAAAGAAATATTCCATGCCTTCGAACGATATGGAACCGTATTGACCGAAAGCTCGAATCCCTTGTTCTCCATGGAACCGGAGTTGACATCCGCCTTGGTGAAGCCGGTGGTAGAAGGCAAGGACAGGTTTTGGAAGTATTGATCTTTCGAACGTTTTTGATACACTTCCACATCGATATTCAAACGATTCTTGAAAGCCGCAAAGTTCATACCGAAGTTCACCTGTGTTGTTGTCTGCCATTTCAGATTACTCAATTCAAGATTGGCGGGATAAACACCCGTTTCACCCAAATAGGAGTATTCATAAGAGTCATAAAGACTGATATGCGTATAGTTATTATTTGTTTTCGGTGACGAGCCGTTCAGACCATAACTGGCACGAAGACTAAGTTCATTCAACCATTTCTTCCACGGTTTCATAAACGGTTCACCGGAAAGCCTCCACCGCAAGGAAACACTCGGGAACAAACCCCAGCGATTTTCTTTTCCAAACCGGGAGTTACCATCATAACGGACGGTCGTATTGACAATATAACGGTCGAGCAGACTATATTGAATACTCCCCATCATACCGACAGAACGTTCCTGCTGAAGAGTAGTGGAAGAAGTCAGATAGCTGGCACCGGTCACACGTGAAGGAATAGAAGGATCTTTCAGGTAGGGACTTGCCAGGTTACCTCCCGTCAGGCGGAAGTTGGTCGAACGCTTGTCAGAAGTAGTCAGTGCAAGTAACCCCTGAAAACTATGTTTCTTGCCGAGATCAGGTGTAAATATCACCTTATTCATCGTATAAATTGTGAAGGCCTCGCCATCGCGGTCGTCGGCACGGTTCACCGTTGCTTCATTCCAGGGACGTCCCGTAGCCGTTTGCGGCAAGAAAGCATTCTTCTTATTATTGGATACGTTCAGGCTGAAGTCCGACTGATAGCGCATCCACGCCAGCGGACGCCAAATCAATGAAAGATTGGATACCACATTATTGGATAACGTCTGGAAATAACCATCTTTCGCCATTGCCACAGGATTGTAAACACCTCCCGAAGAACTGCTCGGATTCCATTTTCCCTGCGGAGATTCCTCCGGGGTAAAGAAATTACCAGTCCATAGCCCTATCTCGTTATATTCGTACACACTCATGTTCGGCATACGCGTGAAAGCCATACTCGTGGCATTCTGCCCGGTAGAAAAATAAGAGATATAGTTTTTCCGGTCATCAGTACGTGTATAAGCCATACTGGCGGAGAATTTAAGCTGCTTCGATATATTGTAATCCACATTCAGACGGGCGTTGATACGGTCTAATCCGGTTCCTATGACCACACTGTTGGCATTATAGTAACCGATAGAAGCACGATACTGCGCCTTGTCTCCACCACCACTGATAGAAGCCGTGTGATCCTGGCTGAATCCCGTACGGGTTACTTCGTCATACCAATTGGTATTGGCTCCATAATTATAAAAATAATAAGGCTGGTTGACATCGTAAGCAAATTCAGGATCGGCTGTCGGGTCATAAATCTTTCCACTGTTCATCAATGCTTCCTGTATCAATGTCGTATATTCATCTCCCGAAAGAGTCTCGATACCGTGAGGCCGGCTGATTACCGTACCTTTAAATGTATAGGAGATACGTGGTTTGCTCACTGTTCCCCGCTTGGTCGTAATCATCAATACACCGTTAGCGGCTTTCGCACCATAAAGGGCGGTGGCTGCCGCATCTTTCAACACAGTGATTTCCTTAATATCGTCCGGAGCCACATTCAACAACTGGGAATATTCTTCCTCGTCTGCCGTTGCAAAATCAAAATCGTCATCCACAGATACATCATAGGGAAATCCGTCTACTACAATCAATGGTTGTGAAGAACCTGTCATGGAAGTCGTACCACGGATTCGGATCGACATCCCCGCTCCCGGATCACCCGAACTAGCGGCAATATCCATACCGGCAATACGTCCCTGCAAGGCATCTTCCACACTGGGCGCAGTCATTCCGTCTTCCAGATCGCTCATAGAGATGCGGCTCATGGCTGTTGTCAAATCACGTTCGCTAACATCCATCATACCGTTGTTCACTCGTTTATTTCCAACGATAGTGGCACCTTCGAGCATCACCGTCTCATCCTGCATAACAATATTAATCGTCATTTTTCCTTTTACAGGGATAGTTGCCTTCTTCATACCTATATACGTAGCCACCAGATTATCTCCGGCACGCGTCTCCACACGCATACTATAATTACCGTCCATATCGGTAACTGCATTTCCTACCACACGTCCATCCTTGTTAACCAGCAATACATTCGCTCCCGGGAGAGGCAGCTTGTCAATAGCTGCTGTCACTACACCCCGAATCACCACCTTTGTTTGTTGGGCGGATGAAAGTGCAGGCATACAACACAGTACTGTCAGAAGGATGAACTGATATACATATCTTCTCATTATCATTGTGTTTAATTAGGTAAATATTAGATTCAATTATTCTTTGGGATGTGTTGTAAACCCAATGATGCCATCCACGGCATGTATCACAGACAAGGGGCCTACATAATTACTCTTACCAGATTCACGTACGACATTGACCGGTGCATATCCCTCCACCTGAAGCCAGTCGTTTTTGGTTATATCCCGAAAACGGAAAGTCAAACTTTTGTCTGCCTGTTTGGATACGACCACCGCAGTGGTGACCGACCATAAATCCAGCTCGCTATCCGTCAGTTTGTAGACAGTATTCAATGCAAGGCTTTCATTCTTTCCCGGTTCTATATAAGGCATTCCATCATCCGGCACTACTGTTCCGGTAAGGAAACAAAGTTGTATGAAACGTTCTACCATCGATTTGTCTTCCGATTCAAAAGCATCACTGCCGCTGGGTAAAGCGGGAAGAAGATCCGAACCCACCGCATTTTGTATCGCTTCGTCCGTAGGAATCAGAACTGTATAATTAGTACTTTCTCTGATAAAAGAAGGAGAACTCCCTCCATAGACTCTATCCATATATTGCTTGAATAAACGACAGTCACTATTTTCCTGTGCGTACATGGTGATACGGTCGTAAAGTTTAGGAACGGTAAATGCAGCCGTACCACCGCTGTTGCGCGGACTGTATTCGATCATTGTTCCGTTTGTAATGCGGAAAACATGACCGTTGATATAGTCAAAATCGACTTCTTCCACCTCTACTTCCGTACCATCAAGGATGTTGCCCAAGCCTTGCAGTTTGTTATCCCTGAAGCGTATCATATCTCCATAGATATTTACCGCATAGCCATATCCGTCGTAAGACAGTTGGGGAAATCCGGCAAAATCATCCAGTTCCGTCAATCCCTTCGTACGTTTAAACACACACGAACGGAGCAACCTTTTCATGCGGTCTTCCGCATCGGCAGAAGCAGTCAGATTTTCATTCAGAAATTTATTATTCACTTCGTCATAAGAGAATCCGTCCGCTTTCAGCAATTCGTCTGAAGGAAGTACCATGATATAATCTACTTCTTTATCTCCCGTCAACTTACTTTTGGTCATCTCCGGTATCCAATCGTTGATAAAAAACTTCTCGTAGGCTATATTTGCCAAGTTACGACAGTCTTTATTCAGCAGGATTTCGGAATAAACAGTGGTGAAGTATTTGCTCTGCACGATTTCTTTCGTATCATACAGTACACCGTTGCTGGCAAAGCTGCTCTTTGTTACACAAGCATCAAAATCCGGCCCGTCTTTTCCTTCACCATTCAGATACTCTTCATTGGAGTTCTGTTCCGAGGCAAAGTGCGAAGGCCATACAATACGCGGCACCATGTGGGCTTTCAGGAAATAGGTCAATGCGGTCAGTGAAAGTTCTGACAAGTCACCCACCTCGGCACGTTCGCACAACATTTCCGCAAACCGTTGCACAGACTCGTTGGAAGGAACGAGCAGGGTATATCCATGTTGTTCCGTCGTACCGCTTTCCGTACCTTTATAATCTTCATTATTCAATAAGTAAGGCAAGTTTTGATAAGTCTTGCAATAAACTGCAGAGATATTACGATCCGGATAAAGTTTCTTATAAACTTCGGTTGTATTTTCACCCAACAAGTAAGAGACAAACAGATAGGAACTTCCTACTTTCGTTTCTAAAATCTTGCGGAAGGATTCATGCTCGTCCCTTCTCAACATCTCATCCAGGTTATCCAATGGCAAACTAACTGCATCCACCTCGTGGATAATTCCATTTTCGGCATACATATCTTTATTCGATACGCTTCCGGCAGCAGCATTCAATCCTGAATAGGCGGCATCCGGAAAGAATTTCTCATAATCGGTTGCAGTTAACAGATTACCCGTAAAATAAGAATCGGTGAAAATGGGTAAAAACTTATAAGGAGTAACAACAGCCGTCACATCGGCAGGACTGTCTACCACCCACTGTTCCACTCCGTCGATAGTCTCTTTATAAAGTGTCTTATAATAAGAGGAGCGTTTTTTGATAGAAGTCCCGGTTTCCCAAATACCACTATTCAAGACATCTCCCAGGCGGGCAGTCTCGAAACGGTTGAATACCATCGAATAAGCGACAATTTGTGTCAGTACATCCACGGGAACTTCATCAACAGAAGTATAATTGTGTTCAGAGAGGAATTTGCGGAAGGCATCATCGTTCGGGGCAAATACAGTATAATTACCTGCTCCTTTGAGGATGGAACTATACAACGTCTTATCCGCCGCATGCAAATACATGGAGAAATTACCTTTCCCTGCCAATACATCATAAATAGGTGGCTCCAACCACGAAGGACGTTCATACTGTTCCTCCGTATCGGTACAACCTGCCAGCAATAGCAACATCAACATGACCAGGCCGCAAGTTTCCAACCGGCTGAAACGTTTCTTGCATAAACCAAATAACGTGTGTATCATAGTCTTAAAATTAAAATAGAGTTATCAACAAGATTTTATTATACGGCAAAGATAGGACTGCACATCCCTGTCGGGAATGGACATTCGTACTTTTGTATGGACTATCAATGTACCCCATCCTGAAGGGGTTCTAACTGCGAATATCTAATAAGTATGGACTTTTTATGTGATTCATGGACATTCTATCACAAGCGGTCAATATACAAGAAATAGTCCATGCTTTCGTACACCACTCCATTCGCCTCTCCAATAAAAGCCGCTAATTTAGTCGAAAAAATTACGTAGACAATATTTCTTAGAAATCTTAATCACCAAAAGTTTATCAAATGAGAATAAACAGCATTCTTACTTCCCTCTTAACCGGTGTACTCCTGACAGCCTGCAATCCCGGCAAACAGACTCACCACACCTATGACTGGGGAAAACTGCCGCAGCAAGTGGACTTGAGTTGGGCAGACAGCGTCGGTAGCAGACAGCAACCGGACGGGAGAATTATATCCGCCAACTCTTTCGGCGCAGTAGCCGACAGCACCCGACTTAGTACGGAAGCTATTCAAAAGGCGATTGACGAATGTTCCGCTGCAGGGGGCGGAACCGTGATACTGGCTCCCGGATACTACCTGGTGGGAGCTCTGTTTATCAAAAGCGGTGTCAACCTGCAACTGGATAAGGGGGTGACCTTACTCGCTTCTACCGATATAAACAACTATCCCGAGTTCCGTTCGCGCATCGCCGGTATTGAAATGATATGGCCGTCGGCCGTTCTTAATGTCATCAAGCAGAAGAATGTAGCTATCAGTGGCGAGGGAATGATTGACTGCCGTGGAAAGAAGTTTTGGGATCAATACTGGAGCATGCGCAGGGAGTACGAAAAGAAAGGTTTGCGCTGGGCTGTGGATTATGATTGCAAGCGTGTACGCGGTATCTTGGTCGAACGGAGCACAGACGTGACTTTAAAGGACTTCACCCTGATGCGTACCGGTTTTTGGGCTTGTCAGATTCTCTACTCCGATTATTGCAGTATCAACGGACTCACCATCAACAATAATATCGGCGGACGCGGACCGAGCACAGATGGAGTGGATATAGATTCCTCTACCAATATATTGATAGAAAACTGTATGATAGACTGCAATGATGATAATATCTGCCTGAAATCGGGCAGAGACACAGACGGGCTGCGCGTCAACCGCCCGACGGAGAATGTAGTCATACGTAACTGTACCACCCGCAAAGGTGCGGGACTTATCACCTGCGGAAGCGAAACTTCCGGCGGCATACGAAATATCCTGGGACACGACCTCACAGCCCAAGGTACCTGGAGTGTATTAAGACTAAAGAGTGCTATGAACCGGGGCGGAATCATAGAAAATATCTATATTACCCGTGTCAAAGCAGACAGTGTACGCAATGTACTGGCCGCTGATCTGAACTGGAATCCGCAATATAGTTACAGTACCCTGCCCGAAGAATATTCGCACAAAGAAATCCCCGAGCACTGGAAAATACTGCTCACTCCGGTAGCACCCGAAGAAAAGGGGTATCCGAAATTCCGTAACGTCTATCTTTCGCATGTCAAAGCCACCAACGTCAGAGAGTTTATCTCCGCATCGGGATGGAACGATACATTACGTCTGGAGAATTTCTTCCTGTATGCCATCGAAGCACAGGCACAGAAAGCAGGACGAATCCGATATAGCAGAAACTTTAATCTGGCGGAAATTATGTTGGATACCAAGGACAACACCACTATTGCATCCGAGAACAACGATCAATGTAATATTCATCTGAAAAGTACGCCTTCCGGAAATTTATAGAAACTAAAAACAATTTGGTATGAAAAGATATATTTACCGGTTGATGTGCGTATTCGCATTATCATCCACATGGACAGCAAATGCCCAACCCAACTATAACTATTCAAAACTACAAAAGGAGAAACTCGGACGCGGTGTGGTTGCCATCCGTGAAAGTCCCTCGACAGTAGTAGTCTCATGGCGGTACCTCTCTTCAGATCCGATGGAAACGGCTTTCAATGTATATCGTGGCGGTAAGAAGCTGACTGCTCAACCGGTGGTCACGGGTACTTTGTTCCGTGACGAGAATAGCAGTCTGGAAACGGCGGCATACGAAGTACGCCCCGTACTGAAAGGAAAAGAGACGCATCACATTGACGGCAAATACACGCTTCCCGCCAACGCCCCTCTCGGTTACCTGCAAATTCCATTGCAGAAGCCTGCCGACGGTGTGACTCCGGCAGGAGATACCTATACGTACAGTCCGAATGATGCTTCTATTGGTGACGTAGATGGTGACGGTGAATATGAAATCATCCTGAAGTGGGAACCCAGCAACGCAAAAGATAATTCTCATGACGGATATACAGGCGAAGTATATTTTGACTGCTACCGGCTGAATGGCGAGCAACTATGGCGTATCAACCTGGGAAAGAACATACGTGCCGGAGCACACTACACCCAATTCATGGTGTATGATCTCGATGGCGACGGCAAAGCGGAAGTAGTGATGCGTACTTCGGACGGAACGGTAGACGGCAAAGGAAAAGTGCTAGGAAATGCCAAAGCCGACTATCGCGAGCCCGGCGTATTTGATAAGAAAAAGAATAAACTTACTCGTCAGGGACGCATACTGGAAGGTAACGAATATCTGACCGTATTCTCCGGACTTACCGGTGAAGCACTTTACACTACTGACTATATCCCTGCCCGTGGAAATCCCAAAGACTGGGGTGATACGCGTGCCAACCGCAGCGACCGTTTTCTCGCCTGCATCGCTTATCTGGACGGTGTTCGTCCCAGCGTAGTGATGTGCCGCGGTTACTACACGCGTATCGTACTGGCTGCCTTCAACTGGGATGGAAAGAAACTGAATAAGCATTGGGTATTCGATACAAACATCCCCGGAAATGAAAAGTATGCCAAACAAGGAAACCATAATCTCCGTGTAGGAGACATAGACGGTGACGGGTGTGATGAAATCATCTACGGTTCGTGCACCATCGACCATAATGGCAAAGGGCTCTACTCTACCGGCCTCGGACATGGCGATGCCATTCAACTGACTCAAATAGACCCTGCCCGCAAAGGTCTGCAAGTATGGGCCTGCCACGAAAACAAACGTGACGGCAGTACTTATCGGGATGCTGCCACCGGAGAAATCATCCTGCAACTCAAGAGTACCCGGGATATAGGCCGTTGTATGGCCGCTGACATCGACCCGACGAATCCGGGAGTGGAATTATGGTCACCGGGAACAGGCGGCATCATCAATTTCAAAGGGGAACTGATTGCTCCGAAGACTAAAAACTTCCCTGTTAACATGGCTGTTTGGTGGGATGGTGATTTATTGCGTGAAGTATTGGATAAAACCCGCATCAGCAAATATGACTGGGAACAGAAATGCTTTATCCCGTTTGTCGAGTTTGAAGGAGTTGCTTCCAATAACAGTACGAAAGCCACCCCCTGCCTGCAAGGAGATATCCTCGGTGATTGGCGCGAAGAAGTCCTTTTCCGCTCCGAAGATAACAACTCCCTGCATTTATATGTATCAACAATTCCAACAGAATATCGTTTTCATACTTTCCTGGAAGATCCGATATACAGAATCAGCATCGCCACCCAAAATGTAGGATATAACCAACCCACCCAACCCGGATTCTATTTCGGCACGGACTTAAAAGGAACTTTCAGAGGATATCAGTTCAAATAATAGTAAACAAAGAAAATTTATTCATGAATTTATTCGTCTGACAGCTGTTTATTTTTCGTCTGACAACTGTTAGACGAAAGAATAACAACTGTCAGACGAAAGTTTAACAGTTGTCAGACGAATAGAATTATGCAGCACTAGGGATAAATTCTTTAGATGCTAGAAACAAATAGATGCTGATTGGAACTAATTCTGAACGATACGAAAACGGCTCATGCCTCGAAAACATGAGCCGTTCCAGCGTTGTGGTGGGAATTATAGTTTTTCTATGTCTGCTATTCAAATGACGTTTCCTGCTAGATTGCCGGACTTCCGTAAGTGACGCCTTCATCTTCCGTAATCTTTATCAACTTGTTTCTAATCTCCGGCTTGAGACCATATTGCCCTGTACGTACAAGCACTGTACATTTCTTCCTTGCCGGAATCGCTTTCAAAGCCTCATCCAAGGTGAAGAAATCACCGCTTCCGTCCGTGGCTACCACATAATCGAAGTGACGGATATATTTCCCCAGTTCGGGAATTTTCTTGCCGACCGCATCAATCGCCATTCCGGCAAATACGCGGGAACCTTTGATATTCAGATGTGTATCATCTTTCTTTCCAGCCCACATATACAGTTCTTTCGATTTCTCCGGCCCCATCTGTTGCACCAGATCATGAGTCATCTTGTTCATATCAATGAAGACCACATTCAGTTCTTCAGCTATCTGTTTAGGAGAAAGAAGATAGTCACCATGCGTATCAGAGAGTGAATCGGTAAAGTTCCCCGCTGCATCCTGACAGAACTTACGACGGACGATAGAATTGAAAAGGATGGGAATACCGCCTTTTGCACGGGTTTCATTCACGAACTTACGCAGATTATCGTCGAACGTACCGCCCGGTTCGGTATAGAGTTTCGGATTGTCTTTTTTCTCGTCATTATGTCCGAACTGGATAAACACATAGTCACCCGGCTTAATCTGATTGACTACCCGCGTCCATCTTTTTTCGTCAATGAAACTTTTTGTGCTGCGACCACTAGCTGCATGATTGGCAACTACCACTTTATCGGCAGGGAAAAAGCTGCCTAGCATCATTCCCCATCCACGTTCCTTATTTCGCGGACTCTTCGCTAGATTTCTATTTGCCATAGTCGAGTCACCAATCATATAAATTGTTACCGGAGAATTGTCTGTGATGGCGGAAGTAAAAAGTACAAGGGCCACCAGGAAAAGAAATTTCATTTTCATAATCATGATTCATTTAAGTGTGACATAGTTCTCATGCGAAATACCTTCAAGGCATTCCGGCATGAGAACTAACATTTAATATATATCTTTTGTGGTTTCTAAAATGAGAGTACACAACGAACTCTGCGGTTACTGTTACTTGTTTTAGTGGCACCGGTGGTTGTAAGGGAGGTAGCAGTCAAAGACACAGAATGTGCATAAACCAATCCCTTATTATTTCTATTGTGTTCTGAACTCGACCAGTAATTTTTCGAACTTTCAAATTCATCGACTGATGATGATGCAGCTTTCAGACAAGTATTCAGATTTTCGAATACCGATTCTCCACTCAAACTAATTGCGATATTGCTAGATGTCGTCTCGTTATCTTTCAGAGCGGTCAGTCCTTTCGCTTCTCCCAAGTTCTCAAAAATATCCCACCATTGGCCTATACTTGGCAAATACCAACCACTGCTGCCTTTGGGAGCTTTATATGATGTCGTTGCCGCCGTTTCTCCATACTGGCTGGCCTGATAAAAAGCTCCGTTCACCTCCTGAAAAGTAGCCTCATTTGCATACGTATCCACCATATACTTCGTTTTCACATATCCGCCTATCTCCTGATACATCCCCTTATAGGTAGATGCATGTTCCGCAAATGGAGAATTTTCCCCATCGCCTTCCGTGGCTGCCTTTCCCCATTTGGAGTCTTTACCTGCATTAGTCAGTGCCATGACGCAGCCATGTGTCCATCCCTGTGCCAGTTCATCGACACTCATACGCTCCGTATCTGCCTGAAACACAATTCCGATACAGCCTTCAGGTACACTGGCTACATCTCCGGGAAGTATAGTTCCATCACTCATATAATAATCTCCTACCTGAACATCACGGCTACCCGGAGGTTCTACTCCCTCATCAAGCGTATAGAAAAGATAGTGTTTAGCAGCTGCATCGGAGGCAGTAGCCGCTATGTCGAATTTCCGTGTACCTATATAATAAGGATAGCTGCCTTTCAGGGAGAAATCCGCATCCGGCTTGATGATATAACGCAGGATTCTTTCATCCGAAGTCTGATAAGGAACCTTTCCTTCTTCCCACGAAAAAGCAGGTGCACCCAAAACCGTAGTAGCCGGATGATATTTCACTTTACCGTCTTTGGTAGTCGCGCATTTGCCCAACGGAACTTCGATTACGATCAATGCCATCTGATGTTCCAAATTGACATTCAATGTAGTTCCTGATACGAGTCCTTCTCCTTTCATCAGGTCGCTTTTCGTATAATCCTCATAAGTGGCTTGATTCAGACGAGGTTCGAATGAAGTAAAATATACCTCCAGTTCCTCTTTACTGCTAACCGAAGTATAAGGATAGTAAACGATATACTCATCCCCTTGCTTATGTGACAATGGTACTCCTGTCCAATTACCCTCATCATCAAGAGTAAAGCGATAATTTTTAGCTACTGTCTCTCCTCCATTTCCGGATGACGGTGTGAGCTGCAAAACACCAATCTCGTCACCGGAAGTAAATTGAGTTGTGTAACCTTCTTCTACAATGCGTGTTTCAACAGTGCCGGTAGATATATAATTGTCCGAAGTGACTTTGAGAGTGAGAGGAAGTCCCCCTTCCGGCAAAGTGGTAAAAGCATTTTCTTCCTTGGAACAGCCTGATAGAGCTGTTAGCAGAAAAACAGAAGCTGACAGAATAAATAACTTATATAATTTCATCATATTCTCATTTTTATTTTTTTCATATACGGAACGTTTCTTCAGGAGTCCACTTAGAAAGCCAGAATGCAGCGGACATTCGTAGAAGGATTATCCTTATTATTATCTCCAATTCGCAAAGAATATTTCTTACCCGAGCCATCGAAAAGGACACGCCGGGCGACACCGCTGCTCTTTTCCGAGCTCGACCAATAATGAACATCTGCCTTAAATAAAGTAACAGTTTGTCCACTAGCACTCATAAGTTCGTTCATCCGGTCTATGGCAACTTGGGAAACTCCATTTTTGAGTTCAACAGTAGTTCCTGAACTATTTCGCAAGGCTATCAATCCATTAGCATCACCCAGATTTTCCAGAATGTCCCACCACTGTCCGATAGTAGGCAGATACCAGCCGGAAGTCGTTCCATCGGCAGGTGCAGCATACTGTCCGCTATCATCCGTTCCATAATTTTCCGAGTGGTAGAAAACATCATAAAGTGTGCCGTCGGCAGTTGTTACTCCGGCAAGTTTCTGTCCGGCAATGTATACTTTCTTGCCATATCCGTCAATATCGCCATACATATCGAAGTTTGTTGCCAGATTCGGGAAGTAATTAATGCCTTCAGTCATTTCTCCCGTATCTTCATCTATGGTCTTATCACCCCAAGTACACTTTTCGGCAGCATCGGTCAAAGCCATCACGTACCCGTGTGTCCACCCTTTTGCCTTTTCAAGTGCACTGATACGTTTTGATTCTGTCTGAAAAACAATGCCGATACATACTCTCCCGTCTGTAAAGTCAACGGGACTTTGCGCCGGAGTTTCCCACTCTTTCTCACCTGTTGCATGATTCACTTTACGCAAACCACCATCACTTACTGCCCAACCCGTTCCATCTGCTGTACGGTAAAAGAAATCGCCGGGTTTCATATCGTCCGCCGTGTAATAAGTACTGCTGACAACAGTTTGTTCTTTCCCTTCTGCCCAGGCAGGACCGGAAACGGCAAGAGTCACCTCAATCTCATTTCTGTGGGTTATCTCAATATTGTAAACATACAGGTAACCGGCTTGCAGGTTTGCATCATCCTCCGCCGGGATATAATAGGCCTCAACACCATCCACTACTACTTTAATAAACTGTTTGCCTCTCATTTGTTGCGGCACCAGTAAGGCTTGCAGTGTCTGCAAACAGCCTTCTGTTACGCTCTCTTCATCCAGTTTTTGAGGAATAATTGTTGCCTCTCCGGTAGTTTGTGCCACTTCACCCGTAGCCATGTTTATTTCACCGGAAGCTAATGCCATGTTGACAAAGGTTACTTCTGCATTCTTCACTGTTTCGGGATCTTCCACTCCTTCGCCGGCTTTCAGATTCAGTTTCACTTTTGCTGGCAGATGATAAAAATCCAGAGCCGGTTGTTGACCGGAAAAGGTAAAAATACCTTTGGCTCTCAAGAAGTCGCTGTTCTGAAAACCATCATTTTGGTTCTGATCCTGTTGCACAGGGAACGATGCGGGCAACGCTTCTGTGCCATTGCAAGGAAACCATGCCAATACATCAACCGTTGCCGTCTTGCTTTCCCAATAAAAGGGGGTATCTTCGGTTGTCAAAGCTCCGTATGTATCTGCCTTATACAACTTTATTCCGTCACCGACTTGTACGCCCACTTCTTCCGTTCCAGTCCATGTTCCTTCCGAAGTAGTCCGCGTGATCGACTGGTTAAAGACTTGTCCCACAAACTCCATCGGATATTTATTGTCCGGCGAACCGGAAATTTCTTTTTCATCAGATGTGCATGATGTCAGTACACCGCCTGCTGCCATAACAAACAGCCAGGCGAACATCCGTAATTTTCTACTATCTGGTTTCATAATTATCAGACTCATTAACAGGTTGAATTATATATTTATGTTCACATCCTTATCTCCGGGAGTTTCATCCCACCCGTGGATAGCGGAAGAAGAGATGGTAAGCCGTTCACGGTTCACTGTAACGTTATACTCGTACACTTTGCCCGGTGTTAAAGCCAAATCAGCAGATTCTTTCCCCGTCAGGCTTGCTCCTTCATAGACAGTTCCATCCTCCTGAATGAATGAGAGTGCAACACCGCCGGAAACTGTTTCGGGCAGGAGGATAAATGAGTAAGTATTTCCAGCCGGTACAATGGTAGTTCCGGCAATAAATTCAAGTCCGCCCGCTTCTTCCGCATTAATTTCAGCACTACCGGTGATGGTATTAAACGTACCGGTGGGATGCAAAGAGGCAAACCGGATAATACCGTTACTAAAGTCCGCATCTTCCGCAAAGCCACTACCCGGTAGGAAGTTCAGCACTACTTTGCACATCTGATGCCGGAATTTAAAGTCCAGGAGTGGAGCTGCCTCCGAACCTTCTGCAGTAGCATATAAATAATCGAAGTTTTTACTTTCATTCTGATTACTCACATTTACTTTAAACGCACCTCCCGTTTCGTTGAAAGGATGATAAGCAGAAAACTCTACAGTCTTCTTATCTATATAATAAATTATCTCTCCCGCAGGAATGAAGGAAGAGCCTTTGGAGAAGTCATACCGTTTATTCACATATTCAACATTTCCGCTTTTTCCGGTTATGCCGATTGCGTCTCCGGTTTCCCATACGTCATTTGCAACCCGGCTCACCGGCACGTTGTCCGCATTGACAGTTCCCCATACACTGGCGGCCACCGGAAATTGCCCGGCTGCCTCTTCCGCCTCTTGTAAATTGTTACATGCAGCCAACATCACAAATGATACTGCCGTCAAAAGAATTCTGGTTCTCATAGTTCTATATTTTAATGAAGTTCGACATCATCCGGCCCATCCACAAATTCCGGTTCCCATGGTAGGATAGTCCCGGAGCCGTCAATACCTCCGGGAAGTTCAAAACGAGCCTTGAGGGAAAGAGGGGCAATATCGTTTCCGAAATATCTCAGGACATCGGTCAGGTCGCCTTTGAATTTGTAATGTCTTCCCAAGGACAAATCCAACTGAAAAGTGAGTTCCTGTTTTTCTTGCGCCATTACACCTAATATACAAATGGTGGCAGAATAAGAACCGGAAGGTTGTTTCTTGAAGACGAGTTCGATGTCTTTTGCTTCGGACAGTTCTTCCGTCGCAAGATTAAATGTAGACGCAATGCCTGACAAAACAGCTTCCAGTTCCGTCGCTTCAAGCTGTGCAGGGTCGCCGCCCTTGGGAGTCAAGGTCAATGTCAGTTTCCTGACACGCTGTTTCATTTTCAGGGAAGTTTTCACAGTCTTGCCGGGTTCAACCACTACCGATTTAATACGGGTATTGGAAAAAAGGTATCCCGGTTGCTGAAGTGTCCCGTTTTCATGGAGCGCCACGGTAGCGGTAAGGTTATTCACAGTCATATTCTCAGGGGTGTTGTAGGCAGCCAGTTCATACGTCCCCGCATCCAGCAAAGAGCTGAAAGTGGCGGTACGGGTATCCATTGCCTGTTCACCGATACCCACAACGGCAAGGGTATAATTGCCGGGGAGTTCCGCTTCTTCCGAATAATCGTCCCAGTTTGCCGCAATTTCCACGCTGCCTTGCCCGGCAGCATCATCAGACTCATTATCTGAGCAAGAAGTTTGGAGCAACGTAACTGCCGGCATGAAAAGCAGGAAAGCATACGCAATCTTCAATTTACGAGTTTTCATAATAGTATTATTTTTATAGTTCAACTTTTACAAAGTACAGAGATACATTCATCAATGTATGGCAAATGTATGCAGAGAATAAGTGCCGGGGAATGGACATCCGTACACAAACCAGCACAGATTATCAAATCCGCTCCGAATAAAAAACAGCACGGACAAATAATCCATGCAAACGTACGAGCGTCCATGTTACGGACACGATACTCTCATCATCTTTGTAAGCGAACGTTAACCAAATGTATTGACCATGAAACATTTACGTTATTTATCCATATTCGGAATGCTCCTTTTTATTGTTGCCTGCGGAGATGAACAAATACAATCGCCGGCAAACGATAATATGGAGAATACCGAAAAAAAAGAAGAACCTGAAAAAGAAATTATAATAGGGGAACGCGGTATGTGGGTGAGTTATGACCCTACTCCCAGGGGAACGTTAAACCACACTTCCGGCTATTCACATGCTTTAGTCAGCTGGCGACTACTCCCCACTGACCCCGATAACCTGGCATTTGATATTTATAAAAGCGAAGATAACGGCCCGGAAGTCAAACTGAACGAAACTCCCGTTACAGACGCTACCTGTTGGGCGGATAAAAGCATTCATGCACAGACAACCCATAGATATCGTGTCACTGTTGCCGGTTCGGAACAAACGCTCTGCGAATATACATTCACTCCCCAAATGGCGGAAACATTTTATCGTGCCATCCGGCTAAACAGTAACCTCCCCGACCCCAGCCTGACCTATGCCGCTAATGATGCACAAGTAGGTGACCTCGACGGTGACGGAGTAATGGAAATCGTACTTAAACGTCAACCTTACGACGGAGCAAACCAGGGCGGGTGGCGAGAGGGCACTACGCTGCTCGAAGCCTACAAACTGGACGGCACTTTCCTTTGGCAGATAGACATGGGTATCAATATACGTTCCGGCTCTCATTATACCTCTTTTATCGTGTATGACTTTGACGGTGACGGAAAATGCGAAATTGCTTTCCGCAGTTCCGAAGGCACTAAATTCGCCAACGGCGAAAAAATAACGGATGCCAGTGGAAACATAAATGATTACAGGCAAAAAGATCCTTCAGGGAAAGGATGGTATTCGGGAAAGTCGCTACACTCTACCTGTGGTTTAATCTTTGACGGGCCGGAATATATATCCATCGTCAACGGACAGGGGATAGAAGTAGGCCGTACCAATAATATTCCGCGGGGCGGTGAAGGGAGTAACTATGAGCGTGCCAAATACTGGCATCATTACTGGGGAGACGACTACGGCAACCGCATGGATCGTTTCTTTATCGGAGCCGCTTATTTGGACGGAATCCCGCAAAATGGTGTCAAAAAAGCCAATCCCAGCCTAATCGTCACTCGTGGAATCTACAGGAACTGGCAGGTATGGGCACTCGATTTCAATGGTTCTTCCCTGCTTCCCCGCTGGAAGTTCAATACGAACGATAAAGGATATGAGTCTTACAGGGATATGGGTTCACATACATTCAGAGTGGCAGACCTGAACGGTGACGGATATGACGAGATTCTCTACGGATCAGCAGCCATCGCGCGCAACGGCAAAGGACTTTATTGCACGGGAAACGGACACGGAGATGCACTCCATGTAGGGAAATTCATTCCCGACCGACCGGGATTACAAGTGGTGGCCTGTTTCGAAAACCCGAATAAATATATAAATAGCGGATTTGGCTATGGCTGTGCCATATTCGATGCAGCGACGGGGAAGTTTATAACCGGTCATGCAGGCGGATCAGGCTCTGGAAGTGGCGAAGATGGTGCAGATGAAGAGGATGAAGAGGATGAAGATAAAGATCCGCCCGGAGATGTAGGAAGATGTCTGGTAGCAGACATTATTCCGGATAGTCCCGGATATGAATACTGGTCGTCCGAGGCCAGCGGCGTGTATAGTTGTCAGACCGGACAGCTGCTTAGTACGACTTTGCCTTCTGCCAAAACCGGTTCCAAAAGCTACAACAACGCTATCTTCTGGACAGGCGACCTGACCCGCCAAATGTTGGATGATGTGATGGTACATAGCTACACGAAATCTGCTCCGTGGGATAAATCGCGGGTAGTCACTTTTACCTATTACGGCAGTGGGGTTTATTCCAACAACTCCACCAAAGCCAATCCCTGTTATTATGGAGATTTCCTGGGTGACTACCGTGAAGAAGTGATATACCGGAGCAAAGACGGAGAGTACATTTATATATTCTCCAGCAATCATCCCACCGGACACCGGTTTGTACATCTGATGAACGACCATACCTATGATATGTCACAGGCAATGCAGAATGTAGGCTACAATCAGCCGACACATCTGGGATATTATATTGGTGCGGACAGTAAATAACACAATTAATCCATATTTTCACACGTATGTCCATTATACATGAAAGAAAAACGCACTATTTTAGCTGCGGAAACGAGAAACAAGAATTTCACTCACACATACTCTAATTTTACCTGAAATGAAAACAACTTTATTGAGCCTTTTATTACTGGCATCAGTTAGTATAGAAGCACAAAATTTACCACAGACTTTTAAATTAGCCGACGCTCCCCGCTACTCGGAAAAAACCGGATATGGATACGACCGTGTAGACATTCCTAAAAAAGGTAGTAATGCACCTTTTTATTTCTCGGTACGTGTGCCCGACGGAAATTACCGCGTCACTGTACGCCTGGGAAGTAAGAATCAGGCAGGAAATACGACTGTCCGTGCAGAATCACGCCGCCTGTTCGTAGAAAATCTGCCGACAAAGAAAGGAGAATTCGTAGAAGAAACATTCATCGTCAATAAACGCAGTCCCCGCATTTCCGCCAAAGAATCCGTAAAGGTAAAGGATCGCGAAAAGAGCAAGTTAGATTGGGACGACAGATTGACAATCGAAATCAACGGAGAGGCACCTGCATGTGAAAGCATCCATGTAGAAGCTGCCGACCCTTCCATTCCCACAATCTTCTTATGCGGAAACAGTACGGTAGTGGATCAGGAAAATGAGCCCTGGGCCAGTTGGGGACAAATGCTTCCCCGTTTTCTCAATGACCAGATTTCCGTAGCCAATCATGCGGAATCCGGTTTATCCGCCAATACATTTATCAGTGGAAACCGGTTGAAAAAGATTATCTCACAAATGAAGAAAGGAGATTATGTATTTGTGGAATTCGGGCATAACGACCAAAAACAGAAAGGGGCCGGTAAAGGAGCTTATTACTCTTTTATGACTTATCTGAAAACATTTATCGACGAAGTGCAGGCGAAAGGCGGAAATCCGGTGCTGATTACCCCGACACGCCGCCGCAGATTTAACAAGGAGGGCCGTACCGTCAATACACATGGCGAATATCCGGATGCAGTACGATGGATCGCAGCAAAGGAGAATGTACCTTTAATAGATTTGAATAACATGACCGGTACGCTGTATGAAGCATTAGGCGAAAGTGAATCAAAAAAAGCCTTTGTACACTATCCAATGGGAAGTTTCTCCGGACAAAAAAAGGAATTGGCTGATAATACGCACTTTAATCCTTACGGGGCCTATCAGATAGCCAAATGTGTGATTGAAGGGATGAAAAAGGTTACGCCGGAATTGACTAAATACCTGAAAACAGATATTTCTTACAACCCGTCCCAACCGGACAAAGCAGAAACATTCCTTTGGTGTCCGGCACCTTTCTGCGAAATGGAAAAACCCGACGGAAATTAATAATATAACCATAAAAACTAATATCATGCTTTTACGTTCTTTCTTACTAATCATCGTTTTTGTATGTAGTCAGATTGTACGCTGTGACGACTTCGTTTGGTACAATGGAAAACAGGCCATATCGTATGCTATGCCCCAGTCTACCGCCCCAGTTGTAAAAATAGCTTTTGACATGTTCGCCGGGGACATGAAGCAGGTTACGGGCTTTTCGCCGAAACAGAGCTCTGCATCCAAAGCAACTATCCGCATCATACAACTGGATAAAGCAGACAAAAAAGTACAGAAGGAGTTGCGCGAATTAAACATACCGGTCGATAATATCGCAGCTAAAAAAGACGGCTTTTATATTTCAGTAGCGGGTGGCTCTGCAAATAAGCAATTACTCATCGTAGGCAGCGACGGCAGAGGAACTGCTTATGGAATACTGGAACTGTCACGTCTGGCAGGTGTATCGCCCTGGGTATGGTGGAGTGATGTTACTCCCGAAAAGCGGAGCCAACTTACCATTGACGGCAATTACAAGACTTTCCAGAGTCCGTCCGTAGAGTATCGCGGTATTTTCCTGAATGACGAGGACTGGTCCTTGCAACCCTGGAGCTGGATGACTTTCGAGCCTTCCAACATCAAAGGACGCATCGGCCCCCGTACCTATAAAGAAATATTCAAATTACTGCTCCGCCTGCGTGCCAATGCCATTTGGCCGGGTATGCATGGCATTACCACTCCTTTTTATCTTGTACCCGGAGCCAAAGAAGTGGCCGACAGTTGCGGCATCGCCATCGGCACCTCACACTGCGAACCTTTGATGCGCAGCAATGTAGGAGAATGGAGCGTGAAACGACGGGGAGATTATAATTATATCACTAACCGCGATTCTGTACAGGCTTACTGGATAGAACGATTGAAAGAAGCCGGGAAATACGAGAATATGTATACAATCGGCATGCGGGGAATCCACGACGGACACATGGAAGGGGTAAGCACCATGGAAGAAAAAGTCAACGCCCTGCAACAGGTAATCAATGACCAGCGCAAATTATTGACTAAATATACCAATCCGGACTTAACGAAAGTTCCGCAAGTATTTGTTCCCTACAAAGAGGTATTGCAAATTATGGAGAACGGCTTGGAAGTGCCGGATGACGTGACGCTCATGTGGTGTGACGATAACTACGGATACATGACCCGTCTTAGCGACGAAGAACAGCAGAAACGCAGTGGCGGCGGTGGTGTTTACTACCATTTGAGCTACTGGGGACGTCCGCACGATTATATGTGGTTGTGTACTACCCAACCGGGACTTATCTATAACGAAATGAAACAAGCATACGACCATAATGCACGCCGTGTATGGATCGTCAATGTGCATGACCTGAAACCTTCAGCTTACAACCTTGAGCTATTCCTGGATATGGCATGGGATATTCATTCCGTGGCTCCTTCCACCCTGAACGAACATCAGGAGAAATGGCTCTGCCGTGAGTTCGGCGAACAGGCCGGCAAGAAATTATTTCCTGCCATGCATGAGTTCTACCGTTTATGTGGCATCCGCAAACCGGAACACATGGGATGGACACAAGTAGAATTAGACAAGAGAAGGTATCCCAGAGGTCGTTCGCAAGTGATTGATACCGAATTCAGCCTGACTGAATTTGGCGGAGAGCTAGACCGCTATCTGGATTCTTACGAAACGATCAAGAAGACTGTTACGGAAGCAGAAGCCCTGATTGCACCCGAACGTAAAGATGCATTCTTCTCACATATCAAATATCAGGTATTTGCTTCTGCCGCGATGAGTACCAAAATGCTGGAAGCGCAGCGTGCCCGTTCCTACTCAACAGGACAGTGTGACGAATCTCTTTGGGGACGTGACAAGGCGATGTTTTCGGCCTGTGCCAGAAGTATGAAAGCCTATCAGGAAATCAAGGAACTGACTGATTACTATAACAACGAAATGGCGAACGGCAAATGGAAACATTCCATGTGTTTCTATCCGCGCGATTTGTATGTGTTCTATCCGCCAACTCTTCCTATAGGATTGACCGACAAAGAAGTAGATAAATACCTGGCTGAAAGTCCAAAGAAAACATCTTCCCGCAAAATTAAAACGGATAAATGTATCAGTTACAATGCTTGTAATTATACCCAAGCATCGGAAGGAGCTACGCCTATTCAGGCACTTGGACACAGTATGAACGCCGTTGCCCTGCCTAAAGGCGGCTCACTGACATTTGAATTCGACTGTCCGTGGGAAGGAGAAGCATTGTTACGTACTGCCGTCATACCGACTCAACCGAATGACAAAGGAGATATCCGCTTCAGTGTCAGCATAGACGGAGGAAAACCCCAGGTTCTTTCTTTCCGCGAAAAAGGACGTACGGAGACATGGAAACGCAATGTACTGCGTGGGCAAGCCATAAAGGAAACTAAACATTCACTAAAAAAAGGCAAGCACACGCTGACTATCACCGCTTTGGATAAACATGTTGTAGTAGACCAATGGATGATCGACTTTAAGCCGAACCGTAAATTTTATGTGTTCCCACAGTAACCTTAAAAAGGTATCAACGCCATGAAATACACGCCGTTATTTATCATCGGATTTATACTTTGCTTATCTGCATGTACGGATAATCAGCTTCTTCCGTCCTCTTCGGATGACGGGGAGAAACCGGTGGTAAAAGAAGAAAGGAACTATACTCCAAGAATGTTATGGGCATCTATCAACGGCAGGGCAGACGCTACAAACGACAAGAACAAGATACATAATAAAAAGATTCTTGTCAGTTGGCGCATGCTGCCCACTGACGATACTGAAGTAGCATTCGACCTTTACAGAAAAAGTGGCGACCGGGCTGAAATCAAAGTAAACGAGAACGCTATCACGGTCACCAACTTTCAAGATGTTTCGGCCGACCTTTCGGTAGATAACACATACAGGCTCTGTTACCATTCGAGTACAGTAACGATAGATACCTATACTATCACTGCACAACAGGCTTCCGCCGGACTGCCTTATATATCAATTCCCTTGCAAGGAACGGAAGGCATCGCTCCCGGATTAGTGTACAAAGCCAATGATATAAGCATAGGTGATCTGGATGGCGACGGACAATATGAAATCGTACTGAAACGGCTTATCTCTTCTCCGGATGATGAAGACAGCGAGACGGGCGACACAAATGACGGCATACGCCACTCCGTATTACTGGAAGCCTATCGTCTGGACGGCACATTCATGTGGCGGATGGCGATGGGTCCCAATGTGCCGACCGGAAACGGAAGTTCATTCGCAGTATATGACTTCAACGGGGATGGTAAATGCGAAATTGCATTGCGTACTGCTGAAGGCACCATTTTCGGGGATGGACAGGAAATTGGTGATACCGATGGGGATGGAAAAACGGACTATCGGGTAGCAGGCAAGAAATATATACATGGCGGGCCCGAATTCTTATCCATGATAGAAGGTGCTACCGGCAAGGAACTGGCACGAACGAACTACATCGCTCTCGGACAAAGTGAAGACTGGGGAGATAACTATTATAAGCGTTCAAGTAGTTACCGGATCGGAATGGCACGTTGTTCCAACGACGCTACCTCTGTCATTATAGGACGGGGATGTTACGCCAAAATTGTAGTGGAAGCATGGAACTTTAGCGATAACCAACTGTCCCGCGTCTGGCGTTTCGATACTACCGACGGTATTCACAACGATTATGACGGCCAAGGATATCACAGCATGAGTGTGGGTGATGTGGACAATGACGGATTAGATGAAATAGTATACGGTTCATGCACCATAGACCACAATGGAAAGGGGCTCAACTGTTGCGGACTGGGACATGGCGACGCATTGCATCTCGGAAAATTCGACCCGTCAAGAAAAGGACTTCAAATATGGTCTTGCTTTGAAAGCGGTACGGTAGGTGCTGCTCTAAGAGATGCCAATACGGGAGATGTTATATGGAAATTTGACAAATCAGGAGATGTAGGACGATGTTTGGTGGCAGACATCGATCCGGATAGTCCCGGCTGCGAAATGTGGTGGTATAAAGGAAATGCTCATTCTTCTTCCGGCGTTGATTTGGGTTATGTTCCAAGTTCGTGCAATATGGCAGTGTGGTTCTCCGGTTCCCTTAACAGGCAATTATTAGATAAAGGTACTGTTAATTCCTACAAAGACGGGAGAGTGTTCACCATATACCGTTATGGAGTTACCACCATCAATGGAACGAAAGCCAACCCATGTTTCTATGGAGATTTTCTGGGTGACTGGCGGGAAGAAATTATTCAACCGACCTCCGACAATACGGAATTACGCATATTCAGCACCTGGTATCCCACGGAATATCAGTTCCCATATCTGATGAGTGACCATATTTATGAAATGAGTGCTCTTAATCAGAATATCGGTTATAATCAGCCAACTCATACCAGTTATTATATCGGTTCCGACCTGATAGAGAATAAAGAAAAAAAATAATATTATATTTGATTATGAAACAAAAGATTATACTGTTTATATTTATCGCGTTCAGCCTATCTGTTATGACAACAGTGCAGGCTTCCGAACGTAAGAAATACAATTTCAACAGTGAATGGCGCCTGCATGTCGGCGATAATGAACAAGCCTCAAAAAACGGATTTGATGACAGTAACTGGAAACAGGTAACCTTGCCGCATGCCTTCAATGAGGATGAAGCATTCAAGCTGCACATAGCACAGTTGACAGATACAGTTGTTTGGTATCGCAAACATTTTCAGGTGAAAGATATAAAAGATAAAAAAGTATTTATCGAATTTGAAGGTATCCGCCAGGGTGGCAGTTTCTATCTAAACGGAGAATATCTGGGTATTCACGAGAATGGTGTCATGGCAGTAGGTTTCGACCTGACTCCCTTTATGAAAGAAGGAAACAACGTGCTCGCCATACGTATTGATAACAACTGGCAATACCGGGAAAAAAATACCAAATCGAAATTTCAATGGAACGACCGTAATTTCAATGCAAACTATGGTGGTATTCCCAAAAATGTCTTTCTGCATGTTACGGACGAAGTGTATCAGACTCTTCCTCTTTACAGTAATCTGAAAACTACCGGTGTATACATCTATGCTACGGATTTCGACATCAAAGGGCGTAAAGCTAAAATTCATGCCGAGTCTGAAATACGGAACGACGGCCGGGAAACACGTAAACTGACCTATCAGGTCACTCTGAAGGATATGGACGGCAAGACTGTGAAAACATTCACCAGTCCGGGAATTACCCTGAATCCCAAAGAGACGAAGGTGATACAGGCAGCAGCCGAAGTAGACAAATTGAATTTCTGGAGCTGGGGATATGGTTATCTTTATACAGTGACAACAGCTTTGAAAGATGAAAAAGGAGAAATATTCGATGAAGTTATCACACGTACCGGATTCCGTAAGACGCATTTCGGTGAGGGTAAAGTTTGGCTAAACGACCGTGTAATCCAAATGAAAGGTTATGCACAGCGCACCAGCAATGAATGGCCGGCGGTCGGCGTATCTGTTCCTGCCTGGTTGAGTGATTACTCGAATGGATTGATGGTTGAAAGTAACGGAAACTTAGTCCGCTGGATGCACGTCACTCCCTGGAAGCAGGACGTGGAATCTTGCGACCGTGTAGGACTCATTCAAGCGATGCCCGCCGGTGATTCTGAAAAAGATTGCGGAGGTCGTCAATGGGAACAACGGACAGAACTGATGCGCGATGCTATCATTTACAACCGTAATAATCCCAGTATCTTGTTTTATGAATGTGGCAACAAAGCCATCAGACTGGAGCACATGATCGAGATGAAGGCTATACGTGACAAATTCGATCCTTACGGCGGACGTGCCATAGGTTCCCGCGAGATGCTCGATATACGCGAAGCCGAATACGGCGGAGAAATGCTCTATATCAACAAAAGCAAGCATCACCCCATGTGGGCTACGGAATATTGTCGTGACGAGGGTTTACGTAAGTATTGGGACGAGCATAGTTATCCATTCCATAAGGAAGGTGCGGGGCCTCTTCATAAAGGAAAACCTGCCACCAGCTATAATCACAATCAGGATATGTTCGCCATAGAAATGGTAAACCGTTGGTATGATTATTGGAGGGAACGTCCCGGAACCGGGTTAAGGGTTAGTTCGGGGGGAACGAAAATAATCTTCTCCGACAGTAACACGCACTGTCGCGGCGAGGAGAACTACCGCAGAAGTGGAGTTACAGACCCGATGCGTATTAAAAAGGATGCTTTTTTCGCCCATCAGGTAATGTGGAACGGCTGGGTGGATACGGATAAATATCAGACGTATATCATTGGCCACTGGAATTATCCGGAAAAGACTGTAAAACCTGTCTATGTCGTTTCAAACGGGGAAGCAGTAGAATTATTCCTGAACGGAAAGTCACTGGGTAAAGGAAAGCGGGAGTCAAACTTTCTCTTTACTTTCGACAAGATCACTTTCCGTCCCGGTAAACTGGAAGCCGTAAGCTCTGATAAAAATGGTAAGGAAGTCAGTCGATACCATATAAGCACAGCCGGAGAAGCAACTCAACTGAAACTGACTGCCATACAAAACCCCGAAGGATTTCATGCCGATGGCGCCGATATGGCATTGTTGCAAATAGAAGTTGTCGACAAAGAGGGCCGACGTTGTCCATTGGATAACCGCACTATAAAATTCTCTCTAACAGGGGAAGCGGAATGGCGTGGCGGTATTGCACAAGGAGAGAACAATTATATATTAAGTAAAGACCTGCCGGTAGAGTGCGGAATCAACCGGGCATTGATACGCAGCACGACGGAAGCAGGCAAAATCATTGTCACTGCCCAAGCAGAGGGACTTCCCGCTACAACACTGACTTTGCAAACCACACCTGTAAAAGTTACGGATGGATGCAGTGACTATCTACCGCAATACAGCTTAAAAGGAAAATTGAATAAAGGAGCAACGCCTCTCACACCTTCTTATATAGATAGTAAACGTGATGTTGCAATCATTGCTGCCAAAGCGGGTTCTAATCAGAGCGAAGCAATAAAGAGCTACGATGACAATGAACTAAGCGAATGGAGTAACGACGGACAGTTGAATACTGCCTGGATCACTTATCAGCTGGAAAAAGAAGCCACCATTGATGATATTTGTATCAAGTTAAACGGTTGGCGTTCGCGTAGTTATCCACTGGAAGTCTATGCAGGAAAAACGAAGATATGGAGCGGCAGTACGGAAAAAAGTCTGGGTTACGTCCATTTGAAAATCGACAAGCCTGTAAAATCGGATAAGATTACAATCCAACTAAAAGGAAGCACCATAGATAATGATGCATTCGGAGAAATTGTTGAAGTTGCAGGGGGAGCCGCCAATGAAATGGAAAAGAAAGCCCAAAGCAACAAAGGGAAAAACGGACTGCGTATCATAGAGGTGGAATTTCTGGAAACAATAAAGAAATAAGAAAACATTGCTCAAGCAAGTAACGATAACGCTATATGATAAAAATAAGACAACTACTCTCACTTGCATTTCTTCTGTGTTTCAGCAGTATAAGCGCACAGAATACGGAGACTCTGTACCTGTCCGGTACCGGATTGGGGAAGACCGTCACTTGGGACTTCTATTGTTCCGGTGGTATGAACAGCGGCAAATGGAGTAAGATAGAAGTACCCTCACAGTGGGAATTGCAAGGTTTCGGGGAATATACATTCGGCCGTTTCTATCTGGTAAAGGAAGCCAAGCCGAGTGATGAAACGGGATTATACCGTTACAAGTTCAAAGTTCCCGCGAATTGGAAAGACAAACAGGTCCGCATTGTATTCGAAGGGGTAATGACAGATACGGAAGTAAAGATAAACAACAAACTTGCAGGAGAGATTCATCAAGGCGGTTTTATCTGCTTCAATTATGACATTACTGACAAACTTAAATTCGGTAAAAGTAATGAACTGGAAGTGAAGGTATGGAAAGAGTCTGCCAATAAATCGGTGAATGCGGCGGAACGCCGGGCCGATTGGTGGCTGTTCGGTGGTATCTACCGTCCGGTTTACCTGAAAGCTATGCCCAAGACGCACATCGAACGCATTGCCGTAAATGCAACAGCCGATGGTAAGTTGTCAACAGAAGTTTATATGAATAATTTGCCAGAGGGATATTCCCTGGCTACTTCACTGACTCCGGTAGGAGAAAGCAGAGCCATCGGAAAACAAACAAATACGTTGGGAACCGGGAATGTACAAACCATTTCGACTGACTGGAAAGGTATCCGTACCTGGGATTGCGAACACCCCAATCTCTATACGCTCCGGTTGGAACTGCTCGACAGCCAGAAGCAAATTGTACATGTACACGAAGAACGAATCGGATTCCGCACCATTGAGTTCCACCCTAAAGACGGGATTTATGTCAATGGGACGAAAGTGATAATGAAAGGTATCAACCGCCATAGTTTCCATCCCGACGGAGGACGTACTACCAATAAAGAGATCAGCCTGCAAGATGCACTGCTTATCAAGGAAATGAATATGAATGCAGTCCGTTCTCACTATCCGCCCGACAAACATTTTCTGGATGTATGTGATTCACTGGGACTTTTCTATCTGGAAGAGTTTCCCGGTTGGCATGGAAGATATGATGAGAAAGTGGGAGAGAAATTACTAAAAGAGATGATGGCCCATGACGTGAACCACCCCTGTATCTTCTTATGGAGTAACGGCAATGAAGGCGGATGGAATAAGAAACTGGATGCCTGTTTTGCTGATTATGATCCGCAAAAGCGCCATGTGATTCATCCGTGGGCAGATTTCAACCAACTGGATACGCATCATTACCCAGCCTATCAGACCGGAACCGGACGCCTTGCCAACGGATACAATGTCTTTATGCCGACAGAGTTTCTACACGGACAATATGATAAAGGACTGGGCGCAGGATTGGAAGATTATTGGAACAATTACACTTCCAATCCGTTATTTGCCGGCGGCTTCTTATGGACTTTTATTGATGAAGCCGTTTCACGCAGTGATAAAGGTGGTATTCTCGATTCTGACGGACCGAATGGCCCGGACGGTATTGTCGGTCCCAGGCGGGAAAAGGAAGGTAGCTTTTATACAGTTCGTGAAGTATGGGCACCTATCCAGTTCAAAAATCTATTTATCACTCCCTCTTTCAACGGAGAATTTATGGTGAGTAATACTTATTTATTCACTAATCTAAAGGAGTGTAGTATGAAGTATCGCCTTTACGCTACTCCCTCCCCATTAAAAGGTGGTGAGCGCTCGCTATTGAATGAAGGGACAGTCAGTCTGCCGGCTATTGATCCGGGGGAAACAGGTAAAGCACGTATGCAGTTACCGGAAAATTTCTTCCTGGGTGATGTGCTGGAACTGGAGGCTTATGACAGAAATGGGAAAGTGATTTGCAACTGGACGTGGCCGGTGAAGTATGCAAAAGAGTACTTTGAAACTCAACACATACAAACAACCTCTACAAAACCGGCAGAGATAAGAAAAGGAAACGAAAGCATTACTCTTTCTGCAAACGGCATTTCGGCAACGTTTAACAGCAAGGGCGGAGCATTGGTAGAGATAAAAAGCAATAAGCAAATTGTTCCTCTGAACAATGGCCCTCTACCCGTAGGAATAAAAGCCGACTTCAAAAAGGGGGAGGTACGCATGGACGGCAACGATGCCCTTTTCGTCGTAAGATATACGGGAGCCATTGATTCTATCGTTTGGCGTATGTCAGCAGATGGCTTGCTGGGAATGGATGCTATTCTGCTGAACCGCGGTAATGGTGGCGGATATAAAGGTGAATTCTTTGATAAAAACATCTATTACCTGGGACTTAGTTTTTCTTTCCCGGAAAAAGAAGTAAAAGGGATGCGATGGATGGGACGTGGTCCGTATCGCGTCTGGAAGAACCGGATCAAAGGGGCAAATTATAATATTTGGGAGAAAGAATACAATAATACCGTTACCGGAGAGAGTTTCGAGAAACTGATATATCCCGAGTTCAAAGGATATCATGGCAACCTATACTGGGCAACCATGGAGTCGGACAAAGTACCGTTCACTGTTTATTCGGAAACGGATGGTTTGTACTTCCGTGTATTTACCCCGGAAGAACCGGTGCATCGCAGGGATGGAGAAAACAGTATGCATAGTTTCCCGGAAGGCGACCTTTCCTTCCTTTATGATATTCCTGCCATACGTTCTTTCAAATCAATACCGGAACAGGGACCCAAAAGCCAGCCTAGTACCATCCGTATCAAATCGGGAGACGAGGGATTGCGCATGAAACTTTGGTTTGACTTCCGTCGCTGATATATTTGGACTCATGAATCAACAACAATATAAATTTTAATTAATAACAGAAATAGCCATGAAAAAAGTACTATTAACGCTGGCATTAGTTGCTACAGCTTCATTAAGTAATGCTCAAGTATTGAGAAACAATTTTCTCAACGGATGTAAAGAGGGGGAACCGATCGAAAAAGCAGCATACACTGCAAAGAAAGCCCCTCTTAACAAAGATGTATGGAGTGCTGTATTCAGTGAGAAAGAGCCTTTTATAGGTGAAAGCCCTGTTGCAGGCAAAGAACTGTCTTACAAAGGATATAATGAAGAAGGACTGTCGGTTACCTTTGGCGGACTGCCGGAAGAAGCAACGTTCCGTCCCAGCATTTACGGATTAGAATCCGGAAGAACATATTCTACCGGAACATATTACCTGTCATTCCTGGTAAACTTCTCCAAATTCAAGGCAAAAGGTTATATGGATTTTATTTCCACAAGTGCCAATCATGCTACGGGAACAAGCCGGGGATTCGTCTTCGCCTCTAACCAGGGAAGCAAACTCAAATTCGGAGTAGGCATACAGAAACAACGTGGATCTGCAACCAAGACTTATGATTTGAACACGACCCACCTGATTGTATTAAAAATCGATTTTGCAAAAAATCAGGCTTCCCTGTTTATTGATCCGGAATTGAAAGATCAGGAACCTACACCGGATGCGGTAGCCACTGAAGAAGGAGTTTTGAAAGCCGGCATCAAAGGAATAATGCTTAAAAATCGCAATAATTACGCAGGAAATATAGGTAACTTCCGTTTTACAGATAGTTGGGCAGGAATTATTGGAAAATAACCATAGTCTACTTATTGATAATAAAAAAAAGGTGTCTTTTAAAGGACACCTTTTTTTTATTTCTTTCAACTATCTATCTTATTCAACAGCTGCAGATAATTCAGCACCAGCTTTAAATTTAGCTACTTTCTTAGCAGGAATAGTAATAGTTGCCTTTGTAGAAGGGTTAATACCAGTTCTTTCAGCTCTTTCGCTTACTGAGAAAGTACCAAAACCTACGAGAGATACTTTGTCACCAGCTTTCATAGCATTAGTAACTGAAGTGATGAAAGCATCAAGTGCTTTTTTTGCATCGGCTTTGCTCATTTGAGCTTCAGCAGCCATTGCGCTAATAAGATCAGACTTATTCATAATACGTAAAATGATTAATTAATATATATGTTACACAAAAGATTATCCCACAATGGATTGATTCCACAAATATAGCCGAACAAAACAACATATCAAATAAAAACATAAAAAAAACGCAGCAAATTATTGAAAAAGAGCTAATAGGAAGCGTTTTTCATGCTTTAAAACAGAATTTATTCGTACTTTTGCGTCTATTATCTAAATATTCAGAAATTAAAATGATGCCAACTGTAACTAAAAACCTGATAATTATCAATGTACTAGTATTTTTCGGGACAATCGTAGCCCAACGTTACGGCCTGGATTTAACGAATTATCTGGGATTACATTTTTTCCTTGCAAGTGACTTTAATCCGGCACAGCTAATCACTTATATGTTCATGCACGGCGGATTCAGCCACATTTTCTTTAATATGTTTGCCGTTTTTATGTTCGGACCGATTCTCGAACAAACCTGGGGACCCAAACGTTTCCTCTTCTACTATATTCTCTGCGGTATCGGTGCGGGACTTATTCAAGAAGGGGTACAGTATATTCAATATGTAACGGAACTTAGTCACTACGCACAAGTGAATATAGGTACAGGTGTTATCCCAATGGAAGAGTATCTGAACATGATGACCACCGTAGGTGCTTCGGGAGCCGTTTACGCCATATTGCTGGCATTCGGTATGTTATTTCCCAATAACCGGTTGTTTATCTTCCCGCTGCCATTTCCTATCAAAGCGAAGTTCTTCGTTATAGGATACGCCGCGATTGAATTATGGTCAGGACTTGCCAATAGCGCCGGAGACAATGTCGCTCACTTTGCACATTTGGGAGGAATGCTGTTCGGATTGATCCTGATTTTGTACTGGAGAAAAAAAAGCAATAACAATGGGACATATTATAGCTGATTTAAAGGAGACATTCAGAAGAGGAAATATTTTTATCCAACTGATTTATATCAACGTAGGCATCTTTGTGATTGGCATGTTGATTAACGTTTTCTTGCGACTGTTTGAAGTGAGTACCCCCGATATATTCGGTATATTTGCCCTGCCGGCATCCTTTATCGGATTTATTCATCAGCCGTGGTCGTTATTTACTTATATGTTTATGCATGCCAGCATCCTGCATATTCTATTCAATATGCTTTGGCTGTATTGGTTCGGAAGTTTGTTTCTCTACTTTTTCTCGGCAAAACATTTAAGAGGTTTGTATGTACTGGGAGGTATTTGTGGAGGTTTCCTGTATATGGTTGCCTACAATGTATTTCCTTTATTCAGCTCGCAAGTATCGGGGGCAACATTAGTAGGAGCATCAGCCTCCGTGTTAGCCATCGTAGCTGCCACGGCTTATCGTGAGCCTAATTACAGGGTACAACTTTTTCTTTTCGGTGCCATCCGTCTCAAATACCTGGCACTGATCGTTATCGGAATTGATGTATTGTCCATTACCTCAAGCAATGCCGGAGGACATATCGCCCATTTAGGCGGTGCCCTTGCAGGACTTTGGTTTGCTGCCAGCCTAAGCAAAGGAACTGATTTAACTTCCTGGATCAACTGGATTCTGGATGGTTTCATCTCCCTGTTTCAAAAGAAAACATGGAAACGGAAACCGAAAATGAAAGTACACTACGGCAACAGTGCTACCGGTCGTGAGAAGGATTATGATTACAACGCTCAAAAGAAAGCACAGTCTGATGAAGTAGACCGTATTCTGGAAAAACTTAAAAAATCCGGCTACGACAGTCTGACAACAGAAGAAAAGAAAAGCTTGTTCGACGCAAGCAAAAGATAAAAGAATGGAACATATTGGCAAATTTGTCACATATCTGATACTTGCTGTCAACGCTCTCTTTGTGGGAACGTTGATACTAAGTGCTTATAGCCCTTACCTTAACCCGAAAATAAATCCACTATCTTCCAGTCTGGGGCTTGCATTTCCGATCTTCCTGACTATCAATTTAATTTTTATCGGTTTCTGGGCATTCGTTAATTACCGCTATGCCCTTTTGCCCGCCATTGGCCTTCTCATTTGTATTCCACAGATACGGACTTATATCCCTTTCAACTCCACCACTAAAACTATTCCGGAAGGGAGCATCAAAATTCTGTCGTACAATGTAATGAGTTTCAGCAATCTGGAAAAGAAAGACGGTAAAAACCCTATATTGTCTTATCTTGCAAATAGCAATGCCGATATCATTTGTCTGCAAGAATACAACACTGCCACCAACAAAAAGTATCTGACAGAACAGGATGTAAAAAAAGCATTGAAGGCCTATCCTTACCAATCCATCCACCAGCAAGGAAAAGGAGATGTTCAGCTTGCCTGTTTCTCCAAATTCCCTATACTTTCGATACATCCTATCGAATATAAAAGCAACTATAACGGTTCCATGAGATATGTACTGAATGTGAATAATGACACTCTTACATTAATCAACAATCATCTGGAATCTAACAAACTCACCAAAGAAGACAGAGGGATTTATGAAGATATGATTAAAGACCCGAATGCCAAGAAAGTAAAAACCGGACTCAGACAGTTAATAAGAAAACTAGCGGAAGCATCGGCCATTCGGGCTTCACAAGCAGATTCCGTGGCGAAAGTCATTGCCGAAAGTAAGTACCCGACAACCATCGTATGCGGTGATTTCAACGATGGTTCCATTTCGTACACACACCGCATCCTAACCCAAGAACTGGACGATGCATTCACACAATCCGGCAAAGGATTGGGTATTTCCTACAATCTGAACAAATTCTATTTCCGCATAGATAATATATTGATTAGCCCCAACCTGAAGGCCTACAACTGTACTGTAGACCGGTCTATCAAGGCATCAGACCATTACCCGATCTGGTGCTATATCAGTAAACGATAAGAACTGAAAACTCTAATAAAAAACACTTATGATGATTAAAAAGACACTAACCATTTTAGCAGTAAGTTGTATGATGTACTCCTGTGCTACGAAAACAGAAAGCAATCCTTTCTTTACAGAGTTTCAAACCGAGTATGGTGTTCCTTCTTTCGACAAGATTAAATTAGAGCACTATGAACCTGCCTTTCTAAAAGGTATAGAAGAACAGAATCAAAATATCGAAGCCATTATCGAAAGTCCGGAAATTCCGAGATTCGAAAATACGATTGTAGCTTTGGATAACAGTGCACCCATCTTAGACCGGGTAAGCACCATTTTCTTCAATATGACAGATGCGGAAACCACTGATTCGCTGACCGCACTTTCCATCAAACTGGCACCGGTTCTTTCGGAACATAATGACAATATCTCCCTGAATGGGAAACTATTCAAACGGGTGAACGATGTCTACCAAAAGAAAGATTCATTAAACCTGACATCGGAACAAGAACGCCTGCTGGACAAGACTTATAAAAGATTTATCCGTTCCGGAGCAAACCTCAGCGAAAAAGATCAAACCCGCCTCCGCGAAATCAACAAGGAGCTTTCTACACTTGGCATCACTTTCAGCAACAATGTGCTGAATGAGAATAATGCCTTCCAACTTTTCGTTGATAAGGAAGAAGATCTGGCAGGATTGCCTGAATGGTTCCGCCAAAGTGCAGCCGAAGAAGCGAAAGCAGCCGGACAACCGGGAAAATGGTTGTTCACCCTGCACAACGCCAGCCGTCTGCCTTTCCTGCAATATTCTGAAAATCGCCCGCTTCGGGAGCAAATATACAAAGCTTATATCAACCGCGGTAACAACAACGACGGAAACGACAACAAGGAAAACATCCGCAAGATCGTTTCTCTCCGCCTGGAAAAAGCGAACTTATTAGGTTTCGACAGTTATGCAAACTTTGTCCTGGATGAAACCATGGCAAAGAACGCCAACAACGTAATGAGCCTTTTGAACAATCTATGGAGCTATGCACTCCCCAAAGCGAAAGCAGAAGCTGGCGAACTCCAGAAGTTAATGGACAAGGAAGGAAAAGGAGAAAAGCTGGAAGCATGGGACTGGTGGTATTACACCGAAAAACTACGGAAAGAAAAATACAATCTGTCTGAAGAGGATACAAAACCTTACTTCAAACTGGAAAATGTACGCGATGGTGCTTTCGCCGTAGCCAACAAATTATATGGCATCACCCTAAGTAAACTGGAAGGCATACCAACTTATCACCCCGATGTAGAAGTCTTTGAAGTGAAAGACGCAGACGGTTCCCAGCTCGGTATCTTCTATGTAGACTATTTCCCGCGTCCCGGAAAAAGCGGCGGTGCATGGATGAGCAACTACCGTGAGCAACACGGAACAACCCGTCCGTTGGTATGCAACGTTTGCAGCTTTACCAAGCCGGTAGGCGACACTCCTTCTTTATTGACCATGGATGAAGTGGAAACCCTGTTTCACGAATTTGGTCACGCCCTGCACGGACTGCTGACAAAATGCGAATACAAAGGAACATCGGGAACCAACGTGGTACGCGACTTTGTAGAACTTCCTTCTCAAATCAACGAACACTGGGCGACTGAACCCGAAGTGCTGAAAATGTATGCCAAACATTATCAGACAGGAGAAGTGATACCCGACGAAATCATCGAAAAGATACTGCAACAGAAAACTTTCAACCAGGGCTTCATGACCACTGAATTACTGGCTGCCGCCATCCTCGACATGAACCTGCACACGATGACAGATGTAAAGAATCTGGATATGCTTGCATTCGAAAAAGAAGCGATGAACAAGCTTAATTTGATTCCCGAAATAGCACCGCGTTATCGCGTGACTTACTTCAATCATATCATTGGCGGATACGCAGCCGGATACTATAGTTACCTATGGGCCAACGTATTGGACAATGATGCTTTCGAAGCTTTCAAAGAACATGGTATTTTTGATAAAAACACCGCCGACCTGTTCCGCCATAACGTATTGGAGAAGGGAGACAGCGAAGACCCGATGGTGCTTTATAAGAATTTCCGTGGAGCGGAACCAAGCCTGGAACCACTACTGAAAAACAGAGGAATGAAATAATTCAGCAAAAAAGCCCTTAAACATCAAATATTTGAGGGCTTATTACACATGAATGTGAAAAAAAAACTATATTTGCAGCCTTGTATGCGGCAAAAAGAACTTGTGTACGACAGAATTTAACTGAAAATTAAATTAAAAAAGTAATCATCATAAATTAAAAGTAAAATGCAAAACAAAGGATTTGTAAAGGTTTTTGCGGTATTACTCACACTGGTATGTGTGTTCTATCTCTCCTTCTCCTTCGTAACACGCCATTATACCAACAAGGCGAAAGAAATTGCGAACGGCGACCCGAAAGTGGAACAAGACTACCTCGACTCTCTCTCCAATGAGAAAGTGTGGTTGGGTAACTGGACGCTGAAACAATGTCGTGAGATGGAGATTAGTTTAGGTTTGGACCTAAAGGGTGGTATGAACGTTATCCTTGAAGTTTCTGTACCTGATGTTATCAAAGCACTGGCTGACAACAAGCCGGATGAAGCTTTCAACAATGCATTGGCAGAAGCTGCAAAACAGGCTATCAACAGCCAGGACGATATCATCACCCTGTTTGTTAGAGAATACCACAAAGCTGCTCCTAACGCAAAACTTTCCGAACTCTTCGCAACACAACAGTTGAAAGACAAAGTTAACCAAAAATCATCGGATGCAGAAGTTGAAAAAGTATTGAGAACAGAAGTAAAAGCTGCTGTTGAAAACTCATATAACGTACTTCGTACCCGTATCGACCGTTTCGGTGTTGTTCAGCCGAATATCCAGAGCCTGGAAGACAAAATGGGTCGTATCATGGTGGAATTGCCGGGTATCAAAGAGCCGGAACGTGTGAGAAAACTTCTCCAAGGTTCTGCTAACCTGGAATTCTGGGAAACTTATACAGCTAAAGAAGTTCTTCCTGCCATGCAATCTGCAGACGCTAAATTGCGCGCTGTGCTGGCACATGAAACAACAGCAGTGGACACCGCTGCAGTAGATTCTACCAAAGAAGCTCAACTTGCAGAGGCTACTCCTGCTAAGAAAAACATTAGCGCTGCCGACAGTCTTGCTGCTGCCTTGAAGGGAGACGCTACTGCTGCTGAAGACAAGTCTACAGCCAACCTGGCAGAAATTAAAAAGCAATACCCTCTGCTGGCTATCCTGCAGTTGAACTCTAGCGGCCAAGGTCCTGTGATCGGTTACGCTAACTACAAAGACACTGCTGATATCAACAAATATCTGGCTATGCCGGAAGTTAAAGCAGAACTCCCGAAAGACCTTCGTTTGAAATGGGGTGTTTCTCCTTCTGAATTTGACAAGAAAGGACAGACTTTCGAATTATATGCTATCAAGTCTACCGAACGTAACGGTAAAGCTCCGTTGGAAGGTGATGTAGTAACAGATGCGAAAGATGAATTCGACCAATACAGCAAACCGGCTGTCAGCATGACTATGAACTCTGACGGTGCACGTCGTTGGGCACAGTTGACTAAACAGAACATCGGTCGCTCTATCGCTATCGTTCTTGATAACTATGTATATTCTGCACCAAACGTAAACTCTGAAATCACAGGTGGACGTTCACAGATTACAGGTCATTTCACTCCTGAACAGGCAAAGGACTTAGCAAACGTATTGAAATCAGGTAAGATGCCGGCTCCGGCTCACATCGTACAGGAAGATATCGTTGGTCCGTCATTGGGTCAGGAATCTATCAATGCAGGTATGTTCTCATTCATCGTAGCTTTGATTATGGTAATGTGCTTCATGTGCTTCCTCTACGGTTTCATACCGGGCATGGTGGCTAACGTGGCTCTATTCATGAACTTCTTCTTTACGATGGGGATTCTGTCCTCCTTCCAAGCTGCCCTGACAATGTCCGGTATTGCCGGTATCGTATTGTCATTAGGTATTGCAGTGGATGCCAACGTACTTATCTACGAACGTACCAAAGAAGAGCTCCGCAGTGGTAAAGGCGTGAAACAAGCCTTGTCCGACGGTTACTCCAATGCGTTCTCGGCTATTTTCGACTCTAACTTGACTTCTATCATCACCGGTGTCATCCTGTTTAACTTCGGTACAGGTCCTATCCGTGGTTTCGCAACGACATTAATCATTGGTATTCTTTGTTCATTCTTTACTGCTGTGTTTATGACACGCGTATTCTATGATCACTTTATGTCTAAAGACAAGTTGCTGAATCTCAAGTTCCAGTCGAAATTCTCAAAGAACCTGTTTGTCAATACACATTTTGACTTTATGGGAACTAACAAGAAAGCATTTATCATCACTAGTGCTGTGATTCTCATCTGTATCGCTTCGTTCGTGACTCGCGGACTAAGCCAGAGTATCGACTTCACGGGTGGACGTAACTATAAGGTGCAATTTGAGCAGCCGATAGAACCGGAAGCAGTACGTGAATTGATCGCTAATGACTTCGGTGAAGCAACAGTAAGTGTCATTGCCATCGGAACAGACAAGAGAACTGTTCGTGTCAGCACCAACTACCGTATCAACGAAAATGGTAATACTGTCGATTCAGAAATTGAAGAACGTCTGTATAATGCAGTCAAACCATTGTTGACTCAAAATATCTCATTGCAGACATTTATCGACCGCGATAATCACACAGGTGGTAGTATCATCAGTTCGCAGAAAGTAGGTCCGAGTATCGCAGACGATATCAAGACAGGTGCTATCTACTCTGTAGTATTGGCATTGATTGCTATCGGTCTTTACATCCTGCTCCGTTTCCGCAACATTGCCTATAGTGTGGGTTCAGTGGTAGCTTTGAGTTGTGATACTGTCATCATCATTGGTGCTTATTCACTGTTGTGGGGTATCGTTCCGTTCTCACTGGAAATTGACCAGACATTTATCGGTGCTATCTTGACAGCTATCGGTTACTCTATCAATGACAAGGTGGTAATCTTCGACCGTGTGCGTGAGTTCTTCGGTTTATATCCGAAACGTGACAAGCGTCAGCTGTTCAACGACTCTTTGAACACAACACTGGCTCGTACCATCAATACTTCATTGAGTACCTTAATCGTGCTGTTGTGTATCTTCATCCTTGGTGGTGATTCAATCCGCAGCTTTGCATTCGCAATGATCTTAGGTGTTATTATCGGTACATTGTCTTCACTGTTTGTTGCATCTCCGATTGCATACAACATGATGAAGAACAAAAAAGTCGTAGCATCAACTACGGAAGAATAATAAATCCCAGAAATAGAAAAAGCCTCTTCCGAACATTCGGTAGAGGCTTTTTCTATTGATTATTAAAACAAATAGAAGCTATAAGACGTTCATCTTAAAAGAAGCCATTGTTAAACTTAAAACCAGATACGATATGAAAGCAAAACAAAACAACTTCTCACAGATTCTTCGTAGTAGCCTCGAGGGGAATCGAACCCCTATCTAAAGTTTAGGAAACTTCTATTCTATCCGTTGAACTACAAGGCCGCTTCAAATTTGCTTGCAAAGATAACGGTTTCTGTCGATTTAACAAGAATAAAAATACAGGTTCCTTTCAGATATTTCAAATAATTGGCGTCAATAGGACAATAAAGTTCGATTTATTTTGATAATTCGATTAACTTTCCGACCTTTGCGCTCACAAATTGAAAGTAAAATCAGTTTTTAAATTAAATATAGTAATTAAAGTTATGGCAGACGAAATGATGGTTAAAGAATTGGAGGAAGTAGTAGTACGTTTCTCCGGCGACTCCGGCGACGGTATGCAGCTGGCCGGCAACATCTTCTCGAACGTGTCGGCTACGGTAGGAAATGACATCTGTACATTCCCTGACTACCCGGCAGACATCCGCGCCCCGCAAGGTTCACTGACCGGTGTTTCCGGTTTTCAGGTCCACATCGGTGCCGGACAGGTTTACACTCCCGGAGACCGTTGCCACGTATTAGTGGCTATGAATCCTTCCGCACTGAAAACACAAATTAAATTCTGTAAACCGCAAGGACTTATCATTACCGACTCCGACTCATTCGAAGCCAGAGATTTGGAAAAGGCACAATTCAAGACTGACAATCCTTTTGAGGAATTAGGCGTAAAACAGGAAGTACTTGAAGTTCCCATCTCTTCCATGTGTAAAGAGAGCCTGAAAGATTCCGGACTAGACAATAAATCAGCACTCCGTTGTAAGAACATGTTCGCACTCGGACTGGTTTGCTGGTTGTTCAACCGCAACCTTGCCGCTGCTGAAAAAATGTTGCGTGAGAAATTCGCCAAGAAACCCGAAATTGCAGAAGCTAATATTAAGGTATTGAATGATGGTTTCAACTATGGTGCCAACACACATGCTTCTGTCTCTACTTATAAAATTGAAAGTAAAGCTCCGAAATCAAAAGGACTTTATACAGATATCAACGGAAATAAAGCAACTGCTTATGGCTTGATTGCTGCTGCCGAGAAAGCAGGTCTGGAACTCTACCTGGGTTCTTATCCTATCACTCCGGCCACTGATATTCTGCACGAATTAGCTAAACATAAATCACTGGGAGTAAAAACCGTACAGTGCGAAGATGAAATCGCAGGTTGTGCTTCTGCCGTTGGTGCCGCTTTTGCCGGTGCTTTGGCTGTAACGACTACTTCCGGCCCCGGTGTTTGTTTGAAGAGTGAGGCCATGAACCTTGCTGTAATTGGCGAACTTCCATTGGTGATTGTGAATGTGCAACGTGGCGGTCCGTCAACAGGTTTGCCTACTAAATCAGAACAAACAGACTTATTGCAGGCTCTTTACGGACGTAATGGTGAAAGCCCGATGCCGGTGATTGCCGCAACTTCACCGACGAACTGTTTTGATGCCGCATACATGGCATGTAAGATTGCTCTAGAACACATGACTCCGGTTGTATTGCTGACGGATGCTTTCGTAGCTAACGGCTCGGCAGCCTGGAAACTTCCTAATTTAAACGAATATCCTGCCATCAATCCTCCATACGTGACTCCGGACATGGCTGGTAACTGGACTCCATACCAACGCAATGAAGAAACTGGCGTACGCTACTGGGCAACTCCGGGAACTGAAGGATTCATGCATCGCATCGGCGGTCTTGAAAAGAGCAATGAAACAGGTGCGATCTCTACCGAACCAGAAAACCATAATAAGATGGTTCATCTCCGCCAAGCTAAAGTGGATAAAATTGCAGATTATATCCCCGAACTTGAAGTACTGGGTGATGAAGATGCAGATTTACTGATTGTTGGTTGGGGCGGCACGTACGGTCATCTTCGTCTGGCTATGGACTTTATGCGCGATCATGGAAAGAAAGTGGCTTTCGCACACTTCCAGTACATCAACCCGCTGCCAAAGAATACAGCCGATGTATTGCGTAAATACAAGAAGATCGTAGTAGCTGAACAGAATTTGGGACAATTCGCAGGTTATTTACGGATGAAGATACCCGGATTGAACATCAGCCAGTTCAACCAAGTGAAAGGACAACCTTTCGTTACGAGAGAATTGATAGATGCATTCACTAAATTATTGGAGGAATAAAAGATGAGCGATAAAGTATATACCGTACAAGATTATAAATCAGGCCAACCTCGCTGGTGTCCGGGATGCGGTGACCACGCTTTCCTAAACTCACTGCACAAAGCTATGGCCGAACTGGGAGTAGCTCCGCACAATATTGCCGTCATTTCCGGTATCGGTTGTTCTTCCCGCCTGCCCTACTATGTAAATACGTATGGCTTCCATACGATTCACGGACGTGCCGCTGCTGTTGCAACAGGTGCAAAAGTGGCCAACCCTGATTTGACAATCTGGCAAATTTCCGGTGACGGTGACGGTCTGGCAATTGGTGGTAACCACTTCATCCATGCATTACGCCGTAACATTGATTTGAATATGATCCTGCTGAACAACCGCATCTACGGTTTGACAAAGGGACAATATTCACCGACTTCGGAGCGTGGACTTGTAACTAAATCATCTCCTTACGGTACCGTAGAAGATCCATTCCACCCGGCAGAACTTGCTTTTGGTGCCCGTGGACATTTCTTTGCACGTTGTATTGCAGTAGACGGTGCCGCTTCTGTAGAGGTATTGAAAGCTGCCGCTAATCACAAAGGCGCTTCTGTTGTAGAAGTTCTGCAAAACTGCGTGATCTTCAACGATGGAACTCATGCTTCTGTAGCCACCAAAGAAGGACGTGCCAAGAACGCTATCTATCTGGAACATGGCAAACCCATGTTGTTTGGTGAAAACAAGGAATTCGGATTGATGCAGGAAGGTTTCGGACTGAAAGTGGTGAAACTTGGTGAAAATGGTATTACAGAAAAAGATATTCTTATTCATGATGCCCACTGCCAGGATAATACGCTTCAATTGAAACTGGCGTTAATGGAAGGTCCTGATTTCCCGATTGCGCTCGGGGTGATCCGCGATGTAGATGCTCCAACGTACAATGATGCTGTAATTGGACAGATTGAAGAAATCAAAGGCAAGAAGAAATATCATAATTTCCAAGAATTGCTAATGACTAACGATACTTGGGAAGTGAAGTAATTCACCACTTCAATCCATAAAATAATAAAGGCGTAGACAAGAGAATCAACTCTCTTTCTACGCCTTTACTTATAATCTGCTATTGACTTGCTTTTCCTTTCAAACTACCAAGACATCCACGACATATGAGACCTATTTCATCCCAAGAAATTATCTGTCTCACGCCTTGAAACTGTTCTTTCGTTTTATAAATGAAGATATTGGAATCATAATAAAGACACTTATTATGCAAAAAAGATTAAATTTTTTCTTTTGATATAAAAAAAGAGTTTTCTTTATAGCAGAATTTCTTTTTAGGTTAACATTTTTGGATTTATTAATTTAACTAAGGAATTGGTATCGGGTAAATATTTCAATATTTATCCGATTTTTTATTAGCAATCTTCAATTATAGAATACTATAAAAGCCTCTTACTTAAATAACGTACAGGATACCATACAGAGAGAAAACCAACTGCTAAAACTGTGATAAAAATTAGTACGATATCCCAAGCGTGAACACTGACAGGATAGGCGTCTACAACAAAAGTACCACCACCGCCTCCCAATGAAATTATACCGAATTTCTGTTGGATAAAACATAGGATTAATCCTAAAACAATACCGGAAATAGCACCGAAAAGAGAAATTAAACGACCTTCAAAAAGGAATATCCGAGAAATAAGTTTATCGCTGGCTCCAAGACTTCGCAAAGTCACTACATCGTCTTTCTTATCCAGAATTAGCATAGAAAGGGAACCAATTACATTGAAACAGGCTATCATTAAGATAAAAGTGAGAAACAAATAAGAGATTAATTTCTCTATCTCCATAATACGGAAAACATCTGCCTGCTGCTGATAACGGTTTTGAACTACAAAATCATCACCTAATATATTTTCAATTTTGGATTGTACAGATGAAATATTTACATTAGGTTTCAATTTCAATTCCATCGCAGAGACTTCTGTTGTATAATCCAGAAGCTCACGGAGGAAATCGAGAGAAGTCAAAATATATTTCCCGTCATATTCTTGCTGATTCACAACAAATACGACACCCGGAGAATACAGGTAATCACGATTAAAAGAAGCACCGGGATTTGCCATGTTCACTTTGGCATTTCGCTTGGGTAGATAGACCTGAAGAGGATCAACAAATTCCAAACCTGTACCCAAAGTCGCAACCAGTTCCACTCCCATAACCCCGTAGTTCACAATAGAGTCATGAAGAAGAAATTCACCTGCGCCATAGAGTATACTATCTATAGCAGTCAGTTCTTCAAAGTTATCCTCCACACCTTTTAATACAACCATAGCTTGGCGATCCTTGTATTGCACCATTGCATTTTCTTCGAGTGTTTCTGTAAACACCTCTACTTCAGGAAGTGCACAAACAGCGCGAATCCGCTTATCTTGCGCATCAAAGACTTTTCCTTCACGGACCGTAATTTTCAACTGCGGGTCAAAAGCCGTAAAAAAGCTGGCGACCATATCCTGAAAACCATTAAAAACGGAAAGAGTGCAAACCAAAGCAAGCGTAGCAAGAGCTACCCCACATACGGAAATACCGGATATGATATTAATAGCGTTATGCTTTTTTTTTGAGAAAAGATAACGCCTGGCTATATAAAAAGGAAAGTTCACCTCTGCAATGAATTATTTCACTTCAGCAATGAATCTATTTTCTCAATATAATCCAATGAATCATCCACAAAGAATTTCAGCTCGGGAATGATGCGCAACTGGTGACGCACACGAGTTCCAAGCTCATAGCGGATGGATTTCATATTGTTATTGATATTCTTCACCATCTCTTCTGCTTTCTCCGAAGGAAAAACACTGAGGTAAACACGGGCAATACTCATATCAGGACTGATACGAACTGCACTAACAGAGACCAGTGTGCCCGGCATGGACTTTGTTTGAAGCAGGAATATCTCACTTAGTTCTTTCTGCAACAGGCGAGATATCTTATTCTGTCTGGTTGTTTCCATAAATCTACTCTTTTATCTTACTTTTTTCTTATAATCGTTAACCCGTCACGTAAAGGCAATATCACTTTTTCCACTCGCACATCTTCCGCCACCAAATCATTGAAGGCTTTAATACCAATCGTCTGTGCATCCGTGTTGCGAGGCTGTTCGAGAACATGACCGTCCCACAAAGTATTATCAGCAATGATATATCCGCCTGCAGATAGATGCGCCAACGTCATCTCGTAATATTCAATGTACTTACGCTTATCACCATCAATAAAAGCCATATCAAAGGTAACACCTAAACGCGGAACAAGTTCTAAAGCATCACCTATATAAAAACGAATTTTATCGGCAAATGGTGATTTTTCCAACCATGGACGGGTAAAATCCTCTTGTTCATCATTGATCTCAAACGTATGCAACATTCCACCTTCGGCCAGACCTTCCGCCAGACAAAGGGCAGAATAGCCACTATACGTTCCTATTTCCAATATCTGACGGGGCCGAATCATTTCTACAAACATTTTCAGCATCCGTCCCTGCAAATGCCCGGAAGCCATACGAGGACGGAGCAGTTTTACATGTGTGTCCCGGTAGAGCGATTTTAAATAATCGCTCTCGGGATCAATATGCTGCAAAATATATTCGTCTATCGATTCGGTTTCCTGCATAAAACTAGCTCTTACAAATTACAGATAGCGGTTGTTATTAGGCAATACAGTCTGCCCTGCATGCTCCAATGCATCTTCCACTACATTAATTTCAAGGAATGATGTTTTCGTTCCCGCCTTACCACTACTCAAATAACCAACCATATCAGAAGGCTGTAAACGACCTTCTTTCAACAAACGGCGCAATGCTGCAAAGTAATACTCCTGTCCGTTAGCCAATTCCGGCATATAGATAGCTTCCACACCATAAGACAAAGCCAAATGACGCATCGTCTTTTCTTTATAACAAATAGCCAACACCGGATATTTTCCACGGAAAGCTGCCAGATTGCGGGCAGTACGTCCGCTATAGCTATCAGTAATAATGGCACGTATTTTTAGTTTAGAAGTAGCCTTCACTGCCTGTTTAGCAAGGAATGCCGTAACATCATTACTATTCTCATCCAATGGAATACGGATATCATTTTCCTCCAATTTATCTTTTTCAGCCTGGGCAGCAATCTTAGTCATTGTCCTCACTGCCTCTACCGGATACTTACCATAAGCAGTTTCCCCACTCAACATCAATGCATCTGTACGATAGTAGATTGCATTAGCAATATCAGTCACTTCCGCACGAGTCGGACGAGGGTTATTTATCATCGTATGGAGCATCTGAGTAGCAACGATTACCGGCTTCTTTGCCAAAATACATTTGCGAATCAATACACGCTGGATTCCCGGGATACGTTCCTGTGGAACTTCAATACCCAAGTCACCACGGGCCACCATTACACCATCTGCCACTTCCAGAATTTCATCGATATTATCTACTCCTTCCTGATTCTCAATCTTAGCAATAATCTTAATATCACTATTATGAGCATCCAAAATTTCACGAATATCAAGCACATCCTGACGATTGCGTACAAAAGAATGAGCGATAAAATCAATATCCTTTTCAATAGCGTAAAGGATATTGTTACGGTCTTTTTCCGTTAATGAAGGAAGATTAATGCGAACACCCGGAACATTTACACTCTTACGGCTTCCCAAAGTAGCATCGTTCTTGACTTCACACAACAAATAATCGTTAGTCTTATCAATAACTTCCAGTTCCAGATCACCATCATCAATCAGGATCATACCACCGATATTTAGATCGGCCACAAAGTTTGGGTATGAAACAGCGATACATTCACGGGTTGTCTCCAAATCCGGATTACCTACAATCTTTACTTTATCACCTGTCTTATATGGAATTGGTTCTGCATTAGCCGTCGTACGAACTTCCGGACCTTTTGTATCCATCAAGATCGCAATACGGTTGGATACAGCACGTACATTTGCAATCAAAGCTTCAAAACCTTCACGGCTAGCGTGCGCTGTATTCATACGCACCACATTCATCCCAGCTTCAAACAACTGTTTTATAAAATCCACATCGCAACGTCTATCCGAGATGGAAGCCACAATTTTAGTCTGTTTCAATAACATAGTCTTTCTACCTATTATATTTTATATTACCTTATTTATTATCTATCTAACAAAGCTTCCAAGGCCAAACGGTACGAATTCAACCCAAAGCCACAAATCACTCCCTTGCAGGCACAAGCAATCATCGACACATGTCGGAAAGGCTCCCGACTATGCACATTGGAAATATGTACTTCAATCACCGGAGACGTCACAGAGCGAATAGCATCCTGCAAAGCTATGGAAGTATGTGTATACGCACCTGCATTCAGAATGATGCCATCCACATCAAATCCCACCTGCTGTATGCAGTCTATCATTTCACCCTCAATATTCGATTGAAAATAGTCGATCTCCACGTCAACGTATCTTTTGCGAAGATCAGCCAAGTAATCTTCAAATGTAACGCTTCCGTAAATGGAAGGTTCACGCTTACCCAACAGATTAATATTCGGGCCATTAATAATTTGTATCTTCATCGCGCAATCCTGTTTTTTATATACCTTTGTATCCAAAGAACAATATTTCAAGGTGCAAAGGTAGAAAAAAGAAATGGAAATCAACGAAAAAAAGAAGAAGAAGGAACAAGAAGACGTGATAATCAGGAAGTATCAGCAGTATCTCAAACTGGAAAAGTCTTTATCTCCTAATACGCTGGATGCCTATCTTACGGATTTGAACAAACTGATGAGTTTTTTGAAGCAGGAAAAGATAGATATATTAGAAGTATGTTTATCTGATCTTCAACATTTTGCAGCCGGATTACACGATATTGGCATTCACCCTCGTTCACAGGGCCGCATCTTATCAGGAATCAAATCATTCTTCCGTTTTCTCATCATTGAAGACTACTTGGAAGCAGACCCCAGTGAGTTATTAGAAGGACCCAAAATAGGCTTTAAACTCCCTGAAGTACTGACTGTGGAGGAAATTGATCGGATCATCTCTGCCGTTGACCGCAGCAAAACCGAAGGACAGCGAAACAGAGCTATTTTAGAGACATTATACAGTTGTGGACTTCGCGTATCGGAGCTTATCACTCTCAAGCTGTCCGACCTTTATTTTGATGAAGGTTTTATCAAAGTAGAAGGAAAAGGAAGCAAACAGCGCCTCGTCCCCATCTCTCCACGAGCCATTAATGAAATAAAACTTTACATACCGGACCGTAATCAAATTGAAGTAAAAAAAGGGCATGAGGATTTCGTTTTTGTCAGCCAGCGGAGAGGTAAAGGACTTTCCCGGATTATGATCTTTCACATGATAAAAGAATTAGCGGAAAAAGCAGGCATTACCAAAAACATCAGTCCGCACACTTTCCGACATTCCTTCGCCACTCATTTACTGGAAGGTGGAGCCAATTTGCGAGCTATTCAATGCATGCTCGGACATGAATCTATTGCGACAACGGAAATCTATACACACATTGACCGCAACATGCTTCGTAGTGAGATTATTGAGCATCACCCACGAAATATCAAGTACCGGAAAGAAAAAGAGGAGTTATTTCATTAAATTATGATAAAATCAGCCCCTTATCTATATATTTATATTAAGAATTAATATCTTTGCGTTACTTTTTCTGTGCGAGCAGAAGGAGGTTGACAAATAGACGATATTTCAATTACAAACATTTAATTTATACCTAAAATGACTAAGAAGTTGTACTTGCCTTTACTCATGGCAATGGTTGTTGCATTATTCTCTTCTTGCAGCAAAAAAATGGGTGAATTATCAGCTGATTACTTCACTGTTACTCCGCAAGTGCTGGAGGCAGTAGGTGGTAAAGTTCCTGCGACCATCAATGGTAAATTTCCTGAAAAGTATTTCAACAAGAAAGCGGTTGTAGAAGTTACTCCGGTTTTGAAATGGAATGGCGGCGAAGCTAAAGGCCAACCAGCTACTTTCCAAGGTGAAAAAGTGGAAGGTAACGACCAGACTATCTCTTACAAGATGGGCGGTAGCTACACTATGAAAACTTCTTTTGACTATGTTCCGGAAATGGCTAAGTCTGAATTGTACCTGGAATTCAAAGCTACTATCGGTAAGAAAGTAGTTACTATTCCTGCTGTGAAAATTGCTGATGGTGTAATTTCTACTTCTGAATTAGTAAACAATACATTAGGTAACGCTAACCCTGCATTGGGCGAAGACGCTTTCCAACGTATCATCAAAGAAAAACACGATGCTAACATCATGTTCTTGATCCAACAGGCTAACATTCGTTCTAGCGAATTGAAGACTGCTAAAGAATTCAACAAAGAAGTAGCTAACGTAAACGAAGCTGCTAACAAAAAGATCAGCAACATTGAAGTTTCTGCATACGCTTCTCCTGATGGTGGTGTAAGCTTGAATACAACTCTTGCTGAAAACCGCGAAGACAACACAACTAAGCTGTTGAGCAAAGACCTGAAGAAAGCAAAAATCGATGCTCCGATCGATGCTAAATATACTGCACAGGACTGGGAAGGTTTCCAAGAATTAGTTTCTAAATCTAACATCCAAGACAAAGAGTTGATCCTCCGCGTTATTGCAATGTACCAAGATCCTGCTCAAAGAGAAAGCGAAATCAAAAACATCTCTGCTGTATACAAAGAATTGGCTAACACTATTCTTCCTCAGTTGCGTCGTTCTCGTTTGACTTTGAACTATGAAATCATCGGTAAGTCTGACGAAGAAATCACTAAACTGGCTTCTTCTAATCCTTCTGAACTGAATGTAGAAGAATTGCTGTATGCTGCTACACTGACTAGCGATCCTGCTAAACAAGAAGCTATCTATACTCAAGCTACAAAACAATTCCCGAACGATTACCGTGGTTACAACAACTTGGGTAAATTAGCTTACCAGGCTGGTAACATTGACAAAGCTGAATCTTACTTCAAGAAAGCTGCCAGCGTTAATGCTACTCCTGAAGTTAACATGAACTTAGGTTTGATCTCTTTGATGAAGGGTGACAAAACTGCTGCAGAAGCATACTTCGGTAAAGCTGCCGGAACAAAAGAACTTGGCGAATCTATGGGTAACCTGTACATCGCTCAAGGTCAATATGAAAGAGCAGTTAACTCATTCGGTGACTCTAAGACTAACAGTGCTGCTTTGGCTCAAATCCTTGCTAAGGACTACAACAAAGCTAAAAACACATTGGCTAACGTAACAAGACCGGATGCTTACACTGACTACCTGATGGCAGTTTTAGGTGCTAGAACTAACAATTCTTCTATGGTAACAAGCAGCTTGAAGAGCGCAGTTGCTAAAGATTCTTCATTAGCTAAGAAAGCAGCTACTGACCTGGAATTTGCAAAATATTTCACAAATGCAGATTTCATGAGCATCGTTAAATAAGAGAATTACCACTCTATTTTAAATATTAAGAATTGCCTGTCATTATAAATGACGGGCAATTCTTTTTTTTTATCCGTAAAAACCGTACTTTCGCAGAAAAGAATTCAAAGCAATGAAAAAGAGCAGCATTTTAATCCTTATAATCATCTGTCTGTGCGGTTGTGGCAAATCTTCTAAGAAAACAAGCATAACCGGGGAAATCAAGGGACTGGGTACAGATACGCTCTACCTGTACGGAATGGACGAATCCTTTGATCGGATAGATACTATTTTCGCGAAAGGAGACAAATTCTCTTACACCACCTCCATAGACACCATAACTTCGGCCTATCTGCTGATTGATAACCAGATAGAATATCCGATCTTCCTCGATAAAGGAAACCAAATCAAGATAAAAGGAAATGTGGACCACCTCGAATTTCTGGATATCAACGGGAATAAATATAATGAAGAGTTCACAGCCTTTCAGAAAGAGCTGGGTAGTTTGAACAACTCTTCCGAAAAAGATTTAGAGCAAAAGGCGGAAGAATTCATCAGGACACATCATTCTTCTTTTGTCAGTCTTTACCTATTGGATAAATACTTTGTGCAGAAAGACTCTCCTGATTTCAACAAGATAAAGAAATTAATTGAAGTCATGACAGGAATACTGCAAGACAAGCTATATATCGAGAAATTGAACGAAGCTATTTCCTTGTCCGAAAAGACAGAGATAGGCAAATATGCTCCGTTTTTCAGCCTGCCCAATATAAAAGGAGAGAAAATTACCCGTTCATCTGAAGATTTCAAAAAGAAGAATCTGTTAATCAACTTCTGGGCCTCATGGACAGATAGCATCTCCAATCATCAAAGCAACAACGAATTAAAAGAACTTTATAAAAAGTACAAAAAGAACAAACACATCGCAATGCTCGGAGTCTCCTTTGATATGGACAAGAAGGAATGGCAGGATGCTATTAAACGCGATACGCTAAATTGGGAACAAGTTTGTGATTTTGGTGGATTGAATTCCGAAATTGCCAAACAATATACTATCAAACAAGTTCCCAGCAACATTCTTCTGGCGGCAGACGGCAAGATTCTGGCAAAAAATCTCAAAGGAGAGCAGCTGAAAAAGAAAATTGAGGAAGTAGTTACAGCAGCTGAAGAAAAGGAAAAACAAGACAATAAAAAGAAAAAATAACCTGTAAGCAAACGTGTTAATTAAAGTTTTCGGAGCGGCTGTTCAAGGAATTGATGCAACACTCATCACAATCGAAGTCAACAGCTCGCGCGGCTGTATGTTTTATCTCGTCGGCCTTCCGGATTCTGCGGTCAAAGAAAGCCATCAACGCATTATCTCCGCATTGTTGGTGAATGGCTATAAAATGCCCACAAGCAATATAATAGTCAATATGGCACCGGCTGACATCCGCAAAGAAGGTTCGGCCTATGACTTACCGCTTGCCATCGGACTGCTGGGTGCCAGTGAAACAATCTCTTCCGAGAAATTCTCCCGCTATTTACTTATGGGTGAACTAAGTCTGGACGGAAGTATCCAGCCTATCAAGGGAGCACTCCCTATTGCCATCAAAGCCCGTGAAGACGGGTTCGAGGGACTTATCATTCCCCAACAAAATGCACGGGAAGCCGCCGTTGTCAACCAGTTAAAAGTATACGGAGTCAGCAATATCAAAGAAGTCATCGAGTTTTTCAACAACGAACGCGAACTGGAGCCAACGATTGTCAATACCCGGGAAGAATTCTATCAACAACAGAATCATAGTGATTTGGATTTTGCAGACGTAAAAGGTCAAGAGAATGTGAAAAGAGCCTTGGAGGTTGCAGCAGCCGGAGGACACAATTTAATCATGATAGGTGCTCCAGGCAGCGGTAAATCAATGATGGCTAAACGACTCCCGTCCATTCTTCCCCCTCTTTCATTAGGGGAAAGCCTGGAAACGACCAAGATACACTCGGTTGCCGGAAAACTGCAACGCGGGTCCTCATTGATTACCCAACGCCCGTTCCGCGATCCGCACCATACGATTTCGCAAGTAGCAATGGTTGGTGGCGGAAGTTTCCCACAGCCGGGAGAAATCAGTCTGGCACATAATGGGGTTTTATTTTTGGACGAGTTACCAGAGTTTAACAGAGGCGTACTGGAAGTATTGCGCCAACCGCTGGAAGATCGGCACATCACCATTTCCCGCATCAAAAGCACCATTAGTTACCCGGCAAACTTGATGCTCATCGCATCCATGAATCCATGTCCTTGTGGATATTACAATCATCCGACAAAAGCATGCGTATGCAGTCCCGGACAAGTACAAAAATACCTGAATAAGATATCCGGTCCGTTATTAGACCGTATAGACATTCAAATAGAGATAGTTCCCGTACCCTTTGACAAGATATCCGATCAAAGACAGGGAGAGTCGAGCAATATCATCCGGCAACGAGTAATAAAAGCGCGTCAGATACAGGAGAAACGGTATGCCGAATATACGGGTATTTATTGCAATGCACAGATGAACAGCAGATTGCTGGCAACGTATGCCCAACCGGACGATAAAGGGCTTGTGTTATTAAAAAATGCCATGGAACGGCTCAATTTATCCGCCCGTGCCTATGACCGGATTTTAAAAGTAGCCCGCACCATTGCCGATCTGGAGGAAACAGAGCAAATACTTTCCAGCCACCTGGCAGAAGCCATCAGTTATCGGAATCTCGACAGGGAGAACTGGGCAGGATAATCACAGTGAATATAAACAGATAAAAATTATTTCACCGCGAACGCTACCTTTTTTCATATATTTGTTTTACATTTGTGACAAACAAATAAGCAATAATATGAAAACATCCATAACAAGTCTCCTGATAATATTCTGTTTCAGCATACTGACTTATGCGCAAACTCCCCAAGACAGAGCCACAGAACTAAAGGAACAAGCGCAGAGCAGCCTTAAACAGAAAGATTATATCAAAGCACGCTATTTATTCAAAAAAGCATACGAAGCATTTGCCGCCCGCGAAAACTATCCACAGGCAATAGAATGTGGTGTTCAGGCCAATGCTTTATATGTCAGAGAGAATTTCTATAAAGAGGGATTCGAGCTTTGCCGTGACATGGAGCAGCTTCTATGGACCGGAGAACAGAATAAAAAGAAAGTCTTTTATGACCTGCGTTTCCTTATCAATAAGGAACGATTGCAGATGTACACCACACTGAAAAACCCCGCACAGGCAAAGACACAGTTGGACAAATTGGAAGAAACGGCTAATCTTGCAAAGAACGACTCCTTAACGGAGGTACTGCTGTATACAAAAGCCAACTATTATTATACTTTCAACCAAAACACACAAGGCGATGCCTGTTTCCGCAAACTTATCAACCAATATAAAGAAAAGAAGGACTACGCCAAAGTGAGCGATTGCTACAAGAACCTTATCAGTATTGCACGGAAAGGCAATAATGCTCCACTGATGGAACGCACTTATGAAAGTTTCATTGTCTGGACAGACTCTGTAAAAGCGTTAACCGCACAAGACGAACTAAATGTATTGAAGAGAAAATATGACGAAAGCCAACTGACTATACAGGAAAAAGACGACTCACTATCTGCCAAGCAGTATATTATCATAGGTCTCTGTGTGCTGGCAGTTATATTGGTAGCCGGTCTGGCAATACTTGCTGTGATATTGCTGCGATTCATCGTTGGCAATCGTAAATTAAAGAAAAGCGTGAAAATTGCCAATGAACACAACGAACTAAAAACCAAATTCATACAGAATATATCTTCGCAAATGGAGCCTACCCTGAACACGCTGGCTACTTCAGCCGAAGAACTGTCACAGAAGGCTCCTCAAGAAGCTGCCCAAATGCAGGGACAAGTTGCAGCCTTGAAGAAATTCAGCGATGATATTCAAGAACTGTCATCCTTGGAGAACTCACTAACCGAGTTCTATGAACTAAGTGAAATCAATGTGGGGACTTTCTGTGAGAATGTGATGGATAAAGCCAAAGAACACATAAAACTGGATGTCACATCTTCAGTCAATGCACCAAAACTTCAGGTAAAGACAAACAAGGAACAGTTGGAACGTATTCTGCTCTATTTACTGAAAAATGCCGCTTTCTACACCGAACAAGGCCGTATCAGTCTCGAATTCAAGAAACGGGGAGCGCACACGCACCAATTCATCGTTACGGATACAGGAACAGGAATTCCGGCAGAGCAACAGGAAAATCTCTTTAAGCCTTTCACAGAAGTAAAAGACCTGACTACAGGAGATGGACTAGGATTACCAATCTGTTCACTGATTGCTGCCAAGATGAACGGAAGCCTGACACTGGATACGAATTATACGAAAGGAGCACGGTTTGTTCTGGAGCTTCACGTATAAATTTAGCCAACAGGAAAGCTGTTGTCTCATTTGATTACTTTCTGGTCTGTTAAGTATAGTTACCTTTAACCAAGAATATTCTAAACGCAAACTTGAGAACATATAAAAATATGAACAATTTTCTATATAAACGGATCTCACGTTTTTAATAAACTTTTGAGTAGTTTATTATAAACGGTATCTGAGTTTATTAGAAACTCTGCGATCGAATTTCCGAGTTTTCAAATCCATCTTTTACAACAAAAAGGCTGCAAATTTTATAAAATTCGCAGCCTTTTTGCCTATATTCGATACACCATTCCTGATATTTATCAGGAAACACGTCCGAATTTGTTATAATATTATATCATTTAAGTCATTAATTTCATCTTCTTTTATCTGTTAATTATTCAAGTGGATGCCCACACTCATACTACAAAGATACAACATTTAAAAGCATTTGTCAAGAACCTATTGAATTTCTGCTGAGAAAGACAAAGAGAAAGCTACCTTATATATAATAAGATAACCTTCTCTCTATTTAGAAACTGACTTTCCGCTATATTCTACGGAATATCATCTCACAATATTTTGTATCAATAGATATCAGCCAACAAGTTCTTACTCTTGTAGCACACCTCCATTTTTACCACTGAATAGCTTGGTCTGTATCAGGAATCAAGCTATTAACTTTTCGTTCCATCAACATACTACCTTCAGCGCGACAAGGTACAACGATATCTTTATCTTCATACGTTGTCACATCATCATACGTATATGACATATAAATCGTCGTGAAATGATGCTCCAAATAAGGAGTTACTTCATCCAAAGACATACTAGTCGTATAAGTAGGTGCATCTCCTATGAGCTGGAAGTTCATGGCATTAGTCGGATCAGCAGGTTCAGCTGTCAACGTTCCATCTTCATTAAAGGTCAACACGATCTTGTATTTATCTCTATCCTTCAATTCTTCACTAATGATTCCTGCATAGAAAAAACATTGGTTCTCACTGACTACATGCAAGGTACGTGTACTTGAAACCATAGCACTCGTATTATCCATCATATATACAAACATATTATTGGCCCCATAAGAACCCGAATAATCATTAAACGGCATTACACGGAGAAGTGCTTTACGATAATTCTTACGTGGATTCGCATCATACGAGTCACCATCTAAAATAGTCAATGGAAGTACCCATTTATCAACAAGATCCAGTCCGTTAAATTTGAATTTAATATCAAACAAACCTTGACATTCACCAGCCGGAATATGACAAGTAGGAGAGGCAAACTCATAGTGTTTCTTATCCAACAATTGGAAATACAAATCTTCACGTTGCTTCCAGCGAGCTTCATTCAAACCAATCAATGTATCCGGATCCACATCAATAACAACATCCAGATCTCTTTCATTCATAGTAGAGCCACCCACAATCACTGGCAGCCGATAAGTCACTTCACCGTTCGCTCGGTAACGCAAATATACATCAGTCACTCCCTTACTATTGACAGGAGCTTTCAATCCGACATTTTGCACATACACTTCTTCCACCCATTCATTGTTACATGCACCAGTCAGAACAAGCGTTAATAACAATATAAAATATACGATATAATTTTTCATATTTTTCTATTTAATAAGGTTAATCATAATATGTCCATCCTGGATTCTGAGTCAGACGCAAGTTTCTTCTCAACTGGTCATGAGAAATCGGCCAGAAATACATTTTGCGACTAAAAGTAGTCGGCAAGTTCGAATTGATCACTTGAGTATGAAATAAGTCTCTTTCTTTTTTACTCATATATGCATTGCAACCATACATCTGCCGCGACTCCTCATATTCGGCATCCTTCCAACGGCGCAAATCAAAGTAACGGCTGTTTTCTGCAAATAACTCAATCTGTCGCTCATGCTTCAAATGCTTGCGGAACTCATCAGCATTCTCATAAACATCTGATCCAAAATCGGGAACTCCTCCACGAATACGAACTCTGGAAATAGCATAACTCATTTCATTCTTATCACGTGAAATATCATAAGACTGAGTTCCATCCCATGAAGGAATCTGATAAGTACTCGCACCTAATTCATTTAATGCCTCGGCATACCATAACAGCACATCAGCATAACGAATACCAATCACAGGCTTTGAGATAACCCCTCCCTCTGTCTTAAAGTTGTCACGAGAACTAACAAATTTCCTGATCCCAATGCCGGTAGCCAACCAACGATCACCTGAGTTACTCCAGCCACTCTCTTCACCACGGTAATACCATATGATTAGATTCCGGTCATACGACTGTACAGCATTAGTACCATTCCATAAGCAACCATTGTATGCTACGGTAGCATAAAAACGTGGTTCACGATGTCCATATTGTTTGTTTACACCTTCCACTAATGGCGCCCAATCACCACTGGCTGCTTCCTCGGCACTCACATAATTCTCATCACCCGTCCAGTCTTTCGTCTTATCAAAAGGTTTTCCGGTATTCATCTGGTAGGCGTCACATTGCTTACCTGTCATAGCATGACAATTATAACCTCCGAATGCAATTGGCATCTGATGCTGAATCATCGTATTGATATCTCCGTTGTTCTGTCCGGTTGTAAAAATCATCTCTTTGTTTTCCGAAGGAAAAATCACCCCATTAAAAAGTGTCTCGTAGGATTGTAACGGGTCAATATTCCGCCATCCTGCAGGAAAATCCGCATGAGAATATACCGCATGCGTAGGAGGAGCAATCGTTGCCGGATTATCAATTGTACCAGTAGAGTGAGCTGAAACTGTATGTAGCTCATACACACCCTTACGACCAAGTTCTACCACATCACGAGCAGCCGCTGCTGCCTTTGCCCACTTTTCTTCATTGTATTCTTGAGCCATCAGATAGCGTCCTTCATCATCCACCAAATCCGTGAAACGTTCAGTATCGGTTGGACGCGGATTATTGAGAGGGCTGGCAGCATAAAGCAATGCTTTTGCGCGAGTTGCCAAAGCTGCTCCGCGAGTAGGACGTGCCATATTACGTGTATCACGTTTCAATGGTAGGTCTTTCGCTGCAAGCTTCATTTCCTCTGCAATGTAGTTGACACAATCGTCATACGTACTACGTGGGATATAAAGATCCTCATAAGCAGCATTATAGTCCATCACACCATCATTAGGTATAATTGGTATAGGCCCATACTTTTGCAACAACTTCCAGTAGAAATAAGCGCGTACAAAACGAGCCTGTGCCTTATAATCAACAATTTCATCCGGAGTCATTTCTTTATTTCTGTCAATATTATGAATAAAAATCGAGGCATGACGGATACCATCATAAGCTTGTGCCCAGGAGTCTTGTTTCCAATTCTCATCATATTCACAATATTTGAATACACGATATTCAAGATTACGGTCGCTATAACACATATCGTCAGAAAAGTTAGTAATACAGTTATCTTTCGAACCAATATCGATGTTACTCCATGTCAGCCAAGCGTATGCGGTCGCCAACCATTGTTCCGACCATTCTTTATTTTCGAATATATTTTCCAAACTCTGGGTATTTTCTCCCAATTTCCCCTCCACGCTCAAATAATCTGAACAAGAGGAAACCATCATTCCCATACTGATAATAGTGGAAAACAATATATGTTTCTTTTTCATATTTCGTATTATATATTAACAGTTAAACCTAATGTGAGCATTTTAGACAATGGATACTGCTGCCCGTTAGAGCTCCCCATTTCAGGATCCCATAATTTGAACTTAGAGAATGTTAACAGATTTGTCCCGATAAAGAAGATGCGTACATTATTCATCAAGATTGCACGACTGATGTTCTTTGGAAGTGTATAACCCACCTCCACCGTTTTCAGGCGCAGATATGAACCATCACGCAACCAATATGTCGATTCACGGTTATTGTTACTGTTATTCTGCCAGGTCAAACGAGGATATTTGGCATCAGGATTCTCATTCGTGCCAAGACTCCAGTAGTTTCCTACTACATCCGTAAGAATGTTACCCCAGTCACCACCACTAAATGGTCTGACTCCAAAGCCATCAATAAAGAAAGAAGATTTACCAGCACCTTGGAAATGTAGATTCACATCGAACCCTTTCCATGTAGCAGACATACCAAAGCCGTAAATCAAATTCGGACGGGTTGTAGAACCAATAGGTACCCTATCACTATCATTAATCACGCCATCACTGTTCACATCTTTATATTTAATATCACCAGGCATTACTGTTCCCCATTCTGTTTGTTGAGGACTGTTACGTATATCATCATAATCCTTAAATAAGCCAAGAGCTATCAGACCTTTCGCTTGATTGACACGATACCCTGCATCACGTATATAAGGATATGCGCTATTTGCCTCGTCAGCAGCCAGAATCTTATTATTACTATAAGTGAAATTACCGCGTACAGTCAGACTGACATTGCCTATATCCTGTTTGAAAGCCACATTTCCATCAAAACCGGTAGAACGTACCTTACCTACATTCGCACTAGGTGTAAGATAACTCAAACCTAAAGTTCCTGGCAAACTTTGACGCTGCATAAAGATTCCATCACGTGTTTCATGAAAGTAATCTACAGTACCAGTAAACCTGTCATCCCATAACGAAAAGTCAACACCTATATCATGCTTAGTAGCAATCTCCCATGTCACACCAGAAGAAGATATCTGCTTATAAATCTGTCCATTATCCACATTAGGAGTATTGTAATCTCCCCAATTATAAGGATTTCTACTTTCAAAAAGCTCCAGATAAGGGAAACGAGTTCCAATATTGTCACTACCTACCTTACCATAAGAATAACGAAGCTTAAACATATTCATCCATTTCAGATTCTTCTTAATAATAGGTTCTTCCGCAATATTCCATGCTACTGAGTATGCAGGAAAGAAACCAAACTGGTTACCTGGGGCAAAATTTTCTGAACCATTGTAACCAAAGTTGAAATCAACCATATAGCGATATTTCCATCCATAGGTAACACGACCAGCAAGTCCCATGTGTCTATTAGGTAGCCAATCATAGCCGGCTGTACTTTGTGTGTTGACATATTCATCCTGAGTATATTTCAACGTACCGCCCACCGAATGATCGCCGAATCGGCGGTCATATTGCAGAATAGCCTCCAAAAACTGCCTACGGTTACCTGAAGCAGAAGACTCATGAAACATCAGCTGTTTCTCTGCCACTTTTTTGAAAACGATTTCCCCGTTAGAATCTCGCTGACGTTCGGCTTGCCATTGTTCAGGCCACTGCTTATGATTACGATAGTTATTGTTATAAGTATCAAATCCAAAACGTCCGGTAAACTTCAAACCTTTCGTTATAAAATCCAATTTCTGATCCAAAGTTGCATTCGTTTGAATTACGTTCTGCCACTCCTCATAATAACCGGTTTGTGTAGCAATTACCCATGGATTAGTACGTTCACTCGTTCCAGCGGCCGGAATTCTTCCGTTCGAAAAAATCACCGGCATATTAATAGGTGTCTGTCCCATTACAGACTTCCACAATGCATCAGAACCAAGTCCCGGATCATTCTGAGTAGAAAGCCAGCCTGAAACACCTACCGTCACCATGGTGGTCTTTGTAACGTCAAAATCTACATTCATACGATAGTTCCAACGCTGATAATTGGCATTTGTATTATAATCTTTCAACTTACCGTCTGTCTTATACATACCTCCCTCGCTAACATAGCTTGCTGACACAAAGTAGCGTGCCACAGAGCCACCGCCACTTATATCAAGATTAGCACGATAAGTCATTGCACCGTCTCTTAACAATACATCCATCCAGTCTACATTCGGATACAAATCCGGATCCAGTCCTGTCTGAATCAGTCTCAACTCATCTTGGGAATACATCGGCTGTTGAGAACGAGTTGTACGTGATTCGTTCAGCATGGTAGCGTAAGTATAACCATCTACAAAGTCAGGAGTCATGGTACGTGTATTATAAGAAGTTTCCACTTTCGCATTGATATTAATTTTACCAGCCTTACCTCTTTTAGTAGTAATCAACACTACGCCATTTGCACCACGACTACCATAAATTGCTGTAGCCGAAGCATCCTTCAATACGGAGAACGACTCAATATCTTCCACATTGACTTCATTCAGACTACGTTCGAATCCATCTACCAAAACCAATGCTCCGGAGCCTGCCCCAAAAGTAGAAATACCACGAATCCAGAATTCCGACATATTGGCTCCCGGTCTACCGGAAGTCTGCCTTGCCAACACACCAGGAACATTTCCTGCCAATGCATTTACCAGACTTGAAGTAGGAGATGACTTCAACACATCCACATCTACCGTAGAAACTGCACCTGTCATTGTTATCTTCTTTTGAGCACCTGTACCAGTGATAACCACTTCATCGATCACACTCGCAGAAGATTCGCGTAATGTGACATCAACCTTACTCATATTATCCTTTATCAGGACTTCTTGTGTTTCAAATCCTATATAAGAAAAGATCAGCGTACTGTAAGGAGCTATTTTAATCTTATACTCACCATCAATGTTGGTGATAACTCCCAAACCTGCAACATTCTTTACCGAAATATTGACTCCAGCCAAAGGTATCTTTTCGGCATCTCTGACCATACCGGTTACCTCTATCGTCTGACTCTGGGCATACATATCAATGACGTAACCTGTTGTCAATAATAATATCATAAATAAAAATTTCCTCATAAAATAAGAATTGTGTGTTAATCATCAATTTACTGTAATGCAATGGTACGAACACGGTGATTACCGTTGTCACCAACATAGAAAGTACCTGTAGACTCTTCATAACAAAGTCCTAAAGGATAGTTGAAACGTGCTGTTTCACGAGGATCACCGTCAATATATCCTGATACGATCTGATCTGTTGAATAACTTCCACGACCGGCAAACGTTGTAACAATACCATCAGGAGTGATCTTACGAATACAATGATTGGCAGCATCAGTAAGATAAAAATCATATACATCCGCACGTTGCTCTGCCACATATTCTTCATTCAACACAAAACACCCTTGCATTGGATTATCAAAACGGGCAGAATTCTGGGATGCGTCCTTGTAACCATATGATCCGAACTCTCCAGCAAAAGTAATAGGAGTTTCCAGATATTTACCAGCCCAATTATATTCTGCTTTCATCACACATTGCTTGTCACGTGCTATTAAATAGGCAAAATTTCCACTTGGATGAAAAGTAACACATTGAAACCAGCCGCTTGGTCCCATCTTGGCAATCTGCTTCGGATCCCACATTTGTGTTTTCTCATTCCAAACCGCTTTATGAAGCGTAGCATCACGACCACGACACAAAAAGATAGTACCATCTATAGGATGTGTGAATAATGTATTGAAATCATCTCCATTTAAAGCCGGATAAGAGTTTTTAAAATTTTCTTTACGAAGTAGGTAATAAGCTCCTGCACGTTCTACATTCCCCTGCGGACAGTTCACAAACATAGTATCCCTGTCCACACTCCAGCCAAGTCCACTCGGAGCACTACTCCAACCAGCAGCACCATTGGTAATCACAGTAGCTATGGAATCTTTATCTAGATAGATTTTACGTAAACTATGTTCATTCTCGAAAAAATAAATGCAACGTTCGCCTGATGATTCGTCATAGTACATGGCAAGAGGAGTTTGAGTTCCTGCTTTATCAAAATTACCATCCGTAATAGAAGTATTACCTTCACTATCTACTACACCACACAACGTGCCGACAACTACATTATACTGATAAGAGAACTTTTGGTCAAATGTATAGGTGGCATTCAAGCTTTTATCCTTATTCAAGATATCCACCTGCACAGCCCCTCCATCCGCACGGGAAGGAACAATACAATAAATCTGTGTACCGGAAGAGCTAACAACTTTCGCTTCCTTACCACCGACAACCACTCGTATCAGTGAGGGATCAGTCCCAAAATTACTACCATTGATAAACATGTTCGTGCGCACAGCACCTTCTAAGGGAGAATAGTCAGTAAAAACAACTTCAACATTAGGGTCAGAAGCTACATAAGACGGAAGATTTACTTCCACATTTTTGTCCATGCAACTACCTAATCCACCCAAGCAAATCAAGGAAAACAATACAAACCTAACCTGTTTCCCTCCTTTTTTTGTTTTAAAAAGGCTTTTCATTGTATTAAATTATTTGTTAAACAATAAATATAAAAATCAAAAGAAAAAATAACTATGCATTATTCCAATGTGCACTATTAACGAAATGCAAAATAAAACGCTATCCTATTAATAGAATAAAAATAACGGTTCAATAAATGACAAAAACAGGTCAAAAACCTATAAAACGACTATCCAAGTATGTTTTGGAGCACTTTTACTATTTTAGCTTATGTTGTGTGCTTTTCTCTATTATCATCCAACCTATATCTACCTCCCCGAAAGCGATGTTACATATAGCATAGTTATATAAATGGTCATAAAAATACAAACTTTTTCTAAAATGGAGCAACATCAGAAAATATCAACTACAGTATCTGGCTTGCCCTTCATTACTTATATAAAAAAATAGTGGGATGCTTTTATCACCCCACTATTACATTTCTCATACTATTGCTTGCTCCAGCAAATAGATTGCAAAAACCAAGCTTTATTTTCGTCATTCAAACCTTGACGCTTCAAAACCTCCGGGAGGTCAGTATAACTTTTCCAAAAATCGGAAACTAAAGAAGAGATCTTCTCCGGTGCATAGATTACCGCTTCACTCAGACTTCCCATTTTACCAAATTCTTCCTTGAAGCAAATATATGAATCACGGTATTTTAACCGCTCCATAGATTTAGCAATTCGTCTAGATACTCCCAACAAGCCGTTCATATCAACTGTTTCCGTAGGATAAACTATTTTAACAACCTTTTCCTGATCACATGACAAAACAGGCAAATCAACCAAAAGAGCAAACTCTTCACCCAAATATTCATATTTGGCAGGTTGACCATTTACAGTGACAGACCGAGGAACAAGTGATGAGAGCACTTTCACTTTGAATGAACGAGATTCAGGCATATCTTTATATCGGCCATCACGTTTACCGATAACAATCGTTCGTTCCTGCCCTTGGCTGGAAGATGTTAATTTAGTCACAGCATATTCCGAAGCATAGTTCTTATCATTTCCATTATCTTCATAAAAATTAAAGGACGAAATTCCATTTCCACCAGGGAATACGGTAACAACAACCTCCTCATCATTACCGTTCAGGTTCATCACCTTTCTTGTATACATCGGCAATACCGCTCCCGCTTTTACATAAATCGGATATTCGTCAATAGCAAAAGGACGTTCCACTATTTGTCCTCCTTTCAGCAAGGTGCCTGTATGCAACTCATACCATTCACCTTCGGGCAGCCACACACGCACTTGTACATAACCATCTTTTGCAGGAGCTGTGGCAGGAGCAACCAGAATATCATCTCCAAACATATATTCATTACGGAACTCATATGCTTCCTTATTATCCGGATAATCATAATACATCGGACGACAAAGTGATAATCCTTCATCATAACCTTTACGAGCCATTGTATAAATATAAGGCGCCATCTCATAACGTTGCTGGATTGTCTTACGAAGAACATCACAATATTCTTTGTTGAATACCCATGGTTCCTTATTCAAACCGGCACTTTTTTGAGAATGTGTACGCATAATCGGGCTTAAGGCTCCGAATTGCAACCAACGAGTGTACATTTCCGGATCTATACTTTCACCGATATGTCCTCCCAGGTCATGGCTCCAATAACCATATAATACATTGGAAGCTGTCGAGTTGAAGTAAGGCTGAAAATCTAATGATTTCCATGAAACAACTGCATCACCGGAGAAACCCACCTGATAGCGATGATTACCCAAACCTCCCCAACGGTGATATAGCATCGGACGTGTGTCCCTGTTCTTTTCCATATTACTAAAGAAAGCATAATTAATCCACCAAGTGTTGCTCAAATTCTTCACCTTCGGATCATATATCCCTTGTTGCCAGTCCAGCCACCAAAAATCAACACCATCTTTCTCCATTGGCGTCAATACATTCTTAAACATATTTTTAATAAACTTCTTATCTGAATTTATCCATGGAATAGTCTGTTTGGACTGAGGATCGACTCCCATATCTTTTGCTAATCCAGGATATTTTTCTTCATAAGAAGCTACTCCATCCGCCGGATGTAAGTTAAGGGTGATTTTCACATCATTCTGTTTCAAGTATCCCAAAAACTCCTTTGGATTCGGGAATAAATCACGGTTCCATGTCCAACCGGTCCAACCACCTTTTCCTTGTTCTGTATAATGCCAGTCCATATCTACCACCAATACATCCAAAGGAATCTGATAAGTATGGAAATTATCAATCAGATTACGGAACTCCCTGTCAGAATATAACCAATAGCGTGACCACCAATAACCAAATGCATACCGGGGAGGTAATGGTACTCTTCCCGCAAAGAGGGTATAATCTTTCAAGGCAGCTTTATAGTCATGTCCATATGCCATGAAATACCAATCCTGTCCGCCATTAGCCGGACGCTCTTTCACCCAATCCCAATCTTTATTATCATCAAACAAAAGTCCCTGAGAATCATCAATCAAAGTCCAACCGTCCGTAGCCAACAAGCCATCTTCCAGTTTCAGTTTATCACCTTTCTTTGTATCAGCCACCCATGTTTGTGTCTGTGTATCACCATCCATACCATCCAATGTACGATAAGTTCCTTTCAAGTTGCCCTTCTGTTGCATACCGGGTTTCCAAGTAAAAGGTAATATTTCTTTAGAGGCAGTGATAACCAAGTTCTTATCTGTAAACTGTCCACTGTTTTTCTTATAACGCATCTTCATTTTGGAAGTCGTTATTTCAACCCATCCCCCTCTTGTTTTTAGCTTGTAATCTACCTGGGGATAGTTACGATTCACAACGATGTGAGATCTATCGTTCACGAATTTCCCATCCGGTGCATATTCCAGACGGATTGCTCCATCAGAAATGACTGTAAATCTTACATTGTCATCTGTATAAGCAATATTTCGCTGTGTGTTTTGCGCATGCAATACAAATATAAAACTCTGCATGACACAGAGTAAAAGCAATAATCCTCTTTTCATGATAACATTTAAAAGCAATAAATTTATAATTCGAGAATAAAATAGGGTCGTTGCAGTTATCATAGCTACAACCACCCTATGTCAACTACTTACTCTTCTTGAAAGTCGGAGCTTCCGCCTTCACAACCGGTCCGTCCCCTACGAGATACGGCCAATCATCGTCATCCCAATAAACTCTATCAAGCAATACTACACGACCTAAAGATGGATCGGCAGTCCGGTAAGCATGATAGATAATCCAATCTTTACCTTCATCATCCTGCACTATTTCAGCATTGTGCCCTGTCCCTAGGAACGCATCATTTCTGTGTATCAGTACCTCATGTTTATTATCATTCATGTTGTCACCTGATTTATTCAAATAAGGACCAAAAAGCTCGGTGGAACGACATACAACTGTCTGGTATGTACTATTTGCACCGTCACAGCAAGTGCCTGTAGAGCAGAACAAATAATAGTATTTACCTCTTTTCAAGATATATGATCCTTCATAAGCATTGGTACCTCCAGTATTGGCAGCGACCTGTATTTTTGTCGCTTTTGCATTTTCAATACCTCCTTTCAGTCCAAGACCGTCTTCAGTCAATTCAACACCCCAAATACCATACCAACTTCCCCAGAAAAGATATTTTTTACCATTATCTTCAATATAGAAAGGGTCGATACTATTATGAACATCGATCTCATTGCTACGGAATAATTTGCCTTGATCAGTAAACGGTCCTTCCGGCTTGTCCGAAACAGAAACACCAATACCACAAGTTGCTCCACCTCCCCACTTGGACAAGGAGTAATACATCACATATTTTCCATTGATATAATTGATGTCCGGTGCCCAAATACCTGCTTCCGGTTCCCATGACGGTTTTTTATCATCCTCGTAAGCGCCGCCCACATAAGTCCAGTGCACCAAGTCTTTGGATTTGTGTATCCATGTATTTCCTCCGGTAGCATACAAATAGAAATATCCGTCTTCCGCTTTTATCACTGTCGGATCCGGATTATCAGAGTCGATGACAGGATTTGAATACCACACTTTGTCTGCCAATGGAGCTTGTTCTGCTTCACCTTTCTGTTTATCGCTGTTACCACACCCCCATGTAAGCAGGGAGAGTATTCCAAGCGTAATTGTATGTTGTAAGTATAACATAAGTTCTCAGTTTTTTATTAATTTTACTAATCTATTCCATACTCGAATTCAATTCAACACCAGGTCCCAATACTATATGGATTATGGAAGTCTTTGATTCTTTGTCAGTTTCTGAAGTAATTGGCATACCATCCGACTGAAACGCTTCCAATGTAATGCTAAACTGAGCTTCTTTTTCGTCCACTCCAAAAGCTTTCATATATTCCATTATCTGTTGATTGGTAAAAAGCTGTTCGCGTACTCCGTTATAAGTAAGTATGCTTTTATCTTCCACACCCATTGTTTCAGTTGTTTCTCCATCTACCTGCAGTCCTAAAGTCATAACATACTTCGATGCTGTTTCTATATCCAGCCAACGGTAGACAAAAGCAACCCCATCCATATTTTCCTGTGTAATCTGTACATAATAATCATCAGATTCCACTTCTACTCTCGGTACACGTGGTTGTGGGTCACCCTCACTTTCCACATCTCCACATGCTCCCAATACAAATATATTAGTAAGCAGATATAGTATTATAAACAGTTTTTTCATGATTTTCATATTTTAATTTACTTCTTATGGAGATTATTCAGTCGGCTCCAAATATATCTTCATCTCATTAAGGTCTACTGTCAAAATGTATTTACCATCAGCAGCAACAATCCATTTCAAGTCACCGCCATTATTCTGATCCCTTGCTTCTCCGAGTTCATGTTCTACGGCCGGATTTGCTCCTTGTGAAGGAGCAAAAAAGAATTTTCCTGTAAAATCTGCTCCATTCGGCTCCAACGCCAACTTAAACTCTTTACCGCCATAAAAGTTACCTGTATACGTCCAACGTTCTGGATGGCGTGGATCATTATTCACAAATGCACCTTCCTTTTTCATTTTACCCCAATCCCATCCGATGGTACTAGCATCGCCAACAATCCAAATCCCATCTTGCGGTAAAGGGTAAATACTAACGATATTCACATCCAAACGATTTAAGTCCACAACTATTGTGTAGGTACCGCTCTTTGTGTTTTCAAACATCTCACCATTCCCTGCTTCTGCCACATATTGCAAAGAATTATCTCCATTCTCAGCTTTCATGTAGCATGGATAATCAGAATCCGGACTAAGTGCAAAGAAGTACTCACATGGCTTCAGTTCTGCTGTCGACTGATATACTCCTGAACCCACAACCTTCTCGGTCATTCGGCGAACAGTTTTCTCTCCAGCATCATCCACCATCACCATATATATCGCAGTAGCATTCTTATCATATCCGATCACGTCCAATTGCGTCTTCGACAACTCCGGTTTCAAGTATTCTACAGATGAATTGACCTGTCCTATAACCTCTGCTTCAATAGTCACCTTATCTCCAGGAAGTATACTCCAGGAAGCCAGTATATCATTCAACTCCTTATGCGTAAAACTAATGGAACGTTCCTCCGATTCAATCTCATACAAATCTGTCACATTAGAATGTAAATCTGCCATATACATTCTGAAAAAATAGGTGATAGTAGCATCAGCTCCCCCACGTTGAGCCGCAGCATCCCATGTAAATAAAACAGCAACTTCATTCTCCTTCTCTTTCTCCAAAGTAATTTCAGAAGAGGAAGCCTTCAAAAGCATCTGATCTACAGGAGTTTCAAGCGCGTAATACTCCGGATCTTTATTACAGCTCGCTGCTATCGACATAAGAAAGAGCAAGCATATTAGTTTCATTATCTTATTCATAATTATGCTTTTCATTTTATTAATTCCAGAAAGGCGCCTGGACCAAGTTCGTGTTCTTATTCATCTCATCTATATATACCGGCAGCCAATACATCGCCTTTTTCCAAACACGGGTCTGAAAAACGGTTCTCTTGTAAAATTCCTGACTATTTATTCCTGCGAAGTTCATACCATAATCATCTCCACACATCTCCGGAAGTTGTTCTACAATTTTCCAACGGCGAATATCCGACCAGCGTGATCCTTCACAACAAAGTTCAACACGACGTTCCATACGAACGATCTCACGCACTGCTAATTGATTATCATCAACATGGATGTATTTGGGATCATCCAGTGCTACAGTATTCAGCGTATATTGACGTACACCCGCACGTTCACGGACTTTATTCACGTATTTCAATGCATCCTCACGATGTGCTCTATCATCGTAAGCCTCATTAACAGCCTCGGCATAATCCAAATAGGAAGCTGCCAAACGATACAAGAACATTTGACGCCATTTGTAACTACCATTCTTCGGATTATCTTGCGGATATACTTTTTTACGAACCAAATAACCATTTTGGGGGGCATCGTGTGTATAGTCATTATCTCTCTGATTCTTAAAGAATTCAAATTTACGCCCTGCCAAAGCATACCACGAACCATTATAGCTCACTGCCGTATAAAAACGTGGTTCTCGGTTACAATACATATTATATGTACCTTCGGCAGTTATTTCTCCCTTTTGCCCTGTTCCGCCAGTCCAGTTGGTAGACCTAGCTTCTACTTCTGTCGAGAAACCTTCTTCTACATATTCTGAATTGTCATCGTCTTTCGGAAGTCCGTTCTTCATAAAAAAAGCATCCACCAATCCTTGATATACGCCCAAACCATTTCCGCCACCATATTCTTTAGTAACCGCCTTGTTTGTATAGAACTGGTAACTTTGATAAGCATCTTCTTTTGTATATGGGAACAATATCTCCTTGTTTCCATCCTGAAATTTTGTAAACCAAAGATTCTCAAGTGAAGTGAACGGATCAATTTCTCCCTCATCATTATATTCTACATACAAACGATAACCAGCTTGCTCTGCCACATCAAGTAATTGTTTGCAAGCCTCTGCCGCTTTTACCCATTTCTCCTGGCTATAAGTAGAGTTAAACAATTCCTCACCCTCTTTATTCTTATGCCCGATATACCACTCATTTCCGTTTACTAACGGGCTTGCAGCAAATAATAACATCTTCGCACGAACAGTCAGACACATGACTGAAGTTATTCGCCCATATTTCTCCACACTCTGCCATACAGCAGGTAATTGTTTAGATGCTTCCAACATTTCATTATCCAAATGACTGACAACTTCATCAAATGGCCTTTGCCCCACCATCAAATCTGAAAGAGTAAAGTCAGTCGGGGCAATATAATTCGGTCTGAATGGAATAGGTCCATATGCTTCCAATAATTGCCACCAATAATAAGCTGCAAGAAAACGTGCTTCCGCTTTCATATAATCCACTTCTCTCTGAGGAAGGTCGGAATCAGGTAATGCGTGTACACGTTCTATAAAAATATAAGCCTGACGTATTTTTCTCGGAAGACCATCCCAGAAATTTCCTGCCCATTGTGTATTCGGTGTCCATCCACCAAAAATCTTGGTGATATTGGGCCAGTCCCATTGCTGCCAGCGTGCAGAAGCAGTCAAGTCATCTGCAAACACTTCCCAACCATACGTATTTAGCCAGTCATTACCCGGATTAGGGATACGGCTGTATACATTGGCCAGCCATGATTCTACTTTTGTCTTATTCTCAAAGACCATGTCTATGTCAATTTCCGTATCCGGTTCTTTATCAAGATACGTACAGGAACCCAACGATACGATGCCTATTAAACCGGCAACTATATATTTTTTAAGTTTCATTATCGTCATTTTTTTAATTAGAAATTCAGGTCAACTCCAAACATTACAGAACGCATAGCCGGATAACGCAGACCGGTGTTCGTATTTAATTCCGGATCCCATAGTTTGAAAGGAGAGAAACAAAATAAGTTATTGCCACTCACGTAAAAACGAATAGCTTTGGAATGTATCTTATCAGTTACAAATTGCGGTAAAGTATATCCAAGTTCCAACGTTTTCAAACGCATAAAACGCATATTCTTTTTCCACCATGTGGAATTCCGGTAATTCTGTCTATTAGGCTCCTCCGTCAGTCTCGGCCAAAAGACATCTTGAGCAGGGTTCTCTTCTGTCCATCTGTCGTTATAATTAGAGTAAATATTCCCTTGCAATGTTTGTCCGCTACCCGGAATGAAATACGTAGTTCCACCAATCACACGATAAGTATCACCTGTTCCCTGGAAGAAGAAATTCAAATCCCAGTTTTTGTAGCTCACATTACCTCCGAAACCATAAACAATACGCGGGTCTACCGTTCCACCAATGTATCCTTCATCCGCATCAGTGATAATGCCATCGCCATTCATATCTATATATTTGATATCACCGGGACGTACTTTTGAAGCTCCAACGTCCTGTGTCGGTATACCGAATTTCAAATTACCATTCGCATCGAAATCATCTTCTGTAAACAATCTTTCTGCCTGCAATCCATACAAAGTATTTAATGAACGGCCTGTCAATCCTCTGTATGTACCTTTCACAGTTTCTGGCTCATCGTATTCGTCCACCCTGTTGATAGCATATGTGAAATTAGAACGGAAACCTACAAACCAATCTTTATTAATTTGTTTATTATAGTTTAAGGAGAATTCCACACCGCGGTTAGTCACTTCACCAAAATTGGCCCAAGGATTAGTCAAGAATCCTGTCTGTGAAGGAATAATCTTACGCTGCATAAAGATATTGGTACGTTTTTCTTTGAAAACATCTACCTGTAATTCCAATTCATTCCATAATCCCAGTTCAAAACCAAGGTTCATTTTCAGAGCTGTTTCCCAGGTAAGATTTTCAACTCCAACTTCTCCTTCTGAAATACCGGTACGACCAATCTGTCCTGTATCACCCCAGTTATACTTATCTGCATTGGTATTCAATGTTGTTATATAGGCAAAACGACGTCCTCCGATATCATCATTACCTACTTTTCCTATAGAACCTCTTAATTTCAATTTACTCAATGTATTTCTGAAACGATCCATGAAAGGTTCTTCAGACAATAACCATCCAACTGCCACAGAAGGGAAAAAGCCGAAACGTTTACCTTTAGCAAAATTCTCTGAACCATTATATCCAAAGTTGAACTCCGTCACATAACGGCTATCGAAAGTATAAGACAATCTACCCGCAATACCTTGTTTTCTATAAGGTTGTACACTACCATTATCATAACTTTGCTGATTATACAGGAACAATGCATCTACGTCATGCTTTCCGAAAGTGCGAGCATACGTTAATGTTCCTTCAAAATAAACCCTCGAATTTCCATATTCCCCCTTATTTCCATGTCCCAAAGAGTCATCTCCATATTTAAGTACAGAATGAATCAGATTACCTTCAATGTCACGTCCGGTAGCAATACTATGATAAGTAGCATCCTTTCCCCTTGTAATCGAACTCTGATTCCAACGGTCGAAAGAAAAGGTTACTTTCGCTTTTAATCCCGGCGTGATCATCTTCAGATTCTGTTCAATAGCAAAGAGTGACTGAATCTGTGAAGCTGTAACTACGTCGTAACCTCGCTGTGTCACCGCTGCCCAAGGGTTCACATCATTAATAGCCATAATTGGAATAGTCCCATCTGAATAGCGGGCAGGATACACGAAAGGAGAAGTTATAAACGCTCTATCAAAAGCATCGTCCGTACTAAATGCCTGCTTGCGGTGTGTTTGAAGGAACCCACCGACATTTAAACGCAGCACTGTTGTCTTAGTCACATCCAAGTCAACATTCGCACGCATATTATAACGAGTTAGTTTCGTTCCTGTATCATAAGGCAAAGACTTATCCGTCTCCATGATTCCCTTCTCACCGAAATAAGAACCAACCAACGAATAGCGCAGGAAATCGGAACCACCTGATACAGTCAGATTCGCACGAGTAGAATAAGCATAATCCTTTGTTATTTCATCCAGCCAATTTACATCCGGATACAAATCTCTGTCATAACCATATCTCGTTCTGTCAATCTGCTCCTGACTGAAAGGCAAACGCGACTTATTCTCTGTTATTTCATTTATCAATGCCATATGATCGGCTGCCCCAATAAAATCCGGAAGTTTTGTCGGCTCTGCAATAGAATGTTCCACACGCAAATTGACAGAAGGAGCTCCTACTTTACCACGCTTCGTATTGATAACGATGACACCATTTGCACCACGCACACCATACATAGCACTCGCCGATGCATCTTTCAATACTGAGAAAGATTCAATTTCAGCAGGGTCTATGTTATTCAAGTCACGCTCGATACCATCTACCAACACTAACGGAGATTGTCCACCGGAGAAAGAAGCAATACCGCGAATCCAAAAATTCGAGGAATCGTAACCCGGTTCTCCCGAACGTTGAACCGCTATCACACCGGCAATCTGTCCTGCCAGATTATTAGACAAAGAGCGCGTGGCACCAACCTGTAACTTCTTAGGCTGTAATGTCTCGATAGAACCGATAACCGACATTTTCTTCTGACTACCATATCCAGTAACCACAACTTCATCCAAGGCTTCAATATCTTCTTCTAAAATTACGTCAAAGTTAATCTTACTTCCAACTTTTATTTGTTGAGTTTTGAAGCCAATATACGAAATCTCTATTACAGAATTCTTTCCGGGTACATTCAAATAAAAATGTCCGTCCATATCCGTAATGACTCCAGTCCCTGTCTGTTCCAGTACACGTACATTTACACCAGGAAGAGGATTCTTGTCCTTATCGGTTATCGTACCACTGATACGAATACCTTTCGCTTGCTCCGACATATTAGTCTTACCAGACATAGAAGAATGTTCCGGTAAAGCGGAGTTAGCGCTTGTTCCATAATACAACAACAAGCAAACAAACAATGCTTTCTTCAAGTCCATAATATTAAATTTAAAAAACTCATAATAAATACTTTATCTCATATTAAGTGAGAGCAAAAGTAGACAACTAATACAAAATGTAATAATATAGATAGACCAATAATTAAAAAAAATCGTTCAAAATGAAATTAAAATATAATTGAGATATCTTCTGACCTATTTCTGTCATTTTAAGAAATGTTCCGCACGCCCCGGAGTCAATAACTCCCACAAAGAAGCGACTGTCCATCCCGGTGCGAAGATATCGTTATAATACCCTTTCCCATTTTTACCATAATCCCAGTTGGTATGTTGAACGACTTCCGGATAAAAACCGGATTTGGCAATTCCACATAGATGCCCTTCATGAGGTAACAATTGGCGCATGGAAGTAGAAATCACCTCCGCGAAATGGGCAAAGCGTGGTTCTTTATATTCCTTTGACAACCATTGTAGTACCGAAGCAAATTCAAAAACAAACACATCAATATGGTTATTTTCTACAGAAACATTACCCCAACCACGAGTTTTTAGACCGATATCACCCAACATCTGACCTTGAGCAAAAGGAACGTCCCATACATAATACCATGACAATGCAAAATAAGCAGCCTTTCTTGTCAGGTCGGCATAATGACGATGCTCATCTCCTTTCGTTATTAATGAAAGATAGTAAGTTGCTGTAGCAGCATAAAGAGAAGCCTCTTTATCTTCACAATTGGCATCGAGAGTAGATGAAAAATAGTCAGCTTTAGATATCAAGACTTTCTCCAGATAATCTGCTGTCCTTTTAGCACTGGCTAAATAACGTTTATCCTTAAAATATTTATATCCCATTATTAAAGGTAAAGTGGCCGAGGGTGTACTTCCTCCACTATTATCGACCACTGTAAAATCGTCGTGGAATTTACGGGGGAAACTACCATCTTCATGTTGTAACTGCAAAAGTATATCGAGCATATTTTTCATCTTTTGTTCCCATTCAGGATGACGACGGCCATTCTCCCTTTCATAAGCAAGAAAATGAAGCATAGCATAAACCCCTTCTGATTGACGACGAATACTATGTACAGGATCTTCATACCCTCTATCAAAGTTTACCGATTCTTTAAAGAAACCAGCTTGTGTAAAGCCATTCTTCAAATAACTATCGAATACTTTCATACTGTTTTCTTTCAGATCCTCTCTGCCACATTGCCAACTATATTCCCAAGCATTGAATGCATTAAGGAGTACACGACCGATAAAACCGACTTCTGCCTGACCGTTACTCTGACAATCAGCAGTCCGCAAATGAATACCCGAATTAAAAGTCAACGAATTACCAGTCACCAGACTATTCACAAAAAAACGGCTCATAACTTCTTTCATATCCTCTATAGAATAAGGAGTATCAACCGGAGCCGGAGCATAAGTGTCATAACTATACTCCCACGCATTCCGAATAAAATCAGAATAATCATCAGCTTTATTCTCCAGAATCTCCCATGTCAGTAACATTGTTTCTCCTTTTTTCAGAAACTGAAAAGCCTCTACCGCCGGAGCCAATGTTAATTTTCGAATATAGCTTTTAGGTGCTTCACGGTAAGGAAAACCGAAAGAAAGTGTTGCCACTCCATTCTGATTTTCGAATCCAGTAAAACCTATTGAAGTTTTACCTGAAAGAATGATTTCTCCCTCTCGATGAGTAGACAAAACCTCATTAGTAAAATTGTCTATACGACTCACCGTCACAAAGCTTTTTTCCTTTTCTGAATAAATACCTGTAAGAGGAGCACTCAATCTATCCTCACGCACCAACCAGCTGTCTGATGTATGAAATGAAGGTGCTTCCTTAGGAGATCGCAGATTGCGACGATACCAGAACCCCGGCATATAGAACTGGCAATCATCATGATTAAAACCGGTTGACAACTGCTCGCTAAAATTAAAATAAACATCCTCTAATGCAGTCAGACTGACATTGATACGTAACTTACCGTTCATATCCTCCATTTTCTGAGTTATTACCATCGGAATACCTTTGGAAGGTTCCAACAGATAAGATGAACGGTCATTCTTCAACTGCCGCATATCCAGCGAGTATTTTTCCGATTCATTTCCCGGTACTTTTAAGGAAATAGATGCTGAAATCTTTTCTGGAGTATAATTGACGGCTTCAACAGCCTCAACATATAACCCAATAAGTATTCCACAAAATAAGCATTTTAAATTCATGTAAATTCAATTAAATGAATCAGTAATAAAATAAATACTGGTTCTGTTAATACACTAATAATTCATTTTCAAACTTGAGCAACAGCTAATATTTTGTAGCCTGTGTGATACGCAACAAAAGTATGGAATTCTACCAGCTTAGGATATTAAAAACAGGTCAATAAATGAAATTCCAGTCTCAATTTCCCTCCCAAAGTATACATCTTCTGACTCTTATTTACGCAACCGAAAAATTGAACTCATTTCTGAAGCCGGACATATGTTTTACCATTCGGTCCGACTCCTTTAACTACCAACTTCTTCCAATGTCCTGGCAATTTCGAAGGCAATTGTTTAATACCGCTATCTGTAATATCCAAACCACAAAAGCCATTGATTACAGCCTGCAAAAGTCCTCCCGCACCAGTTGAGAAATAAGGATTAGTACCTCCTGCACCTTCAGAAAGTACACCGAACGGAGGTAGCTGGTTGGGACGGAAGCTTTGCACAAATAATTCATAAGCCTTATCCCCTTCACCAAGGCGTGCATATTGCAAAGCCAATACAGAGAATGACATTGCGGGGCCTCCTTTGTCAATCTTTCCCTCATAATACTCCAAATCCTTACGAATTTCTTCCGGACGGGTAATCAGGTTTAATGGATATACCAGTAAATTAGCATCCGCCTGCTTGATAACCTGTCCATTATAACCATCATACTCCATAGTCACTCCATTTTCAAATTTGGGGATGCGCAACTTTGCTGCTATTTCTTTCCAAATTACTGGAGCTTTAACCCCACATATGGAAGCAGCTTTAGCAGCATCCTGTAATGCGCGTATAACAGTACCGTTCGTGAAGGCATTATCATCACCCTCTGCGTATTCATCGGCACAAACCACATTACGAATCGAATAAGAACCATCGTCATTCTTTTCTACACGACTTACCCAAAATTCTGCCACTTTCTCCATTAAAGGGAATCCTTCTTCACGCAACCATCGCTGATCGCCACTCATACAGTAATAATTCCAGGCCGCAATGGCGATATCAGCTGTGATATGATGTTCAAAAGGACCAGTCAACGCCCAAGTCGGACACGCTTCTTCTCCTGCATCATCACTTTCCCAAGGAAACATAGCCCCATCATATCCATAACTTAATGCTTTCTGGCAAGCAGCTTCCAGCCTATCTGTACGATAATCCATCATTGTTCGTGCAATGCCCTGATTCATAAAGAGCATAGGCGGATACATCCAAAATTCGGTATCCCAGAAAATATGCCCATTATATCCCTGTGAAGAAAGTCCAAAAGGAGGTATACTCAACCGACTTCCTTTGCGTGCATTGGAATACAGATTATAAAGTGCAAAACGCACAGTACGCTGTGCTTCATCATCCCCCTCAATCACAATATCACCTTTCCACATCTCGTTCCAGAGTTTCCGGTGCCCATCCATCAGACGCATCAATCCCTCTTTCGCACCATAAATCACTTCACGGTCTGACTCATTGTATGGATCTATAAAATCACGTCCGGTACAAACAGCACCTAATAAAGTAAAAAAGAATTTCTCTCCTTTCTTTAATGAAATAGAAATCTGACCACTCCCATTATATTGTTGCTGCACACTGGAATTTTTATCATAAATAAATGCGGAAGAGGCTGAAACTTTTTGTTCGCGGTATTTTGATAAAGCCCAAGTACGCACTATTTTTATATCATTCCCATTAACATTCACATTGAGCAGTTTCGAACCTATATTTTTATACTCATCAGGTACCTCAATAGGATTTGACACTGTCAAATACATATCCCCCAGTGCCGTAACCTCCACACGAACCAGTCCTGCATAAGGTAAATTTCTTAGAGCACAGATGCTATAAGATACATCCGCTTTTCCATCACAAGTGAAGTGCGTATTATGGGTAGCCTCTTTCATATCTATACACTGTTCCCATCTCGAGATATTATCACCATTTACAGTCTGTCCATTAATTTGCATCTGCAAATTGAATGGATTGATTCCTCGTAAAACACGACTCACATCTTGAGGAGTAGCAGAATCAAAAACATGGTTTAGCATGACATGGCGAATAGAAAACGGTTCTTTCCACGGCAGGATACCAATCCCCCCATTGGCAACTGTTGCCCCGTAATAAGTTCCGTGATAATCAGTTGTCTGTATCTTCCACAAACTATCCTGTCCATTTGCCTTAATAGTGAGAGCTGATACCAGACAATAAAATACGATAAATAGATTTCTCATATAAAAAATAAGATATTTAATTTGTTAATGACATCCGGCACAAAAATAGGGCGTATCTGCCAATCATTAGGAAATAACTTGACCAAATGATGTGACAAATAAACCAAAAGCGTACTAAAAATAATATTTAAGCCAATTTTGTTACCAAAATTGGCTTAAATCAAAAGACAGATTATTTTATCTTATTTAAATGCGTACTTCAATCGTTTTTCCATTCGTAATCTTACTTCTTTTTACAATCTTATGATCCTTTTTTATCAGAACCAACAGTTTGTCATCTTTATCGCGCTTCACCTCAATATCGAATATGGAACCAAATGCACAGATACGTTTCAATGACATCGTATTCCAACTTTCCGGTAGCTGCGGTGTCATCATAAAAGCATCCAATGCAATGGGACGGATGCCGAACAACCCCTCGGTCATAATGCGACAATACAAAGCACTTTCTGTGGATAAATGCCTTTGGTTTCCCTCCGGCCACGCTTCCACTGCGTAAGGAACATGATCACCCAACAAACGAGTAGCAGAGTATTTATCCAAATATTCAGTAGCTATGTCTCTGGCACCACAAGAGTAAGCCCCCCGGAAAGCATAGAGTGTAGAACGATCCCAATAAGTAGAAGTACCCGATTGAGTTAACAACCCATTCTCCATCCACAGTTTATCAGAGAATAGAGCCTCCACAGTACCTTTCGCCTGATCATAAATACCCATAGTCAGAGGAATACAAATCCATGAACGCAGCACTGTATTACCATCATAATAACGATAGGTATCATACCCCTCTACATTACGGGCAAAATATGCATCAATATTCTTATAAAGTTCAGCAGCCCTATCCTGATAAGACTTTATCTGTCTATGTTCTTTTTTCAGCGCCTTTCCCAAATAAGCAGCTGAAATCAAGGCATCATAATATAATGAAGATGTACATAGATTGGCTTTTCCGGCAGGAAAACGATTTTCAAGTTCATCAGAATCAGATTTTACCACCCCATCCGCATTCAGCTGGCGATGACAATATTCCAGACACCATTCAATCAGCGGCCACAATTTTTCAGCCTCATTGCGATTACCGGATGCCAAAGCATAACGTGCTGCGCCATAGCCAACCATTGCTACATCACCACGATCACCCGCAACACCAAAACAATCAATCCCTTCTGCAATTATAGATGAAGGTAAAGGTTTATACTCATCATTCATATAGCGCATAAACAAGCCGAATGAATCCATAGCCGAACGGTTTCCGGCTTGATAACCTAAATATGGAAAAAATGGATTGATATATTCGGCCTGATCATTCGCCCATACAGCAGCATAATAAGCTTCCCCGCCAGGGCTTTGCATATATCCGCCTTTGGTATCGAATATGCTTTCCGAACCACGTATCTTGGCAAAAGAAAACATAGTATTGATTACGTCACTCGGAGTCTCTAACACAAGGTTACCCTGTATCTGACTCAAAAATCTCCGACGTGCCAGAAGTTCATTATTAACATCCAACGCCAACTCCTGATCATGTTTCTTATATCCTGCATAGATTACCTGAAACCAAGCCTTTTCTCCGGCTTTCAGTAAATAAGTACCATCTTTTACCGGAGAAGAAAGGGTAGCCGTTAATGTATAACTGCCTTCCACTCCTTTTGCCTCATCAGTATAATAAAAAAGAGTGGTCGATGGGAGCTGAACTGTCTGTGGGTGATCTGTCGTATTCTCCAACTCATATTTCTCACAGAAGGCCGGTTGTGACGTGGAAGGAAAAAGTGTACGTGTCAACGAAATCCCTCTAGTAGTATATACACTCTTTACAGTCATAATTCCATTCAGCGATACAGTCTCTACCTTTTCACCTACTAACGGCTGACCATTTACAAGGCATAAATGTGCCCAGTCTCCATTAAAATGATGCTGCAAACTACCATGGGTATCATTAGGGATAGTACGAAAAGTAGGTAAAACCATATTCCGGTCAATCACCCATTCACCAGCTTCATTAACACCATAGCGCAATACTGTTGAAACTTTCAGCCCACTCATTTCAATATGGTCATTATGCACACCATCCACTCTCCAGCAAATACTGTCAGGTGAAGTAATCACCCATCTCGTTATCTCACTGGCATTCAGAAAACTGGTATACAATCCAATTAGTAATAGTGTAAACCACAAAGTCTTTTGTCTGGTCATCATATCTTATAGTATTATTAAAATTTTCACACTTATAAATTATAAATCCTCAATATAACAGATGATATAGAGTGAAATACAACTCTATATATAATCTACTCTTCTTTCGAATTAACAAAATCCTTAGGCAATACCCCAAATTGCTTTTGGAAACATTTAGCAAAGTAAGACGGAGAATTAAATCCCACCATGTAGCAGATTTCATTCACCCGGTTTTCTCCCTCTTTCAACAATTGAGCTGCCTTTTTCAAACGCTCCAGGCGTAAGAACTCATTCGGACTCAAATCCAGCACTCCCTTTATTTTCCGATAAAAGTTAGACCTGCTCATATTCAGGTTATCTGCCATGTCATCCATGCTAAATTCAGGATTGGCATAATTAATCTGAATTACTTCGTTCAACCTCTTGATAAATTCCTCATCAGCTTTTGTTAAAGCCATTGTATTAGCAGCTATAAAAGGAGACTCCGCAAAAGCTTGGCGCAGTTTCTCTCTATTCTGAATAAGATTGGAAGCACATGCTTGTAGATATTCTACAGAAAAAGGTTTTTCAATATAAGCATCTGCTCCCAGTTCCATCCCCTCTATCTTTGATTGTATATTGGTCTTGGCAGTCAGCAGGATAACCGGAATATGGCTGTAATTCAAATCCGACTTAATCGTCTTACACAATTCGAAACCATCCATCACGGGCATCACAACATCACTTATCACCAGATTCACATAGTTACCATCAAGCACCTGCAATGCTTCTGCACCATTAGTAGCTGTCAGTACTGTATAATCTCTCGACAACTGACGAACAACAAAAGTAAGCATATCAGGATTATCTTCCACTACCAGCACAGTGGGACGATTATCTTTCTTTCCCGCCTGTTCGGCAGGGATTTCATTTACCCTATCAATTTCCACCTCCGCCTCTGGAGTTAAAGTGATTGTCGTATCCTGAACGACCGGTAAAGTCAGACAGAAAATGTTACTTTCTTCTCCTGCCTCCATAGCCAAAGTTCCCAGATGTAGTTCAGCCAACGAGCGAGAGAGTGCCAAACCGATTCCAGTGCCAGTAGTCACCTTTCCATCCTCTTGCTCATTGAAACGAACAAAAGGTTTAAAAATCTCCTCTTTCATTTCATCAGGAATGATTACTCCATCGTTTACTGTGCGAATACGGAATAGATTATCATCATCAGTTTCGGGTATTTCCAGCATTACATGTACATAACTCTCGGCATATTTCATTCCATTGTTCAATAAGTTACTGATAATCTTCGTAAATGCTTCCTGATTAACATGGGCATAAAAATCTTTTTCTGGTACCTGTAAGGTAAATTCCAACCCTTTCTGTTTTGCAAGAGAAGTGAAACGTATATGAGTTTCTTTCAACACTTCTGTTATATTGCATTTTGCAAAGTTCAACCGGAATCCCTGGCTTTCCGTCTTGCGGAAGTCAAGTAGCTGATTGGTCAGATTGAGTAATCGTTCCGTGTTCTGTTTCATGACGTTCAAGTCTTCACGGGTTTCAGCATCCACTTGTTTTTTCAGTATGATATTTTCCAACGGACCTTTAATCAATGTCAACGGTGTACGTATCTCATGAGCTACATTCGTAAAAAAGTCGATCTTTGCATGATAAACTTCACGTTCTTTCTCCTGCTCAAACTTCTCCATCTGCCTACGATGCTTGTTGTTACTACGCCTCTTGAAATATATAATTACATACAAAGAACAACCTATAATCAACAAAGCATATACAAAATAAGCCCAAACAGAAAGATAGAAAGGAGGAAGAATATGTACTTTTAACGATATTCCATTTTCATTCCATACTCCGTCACTATTAGAAACCTTTACTTTGAATGTATAATTGCCATATCGCAGATTGGAATAAGTAACAATAGGGCTTTCGCCAATTGTCAGCCAATCCGCATCAAAACCATCCAATTTATACATGATTTTACTCATTCTTGGAGCTTGAAAGTCCAATGCTGTTACCCGGAAAGAGAAAGAGTTCTGATTAGACTGAAGAATAAGCTCATCAGAGAAAGTGATACTCTTTTTCAATGGAGATCCCGGTTCACCGACATACACTTCTTTGCCAAACAATAGGAAATCCGTAATCACAATAGATGGAAGCGACCTATTCTCTGAAAAGGTCTTCGGATTGAAAGCGATAAAACCATCGATGCTTCCCAGATAAATCGTACCATCTTCCGTTTCCAGGCTGGAGCGATAATTAAACTGATCACCCAGCAAACCATTGGAGGTAGTATATACTTTCATTGCTCCGGTAGTAGGTTGGAAACATACGAGGCCATTATTCGTTGTCAGCCAGAAAAGTCCGTCTTTATCTTCCACAATCTGATAAACGACATCGTTTGGCAATCCATCTGCCAGATTATAGCTGGTAAAGGTTTCCGTTTCCGGATGGAACAAACAGAACCCTCCACCTTGAGTCGTCAACCAAACTTGCCGGTGAGAATCTTCGAAGATACTTACCACTTTATCATAAGGAAGGCTTTTCGGATTATTTTCATTATGTAGATAATTCTTCCATTTCTTCTCACTTACATTATAACAGTAAGCACCGTTTGCGTAAGTGGCCAACCAGAGGTTTCCTCCTGAATCTTCTTTTATGTCATATACAAACCGACCATTCAGTTCCGGTATCCGGTCAAAATCATCAGATTGTCTGTTGTAGCGCAACAAACCGAATAAAGTACCCAGATAAATATCCCCCGTCGTCGTTCGGCAAATGGAGAAAACGCTGTTGTCTATCAATGAGCGGGGCGAGTCTGTCTTCTGGTAGGTTTTCACAATAGCTCCTGTACGGGTATCCACCACTTTCACTCCTTTCGAAAAAGTTCCCACCCAAAGGTTATCATCAACCAGACACAGTCCATGAACATTTGTAAAAGCATTGCTTGGCGTGAAGAAAGAAAAAGTCTTGGTTTTAGGATTAAAACGATTCAAACCACCATCTTCCGTGCCAATCCATAGAATTCCCTGGTTATCTTGGCAGAACTCACGCACTCGTTTCCCGTGCAGGCCATTCTCTGTTCCTTTCGGATAATATTTCTCGAAGTTCGTATAAAAACGGGGATAATAGTTTATACCGCCGAAGTAAGAGCCAATCCAAATGCCGCCCTCACGATCTTTGCACAATGAATAAATGGCATTATCGGATAAAGAATAAGGATCATTAATCGAACTGCGCAAATGAACGTACTTACCTAGCCGGAGATTATAGATATAAAGTCCCGACTCTGCACCAATCCATAGTTCATTGTCAGAAGCAACCAACAGTTCACGACAGAAAACAGACTCCCCGGATTCATCTTCGAAAAGTAAATCGTGCAATTTGTTTGAAGTCAGATTCAGCTCTTTCACCCCTCCTTTTAAAGAACTTATATACAAACAGTTGTATGCACCTTTTACAATACAGGTCACTACGTCGTTCGCATAAATTTCCTTGTTATTCACAGGCGATAAATAAGGATGGAGAGTTTTCAGACGGTCTTTTGAATAGAAAAGTCCATCGCCATAACAGCCAATCCAAAGGGTTCCGCTATTGTCAAAAGCAAAAGTCTCAACATTGGTGGTAAGAAAGGAGAAGTTCTGTAAGGTATAGTTCTGAAGCTCTCCTTTTTCCAGATTATAACAGAACAATCCCTGTGATTCCACTGCCATCCAGACACACCCCTGATTATCTCCGGAGATAGCCGTCACAGTATGTTCTATCCTTGTATTCTCTACACTTTGTTTGGTAAAATGCTCGAAAGAATCTTTTTCCGGATAATAGATATAAAGCCCTACGTCCGTACCCACCCAGATACTTCCTTTTTCATCCTCGTAAAGTGCCGTGATGAAATTATTGCCTATGCTCCGCTGACTACGGTCATCATGCTTAAATTTACGGAATGACAGACCGTCATATCTGTTCAGTCCATCCTTGGTGCCGAACCACATAAAGCCCTGCTTATCCTGTAAAATTGTATTTACTGTATTCTGCGATAATCCATTCTGTACACTTAGATTTTTGAAATAATAGTGTTCATCTGCCACTTGAGCGTGACAGAGTATCTGATAACAAATAAGACAGATTAAAAGAGTCAGGGTTTTCTTCATACTACGTGTTTTCTATCCTTTCGTTTTGAGTTACCAAATGTAGGCAAAATCATAGCGGAAAGATAGTAAATATGTCTCAATGAATGAAAGAATAGTCCTATTTTTCTATTCGGATACACGCATCAACTGTTATAACGGCTCTTTGCGTAGCTAAAAACGGATTTATATCCATTTCTTTGATTTCTGTAGCGAAACGTAGCAAGGCGGACAAACGAACAATAGTTTCAGCAAATTTATCTTCTTTGACTCTCTTTTGTCCACGTGTTCCCTGAATAATTTTATAAACACGCAGTGAATGAATCAGAAATCTGCACCGACGAACGAAAGCTACTAGCTCCTCTTTATTATCGGAAACAAACTCATCTACCAGCGGAGTACCGGCAGCATGCAGTAATGCTTGTACGTAATTGGAAGCAATATAACCATTCTCCGGAATAGAATCAATAATGCGACGAATTCTCAAAACGTCTACCCCGCACCTTCGGCATAGACGATAATGTTCCTACAAAGACAAAATAAATTCCGAATAATGAAAAAGGTATATCAAAAATTCCATAATGAAAGTTTTTTTTAACATACCTCACTTTCTTTTTACCTATCTGTTTCAGTCTTTACAGCTGAACCGTTACCCAAAAGATTAGGCCAAGCTTTATCATCCCAGTAAACTCTATCAAGCAATACCACACGCCCTAAAGAAAAATACCTAGTAACCAATAAAGAAAAAACGGTTTAATACAGAAGAAAATTCAGCCAGCAAAGCCTTACGCTGTTCGCTGTCAGCAGCAAATAAACCGGTAGACAAGATTTCCCCTATTGATCCGTTAGTTGTTACTACAGCAATTTGTTTGACGCCTTCCACCAATTTTCCATTTTGGGGAGAAACGATGTGCCGACGGTTGGGAGAGTCATTGCCGGAGGTTGTAAGGCATTCGTTGTGAAGAAGTATATCATTAATTTTCCATCCCGAACCTACCGGATGATTACCCAAAGCAAGAATGGAACTGTTTCCCATATTTATCAATGCATTCTCTATCAGAGCCTCATTCAATATACCTCTGATCGTTTCCAAAGCATATCCCTTGAGAAAGCCGGACAAATTGATAGTTACTCCCGGCTGTGAAAAACAGATACTATGATCTCCGGCTGATAAATGTACTGAATATATTGTGTTCTGGTTGTAGTTTTCGGAATGAACTGTGACATCAAAGCATCCCAAAGTCCTGCTATTATATTCCAGGCAAAAATCAATCATTGAATAAAGTTCTTCGCTAAGAACGACCGGAGAAACAAAGGCTGTCAGGTTGACAACAGACAATTCACTGGCCGGATCATAAAAGTTCGCCATCTTTTCCAGCCGGCACAATGCATCATAAATACGATTGACCACAAGCAGCAGTTCTCCTTCCGACTTCCGGCTACATAAGATAATATCCACTCGTGTATGCATGGAAAGAAACCAAGCATAAAATAAGGAATTACCATCATTTGACGGTTTGTATAAATGTTGAATAGTGGTGGTCTGCATCGTATAAAATACAAATTAGGCACGGATTACACAGATTATACGGTTTTTATTTCATTAGAGTAACCGTGAAATCCGTGTAATCCGTGCCTGAATAAAAATCATAAAGGAGTTTTAGCGCATCTCCCAATAACCAGAAAACGGAACTATTTCAGTTCTTTAATCTTCACGTTCTTGAACCATACTTCATCTCCATGGTCCTGAAGAAGTATATTACCTTCCTCCGGATTTCCGAAATTAGGCCAATTTTTATATTTACTGTATGCTACCAATGCATTCCACATATCATTGTTACGATCATATTCAATCAGCTTAACCCCGTTCAGCCAATGTTCTACATGATTGCCTTTTACAATAATAGTAGCAGTATTGAATTCTTTCTTATTGAAAGGCTTATCTTTTGGAGCCGGAATCAAGTCATACAAAGAACCCAGCTTTCTGTTACCTTTCACACCCAGTTTTGCATCAGGATGCTTGTCATCATCAAGAATCTGGAATTCGCAGCCGATAGCAGAACCTTCACCCTTATTCAGCCCCGGATTTACGAAATATTTAACTCCACTATTTGCACCTTCAGTAATCTTGAAATCTACTTTCAGAATAAAATTCTTGTATTTACGGGTAGTCACAATATCACCACCATTAGCAGATTCAGCTCCACCACTCTTCATTACTTTCAAAATACCATTTTCTATCTTCCAGCCTTTTGCGGGGAAAGTAGAGATTTTAGCTCCTCTCCATCCGTCAGTAGTCTTACCATCCCATAATAGAGCCCAGCCTTCTTTTCCTTCACTAGGAGAAATCGTGTTGGCAATCAGATTCACTTCTAGTGCAGCTTGCGTTTCCGGTGTCTGATAGCGTTCTACATCCGTCGTACAAATACGGATATTCTTCCAGCTAACAGTTTTCCCTTCATCTGCCGCATTTCCAATAGCGTGCACTTGCAAAGCAATGAAACCTACAGGAGTCATGTCATCCCATATATTAGCACAAGGTACTCCGTTTATCCAAGTACGGATCGAATTACCAACAGCTTCAATACGGGCTTTATTCCATGCGTTATTCTTAAAAGCAGTTTTTGCAGACGGATTCAGCGTCAAAGGATAAAGCCAGTTTCTACGTGCCTCATCATAAATGCCACCCGACCAAGCGCGCTTAGAAGGATCAATCTCAAACTGATAACCGTGTACGCGCCCTTTCTTATAATCTTTCTTGCTTTCACTGCGAAGCTGTACACCGGAATTTAAACCATCATCTATCTTGAAGTCAAATTCAAGAATAAAGTCACCATAGTTCTTTGTAGTTGCCAAGAAAGTGTTGGGAGTTCCCATTTTAGATACGCCTACAATCGCACCGTCTACAATTTTATATTCGGCTTTGCCGTTCAATTTTTTCCATCCTTTCAAGTTCTTTCCATTGAAAAGAGGTTCCCAGTTTTGTGCACCCAACGAAGCGGCACAAAATAAAAGTAAAGTTAATACAATATTTTTCATGATTATTTATTGGTCCTTCTCCATCCCCTTATATTCGATAAAGGGATGAGAAAACTATTTTCTATTTATAATTTATAAAATTCATCCCAACCCTTACGCGGCGGAAGTCCTGCCAACATTGCATTAGCAAATTCATTATTTGTAATCTGCTTCGTACGACTGTCAAAGAACAGTTGTGTATTAAGACGTTGAGCCATTACACCCAGTGAGAACACCTGACTCAAAACACCGTTGATCTCGAACGGTGAGCGCGTCTTTTCAATGCCGTTACATGCCAATAAGAAGTTCTCGAAGTGATTGGAAGGACTTTTAGGAACCTTCGGTAATTTGCCAGCCATCTCTTTCGCTTTCTCTTCCGGAATAATAGACAAAGTGCTTCCATGACTACCCCCTTTAAAGATTAAGTCTTTCGTATAGATAATCTTTCCCGGATTCAATTTAGCCGCAGGAGTATCTCCCTGATTCGTCGAAGGAATGTTCGGATCCAATCCCGAAACTCCATAACTGGCAGGAATAGGAGGAAGATTATCCAGACCGTCATACCAGGTAATGTCTACCGGGGGCATTCCTTTACGTTGTGGGAAACGGAAGAGAATCGTGGAAGAATAAGGGAAGAAATAATCATTATGACCATTTGCGTATTGCATGGTGACTTCATAAGGCAATCCCAGTTCCAGGAACTCGTGAGCCGTATCGAGGATATGTGCCCCCCAGTCGCCCAATGCACCCATACCAAAATCATACCAGCAACGCCATTGTCCTAAATGATAATCTTTATTATACTCGTGATAAGGGGTAACTCCGAGCCAGGTGTCCCAATCCATATCTTTCGGCAGTTGCTGTCCCGAAGGAAGTTTGTAGATATTAGTATCCCATTTATGCCAACGGCGCGGGTTATTCATGTGGGCAGTGATAGCGGTAACGTCTTTGATAATTCCCTCATCCATCCAAGCTTTAAACTGGAAATAGTTTGCTTCAGAATGTCCCTGATTTCCTACCTGGGTAACCAAGTTAGGACGTTTAAGCGCAGCCTGCATCAACAACTCCGCTTCATAAAAAGTACGCGCCAGCGGTTTTTCTACATATACGTGTTTTCCGGATGCCAATGCCAGCATGCTGATCGGAAAATGTGAATGGTCGGGAGTAGCAATCGCTACAGCATCAAACTCATTACCGGCTTTATCAAACATCTGACGGAAATCCCTGAACTGTTTTGCTTTCGGATATTTAGCCATTATCTTTTGCGTATGTTTGGCACCCATGTCCACATCACATAACGCTACCACTTCTACCATACCTGTCCGCGCAAAATCCTCAATAATCTGTTCCCCGCGGTTACCAATGCCGATATAGGCTATCTTTACCTTGTCACCTCTTCCTTTCTTGGGTGAAATCGTTTGAGCATGCAGTAAGTCACCTGCTCCCAACGCCAATCCGGCAGAAGCCATTGACATCGTTTTCAGAAAATCTCTTCGTGTTACCATAAGTTATTTATTTTCATTGATATTGATTAAGTTCGTGAACGAGTAAACAATGCCCGTAGCCCATAAAACAAGAGACGTAAAATCCCCCAAAAAGCATAAAGCACAAAAGCAAATATGATGATATAGAAAATAGAGGTTATCATCTCCGTAAATGGCGCATGATAAGCAATAATTGCATAGAGGTGTATCAAATTGGATACTACGAAACAAATGAGTAAAGTAATTAACTCTATTTTCTTTCGTCGTGCGGTTACAATCGTGTCTTTCATACAGCTTCGGGTGTTTTTACAGATTGATGGTTCAGATAGTCTATTTTATACTCATCAGGGAAGTAGAGTGTCCGCTCTTCCTCCAATGCCTGATGTCCCAGCAAACAAAGCATACTTGCATAATATCCTTCTTCCGCTATTCTTTCCGGTTGTTTTTGTGTTATGACGGCTTCAACGAACGCTTCCAGCAACAAGGACGTACCGTCACTCTTGGGACGTTCTCCTATAATAAACTCTCCATTGTTTTCATTTGCAGTTTCCGGAGCCCAACTCGTTCCGGCAAAAGGAAGAGAATCGAAAACTTTGTTTTCCCAATCATTCACCATCTGCAGGAAAGCCGGTGCAGGAGCCACATTCTCAAAGTAGTATTTTCCTTTTTCCGGTTCTACCGTGCCAAGGTTACCCATGATCTGTTCTTCCAGTCCATAGAATTTATTGGAAATAACGGAGTCAAATGTCATCTTCACCCCATCATCAAAGACATATACACAACTCACATTTTCATACACATCTCTGCCATCCTTCCAGTAAGTAATGGCACCGTGCCCCATTACCTTTTCGGGAATCTTACGCAAAGCCCAACTTCCGATCTGAAGCTGGTGGCAAGCGAGTTCCGTCATCAGCCCCTTCGAGAATTCTTTGTAGAGACGCCAGTTTATCAGGCGTTCCAGATTGGGTGAAGGCACCGAGCGTCTCCAATCACCATTCCGGTTCCAGAAAGTTCGGATTGCATTTATTTCACCGAAGGTACCCGCATGAATCATCTCCATCGCTTTGATGTAACGAGGATCGAACAAGCGTTGTTGACCTGTGAAGAAAATCTTTCCCGTGCTACGATGTTTCTGATACATACGGTAACACTCTTCCATCGTAAAACCTATCGACTTCTCACAGAATACATGCTTTCCTGCGTCGAAAGCATCCAGCACGATTTTACAATGCGAACTAAGAGGGGTAGCTACGAGTATGGCATCTATCGACTTATCTTCCAGTACTTCCCGGTAGTCTCCATACACTTTGGCATTAGGCACAAGTTCCAACGCGCTCTCGATAGACGGTTTATAAATGTCACACAATGCTACGATCTCGACTTTGGGATTCTTAGCCAGAAATCCCATTAAAAAACGTCCCCGGGAACCAGGACCGATAATTGCCAGACGGCACTTTTCGTTTGAGGTGTTCGTCACCTCCGAAAAAGCAGAAAGCCAAGGACTTGCTGCAAGAAGAGTGCCAGCCCCGGCCATGCCTAAATTCTTTAGAAAATCCCGCCTGCTAATAGGGGTATGTTTCATGCTTGTGGTATTTAAGATTATAATTAGTTCATCTGAAAATCAATTATTAAATATAGGTGCTTTTTGTATTTCATAAGAAGGAGCTCCGCCTTCTACATAAGGCCATCCTTCTTTATCCCACTTAATCTGGTCCAGTAACAGGATACGCCCATTCTCCGGAGCCGATCTTGAAAATCCATGATACAAAAGCCAGTCTTGCCCGGCATCGTCCCGGATAATCTGTGAGCCATGTCCATTGCCTACAAAATGATTATTCGCACCTATCACCAAAGAATAACCATTCTTCAACATCGGTTTGCCCGACTTATCTTTGTAGGGTCCCCAGACTTTTTTAGAGCGGCCCACTACAACTTTATAAGTACTCCTAATTCCCTCGCAACAACTTCCGATAGAGGCAAACATATAATAATAATCGCCGTGCTTATGAATATAGGCAGCTTCAAAAGCTGTTCCTGCTATTCTCTTTTTTTCCGCTCCCGGCTTCAATGACAGACCATCTTCAGTCAGCTCAATAACATATATTCCCCGGAAGCTACCCCAAACCAGATAGTTTCTCCCTTCATATTGCAGGAAGCTGGGATCAATCGAATTCTGTACACCGATCTCATTGCTACGGAACATCTTACCATGATCTGTAAAAGGTCCCTGTGGAGAGTTGGCCGTAGCTACTCCAATTCCACACGTCTGTTCTCCTCCCCACACCGACATCGCATAATAAAGTACATATTTATTATTAATATAATTGATGTCCGGTGCCCAAATTCCAGCTTTAGGTTCAAATCTGGGACGAGTTTTATTTGTGAATGCCGTGTTGCAGTAAGTCCATTGCACCAGGTCTTTCGACTTCATGATCGGAACGTTTCTGGTAGATTCGGTGGCATACACATAAAAATACCCATCCGCAGCCTTAATTACCGTAGGGTCGGGCATGGCAATATCTACAACGGGATTCTTATAGCTCACTGCAGATTTTGTCTGTGCTTTCCCCTGTGAAAAACAAGCACCTACCATGAAAACGAAAACGAACAAATTTACATACTTTTTCATTAAATCATTCTTTTAAGGTTCCTTTTTACCTTATCTTTATAGCTCTAAATTAATATTAACTTACAAAATCTTTTGGAAGCACTCCAAATTGTTTTTGGAAACACTTGGCAAAATAAGACGGAGAATTGAATCCTACCATGTAGCAAATCTCATTTACCCGGTTTTCTCCCTCTTTCAATAATTGAGCAGCCCTTTTCAAACGTTCCAGACGAAGATATTCATTCGGACTCAAATCCAGCACCCCTTTTATCTTCCGATAGAAATTGGAACGACTCATATTCAAGCTGTCCGCCATATCATCCATACTAAATTCCGGATTACTATAATTCACTTGAATCACCTCATTCAATTTCTTTATAAAATCTTCATCAGCCTTCGTCAACGCCATCGTATTGGCTGCCACAAAAGGAGACTGTGCAAAAGCCTTACGCAATTTCTCCCTGTTCTGAATAAGACTGGAAGCGCAAGCCTGCAAATATTCCACAGAAAAAGGCTTCTCCAGATAAGCATCGGCTCCCAACTCCATCCCTTCTATCTTAGACTGGATATTTGTCTTCGCAGTCAACAGGATGACGGGAATATGGCTATAATTCAAATCCGACTTAATCGTCTTACACAGTTCAAAACCATCCATCACAGGCATCACTACATCACTAACTACCAAGTTCACATAATTACCGTCCAATACTTGCAACGCTTCCGCACCATTGGTAGCGGTCAATACAGTATATTCTTTCGACAGCTGACGCACTACGAAAGCAAGCATATCCGGATTGTCTTCCACAACCAGCACTGTAGGTCGGTTATCTTTCTTTTCCGTCTCCCCGGCATGAATCCCACTCATTCTGTCTATTTCAACTTCCGGTTCCGGAGTCAAGGTAATTGTCATATCCTGAACAATCGGTAAGGTCAGACAGAAAGTATTGTTTTTCTCTCCTTCTCCCATAGCCAGCGTCCCTTGATGCAGCTCGGCCAATGAACGGGAAAGAGCCAGGCCGATTCCTGTTCCGGTAGTCACCTTGCCGTCTTCTTTTTCATTGAAACGAACGAAAGGCTTGAATATTTCCTCCTTCATCTCATTGGGAATAATCACTCCATCATTCTCCGTACGAATACAGAATGAATTGTTATCATCCGCTTCCGGCACTTCCAAGGATATGTGTACATAGCTTTCAGCATACTTCACCCCATTATTCAACAGATTACTGATAATCTTCGTAAACGCTTCCCGGTTCACATGTGCATAGAAGTCCTTTTCAGGCACTTGCAAGGTGAATTCCAAGCCTTTCTGTTTGGCAAGGGAAGTAAAACGCACATGAGTCTCTTTCAATACCTCCGTTACATTGCATTTCGCAAAATTCAAACGGAATCCCTGACTTTCCGTTTTACGGAAGTCAAGCAACTGGTTAGTCAGGTTCAACAGCCGTTCCGTATTCTGCTTCATTACATTCAAGTCTTCCCGCGTTTCCGCATCGACCTGTTTCTTCAATATAATGTTTTCCAATGGACCTTTAATCAGCGTCAACGGTGTACGTATCTCATGGGCCACATTCGTAAAGAAATCAATCTTTGCATGGTAGACTTCCCGTTCTTTCTCCTGCTCGAATTTCTCCATCTGCCTGCGGTGCTTGCTGTTACTACGTCTCTTGAAATACATAACCGTATACAGTGAACAGCCGATAATCAGCAAAGCATACACACAATACGCCCATATAGAGAGGTAGAAAGGAGGAAGAATATGTACCCCTAATGACACTTCGTCGTCACTCCATACGCCGTCACTATTAGCAACCTTCACCCGGAAGATATAATCACCATAACGAAGATTGGAATAAGTAACGATAGGGCTTTCGCCAACCGTCAGCCAATCCGTATCAAAGCCCTCCAGTTTATACATAATCCGGCTCGTTTTTGGAGCCTGGAAATCCAACGCTGCTACACGGAAAGAAAAAGAATTCTGATTGGATTGAAGCACAAGCTGGTCGGAGAAAGTTATACTCTTCTCCAACGGAGATCCCGGTTCGCCGGCATATACCTCCTTACCAAACAGAAAAAAATCAGTAATGGCAACAGACGGAATGAACTTATTCTCCGAGAAATTCTTGGGATTAAAAGCGATAAAACCATCGATACTACCCAGATAGATCGTACCATCTTCAGTCTCAAAGCTTGAACGATAATTAAACTGGTCGCCTAACAAGCCATTGGAGGTGGTATATACTTTCATCACTCCAGTGGTGGGTTGGAAGCAAACCAGACCGTTGTTGGTTGTCAACCACAAAAATCCATCTTTATCCTCCACAATCTGATATACAACATCGTTTGGTAATCCGGCCGACAAATTATAATTGGCGAATGTTTCCGTATCCGGCTGAAAACGACAGAATCCTCCTCCCTGGGTAGTCAGCCAAATTTGCCGGTGAGAGTCTTCAAAAATACTCAATACCTTGTCATACGGAAGACTCTTCGGATTATTTTTATCGTGCAAATAGTTCTTCCATTTCTTTTCACTCACGTTGTAACAATAGGCTCCATTTGCATAAGTTGCCAACCATAGATTACCACCGGAATCTTCCTTTATATCATATACAAACCTGCCGTTCAATTCCGGTATCCGGTCGAAATCATCAGATTGTTTATTATATCGCAGCAAGCCGAACAAAGTTCCCAGGTAAATATCACCTGTCGTTGTGCGGCAAATAGAGAACACACTATTGTCTATCAATGAACGGGGAGAATCTGTTTTCTGATAGGTTTTCACAATAGCCCCCGTATGCGTATCCACCACTTTCACTCCTTTTGAGAAGGTTCCTACCCAAAGATAATTATCAATCAAACACAACCCATGCACATTTGTAAAAGCATTGCTGGGTGTAAAGAAGGAGAAAGTCTTGGTCTTCGGATTGAAACGGTTCAAACCACCGTCTTCCGTACCAATCCACAGAATACCCTGATTATCCTGGCAAAACTCACGTACTCGTTTTCCATGCAAACCATTATCTGTTCCTTTTGGATAATATTTTTCGAAATACGTATAAAAACGGGGATAGTAGTTCACGCCTCCAAAATAAGAACCAATCCAAATGCCCCCCTCACGATCCTTGCACAATGAATAAATAGCATTATCGGACAAAGAATAAGGATCATTGATCGAACTGCGCAAATGAACATATTTGGCCGTCCGGAGATTATAAATATAAAGTCCCGACTCTGCACCAATCCACAGTTCATTGTCAGAAGCAACCAGCAGTTCACGACAAAAAACAGACTCTCCGGTTTCATCTTCGAAAAGTAAATCATGTAATTTATTTGAAGTCAGATTCAGTTCTTTCACCCCTCCCTTTAAAGAACTAACATACAGACAATTGTATGCACCTTTCACAATACAGGTCACTACGTCGTTCGCATAAAATTCCTTGTTATCCACGGGCGAGACATAAGGCTGAAGAGTTTTTAAATGGTCTTTTGAATAAAAAAGCCCATCTCCATAGCAACCGATCCAGAGAGTTCCGCTATTATCGAAGACAAAAGACTGGATATTAGTGGTAAGAAAAGAAAAGTTTTTTAACGTATGATTCCGGAGTTTTCCTTCCTCTAGGTCATAACAAAATAACCCCTGTGATTCTACCGCCACCCAGACACATCCTTTGTTGTCTCCGGAAATTGCAGTTACAGTATGTTCTATTTTAGTGTTTTCCTCACTCAATTCAGCAAAGTGCCGGAAAGAATCTTTTTCAGGATTATAAATATAAAGTCCTACGTCAGTACCTACCCAGATATCTCCTTTCGCATCTTCATAAAGCGCTGTGATAAAATTATTTCCGATGCTCTGCCGGGTACGGTCATCATGTTTGAATTTACGGAATGACAAACCGTCATATCTATTCAAGCCATCTTTGGTGCCGAACCACATAAAGCCTTGCCTGTCCTGCAAAATCGCATTGACCGTATTCTGGGATAATCCGTTTTGTACACTAAGATTTTTAAAATAGTAATGTTCGTCCACCATTTGCGCATGGCAGCCTATCTGATAGCCTATTAAACAGATTAAAAGTATTAGAACTTTCTTCATAAACATACGTGTTTTCTATCTTTCCGTTTGAGTTACCAAATGTAGGCAAAATCACAGCGGAAAGATAGTAAATATGTCTCAATGAATGAAAGAATAGTCCTATTTTTCTATTCGGATACGCGCATCAACTGCTACAATAGCCTTTTGTGTTGCTAGAAGCGGATTTATATCCATTTCTTTGATTTCTGTAGCGAAACGTAGCAAGGTGGACAAACGAACAATAATTTCAGCAAACTTATCTTCGTTGACTCCTTTTTGTCCCCGTGTTCCCTGAATGATTTTATAGGCACGCAGCGAATGAATCATTGAGTAGGCTTCTTCGTAAGAGAGCGGGGCCAGACCGGAAGACACATCTTTCAGCACCTCCACAAAAATACCTCCCAAACCGCAAAGTACCACATGACCGAACTTCTCTTCATACTTTGCACCGATAAACAGTTCCGTACCTTTCAGCATCGGCTGTACCATAATTGCCCTTGCATCAGGAATCTGCATCATACGATCGAATTCCAGTGCCAGATGTTGCTCGCTTTTGATGTTCAGAACTACACCACCGACATCCGATTTATGCACAGGACCAACGACTTTGGCAACTACCGGGAATCCGCACCGACGTGCAAAGGCTACTATCTCCTCTTTATTATCGGAAACAAACTCATCTACCAGCGGAATACCCGCAGCATGCAGTAATGCTTGTACGTAATTGGGAGCAATATAACCATTCTCCGGAATAGAATCGATAATGCGACGAATCCTCGGTACGTCTACTCCGAACAGTTCAATTTCAGGAACTGCCGGTTTAGGAACATTGACAATACGGGAAAGAGCAGTGCCCAAGGTCACTTCATCTGCAAAATTCACGTGTCCTTTTGCCAGGAAGGCGGCAACCTCTGTTCCGGCTGTATTAATAGAAGGAAGGATAGGGAAAATCGGTTTCTTGCAAGTCTGCATCTTCTCATGAAGCACATCATACATTTCAAACATGGTAACCAGTCCCGGAGTTCCGAAGATGGCCATCATGGCGTCTATATTGTCGAGTTTCTCCTCGCAGTAGTCGATACAAAGACGCAGATGCTCCGGTGTTCCGGTAGCCAGAATATCAATAGGATTCCCGACGGCAGCACCAGGGAATAGTTGAGCTTTTAGCTCTTCGGCTATTTCTCCTTCCAGTTTAGGGACATTCAGTCCGCCTTTACTCAACGCATCTGTCAGCATCACCCCCGGGCCTCCGGCATGGGTGATAATGGCAAAATTCTTTCCTTTCAATTCGGGCAGAGTAAACACGCAACCTACGGTAGTCAATTCCTCGCGGGAGAAACAGCGTACGATCCCCGCTTTACGGAACAAAGCCTCCACTGCCGAATCGGAACTGGCAATTGCGCCTGTATGGGAAGATGCCGCCCGGCTTCCGCTCTCCGAACTGCCAGCTTTGATTGCTGCAATCTTGCATCCTTTTCGAATCAAAGAGGAGGCATGGAATAACAGCCGGTCCGGATTCTGAATACTTTCAATATAAAGCAGTTTCAGACGGGAATCTTTTTCAGGATCAAAGTTTTCATCCATAAACTGCAATACATCTTCTACCCCGATCTGCTTGGCATTTCCCACCGACCAAACAGAATTAAATTGCAAACCTTTTGTCACAGCACTTTCCAGAATAAATACCGCCGTAGCACCGGAGCTGGAAATCAAATCCACTCCTTTCGGATTCAAATTAGGAATCGGCTGGCTGAACACACTATGATGCCATGTATTCATCAATCCGATACAATTAGGTCCAATCAATGAGGCCCCGTATTTATTGACTGTTTCCAGAATACGTTCTTCCAACAGTGCTCCTTCGTGAGTTTCTTCACCAAAACCTGCCGAAAGTATGATAAATGCCCTGGTCTGTTTTTTACTAGCCAATGTTTCCACTATATCAGGACACATTGAAGCAGGTACAGCCAACACCGCCAGATCTGTGTCCGGCAGATCATTCACGTCCGCAAAGGCGGGAACTCCCTGTACTTCCTTTTCCTTCGGATTCACCGCCCGAAGTTCTCCCCGATAACCTCCATTTATCAAATTCTTTAATATTGCGCCACCCGGCTTATGCACATTATTCGATGCCCCTACTACGACAATGCTTTCAGGACGAAGCAACTGGGTTGTTATCATATCATGCTTTGGTTTTCGTTTAACTTAGGTACAAATATATTCTTTCTTACGAGAAAAAAGAAAGAAAAAGGGGAGAAATATAGATGGAAATAGATGATAAAAGAGGAAATGAGCAAGAAATTATATAGATTATACTGACTTATTGAAATGCAAAGCTATAATCTTACCATGTAATTCTTATCATTAGAACAGAATATTACTTTATGCAGAAAAAATGGACATAAAACTCATACAGAATCAAAAATATACAAGATGAGTCCGGAGTATATTGGAAAACTTGAAGGATAAGCAAGTTGCATAATCCATATTCACACAAAACAGACTTTAAATCATTCGATTCAACATCAAAAAGGCAAAATTCCTAATTTCAGGAGCAGATTATTGCAAATATAAGTTCAAATAGAAACAACTCACATGTTACCTATTCGACAGCAACCAGCACAAAACAAGTATTCTAAATGCCCTTTTGTCCTTTCGTTTAAAAGCAAGAAAGTACTTCTCACTGACCAATAAACCGTTTCTTTAAAAGGAACGAAGTCTTCCTTTAAAAGCAATGATTCATGATTCTATCAACAATCATGAATATTCACTCATTTGTATTCAAGAAAGATTACTTATTCCGCATATTCATACAGTATTTTATACGTCACTTCTTTTATTAGAATACAATTTAGATACTCCTAATCTGTTTCAATCTTAAAAATAGAACATAATAGAAAATATAAAAATACCCCGATACAAATTGGCTATTTTCTAGCCAACTTATATCAGGGTAAAACACTTTCTTTTTACCTGTTTTTTTATTACGAAACGTTCCTGTTTCATTCTGTGACCACTTTTCAATGAAATAATCTGTGTTAATCCGTGTAATCTGTGGTGAAAAGTCACTATCTTTGCACATTGCAAAGCTGAAAACAACAAAAATCACACTATATAATGGAAAAGAAATTCAAAAGAACCACCGTCACATCGGCACTGCCGTATGCGAACGGTCCTGTCCATATCGGTCACCTGGCGGGTGTATACGTGCCGGCAGATATCTATGTACGCTATCTGCGTCTGAAAAAAGAAGATGTATTATTCATCGGAGGTTCGGACGAACACGGAGTGCCTATCACCATCCGTGCCAAGAAAGAAGGAATTACTCCACAGGATGTAGTAGACCGTTATCATTCGCTGATTAAGGAATCATTCAAAGAGTTCGGTATCTCATTCGACGTGTATAGTCGCACCACTTCACCGACGCATCACCAACTGGCTTCGGATTTCTTCAAAACATTATACAATAAAGGAGAATTCATCGAAAAAACATCCGAACAATATTACGACGAGGAAGCAAAAACATTCCTTGCCGACCGTTATATCACCGGAGAATGTCCTCACTGCCATTCGGAAGGCGCTTACGGCGACCAATGCGAAAAGTGCGGAACCTCACTTTCTCCTACAGATCTTATCAACCCGAAAAGCGCCATCAGCGGCAGCAAACCGGTGATGAAAGAAACCAAGCACTGGTATCTTCCTCTCGACAAACACGAAGCATGGCTGCGCAAATGGATTCTGGAAGACCACAAAGAATGGCGTCCCAATGTATACGGCCAATGCAAAAGCTGGCTCGACATGGGGTTGCAGCCACGTGCCGTGAGCCGTGACCTCGACTGGGGAATCCCTGTGCCAGTAGAAGGAGCAGAAGGGAAAGTACTCTACGTATGGTTCGACGCACCTATCGGCTACATCTCCAACACCAAAGAACTACTCCCCGACAGCTGGGAAACTTGGTGGAAAGATCCCGAAACCCGCCTGATCCATTTCATTGGAAAAGACAACATCGTGTTCCACTGCATCGTATTCCCTGCCATGCTGAAAGCAGAAGGCAGCTATATCCTGCCGGACAACGTGCCGAGCAACGAATTCCTCAACCTCGAAGGAGACAAAATCTCCACTTCCCGCAACTGGGCCGTATGGTTGCACGAATATCTGGCTGACTTCCCAGGCAAACAGGACGTACTCCGCTACGTACTGACCGCCAATGCACCGGAAACGAAAGATAACGACTTCACCTGGAAAGACTTCCAGGCACGCAATAACAACGAACTGGTAGCCGTATACGGTAACTTCGTAAACCGCGCAATGGTGCTGACCCAAAAATACTTCGACGGACGCGTACCCGCACAAGGTGAATTGACCGACTACGACAAGGAAACGCTGAAAGAATTCGCAGACGTGAAAGCAGAAGTAGAAAAACTGCTCGACGTATTCAAATTCCGCGATGCACAGAAAGAGGCCATGAATCTGGCACGTATCGGAAACAAATACCTGGCCGACACCGAACCGTGGAAACTGGCTAAGACAGATATGGAACGTGTAGGAACCATCCTCAACATTTCCCTGCAACTGGTTGCCAACCTTGCCATCGCCTTCGACCCATTCTTGCCGTTCAGCTCGGAAAAACTCCGCAAAATGCTGAACATGGATACTTTCGAATGGTCTGAACTGGGACGTGACGACCTTCTTCCCGTAGGCCACCAGTTGAACAAACCGGAATTATTGTTCGAGAAGATTGAAGACGCTACTATCGAAGCACAGGTACAAAAGTTGCTCGATACTAAGAAAGCAAACGAGGAAGCCAACTACAAAGCCAATCCTATCCGGGCAAACGTTGCCTTCGAGGATTTTGAGAAACTGGATATCCGTGTGGGTACCATTCTTGAATGTCAGAAAGTACCGAAAGCGGATAAATTGCTGCAATTCAAAATCGACGACGGACTGGAAACACGTACCATCGTATCGGGTATTGCCAAGCATTATCAACCGGAAGAACTGGTAGGCAAACAGGTTTGCTTCATCGCCAACCTTGCTCCGCGCAAACTGAAAGGTATCGTCAGCGAAGGCATGATTCTAAGTGCCGAAAACAACGATGGCAGTCTGGCAGTTATTATGCCGGGACGTGAGGTGAAGCCGGGCAGCGAAGTAAAATAATAAAACTAGAATAGGGAATACATGAAAAGCTATCATCACGTATAGCCTTTTCATGTATTCTTTGCAAATAATATGAGCGAGAATCAGTCACTAAAAGAAAAGACAGCCAAAGGACTATTTTGGGGAGGATTCAGCAACGGCATACAGCAGTTGTTAAATCTGCTTTTCGGAATATTCCTCGCGCGGTTGCTCACTCCGTCAGATTATGGAATGGTGGGAATGTTGGCCATCTTCTCCCTCATTGCCAGTTCAATACAGGAAAGTGGTTTCACAGCTGCCCTTGTTAATAAGAAAGAAGTGACGCACAATGATTACAATGCCGTATTCTGGTTCAACGCGGCCATCAGTCTGTCGCTGTACCTGCTGTTATTCCTCTGTGCACCGCTTATCGCTGACTTTTACGATACTCCCGAACTGACACCACTGGCACGTTATTCTTTTATCGGCTTCTTCATTGCCAGTCTGGGAATATCCCACAGTGCCTATCTCCTGCGTAACCTGATGGTCAAACAGCGGGCATTGTCTTCGGTTATCGGACTCACCGTGTCCGGAATCACCGGAGTCACTCTTGCCTACTTTGGTTTCTCCTACTGGGGAATTGCTACGCAAAGCATCGTTTACGTAACCATCAACACAGCCTGTTACTGGCATTTCACCCGTTGGCGACCGAGCTTGCAGTTCAACTTCACCCCGATTAAGGAAATGTTCGGATTCAGTGGGAAACTACTGGTTACCAATGTATTCAATCACATCAATAACAATCTGTTTTCCGTGATACTGGGTAAATTCTACAGCGAAAAAGAAGTAGGATATTACAACCAAGCCAATAAATGGTGCGGCATGGGACAACTCTTCATCTCCGGCATGATAAACGGAGTAGCGCAACCGGTACTCACCAAAGTGTCCGACGACCTTGAACGGCAAAAACGGGTATTTCGCAAAATGCTGCGTTTCACCGCTTTTGTCTCGTTTCCCGCCATGTTGGGATTGGGAATCGTATCGGAAGAGCTGATTATCATCACCATCACCGACAAGTGGTATTCCAGCATATTAATCATGCAAATACTGTGTATCAGCGGAGCCTTTGCTCCCATCGCATACCTCTATCAGCAGCTCATCATCAGCAAAGGGAAATCCCGCATCTATATGTGGAACACCATAGCGCTCGGCATAATTCTACTGTCAGGCGTTCTGTTAGTCCACTCACACGGTATCTATGCCATGCTCGCCGTCTATGTATCCACCAATATACTGTGGCTACTGACATGGCACTACTTTGTATGGCAGGAAATAGGATTGAAGCTTCGCCATGCCCTGATGGACATACTTCCTTATGCTGCCATTGCGGCTACGGTTATGGTAATCACCTATTACACCACCCGCTCCATCGAGAATATTTATCTCCGCCTGGCAAGCAAGATAGTGCTTGCTGCAGCACTCTACGTAGCAACCATGTGGGGCAGCCGATCGGTTACTTTTAAAGAAAGCATTCAATATTTCATCAAAAAGAAGACACATGAACCCAAATGACCTTGCCACCCGATACCATCTTCTGAATAGTTCTTTCAAAAAGACGATGATTTATCACATAGGTATAGATGCCGGTTTCTTCACCGAATATACCTATATGCTTCACGCAATGCTTTATTGCCTGCAACACAAAATACAGTTCAAGCTCTACTCCGACGACGCCAACTTCGGATGGGAAAAAGGTTGGGAAGATTGTTTCGCCCCCTTCTGCGAGCAAGTGCACGAACCGTTTCATCACACTTATAACACCCATCGCCTCCCCTCCTGGCAGGCATTGATGAAAGACAAAAAGCTGCCTAAGACGAAGTTACTGAAATGGAAACTGAAAGTAACCTGTAAGAACATCATCGGAAAAACGATTGCCTTTTTCACATACGGCAAACCGGTCTTGCTCAACTTTCAACTGACGTTCAACCCTAACCAGCACTTCCATATTCCCGAACTGGGAATAGACGGCGACTATCTCCATACCTTCCAAAAACTGACGGAAATCACCTGGAAACTCAATGACACCACCGCACAGGAATGTCGCCAATGTGCCGCCGACCTGCAACTTCCACCCCAATACGCAGGATGCCAGATACGGGGAGGAGACAAGATCACCGAAACCAACCTGCTTCCACCGGAACACTACATACGGCTTATTAAAGAAAAGACCGCCCTACGCGACGTCTTTGTATTAACGGACGATTACCGCCTTTTCGAACAAGTACAAACCCTTGCCCCAGACATACACTGGTACACCCTTTGCAACCCCGACGAAAAAGGATACGTCAACAGCGCCTTCACGCAGACCACCAAAGAGCTGAAACAAAGACAAATGGCACGTTTCCTTTCCTCGATACAGATATTGATGGACGCCTCCGTCTTTATAGGAAGCATCACCACCGGCCCCAGCCTGTTCCTGTTGAAGAAATTCTATCCGGACATCAATCCGGCAGACTGTCTGCTCAAGGACTTTCCGCAAGCATCCGTCCTTCCCATACCGGGACGCGGACAAGTGGCCACCGAATTTATGCAAGGAAACTCAACATGCAAGGGAACTTAAAGTGATAGTAACTCAAAGTTATAGTAACTTAGCAATATAATTACTACTTTTGTAGCACAACGTGCATTAACCATTTCCGATGAACAAGAAATATACAGCCGAAGAGCTTGATTTATTACATGCCGAACTCTACGACATATTGGGAGAAACCATCCGGGTGTGTCAGAAGCACAACATTCCCTATTTTGTGATTGGCGGCACGGCAATCGGTGCACTCTACGACCAGGCGATTCTCCCCTGGGATGATGATATTGACATAGGCATGACGCGGGAGAACTACAACAAATTTCTGAAAGTAGCTCCCGGGGAACTGGGTCCTTCCTACTTCCTTTCATGGATAGAGACAGACCCTCATACCCCGTATTATTTTGCCAAAGTCAAGAAAAACGACACCCTTTTTGTAGAAGAAATGTTCAAGAATGTCCCGATGCATCCGGGCATTTTTGTCGATATATTCCCATTCGACAAAATTCCCGACAACAAGCTGCTGCGAAGAATACAATCCGAAACACTCGGCTTCCTCAAATGCTGCCTGATGGGAAAAGAGATATGGATGTGGAAACACTTCGGTACATGTGAAATAGAGAACCCCACGAACCGGGGAGCCTTCTCCTGTTTCCTGAACAGGGTAGTCGACCTGCTTTTCTCTAAAAAAGCAATCTACCGCATGCTGGTGTCAGTTCAAAGCTGTTTCAACTCACGAAACACCCGTTACTACAACAACGTAATGGCCACTGCCGACCACGTAACCGTAGAAAGCATCCGCCACCTGCAACCGGTGAAATTCGGCCCTCTCACAGTGACCGCCCCCGACGACCTGGAAGGATTTTTGCGTTACAACTATCCAACCCTGCATCGATTTACAGAAGAAGAGCAGGAAAAAGTGAACAACCACTATCCTGCCGCTCTGTCATTCAGTACAACCCCAAAACAAGAACTATGAATATGAAATCCGCTTTAGTAGACGTCCCGGTACTTATCCTGTTCTTCAACCGCCCGCAACAGTTGTCACAAGTGTTCGAGCAAGTGAAGAAAGCGCGTCCGTCCCGCCTCTTCCTCTATCAGGACGGAGCACGAAACGAACGTGACCTGCCCGGAATAGAAGCCTGCCGTGAAATCGTATCACAGATAGACTGGGAATGTGAAGTAGAACGGCTTTATCAGGAAAAGAATTTCGGCTGCGACCCTTCGGAATACATTTCGCAGAAATGGGCCTTTTCGAAAGTCGACAAGTGCATCGTATTGGAAGACGACGATGTGCCCGCCGTCTCCTTTTTCCAATTCTGCAAGGAGATGCTGGATAAATACGAACATGACACCCGCATCAGCATGATTGCCGGATTTAACCCCGAAGAAATCACCCAAGATATGCCCTACGACTATTTCTTTACCACCACCTTCTCCATCTGGGGATGGGCGAGCTGGAAACGGGTAGTCGACCAATGGGATGAGTTCTACAGCTTCCTGAACGATTCCTTCAATATGCAACAACTGGAACAGCTTATCAAGGAACGTAAATTCCGGAGCGACTTTATCTACATGTGCCAGCGTCACCGGGAACAGCAGAAAGCCTTTTATGAAACGATCTTCCACGCCTCCATATTGTTCAACTCCGGGCTAAGCATCGTGCCTACCCGCAACATGATTAACAACCTGGGAGCAACGGCAGATTCCACCCACTTCGCCGGCTCGATTCATACCCTGCCCAAAGGTTACCGCCGCATCTTCACGATGAAGCGCTATGAGGTGGATTTTCCACTGAAACATCCCCGCTACGTCATCGAAAACGTTGCCTACAAAGAGAGCGTTTACCGCATCATGGGCTGGGATCATCCGTGGATCAAGATCGGACGTTCATTCGAAGAACTGTTCCTCAACCTGAAATACGGTAATTTCTCCATCATTACGAAAGCTGTCAAAAACCGAATCAACAAATGGCTGAAAAGAAACAAGCACCACTAAATAAGTTGCTTACTATTTATTTTTACCATACCCGCCTCACACGGGAAAGCTACGAGGAATGGAAAGAATATAAATTCCCCGGACACATCTTATACGGACTTCCTTTACTGGAGAATTACGGAATACGCTCCGTGATGCACAAATGCAAATATTTCTCCGGCCGTCTGAAACTGATGCTTTACGCCACCAAAGAGATTCTCTTCTGCAAGGAGAAATACGACGTCCTTTACGCCACCTCTTTCCGGGGCATAGAGCCCGTCATCTTCCTCCGTGCCCTGGGACTGTATCGCAAACCCATCGTGATCTGGCATCATACGGCAGTCGTGACCAATCCCAAACCGTGGCGCGAACAAATCTCCCGCCTTTTCTACAAAGGTATAGACCAAATGTTCCTGTTCAGTCGGAAACTGATTCAGGATTCGCAGAAAACCCGGAAAGCTCCGTCCCACAAACTGAAACTTATCCATTGGGGACCGGATCTTCCTTTCTACGACCACCTGCTTGCAGAAATGCCCGACCGGAAGCCCGAAGGATTTATCTCCACCGGCAAAGAAAACCGGGACGTAGACACCTTGCTCCAGGCATTTGCCGCAACGAACGAGAAACTGGATTTGTACATTGCCGTCTCATGCGGTAACATCAACTATAAAAAGATCATCGACCCGTATGCATTGCCCGACTCCATTCACATCCATTATACCGACGGAGTGATTCCCTACGAACTGGGAAAACTGGTGGCACGCAAAAGTTGTATCGTGATCTGCTGCCTCGACTTCCCCTATACCGTAGGACTGACCACGCTCGTGGAAGCATTCGCCCTCGGCATCCCTGTCATCTGTTCGCGCAACCCCAACTTCGAAATAGACATCGACAAGGAAGGAATAGGCATCACCGTAGAATATAACGACGTACAAGGCTGGATAGACGCTATCTGCTACATCGTCGACCACCCCGAAGAGGCACGGCGCATGGGAGAGAATGCCCGCAAACTGGCGGAAGAACGTTTCAACCTCGAAATCTTTTCACGCGAAATAGCAGAAAGCTTGCTGGAAATATCAAACATTTCCTCTAAAAACCGTACATTTGCATAAACTTTTGCCCATGAGAGTCCTGATTATAAATACATCTGAACGAATAGGAGGAGCAGCCATCGCAGCAAGCCGGTTGATGGAGTCACTGAAAAACAACGGCATCAAAGCCAAAATGCTGGTACGTGACAAACAGACCGACCAAATCAGTGTTGTCCGCTTAAAAAGTAACTGGTTGCAAGTGTGGAAGTTCATGTGGGAACGGATTGTGATCTGGAGTGCCAACCGTTTCCGTCGTTACCATTTGTTTGACGTAGACATCGCCAACACAGGTACAGACATCACCTCACTCCCGGAATTCCGCCAGGCCGACGTGATCCATCTGCATTGGATCAACCAGGGAATGCTCTCACTGAACGATATACGAAAGATACTGACCTCCGGCAAACCCGTAGTCTGGACCATGCACGATATGTGGCCATGCACCGGCATCTGCCATTACGCACGGGAGTGTAACAACTATCAGCAGGAATGTCATGACTGTCCGTACATCTACAAAGGCGGGGGACGAAAGGATTTATCCTATCGCACGTTCCGCAAAAAACAGAAGCTATACAGCTACGCTCCTATTCATTTCGTCACGTGCAGCCATTGGCTGAAGGAACAAGCCCAGACCAGTGCATTGTTCGAAGGGAAAAGCGTCACCAATATTCCGAACGCCATCAACACCAGCCTGTTCAAGCCCATGAACAAGAAGGAAGCGCGTGCCAAATTCATGTTGCCGGAAGGTAAGAAACTGGTTTTGTTCGGCTCATTAAAGATCACTGACAAACGAAAAGGGGTCGACTATCTGATTGGGGCGTGCAAACTGTTGGCAGAAAAGCATCCGGAATGGAAAGACTCACTGGGTGTAGTTGTATTCGGCAACCAATCGCAGCAGTTACAGGAACAACTTCCCTTCCATGTATACCCGCTCCCGTATATCAAGAATGAGCATGAAGTGGTAAATATCTACAATGCCGTAGATCTCTTCGCCATCCCGTCTCTGGAAGAAAATCTTCCTAATATGATTATGGAAGCAATGGCCTGTGGAGTGCCTTGTGTCGGTTTTAATGTGGGAGGTATCCCCGAAATGATCGATCATCTGCACAACGGCTACGTGGCACAATACAAATCTTCCGAAGATTTTTCCAACGGCATACATTGGATATTGACGGAACCGGAATACAATGAACTCTCCGCACAGGCCTGTCGCAAGGTTCTGGGTAATTATTCGGAGAGTATCGTTGCAAAGAAATATACAGATGTCTACAATAAAATAACGGGGAAATATGCATAGTGTCCATCCTACTCCCAAGTTCTCTATCATTACGGTGACATACAATGCTGAAAAGGTATTGGAAGACACGATTCAAAGTGTTATTTCACAAACCTATCATCATATAGAATATATTATCGTGGATGGAGCTTCCAAGGATGGGACTCTCTCTATTATCAACCGCTACCGGTCACGCATACACACCGTCGTCAGCGAACCCGACAAAGGACTGTATGACGCCATGAACAAAGGAATCGCCCTTGCCAGCGGTGATTATCTCTGTTTCCTGAATGCAGGCGACTGTTTTCATGAGGACGATACGCTGCAACAAATGGTGCACACCATTAACGGCACCGAACTGCCTGATATACTTTACGGAGAAACCGCTATCGTAGACAAGGACAGGCATTTCCTGCGGATGCGCAGATTGTCCGCCCCTGAAACGCTCACCTGGAAAAGTTTCAAACAGGGAATGTTAGTCTGCCACCAGGCATTCTTCCCCCGCCACACGCTCGTAGAGCCATACAATCTGCAATATCGCTTTTCTGCAGATTTCGACTGGTGCATCCGCATCATGAAGAAAGCACGTACTTTGCACAATACTCACCTGACAATCATCGACTATCTGGAGGAGGGAATGACTACCCGGAATCAGAAAGCATCCCTCAAAGAAAGATTTCGGATCATGGCAAAGCATTACGGGCTGATTGGAACCGTGGCGCATCATGCATGGTTCGTGATCCGTGCAGTTACTCACCAGTAGGCGAAGGCATATAAAGCATTACCTGGTCTAATATCACTCCTTCGTCCAATGCCTTGATTACCAATTTGTGGGACTTCTTTCCAGATATCGGAAGTCGAACCGTTCGGATGGCTTGATTGCGCAGCACGTTCTCTTTCCATTCTTCACTCCGTCCTTTCGTTTCATAAGAGATCACTTCAGGCGCTGCATCGTCCAACGATATTGAAAAACGTAATTGATCTCCTCCCACAGGATGATTAGGCAATAAGCGGATGTCAACCTCTACCAAGTCTGTTTTCCAATTGTCAAAAGAGAACATCAGTGCATCTCCCTTGTCGATGCCTGTCGCTTTGCTTTCATATCCCAGACCCTCACAAATAGCAGAAGTTCCTTTCCGTGCATTTAATGTATTCTTACCATTCGGGATATTCTTCCCATCCAAGCCGTTCCATTTATAGATAGCTACACGCTCTTTCATCATCGGAGAAGTAGCCGTTTTTCTTTCCACGCGATTGAATACGGGGAGTTTTCGGGGTTGAAAATCCATCATGCGGTTCCACTTTCCATCTTCCAGTGAGTTATACTGCTTCGTCAATACTACAATGCTGTCATAGGCAAGATCACTTTTCTCCCAATCCGCTTTCCCGTGGCGGGCTAATTGGGCATATAGCAATTTCCGGTTCATCTGTGTAGCAGCTTGTACCGGGTATTTCACCAATTCAAAATAGGCACTTTGTCTGCCGGATGGGATTCTCGAAGCTGCCCGTTCCACTGTCTCCGACAATTTATCATAAGCCTGCAAACGTCCGTTGATTTCTTTTTCACTCCATGGGAGATCTTTGACAACACGATAAACAGGATCTTTCTCCTCTTCCCTCGTATTTCCCATAAATTCAGGTTTACGAATATGGGCCAGACGATAGTGTTCCTGCATCACAGGTAATACTGCCTTTGCGCACGAAGCTCCCAATTCCCGTTCCAGCCAGTGTTTCAGATGAGAGGTCACTCCTTCCGAGGCAACAGCTTCTATATTCCAGGCCATATCCATAAACAACTCTATCTGATACTCGGCAGGCTTGATATCTCCGACGTTCAGTATCCACATCTTCTGTATGCCTCGATCGTAAGCCAGCTTCATTTGTTGGAAAATCAGATACGGACTCATCGTACTCAACCAGAGATGGTCGTGCGGACGTCCCCAATAAGAAACATGATAATAGACTCCATTCCCTCCTTTACGTGCGCATTCTTCGGCCGTAGGAAAATGGCGGATATAGCCATAGTTATCGTCACACCACATCAATGTTACATCATCGGGCACCTGTAATCCGGCATGATAAATGTCGAGTACCTCTTTATAAGGGATAAAAACCTGCGGGACTTTAGTTACATCCTTATCAACATATTTTTCAATCAACCCGCGTTGATCTGCAAACACACGATCTATTACGGCCTTCTGTTCTTCCACCGTCTTCGCTCCCTGCATCTTGCCATCGTGTACACCACGCATACCCAACGTATAGAGTATTTCCTGACCTGCCACTTCTCTTACACGGTCTTCCCAGAATTTATAAACAGCCGGAGCATTATTCACATAATCATAAGCCCCTTCTCCCCTCCGTTTCCACTCACCGGCAGCGTTGCAGGCCATCGGTTCGCAGTGGGAAGCACCGATGAAGATTCCATATTTCTTGGCAGCTTCCCGGTTACCTTTGGTCAGGAAGAAAGGAAGTGTACATTCGTGCATTGCAGGCCAATAGGTATTGGCACGCAGACGAAGTAAGAGTTCGAAAATACGCTGGTTGGTACGCGGGCCTATCTCACCTTTCACTTTTGAAGGTTCATAGGTCCGACTGCTCCATGGCATCAAACCCCAGTCTTCATCATTAATAAAGATACCCCGATATTCCACCGAAGGAACCTGAAGGCTTTGGAATTTGGAAGATAGTTTAAAAAGTTTCTTCTTTTCCGGAGTTACGTCCGCCCACCATTCCCAGGGAGAGACACCTAACAAACGGGATATTTCGAGTATTCCATAAGCCGTGCCATGTTTGTCACTACCGGCTACGATCAATTTACCCTCCGGAGAAACAGATAATAGAAAAGCCTGCTTCTTGCCTCTTAACGCAGAAACATCTATGCCGGTCCGGCTGATAAGCTCACTCTGCCCCACCGTTCCTATCACAATTTCACCTGTTTTCTCATTCGCTTGGGTAGTCGACGACAATACTGTCTGAATATCACGCCCCAGCATTTCCAATGCGGTTCGTACAACCAGTTCTTCAGAAGGGCTGCAAGCGATGACAACTGTTTGACCGGAAGTCAAAACAAAATCCTTACTACGAATCGGTAAAGCAACTATCAAAAAGATGAAAAAAGAAAACAGAAGTTTATGTCTCATAGGTTCTATTATTTATAGAAGACAAAATTACAGGTTTGCAGAAAATGTACTATAGAATAGTGTACAATTTCATAGAATTCTGTCCGGCCTATTTAAAATGTAGCAGGCAACGCAAGCAACTGATACATCAGCGTTCGTGCCATCCGTATCTGCCCTTTCGTGCTGGGATGCAAACGGTCATATCCCGCATCGTAGAAATAAATCAGTTGTTCTTCCACCATCGGATTCAACCCGGTTACCGCATTAAAATCAATCACGGGGACTCCCCACACATTGCCGGCTTCTTTAACAGCCTGCACGTAGGCATCCACATATTCGCCACAACTGTTCTGGTAGTTTTCATCCGGTTGCACATTCGTTTCTCCAAAATTGGCCAGTGAACGGTGCAACGGGGTCAGCAACACAATCTGCTTGTCCGGGAAGAGTTGTTTCAGTCTATTGATTCCTATGTTGATACGTCCCTTATACGTGCTTCCATCCATTATAGGAGTGCGTTTCTTACGGGTTTCCAGCTTTTGGGTTTGCCCACGGGCTGCCATCACTTGTTCTTCTGTTTCCGTAAACCATTCTCCAATAGGTACACCGTCATTAAAATCATTCGTACCCATCAAAATCACGATAGCATCTACTTCTCCACCGTGTTCTTTCTTCAGTTGCTCGGCTTGCCGGGGCACATCATTCCATTGCCTGCCACTGATACCATATACATAAGGAGTGATTCCCAGCCATTCCTGCAGAAAATCCCAGTATTTCTTTATCTTGTCACCATAACAGTTGGGATCTGTAATAGAGTCTCCCAAATATCCCACTCTTTTTCCTTGCCACGGGTGCCGGATGCATCCATTATTCGTTTCAACAGAGTTTGCCACTTTAGAAGATTGATTCTGTCCGCACAAAAAAGAGGAACAGAAAAACAGGATGGTACATGTGAGTAATAATTTGCTTTTCATCGGTATCATATATTAAATGAGAGATTTGTATTTAATATTCGACAAAAATAACTCAAAAAAATGTAGTTTCAATCAATTTGGGCGATCAATCTCATCCATACAACCGGATATATAAACATATTCCTATTTGACTATTCTTGCTAAAATGCAGGTTTACAGTCTTTTTTCAATCAAGTTATCATTGAGTTTTACAGCTAAAACCCTATCTTTGTCACAAACTAAAAGAAAAATTGGATGTTTAACTCATTTTCATTCCATAAGGATTCCGTTCTGTAAATAATCTGTAAACCTTCCTCTCATTACAGATTATCCCTTATGTTTTCTGACATACTCTTGTCAGAGTTACTTTCTATATCTAAATTTTTAAACTATTTGTATGGTCAAATGGTTGCAAGCATCATTATATGCTTCCATTCGCCGTACAACTAAAACATTAAAACAATGAGTAACGATTTTAAATCAATCCACGAATTCGATTTTACACTGATATGTAATTACTTCAAGGCATTAAAACGTCAAGGTCCCGGAAGTCCTGAAGTCACACAAAAAGCCGTAAGCTTCATCAACGAACTGTCCGACAAGGCACGAATAGCCGACATTGGCTGTGGAACGGGCGGTCAGACAATGGCATTAGCCAACTATACGAAAGGACAAATTACAGGTATCGACCTTTTCCCCGACTTTATCGAGCTATTCAACAAAAATGCAATAGAAGCCCATTGTGAAGACAGAGTAAAGGGTATCGTCGGCTCCATGGACGCTCTGCCGTTTCAAGAGGAAGAACTCGATCTGATCTGGTCCGAAGGCGCTATCTATAACATAGGATTCGAACGCGGCATGAACGAATGGAACAAATTCCTGAAAAAGAACGGATTTATCGCTGTAACGGAAGCCTCGTGGTTCACCCCGGAACGTCCCTCCGAAATAGAAGACTTCTGGATGGCCAATTACCCGGAAATCGATACGATCCCAAGAAAGATAATGCAAATGGAAAAAGCAGGATATATCCCGACAGCCCATTTCATTTTACCGGAAAATTGCTGGACCGAGCATTTCTATGCTCCCCAGTTCCCGGTTCAGGAAGCTTTCTTAAAGGAATATGCAGGAAATGACGCAGCCGCAGACCTCATCACCGGGCAACGGTATGAAGAGAGCCTATATAATAAGTATAAAGAATACTACGGCTACGTATTCTATATAGGACAAAAAAGAGATTGATTATCTGCCGGAGAAGTTAGCAAGATAGGACAACTCTCCGGCATTTATTATCCTTTACTTTGCAGAAAACATGGAGACGAAAGATATCAATAAACAAGAATATCAGTTACGGATCAATAAAGTGACCGACTATATTCACAATCACATAGACCAGCCGTTATCATTACAGAAAATGGCAGGTATCGCCTGCTTTTCTCCTTTCCACTTCCATCGCGTATTTACAATCCTGACGGGCGAAACGCCTACGGATTATATCAAACGTACCCGGATTGAAAAAGCAGCCCTATTATTAAAACGAAACAAGGAACTTTCCGCCACTGAAATCGCCCGCCTTTGCGGCTTTAGCAGCCTTTCACTTTTAAGTCGCAATTTCAGGTTACATTTCAGTATGACAATCCGGGAGTTCCGTTCATTAAAATAAAACTCTAAAGAATATGGAAAAAGAAAATAAGATTCTGATTTTTCGAACTTCTATCACTCAAAAGCGTGACATCAAGCGCATAGGAGAGCTTTTGGCAGAGTTCCCCCAAATAGACAAATGGAATGTGGACTTTGAGGACTGGGAGAAAATATTAAGAATCGAGTGCAGGGATATCTCTGCACTCGAAATATCGGAAGTACTCCGGAACAATCATATTTTTGCCACCGAACTGGAATAAAACCGGGAAGAGAAAACCTCTCAAACTCCCAACAACTGTTTCAATTCAGTCACTCCTTCAGAAGCTCCCTTCTGAATCACATGTATCGAACGGGAAGTATGCGTATCTACCGGTTTCGGATCAATCAGATACACCTCTGCTCCTCTCGGTACATAATGAAGCAACCCCGCTGCAGGATATACATTAAGCGACGTACCGATAATAACGAAAATATCCGCTTTCTCCACATATTGGATGGCTGTTTCAATTTCCGGCACAGCTTCTCCAAACCATACGATAAAAGGTCGCAATTGAGTGCCGTCGCCGGCCTTGTCCCCCATCTTCACTTCGTATTCTTCCGGTTTCAGCTCTTTTATGTAATGGGGATTATGAGGATCTCTACTGGAACACACTTTCGTCAGTTCGCCATGCAGATGAACGATATGGCTGCTCCCGGCACGTTCATGCAAGTTATCGATATTCTGTGTCACCACCGTTACATGGAAGTTTTTCTCCAGTTCCGCCAACAATTCATGTCCACGGTTCGGTTTTACCTCCAACAACTGTTTCCGGCGCTCATTATAGAAATTAATCACTAAAGCCGGGTCACGCTGATAACCTTCGGGAGTGGCCACCTGCTCCACAGGATATCTATCCCACAAACCGCCTGCATCGCGAAATGTACTAATCCCACTCTCGGCACTCATACCCGCACCCGTCAAAACTACCAGATTCTTCATTACTATTCCTCCTTCTTTTTTAATAGCCACACAAATGTAATCAGAATCATCGAATAAAAGAACACTTTCTTACGCTTAATATAATCCGGTTTATACAGAACTTTAAGATGAAAGATGCAGATAGCTAGCATTATTTATGGCAACAACTATTCGTCTGACTACTGTTATTCTTTCGTCTGACAGTTGTCAGACGAAAAAACAACAATTGTCAGACGCAAGTTCAACAGTTGTCAGACGATTAATTATCTACATAAACCAACCTAAATAATAAGAATAAGCCGGTTAAATCCTACGAACAAAAAAACTAATTCTTCAAAGAAAAGCGATTAACTTTCACAGATATAAGAATTTTTAAATAGCAAATGCTAAATCATTCAAATAAAACACGTACTTTTGCGATTCATAAATTTGCAATTGATTGAAAGCTAAAACCATGATGGTGATACATTTCAATCGCCAACAAAAAACATTATATGGATAAATTCAGTTATGCTATTGGCCTCGGAATTGGTCAAAACTTATCAAGTATGGGAATCGGAAACCTTGCGGTAGATGATTTCGCACAAGCAATCAAAGACGTATTGGAAGGCAATCAGACGGCTATCAGCCACAATGAAGCCCGCGAAATAGTAAACAAGTATTTCGAAGAACTGGAAGCTAAAATGGGTGCCGTTGCTATCGAGCAAGGACAGGCTTTCCTCGAAGAAAACAAAAAAGGACCGGGCGTAGTTGTTCTTCCCAGCGGACTACAATATGAAATTATCAAAGAAGGTACAGGCAAAAAGCCGAAAGCTACCGACCAGGTAAGATGCCACTATGAAGGAACATTGATCGACGGTACACTGTTCGACAGCTCTATCCAACGCGGAGAACCGGCTGTATTCGGTGTCAACCAAGTAATCCCGGGATGGGTGGAAGCATTGCAGCTGATGCCGGAAGGTTCTAAATGGAAACTGTATATTCCGTCAGAACTTGGCTATGGCGCAAGAGGTGCCGGAGAAATGATCCCTCCTCATAGCACACTCATTTTTGAAGTAGAATTACTCGAAGTATTATAAATAAAAAATTTCAAAGCAAAATGAAAAAAGTTAGTATTTTTATGGCAATCGCCGCTGCTGCAAGCCTTGCTTCTTGTACAGCTCAAGCTCCTAAAGCAAATCTGAAATCAGACATCGACTCACTGTCGTATTCTATCGGTATGGCGCAGACTCAAGGTCTGAAAGGCTATCTGACAGGCCGTCTGGACGTTGATACTACCTACATGGCAGATTTCATCAAAGGTTTGAACGAAGGTGCAAACAAGACTAGCAAAAAAGACATCGCTTACATGGCAGGTCTGCAAATCGGCCAGCAAATCAGCAACCAGATGATGAAAGGTATCAACCAGGAATTATTTGGCACTGACTCTACTAAAACCATCAGCAAAGAAAACTTCCTGGCAGGTTTCATCGCAGGTACTTTGGAAAAAGGCGGCGTAATGACTATGGAAGCAGCTCAAGAATATACTCGTACAGCTATGGAAACTATCAAAGCTAAAGCCTTGGCAGAAAAATACGCTGACTACAAAGCTGAAAACGAAAAATTCCTTGCTGAAAACAAGACTAAAGACGGTGTAAAAACAACTCCGAGCGGTCTGCAATACAAAGTAATCACTGAAGGTAAGGGTGAAATTCCTGCTGACACTTGCAAAGTGAAAGTAAACTACAAAGGTACTTTGATTGACGGAACAGAATTCGACAGCTCTTACAAACGTAACGAACCGGCTACTTTCCGTGCTAACCAAGTAATCAAAGGTTGGACAGAAGCATTGACTATGATGCCTGTAGGTTCTAAATGGGAACTTTACATCCCTCAAGATCTTGCTTACGGTGCAAGAGAATCTGGCAACCAGATTAAACCGTTCTCTACTTTGATTTTCGAAGTTGAACTGGTAAGCATCGAAAAATAAGGAAGTTCTTTCTAAATAGAAAAAGGAAAGAGGTGCAAAACATTTGCGCCTCTTTTTTTTGCTTTTTCCTATTTTTTTTCTCGGAAAAGAAGAATAATTAAAATAAATCTCTATATTTGCTTACTATTTGATAACAACAGGAAATTACAATTTATTATTATGGAAAGAATAGACAACCTCGACAGGCAGATCTTAGAGATTATCTCCCAGAATGCCCGTATCCCTTTTAAAGACGTAGCAGCCGAATGTGGAGTGTCACGCGCAGCTATTCATCAGCGTGTGCAAAGACTGATTGACCTAGGTGTCATTGTAGGCTCTGGTTACCACGTTAACCCGAAATCGCTGGGATACAGAACTTGTACCTACGTGGGTATCAAACTGGAAAAAGGCTCCATGTACAAATCTGTCGTAGCGGAACTACAAAAGATTCCCGAAATTGTGGAATGTCATTTCACTACAGGCCCGTACACAATGCTGACAAAACTTTATGCATGCGACAACGAACATCTGATGGATTTGCTGAATAACAAAATGCAAGAAATACCGGGTGTGGTAGCTACCGAGACATTGATTTCTCTGGAACAGAGTATCAAGAAAGAAATCCCCATCCGCGTTGAAAAATAATTGTGATGGAGTTTCTAAATGAATATCACCTTGCGGGATTATTCATCGGAATATGTACCTTTTTGATTATCGGCCTTTTTCACCCCGTCGTGGTAAAGGCCGAATACTATTGGGGTACAAAATGCTGGTGGATATTCCTGGTACTCGGCATAGCCGGTGTGGTCGCCTCATTAAGCATAGATAATGTGATTTTATCTTCTTTGCTTGGCGTGTTTGCGTTTTCTTCCTTCTGGACGATTAAAGAGGTCTTCGAACAGGAAGAGCGGGTACAAAAAGGATGGTTCCCCAAGAACCCGAAGCGCAAATATAAGTTCTAAAAATAAAGTATCGTAGTTTTTTATCAAAAGGATTTGCATAATTCGAGGGAAAATACTACTTTTGTCACCGCATCCAACAAAGGATACATCGGACTTGTAGCTCAGTTGGTTAGAGCAACAGACTCATAATCTGGAGGTCCCTGGTTCAAGCCCAGGCTGGTCCACTGAAAAATTCCTGTAAGTGAAACACTTGCAGGAATTTTTCCTTTTTATAACCATCCTCCAACTAGAGTAAAAGATAACTAATTGTTCCCAAACAGGTAAAAACAACAGCAACGGACAAAGCAGGAATAGCGAAGAATAAGGAATAGGGAAACAAGCCTATAATATTAAGCTTCAGAGCACCTAATATTAAATAATTCCAAAGTGTTTCAACGCCTTGCAAAGCCCGTCATTCTCCACCGTATCAGTAACAAAATTGGCTGAAGCTTTGACTATCTCCGATGCATTTCCCATCGCCACTCCGATTCCGGCAGCTTTCAACATAGGAATATCATTACCACCATCACCGCAAGCCATTATTTCCGTCATTCCGATCCCATAATAATCGGCAAATACCGAAAGGCCGGTTGCCTTACTTATTCCTGCCACATTCACGTCAGCAAATAAAGGATGCCAGCGCGACAAGGAAAGATTAGGCAGAAACGGCATCACCTTTTGTTCCATCTCATCATCGATATAAAAACAAAGCTGACAGCACTCTTTCTTTTCAAACAGGTCTTCAATGTCCACAACGGCCGGGATAGGGTGTTCCACGATTTTAGCAATCTGTTCGACAGTCGGAGTCAGACGATTGACAAACACACCTTCATCCAATTCAATAGCGACTGCAAAATCAAAGGCCTTTGCTATTTCCATGGCCTTCTTAAAATCATCTTTCGGAATAAGATGCTTTCTTATCACAGTGCCATCCCGCAAAACACAGTCGGCTCCATTCAATGCTATAATTCCGTCATACGGAACATCAGCTATTTCATGAAGGTCGCCTGCAGCTCTACCGGTAGCAATGACGATTCGAATTCCACCGTCATGAATCTTCCTAAGGGCATCAACAGAGGATGACAACACTTTATGAGTTTCAAAACTTACCAATGTTCCATCCACATCGAGCATGATCGCTTTTATCATAACATTTATATCTTTATTTATTCTTTGACTATTTAGAAAAGCAAATCGACTATCCTCGACAGATAAGCCCAAGCAGTCAATTAAACAGTGACAAAGTTACTGAAAAAATTCCCATAACAAATACAGACCTCCAACACCTAAAATAAAAAAGGCAAAAGGAAACGAAATCCTTTTGCCCTATACCTATTGATACCAACTGAAAATTGATAGTGAACGCTTAGCGGAAGTCCTTCAATTCTTCCTGCAATTTCTGACGGGTAAAGAATATGCGGCTCTTTACAGTACCTAACGGAAGATTCAGCTTTTCTGCAATCTCACGGTACTTGAATCCTGAAACGTGCATGGCAAACGGAACTCTGTATTCTTTGGGCAGAGCATTGACTACACGATGCATTTCTTTTAAATCGTAAGCTCTTTCCGTACTTTCAAAACCTGAATCTTGTGGCAGGTTTAGGTGATAGAGGTTTTCAGTCTGATCGACAAATGTCTGATCGCGCACTACTTTGCGGTAATTATTAATAAAGATGTTCCGCATTATAGTATACATCCATCCTTTGAAATTTGTGTCGGGGGTATATTTATCTTCGTTATCCAATGCTTTTAATGAGGTTTCCTGTAACAAATCGTTTGCTTCTTCACGATCGGTTGTCAGTTTATATGCAAAACGGAGTAATTCATCCTGTACTCCTATCAGATCTTTCCTGAAGCTTAAACTTTTCATATACGTTATTTTTAAATTGTGAGTATTCGTTATAATCATTTCGATGTTGCAAGTTTACGGGTTTTCGGCAAACATGACAGGTGAAGAACAGACATTGTTTAGGGGAAAATCTATCGGTTGATAGAATTTAGGTCATTTTTGATAGTATTCAGGTGGTTTTAAGGCTGTCTTTATAGCGAAAATCCCATTTTGAAGCCACACCTGACTCAAAATGGGATAACACAAACAAAACAAACAATATTAGCGATTTTCACAAACAGCTGTCTTTTTCATCTTTAAAAATTCATAAGACTTAATTTAGATTATGTTGCTAAAACATTCTAATTATGGGAACAAAAGTATCATTTTCTGGCAAAAAGGAACGTAGGATTTAAGAATAGTTATAAAGAATAATTGTTTTATGTATAAAAAATTGTGCCTGACTATAAAGAATTGTATTTAATATTTGCTGCCCAAAGAGGCATAAATGCTTCATTTGACGATATTTTATAATATCAGTATCTCAAAGCGATGTAAATTCTCCTACTTCTTTTTTTCACTAAGAATTAATTTCTATATTTGGAGAATATACAACCAAATTCAGATTTATTATCTATGACTGATACCATCTCTTACCAATATGCAGCTCCTTCCGCACTGCAACGGTCGGCCGGTCAGGACGAACTGTTTCTTGCCAAATACAGCGAAATAGAAAAGAAAGAAGCACCCTGTTTCTTTTGGGGAAAGTTGACACAACCCTATATGACAGCACGCTGCCTCATCACATTATCCAATGTTGTACAGTCCAGTTTCAATCTCACACCGGCACAGCTTTCCATGCTGAAAGATCCGATTGTAACCGCAGGAAATGACCGCCTGCGCTTTGAAGGATTTTCTAATTGTGCAGGTGTATATGCCAGGGTCGACGTACTTCCTGACGGACACGACGGAGAATTTCTGGAAAACGGGACAACAAACGTAGATTTTAACCCCGGAATGATTTCCGCTTTAGGAGGAATAGGCAGACAGGAGAATGTGGTGATGTCGGTCGGTCCCAAAGAAGTGGGACTTTATCATAAAGGTGAGAAAGTGATAGAACGGAAAGTACCCCTTCCTGTGAAATGGATAAAAGGGTTGACGACGGTACAAATTTATCAATCCGTTGCGGAACAGCTCTACTCCTTCAATCGCATACAAACCTTGCAACTCTTCCAGACTCTTCCGAAAAGTAGCGTGAAATGCGACTATTATTTAGTGATGCGCGGTCAAAAACCCGCCTTTTCACCGGTGAAAAGCATGAATGCCGTCTGCATTGGAGGACTTCATCGCTTACGTCTGCTCGAGCCCTTGTTTCCATTTGCCGATGAGCTGAAAGTCTTTGCGCATCCCACCATGCAATCTACCATTTGGCAACTTTATTTCGGCCCGGTACGCTTCAGCCTTTCTCTTTCCCGCGAATGTTGGAGAGGATTTTCCGGAGAAGGCGCCGCACTGGAATCTCTGCTCGAAGATGTTCCCGAAAGATGGATAGAGGCAATGGACAAATACAGTTATGCCAACCAACAGTTCAACCCCATTCTTTTTGCCATAGAGGAACATATTGACCTGGATAAGGTAGATTCTCTCGCGGCACGGCTGGCAGCCATGGGGTTATTGGGATTCGATTTGGATGAAAACAGCTTCTTCTACCGTCGCCTGCCTTTCAAAACCGAACGTATTTTAAGTCTCAATCCTCGAATGATAGCAGCAGAAAAACTACTGGAAGAAGAAAAAGTAGAAATCATATCGAATGACGAGAAACGGACAGAAGCACGCGTGGCAGGAAGCGGAGGTGTCAGGCATACGGTCATTCTCGACAGAGAGAGTGAGAAGGAGCGTTGCACTTGCACCTGGTTCAGCAGCAATCAGGGAGAACGGGGAGCTTGCAAACATATTCTGGCAGTAAAGAAACTAGTACAATGGAAGAATTAAAAAAAGAACTGGAGAAATTATCCAAGGCTTATGTGGATACTCCGGAGAATGAAGAGAAGATATTAATCCCTTTTGTTAAGAGATTACTGGAGTTACCAATGAAAGAAAGGCGGAAACTGCTGCCGGTTATCCGAGATTTACAATGGATAAAAAGTAAGTTTGCCGGTTTCAGTAGTGAGACAACCTGCAGTGCGGCACGGGCACATTTTCTATCTGCTGTCCAGTTTGTCTGCGCCAACAAACGGGAGATGGATATGGCATATCATGTGAAGTTTGATATGCTTTGCAAACTACTCCCGCTCTACTACCCCACCTGGTTGACTGATTTTATCAATGATGACAAAACTTGGTTTAATTTCGATCTCAATTACGAACAGCTGATGCAGCTCATGGATATGGGATACCTCAAAGAAATCGCTCCAAGCCGCATTGCACATGTACTCCCCTGGATTACCCGTATCAGAAATAAAGAACCTAAAGGAAACGATACTTTCAACAGTGAGTTATTACTCAAGCGTGACATCACCCTGAAAGAACATATCTGGACGATTTTCGAATACGAATCGTCCATCGGTTATCAAGATGATTGCGCCAAAGAGGCTTATAAAAAAGGAGTTACCGCACGGGATGAAAGTATCAGTGCCGCTCTCTACCGCTTTTCGCTGGACGGCCATCTGGATAGAGAACGCCTATTAAAAGCCACACTCGCCACTTTCCACCGGAGTTTCAAGAAAGACATGGCAGGATGGTTTGCCGGATTCTTCGAAACCCTGCAACCAACTACCGGAGAACTGTTATCCTTGCAAGAAGAGATGATGCAAATATTCACCTCTTCCTATACCAAACCGGTGAACGTGATGTTGCAACAGTTGAAAAATATTGCATCCGAAGAAGGATTCCGTTATCAGGAATTCATCGAACGGGCAACCACCCTTTTCTTCTCCAGCCCAAAAAACTCGCTGCTTACCATTTACGCCCTCTTTGAAAAGATCGTCGCACAACATCCCGAGATGAAAGAGCCCTGCTGCATCATTCTCTGCCAACTCTTCTTGAAGAAAGACGAAAGCCTGCAAAAGAAAGCCGCTAATTTTATATCAAAGTATGGAGACGCTTCTTCATCCAATCTCCAAGAAACACTGCAATCTTATCAACCGGAGATGTTTCAAAGCGTGTATACGATACTCTCGTCTTTTAAACCGCAGCCTGCAGAAGAAGCCCATGAACCTGATGTAAGTGTGGGAGAAACGGTACGACGCATCTGCAAGGAAGACAACCTTATTTCCTTCCCCGCCAACAAAGAAGATTTCCTGTTCCAGCTTAGTCGTTTGTTCGACATGGAGGAAAGTTGGGAGATAGAAACAACCATTGCCGCCATCATTGCTTTCCATCCCCAATTGGACAAAGAAGATCTCAACCGGATGGAACCGGTTTTCCAACGGGCTGCCACTATCGTTGCCAATGGTTGGGAGCCATACGAAGATCTTCTCGCTACCTTCCTACTGGAATATCAACGTTTATGGGCACAGAAAGATACCTCCAACACTGGATTTTTGAGAAATATGTTCACCCGATTGGAAGAAAGACTGAAAGGAATAGATGAAAACAGAGGAGCTTATGACGAGCGCTCTTTCAAACGACTTGCCGACTGGAAACCCAGCTATAGCAACGCAACCTGTTTCACGCCCATCAAACAGCTATGGCTGAATGTGATCCGTAAAATAAAAGGAGGCAATGCCCTCCCTCTACTTTCTACTCCCACCCATACCCCGGCATACGTACAGGCTACCGAACTGATACGCCGGCTTGCCGTATATCAGAAAGCAGGAACGAAACCCTGTCCATGGGATTTTCAGCTAGCTATTGCCCGCTGTGCCATGGAAGACAAAGAAGAAGCCATCGCCACCGCCCGACAACTGTTGCAAGATGAATACCTGCATCTCTCTCTGTTCCTGTTGGATGAAAACACGCTACCCGAACCGCCCTACAATCATCCGACCGCCTGGGTGGCCGCCGGACTGGTAAAAGCACCGGAGACGGAATTCGAAGCATTCAAATCTTTCGCCTGTAACACATTACCACACAACTATCTGACAGGAGACTACGAGTGGAAAGAGGTAAAACCCAAAGAGAAATCATACGAAACAGACAGGCGTCTGCTCCAACTCGAGTTCTACAAATGGCATACATATGCCGAATGCAACAGCCATCAGTTATGGCAGGAACATCTGATTATCAACAGTAAATATAACATGGATGATTCCCGTTACATGGAACCTTTGTTATGCTGCTTTCCCAACCGCCCGGAACCATTAATAGCCCAGATTATCACTTGCTACATGACATTCGGTACTCCGCAGGAAGATAGCAAACGTACCCTAGCCTGTGCCTTGCGCATGCTGTTGTCTTTCCACTGCCCGCTCAAAGAGATGAGTTTGCTTCTACTAAGTGGTTCGCTGCTTTTTGTAGACAAAACAGTCCGTTCCTATGCAGCCGAATTATGGGTAGAAGGAGTATCCACAGGAAGAGTAAACAATCACCGGATAGGAGAAATCCTGGCCCGCCTCATCCAGATGGAACTTGCTCCGCTAAAACGCTTCACCACCCAAGTGTACGAAAGCATGTACAAACGAAGTACTTTCCACAACCAGCAACTGGAAGCACTGCTCACAGAATTTATAGGCGGATTGCCCGACAAACCTGTTACCGGACTCAAACAACTGCTCGAACTTTATCTGGAGCTATTGACCATCAACCATAGCAAGGTTACAGACGAACAACTCCTGCAACGCCTGCAAGAATGGAGCACAAACTGCAACCTGAAAAAAGTGACGACTTCACTCAACAACCTATAACAAATTCATGATTATGACCATAGAAGAACGCCTCAACGAGATAGTAGAAAAAGGACAAGGCGATGCCATCATCCCTTTTCTGCAAGGACTAACACAGGAAGAACGAAAAGCACTTGTTCCCTGCCTTAACAAATTGGAAGAACACTACAATAAATTCGTGCAACTTAACGAAAACACATACGGTACACGCGGAACTCCCGAACAGCATCGTATCATCAATCTTACCGCACTCGTCATCTACTCGCTGAAAGAATTCCGCAAACACCAATGGGGAATCTATACGGAACAACTGAATGAATTGATCCCATGGTATATTCCTTCCTGGCTCGACAGTTTCTTCAAAGAGGGTGAAAGCAAGGAATTCGGCGGTTTCTATGGAATGAATTACGAAACTCTGATGGATTGGATAGAACAGGGAGTACTCACCCTAACACCCTCTCCGCAAACCATCGCCGGTTATTTGGTGAACTACATGAACAACACCGATTTCCTGCAAAAGCGGGCAATCACACTCAAAGAACATATCTGGTATCTGTTCCAATACGATTGCGAGCAAAACTGGACGGATAATCGTACAGGTGGACAGCCTTATTTCTCTTTCAGATACTTCGTAGAACACGGTCAACTAGATCGTATGCGTGTATTAAAAGAATCTCTGCTTGCCGTCAACCGGAATCTGAACAAAAACCTAAGCAGTTGGTTTGCAGGCATGTTCACCGCACTTAGCCCCAATATAGAAGAACAGTTGACACTACAACCGGAAATATTCGCCGTTCTGTCCGCCCCTCACAGCCGTCCGGTAAATATCATACTCGGATTGCTGAAGAACCTATGCACTCACCCACAATTCCAGGTTGAAGAGTTTCTAAGTCAGACTTCCGTGCTTTTTGCTTCGAATGTGAAAGCGATTCACCAAAACACACTGGCTGTGCTCCATAAGCTGGCAAAAGAAAGAAAAGAACATCGCGACGCTATCTGTTGTGCAGCCGCACAAGGATTGATGAGTCGGGAAGAATCCACCCAAAGTAAGATAGTCAAACTGATTCAGACGTATGGAGAGACAGCATCCACCACATTAAAAGAGGTACTTTCCATATATACGGAAACCATGTTGGCCAATACTAAAAAGGAGTTGAAAGCGTATTTGGAGAATAACGAGCCGGAAGATTCCGTCTCTTTCACGTATGAGCCAATACTCCCTATCATCCATGAAGACAACCGGATACAAGAAATCACTTCCACCGAAGACCTCATATTTCTAGCCAGCCAAGTGCTTGACGTGAACGAGATCTATCACTTCGACCTGTTACTCGGCGCCTTAGTGGAATGGGACCAGCGACAGGAAGCAAAACAAATCTCTCAATGGACCCCCATTCTCCAACGTGCCTACAAATTGCTGATGAGTGGAGGGAGTTCCAGAAACGGTATATTAGACCAGTTAATGGCCACCTTCCTCCTTGACTATGCCAAACTGCTGATTAAACGTTTCCCTGAAGAAGCCCAAGAGTTAAACGACTTACATCAGAAAATGGTACAAAAAGACGAACTTCAAAAAGGCAAATGGGGGTATCGTAATCTGCAAAAACTCACCATTCGTGAAAAGACGAACAAAAAAATAAAGTTCCCCGTTCATAAGCAACTGTTATGCCGGACATTAGACCTTCTGGAAAGCAAGGGGAAACCTTTGCCCCTATTGTCCACTCCCACTCATACACCGATGTTTATCGCTCCGGACCCCCTGATAGAAAGGTTAAAACAATATCAGCAGGCAAATGCCGAACCGGACGATATGGATATGCAAACGGCACTTTCACGAGTGGCACTGGAAAGTTCGTCGCAAGAGCTTCCTCTGCTCCTCCAAAGTTTGAAAGGAGAATACCGGCACCTGCTCACTTTTTTGCTGGGAGAAAAAGACGTACTTCCCCAAGCACCTTTCAATCATCCTTCCTGGTGGATGATGGCAGGATTAATGAAATCACCGGAAACAATCTATGCTGAATTTAAAGACTTCTCTTATAATAAAGGTCCACGTGAGTTCCTGACCGGAAACTTTAAGTGGAGAACCTATCAGTATACTGACTCGTACACGGATTATAACAAGAAAACGGTAGAATGGATTTGTTCAACTCTTACTTTCGATATTCCGGAAAGCGAGAATTCTCATGTCATCAATAAAGATGAATATAATGAAAGAGTCAGTTACTATTCATACGACCCGCATCCGTTACTGGTTGAAATGTACCCACAAATAGAACGTTTCGATGACATACAGAACGACTTACCACGTTTGGCATGGTTAACTCCCAATATACCGGAGCCACTATTGGTATGGTGCATCCGCAGTGCCATATACGACCCGATGTTAAATGAAGTAAGGGAAACAGGTATCACCCAAGCTGCCATTGAAGCACTTCATCAGTTAAGGCATACATGGTACGAAGTGTCTTATCTGCTGGAAGCCACTTGCATGCTGGCAGCCGATAAAACTTCCCGTTCCTATGCCGCCGAAATCTGGATAGAGCGTGTAGGTCAAGACCGCATAGACAGTGGACGTATAGGCAGCATCTTAGGTTCGCATCAACATACCGGCTGGGGACCGCTGAAAAGACTCACCGACCTGATGCAGCAACAAATGATAAACGTCAGTCCGCTGCATAATCGGGAATTGGAGAAACTAATCGTGGCAATGTTGGCCGGACTTCCAGAAAAGCCTGTCAAAGACTTAAAGAAATTACTGGAAATATATGCAGAGCTGTTATCCATCAACCATAGCAAAGCCGAAGACGAACACGTTTTACACCTGCTTGACGTATGGAAAGGAATACCCAATCTGAAGAAAGTGGTGGCTAATATCCAACGATAAGGAGAAGCGGTTAATACTACTTAATCTCTTACTCCGTGCCACTATATTGGCACAGTTGTGCCATCGAAGTGGCATCGTTGTGCCAATGTGCTGGCACGACTGTGCCAACGAGGTGGCACAACCTTGGCATTCGAATATCGGGATTTAGAGTATAGCCTATTGGAGCTAAAGCCTAAAAGAAGTATCTTTGGCACACTAAATACAAAAGGTTGAATGATTATTCTAAAATATAGTTTAGCTATTTTTTGTTTGCTGCTGACAGGATGCTCCTTCTTTTCCAGTCATAAGGAAAAGGAGAGTACCCCCCTCATGGAATACGAACATACGACGGAGGATATACAACCACACGAAGAATGTTCCACCATCTCACCACCGGAGCGAAGCGAAATGGCTCTCTACATGGACTCATTAGGACTCGTCAATATAGTTGACCTGGATAGCAGTCTCGTTGTAAAACTGATGTATACGCAGGCTGATAATTTCACGGGTGAAGTGCTTTACGACAACTTAACGGAAGCCTACCTGCATCCGGATGCGGCATACGCTCTGATAGAAGCACAAAAAGCCTTAAAGAGACTACACCCGTCTTACAGTCTTATCATTTACGATGCGGCACGTCCCATGTCGGTACAGAAAAAGATGTGGAACGTAGTGAAAGGAACGTCCAAATATAAATATGTCTCCAACCCCAACCGGGGAGGCGGATTGCACAACTACGGACTGGCAGTAGACATCAGTATCCAAGACTCTCTGGGACAACCCCTGCCGATGGGTACCAAAGTAGACCACTTAGGCATGGAAGCACACATCACAGACGAGATCGGATTGGTACATAATGGAAAAATGAGTGAAACAGAGCGTCAGAACCGGTTACTGCTACGAAAAGTGATGAAAGAGGCCGGATTCCGTGCATTACCCAGCGAATGGTGGCATTTCAATTTTTGCAGCCGGGACGTAGCCAAACAGAAGTATAAGTTAATACCATAACCGACACTCAACACCCCCATAATCAGAGCTCGACGATTCATTGTAATATCCTATAACACAATAACACCATGATGCAAATCTCTCCTGAAACCCAACTTTTTATTCGCGAACATTCATCGGACGATGTACGTGCGCTGGCTTTACAAGCTAAAAAGTACCCGGATATAGATATGCCAACTGCCATCACCCAAATTGCAGGAAGGAAGGTAGCGGCCGAAAAGATTCCTTCATGGTGGGAGATCGAAAAGATATGGTATCCGAAACATCTGTCGCTGGAACAATGCTCTTCAGAAATCACCGCCCGCTACAAAGCACGTCTTTTGCAGGGAGATTCTCTGACCGACCTCACCGGCGGATTCGGCATTGACTGTTCTTTTCTTGCCACCGGATTCAAGTCCGCCACTTACGTAGAACGTCAGGAGGAACTCTGCGAAATAGCAGCACATAACTTTCCCGTACTGAATCTAAACCATATAAACATAAAAAACGAAGACGGAGTAACCTACCTGCAAGCAATGTCCCCCGTAGACTGCCTTCTCCTCGACCCCGCACGTCGCAATGAGCACGGCGGAAAAACGGTTGCCATCTCCGACTGCGAACCAAACGTAGCCGAACTGGAAGAGCTTTTACTTCAAAAGGCCAACCGGGTAATGATAAAACTCTCCCCCATGCTCGATCTTTCATTGGCACTGAAAGAACTGAAACAGACACAAGAAGTTCACATTCTGTCCGTCAACAACGAATGTAAGGAACTACTTATCCTACTCGGACAAACATCACCGACAGAAATCTCCATTCATTGCGTGAACCTCTCCACGAAAGGGACTCAAGAAGAACAACACTTTGTATTCACCCGCGAACAGGAGCAATACAGCGAATGTACGTATACGGATTCTTTAGAAACCTATCTTTACGAACCGAATGCCTCCCTTCTGAAAGCCGGTGCTTTCCGTAGCATTGCAGCAGCTTACCCTGTCCGCAAACTGCATCCCAATAGCCATCTTTATACTTCCGATACTTTCATTGAAAACTTCCCCGGAAGAATATTCCGTATTGTCAACCAGTGCAGTTTCAATAAAAAAGAAGTAAAGGAGAATCTGACAGACCTGAAAAAAGCAAATGTGACTGTCCGTAACTTCCCCGCCACAGTAGCCGAACTCCGCAAACGAATCCATTTGGCTGAAGGAGGAGATACCTACTTATTTGCCAGTACATTAAATAATGGGCAAAAAGTGCTGATTCGCTGTGAGAAAGTCTGAACTATTTTCTATTTTTGCAAAAAAGAAACACAATCTAAACTAATCCAGATGAATCAAACACTCATAAAAGCGATTCTATTACTAATCGCATTCACCTTGTCCTGTCACACTCCACTTTTCTCACAGAGAGATTTTGAGCGACACGAGTTCTCTTTTCACGCGGGCTACGGTGTTATGTTCCATCACCCTCCCACACTCACGTTAAGCACCCATAGCTACCAACGTACACTCGCACAAGGCGTAAGCTGGGATGGACAATATAATTTCCGCCCTCTCAAACGTTTTGTCTTTGGAGGAATCTACTCCGGATTTTCTTCCAAAGGAAGTCATCCGGAAGGGAAGGACCATTTATGGGTTCATTTCATTGGTACTCAAATCGGAATGTGTAATGCCAACACCAAACATTGGCAAATCCGCGTAACAACCGGTCCTGGTGGAGTCATTCTACGGAACAACAGTGAGGTGTTCGGCAAAACACGGAAAGTAAAAGCCTTCACTATTGGTCTTTTGACCAATGCCAATCTCACCTATAAGCTGAATCCCAATCTGGGAGTCAGTCTAGGAGTACAATATATGTATAGCGAACTGCTTAGAATGAGAACCCACTATCACGGAGAAAGGGTTATTGTAAAACTCGATGGCAATGATGATACCAACCTCACACGAATAAATTTCACTACGGGATTATCCTATTATTTCTAACATTCACTAAAAAAAGCGCTATGAAGAAATATATACTCATTCTTTTTTCCATCATCAGCTTTTGGAGCTGTACGGAAGATGAATCGATTGACATCACAGTTTTACCTTCTGCCACCACTACAGGTGCCAACACCTTTGGCTGCCTGATGGACGGATGGATTTATGTGGGAGGACGGTACCTGAATTGGGGACACTCGTATGTCTGGACGTATGATTCATTCCACTACTATTCGGAGGAAGACAAACTATCCGTCAATGTTTCCGTCACACCTGACATCAACATACACTTCACCATTTTATCTCCCCGGGAAGGCAAAGAAGCAACTCTCACCGATATACGGTTCAGAGGAGAAGAACTGGAAGACGGAACAGCCTTTATAAGCCGTTTCGACCCAGAATTGAATATTATCAGTGCAACCTTCGGCAACGGCAAACGTCTGACTAACGGACGTTTTGATATTCATTATACAACACAACAATAATAACGGTGGCGACAGTAATAACAGCAGCAACACATCCTCTCATCCGGAGCTTCCGGATGCTGTAATATAAACGTAGCATAATTGTTACGCGTTCTTCAACCGGCTGTAAAAAGTAAGAAACGTCAACCCTCTACTTTTGCAGCAAATAATTAACGCACGCTAACATTTATGAAACGATTTTTGAAATTTGTCTCATTCGTTCTTTTAGTCATGAGCACAAGCGGTAACACTTTCGCAGAAGAAAAAGTGAACATAGTCAGACAAGGCACTATCCGCGGACGCATTGTAGATACTTCCAAACAAACCCTCCCGGGAGCATCCATCTACATCGAAAAATTACATACCGGAGTGACGAGCGATGTCAACGGTTATTATACTTTCGCCAATCTTACTCCAGGCACATACACTATCAAAGTCAGCTACGTAGGCTACTCACCCGTTGAAATGAAAATCACCATTCCGGCCGGAAAGACACTCGAGAAAGACGTAGTCTTGAATGAAGGACTCGAGTTGCAAGAGGTAGTAGTAGGCGGAGCTTTCCAGGGACAACGACGCGCCATCAATTCGCAGAAGAACAAGCTGGGGATCACTAATGTCGTTTCAGCCGATGAGGTAGGTAAATTTCCTGATTCCAATATTGGGGATGCGTTGAAACGTATCAATGGCATCAACGTACAATACGATCAGGGGGAAGCCCGCTTCGGACAAGTACGCGGCACTTCAGCCGATCTTAGTTCCGTTACAATCAACGGCAACCGCCTCCCTTCTGCCGAAGGTGACACACGCAACGTCCAACTCGACTTGATCCCCGCTGATATGATACAGACCATCGAAGTAAACAAAGTGGTTACTTCGGACATGGATGGAGACGCCATCGGCGGTTCTATCAATCTGGTCACTAAAAGTACGCCTTACAAGAGAGTTATCAGTGCTACAGCTGGGACTGGATATAACTGGATCAGCGAGAAAGCCCAACTGAACCTGGGTTTCACTTACGGCGACCGTTTCTTTAACGACAAACTGGGAATAATGGCAGCCGTCTCTTATCAAAATGCGCCGGTAGGTTCGGATGATGTAGAATTTGAATACGATGTCAACAAGAAAGGGGAAGTCGTAATGGTGGAAGCACAAAAACGCCAGTACTACGTGACACGTGAACGCCAAAGCTACTCACTTGCCTTCGACTACGAAATAAACCCGAACCACCGACTGACGCTGCAAGGCATCTACAACCGTCGTCACGACTGGGAAAACCGCTATCGCGTCACCTACAAGGACCTGGACAAAACAGGACTGGACGATGAAGGCGAAATGCAACAATCTGCCCAGATAGAGACTAAGGGAGGTACCCCCAACAACAGAAATGCCCGTCTGGAACTACAACAGACAATGGATTTCAGTCTGGACGGAGAACACCAGTTCGGTAAACTGTCCATGAACTGGGGAGCTTCTTACGCACGTGCCAGCGAAAACCGCCCGAACGAAAGATATTTTAATCTGAAACAGGACTTTCTCGGATTTAACTTCGTAGATGCAGGCGGTCGTTTCCCGTATGTGACAACAGACGTAAGTCTGCACAACGGCGAAGTGGATGGTGAAAGAGGTAAATGGAAAGTGAAAGAACTGACTGAAAGCAATCAGGAAATCTACGAAAAAGACTTGAAATTCAAAGTTGACTTCGAACTGCCGCTGGTTAACGGAATCTATGGAAACAGCCTGAAATTCGGAGCCAAATACGCATCTAAGACTAAAAATCGTGACGTGACCTGCTACGACTACGCAGATGCATACAAAGATACCTACCAGGCAGAATACATGAACAATCTCACAAGCCAGATTCGCGACGGTTTCATGCCCGGCAATCAGTATAAAGCCACCGATTTCGTATCGAAAGAATATCTGGGTTCGCTCGACCTGAAAAATATGGAAGGTGAACAAGTGCTCGAAGAATCTTCCGGCAACTATCACGCTAAAGAAAATGTCACTTCCGCTTTCTTCCGCTTCGACCAGAACTTGGGAAAGAAACTAAAAATGATGCTGGGACTCCGCATAGAAGCCACTCATATCAAATACGACGGCTGGAACTGGCTGGTGGATGAAGACGAAAATGAAACGCTTCAACCGACCGGGAATCATAAGAACAATTATACCAACTGGCTCCCCAGCGTATTATTGAAATATGATGTAACCGATGACTTCAAAGTACGCGCATCTTTCACAGAGACATTGAGCCGTCCTAAATATTCCGCATTAATCCCATGCGTCAATGTCAACCGCAGCGATAACGAACTGGTAATGGGTAACTCCGACCTGACTCCCACCATTTCCTACAACTTCGATTTAAGTGCCGATTACTATTTCAAGAGTGTCGGTCTGGTCAGCGCAGGTATCTTCTATAAAAAGATCAATGACTTTATTGTCGATCAGGTAATTGGTAATTATACCTACCAGAATAACGAATACAAGAAGTTCACCCAACCCAAAAACGCAGGTGATGCCGACTTGCTTGGCGTAGAACTTACCTATCAACGCGATTTCAGCTTCATTGCTCCCGCATTGAAATGCGTAGGATTCTACGGTACATACACCTATACTCACACCAAAGTGAACAACTTCAACTTTGAGGGACGCGAAAATGAGAAAGACCTTTCCCTGCCCGGTTCTCCCGAACACACGGCAAATGCATCGCTCTACTTTGAGAAAAAAGGATTCAACGTGCGTCTATCCTACAACTTTGCATCCAGCTTTATCGATGAAATGGGAGAGGTTGCCGCACTTGACCGTTACTACGATGCCGTAAATTACATGGACCTGAATGCAAGCTATACATTCGGCAAGAAGTTCAAAACAACGTTCTATGCAGACGCTACCAACCTATTGAACCAACCTTTACGTTATTATCAGGGCACTAAAGACCGTACCATGCAGTCAGAGCACTACGGTGTAAAGATAAATGCCGGTGTAAAAATAAACTTCTGATACGAACTAAATCACACCATTTATTCCTTTAAAAGGAAGCCCCCGTTGGTTTAAAAGGAACGGGGTGTTGGTTTAAAAGGAACGACCTCTTCCTTTTAAACCAACAAACCCGAAAAATCGAAGTAATTACGTACATTTATAAATCACTAATATACAACAGAATATGAATATTAAGATTAAAAGTTTATTGATTCTCTCCCTGATCTTCGTCTGCACATTTGTTCAGGCACAGTTGACGGATTACTCTATATTTGACAAGAAGTTTAACTTCTATGTAGCGAACGATTTAGGGCGTAACGGCTATTACGACCAAAAGCCAATTGCCGAATTAATGGGTACGATGGGCGAAGAGATAGGCCCCGAATTTGTTCTGGCTACCGGAGACGTTCATCACTTTGAAGGAGTCCGCAGCGTAAACGACCCCTTGTGGATGACCAACTACGAATTAATTTATTCGCATCCGGAACTGATGATTGACTGGTTCCCTATCCTGGGAAACCATGAATATCGTGGAAACACGCAAGCCGTATTGGATTACACCAACATCAGCCGCCGCTGGACAATGCCCGACCGTTATTACACCCGGACATTCGAAGAGAAAGGTGCCACCATCCGCATTATCTGGATCGACACCACTCCTCTGATCGAGAAATACCGCAAGGAAAGTGACAAATATCCCGACGCCTGCAAACAGGATGTCAGCAAACAACTGTCATGGTTGGAATCTGTGCTTGCCAATGCCAAAGAGGACTGGATTATCGTAGCCGGACACCATCCCATCTACGCTTATACCCCCAAAGAAGAAAGTGAACGACTGGACATGCAGAAACAGGTTGACTCCATCTTACGCAAACATAAGGTAGATATGTATATCTGCGGACACATTCATAACTTCCAGCATATCCGTGTTCCGGGAAGCGACATCGACTATATCGTCAACTCCGCCGGCTCACTGGCACGCAAAGTGGAGCCTATCGAAGGAACGAAATTCTGTAGCCCCGAACCGGGCTTCTCCGTTTGTTCTATCGACAAAAAAGAGCTCAACCTTCGTATGATAGATAAAAAAGGGAATATACTTTATACGGTTACCCGAAAGAAATAAATTCTCTTGATGATATAAATTCTACTCTCAGTGAAAAAACACACAACCCGAGGTGTTCCTTTCGTGATGAAAGGAACACCTTTTTTAGTCAGGTTTATTTTCTTCCCCCACCTTATTGGAAGGATTATTACTTTTCTGATACTCTTTGGGAGTGGTTGTCTCATTTCCATCCCGTACAGCCATATAGTGCGGCGACATAATTTCAATACCGGCTTCATTAAATTTATCCTGAATATTCTGATGCAAATCCGAATAAATCTGTGCCATTTTATCTGCCTCCCTGATGTATGCATTGATTTGATAGACCGGATACCAGTCGCTTAAAGAGGTCTCTAACACAAACGGACGCGGATCATCTACCACTCCGGGAGTGTTCAATGCAGCATCAATCAGTATCTGATTAACCTGTCGCCAGGGAATATCATAACCGATGGATACTTCCGAGTGAATAATCAGCCCATATTCACGTGCCGAGGTACTATAATTTACCGTATGAGACGACATGATAAATGAGTTAGGTACGGTCACCACCTCATTCTTGGGTGTCCGGATACGGGTAACAAGAGGAGTCTTTTCGATAATATCTCCCGTGGTATCATTCAATTTGATCCGGTCGCCCATTTTGAACGGGCGCATATAAGTAATCACCAGTCCGGCAATAATATTACCGATAACCGTACTTGATCCGAGTGAAACAATCAACCCGACGAATACTGAAATACCTTGGAACACACCGGAATCAGAACCTGGCAGATAAGGGTAAATCATCGCAATCATAAATGCATAGAGCAGGAAACGGGCGATATGGAAAGTCGGCATTGCCCAGTCCGGATAGAAGCCGTTGATTTTGAGCCGTCCTGCTTCCACCTCACGCGCCAGATACAGAACGAGACGCACCAGATACTTCACAGCATACCAGATAACGATGATAGTAAACAATTTGGGTATGTAATCGATAATACCGACAAAGATAGTGCGAACCGGGTTCCAGATATAGCCTAACAGGCGGTATGCCAGTCCTTCCGTCTGCGGGAAGATGATAAAAATCAGCGGTACGGTAAACAGTAGCTGCAAGGCCATCAGTATATAGCGCCCGATACTGGACAGGAACACTAACAGATTCGCCTGTTTCTGCGCATCCAGCAATTCATATCCCTGTATCGATACCGGTTTAATCTTCGTATCTTTCAGACGCAGGATACGCACTTTCAGTTTTCGGAACAGCCAGTTGGTCAGGCGGAACAGGAAATACTGCCCTACAATCACCAATACAAAATAAAGCACACGTTTGGCCATTCGCCAAAGTCCGTGTTCCGCTTTCATCTCGTGCAGTTTGGTGATGACATTCTGCTGCCTTTCTTTGGCCAGCGAGTCACGGGAAATGCCTTCCCATAAAGCATCCTGATCGGTAAGAGAAAGCAATACCTTACTGCCATACATCAAATCGGAGACAATATCCGAATGATCGATAGCCACAGAGTCGGGTTGCAAATTAAAGCGTTTTCCTATTTCTTCAATCGCCGCACCGGTCATTTGAGCACGTTGCTGGGGAGTATATCCGCCTCGTTTAGTGAAAAGGTAAAATAAAGTATCGCCGTCCGCCACTACCGGTACTCCTTTAGTGAACTGGCGTAAAGAGTCGATACGCTGTCTCTGCTGTGCATATTTTACGGAGTCGGCGGAAGCCATCTGGAGCTTCATCTGTTCCATTTCCATCCGCATATTCGCCTCATTGAGCCGGGCTTCTTCCAACGATTTCTGCATATTCGCCAGATGGATAGAGTCCGAATCCCGTTTCAGAGGAACATGTCCGTTCGTTATTGTATCTCCGGCAAATATCTTCTTGACAGCCTGTTCCAGCTGTGCTTGCGCACCGATTGCCAGGAAAGAAAGGAATAACACCAGTAATGACCGCTTCATTTTATTTATTTCCATACCTTATACTCCTTGATTATAATTAAGGTAAATCTAACTTTTCATTAAAAACAGGGCAAACATACGGATTGTTTTTGACATTACCATTTCCAATTTGATTATCTTTGCCACTAAAAGAGAAAAACTATGAATATATTATTACTCATCGGAGGATTAATCCTCATTCTTTTAGGAGCTAACGGGTTGACAGATGGTGCTGCTTCAGTAGCCAAACGTTTTCACATCCCTCCCATCGTGATCGGTCTTACCATCGTTGCATTCGGCACTTCCGCCCCTGAACTGACGGTCAGTGTATCTTCCGCCCTCAAAGGCAGTGCGGATATTGCCATAGGTAACGTAGTGGGAAGTAATATTTTCAACACATTGATGATTGTAGGCTGCACGGCATTATTCGCCCCGATTGTCATCACCCGCAATACACTTAGAAAAGAGATTCCGCTCTGCATACTTTCTTCCATTGTCCTGCTGATTTGTGCCAATGACGTCTTTCTGGATAAAGCTTCAGAAAATATCCTGAACAGAGTAGACGGCTTGTTGTTGCTTTGCTTCTTTGTCATTTTCATGGGCTACACTTTTGCCATCGCTTCCAAGCCGGCTACAATCGAACAACCAGCAGAACATCCGGTCATAGAAGAGGAAACAGAAATCAAATCACTGCCCTGGTGGAAATCCATTCTTTATATCATCGGAGGTTTGGCTGCACTTATTTATGGAGGTCAGTTGTTTGTCGACGGCGCTACGGGCATCGCCCGCAACCTGGGTGTCAGTGAATCGATTATCGGACTGACTCTGGTGGCAGGAGGTACTTCTCTTCCTGAACTGGCTACGTCTATCGTTGCCGCATTAAAGAAAAATCCGGAAATTGCCATCGGAAATGTGATTGGTAGTAACCTCTTCAATATATTCTTTGTACTGGGATGCAGCGCGAGCATCACGCCTCTCCACCTTAGCGGAATCACCAATTTCGACTTGTTTACATTAGTAGGTTCCGGTATTCTGCTTTGGTTATTCGGGTTGTTCTTTGCCAAAAGAACGATTACAAGAATTGAAGGAGGGATTATGATACTTTGTTATGTGGCATACACGGTGGTATTGATTTATAACACTTAAATAATATAACAAAAGACCTGATATTCTGCCTCATTCCAAGCAATCCTCCCCTCCTTAGACATAGAAACAGGAACAATACGAATATTTAAAGATTTCTTTCCCTTAGTATATCTGGCTGGAATTTCAAAATCATCTTCCAGCCAGCGTTTATAAGGATTGCTATCAGCTACATACCATAAACGTTCTATAACCTCTTCACCATCAACAAAAACACGTGCAGCTTGCCGGGCATCGTTTTGATCACTCAACCTACGCAAGCGCACTCCTTCATTTTGAGAAAGGATATTCACTCTGAAGCTACTACAGTTCTTGAACCGGACAACTTCTCCCATGCATAAAACACTGTCCTCTTTCCCTTCAAAGAAACTTTCCAGTTTTGTTTTCCGCACATTGCCCATAGCCTTATAAGAATGCTGTTTAATAGCATGCGGAGAACTCAAATTCAAACTATCGGTTTTCACCAACACACTTTTATCCTGACCATAATAAAAGATAGTACCCGAATGTTCCAAATACTGATTGTTATATTCTCCCGACTCTATTCCAAACTTTAACTCCGAATAGAAAGGATAACTATCACCAATACAAAAACGAGTCATAGACCAAGGATTATCCGGAAGACCGTCATATCCACCCATCGGATGTACTTCAGGTGGAGTCGGGAATCCCCAGCCATAACAAACATAACTTTCAGAACCGTCACTCTCAACTTGTGGTGTCCGTTTGCCGTCAACATATACACGAACATCCCCTTCGCAAGAAATGATATGTGAACGTTCGGCATGACATGTGATATGAGCGGCAACCATTTTTCCTCTTCCTTGAATAGCAGCTATGGGACTATCTGTTCCTGCCACATGTTTTCGTGTATAATATGGTGTATTACGAAAGTATCCGGTATTAGATGTAGGATAAACCGAGCGAGAAACTGCTATTTCTGAAAATCCCAAAGAAACAGGAACGCCACTACGATTTTCAATCATTATCTTCACATGCTTCCAATATGGCATTGGAAAATAATTATAGAACCAACCGTCCGTGTTATATCCGGACAGTAAATAGTTAGTATCATGAAAACCCAAAGAGTTACCTCCCAGACAAGCCAAAGGACAAGAAATGTCGGGTTGTTGATGAGCATCCCAAAACATATGAATCCACACATCCTGCAAGTGCTGCTTATTAATCTCTGGAAGATAAAATTTTAAAGAACCGATAGCTCCCTCTCCTTTTTCATCCAATAAAGTAATGCATTCACCAGCATTGACCTTTTGTTCCGACTTTCGATGATATGCCAATTGATCATCACACAAAAAACTGCTTCCCTGTTTCTTCCATAATTGTATCAAAGTATCATAATTCTCCTTCCCGGTAAATGTCTTGATTCCATTGTCCGTATAAGTGTGGTATACAACATGTCCCCAACCTCCTTCACCTTTTGTTCTGTCATAGCCTTCCAATTTTACATCTGTAGTCACACGACACCCCTTATTAAATGCCATCGGTACAAAGCTTCGTGCCACACGTATGGGGCCTCTTCCATTATCAAACGGACCAATATAGCTTTCAGCCAAAGGTTTTATAAAAGGAGCCTTCTCCCCAAATTCAGATAAACGCAGACTAAAACGAGGTGCTTCTTCTCCATCAAAATAAAAACGGAACAGAGGATCGCTTGAACTCATATAACGATGTTGCACAAGATTATAAATACATCCCGGACCCTCAACATCAAAGATGACCCATTCTCCACGCTGATCCTGATAAAGACTCCAATCCCAATCGGCATTCTTTCCTTTTTTATCAATACTACCTTCATAATGTACCGAAACTCCACGATCTAACAAAGGCAAAGAAGCAATATCCACCATCCGGGATATACCATAAGAAATACTATCCGGCTGCTTATCCGACCAGACCTCTGTTACTAACGGACTGATTGCAGACAATGATACAGTCCCAAATACAGCCCAACAAACTAAAAAAATACTTTTTTTCATAAGGTGATAATTATAAAATAAAACATCAATCTCTCTATAAAATTTAATTCATAAAAGTACGGCAACTTATAGAAGGATACAACCACTTTATTATCAAATTAATATACTATTCTGACCTATAAACATCTGTTATCATATTTATTTTCCTACTTAACCTTTTTGTATATATATAATTAAGGCAATATACTCTCTATTCAAATAATTAGTAAGAAAAGTATCATTATATGATAATAAAGCACTTTTTTACATATGTTTTTTGTGCTTACTTTGCAACGTCCATCTTATATGTTATATCTAATTTATTATGAAAATGAAAAAAGTCTTTTTATTCATCACTCTATTCTCCATGATATCATTATTCAGTTACAGCAAAGATCCTGTAAAACAATGGGGACAACTACAAGTAAAAGGTAATCAATTATGTAACCAGGCCGGAGAACCTATCGTATTAAGAGGAGTCAGTTATGGTTGGCATAATCTATGGCCCAGGTTTTACAATAAGCAATCTGTAAAATGGTTGAAAAAAGATTGGAAATGCACCGTTTTACGCGCAGCAATGGGAACAGTTATTGAAGATAATTACATTGAAAATCCGGAATTTGCTCTAAAATGCATGAATAAAGTAATTAAAGCAGCCATCAAAAATGATATTTATGTAATAATTGACTGGCACACTTATTACCCGCAGCAAAAAGAAGCGAAGGCATTTTTCTCAATGATGGCACAAAAATATGGGAAGTACCCTCATATTATTTATGAGATATACAATGAACCCATGGAAGACAGTTGGGAAAGTGTGAAAGAATATGCGACTGACATCATATCTGAAATACGTAAATATGATCCTGACAATATCATTCTCGTAGGCAACCCTCATTGGGATCAGGACTTACATCTGGTAGCAGAAAGCCCTTTAAAAGGATTTAATAATATAATGTATACTCTTCATTTTTATGCCGCCACCCACAAACAAGAGCTACGGGATAGAGCTGAAGCAGCATGGGAAAAAGGCATTCCTATCTTTGTTTCAGAATGTGCCGGTATGGAATGTACTGGCGATGGACCATTAGACATACCGGAATGGACCCGCTGGGTAGAATGGTTGGAAAGCAAAAAAATCAGCTGGGTCAACTGGTCCATTTCAGACAAGAACGAAACCTGCTCCATGATCCTCCCACGAGCTAATAAAAACGGAGGATGGGACGAGTCACTAATAAAACCTGCAGGCCTCCAAAGCCGTAAGTTTATCCGACAATACAACTCACATATTTATAAAAATAAAGAATGATAAAATAATATCAGCTTTAGGCAAAAAACGTCAATTATTTACATTCCCGATTCGTTAACTTTGCATCAATAAATAACAATACGAGATTTTATACTAAAGTTAATTTTAAATTTGATAAAAATGAAAAAGAATCTCTTTTCTTTTCCCCGCTCAAAAGTGCGGATGCTAAAAGAGTCAAAAAGAGTCTGGCTCTTCTTGATTATGTTCTGGATAGTAAATACAGCTGCCGTAGCAGCAGGTATTGAGATTAAGGGTACTGTAACAGACAGCAAAGGCGAACCTCTTCCCGGGGTTAATATTGTTGAACTAGGAGTTAAAAAAAACAATGGTACTATCACCGACTTGAGTGGTAAATATACTATAACAGTTGAAAGCCAGAAATCTGTTCTTCAGTACACTTTTATCGGCTATAAAACAACGGAAGTCACTGTAGGAAATCGCAAAACAATCAACGTTTCATTAAAAGATGATACTCAGTCTCTGGATGAAGTGGTAGTCATCGGTTATGGTACAATGAGGAAAAAAGATTTATCCGGAGCCGTTGCTTCTATCAAAAGTGATGATCTGATGATCGGTAATCCTACCAATATTTCCCAAGCTTTACAAGGTAAGTTAGCCGGTGTGCAGGTAAACCAGAGTGACGGCGCTCCCGGTTCAGGTGTAAGTATCACTATCCGTGGCGCAAACTCGTTCTCTACAAATTCACAGCCACTTTACATCGTTGACGGCATTCCGTTCGAAGTGGGAGATACTCCGAGCAGTAAAGCAAATGAAGGCAATAATTCCACCACCAATCCGCTTTCATTAATCAACCCTAACGACATCGAATCAATCGATATATTGAAGGATGCTTCTGCAACAGCTATTTATGGTTCCCGCGGAGCCAATGGTGTTGTATTGATCACCACTAAAAGAGGTCGTGCCGGAGACGCTAAGGTTGAGTTCTCTGCCAACTTCGGCCTTTCTAAAATAGCCAAAATGGTAAAAATGCTGGATGCTTACACCTACGCTAATTATGTAAATGAAGGTGTAATCAACGGAGCTGCTTATGACAATCTTCCCTATTCATACCTTCCTTATCGTGGAAAATGGAACTACCGTCGCGATGAGAACGACAAAATCGTTCCTAACTCCGGTAAATACTATGCTTCACCGGAAGATTATCTCAACCCTGGCTATCGTGAAGATGAATATGGCAATAAAGAGTGGGTAGAGGGTACAAACTGGATGGATGAAATCTTACAGGATGCATTAACACAGGAATACAACCTTAGTGTATCGGGAGGAAATGAGAAAAGCAATTATGCATTCTCCGGTAATTACACAGATCAATCGGGTATCATCAAGAATTCCGGTTATGAACGTTTTGCTGTTCGTGCCAACATCGGGAGCCACATCAAACCTTGGCTGAACACAGGATTGAATATCAACTTCACCCGTTCGTTGACTAAGTTTGCCAAATCAAACTCTTATGATTATAGTATTATCCGTTCTGCCATGCTCTATTTACCAACACTATATGTAGGAGACAAGACGGAGGATGATTCTTACGCATGGTTATCTGCAAATCCTCGCACATACGTTAATACGGCTAAGGACGAACTGAAATCAATCAATGTATTTACTTCCGCTTTTGCTGAAATCTCCATTCTCGATTGTTTGAAGTTCCGTCAGAATTTAGGTATCAGCTATTCGGTAAACGACCGTGCAAGTTACTATAATCGCGAAACGGGAGAAGGCAAAGCATCCAATGGGCGAGCCGGTAAGAGCGATAACTTCTGGCAGAATCTAACTGCAGAATCATTGATCACCTTTGATAAGACATTCAATAAGCTACACCATCTTAATGTAGTAGCAGGTTTTACTTACGAAAAATCAGACTGGGGTGGCAAAACAATGAATGCATCTAATTTCCCGACTGATATCACACAAGACTTCGATATGAGCCAGGCATTAAATATTGAAACTCCGGCCAGTTACCGAGGACAGGCAGTTCTTGTCTCTTTATTAGGACGTGCCAACTACACATTCAAAGACCGTTATATCTTCACAGCGTCATTCCGTCGCGATGGTTCAAGCCGTTTCGCTCCCGGAAACAAATTTGCCAACTTCGCTTCAGGAGCAGTAGCATGGACTCTATCCGAAGAAGAATTCATCAAGAATCTGAATATATTCAGCAATTTAAAGTTGCGCCTCAGCTACGGTCAAACAGGTAACCAGGCCATCAGCAGTTATCAAACTATGGCATCACTTGCACCTTCCAATTATCCTCTGGACGGAACATTGAGCAGTGGATTTGCCGGACAAACTTATAAAGGTCCCCTGAATGACAAACTCAAATGGGAAACAACCGACCAATACAATGTCGGACTCGACATGGGATTCTGGAACAACAGAATCAGCTTATCCGCCAACTATTACTACAAGAAAACCAAAGACCTGTTACAAAATGTATCTATACCTAATAGTACAGGATATACTACCATGTGGACGAATTTCGGCCATGTCAAAAACAAAGGACTTGAGCTAACCGGTAAAATCGTTGCATTGGATAAAAAAGACTGGACTTTAGAATTCGACGGTAACATCTCCTTTAATAAAAACGAAATTGGAGGTTTAACAGCAGATCAATATGCCAACCAATTATGGTATAGCGCCAAAGAAGTATTTTTGCAAAGAAACGGATTGCCTATCGGAACAATTTTCGGCTATATAGAAGACGGCTTCTACGATAATATAGCAGAAGTCCGTGCAGATCCGATATATGCCAAAGCTTCTGATGACGAAGCCCGCAGAATGATCGGTGAGATCAAATATCTGGATAAAAACAATGACGGAAAGATAACATCAGAAGACCGTGCTATCATCGGTGATACCAATCCGGACTTTATTTACGGTTTGAATGCCAACCTACGATGGAAAAACTTGTCTCTCGGACTATTCTTCCAAGGAACTCACGGTAATGATATTTTCAACGGTAACCTGACAAATATCGGAATGAGCAGTATTGCCAATATCACCCAAGATGCTTATGACTCCCGCTGGACACCGGAAAACGCAGCTGGCGCCAAATGGCCCCGCGTCACTACTGCCATGACTCGTGACATGAAACTCTCTGACCGTTATGTAGAAGACGGCTCTTACTTCAGACTAAAAACGATCAACTTAAACTATAATTTCGGTTCAGTCATAAAAGGTATCAGCAACCTGTCTGTTTTCGGAACAGTAACAAACGTATTCACGATTACAGGTTATAGCTGGTTTGATCCGGATGTAAACGCCTTTGGTTCTGACGCTTCCAGAAGAGGAGTCGATATCTTCTCATACCCGAGCAGCAGAACATATTCAATAGGTTTTAAATTAACGTTATAATCTCAAGAAATGATGAAAAAGAAAAATATATTCATATATCTGATGGCATCCACTCTCCTATTATCCGGAGCAGTAATGACATCATGCGAAAGTATGATCGAAGAAAAGCCTTTCGACTTCATTGTACCTGAAGATGTTGAGGATTCCGATAATGGTGCCGACATGTGGGTAACCGGAGTCTATAATACATTGCACGAAGCCATGTTCAGATATGGTAGTTTTCCACGTCCGCTGGATTATGACTGTGACTATATCTCCGGCGCTGTATGGCAGTTCAGCCAGTTCGGAAGCGGAAACTTCCAGGGAGGTGACGGACAGGCCGATGTACTTTGGACCGGAATGTACTCTTTGATTAACCGGGCCAATATAGCGGTCTCTGAAATCAATAAGATGCAAAATGTATCAGAAGCATTTAAAAAGAATGCATTAGGAGAATGCTATTTTCTTAAAGCATGGGCATATTTCTATCTGGTACGCGCTTATGGAGCTATCCCTATTTATTCTGTCAGTGTAAACGAATCCGGACAATACACCAACAATCCGCGTATTCCGATTGCACAAGTATACACGGAAACAATCATACCTTTGCTTAAAGACGCTAAAGATATGATTTATAAAAACACAGATAATGGTTTTAAACCCGGAAGGGTCTGTGCTGCAACTGCAGCAGGTTTGTTAGCCAAAGTATATGCAACTATCGGCTCTGCTTCTATGGCTACCGGAGAACAAATAACAGTAAAAACCGGTGCACCGTTTGTCATGCAGAATGTAAATGGTACTATGACTAAAGTGTACACAGAACCTGTCCCAACCACATTCTCTAAAGATCAGGTTGCCGGATATGAAAGTTTCTCTTCCGGAGAATACTATAGACTGGCTTATGAAATTGCTGAAGATGTAATAGGAGGAGAATACGGAACGCACCAACTTGAAAACTATGATTTGATCTGGTCTCCTTCCGGTAAGACTTGCAGCGAGCATTTATTCAGCTTGCAAACTAAATCCGGAGACGAACTATATGGTACATTATTCAGCTCTCACTACTGTGGCAGACTCAATGCAGCAGGCAACATAGACAACAGCTTGACAGTAGGATGCAGAAAACACTGGTATCTATTATTTGAAGAAAAAGACTACCGTGTAGACAAAGGAGTGTTACATTGCTGGATACGCCAGAACTCCGATACCAGCTGGGGAGGCGGCTCATATTATCCGAATTTCGGAAAATGGCAACGTATGGTTGAAGCTAAAGAACCTCCATTCGATAATCCTAAAGTAACTTCCGGATGGAGATGTGACGAGGGAGGATCAGAACAGTTCTTTGCTTTCACGACTAAATACTCGCAACAGATAGCTGATCAGACACAGCCCCGTACGGATGCTAATTACCCATTCCTCCGTTATGCCGATGTTGTTTTAATCTTTGCAGAAGCAGCCAATGAATTAAACGGTCCGACAAAAGAATCAGTAGATGCTTTGAACGATGTCCGCACACGCAGTAACGCAACAGGCAAAGAATTAGCAAATTTCACCGACAAAGCCAGCCTGCGTTCCGCTATCCTTGAAGAACGTGCAATGGAATTAGCCTTAGAAGGTGATCGTCGTTGGGATTTAATACGCTGGGGAATTTATTTGCAAGCCATGAATGCTTTAGGCGGAATGGATGAGGCAAACAACGTAAAACAACGTTCCAGCAAGCATTTACTGTTCCCGATTCCGACTCTCGAAATCCTGACCAACCAAGGAATTAATGAAAATAATCCAGGATGGGATTAATCACTTATAACCATGTAAAAAAACAGATTATGAAGAAAATAAAATATTTTGCAATAATCGCAGCATCCATATTCGCTTTAACATCCTGTACGGATATTGTTGAAGTGGACGATCTGAAGGCCAAAGAAAACAAACCGTCAACAGGTGCTCCAACCGTAAACAAAGTCGTTTTGGCAACAGATGCCGAATTTCCTATTGACGGGGCAAATTTCGAACAAGTAGTACGAATTGAAGGAACAAATCTCGGAGACATCACTTCACTGAAATTCAATGACATTGAAGTGGATAACAAGGAGATCTATTCTACCTACGATATGCTTCTTGCACCTATTCCCCGTGCACTTCCTAAAGAAGTGTCAAACACGATTTATATCACAACCAAACATGGAGAACTTAGTATTCCTTTTGTTGTTTCCATCCCTGATTTAACCATCAACGGACTCAAGAATGAATTCACCCAACCGGGAGATACGACAGTTATTACAGGCGACAATTTCGACCTTTACGGCATTACCATCGAAGAAGCGATTGTCAATCTGGGTAACCTACCGGTTAATGTAATCGATGCAACCCGTACAGAACTGACAATAGAAATCCCGGCAAATGCCACTCCCAAATCAACCCTTACCATAAAAGGAGCAAACATGGATGAAGCATACAAACTCACATACATGGATCCGGGAGTATCTCAGCTTTTCGACTTCAACAATTGGCCGGGAGCCGGTGCTTTTACGCATTCCAGTCAATTCCCTGATGCCCCGAAAGATTTCCTATGCGACGGCACATTAGAAGGACAACCGGAACCATTAGTAGAAGGAGGAAAATATATCCGCTTCAATAATTCCGTGAAAGCTTGGGGATGGATGGTTATGTGGGCCGGATATATCACCGTACCGGCAGAAGTAGCCGCAGATCCTTCCTCTTACGATTTAAGATTTGAGATTTGTACTGGAGCTAAATTCCCGATTTCAACCCAAGCACGTATCATTTTAGGAGATTATGGATGGTATCCTTCCAAAGGCGGACTTCCAGTCAACACCTATGGCGGATGGCAAACAGTACGAATCAGTGCCGATACGGAAGCATTATTACCTAACCCTATCGATCCTAGTACCAATACTGCTTTCAAAATCATATTTTCACCCGAATCTGCTCAAGATTTCGACTTAAGTATGTGTAATTTCAGATTTGTTCATAAGTAAAAATAAAAAGGGAACGCCTTTGTTTCAGCGTTCCCTCACCAACAAAAATGATTCGATTTATGCTAAAAGATTTATTTTCATTAGTTACAATTGTAGCACTTCTATTTTCATCCTGTTCTAAATCAGAAGAAGAAGAAAATGGTGATGACCCCCAACCCACCAAACAGACGGCTTATTTCGGAGTGAATCTGTCAGGAGCTGAATTTGGAAATGTATATCCGGGGGTAGATGGTACACACTATGGTTATCCAACAGAAAAAGACCTGGACTATTTCAAAGCCAAAGGCCTCTATCTGGTACGTCTTCCATTCCGTTGGGAACGCATACAACCCACAATGAATGGAGAACTAAATGCAACAGAGTTGGCAAAAATGAAAAAATTCGTCAAAGCTGCTGAAGATAGAAACATGCAGATACTCTTGGATATGCATAACTTTGGAAGATATTGCGTATATTGCGACGGACAAAGTTCGCAAAACAATCAGTATGCAATCATTGGTAATGCACGGTGCACTGTTGATAATTTCTGCGACGTATGGAAAAAACTGGCAAAAGAGTTTAAGGATTACAAGAATATCTGGGGATATGATATAATGAATGAACCTTATGAGATGCTCGCATCAACTCCATGGGTGAACATAGCCCAAGCCTGCATTAACGCTATCCGTACAGTAGATACTAAAACAACCATCATTGTCAGTGGAGATGAATTCAGCTCCGCCAGACGATGGAAGGAATGTAGCGACAACCTGAAAACTCTGACAGACCCAAGTAACAACCTGATATTCCAGGCTCATATCTATTTCGATTCGGATTCTTCCGGAAACTATGATAAAGGATATGATGAAGATGGAGCAACCATTCAAACAGGAGTAGCACGTTTGAAACCTTTCGTTGACTGGTTGAAAGAAAACAACAAACGCGGATTTGTCGGAGAATATGGGGTACCTGATACCGATGGCCGATGGTTAGATATTCTTGACTCAGCCCTCAAATATCTACAAGAAAATGGAGTGAACGGAACTTATTGGTCCGCCGGTCCGCGATGGGGCGATTATCCCTTATCTGTCCAACCGACCAACAATTACACTCAGGATCGTCCGCAACTGAATACGCTCCTGAAATATAAAAGTACGCAACAATAACCAGATTTAAATACTGTCCATGAGAACCCGATTCATCACTATCATCACTTTACTTCTATCTACACCAATGGTTATCGCACAGAAATCCATGGATGAGATAGACAGGAAAAGCTTTGCAGCAAAGCCTTCTCCCATAGAGGTAAAAGGTACACAGATGACCGAAACAGGTAATATTCCTCCAATTGGAAATATACCTTCGGAGTTCTCTTTGGACGGAATCTGGCAACTGGCGGAAGGAGGAACAGAAAAAGAACGCCTGCATACCTCCTGGACAGATCAAATACCTGCCCGTGTACCGGGAAGTATTCATACCGCACTAGTAGAAAATAAAATCATACCCGATCCATACATCGGTCAAAATGATTCTATAGCGGAAAAACAATCTTATAAAACATGGTGGATGAAGCGGGAGTTCGAACTAAACTCCCCTTTATCTCACAGCATACTATCTTTTGGCGGAATTGCCAATAAATGTACTGTATGGCTCAACGGAAAGCTCCTAGGAACACACGAAGGAATGTTCGGAGGACCTGATTTCTCAATAGGTAAATATTTAAAGAACAAAAATACGCTCATAGTAAAACTTGAAGCCATTCCTCAAATGTTTTTAGGGAACTGGCCGCCCAACGCAAATGAAAGTTGGAAATATACAGTCGTGTTCAATTGCGTTTACGGATGGCATTATGCACAAATTCCGTCATTGGGAATCTGGCGAAGTGTCCAACTAAAAGAACAAGCCGCCGTAGATATAGACTCACCTTTCGTCGCCACTCGTTCACTCGATGGTCAAATGCGTCTGACGTTTGATTTACACGAACAATCATCTCCATTAAAAGGAGTATTATATGCTGAAGTATCTCCCAAAAACTTCAAAGGAATAAAACAATATTATCGTTTTGACATTAACAGCCGACGTAAACAAGAAACCTTGTCTTTGGACTTTCAAATCAAGGATCCACACCTTTGGTGGCCTAATGACAGAGGAGAACAAGCTCTATATGATCTTAATCTCCGTTTCATTCCACAAAAAGGAAAAACAGCTCATGTAAAAACATCATTCGGCATCCGGACGATTGAGATGAGGCCATTAACCGATGGTGCTAAAGAAGATTATTATAACTGGACATTTGTCATCAACGGGAAACCGATGTTTATAAAAGGAACAGGTTGGTGTACCATGGATGCATTAATGGACTTTTCAAGAAATAAATATGAGCATTTACTTCAGATAGCCAAAAGCCAGCACATACAAATGCTAAGAGCTTGGGGAGGAGGAATGCCCGAGACGGATGACTTCTACGAATTATGCGACAGATACGGAATACTGGTTATGCAAGAATGGCCAACAGCCTGGAATAGCCATAACACGCAGCCGTACTCTCTTTTAAAAGAGACGGTAGAAAGAAATACCAAACGACTCAGAAACCACCCTTCTCTTGTGATGTGGGGAGCAGGAAATGAATCGGACAAGCCATTCGGCCCTGCCATTGACATGATGGGACGACTAAGCATCGAACTCGACGGAACTCGTCCTTTCCATCGCGGGGAAGCTTGGGGAGGCAGCCAACACAATTATAACTGCTGGTGGGATAATGCCCACCTTAATCATAATTTGAATATGACCGCTCCTTTTTGGGGAGAATTTGGGATAGCATCATTGCCTCACATTGAGACAGTACACAAATATTTAGATGGGGAAAAAGAGGTGTGGCCTCCCCGAAGGAGCGGTAACTTCACGCACCACACTCCTATCTTCGGAACAATGGGAGAAATGGGAAAGCTGGTTCAATACTCCGGTTATTTTATGCCGAAAGATTCGCTGGCTTCTTTCATTCTCGGATCACAATTAGCACAAGTAGTGGGAGTGAGACATACACTAGAACGGGCACGTACATTATGGCCTCATACTACGGGAGCACTTTATTATAAGATGAACGACAATTATCCCGGCGTCTCGTGGTCGTGCGTAGATTATTACGGCATCATTAAACCCATTCATTATTTTGTGCAAAAATCTTTTGCTCCGCTAGCGGCAGTTATGTTATTTGACCGTAGCAATCTCTCCAGCCAGGAAGTCAGTCTTCCTGTTTATCTGCTCGATGATTGCCAAGAACTGGACAAAAAACCTTATCAAGTGAAGGTATCTATATACAATGATCAACTAGACACTGTCGCCAACCATACGTTTAATGGCACCGGAGATGAGAATGTTGTAAAAAAACTAGGAGAAATCTATTTAAACAGAGAGCAAACCAAATCTACCATGTTGTTCTTTGTATTGGATATAGTGAAAAATAACCGGAGTATCTACCGGAATTACTACTTCACCAATTATGAAGTGCGCCCGGGCTCCATCTTATCAATGCCCCAGACAACCATAAAGACGGAACGTAGGGGCAATGCAGTGATTCTGACAAATACAGGAAAATATCCTGCCATCGGAGTACACATAGAAGTACCGGAGAAAATGGATCAACTCATCGTTTCAGAGAACTATATATGGCTTAATCCACAGGAATCAAAAAAACTAAAAATAAACTTGGAATCTCCAGTGATTGTAAAAGGCTGGAACCTCCAATAACCCTATTAAACAGAACATTATGAAAAAAGTTTTTATTTCGGCTTTTCTACTACTAAGCTTACTTACTCTAAATGGATGTAAAAGCAATCAACCTCCAGTAAAAGAGACAGGTGAACCTTACGGTGTCAACCTCGCATGTGCCGACTTCGGTTCATCTTTTCCCGGAGAATATAATAAAGACTATACTTATCCGACAGATCAGGACCTCGAATATTGGCACAAAAAAGGTCTGAAACTTATCAGGTTGCCATTTAAATGGGAACGGTTGCAACTGGATCTGAAAGGCCCGCTGAACCAACATGACCTCAATAAAATGAAAGAACTGGTCAGAGCTGCAGAAAAGCGGGATATGGTCGTACTTCTTGATTTGCATAATTATTGTCGCCGTTACATGAATAACGAACACACCCTTATCGGAAGTAACGGATTAACAATAGAAGATCTGGCCTCTTTCTGGCAAGCTATCGCTAAAGAATTCTCGACTTTCAAAAATATATACGGCTACGGGCTGATGAATGAACCACACGATCTGGCTCCCGGAACTAATTGGTTCGACATGGCGCAAGCATCCATCAATGCCATTCGACAGGTCGATACCAACACCCTTATCATGGTAGGCGGCAATGACTGGTCATCGGCAGAACGCTGGATTGAGCAAAGCGATACACTCAAATTCTTAAAAGACCCTGCTAATAATCTCGCTTTTGAAGCGCATGTATATTTTGACAAAGATGCATCCGGTACTTATAAATATTCCTATGAAGAAGAGGGATGTTATCCGGAAAAAGGTATCGACCGGGTAAAACCTTTTGTCGAATGGATCAAACAAAATAATTTCCATGGCTTTATCGGAGAATATGGAATTCCCGACAATGATCCCCGTTGGAATGAAACTCTTGATTTGTTCCTGCACTATTTACAAGAGAGCGGAATCAACGGCACCTATTGGGCAGCAGGTCCGTGGTGGGATACCTATTTCATGGCAATCACCCCTAAAGAGGGAAAAGACAGGCCGCAAATGCCCATAGTTGAGAAATATACGCATACTTTAAAGAAATAGAATCATGCTCAAACGACTCTCCATCTGCTACGTTTTATTCATTCTTTGTACAACCTGTGTTTCTGCTCAAGAAGACCGGTGGACAGGAAGTGCCACGAATCTATCAAAAGGCAACTTACGGGTAAATTCGTCCGGTCGCTACCTGGAATACACGGATGGAACTCCTTTTCTTTATCTGGGAGATACAGCTTGGGAACTCATCAGCCGTTTAAACGACAAAGAGACAGAACGATATCTGGAGAATCGCAGAGAAAAGGGATTTACCGTCATACAAACTGTAATTCTGGATGAATTAGACGGCATTAACACCTCCTCCAACGGAGTCCCCCAATTAATCGACGGTAATATCGACCAACCTTCCCCCGAGTATTTCGCCCGTGTAGACAAAGTAATTTCTCTGGCTGCGGCCAAAGGTTTATATATAGCATTGCTACCAACCTGGGGCGATAAAGTAGACAAACAATGGGGAAAAGGACCGGAAATCTTCACCCCGGAGAATGCGTATAGATACGGCAAGTGGTTAGGAGAACGCTATATGAATATGCCCAACCTGATATGGGTAATAGGAGGTGACCGGAGTGGAGGCGGAAAAAACCTATCCATCTGGAACGCATTGGCAACCGGCATTAAAAGTATAGACCAAAATCATTTGATGACCTATCATCCGCAGGGTGAACACTCATCCTCATACTGGTTTCACGACGCTCCATGGTTGGACTTCAATATGTGTCAGTCCGGACATGCTCAACAGGATTTCGCCATCTATCAACGCATACTTCTACCCGACTTAAATAGGAAGCCACACAAACCATGTATGGATGGAGAACCCCGATATGAGAATATTCCGATCAATTTTAAAAAAGAGAACGGAAGATTCGGAGAGGATGACGTCCGCCATACACTCTACCAAAGCATGTTCAGTGGAGCCTGTGGCTATACATATGGTTGTAATGATATATGGCAAATGTTCGACACCGGACGCGAATCTAAATGTGATGCCGATACTCCATGGCATCAGGCTATGGACAAACAAGGAGCATGGGATTTAATTCACTTTCGCAGATTATGGGAGAAATTTGATTTTACTCAAGGGAAGAGCCAACAAAGCATTTTTGGCAATGCCTCTTTAGAAAAGACAAACTACCCCGTAGCCTTCGGCAACAAAGACTATATACTGGTATATCTTCCGCAAGGTGGGAAAAGAACCATCTATCTGCCTCCCATGAGTAGTCCCAAACAGACTTTAAAATGGATGAATCCCCGTAACGGACAAACCACATTCTACCAGTATACGACAACAGATACGATTTCCATATCCTCGCCTACAGAAGGAAAAGGAAATGACTGGGTTCTAATAATCGAATAACCAACTGATAAAAAATAACTATAGAATATGAAAAGTAACAGATTAGAAGAGCTGACACAGCACTATGAAGCTCTTATCACCCGGAAAAATGAGATATGCAATAACAATAACGGTATATACAGACGTTATCACTACCCTGTGTTAACAGCAGAACATGCACCATTAATCTGGAAGTATGATTTTGATGAGAAACAGAATCCATTCATGGAAGAGCGGATTGGCATCAACGCGGTAATGAATACAGGAGCAATCAAAATCAATCATAAATATTACCTTGTGGCACGTGTCGAGGGAGCAGACCGAAAGTCATTCTTCGCAGTAGCGGAAAGCGACAGCCCGGTAGACGGGTTCCGCTTTTGGGATTATCCGATAGAAATGCCGGAAACAGATGTTCCCGACACCAATATGTACGACATGCGCCTGACCGCACATGAAGACGGATGGATCTACGGCATTTTCTGTGCGGAACGTAAAGATACAAACGCTCCGGCAGGTGATTTATCGTCAGCAGTGGCCGTAGCAGGTATTGCACGAACAAAGGACCTGAAAACATGGCAACGTTTACCGGACCTGAAATCTCCAAGCCAGCAACGAAACGTTGTGCTTCATCCGGAATTCGTTAACGGGAAATACGCTTTATATACCCGCCCCCAAGATGGCTTTATCGACGCTGGTAATGGAGGAGGCATTGGCTGGGCACTCATAGACGACATCTGTCATGCCGAAATAAAAGAAGAAAAGATCATCAATAAACGGTTTTATCATACGATCAAGGAGGTAAAAAACGGAGAAGGGCCACACCCCATAAAAACCCCACAAGGATGGTTACATTTGGCACATGGAGTAAGAGGATGCGCAGCCGGACTACGCTATGTATTATACCTATATATGACTTCCTTAGAAGATCCGACACAGATTATAGCCGAACCTGCAGGTTATTTCATGGCTCCCATAGGAGAAGAAAGAATCGGTGATGTATCGAATGTATTATTCTCAAATGGATGGATTGAAGATGACAACGGAAAAGTTTATATCTATTATGCGTCTTCCGACACCCGTCTTCATGTAGCCGAATCAACAGTAAGTCAGCTTGTAGATTATTGTCTGCACACGCCGGCAGACGGTTTTCGTTCCATAGAATCCGTGAAACAGATCATTACTATGGTAAATCATAATAAGCAATACCTGAAACAATAAACGCACCACCATGGAAAACATAAAACTAAAAGAAAAAATCGGGTATGGATTAGGAGATGCAGCTTCTTCCATGTTCTGGAAGTTATTCACCATGTATCTATTATTCTTCTATACAGACGTGGTAGGTATCTCCTCGGCCGTTGTAGGAACAATGTTTCTCATCACGCGTATCTGGGATACTTTCCTTGACCCGTTTGTCGGAATATTAGGTGACCGGACCAGTTCCCGATGGGGAAAATTCCGTCCTTACCTATTATGGGTGGCAATACCATTCGGTATCTGTGGCATACTAACCTTCTCTTCTTTCGGAGATAACATGACCACCAAAATAATATTTGCCTACGCCACATACACTCTTATGATGATGGTATATTCCTTAATCAATGTGCCATACGCATCTCTATTAGGAGTAATGTCTGCCAATCCTCAAGTACGCACAGAGTTTTCCTCTTACCGTATGACATTTGCGTTTGGGGGAAGTATTCTGGTATTATTCCTCATTGAGCCGCTGGTCGATATATTCAGTAAGATGAAGATAACAGAGAGCCTACCCGACATTGCTTTCGGCTGGCAGATGGCCGCAGTCGTATTCGCCATTATGGCCAGCGGCATGTTCCTGTTAACGTTTCTATGGACCAAAGAAAGAGTGCAGCCTATAAAGGAAGAAAAAGGATCACTCAAAGAAGACCTGAAAGATTTAGGTAAAAACAAACCTTGGTGGATACTTTTATGCGCAGGAATCATGGCATTAGTTTTCAATTCTCTCCGTGACGGTTCCGCTGTATTCTATTTTAAATATTATGTAGATGGTTCCGACACATTCTCCTTCTCATTCATGAACAGTGCCATCACACTTATTACTATTTACCTAGTATTAGGACAAGCAGCCAATATTCTCGGAATCATGTTCGTACCATCCCTCACCAAGAGAATCGGTAAAAAGAAAACGTACTTCATGGCTATGGTTTGCGCCACCATTTTAAGTGTGTTATTCTACTTTCTTCCCAAAGATTTTATTTGGGGAATTTTATGCTTACAGATCTTAATAAGTATCTGTGCCGGTATTATCTCCCCCTTGTTATGGTCTATGTATGCAGATATATCGGACTACTCCGAATGGAAAACCGGAAGACGGGCAACCGGTCTGATATTTTCTTCTTCATCCATGTCTCAAAAGTTCGGATGGACTATCGGAGGTGCTTTGACCGGATGGTTACTGGCTTATTTCGGTTTCAAAGCAAACGTGATTCAATCTGATTTTGCCCAAACCGGCATTTGTATGATGATGAGTATTTTCCCGGCCATTGCTACCATGCTATCAGCATTCTTCATTTCACGTTATCCGCTAAATGAAAAAAGATTATATGAGATATCAACGGAACTCGAAGAAAGAAGAAAAAAATAAATTCATCACTAATCAACGAATCAATATGGCTCATATTCCAATTCGATCCTATTTGTATTTACTACTTGGTACAGCCCTATTCTCATGTACGCCTCAAGAGCTAAAAACGCCATTTGAATTAAAATGTGAGAATATACCCGTTCCTATAGGAGTGGATACTCAAACTCCCAGACTTTCCTGGAAACTTCCGCTGCTAGAGGAAGATAGTATTAACAAAGTTGAAATATGGCTATCAACAGACAGTGCCCAATTATCAGATTGTCAATCCGTTTATTGGAACAAATCCATCATAGGAGCTCCTATAAGAGCCTCCTATGATGGACAACCATTAGATTCATATACGACTTATTATTGGAAAATAGGCTATCAAACCTCCTCCAAACAGAAAACTACATTTTCCCCCATATCCTCCTTCACAACAGGCTGTTTATCAACCAATGACTGGAAAGGGAAATGGATTACTGACGAACATGACATCACATACCGCCCGGCACCCTATTATAGAAAGAGTTTCCAATTAAACAAAACAGTCGAACAGGCCTTACTTACTATTGCATCGGCAGGCCTGCATGAACTTTCTATCAACGGAAAACGGACAGGAAATCATTTCCTAGACCCTATGTATACACATTTCGACAAACGCATATTATCAGTCACTCATGATGTTACATCATCACTGTCTATGGGTGAGAACGTTATGGGAGTACAGCTAGGGAACGGATGGTATAATCATCAATCCACAGCAGTATGGTTTTTCGACAAGGCTTCATGGAGAAACCGTCCTAAATTCACTGCACAACTGCATCTGCGTTACACAGACGGCACAACAGAATATCTGGGTACTGACTCAACCTGGCAAACAACTGACAGCCCAATTATTTTCAACAGCATCTATACAGCCGAACATTATGATGCACAAAAAGAATTAACAGGTTGGGACTCACCCGGATTCAATGCTACCGAATGGCATCATGCACAAGAAACCGAATCACCTACGGAAACAATCAAATCACAAGTTATGCATCCGATTCGTGAAACAGCCCGCTATACAGCAACTCAATGTAAAAAAATAAATGACAGCTGCTACGTCTACCATTTCCCCAAAAACATTGCAGGTGTCACCGAACTAAATGTGAAAGGGAAAAAAGGAACAATATTGCGCCTGAAACATGGAGAACTTTTAGACAAAAACGGCAGGGTAAACATGGCAAATATAGATTATCACTACCGGCCGACAGACGACAGCGATCCTTTTCAGACAGACATCGTCATCCTTAGCGGAAAAGAAGACAGCTTCATGCCCAAGTTCAACTACAAAGGTTTTCAGTTTGTAGAAATCTCGTCATCCGCTCCCATCGAACTATCCGGTGAGAATCTCATTGCTGTCGAAATGCACAGTGATGTTCCGGCAATCGGCTACTGGTCTTCATCATCCGACCTGCTAAATAAAATATGGGAAGCTACCAACAGTTCCTACTTAGCCAACCTGTTCGGTTATCCGACCGACTGCCCTCAACGGGAAAAGAATGGTTGGACGGGAGATGCGCATATCACCATTGAAACAGGATTATACAATTTCGACGGCATCTCCGTATATGAAAAATGGATGAACGATTTCTGCGATGAGCAAAAAGACAACGGAGTGCTCCCGTGTATCATTCCAACTTCTGTATGGGGATATGACTGGGCCAACGGGGTTGACTGGACAAGTGCCGTCGCCATTATCCCTTGGGAGATTTATCGCTTCTACGGAGACACCACACTACTCCGCCGTATGTATGAACCAATCAAGAAATATGTTTCGTATATAGAATCCATATCACCAGAATATCTTACAGATTGGGGATTGGGAGATTGGGTGCCTGTACGCTCAAAAAGCAATATCACCCTGACCTCTTCGATCTATTACTATACGGATGTCCATATTTTGGCAAAAGCAGCACTACTTTTCGGATATCCAGAAGATGCATCCTATTATAACACATTAGCCCAGAACATAAAGAATGCCATCAACACTCGTTTTCTCAATCCGGAAACTGGAATATACGCAGAAGGAACACAAACCGAACTGGCCATGCCGCTATATTGGGGGATCGTTCCGGAAAAAGATAAAAAGAAGGTAGCTGCCAGACTTCATCAGCTAGTGGAAAAAGACAATTATCATCTGGATGTCGGTTTATTGGGCAGTAAGGCACTACTCTCCGCCCTGTCAGATAACGGATATGCAGAAACTGCTTACAAAGTCGCATCACAAGACACCTATCCTTCCTGGGGGTACTGGATCAAACAGGGTGCTACAACTCTACACGAAAACTGGCGGACAGATGTCGTTATCGACAACTCATATAACCATATTATGTTCGGAGAAATAGGAGCATGGCTATACAAAGGACTGGGAGGGATTCAAATCGATGAAAAGCATCCCGGATTCAGACATATCCTGCTAAAACCTTTCTTTCCGGCAGATATGAATGAACTTACCATACGCTATAATACTCCTTATGGGTGGTTAAATATCAACTGGATTCGTCAAACTAATGACTGTATCCGTTATACAATCGATATCCCAGCAGGAACTTCTGCAACATTTGTTCCTTTTACAATGCAGGAATCCCAAAAATCGATAACTTTACAGGCCGGAAAACATTCACTTGAACTTGATTTCACACAACTATTAATCAATCAGCAATAATTATGTACAAAAGAATCATCTTATTTACATTCATTTGCCTGCTTGCTTTAGCAGGAGTAGCTCAAAATAAAGATACTTATACCATTTTATTATCCGGAGCATCTTTTGCCGAACCTAACAATAAGTGGTTTGAAATGGGATGTCGTGCCCTTCACGCCATTCCTATCAATCGTGCCATAAGTGCAGAATCCATAGCCCACACAGCCAATAAAATGCTGGACGGCACCCTCTATACTCCGGAAGAGTTTGACGACATTGATGTCTTCGTCCTAATGCAAGTACATGAAAAAGACGTATATAACGAAGCAAACTTAAAAGAGAACTACAAAGATTATAAAACTCCTTTTGACGCTTCCGACTATGCCGTTTGCTACGATTATGTCATCAAGCGTTACATATCAGACTGCTATAACCAGAAATACAATCCCAAATCCAAATACTACAATACTCCTTACGGAAAACCGGCCTCCATTGTCTTATGTACTCATTGGCATGACAGCCGTCCGATATTCAACACTTCGGTCCGGAAACTGGCAGAGAAATGGGGATTTCCGGTAGTGGAGTTCGACAAATACATCGGATTTTCCAAAAACCGGAAACATCCGGTTACAGGCAAACAATATAGCCTAATCTACACAGGAGACTCACAAACAACTCACGGAGAAGTATTCGGATGGCATCCACCTCACGGAGAGCACTCATTCATCCAGCAACGCATGGCTGCCATTTTTGCAGATACACTCCGCAAAATACTGCTCCCAAAAGAATACATTAATGAATAATCATTAAATACCCGTATGATGAAAAGATTTTTATTATTTACATATTGTTTGCTATTTGCTGTATCACAGATGATTGCACAGCTTTCCATGCCTTCTTTCTTTTCAGATCACATGGTACTGCAACGTGAGAAACCAATTCGTATATGGGGAACGGCCAATTCCGGCGAGAAAATCAGTGTAACATTAGGAGATATCAAGAAGAGTATCCGGGCAGATAAAAACGGAAAATGGTTGGTCAGCCTACCTCCCATGCAAGCAGGCGGACCATATACGCTGACTGTAAAGAGCCCAGAACAATCCTTATCCTTTTCTGATATCCTAATCGGTGAAGTATGGATTTGCAGCGGACAGTCGAATATGGAGTTTCGCTTACGTAGCGCTAACCATGCCGTCGAAGAAATTGCAGCAGCCAATTATCCTCAAATCCGTTCTTTCAATGTCATACAAGAAATGAGACATACTCCCAAAAACAACTTGAAAGGCAAATGGGAAGTATGTTCCCCCACATCCGCTTCTGACTTTTCGGCTGTCGGTTATTTCTTTGCACGTGAATTATACCAGAAACTCAATATTCCTATCGGATTCATTAACTCGTCGTGGGGTGGCACGGATATTGAGACTTGGATTAGCATGGAAGTTATGGATCATTTCCCAAAATATGAGAAGTCATTGTCCCGTATGCGTTCTCCAGAATTTGAAGAATATATCAAACGCAGTGACAAAGTTAAAACAGAGTTTGAACAAGCCATCCTTAATGAGCCGGGAGAAACTGAAAAATGGTATTCAGAAGATACTTCTACAGAAAACTGGAAGAAGCATGCCGTCCCATCTTTATGGTCTAATGAAGAATTATCTGCCATAGACGGTGTTGTATGGTTTACTTATCAGTTCTCCATACCGGCCAACTGCCTGAACCAGGATGCGGAATTAAGTCTTGGCACCATTGACGATGATGACATTACATGGGTTAACGGACATGAAGTTGGACGTACAGTAGGTTATGATTTGAAACGTCTATACAAAATACCTGCAAAGATATTAAAAGAGCAAAATACCATCACTATCAAAATATCCGACTATCGCGGAGGAGGCGGGCTGTATGGTACTAAAGATGAAGTATACTTGAAAATCAACAACCGGATTTTCCCTTTATGTGATGACTGGAAATACAAAGTAGCCGTATCAAACGCCCAATATGATTACGTAGAATATGGTCCCAACTCTTTTCCCTCTTTACTCTTCAACGCAATGATCAATCCGCTGATCGGCTTGGGTATGAGAGGAGTGATCTGGTATCAGGGAGAAAACAATGCCGGTCGTGCCAATGAATATATCGATCTATTCCCTGCTTTAATCAAAGACTGGAGAAACAGATGGGATTGCGAATTCCCATTCTATTGGGTTCAGCTGGCAAACTTTATGGCTCCTGCCAGACAGCCTTCCGAAAGCCATTGGGCAAATCTAAGAGATGCACAGTCAAAGACACTGGCCTTGCCATATACAGGACAAGCTGTCATTATAGATATCGGTGAGGAAAAGGATATACATCCCCGCAATAAGCAGGATGTAGGTAAACGGCTTGCTTTACATGCACTTCGCAATGACTATGGATATGACTCCATCGTCTGTACAGGTCCGGTATTCAAGTCAGTAAAAAGAATCGGGAATACGCTGGAAGTTACTTTTGACTCTTGTGCCGGAGAACTAATAGCCCGTAATAAATACGGTTACTTATCAGGATTCGCCATTGCCGGCACAGATGGTAAATACCAATGGGCACAAGCTAAAATAGAAAATAATAAAGTAATAGTATGGAATACGGAAATACAACAACCGGTTTCCGTACGATATGCCTGGGGGGATAACCCGGATGATGCAAACTTATACAATTCAGTGAATCTGCCGGCTTCCCCGTTCGAAGGACACATCAGCCAATAAACAATATACCAAAAAACAAAAAGAAAATACCGGTAATGAATGTATGACCATCATTTCCGGTATTTTCCTATTTACAACCCACTGCTTAATCCTCCTGACACGATATTTTCTCTTTCAGGCGCGTTGTAATTTAAAGATTATCACGTATCTTTGCCTCCTCAAATCATAAATACGAGATATGGCTATTACAATCAAGAAAGTCTCCACAAAGAGAGAGCTTAAGAAATTTATCCGTTTCAATTACAGAATGTACAAGGGCAACCCTTACTCTGTGCCCGACCTCTATGACGACATGCTCAACACCTTCAACAAGAAGAAAAACGCAGCATTCGAATTCTGTGAAGCAGATTATTTCCTCGCATACCGGGACGATAAAATAGTAGGACGTGTAGCTGCAATTATCAATAATCAAGCGAACGAAAAGTGGGAAAGTAAGAACGTTCGTTTCGGATGGATAGACTTTATCGACGATCCCGAAGTGTCGTCCGCACTCATCAAAGCAGTGGAAGACTGGGGAAAAGAACGGGGCATGACTCATATTGCCGGCCCTCTCGGATTTACCGATTTCGATGCGGAAGGAATGCTGATCGAAGGATTCGATCAACTTAGCACCATGGCCACTATCTACAACTACCCGTACTATCCGGTACACATGGAAAAGTTGGGCTTCGAGAAAGACGCCGACTGGGTGGAATACAAAATCTACATACCGGATGCCATTCCCGACAAACATAAGCGTATCTCCGAACTAATCCAACGAAAATACAACCTCAAGATAAAAAAATACTCCTCCGGAAGAAAAATAGCCAAAGACTACGGACAGAAGATTTTCGAACTGATGAATGAAGCATACAGCCCACTCTACGGCTATTCTCCATTGACACAGCGACAGATCGACCAGTACGTAAAAATGTATCTGCCGATCCTCGACTTACGGATGGTTACCCTTATCACTGACGCCAACGATGAACTGGTCTGCGTAGGCATCTCCATGCCCTCACTGGCCGAGGCTTTACAGAAATCAAACGGACGTTTGTTGCCGCTCGGGTGGTTCTATCTATTAAAGGCACTATTCATGAAACGCCGTGCCAAAATGCTTGATCTACTACTCGTTGCAGTGAAGCCGGAATATCAGAATAAAGGTGTTAACGCTTTGTTATTTTCCGATTTAATTCCAGTTTATCAAAAATTAGGTTTTATATTTGCAGAAAGCAATCCCGAACTGGAATTGAACGGTAAAGTTCAGGCACAATGGGATTACTTTGAGACTCAACAACATAAGCGCCGCCGTGCGTTCATCAAAGAGATAAAATAAAAAACAGCTATGGAAGAGAACGAATTGATACCTGTAGACAACAACAATGCAGTAGAGTACACTGACGACAACATCCGCCACTTGAGTGACATGGAACATGTACGCACACGCCCCGGTATGTATATCGGAAGGCTGGGCGACGGTGCACATGCCGAAGATGGAATCTATGTCCTCCTGAAAGAAGTAATTGACAACAGTATTGACGAGTTCAAAATGCAAGCCGGTAAGAAAATCGAGATTACCGTTGAAGAAAACCTTCGTGTCAGTGTACGCGACTACGGACGAGGCATCCCGCAAGGAAAACTCATCGAGGCCGTCAGCATGCTGAATACCGGTGGTAAATACGACAGCAAGGCATTTAAGAAAAGTGTCGGACTGAATGGTGTCGGTGTGAAAGCCGTCAACGCTTTAAGCTCCCGTTTCGAGGTACGCAGTTACCGCGACGGCAAAGTGCGTATCGCCACTTTCTCAAAAGGTAACCTGCTGACCGATGAGACTCAAAGCACCGAAGAAGAAAACGGAACTTACATCTTCTTCGAACCGGATAATACACTATTCCTGAATTACTGTTTCAAGCCCGAATTTATTGAGACAATGCTACGCAACTACACGTATCTCAATACGGGGCTTGCTATCATCTATAACGGACACCGTATCTTATCGCGCAACGGTCTGGTAGACCTTTTGAACGACAACATGACGGCAACCGGACTTTACCCGATCATCCATCTGAAAGGGGAAGATATCGAAATCGCTTTCACACATACAGGGCAGTACGGAGAAGAATATTATTCTTTCGTCAACGGTCAGCATACTACCCAGGGTGGTACGCATCAAAGTGCTTTCAAAGAACATATTGCCCGCACCATCAAAGAGTTCTTCAACAAGAACATGGACTACACCGATATCCGTAACGGATTGGTTGCTGCCATTGCCGTCAATGTGGAAGAACCGATCTTCGAAAGTCAGACGAAGACCAAACTAGGTTCTACCAATATGGTTCCCGGTGGCGTAACGGTCAACAAGTATGTAGGCGACTTTATCAAACAGGAAGTGGACAACTTCCTGCACAAGAATGCGGACGTAGCCGAAGCAATACAACAAAAGATACAAGAATCCGAGAAGGAGCGTAAAGCCATTGCAGGGGTAACGAAACTTGCCCGTGAACGTGCCAAGAAAGCCAACCTGCACAACCGCAAACTGCGTGACTGCCGCGTCCACCTCAACGACCCGAAAGGCAAAGGACTGGAAGAAGACTCCTGTATCTTTATCACCGAGGGAGACTCTGCAAGCGGTTCCATCACCAAAAGTCGTGATGTCAACACCCAAGCAGTATTCAGTCTCCGTGGTAAACCGTTGAACTCTTTCGGACTGACCAAAAAGGTGGTTTACGAGAACGAGGAATTCAACCTGCTTCAAGCAGCCCTGAATATAGAAGATGGCATTGAAGGATTACGCTACAACAAAGTAATCGTAGCAACCGATGCCGATGTGGACGGTATGCACATCCGCCTGTTGCTGATTACTTTCTTCCTGCAATTCTTCCCTGATCTCATCAAGAAAGGGCACGTATATATCCTGCAAACGCCTTTGTTCCGTGTACGCAACAAGAAAAAGACAAATTACTGCTACAGCGAGGAAGAACGTATCAATGCCATTAATGAACTAGGACCGAATCCGGAGATCACCCGATTTAAAGGTTTGGGAGAAATCTCACCGGATGAGTTCAAACATTTCATCGGTAAAGATATGCGTCTGGAGCAGGTGACACTGCGCAAAACGGACGCGGTAAAAGAACTACTCGAATTCTACATGGGCAAAAATACCATGGAACGACAGAACTTTATTATAGACAATCTGGTTATAGAAGAAGACTTGGCATCATGAGAAAAGCAATATTCCCGGGTACTTTCGACCCTTTCACCATCGGACATTACTCGGTAGTGGAACGTGCACTTACCTTTATGGACGAAATCGTGATAGGAATCGGTATCAATGAGAACAAGAATACCTACTTCCCCATTGAGAAAAGAGAAGAAATGATTCGGGAACTTTATAAAGACGAACCTCGTATCCAAGTGATGTCCTACGATTGTCTGACAATTGATTTTGCACAAGAAGTAGGAGCCAGATTCATTGTTCGCGGTATTCGTACGGTGAAGGATTTCGAGTATGAAGAGACCATTGCAGACATTAACCGCAAACTAGCAGGGATTGAAACCATCCTACTCTTCACAGAACCGGAACTGACTTGCGTCAGTTCGACAATTGTACGCGAGTTATTAACTTATAATAAAGATATCAGCCAGTTTATTCCCAAAGGAATGAAAATGAGTGAATAAAACTCGTTAGGGAATAGGCGGTGAGTCAGAAAAGATGATGAAGAAACTAACGATTATACTATCCGTTTGCTTGTGGGCAGTTGCCGCACAAGCCCAGAACTTCGGTTCCGAAGCCATGCGAAAGCTACAAATGGCAGAGTTTGCAATCTCCAATTTCTATGTGGACAAAGTAGATGAAGACAAGTTAGTAGAAGAAGCCATCATCAAGATGCTGGCACAACTCGACCCACATTCTACTTATTCGGACGCAGAAGAAGTGAAGAAGATGAACGAACCACTTCAAGGTAACTTCGAGGGTATCGGAGTGCAATTCCAGATGATAGAAGACACCCTGTTGGTGGTGCAACCTGTCAGCAACGGTCCTTCCGAGAAAGTCGGTATCCTTGCCGGTGACCGTATCATTGCGGTGAACGACAGCGCTATTGCCGGAGTGAAAATGAGTACGGAAGATATCATGAAGCGTCTTCGTGGCCCGAAAGGTTCGAAAGTCAACTTGACAATTGTTCGTCGTGGCGTAAAGGACCCTCTATTGTTTACAGTGAAAAGAGATAAGATACCTATCCTTAGTCTTGATGCTTCTTATATGATTCAACCTAAAACGGGTTATATCCGCATCAACCGCTTTGGAGCAACAACTGCTGAAGAGTTCAAGAAAGCAATGATAGACCTTCAGAAGCAAGGTATGAAAGATATGATTCTTGACCTGCAAGGAAACGGAGGTGGTTATCTCAATGCAGCCATTGACCTTGCTAACGAATTCCTGGGACAAAAGGAACTGATTGTATATACCGAAGGTCGGACTGCCAAACGTAGTGATTTCTATGCAAAAGGTAATGGAGACTTCCGTAATGGTCGCCTCATTATATTAGTAGACGAGTATACAGCTTCCGCCAGCGAAATTGTCAGCGGTGCAGTACAGGACTGGGACAGAGGAATTATTGTAGGCCGCCGTTCTTTCGGTAAAGGACTGGTGCAACGTCCTATTGACTTGCCGGACGGTTCCATGATTCGTTTGACTATCGCCCGTTATTATACCCCGTCAGGGCGCTCGATCCAGAAACCATACGACAGCACTGTCGATTACAATAAAGACCTGATAGAGCGTTTCAACCACGGTGAACTGATGAATGCCGACAGCATCCATTTCCCGGATTCACTGAAAGTACAAACCAAGAAACTCGGACGTACCGTTTATGGTGGAGGTGGTATCATGCCTGATTATTTCGTGCCTATCGACACGACTCTTTATACGGATTATCACCGTAATCTGGTAGCTAAAGGAGCCGTGATTAAATTCACCATGCAGTTTATTGAAGGACACCGGAAAGAGTTGGCAAACAAATACAAGAAGTTCGAATCATTTGATGAGAAGTTCGTAGTCGATGATGATATGCTCGCCACTTTAAAGGAAATCGGAGAGAAAGAAGGGGTGAAGTTCAATGAAGAACAATATCAGAAATCACTTCCTCTTATCAAAACCCAGCTCAAAGCACTGATAGCCCGTGACCTTTGGGATATGAACGAATATTTCCGGGTAATGAATACCACGAATGAAAGTATACAAAAAGCTTTGGAAATACTGAATTCGGACGAGTATCAGAAGAAACTAAAATAGGGTATTCAATAAACAATCATAAGACATCGTCCTTCAGTTCGGTGGACACATATACTTATCGTAGTGGACATATAGATACACAATGGTGAGTATATATATCCACCGCGCTGTATCTATATGTCCACTAAACACTGTATATTAACCTGTTAATTTCATCATTGGGTATACTCGAATGTCACCGTACCGCGAATATCAGAAGAAGAAGCGGCAATGTATGCCTTAAATTTACCAGGTTCTGCCACCCAAGTATGCTGTTTATCATCAAAGAATTGCAATGCTTCCGGTTTAATCGTAAACTTCACTTCTTTTTCTTCATTCGGAAGAAGCTGTACTTTCCGAAAGTCCTTCAACTCTTTTACCGGGCGAAGAACACTACACTCTTCGTCACCAATATATAACTGAACGATCTCTTTCCCTACCATTTCTCCTGTATTCTTAATTTTTACAGTAAGATCAATACTGCCATCAGCATTCATTGTTTTAGCCGATACTGCAGGCTTACTATATTCGAAAGCGGTATAACTCATACCATAGCCAAAAGGAAAGAGCGGTCGAATCTTCTTCGTATCATACCAACGATAACCAACCAAAATATCTTCTTTATATTCCTGACGGATACTATCACCCGGGTAACTAATCTCACCGAAGAAGTGTGCCGGACAATCTTCCAGTTTCACCGGATAAGAAAAAGGTAACTTACCGCTGGGATTCACATCTCCGCTCAACACATCAGCCAGTGCCTCTCCGCCGACAGAGCCTAAATACCACGACTGAATAATAGAGGGTACCTCCCTCACCCAAGGCATTTCCACTGCATTTCCACTAACAATCACTGCTACCAGATTCTTATTTACTTTCAACAGAGCTTCTATCAATTCATTCTGTCCAAAAGGAAGTCCATACGACAGACGGTCACCACCCTCACAATCCTGAAAATGATTCTTATTCAGTCCTCCGACAAAGATCACCAAGTCCGCATTCATTGCTTTTTTCACCGCGTCATTACGTAAAGAATCTACAGTTGTCTGTGGAATAACATCCGCCCGGCCATACATCGGGCGACCGCTTGTATAGCCTTGTGCATAAACCACATTCTCACCAAACTTCGCTTTTATACCCTCCAATGGTGAAACCACCCTCTGAACCTTCAACTCCGAAGAGCCGCCGCCTAACATCAAATTACGGGTAGCATTATCTCCCACAACCAAAATACGTCTATATTTTCCCTGGGGAATAGGTAATAATGCAGGCTGTTTCTTACCTGTCCCATTTTTCAACAAGACAATGCCCTCTGTTGCAACCTCATAAGCTGTACGATAGTGCTCTTCGCTGGTCAGTGCACCGAACGGTTTCCGGCGATTCATCGCTGTACGGAAAATCAGACGTAACACACGTGCGGCCTTATCATTCACTACCTCCATCGGAATCTTACCTTCGCGAACCATTTTCAGATAAGACTTACCCAAATAATAATCATCAAAACCAAATTCCGATTCCGAAGTCAAACCATTTGTGTAAGATCCCATTTCAATGTCCAATCCGTACATGGCAGCTTCATAAGTATCATGTGCAGCTCCCCAGTCCGTGATGACGCATCCGTCGAAGTTCCATTCCCCCTTCAAGATATCATTATTCAACAATTTGTGATGGGTAGCATGGGTTCCACGCACTTTATTATAAGCTCCCATAACAGACCACGTTTTACCTCTTTCTACAGCAGCCTTGAAAGCAGGCAGATATATTTCATACAATGCACGGTCGCTTAGTTGCACATCGATATGTCCCCGCCATAATTCCTGATTGTTCAGTGCGTAATGTTTCACACAGGCGGCTACTCCATTCTTCTGCACTCCCTGAATATAAGGCACACAAAGCTCCGAGGCTAAATAAGGGTCTTCCCCCATATATTCAAAGTTACGTCCGTTGAGCGGGGTACGATAGATATTCACACCCGGTCCCAACAAAACATCCTTTTCACGATAACGGGCTTCTTCACCGATGGCATATCCATATTTCTCTGCCAATAGCGGATTCCAGCTAGCTGCCAGACAGGTCAGTGCAGGAAAAGCAGTGCAACTATCGTTCGTCCATCCGGCATATCCCCAATCATTCCAGTTAATTTCGGCACGCACGCCGTGGGGTCCGTCACTCACCCAAAGTTCAGGGATACCCAAATGGGGACAGCCAGGGGAGCTAAACTTCCCTTGTGCATAACTAAGACGAGTTTTCTCCTCCACAGTCATACGGTTCAGCGCATCCTGTACCCTAACCTCTATCGGTTGTGCATCATCCAGATACACCAGTGTTTGTTTCTTGTCTTGAGCAATCGCCACCATGCCTGTCTGAACAGACAGGAAACATATAGTCAATAAAAATATCTTCATTATTCCAATAATCATTTACAGTTTACAATCTTTTGCCGAGACCTTTACCACGGCTTGCCGAAGCCCTTCCGAAGTAGCTGTCAGCTCCGTTTTTCCCGGTTTCCCGTCATTCTGAATTACAACAAGGCATTTTCCATAAAATGCTTTCCTCTTTTTATCCTTAAAGCGTTCCAACGATACCGGGTTTCCATTGTCCACTCCTGCGATGAAACCATTACCTTTCACTGTGAAATTCACCAAATTATCTGCATTCGGACAAAGATTCCCTTCTTCATCCAGCACCTCTACAGTGACGAAACACAAATCTTTTCCATCAGCAGCCAGAACTGAACGATCAGGAGTCAGGCGAATTTCTGCAGGCTTTCCGGCTGTACGAATTTCCTTTTCTGCTATCACTTCATCCTTTCTGCGTGCAACGACCTTCACCGTTCCCGGTTCAAACTTTACACGCCAAACAACATGCAGGTTATCAGCATCTTTACATTTCACTCCCTGCGACTTTCCATTCACAAACAATTCCACTTCATCAGCCTGATTATAATAGCACCACATATCGATCTCCTGCCCCGGAGTCCAGTTCCAATGCGGGAAAAGATGCAACACTTGTTTATCTGTCCATTCCGACTGATATAGATAGTAGACATCTTTGGGGAAACCTGCCAGATCGATAATACCAAAGAATGAACTACGTGCAGGCCATCCGTAAGGAGTCGGTTCTCCGATATAATCAAATCCTGTCCACACATATTGCCCGCTGATAAAGTCGTTGTCTCTGACTAACTTCAGACTTTCTTCATGAGTGTTTCCCCAAGGCACATGACAGTTCTCATAAGATGAACAGGCAAAAGTAGAATCAGCAAAGGGTTTATCCCAACGCTCGGGCCAGATAAACATCCGGTCACTGGGCATACGGTAGTATCCACGTGTCATCAATGCCGAATTACTTTCAGTAATGATAAAAGGCTTGTCCGGAAAATTAGCCGGAACATGAGGAATATCTTTATTATGATAATTATAGCCAATCACATCCAGTGCACCGGAACGGAATAAATGATTGCCGGAATTCGGTTCATTGCATCCGGCAGTGACAGGACGGGTAGAATCAAGCCCTTTCACAAAGCTTACCAATTTCTTCGTCAGCAAAGAGTTGACACTCTCCTCTCCTTCTTTTGCCAACATTTCAGAAGAATGCCCAAAATTCAGGATCAAATTGGCCTCTTCCAGACTCAATGTATCCGCTTTAGCATCACTCCACTGTTCGAGGACTTCATTACCGATACTCCACATAAAGACAGAAGGGTGATTGCGGTCACGCAAAATAAAGTCATTCAAATCGCGCTCGTGCCATTCATTGAAGTAACGGGCATAATCATGTGCTGTTTTTTTCTTCCGCCACATATCAAAAGCCTCATCCATCACGATAAATCCCATACGATCACAGAGATCAAGCAGTTCGGGTGCGGGAGGATTATGGGAACAACGTATGCCGTTGCATCCCATTTCTTTCAGAATCTGCAATTGCCGTTCAATGGCACGTGTGTTGACAGCTGCCCCCAGACAACCCAGATCATGGTGCATACATACCCCGTTAATCTTGGTTTGCCTACCGTTCAATGTAAATCCTTTCCGGGCATCAAAACTAAATGTACGGATACCGACAGGAGTCGTATACCTATCCATACATTCCTCGTTTCGCATCACCTCGGTAACCAATGTATACAAATAAGGAGTATCAATATCCCACAACTCCGGTTGTTTTACAGTCAATTGCTGGGCGAAAACAGCTTCTCTGCCAGTTTCCGTTTTTCCTGCCGACCGTGTTCCGGCAACTTCTCTGCCTTCAGCATCCTGCAAGGATGAGCAGACCGTGATATTTTCATTTGTATCACTTTCATTCACAATGGTAGTAACAAGATTCAGTACAGCCTCTCCCTTGTCAACCGATGATGTCGTGACATACGTTCCCCAATCGGCTACGTGTATCGGACCAGTCTTGCTTAGCCATACATTCCGGTAAATGCCACAACCCGAATACCAACGTGAATTGGGTTGTTCGGCATTATCCACACGCACAGCCAGCACATTCGGTTCATCCCATTTCAGATAAGGGGTCAGATTATAGCTGAAACTAATATACCCATAAGGACGCACTCCTAACGAAGCACCGTTGATGAATACTTCCGAATTCATATATACTCCGTCAAACTCAATGCGGAAGATCTTTCCTATATCAGCTTTGTCTACACTAAAAGTTTTGCGATACCATCCAACTCCACCCGGAAGCGCCCCTCCCCCTGTGCCGGAAGGATTTTCACGGCTAAAGTCTCCCTCAATCGCCCAATCATGAGGCAGATTCAATACCCGCCAGTCATTGTCGGCAAAACCGGGTTGTGCAGCTTGTAGTCCGTCTCCCAAGTGGAAACGCCAATCCGCATTAAAGTCAGACCGCTCGCGTGGAGAAATGGGAGAAGAACTGTTACATGCTCCCAACAGCATCAGACAGCTCCCCAGTATCAAATATTTCAGTTTCCCAATCATCATCGAATCCTATCATTCAGCTTACAGTTTCAATGTCTGCTCGCTGCCATTATACTTCACAGTCACTCCTTTCGCATTCAAATCAAACGGTTGTGCTTTCTCCTTATTAACCGTAACTACAGTGAAAGTACGTTCCTTCAACATACCCGGAAATTCTCCCTGGCGTTCACCGATTACTAAAGTCTTAGTAGCCTCATCATACTTCATCGGTATCATGGCGTACATACCCTGTTCATAGTTATAATTCACCCCCTCATCTTCGTATAGCGTAAACTCTCCATCAGCCCCCTGATAAATATATAAACGGATATGATCCGCCGGTTTTTCATCCGTATACTGAATATCATCTCCGAACGGTACGATAGCGCCTGCACGCACATACAGCGGGATACGCTCATAAGGAGCCTCTATTACTTTTCTCTCTCCTCCGGGCTGGAATTTACCGGAATAAAAATCATACCAGCCTTCTGCCTGGGGGAAATAAATCTCACGACTACGGTCACCATATCGATAAACCGGAGATACCATAAATGAAGGACCGAACATATACTGGTCACCAATATTATTCACTTGGGTATCCGCTGTAAAATCCATGACTAATGGACGCATGATTGTATAATCATTAAACCAGGTCATGCCTGCCAACGAATAAATATACGGCATCATATTGTAGCGTAGCTTGGTATAATAAACAACCGATTGATAGGCCGGATGCCCTTCCGGAGCAATCTCCCATATTTCACGGAACGGGTATTGTCCATGTGCACGATACAGAGGAACGAATGCACCGAATTGATACCAACGGGCATTTAATTCACGCCATTCTTTATAATCGGCATTTTCTGTCTTTGTCGCATTCCATTGCTTCTGTCCCGCTACATAACGGTTCTCTACACAAAAGCCGCCAATATCCATTGTCCAGTAAGGTATTCCACTCATGGCAAAATTCAGTCCGGCAGAAATCTGTGCCTTCATATCCTCCCAACGTGTACCGATATCTCCACTCCATGTAGCTGTAGAATAACGCTGTAACCCGGCAAATCCCGAACGGGTCAATAAGAACACACGCTTATTATTATCCACTCCGCGCTGACCGTCATAAATGGCTTCTGCATTCATCAGTGCATAAGCATTGAAAAATTCCGTAGAGGAACCCAACGCCGTAGGTCCGCACAAAGCCTTCCGATATTCCAAGTCGGTACAGTCACGTACATTCGGTTCGCTGGCATCCATCCACCAGGCATCGATACCCAACGGATAATAGTGCTCATACATCTGCTTCCAAAACAGTTTACGTGCATCCGGATCATAAGCGTCATAAAAACCATAATGGTAACCGGGACCTACCCAATCTTTCAAGCTATCCCTGACAGACTGCTGATACATCCACCCATTCTTGTCGAACTCCTTGAAATGTTCGGTAGTAACATAGAACTTAGGCCACACCGAAATCATCATACGCCCATGCATAGCATGAATGGAATCGACCATTGCTTTGGGATCCGGAAAGCGTGCCTTATCAAACTCATGACTCCCCCAGGCATTTTCCGGCCAGTGATTCCAATCCAGTACGATATTATCCACCGGGATTTTACGATCACGGAAACCTTTCAGAGCGCCCAACATTTCATCTTGTGTATTATACTTCTCCCGACTTTGCCAGAAACCCATTGCCCATTTCGGCATAACAGGTGACTTTCCGGTCAGAGTCCGATAGCCACTGATTACCTCATCCATATCCTCACCAACCACAAAATAATAATCAAGCTGCTTTGCCATCTCGCTCCACCATGACTGTTTTCCCTGTTCTGCCGGATCTACAGGAGTCAATGCCCGCAGCCCGCAATAAGACTGCCCACCATCAGGCTGCCATTCGATTTTCAACGGCACACGTTTCCCTGCTTCCAGATGAACAGCAAACTTATAGCTATTAGGATTCCATGCAGTCCGCCAACGTTCCGGCACCACCGGTTCATTATTCAAATAGACCTTGACATATCCGGCGTAATAAAGAATAAACTTAAATTCTCCTGTTTGAGCAGGTTCTATTTCGCCTTCATAAGTGACCTTAGCCCCCATTAACGGCAATTTCTCCGGAAGATTCTGAATCGTTTTCAGATTCTCAAAATAAATGGAGTCTTCCCGGCGAACCAACGTCTCTCCTTTTTTCGGCACATAAGTACCGGTAAGCGCACCTTCCCGACCTGTCTTATCATAAAGCTTAAAGACCCGGTTCAATTGGGAGTAGTCATTCGGATTACCGAAACGACACAATGAATAGCTATCCAGCAGTATACCATAATTCTTATTTGAAACAACGAATGGAACAGAGACTTTCGTATTGTATTGGAACAGTTCTTCGTTCTTACCCTTATAATTAAATTCATCCGCCTGATGCTGCCCCAATCCGTAGAACGCTTCATCTTCAGGAGATTCAAAAACCTGACAGATCGTATATCCCTTTGTCCCTTCTACTTCGATTGGAGTAAACTTCTTTCCTCCTCCCTTGTTTTCCTGCAGGATTAACTTTCCGTCTTTATCCACAAACCACACCTCTCCGGTACTGGCCAGTACGGACGCTTTCACTTCTTCTGTAGACACTGTAATCGTATCGCCATTCTGCATGACGGCAAATGGGATTTGTTTTTCCTGCGGAACAACAATCAAACTTTGCGGATCGGCAAACTTGCTGTCGGCAGTAGCAGAAACACGGATTAATTTATCTCCCATCACTTGCAGACGAACCAGTCGGGGACCTCCCGTTACTTCCTGTTGTACTTTAACTATCACGCTGTCGCCTGCTTCCTCATAGACCTTATTGGCACATGCTCCGAAAAGAAGTCCCGGCAACAGGCAACAGAAAATGTTTTTCATATTCATAATCATACCTACCTTTAGGGTTCAACAATATATTTTCTCATATCGCAAAAGTAAGTACTATAAATGAAAAGTTCCCCTTCTAATGTTTTATAGAAGGGGAACTTTTAAACAGTGACCGGACGATATGTTTTTTTCAGAGGTATCATTTGTTATTTCCCTTCTTTTTCCTGGTAAACAGAGGGCAAAACACCAAATTCATCCTTGAAATAACGACTGAAATATTTAGGGTTATTAAAGCCTACTTCGAAGGCTACCTCAGATACATGAAGCTGGCTTTCACGCAATAATTGCGCTGCCCGTTTCAAGCGGATCACACGGATAAACTCAATCGGCGTCTTTCCTGTGATCTGGAGTAATTTCTTATACAGATGCACACGGCTCATACCCAGTTCCCGGCTAAGCTCCTCTACCGAGAGTTCGGTACGCGACATATTATCTTCCACATACTTGATTGCTTTCTCTATCAACTTCTCATCCAATGAAGTAATCACAATCTCACTGGGGGCAGGGTCAATCATTCCCTGGGTGACACGATGATAGCGGCTTAATTCTATCAGTTTACGGATACGCAATACAAGAATAGTCATATTGAACGGCTTCGTTACATAATCGTCCGCTCCCGTCTGCAATCCTTCCAGCTTCGCTTCGGTATTCTGCCGTGCTGTCAGCAAAATCACAGGGATATGCGCTGTGCGCTTATCCTGCTTAATCAGACGGCACAACTCATTACCATCCATTTGAGGCATCATCACATCACTGATAACCAGATCGGGTAATTCTTCCTGCATCATCTCCCATGCTTCGTTACCATTCACAGCCAGTTTGACACGATACTGCAATTCCAGACTATAACGCATAAAGATACGGAAGTCTTCATTATCATCTACTATCAGCAACAATGGGAAATCCTTGCGTTCCGTTTCCTCTTTTATCTCCTTATCTTCTTCCTCCCCGATCGATATACCTGTCTCTGGCGGCAATTGCACCTGTGTCTCCACATGCTTTACCGGAAACTGAATAACGAAAACGGAGCCTGTTCCTATATTATCAAAGACCTTCACTTCTCCTTCATGCAGAGTTACAAAGTCACGTACCAAACTCAAGCCGATACCATTTCCGGTAGTTTCCTCTACCCCCTTATGATCTGCCTGGTAGAAACGCTCGAAGATATGTTCCTTATCCACATCACTTATTCCTATTCCGGTATCGGCAATCTTGATCTCCAGCATATCAGGAGTTCCAGCCACATGCTCTATCATCACCGTCACCCGTCCTCCTTCGGGAGTAAACTTAAAGGCATTGGAAAGCAGATTCATGACAATCTTTCCCACCTTGTCAGCATCAAAAGCCATTGAGAATGTATCTATCCCCGAGAAGAAAGAGAACTGAATGTGTTTCTTATCCGCCATCAACAGGAAAGAGTTGCAAACACTATGCACATACGAGATAATATCTCCTTCCGACAGAGACAACTGATGAGTACTCATCTCCCCTTTACGGAAATCGAGCAGTTGATTGACCAAGTGCAACAACCGCTGCGCATTGCGATACATCAACTGCAAACGTGTACTTTGCAATTCATCGGTTGTTTCTTTCAGCATACCCTCCAAAGGAGAAATAATCAATGTAAGCGGTGTACGCAATTCATGGCTGACGTTCGTGAAGAAACGGAATTTCATATTATTGATTTCTTCGTTCTTCGCCACCTCGTTTTCTATCTGCTGAAGATGAAACTTCTCACGTTCACGTTTCAGCATCCGGTAGCGTGCCACGAAAAGCACGACCACCAAACCGATGGCATACAACAAATAGGCCCACCATGACATCCAGAAAGGAGGATTGACTACAATACCCAGCGTCGCTTCCTTCATGCCGACATAACCGTCACTATTTATCGCTTTCACTCTCAAAACATACTTTCCCGGAGCAAGATTCGTAAAAGTGACATTGTGTACTCCTAACGGTAAGGTTAGCCAGTCATTATTAAACCCTTCCAACTTATACATGTATTGAGTTTTCTCCGGCAGATTATAGTTATCCGAAGCAAAAGATACACTGAAAATGTTCTGCTTATAATCAAACTCGACATTTTCTACATCGTTCAACTCCTTTTCTATCAATACTCTTCCACCATACGACTGTCCCACCTTTACTGCCTCATCAAACAACGAAAGACCTGTAAACATCACATTAGGCAGCATTTTATTATAGCGTATATGATCGGGAGCAAAAACATTGACCCCATATAAACCTCCAATGGCAATGATTCCATTGTGCAAGGTTTTGATAGAACGCTGGTTAAAATCACAATTCTGCAATCCGTCCTCACTATTATAAGCCCTGGAATCAAAAAGGTAACTCCCTTTTCCGTCAGAAGCTACTGTCACCCGGATTACCTTCCTACTGGTCGATACCCACATATTACGCTCCTGATCTTCCGTAATCGCAGCAATAAAACTTCCTTTGGCCTCTGCAACAGGAGATAAATCAAGAAACAGATGGCGTCTTACATCATATACGTTCAATCCCTCACGTGTAGCAATCCATATCAGTCCCCGACTATCCTTGTACACATGATTTACCGCATCGTTCGACATTTTCGTGCTACCGCTCTGACCTTGAACTTTTTTTATTTCACGAGTACGCATATCCATCATGCCTACTCCCTGACTGGCAGTTCCAAAAAACAATGTATTATCATCTCCCCAACACAAAGAGGTAACATTATTTTCCAGCAGAGCCGAGTTATTACCCGTATAAGTCTCAAAAGTACCGGACGACGGTTCCAAACATTGTAAACCACCTCCTAAGGAAGCAATCCAGATTCTCCCCTTATCATCTTCCACCAATGCCCAGACATTATTACTTGCCAGAGCATTTCCGGCACCCTCCTTATAAGAACGCACCTGAGAACCATTCATACAATACAGCCCTCCATTAAATGTTCCGACCCATAATTTGCCGTCTTTTGACTTTAGCATAGACACAACCGGATTCGGCAACTGTCCTTCGGCATCTCTCCAGAAAGGTTCCGCCTTTCCTGTAGAACGGTTCCACAAAAGAATCCCATGGTCATTCGTTCCCAACCACAATCTATTTTCATCTGCCTGCTCTATGCAGGTTATATCTCCCCATTCATACATATTGAACTTAAAGATACTTTCACTATAATAAGATACTCCTTTCTTATAAGTTCCCACCCACATGATACCATCTCTATCAGCGTATAAATCATAAATTGTATTATGAGGCAAACTCCGTCCATTGTCATCATGGGCAACAAGAGAAGTCACTTTTCCAGTTTCTTTCTCAAGCACATCTATACCGTCATAATCCTTTCCAACCCAGATTCTGCCTTCTATATCCTGTGCCACCGCATGAATGATTACGTCCGGACGTGACGACCAAATACCGGTTAAGTCTGTCCGCCAACTTTTTGTTCCGCTGTCATACGCCCAGATTCCCATAAGACTATATGCCCAGATGCAATTGTCTCTGTCTACAAAGAGCGAAAGCTCTATCTTCTTTCCTTCCGGAATATATTTTTTGATTTCATCAGACTGCCATTTTACTGCTAATGTGGAACGATCCAGGCAAACAAGTAGTCCTGTATTATAAATCAACAAGATCCCGTCACTGCATTCTGCCATTTGTGTCACTCCATATTCCGGTAACGAATGTTCCATGTACGAGAAGAAAAGTCTTTTTCCGCCTTCCTTGTAACGGTAACATCCCTCACCTGCCACACTAAGCCAGGTATTCCCTTCCCGGTCTACAAAAACCTGTTCCGGAACTCCCCATGATTCGAGAGTCTTCATAAATCCGGTAACATCGGTGATAAAACAATCCCGTTCCTTGTCAAACAATACATATCCCCGGGCAGTATTTATCCAAAACCGTCCATCAGGCATTTCTACAATATCAGTGATATAATTATCCGGCAAAGATCCCGGCTCGTCCTCGGCATGCTGATAAACCTTAAAAGTATATCCATCATAACGATTCAATCCGGTAGTCGTGCCAAACCACATGAATCCGTCACGATCCTTATAAATAGTATTTACAGAATTATTAGACAATCCGTCCGACACTTCCAGATGCTTGAATAAATAGGATTGTGCTTGCACAATCCATGAAGTAAAAAGTAAAGCTAACAATAAAAGGCTCTTTCTTATCATATTTTTCAGATTTGTACAAAGGAAATAAAATATTATCAAACAGCCAAGAAAAAGAGCCTGCGGATTATTTGACAGAATCAACAGCAAGCGCATCTAATGAAGAGGATAATGCCACCAAAGCGGCATTCCAATTAATTGCCACTTCATTGGAAGCATAAGAATCTTCCGTATCCACATACGATTCATCCGGACTGGCCGTAGGATAAAATGCCTTGTCTTGTTGCCCCGGATTAGGTCCTCCGACAAGAAATCCCGGAATAGGAGCCTTTATATCATCTGATGCAGAAAGGCGATGATGCGGATGCTCCGGACTTTTTGTTCCAAGTCCCGTTACATAGCAGAAACCTGTCGCGTTTCGCCCCAATATATAATCCATATTTCTGTAGGCATTAGTCAAATACGTTTCTTTGTCAGTCAGAATATAAGCATACATCAATGATACACCCTGATTAAGACATTTCTCTGCAAGACATCCCCAAAAGAAGTCTTTGGCATCATTACCATAAGGGGCATGAAATGGAGTCTGTTCGGCTCCTTGTATTACTTTATCAGCATATTTCAAAAGTTCAGTTTTCAATGAACCGGCAAAACGACGATCGGCTTCATTCAATTTTCTGTCCGGCTGAAGCCATGCAAATATGCCTAGTGCAAACGTGTTACCCCATCCCGGAGCTGTGTATACTTTGGGAGCCTTTTTTATTACTTCTTCCCGGTATATCTCTTTTCCGGTTGAAAAATAGAGTTCGGTTGCCGCCCAGAAAAATTCATCGTCTGCATGTGTATCACCGTATTCTCCCGTAGCTATCTCCGGTTGAAACTTCTGATTGAGCAGATTCTGGTTATAATAGTCCTCCGGATGTTTTTCCGCCCAAGCATAAGCCTTCTCCGCAGCCAGCAGAGCACGTTTGGAAAATCCCGGATAATCTTTCTCATAAGAGGCAAACAGACGGGAAGCCTGTGCCATGACAGCAGCAAAGTCTAAGGCAGCAGTGATCGATTTCTGTACGATATAACGCTGTTGTTTACAATCGACAGGCTTCACAAAGCCTTCAAAAAAGGGAGTGGTCAGTTTGTGATACACTCCTCCATCTGCGGGATCTTGCATTGTTAACATCCAATCCAAGTTATAATGCATTTCGTCCAGTAAGTCGGGAGTGTGATTATCGCTCTCCGGAATATTTATCTTTTGCCGTGAGAAGTAATCCGGAAACAGCTGATAAATAGACTGCATCAGACCTATCGAATAGCCCGAATTCACAATATACTTATTATAATCGCCAGCATCATACCAGCCTTTGGAAGAAGAGACAATCGTTCCCGAGGGACGGCCGGGAGAAGCAGCACTAGCATGTATTAATACGTGATTATCCGGATGTCCGGCCGGTCTGTTCCACTGCCCTGCATACTGTTCCTCGATTGGTATTGCGGTACGTTGATAATAAAAAGACTTCAAAGCCGCATCAGCCAAAGGAGATAATACACTGTCCTTTACAGGAAAAGCAACCGATGCTCCGTTCACCTTCAGAATATATTCTCCCGGAGTTGTTATTGCACTAAAATCCAGTGTTGTTCTTGTTTTATCCGACCATGCAGATTTTGCTGTATATAAAGATTTTCCGGCAAACACTTGTTCGCCGGAAACAGCATCTAATATTACAAACTCTTCAACCTTTCCGCTGTCTATCACAGCTATTTTCTCCTGATTGGGGTAATAGCCCAGCTGATTCAATCGAACAACGTCGTTTGATATCACACTTGTTGAAGGGGTACATGCAACCGCCAATCCACTCAACATCCCAAACAGAGCAATATATTTTATTATTTTCATACACATTCAGTTCATGAAAAGTCCCACTATTAACAAACTCTTGGTAAACAGTTTCATTTAAACTGCCATTGGTCAAAAACAATATCTTCCCCTTTCAATACAAAGCAGAGATCTGTTGTACCTTCAAATTGTGTCTGAATCTTAGTTTTCAGGAGTTTCATATTGGGGGTATTTATCTGAATGGCAGCCATCATTTCTCCATCCGGAGTATTACGGTGTACTTCAATAATACCATCTCCTGCGGCTTGCAGCTCCAGACGTGAGGGAGTCTTACAGAATTCCACACCTCTGACAGATAAAATACCTTCCATGCCCGGTACAGTCACTGCATACATATCGCCTACATCTTTTCCATTCAAGAACTTAACACCTTGTGTAGCAGCCGTTGTTTCAGCTTGTTGGAGCATAAATGGATTTAGTACTTTTATCTGCGAGACACCTTTCAGGGTTTGTTTTCCCATGTGTATGTTCACATTTCCCTCGTCTATTTCAATCTCGTCTACACATATATTTCGGAAGCCTCCTGTTGTATTGAAACTGCGCTGCAGGCTCATCGTGTGATAGAACACATACCATTTCCCGCCATATTTGTGTAGGTGCGTGTGATTGTTTCCAAACTCGAACCCATATTCACCGGGATTTTTCATATAATTATGCTGATATTGCCAACTATCACTCTCAAGCGGAGTTTTACTTGTCATATAACTCATACAGCAGATGGTCGGTTTCTCTGTTGGTAGTGGCCAATCATCAAAGTTTTGCCAGTCGATATTATAAGTATATACATAAGTTCCATTAATAAAGTTGAGTTCATTGGCTTCGAAATGATGCGGTGCATTAATCGGCACTATCGGACTGTCTATACTGATCATATCCTTTCCTAAACGTATGATACGTGCGCATCCACCTCCCACAGCAAGCCACCCCGTCCCTTCTTCGTCGATAACGGCTCCAGGATCGAAGGCGGCTTTACAGTCTCCGATGCCCGGTGACTGTGTATCTATCACACTGCGGTTCAAAGGGCTTTCCCACGGACCTACGGGCGAGGTAGCTGTCAATACAGCACTGCCATCTCCACTATTAGAGAAATAAAGATAGAAATGCGTTTTACCATCGCCTTCTTTACGACTCACGACAGAAGGCGCCCATGATGCTTTAATCCATGGTGCGATACTATCTGTCCGAATCAGTCCATGATACGTCCAGTTTACCATATCATTGGTAGACATCATCACCAACGATTTAATGTATTCGTAAGAATTTTTGCCGTTCCCTCCTACTGCTTCATATTGTTGATGATCATTTGTGCCATACACATAAAGTCTTCCTTCGTACTCTACTGCTGTAGGATCTGCAGTAAATATAAAATCAAGCAGTGGATTGGCATCTCCCGACAACAATTTTGGGGAGACTTCCGGCATGATTATCACGGGGGTAGAACTACCATTCGCTATTCTATCCTGCATCTGAAGTTCCTGTGCATGACATGCCATACTTGCCACTATTGCCATTGAAAAAACGACGAAATAAATAATATTCTTTCTCATTGTTTACTAAAAATACAGGAGAGGGTAGAACGAATCGTTTACCTTCTCCTGCTTCATTTAAATCATTACTTCTTCACGATACGGAAGTTATCGAAATAAACTTCTATAGTAGCTTCACTACCACCAGGATTTGTTGCATATACACCTATGTGAGCAGAATTCCTGTTCAAGAACTCTTGATATGTAGCATCCGCGACAACAGAAGATAAAGATACAGAACATTGCATCCATTTTCCAGTCTCCGTTTCTCCTGTAAAAGAGCTCACCGGAACATAGCCATTTAATGCAGCATCGAAGTTTTCGCACATTGCAATCAGGAAAACAGGCCCGGTAAAGACTTCTTTCACAAAACATTCAAACTGTAATTTCAAGTCACTGATCGGTGTATTTCCCGGAATGATGCTTGTACCTACCCATTGAGCGTTGGAATAACTTTGTTTCCACCAATAGTTGTATGCACTCACTGTTCCAGTAATACCTAGACAAGTTCCATTAGAAACATAAGGAGCCGATGAGCCGTCTGCTACTACAAAACTGCAATCGCCCCAAACATGACTACCGATTCCATCGTAGTTCAGTATCACATTTTCTAAAGGATAGAATATTTCTGCAGATTCTACCGTTCCTCCAATCGCAGTCACAGAAATGTGACCGGACTGGGTAGGAGCCTGTGGCAATACAAAACTAATCTCATCAAAAGTGTTTGAGGTTGTGATATCCTCCACTGGAATGTCGAACTCACCGTTAATATTCACACGTGATACCTTAATAAAGTTCTGTCCGGTGATAGTAACCGTACTTCCTACAACCGGCATTGTCGAACTGACAGCAGTAACAACCGGTCTCGGACCATTCTTCTTGAACTCTGTAACCGCACTACTCGTATAGCACTCTACCACAAGATATCCCTCTTCAAGCAGATTTGCCGGAGCTGTCAGAGTAATTTGATTATATTTATTATTTACTTCATAGTTTGTTATCTCCTGAACGTCAACAGGGCGTGTTCCATCCTTTGCCGGTTGTTCTGTAGAAAGATAAACAGCCTGTACCTCGTAAAAGTTACCGCCTATCACAGTCATCTGATCTCCCGGCTTAATAGGATAGGTCGCGGAAATACGGGTGATGTAAGGTGCAGGCGAAAGCACGTGCATATTGTAGGTCGCTATTCCATGATCAGTCTCCAAGCGAATTTCACCTTTCAATTCAGGATTTTGCCCTGTCAATTCCAGCTCATTGGGAACCGTCAGTATGATATTAGTAGAAGTCACATAGTTTCGGTTGAAACTTACCTCCTGATCATTGATAAATATTTTCTGCGTACCGCCCAGATGCTCTCCCACCACAACAATCATCGTACCGGGACTCACATCGGTGAAAGTACTGTCTGCACGGGTAGGGTCGGTCACCCGGATATAATGAATCACAGGAATACTGTCATCGTCGTTCTGACAAGAAATAAGCGCGAGTAATGGCAGAAACAGCCAAAACAACAAGAGTAGCCGCGCATCTGTATACTTATATATTGATTTCATAAGTTCGTCTGATTTATTCGTTAAACGTATAAGGAACCGGTGGTTCATTCAGCAATGGATTCTGGATTACATCAGACTCCGGATAAGGTAAGAAGATATCCTCTGCTTCAATGTTGATAGTAAACTCCGGAGCCGTATAATTTTCAGGACCTTCAAGGAAGGTAGTTCCGTCCGTATCATATTTCCCGAAATGCAACTTTCCATCCTCATCCTTGATAATAGCATCTGCCCGGTATCCCCGCCACTGATTATTAAAGTAGTTGAGCATCTTGTCCGGCAAATAGCGGAACCAAGTCACCATATCATACCAGTTTGAATACTCCATGCCAAACTCAACACGCCGTTCGCGGATAATATCGTCCAGTGTAATGGAAGATTTCTTGTTAACCTTTGCACGCTCGCGTACCAGATTGAAAAAGTAGAGTCCGCGTCCGTCACTCAACACAGAGTTGTTACCCAAACAAGCCTCCGCATATGTCAGGTAGACATCTGCCAAACGCAAGATATAGGTATTAAGCGGTGAGTTCATTTGTTTTACTTTGCCATCATTATCATCATCCGGTCCTCCCGGAACACCTTTTTTGATAGGAGAAGCAGTGCCCTTATAAGTATAGCCTCCGTCCTTCATGGCAATGTAAGAATAATAAGAACCTTTAGTAAAGAAGGTAGCGTTCCGGCGCAACGTATCTGCCAGCTCGTACTGCTGCAACATATCAATACTTCCATTATAGCTGCTCCAGCAATTGACACCACCCGTCACTTCGGTAGAGAATGCCAAATCGGACAGCAGTGTATTACATTCGTACCACTCACCCAATGGCACCCACTGCATGGCGAGTAGGGATTCCTGATTGTTATTATTCTTATACTTGAATAGATCTTCGTAGTTTGTCATCAGACCCAGCCCGCTATTCTCGCAAACATCACCGGCGTATTGGCGGGCAAGTTCCAAATCATCTTCATTGCGTGTACCACCGTTGTTCCATCCCGAACGTGCCAGATAAACCTTTGCCAATATTCCTTTTGCTGCCCACGACGTAGCTCGTCCTTTATCGCTCTGTTCCGGCAGATGAGTAACGGCATAGTTCAGGTCGTTGATAATAAACTGGAACACATCCTCTTCCCGATTGAGTGGACGAACGGGATTGTCAACCAATTTCTGATTGTCTTCTATGAGAATCACCGGCCCCCAAATACGCAACATATAGAAATATGCACATGCACGCATCAGCCGGGCTTCAGCAATTGCTTTTGTCTTGGCCGCTTCGCTCACACTACCCTGTGTCTGTGTCTCTACCGCATTGATTACAGAGTTAGCCATCGTTACTACCGAGTAAAATCCGCTCCATGCACCCGATAGATTTTCGTCTAATGCTGTCACTTGGAAAGTAACAAACTGCGGATAGTTCCACGGGCTGTACATATCATTGGCACGCCCGCTACCGATAGGAACTATGGAACGTTGATTGTAATCAAACCATGCCCGATTGTAAAGTGGAGCAGTGGCTGCTTCCAACGCTTCATCGGAAGTATAGAACGTAGCGTCTACATAGCTTCCCTCTGGTGCTCTGTCCAGAAAACTGTCACTACATGCTACAAGCAGCAGTGCGGTAGTTGCTATTGCTAATAATTTCCTTTTCATAAATGTTCTCGTTATTTGTCTGGTTAGAAACTAAGGTTAAGTCCGAAAGTATAAATCCGTTGTGAAGGATAACGGGCATTATCGATACCACGCGTCAACACGTCATAATTGTAAGCACCCACTTCCGGATCATATCCTTTGTACTTTGTAAAGGTGAATGCATTCTGGATATTCATATACACCCGCAGATTATCAATATTGAGCTTACTTATCCACTTTTTAGGGAAAGTATAACCTAACGAAATATTCTTGATACGAAGATATGAACCGTCTTCCACAAAGCGGCTGCTCATACGGTTGTTATCATTGGCATTGGCAGCAGTGATGCGCTGCACTTGTGCAGAACCGGCATTCGAAACATAGACATTGGAAAGTGTCGCCGGCTGTGACGGATCAATCAGTTCCACACGGGCAATATTAACAGCCTCTTTCAGCATGCCACTGTTATTCATCGGATTGGTAAATTCTTTACGCAACATATTCACCACTTTATTACCGTATACACCATTGATGAAAACATTCAGATCAAAGCCTTTATAAGAAAAAGAGTTATTAAAACCGTAAGAGAACTTTGGTTCGGGATTACCTAAATAGGTACGGTCTTTCTCATCAATAACACCATTGTCGTCAATATCCTCATAAATATAATCCCCTACCCATATCTCACTTTCAGAGATGTTTTTTCCTTTTGGAATGGCCACTTTCGCACGCTCGCCATTTTTATCGAGGATATAATTGCCATAAGAATCCCGTTTGTAAAAGTCATCTTCTTTTGCAAACATACCTATCACGTTATATCCGTAGAACTGTCCTATCGGCTGTCCTACTTCCGAGTAAGTGTAAGTTTCACTATTGATAGTACCGGAAAGTCCTGCTGTTTCCGTATAAAGTTTTGTAATCTCATTCCTGTTGAATGAAATAGTCAGTCCTGATCTCCACATGAAATCTTTTTTATTGATATTAACCGTATTCAACGTGAATTCCAAACCTTTATTGGTCATGGCACCCGCATTTACCCACGGTGAAGAAATAACACCGTTAACGTAAGAGGGAAGCGATGCTTTCATCAACAGATTATCAGTATTCTTGTAATATCCATCGATAATCAGCTCAACCCGGTTACCAAAAAGATTAATGTCTAGTCCGGCATTCCATGCTTCAGTCTCTTCCCATTTCAAGTTTTCGTTTCCATAGTTCTCCGCATAATATCCGCTTCCCCAAATAGTTGCCACCGTTCTCATCTTTACGCCATAAGCATAGTTGTCTGCCGCTTGATTACCAACCAATCCCCAGCCAAGACGCAGCTTCAAATTATCCAACCAAGAGACGTTCTTCAAGAATTTCTCATTTTTCAACTTCCAAGCAAGAGCTGCCGATGGAAATATACCCCAACGGTTTTTCGGAGCAAACGTGGAAGAGCCGTCACCACGTACGGTAAGTGTTAACAAATAACGGTCATCAAATCCGTAATTAACACGACCGAAGTAAGATTCGATAGCAGAAGAACCTTTGGAACTACTGTTCTTTGCTGTGAGTGAACTACCTGCATCCAGTTCGTGAACAGAGTTGAGGAAATAGTCGCTCCGAGTACCGGAAAGTGACTCCCAATTATTCTCCTGCGCTTCATGTCCCGCCATGGCAGTAATTTGGTGTCGACCAAAAGTATTAGTATAAGTCAGATAAGTCTTTAACGTCCAGTTACTACCGTTACTGGCACTACGGCTACCCAATGACTCTTGGGTATAAAGACCATAGTCATAAGACGGTGTATACTTGTAACTGTTGTTATAATAGTAATTACCTGCATATTCTGCCCGAAAGACCAAGCCTTTGTAGAGCGTAATATCAGCAAAGAAGTCTACATAGAGTTGCAGCCCCTTGTCATAATTCTCACGCATCAATGCTTCCGCTACCGGATTCGTAAAATAAGTACCGTACATGTTTTCCGACTGCATTCCCCACGAGCCGTCAGGATTTTTCGCCGGCACTTCGGGTAACTGTTGTATTGCTGTGCGGATAATATTACCATTGTCAATCGTATTGTTCTGTTGTGTCTTGGCAATAGAGGCACGCAATCCGGTAGAGAGCCAGTTCGTTATCTTATTATCCATATTGACACGGGCAGAAAAACGTTCAAAACTAGAACCGATCCCAATACCATCCTGGCTTAAATAACCACCCGAAAGCGAATAAGTAGTCCCTTCATTTCCTCCGGAGATATTAATCTGATGATTGTGCATGGAGGCATTGCGGAAAATTTCATCCTGCCAGTTCGTTCCCTCTCCCAATAAATTGGGATCTTTAAACTCCTCACGATCTCCAAAGCCCAGCACTTGAGCGCGCAGATTCTGATATTCCGCATATTCGCGTAGATTTAAAACATCCAACTTCTTAGGCAACTGTTGTAGGCCATAATATCCTTCGTAGGAAACTTTCGTTTTACCAGCTTTCCCCTGATTAGTGGTAATAAGTACCACACCATTAGAGGCTCTCGAACCATAAATAGCTGTGGCCGAAGCATCTTTCAAAATTTCCATGGAAACGATATCCGATGGATTAATAGAAGACAATACACTGGAGTTACCGTCTGTATTACCAGAAATCGCTACACCATCAATCACATATAGAGGTTCGTTACCATTCAGAGAGTTGATACCACGAATACTCACAGAGATACCTCCACCCGGAGCTCCCGAATTTTGTGTAACGGAAACACCCGCTGCACGTCCCTGCAAAGCTTGGTCTAACGAAGTAACAACAGACTTTTTCAGTTCGTCTCCAGTCACGGAAACAACCGAACCCGTAAGGTCGCTTCGTTTCATGGTTCCATAGCCGACAACTACCACCTCATCCAACGTTTTAGTGTCTTCTTTCAAGACTACGTTAATGACAGGTTTTGTTGCCACCACTTGCTGTTCCATGAAACCGATGTAAGAGAATACCAGCGTCTGTCCGGTAGATACATTCAGCGTATACTTACCGTTCAGGTCTGTAATTGTCCCTGTCGTCGTTCCTTTCACTTGTACGCTTACCCCAATCAACGGTTCTCCGTCAGTTGCAGAAGTTACTATTCCGGACACCTTTAAGTCCTGTGAAGGGGCAGCCTTCAATATCGTTATCGGCAACCAAAGTAATATTGCCAATGCAAGACAGTACCAATGTACAAATGTACATTTTCCAAGAAAGTGTTTATTCATTGTACCTTATTTAAATGGTTAATATTCAATTTAATCCTTCCATAATAGCTGCTATAGACGCTGCATTATGCGGTTGTCCGGTAGTGCGGTCGAACAGCTTTTCGGTATAGCCGGCATCCCAGTACAAGGGAACGAGTTTATTTTTCACGCAGGTCTTTACTACATATTCGATATAGTCATTACGTGATTTCAAATGGTTTTCCAATGCCTCTCCGGTCAACTGATCTCTTAACGTCGGTCCATATTCACCGATGATTACAGGCACATTATCATTAATAAATACATTCAGCGAACCTAATGTAGCTTCTATATCCGCTTCCTGTCCGGTAGAAGACACATCTCCACCTGCAAACGCAGCTCCCCATTGACTCTTGAAATCTTCATCATTAGGCATGATCGTGAAATCATAAGGATCGTAGTAATGACATTCCAGGAAAATACGGTTTTGAACAATATCGAGCGGCATTGTGAAATGCGCCACTGCTTTCGCTACATCCGTATTGTATGCCTGCACAATCAGATGACGGTAGTGGTTACGTCCTCCGGTAGCTCTAACCGTATTGACGAATACCTGATTGAAACCATTCTGCACTCTGTAATTCTCCTCTGTAGGTTGTGCACCGTCAGCATCATCATTATTGACCTCATTGGTTCCGGCAAAAAGCAAACGGTCGTCATAATCCCTGAATTTTAAGGCAATCTGTTTCCACATCGCTTCCAGTCTTTCATCCAAAGCCTCTTTATTGGCATCCACCGGATGATTCAGCCAACCACCTTCCCAATGAATATTGATAATAACATAAAGACCAGCATCAAGCGCAGCTTTCACCGCAGTCTCTACTTTATCCATCCATGCACTCTTAATCTTATACGTTGATGCATCTTCAAACTGATGAGAATAAGCAACAGGCATACGTACAACATCAAAGCCTGCTGCCTTGATTCCCTCGAAAAGAGCCTTATTCGGTGTAGGATTTCCCCAACACGTCTCATCACCGGAAAGACTTCCGTCTTCCCCCACAATCACCGCTTCGAATGTATTACCTATATTTACTCCGGCTTTCATCAATGCCGACAGTTGCATAGAAGTCAAATCACGCATTCCTGTATTATCAGGATCAATATATTCATCGTATGGAGGCACGCTATACATAGACTGTTTGACATTGATAATAATATCAGGAGCACCACTAGCCGAAACAGTGACGGTAGCCGTCCTGTCTTTCTGCGTATCATTCGCCTCTACTGTGATATTTACATATTGTTTCCCTTCCCCGATTGCGTGGGAACTTTTACACCAACTTTCCGAAGTGCTGATATGCCATTCGGACGGACCGTTGATCTGAATAGTCTGCCTGCTTCCACGAGCATCAAATTCCAGATTGCGATATTCCTGTGCCACTTCCAGACTTCCTCCTTTTTCATCACTGTTGCTACATGATATAAAAGAGGTGGTCAGCAACACCAGCATAAATATGACTCGTTTAATACCCAATGGACCAAATAATCCATCACTAAATGACTGTTTTTCCATATTCTTCTATACTATTAGATTAAATTTAAAACCGTTAACTTCGTCTTATCAAAACATATTTGTTTTCCACACCACAAAATTAAGTATTCGACACGTAACTTCGCTTCTGTAATGTTATTCATATAGGGAGCGTTTTGGAAACGATGGGGTGGATTTGTTTTATAAAGGGGATTCATTTGTTTTCTTCCTATTCCCCTTTATACTTAAAGCACTCAAAATCAGCGCACATCTTTGATTCTTTAGAAGCTGATACAGCATAAAGTCCCAAGACGACTCCGGTAAATCCACCTGCTGTTTCAGTGCTTAGATAACGAGTATTCATCTTACCCAAATCATGATATATTCCATTCACTTTATAACCGAAATAATAGTAATTGATATCCGACTTCACCACCAGTTCCACTTCACCACTAGTTGGCAAGGAAACCTCTTTGGCATAATGAGTAATCTCTCCCAGTTTATACCGCAAACCAACAGAACGTTTCTGATCCTTATCCTGACGGACAAATAAATCATAGTGAGAATGAAACTCCATAAAAACGGAAAGTCCCGCTTCATCATTTACTCCCGCTTTCTGCAAGACTACCGGAGCGGATGCTTCCATATCAAAGTGTTCCTGTCGCAAGGCGACAAAGGTAGGACTTTTCCAGTCACTTAGCGTAACAGGAGTTGCTGTCAAACGAAGTTTGCCATCTTTGGTAAAAGTATAATTCTTTGCTTCCGGATTTTGCAAATGAATCCATTCGGGAGAAAGTTTTCCTTCTTTAAAGTCTATCCGTTCCGGTCTGCCTTTCATTTCCTGTTGAGGCAGAGTGGTTACATCCATCTCCAAAGAAATAGTTCCGTTGGCATTGACCACAGGCCAGGCATCCTTATCCCAACGCACCGGAGCCAGATACGTTTCACGTCCCAATGTATGATGAGTTCCCGGCATAATTCTGTATGCCAAGCACACCATCCACCAAGAACCATCGGTGCCTTCCACCAGATCAGCATGCCCTGTTCCCTGAATCGGACTGGATTGTCCCGACTCATTGGCATGGGTCAGAATAGGATTTGCCGGATTTCCCTGATAAGGACCGTCTATGTAACGACTGCGGGCAATGGTTACTTTATGTCCCAATTCCGTACCACCCTCTGAAATCAGCAGATAGTACCAGCCGTCTTTCTTATAAATGTGTGGACCTTCGGCATATCTGCCTCCGGTACCGTTCCATATTCGTTTGGAAGAAAAAAGCTGTTTGCCTGTCATGGGGTCAATCTCACACAGGTTGATGTATCCATCCGGATTACTGACCATAAAACATTTGCCATCTTCAAAATAAAGCGAAGGATCGATGCCTCCTTGTTCGAGCCAGACAGGTTCCGACCATTCACTACGGGGATCAGTAGTATGTACCAGGAAATTCCCCTTACCGGAAACGTTAGTCGTAATCATGTAAAACACTCCATCATTGTAACGAATGGTAGGAGCAAAAATACCGCTTCCCGAATTGGCATTAGTCAGATCAAGCTGGGACGGACGAGTCAGACAGTTTCCTATCTGCTCCCAATGCACAAGGTCTTTGCTATGAAACAAAGGCACTCCGGGGAAATATTGAAAGCTGCTGTTGACTAAATAATAATCATCCCCTGCCTTGCAAACACTCGGATCGGGATGGAAACCGGGAATTACAGGATTACTGTAACCTTGAGCCGATGATTTGCATACAGAACAAAGCGAGATGAAAATAAGGAATAAAGCGTTTCGCATATCATATAATTTAAGAGTTAAACATCTTTTGCCAGCCGACGATACAAAAGTAGATGTTTTTCCCCAAGGAGACATGGTATTTCGTTCACACCCGGTCTGCTAAATGTTTTACCCATACGCACAGAATGTTTCCCTTTTGCGTATGATTTGTTTTCACCCCTCTTCAGCTTAGTCCAAGCAGCGAAAATCGAACCAGTCAAAGTCGGCCGGATTTGTATTTGCCTGCCCATTACCGGAAGCATACATACCTATAAATACACCGGTAAATCCACCTACCACTTCATTAGAGACATCACGCGTGGAAGCCATCCCTAACACTTCAACAGCGTGACCGGCTTTCACCTCAAACGTATATGCCGTCTTGGTAGCAGTGATGGATAAAATTACATCTCCGGTGGCAGGAAGTTCTTTATAGATTGTATCAACAACCTTATCTTTCAAAGTCTTACGAAGCATGGCGGTCCGCTGACCATTCCTCTTTGTTATCAGCAAATCATAATGATTCTTATCATCCGCTCTTACTACCAGTCCCGCCTCTTCATTTTCCACTTTCGGAATAAAGTTGACTTTTGCAGATGCAGTCAGATTGAAAGCAGCCTGCCGGCGGCCGATAAAAGAAGGAGAATCATTCGTTGTGAAGTTGATTGCTGTTCCTTTCAGACGCAGCGAGCCCGGCTTCTCCGTCAATGACCAGAACGAATGAGCAGGATTACGGATAAAAGTCCAGTCCAACCCCAGCGTTTCCGCATCGAAATCATCACGAACCGGTTGTTTCGCCCAAACATGTGACGGCAGGTTAGGGAAGGGATATGTTTCCTGTACGACGCCATCTTTACCCACTTTAGGCCAACCGTCGGCATCCCACGTCACAGGTGCCAGGAAAGTTTCACGTCCCAAATGCTGGAACTTGCCATCCACAGGTCTTATTCCCAGACAAACTGCCCACCAGCTTCCGTCTTTCAGTTGGACAAGATCCGCATGCCCTATTGCCTGGAAAGGATGTCCGGGGCAATTCATATTCGAAAGAACCGGATTCACAGGACTGGGTTCATAAGGTCCCCAAGGGGATTTGCTCCGTTATATGACTTCCCGGTGCTCATAACCCGTTCCTCCTTCGGCAGACATGATATAATAGAATTCACCCATTTTATAGAAGTGAGGTCCCTCCGGTGAAGAACCTCCCAGACCGGCAGCCACTTTCCGCAAGGGTTCGACAAACTTCCCGGTTTCCGGGTCCATTACTCCCAAAAGGAAGCTGCCTTGATTATCCGGACTCAAAAAGTACATCTTTCCGTCAATAAACTCAATAGACGGGTCTACATACCAGTTCCCCACCCATACCGGATCAGACCAGGGACCCGCAGGATTCTTGGCCGTCACATAGAATACTCCTTGCGAACCTTTCCCGCCATAATTCGTGCCAATCACATAGAATGTACCCTCATGATAGCGCAACGTCGGAGCATACTGTCCGCCGGTGGAGGCACTGCATCCCATCAACGGATTATTTTCCGGACGGGACAGGGCATGCCCGATCAGTTTCCAATGAACAAGGTCTTTACTATGATAAACCGGTAGACCGGGAAAATACTCAAAGGTAGACGTAACCAAATAAAAATCATCTCCCACCCTGCAAATACTCGGATCGGGATTCATTCCTGTAATAATAGGATTCCTGAATGTCTCCTGTGCGATAGAGACATTATTAGCCATCCATAATCCGATTAAGATTAATAAAAGTCTGCAACTGTTCTTCATCATTCTTATTTTTAAAGTTTGTACTGATGGCAAAGTTCACCATAATCCGGCAAAAACAAGGTGTGTTATGTTTCGAGCAAGAGAATAGAATGTATCTTATTGGGGCATCATATGTATTCAATTGCATTTCGCCCTTTCGAGTGACTGCAAATCTTTCTACATTTGTGGTAGAATTTAAGTCTCACTCTAAAAATATCAACTCATGAAAAGCATTAAGAAAATGGTATTAGTATCAGCCTTTGCCGGTACCTGCCTTACAACTCACGCGCAGGCTACCCCTCCCGCCATCCCAGCCGATCCGGCTATTGAAGCTAACATCCGGCAATGGCTTCAGAGAATGACCCTCGAACAGAAGATCGGTCAGATGTGTGAAATCACCATTGATGTGGTGTCTGACCTTGAAACCAGCCGTGAGAAAGGATTCTGTCTAAGCGAGGCGATGCTCGACACGGTTATCGGTAAATATAAGGTAGGCTCACTACTGAATGTCCCTCTGGGAGTAGCACAGAAGAAGGAGAAGTGGGCGGAAGCCATCAAACAGATACAGGAGAAATCAATGAAAGAAATCGGTATCCCGTGCATCTATGGAGTAGACCAGATTCATGGAACGACCTACACGCTGGACGGAACGATGTTTCCGCAAGGCATCAACATGGGAGCCACTTTCAACCGGGAACTGACAAGGAAAAGTGCCGAAATATCTGCCTATGAAACCAAAGCAGGATGCATCCCCTGGACGTTTGCCCCCGTTGTCGATTTAGGTCGCGACCCGCGCTGGGCACGTATGTGGGAGAACTATGGAGAAGATTGTTATGTAAATACAGAAATGGGCGTGTCGGCCGTAAAGGGATTTCAGGGAGAAGACCCGAACCGCATCGGAGCATACCATGTAGCTGCCTGTATGAAGCACTATATGGGTTACGGTGTACCCGTTTCCGGGAAAGACCGTACTCCTTCTTCCATCTCACGCAGCGATATGCGTGAAAAACACTTCGCTCCTTTCCTGGCTGCCGTGCGTCATGGTGCATTGAGCGTGATGGTGAATTCTGGCGTTGACAACGGCCTGCCTTTTCATGCCAACCGTGAATTACTGACCGAATGGCTGAAAGAAGACTTGAACTGGGACGGTCTGATTGTAACAGACTGGGCGGACATAAACAATCTCTGCACACGGGATCATATTGCTGCCACCAAGAAAGAAGCTATCAAGATTGCCATCAATGCCGGAATCGACATGTCAATGGTTCCTTATGAAGTGAGTTTCTGCGATTATCTGAAAGAGTTGGTTGAAGAAGGAGAGGTATCTATGGAACGCATCGACGATGCAGTAGCCCGTGTGTTGCGTTTGAAATATCGTCTGGGATTATTCGACAATCCGTATTGGGACATTAAGAAGTATGACAAGTTCGGTTCTAAGGAATTTGCGGCTGTTGCCCTCCAGGCTGCCGAAGAATCGGAAGTGTTATTGAAGAATGACGCACATACCCTGCCGATAGCGAAAGGCAAAAAGATTCTGCTGACCGGGCCGAACGCAAACTCCATGCGTTGCCTGAATGGCGGATGGTCGTATAGCTGGCAGGGACACGTTGCCGATGATTACACGCAGGCATATCATACAATCTACGAGGCTTTGTGTGAGAAATACGGAAAAGAGAATATTATCTACGAACCGGGAGTCACCTATGCTCCTTACAAAAACGATAACTGGTGGGAAGAAAACAAACCGGAAATTGAAAAACCAGTAGCAGCGGCAGCACAGGCAGATATTATCATCGCCTGCATTGGCGAAAACTCTTATTGCGAAACTCCCGGCAACCTGACGGATCTTACCTTATCGGAAAATCAGCGCAATCTGGTAAAGGCTCTGGCCGCTACGGGTAAACCTATCGTTTTGGTTCTGAACCAGGGACGTCCGCGTATTATCAATGACATAGAGCCTTTGGCAAAAGCTGTCGTCAACATCATGCTGCCAAGCAATTATGGTGGCGATGCACTTGCTAACTTATTGGCCGGTGATGCCAACTTCAGTGGAAAAATGCCGTTTACTTATCCCCGCCTAATCAACGCTTTGGCGACTTATGACTACAAGCCTTGTGAAAATATGGGGCAAATGGGAGGTAACTACAATTATGATTCGGTGATGGATATTCAATGGCCGTTCGGCTTCGGATTAAGCTATACCAATTATAAATATAATAACCTAAAAGTAAACAAACCGACTTTCAATGCCGATGATGAGCTGATATTCACGATTGATGTAACCAATACGGGCAAAGTTGCCGGAAAAGAAAGTGTGTTGTTATTCTCTAAAGACTTGGTGGCAAGCAGTACACCGGACAATATCCGTCTGCGGAACTTTGAAAAGATCTCTCTGAAACCGGGAGAAACAAAGACTGTTACGTTGAAGCTAAAAGGAAGCGATTTGGCATTTGTCGGGTATGACGGTAAGTGGAGACTGGAAAAAGGAGATTTCAAGATCAAATGCGGTGACCAATGGATTGATATTGTATGCGATCAGACGAAAGTGTGGAATACTCCGAATAAAAATACTCTTCATTAACAAGCTTCTTCTCATATATAAAAAATCACTTTTCTCTATCACCTATCACCGACGGCAATCAAATACCTTATTCATCGAGGTTTCCGGCGGTGATAGGTTGTTTTTCAACCTATCACCACATCTGTCACCTATCACCGCAAAAAGCACTACTTTCATCACATTTTTGCAAAGACAACCTGAATAGCTATGACTTAGAGAGCCATTTCTTTCTTTTCTTCACAGGAGCCATCACCAATTTAGTATGCAGTTCTTTGATTTCACATAAATCGAACCTTTCCTGTATATACACATACATGATGACCAGATGGATAAGTTCTTTATTCGGACATGAGAATTCATCTTTAGACAGCCCGTCTATCACTATATTCAATAAACAGAGAGAACACTGCAATTCAGCCTTTGACAATTGGTCTACGCTTTCAATATTTGCAAAGCTAGGCCAGTTTTCTTTCATAAAACTAAGCTTGTCGACGGAGCGTTCTAAATCGTGCTTCATCAGGCAGGAACAGGAACAAGTAAGGTCACTCATAACTATCATTTTTTTAATTATGTGTTCCCGTTTGCCAATAAAAAAGGCGCGGAAACTATTACTGTACTATCCCCTAGAAGGCTCTGGTAAGCCCGTAATCGAATAATAAGCAATAGCTCCACGCCCGTTGGGGTATATAACAAATATATATACGACATGGACGTGGAGACCAGTTACTTATTATCTGCGATTACCAAATTTACCAGATTTTCTAAGGCAGATAATAAAAACACTTTCTCCAATTCAAAAGTAAATGTATCTTCTCTCTGAAGACACGCTACAAATATAACTATATTTTTCAGACAATGCCACTGTTATCACAGTAAAATAGTTTAATTCTCCCCTGCCCTATATCTATCAAATAGAACAAGGCATATAAATACCTACAACAAGTAGGAATACTTTGCTTTTCTCCCTGATATAGTTTATCTTTGCTACCGATATAGTTCATTCTTCATGGCCGTGGCGAATTCCTACCACGGCCGTGAAAAGATACTACCACAGCCATGACGAGATCTCTCCACGGCCGTGGGAAACTAATGATAAAGGCACCGGAAGATAACTATCCCTATGCCTTAGTCCAAGAATAAAGGCAGGATAACTTATAAAAGCCGCTTGATAGCAAACAAACAACAGCTATATAACACCCTCCCCCTAAGTCCGAAGATGATCGATTAGCTTCGCAACAAAAAAAACAATGTCCTTATAGGCTTACAACGATAAATTTAAAATACGTAGTAATGTATAAGGCGAAAACAAATTAATAATGGCAATACAATTTGAATTGTACAAGACTCCCCGTCCCAAGGATGAGGAAGACAAAGAAACGTACCACGCACGTGTAGTCAACTTCCAACACATTGACACAGACTATCTGGCAAAAGAAATCCAGATAGCCACTTCTCTAACTGAAGGGGATGTAAAGTCAGTTCTCGAATCTCTAAGTCATTTTATGGGGGATCGTCTTCGGGAAGGACAAAGCGTCCATCTGGATGGCATCGGTTATTTCCAGATAAAGCTGAATAGTCAAGAGCCTATCACTTCGCCCAAACTAAAAGCGAATCAGATAAAACTCAAAGCCAACATCAGCTTTAAAGCGGATGCCAAACTGAAAAGGTCAGTCAGTGTTGTTCATGTGGAGCGAAGTAAACTGAAACCCCATTCGGCTGTCCTTTCAAATGACGAAATAGACAAATTGCTGACAAACTACTTCAAGAGCAACCCTGTATTAACCCGTCGCGACTTTCAAGGATTGTGCGGCTTTACCCCTACCACTGCCGCACGGCAAATCAAACGACTGAAAGAGGAGGAGAAGAAGTTGAAGAATATCAATACTTATTATAATCCGATTTACATGCCGATGCCGGGATATTATGGCAAGGCGGAGATAAAGACAGATGAATAAAAGGAACAAACATTATACAGAAATAAAATGAAATCAGAAGAAATAAAAGAACTATTTAAGCAGTTTGAGAGCATTGTTTGCGAATACAACAAAGTGGAATGTTGGAGTGCGAGAGAACTTTATCCACTGTTGGGATATTCTCAATGGCGTAACTTCCTGTCTATCATAGAAAAAGCAAAAGCTGCATGTAAAAATGCCGGAGAAAATATTACTTATCATTTTGCTGACGTCAGCAAAATGATAATATTAGCCAAAAGTGCTGAAAGAGAGATAGATGATATTCTACTTACCCGCTATGCTTGTTATCTGGTAGCACAAAATGGAGATTCCCGAAAGCAAGAAATTGCCTTTGCTCAAAACTATTTTGCAATACAAACCCGCCGTGCAGAATTAGTAGAACAACGTTTAATAGAATATGAACGTGTCCAAGCACGCACCAAACTAGCCGAGACAGAGAAACTTCTCTCGGGTGTTTTATATGAAAGAGGAGTTGACAATCAAGGATTCGCCATTATACGTTCCAAAGGAGATAAAGCACTGTTTCACATGGACACCAAAATGTTAAAGCGTAAACTTGGCGTACCTGATAGCCGACCATTAGCTGATTTTCTTCCGACCATCAGCATAAAAGCTAAAGACTTTGCCGCAGAAATGACCTCTGTGAATGTTCAGCAAAAAGACCTATACGGACAAACTGCCATTGAAAATGAACATGTTGACAATAATGTCGCAGTCAGAGATATGCTTGTTGGCAGAGGCATATTTCCTGAACAAATCTCTGCAAATGAAGATATTAAGAAAGTAGAAAGACGTTTAAAAGGAGAAGAAAAGAAACTAAATGGCTCCTCAAAAACAAAAAGATAATCATTATCAATACCCCATAAGTGCAAATTTTGCACTTATGATAATATACTTGTCACTTTTCTTTATCCCACTATCCAAGCTATTATAAACAAGGATACAATATAAAGAAAGAAAAATTAAAAAGGGAAATCCAGTTGTTGATAATCGTATTTATCAAGTGTGTCCAGACCGTAAGTGTAATCGGTAATCACACGCAAGAGCCCATTGGCCTCATCCAGCATCAATTGTTTGTGTTCGATAACGTTAGAAAGAAGGCGCACGGTGCTCTTCAGGTCTTCCAGTTGAGCAGCTTTGACCTGCTGATTAATCGTAACCCTTAATCAGGTAGTCCTTCAGGATTTTGTTCGCCCAAATTTATGTGCAGCAGCACATAAATCTGGTTATGAAGAGTTGGAGATTATGTAATGTTAGATTTATAAATAGTTGTAATATAGCATTTAGATTATAGATTTCTTT
>PPYE01046155.1_pt1 | contig 273255 bp, 236 predicted proteins | sample 1559881 | NCBI WGS metagenome assembly PPYE01 (sample SAMN08240022, study PRJNA423297) | Human gut metagenome, whole genome shotgun sequencing project. | reverse complement strand
AACAAGGCGAATTGCAGATGGCAGGTTAAGATGAGGAAAACCTCATTTTAACTTGTACTAAATCTTGACATAGGACCAACTGTTGAATATTTATATCTTCATAATCAGGAAGTGAGCCTGCCTCAAAATTTAATTTTTTAAACTTACATAAGCATACATCATTATCAATATATTTTTGCAGATCCTCATATACTTCTTGTAAATATTGTGTTATTCCAATCATAAAACTTCCTCCTCAACTCCATGTATGCAGTTTTAGAATCTTACTTTATTAACATTATACAATATTCACTCCACGAAATCCATTTATATTAACTATCTAAAAACTTGCCATCTCATTTCTAAGCATATATCATCTCTTTATCCACAATCTCCCTGCACACGCTTATATATTGTTCATTCTCGCTACCCATTCCATCTGATTATCAGCCTTTAACTACTCTGTGATACCTTGTGCCTGTTCTTCTATATCAGCCAAATAATCATTCAACCTTCCATTTGTAAGCAAATTCAGATATGGATATAATCTCATTTTTAGAGCCAAAATAGAGCCATGAAATGCTATTCTTTCTGCTTTAATTTTTCTAATATTAATAGTACATCCGGTTGTGTAGGCATGAACTTCACACCACGCTTTAACATTCCCAACACTTTTCTTGCTTTTTGCTCAATTACCTTTGCCGTATGTTCACTGGTCAGCCTCAAATGATTTCCAGCAATCGTATACTTACGTTCTATATATTCCTCTGTAATTGGGAACATATCTTGTATTAGGAATACACTTTCTCTACTATCATCCAATTTTACAATATGTAAAATATCACAACTTTTACCAGATCTTTCCTTTTTCTCAACAATCCTTTTATACTTTTCCACTCTACTTGATAGCGGTATCATCCAATAAATTCCTGTATTTATATCTTCAAAGCAATAATAATGAGGTCTGTTTCCTTCTTTATTGCCCTTGAGATATGGAAAAAGTCCCTCGCCTCTCGGCGAAGGACTCAACTTACAACCCGACCATTTATATACCACATATCGGTCAGTGGTAAACTTTTTTGTACTAATATACTAACAAGTACAAGGCGGAAAATCAATAGCTCTCTCCATTAAAATTATGTGCTGTTTATAAAAAATTATTCAAACGCGGATTACTCTTTTTCCCCCTCTTCAAAGTTAATCCGCTCTTCCTCCACCACAATCGGCCGGTTGATCGCCCGCGTATTAATATTCAATATGTATTCCCCCAGCAGGCCAATAAAAAACAGCTGCAGCGATCCGATCACATAAATTCCAAGCAGCATCGGAATATTGCCCGCACTGTACCAGTTCCAGTGAAACAGCTTCAGCAGCAGATAGATCAGCGCGATCAGAAGGCTGATTCCGGAAGAAATAAAACCAAGGAAGGTCGCCAGACGCAGCCCCACCTTCGTATAAGAGGTAATTGAAAGCATCGCCGCATCATATAAGCTGTAAAAATTGTTTTTCGTTTTCCCCGCCCGACGGAGCTGCTGTTCATAGGGAATTTCGATCCGGTTAAAGCCATGACCATATTCTGCCACAATCCCGCGCAGAAACGGAGTGCTGTCATGCAGTTCCCGCAAAAGCTTGATAAAAGATTTATCATATAGACCAAACCCCGTAAAATTTTCAATAAACTCTGTCCGGGACATCGAACGGATCAGCTTGTAATACATCGTGCGCAAAAAATAGATCACTTTATTTTCTTTGCTGGAAGTCTTTACCGCGCTGACGATCCGGTGTCCTTCCTCCCATTCCGCCACGAATTTAGGGATCATTTCAACCGGATCCTGAAAATCTGCGCACAAAAGCACCGTACAGTCTCCGTCAGACTGGCACATCCCGTAAAAAGGAGAGTTAAACTGTCCAAAATTAGCCACATTAAAAATCGCCTTGATCTTTTTATTCTCCTGACACAGACGGCGCAGCTTCGGGCGTGTCCCGTCTGTTGAGCAGTTATCGATAAAAAGGATCTCATAATCGTACTGCGGCAGTTCCCGCTCCATCACCTCAATCACCGCTGTGCTGATCGGCTCCACATTTTCTGTTTCATTATAACAGGGAATTACAACGCTGATTTTTTTCATGACTATTCTTTTAAACTTCCTTTCTTCATCCATTCCGCAGTTTTCAGGATTCCTTCCGCAAAATCATATTCCGGCTCAAATCCTGTATCTTCCGTAAGCTGTCTGATGTCCGCGCATAAATACATGACCTGATTTTTTGCATAGGGCAGCTTTCCGATTCCGTCCAGCAGGCTTTCTTGATTTTTTACCTGATCCGAAGTTTCTGCATTTTTTCCATATTTTCTTTCTATTTCAAAAGCTGCATCCCGGATCTGTACAATATAGTCCTTAAGCGGTTTTACCTGTCCGCTTCCCAGACAGTAGACCCTTCCATCAACTCCTTTTTCCCCCATCAGAAACAAGGCTCTTGCCGCATCCTTGTTGTAAAGATAATCCCACTGCTGCTCTCCCGCCGTAAACTCCGGCGATTTCCCCTGAAAAAAATTGTTCAGGGCACTCATTACCATTGTTGCGCTGCCATCCCCCGGTCCGTAGACGCTCAAAATCCTTGCCCAGATATGTTTCATCTGAAGCTGTCCGCACAGCACTCTGCTCAGCTGCCCTGCACAGAGCTTTGCAATCCCATACCCGGTTTCAGGAAACGCAGGAATTCCTGCATTTAATTTTCCTTCGTATCTTCCATATTCCGCCTGTGATCCCGCCCCGACAAATGTATGACACCCGAACCGCTTTGCAAGTTTTACTGCATCTAATGTATACGAAATGTTCTGCATCTGAAGCTCTGTGTCATTCCGTGCAGCGCCAAAAGTTCCGCTCCATGCCAGATCAAAGAAAACTTCCCACTCTTTTCCGGTATCATTCTGCAGGTTTTGATATTCTTCCATTCCGGCATAGAGAACCATCACACGGGAATCCTCCGGAATTACAGACAATCTTTTGGAATCCCTACGCACCAAAACCAGAACTTCCATATTTTCCTGCAGCAGCTTTTCCAGAAGTGCTGTCCCGATGACTCCTGTAGCCCCTGCAATTACCGCTCGTTTCATATGCCTCTTCCTCTCTGTTACTTCTCATATTCCGCCAGAGGCGTGATAAACAGATTGCTCCGGATCTCCTCCTTAGGCAGAAACGGGGTCAGATCCTCCAGCGGGGGAGAAAACAGCGAACCATCCTCCAGCTTTTTAGTTCCGCTCTTTGGCTCAAAAACCTGCTCCGGTGAGACAAAAATTTCACAGAATACCGCGCCATCATGTTCCAGCGCCCTGTCCACCAGCTCTTTCATTTCTTCATTGCTGCGTGCTGCCAGATACGGATAGCCAAAAGCCACAGCCAGCTTCCCGTAGTCCGGGAAAGACAGGTCGCCGCTCTCCGGCCCGATTCCTACCTTAGAATGTCCGGAAAACAGATTGTTCTGCGTCTGGCGTATGGAGTGATAGCCCTGATTATTGATTACAAACAGCTTAATTGGCAAGTGATTGGTCAAAACCGTCTGAAGTTCCTGAAGATTCATCATCAGGCTTCCGTCTCCTTCAATACATATGGTTGTCTCTTTCTGACAGGCAATACAAGCCCCGATTGCTGCTGGCAGCCCGTATCCCATGCTCGCCGCCCCGCTGTTGATCAAAAAACGCGCGTCTTTTTTGATCACATAGTTCTGGCTTCCAACGACGCAGGCACTGCCGTTTGAAACCACCGTCACATTTTTCTCCGGCAGGGACTGGCTCAGATAGCGGATAAACGCATACACATTCGCGTATCTGCCGTCTTCCCTCCAATGCTTTTCCTGTGTAACCGGATATTTATTTTTCCAACTGCGGCATGCCTCCAGCCATTCCTGTCCGGAAAATACCGGTTGATCAAGCCTGCCCTGCGCTTCCATATTTTGATCGGCTATTCCCGCTATCCTCTCATTCAGCTTTTCAAAAAAAATCTTTGCATCCATACATACCGGAAGCTCCACATGGATCGTATGCTTTTTTAATTCTGCCGGATCGATATCCACCATGACCACAAACGCTTCCCGAGCCCACGTTTTCCAATTATAGCCAACCTGACGGATGGAAAGGCGGTTTCCGACAGCCAGCACCAGATCTGCATTCTGCACTGCAAAATTGCCTGCCCGATCCCCCATGATGCCGCCGCGCCCTGTATAAAGCGGATGCGAATCCTCGATTTCATCAATCCCATCCCATGTCGTAACGACCGGAATTCCCAAAAGCTCCACGCTTCTGCGAAATTCCCCATATCCTCCCGACAGCCGGATTCCGTTTCCCGCATAAAGTACGGGACGCTTCGCACAGCGGATTTTTTCCAGAATCTCATCTATGAAAGGTTCTTCGTTACCATTATCGGAACAACCGTTCTGAATATCCTTCTGTTTCCTTTCACCGGCTTCCTCCAGTGGATCGAAGCCTTCCAGCTCATCCGTTTCGATCATACATCCCTGAAAATTAACCGGGATGTCCAGCCACACCGGTCCTTTTCTCCCATTCGTTGCAAGATAAAATGCTTTTTCCAGCATATATCTGATCTGCTCCGGCTTTTCCAGCATCTCAGCATATTTGCACATGCTGCCGACCGCCTTTGTAATATCAAACTCCTGATCGCCGACCGCACGCAACGTAAGCCCTTCCGTATACTGCTCGGTATAGCGTGCCGTCGTGTCATAACGAACCTGTCCTGACAAAATCAGCATCGGGACAGAATCCAGCCAGCCTCCCAGTACCCCTGTAACGGCATTTGTTCCGCCCGGACCTGTTGTCACGCAGCAGATAGCTATTTTGTTTTCGATCCGCGCATATGCCTCCGCCGCAATCGCACACGCCTGCTCGTGATGATTATAGGTACAATGCAGCCCCTCTTTATGACCGAGCGCATCATTTAAGTGCATCGCTCCTCCGCCCGTCACCATAAAGCAGTCCGTAATTCCCTTTTTTACCGCAAAATCAGCAACATAATCCGCCAGTCTCTGCCGCATAATATCCTCCTGCTATTTTTGTTCGTCCAAACCTTCCCTGATCTTTTTTGCCATATAATCCAACATTTCATCCGTCATTCCCGGATAAACGCCAATCCAGAAGGTATCCCGCATGATCCTATCTGTATTTTCCAGTTTTCCAACAATCCGATACCCTTTTCCGGACGCTCTCATTTCATCAAAACAAGGGTGCTTTACAAGATTTCCGGCAAAAAGCATCCTCGTCTGTATCCCGTTTTTCTCCAAAAACTGAACGAGGCGGTTTCTGTCTGTCCCCTCCTTGCAGGTAATCAGAAAACCAAACCAGCTCGGTCTGGAATTCGGACACGCCTCCGGCAGGATCAGCCTGTCTTTCAAATCCGACAGGGAACTTTTCAGCCTGTCAAAATTATGACGGCGCCGCTCTACAAATGCCGGAAACTTATCAAGCTGCGCGCAGCCGATCGCCGCCTGAAGATCTGTTGCCTTCAGATTGTAGCCAAAATGGGAATATACATATTTATGATCATATCCAAGCGGAAGTTCCCCATATTGTCTGTCAAAACGATGCCCGCACAGATTATCTTTTCCTGACGGGCAGACACAGTCTCTTCCCCAGTCCCGGAAAGACCGGATACACTTATTCAGAAGCGGATTATCCGTATACACAGCGCCGCCCTCTCCCATCGTCATGTGATGGGGCGGATAAAAACTCGATGTTCCAATATCGCCGATTGCTCCCGTGCGGTATTCTTTTCCATCCAGATCATATACCGATCCGAGCGCATCGCAGTTATCCTCAACCAACCATAATCCATGTCTGCTGCAAAATTCCTTTACTGCCTTTAAATCAAACGGATTTCCCAGCGTATGGGCGATCATTACTGCCTTTGTACGCTCTGACAGCGCTTTCTCCAACATTGCCGTATCAATATTATACTGCGGGATCGTCACATCTACAAATACAGGAACCGCTCCATACTGCACGATCGGCGCAACCGTTGTCGGAAAGCCCGCTGCAACGGTAATCACCTCATCCCCCCTGAAAATTCTTCTTTCTCCAAGCAGCGGAGAGGTTAACGCCATAAATGCCAGCAAATTTGCCGATGATCCAGAGTTGACCAGAGAACAAAAGCGCACACCCTGATATACTGCAAGCTTCTGTTCAAATTCATCCGTGTATCTTCCCGATGTCAGCCAGAACTCCAATGCCGCATCCGCAAGGTTTACCATTTCTTCGCTGTCATATACCCGGGAAGCATACGGGATCCTCTGTCCTTCCTCAAAAGGCTTTTTTATATTATGATATTTATCGCAGTAGGCACGCACTGCATCCAGCACTTCCTGACGCGCCTGCTCTTCGTTTTTTCCTTCAAACATCTTTTTCCTCCGTCTGCGTCTGCTCTGTTTTTTCTTCTGCCTGTTCTAAAAACGCTGCGATCTGCTCTTCCATACACTGTTCTGCGGCTCCCGCCTGCCATTGCTTTGTCCACTCCACGCTCTTTTCCACTGCCGTTTCTATGTTCCAGACAGGCTTCCATCCGAATGTCCTCTTTAACCGGGAACAATCCAATTTCAAAAAATTCGCTTCATGCGGCTGTTCTTTCTGCAGGCAAGGCGTCGTCCAACGCTGTCCTTCTCCCCATTTTCTGCAAAAAATTCCGACAAGCTCCCCGGTTGTAATACAATCTGCATCATCCGGCCCCACATTATAATAGCCCGCCTTTGCCTTATCCGCATACTGACAGGCTGCAATCATAAGATAGGCGTACAACGGCTCCAGCACATGCTGAAACGGACGCACCGAATACGGATTTCTCACAATAATCTCCTGCTTTTGGATCGCTGCCCGGACGCAGTCCGGAATGATCCTGTCCTTTGCAAAATCTCCGCCCCCGATTACATTCCCCGCTCGTGCGGTAGATACCGCTACATCCATTTTATCATAAAAGGAACGGATGTAACTATGCGTTACGAGCTCCGAACACGATTTACTGTTGGAATACGGATCATACCCGTCTAACGGTTCCTCCTCCCGATATCCCCATTCCCATTCCCTGTTCAAATATACTTTATCCGTTGTCACGTTTAAAAACGACCTTACACACGGATTTTTCCGGACACATTCACAGACATTTACCGTTCCCATCACATTTGTCTCATAAGTGTACACCGGCTGCTCATATGAAGTCCGCACGATCGGCTGCGCTGCCAGATGAATTACAATTTCCGGCTGCCATTGAGCAAAAACACTTTCAAGATGCGAAAGATCCCGAATATCTCCGCGGACAGAATATATCTGTTCTTCCATTCCGACTAACTCACATAGTGCCGGTCTTGTCGGCGCTTCCAAACTATATCCGGTTACCTCTGCCCCCAGCTCCAAAAGCATTTTACACAGCCAGGTTCCCTTAAACCCAGTATGTCCTGTTACCAGTATTTTTTTATCTCTATAAAAATCACGAATACTGATCATTTCCTTATCCTTCCCAATCAACACCCTTTTCCCAAAAATGCCCCCAGCTCCGCGTATACTCCCCTTTATTCTACCCCCACTTTCCCCTCCCCGTCAATCAGCTTCCATCCTTCCCACAGCTCCTGCATCCGCTCCATCCCCACATCCTGCCCGTTCTTATGCTTCGACGGGCGGATCATGATCTTATCCTGCGACGGATTCAGGCGCGCGCCCCAGAAGCTGAACGTGGAGTTGGCGCAGATGTTATGCTTACAGCAGCTCATCAGCTGCATATCAAACAGGCTGTTTTTGCCCGTATTCCAGTCCACAACCGTAAATTCCGGCTCCCGGTAACGCTCCCTTGCATAGGCAGGATCGTCCGAAAACACATAAAAATGCGCCGCCGGAAAGCGCTCCCGGATAAAATTGACCGCCGCTTCGTAATAGGCGTCCGTGCAGATTCCGCCAAACATCGCCGCATTTTCCGGATCGAGGTAATCGCCCCGGCGGATGTGGAGGCTTACCGAAATCTCCTGCCGCATCCGCTCCATCAGCTCCCTGTTGCGCCGTGCGGCATCTGCGCTGTCTGCAAACGCCTGCCCGGTTTCCGCAAAAGTCTCTGCACTTCCCGGTTCCTCTTCCTGCTTTGGAAACACGATCAGCTCCCGCAGCTTCGGCAGAATGTCCGCATAATATTTTTCGCACGCCCAGAAGCCCGACAGGTAAGCGTCGTCCAGCTCAAAGATTTCCGGATGGTACATGCCCGTTTCCTGAAAATGCCGGTTCGTGCCCGGAAAAAGCTTTCTTTTCACTTTTCCGAAAAAGCCGCCGTTTCCCAGAAGCGCGCGCTTCTCTGCTTCTGTGCACAATTCCATCGGAAGATGGTCGAACCATTCCAGCTCCAGACTGCGCGCCGCCAGCACGCTCTTCTGTCTGTTTTCATCCAAAAACCACGAAACATCCAGCTTTGCCTCTTTTCCAAGGCTTTTCATTTTCTGATACAGGGCGTACTGCTGCATCTGATTGCCGAGACCGCCCATTACCTCTATGATTATCATCGCCATCCGCCTTTCTGTCACTTTTGCATCGTTTCAACGCTTTCATAGCCCGACCGGACACACCGGAGCATCTTTCCTCCAATTCAGCTACGTCCTTTTGCCAGCCGTCCCTTTACCATCCCGTACAGATACTTAAATTCCTCCGACCGCCCGAACACGAGCAGGAAAATCCCGTTAAATACGAGCGTTATCACAAAAATCATCACGATAAAGCCGCCCACTGTCACCGCCGGCATCAAAAGCTTTTGCAGCGGGACTAAAACCGCCAGCGCAATGCCGATCACCGCCAGATATTTGACCGATTCCTTAAAATACGACGCCGCGCTTTTGTCAAAGCAGACGCGGTAAATGATGACCGGCTTTGTGATGTTGGCGATCAGCCCCGATACGACCGTGCCGACAAACACGCCCGCCAGCCCGATCTGATAGACGAGAACGACGGATACGACCAGATTTACGATCCCCTGAATGAGCGACAGATATTTGTCCTCTTCAAACACGCCCGCCGCCGTCTTAAAGTTGGAGAGCACGACCCGTTCCCCTTTAAAAAAGTAATCGGTCAGGTACCATGCGATGATCGCCGGGGCAAGCACCCGGTCTGCGCCCACATACAGCTCCACAAGCGGCGACAAAAGCAGGAAAAAGCCCACCGCCGAAAAGCCGTAGATCCAGATGGCAAAAAAGCGGTACACCAGAAAAAGCCGGTATTGGCGCTCCCTGCTTTCCGTCGCGATCAGATTGCCGAAGCTTGAGATCACCGAATTAAAAATAATGTTCACATAGCCCGAAACGGAGTTGACGATCATTTTATACGTCCCAATGAGCCCGACCCAGACGACGCCGAGGCAGGTGGAAATGATGATCGCATCCGTCTGCAGCCGCGCCATATCCCCGATGCGGTGCAGCATCAGCGCCTTCGTCTTGCCGACGACCTCTCCCTTCTCCTTTTCAGACAGCTCTGTGACATTTTTTTCCTTCAGAAGCGGATACTTCCGGTCCAGATAAATACTCATAAAAATCTTCTGCCCGGCGGATACCCCCACCTGGATCAGCAGATACAGCATATAGTTTGGCAAAACCAGAAGCCCCAGAAGCTGCAGCACGACCGAAACCGCTTTCGTTGCCGCGTCCGCATTCGTCTGGATATAATTTTTCTGCTCCGCGTTTGCGAGACTGTATTTATACGCCACAAAATAGCTGATCACCGTATTGAACAAAAAGAGCAGATAGTACGCGCGCAGCTGCCGCAGCGTCAGATAATCCGCCCCTTTTACGATCCATGGCAAAAAAGGCACCAGCGCCAGCCCGATCACGGCGATCACGACGGCGATAAACCGGTACGCTTTTTTGTACATCAGCATATAGGATTTGATCTTTTCGCGCTCGCCCCTCGCCACCGGGCCGTACAGGCTGTAGTTTAACGCCGTCCCGACGCCCAGCTCCGCCAGCGAAAGCATCGTCAGGATCTCGCTGTAGAGATCCTGAACGCCGATGAGCGTATCGCCCAGACGCATGATAAAAACCTGACGCAGCGCAAAGTTTAAAAGCGTCGTCGCCGCGCTGCCGACAAGTCCGAACATGATATTTCTTGTCGCGTATTTTACTCTTCCCATTCTTTACTCCATGACGCCAAAAATCCCAGCGCGCTGCCGTTTCCCCATGGATAGCTTCCATATACCTGAGGATATTGCGCAAATCCGAGGCATTCTCCCGAGCAGCTCACAGCTTTCCCGTTGATAACGCGCGTTTTCATTGTCTCGTATAAACGAGTTGCTTTTTCAACCAGATGCTTTTCCCCTGAAAAAAGGCTCGCCTCCTGCCCTCCCTGAATCAGCTTTTTCTGCCCGGCTGCAAAAGCCAGCCCGATCATGCCTTCTGCCGAGCTGTCCGCCGGGCCTTCCAGCGCAGACAGCTGCCACGAAAACCCGCCGTCCTCCCGCTGATATGCAAATGCCCTCTCTGTCAGCTCCCGATAGCCTCTTTCCAAAACCGCATAGGCGCCGCTGTCTTTTTCCACATAGGGAAGGCTCTCTGCCAGTCCCAGAAGCGTCCAGCCGCAGGCGCGTCCCCAGCCGATGATGCCGTATTTCATGCCGGTTTTTTCGTCATAGCCATGATAGGGAAGCCCGGATCCGGCATCCATCCCTTTTTCCAGAAAGGCAGTCAGCTGCCGCGCCCCAAGCGCCGCCAGCTCCCTGTCGCCGTGCTCTTTTCCGTAGCGGCAGGCAAAGGGGCTGACCATCGCCAGCGCGTCCGCAAACAGCCAGTCCGGATGCTGCTTCCGGTAAGCAATAAGTCCCTGCGCCGTGCGGGGCGCTTCCTTAAGCCATGCCGCGCAGGCGTCCGCCGCCTCCCGGCAAAGCTTCTGCCATTCCAAAGCCTCCGGCGCGCCGTCCTGTTTCCTGCGCAAAAGCCCTTCCAGCTCCATTGCCAGCGTCCCGTTCATCAGGTTATCCACATATCTGATTGGAAATCCTTTGGTTTTCCACCGTTTTAAATAGTCAGCCACAGCGCGCATGGCGTCGGTATCGCCCGACGCTTCATAGGCGCAGAGCAGCCCTTTTCCCAAAAGCGCATTGGGCCAGGAAAACGCGTCAACAGGCGCGGGACGCTTTCCGGGAATGCAGCCTTTGACCAGCCGTTTTACGGTTTCCTTTGTCGTCAGAGACGGGTATTCTGCAAGCTGCAAAACCGCCGTATCCGTCAGTGCCTTTATCTGATCCATATGCCCTTCCTTTCTGCTGCGCAACATAAATATGCGTTTTCCGCTTTTCCGGCGCTTTCAAGCTCCTTACTGCCCTGCCAGCTCCTTTAAAAGCCCTGCTGCCTGCCGCGCCTTTTCCTGATAGGAGGGCATCACGCTTTCCAGCTTTTTTTTCTGCTCCTCCTCGTGGGATAAAAGCCATTCAAAGCCGTCGATCAGATCCTCCCTGTTCTGCAGCGCCTGCACCGGCAGCACATAGTGCTCCTGCGTGCCGAACAGATCTGTCGCGATCCCCTTCGCCTTCACGGAATATCCGACAACCAGCGTCGGCACGCAGGAGGAATATGCCGCGATCGTAGCGTGGGTGCGCGCCCCGATAAACAGGCGGCAGCGGCTGATATAGCCCTTTAATTCCGTCGCGGAAGCGTCCCCGATCTCGAGCACGCGCCCGGTCTTTGCAAACTCCTCGTACAGCTTATGGATCGGCTTTCTGTCGTCGTTGCTGTCCCACACCACATGGGGGATCAGCGCCACCTTCAGATCCGTCGTCTCTAAAATATGGGAGATCAGCGCCTTGTAATTTTCCATCGTGATCCCCGCCTGACGCTCGTTGTCCACGATCATCGGGCTGATATTTAAGCCCAGCATCTTTCCTTGCGTCCAGCCCTGCGGCAGGGGAAGCTCTTTTGTTTCCAAAAGGAATGCCGGATCCGGGTATAAAAACACATTATCCCGCACGCCTGCGTCCTGCAGCGCCTGATAGGTCAGGCTTTCCCGCGCCACGATGGCGTCATAGCGCTTCATATCCTCTGCGATCTCCGGGCGCTTTAACAGCTCCGGCTCGATGGAGCAGCCAAAAAGCACCGTTTTTGCCCCCTGACGGTGAAACATCCGGTTTGCCAGCATCAGGCGGTCCAGCATATTTTCATAGCAGTAATTGTCGCCGCCGATGGAAATGTTGAGACGGCGCAGGTTTTTGCCGCACACCGCGCCGTAGCGGTAGCGCATAAAGCACTCCGGATCCCGGAAAAGAAGCCTTTTTGCATAATAAAACGCATGGATCAGCACATTTTTTTCGATGCTTCTTTCCCCAATGATCTCGCTGCAGAGCGATTTTAAGGAATAGGCTTCGTCCTCTGCCGGACGGTTCGTTACAAGCACCGCAGGCTTCGGAAGCAGTTTGCACAGGCTGTTTACGATTGCCTCGCAGCCGTGGTTTCCGCTGCCCGCGTGGGTATATAATACAATTTTATCATTTTTCATCGCGATTTACTCCTTCTTCCAGATATGGTACAGCCAAAGATACAGCGCCGGGCAAACGGTATAGAGCGCCGTTTTTGCCCGATAGCCCTCCGGCAGCTCTTTTTTCGCACCGGGAACCGCCAGCGCTGTGCGCACCGTTTCCCGGCATTCTGCGATCTGCGCCCCGTATTTTGCCCGCTCCTTTGCGCAAAGCCGGGAAAGCTTTCCCGCTACAAGCATTGCGGATACCGCCAGAATGCTGTTTACCCGCGCCTTCTGCTCCGGATATGCTGCCCCTATCTTTTGAGCCGCCAGCTTCCAGCTTCTGATCTCGTCCATATAGGCGGGCGTAAAGGGCCTGAGCATCGCGCCCTTTTCATTGATCCGGTAAAAATAGCCCCGGTAATCCGTCACCGTGATCCGGCTCAGCCTTGGCATCAGATCCACCAGAAACATCATGTCCTCCCCGATCGTCAGATCCTCCCGGAAGCGGACGTTTCCCACCGCCTCCCTCCGGTACAAAACGCTCCAGCAGCGGGTGCTGCCATGCAGCAGGTATTGTCCGATATAAGCGTCCCGGTCCACGGTAAACCGTTTGGGTACAGCTTCCTTGCTTCCCGCGCGGCTGTCCTCTGCCTTTTTTCCGCTGCGGACGCAGATTCCCTCCGCCATCCCGTCCCATCTATCATAATCGCACACTGCCATGTCGCTGTTTTCCTGTTCCAGACAGCCTGCCAGCTCCTCAAACATGCGCGGATCCAGCTTATCATCCGCGTCCACAAAGGTCAGAAACTGTCCGTCCGTCTGCTCGATCCCCTGATTCCGCGCAGAGGAAACGCCTTTTTTAGAGCGCTGTACAAAATGGATGCGGCAGTCCTCCCGTTCCATCCTGCGCGCGATCCGATCCGTTCCGTCCGAAGAATTGTCGTCCAGGATCAGCATTTCCCAGTTTGTCCATGTCTGCGCGCGCACGCTCTGCACGCATTCTTCGATCCATGCCGCACCGTTGTATACCGGAACAATCACGCTGATTTTTTGCTGTTCCATGCTTTCTCCCTTTCCGCCGTCTATCGCTTCCTGCGCGCGTTTACGTTCATCAAAAAACGCACCGTTTCCAAAATCCCGCTGCCCGGATTTTTGACCGCCCGGTACAGCAGCCTGTTGTCCAGAGACTTTACCGTTACCGCAGTCTCCGAAAGCGCCCGTTTGACCGTTTCATGACCGCATTCCTGTCTCAGCCGCTCCTTCCAGCCCTTCCGGTTTCCCCGCGCCTGATTTTTGACCTCCAAAAGCATCAGGAGGATCAGCTCCCTCTGCGCCTGCAAAACGGCGTCCGGCGCTTTTTTCTCCCGCAGGATCGTTTCCATAACGACATAAAGCCGGAGGATATTTTCAAACAGGCCGTCGTCATAGGCATGCGCCATCGAATCCGTCAGATAAAGATAATGATACCACGCCGCCCCCTTCATGATAACGACGCGCTCCGCGTCCAGAAGCGCCGGGAGCGTGATATTGACGTCCTCTCCCATGCGGATCGACGGATCGCAGTATTTCATGTTGTCCAAAATGAGCCGCCGCGAAAAAAGCTTCATACAGCGCGACATCGTGATCAGCCGGCGTTCCCGCCCGATGATCTGCCCGTCAAGCCGCTCCGAAAGCTCCTTTCCGGCATAAACGCCCGGCTCCATCGCCTGATACACCTCAAAGCTTCTGTTTTTTTCCTCCTGCACATAGTTGCCGCAGATCACTTCTTTTCCACAGTCCGAGGAAAATTCCAGCAGCTTTTCCACCATGCAGGCGTCGATCCAGTCGTCGCTGTCCACAAAGCACACATACTCCCCCGTGCTTTCCCTTACGCCGTCCATCCACGCCGCCATCAGGCCGCCGTTTTCCTTGTGGATCACCCGGATGCGGGCATCCTTTTTCGCCCAGTCGTCGCACAGCATCGGGCAGTCGTCCGGCGAACCGTCGTCCACCAGGATGATTTCCAGATTTTTATAGGTCTGCCCCGTGATGCTCTGCACGCAGCGGGCAAGCCACTGTAAGGTGCGGTATACCGGAACGATCACGCTCACTTTTTTATCCATTCCCCTGTCCCTCCTTCATCAGCTCTTCATAAAAGCCGGTCAGCCGTCGGATATATCCCGGCATTCCGTATTGTTCTTCTGCCTTCCGCCTTGCCCGTCTGCCCACGTCCTCCCGCAGCCTTTCGTCCGAAAGCACGCGGATCAGCACGTCTGTGAGCATATCCGGATCCTTCGCCGCCGTCATGATGCCGCAGCCCTCAAAGCCGCAGGGAAGCGTCTTGTTTTCCAGCCCGCCCAGAACCTGCGGGATCCCCCCGACTGCGGACGACACCGTGCACATCCCTGCCGCCATTGCCTCCAAAAGCGAAACCGGCTGTCCCTCAAACCAGGTCGGCAGCACAAACACGCTGCTTTCCAAAAACAGCCGTTCCCGCTCCTGTGCCGTTACCCAGCCCGGACAGCGCACAAAATCTGCCAGCTCCTCCGCCTTTTTTTCCAGCTCCTCATTGCCCTTTTCCCAGAAGCCCCCGAGCACAAGCGAAAAGTCAGGGATCGCCTGCCGCACCCTCCGGACGCTCTCCAAAAGCTCCCCGACGCCCTTTTCCTTACACAGCCTTCCCAAAAAAACCGCCTGATGGGAGCTGTAATCCTGCTTTGCCTTTTCCGGGACCGGCACGCAGTTTTGCTGCACCCGGATTTTTTCCGGGGATATGAGCTTTTCAAAATAAGCCTTCCAGTATTCGGAAAGCACCAGAAACAGATCCGCCTTATTCAGGCTTCTGCGGATCCTTTCCCTCATTTTTGCGCTGCAGCGCGCTTCATAAAAGCCTTCAAAATCCCCGCCGTGATGATGCACCACGATCTTTTTGCCGCATATGGACGCGATATTTAAAAAGATCAGCTTACGAAAGCAGCTTGCGTCCGCCGCCATATTCAGGTGCACAATATCCGTGCCCGGAAGGGCTGCCAGAAAGCGCACCAGCGCCTCCGCCGCCTTAAAAAGCTTTTGGACACTGCTGCCGTCCACCATCGTCCCGATATAGGTCAGATCGACCAGCTCTGCAAGCCCCGCCCCGTACATGTTATTTACCATCGCGGAAACGCCGCCCTTTACGCTGCGGTCCGCTCCCAGCATTACAACCTTCATCTTATTCCTTCCTGCTCAAAGAAAACAACCGCCAGAAGCGCCACCAATACTCTTCCTTCGCGGCTTTTTTCCCGAGCGCGCTGCACCAGTATGCCCCCATCAAAAGCAGCACATAGTTGCGCCCGATATAAACGGAAACCGCATGCGCCTCCACCACCGTGAAAATACAAAAGGAAAGCGTCAGCACAAAGCCCATCGCGTCTTTTTTTCTGCGCAGCTGTTCAAACAGCAGGCAAAGCGCTGCGATACAGCAGATCCCGGGAATGATCCCGTACCAGAAAAACAGCCGCACATATCCCATATCAAAATACTGTACATAGGAAGGATCCCCGAACAGCTTCCAGTTTTTTAAGACGCCGCCCCCGTTGGTAAACGGATAGATGCTGGCGATGCGCCCCGTCAGGATGGAATTGAGCTTCTGAATCCATTCCGGCATATAGGGCGGCCATGTGGAGACGTGTGCCGCAAATACGGAAAAGCCCACGCACAAAAACAGCGCCCCGATCCCCGACCGGTACACCCACGCCTTCTCCCGAAGCTTCGGCGCATACTGCATGACCGCCGCTGCCGCCAGCGTAAACAGCATCATCAGAAGCGTCGTGCGGGTAAAGGTCAGCTTGTATACAATGGCGGAAAACGCCAGCAGGAGGCAGTAATACTGCCATTTCATTTTTTCCTGATATACATACAGCCCCAGCGTCATCAGCGCCCAGATCATGATTGCCAGCGTGTTGCTGTTTCCCACGCCCAGACAGAGCCTCTTCGAGCCTTCCTTAACGCCGTATCCCTCGCCGGCGTCCCAGACCTCGCCTAAAACGCCCGCTCCCGCAAGCCCCGCAAGCACAAGCATCCCGAAAACGGTGCACCAAAACGTCAGCTTCATCGCTTTTTTATGATCTACGCCCTTCATCGCCGCCACAAAGACGACCACGCGCACCGCCTCGTCCCTGTCCGAGCAAAGATAGCAGATCCCCGCGACAAGCCCCGCCGCCAAAATTGCGCCCCATTCCTTTGCCGAATACCGGGTCATTAACATTTTCAGCGCAAAAAACAAAAAGCTGATCCGAAACATCTGCCCTTCAAGGGGATTGATCCACGAGCTTTTATCCAGGATCACGATCAAAAGCTCCAAAAGCAGCCCGATGTAAAAACAGAGCAGCCCCGCTTTTTCTATTTTTTCATGTGTCGTCAAAACCGCCTGTTTTTCCATCATCCGCTTCCTCCCGTGTTCTCTTTTGGTGCTTTACTGTTTCCTTACGCTGCCGAAAGATACCGTCAAAATCTCGGATATTCCGCGTTCGTCCCCGCCCATTTATGGAACGCAAACGGCGTGATCCCCTCGATTTCCGGGATCATCGTCTCGTGCGCAAAATATTTCGCCACCTCCAGCGGCGCGATCCTCATGCCCGCCGCCTCCACCAGATGGCGGTTTTTCACGCACAAAAAGCCGTCCTCGTTCAGCGAGCCGTGATCCGGCTCAAAGGGCAGGCCCGCCTCCTTCGGGAAATTCACGAGCCGCCTGCTGCGGATCCCCACGCTGTTGCCGACGCGGCACAGATTGCCGTTGATGTCCCGGTACACATAATCATTGTCCGGCACCGGCCACGGGGAGCCGATATAATCATAATCCAGAAATTCGTCCCGCCACAGCTCCGGATGGACGATAAACCCGTCCGCATGGACGATCATCACAAAATCCGTGTGGATATGGTCGCCCAGCTCATAGAGCATCTTATAGTTAAAGCAGTCGATGTCCGTCAGCTTCGACGTGTGCGAATAGCGGATCGTCTTCGGCAAAAACAGCGGTTTTCTGTGCGTGATCAGCACGCAGTCCCCGAAATCGATCTGCCGCATGCTGTATTCCATCGCCTTGATCGTCTGTTTTACATTTACGCTCGTCATTGCCATCAGCGTCACGTTCGGAAGCTGAAGCCGTCCGTTTTTCCATTCCATGTTGATCTCCTCACTTTCGCGATCCTGCCGCGCCTTTTTACTTCGGCATAAAGCCGTCCCTGACCGAGCTTCCTCTCATCCTGCATGTTTCCGCCATCGTTTTGTAAGCGGTTCCCGGAAACGCATGATAGCTGATATTGTCCCCTTCCAGCGGATAAAAAACGGTCAGCCCGCCTTCCACTTCCATCTCTCCGGTTTCCACCCTGTCATAATCCTGCTGGATCACCCACGCCGGATCCGTCAGATGCTGCTTTACCCACACCAGATCGAACAGTACATAATAATCCCAGTACATGCTCATGGAAAAAAATACTGCTGCAATGCCAAAGCCGCTCACAATCCTTACCGGCCCCATTTTGACCGGACGAAGCCATTCTCCCACCGCCATACACGGCAGAATCAGCAGAAATGCCAGCCCGTACCGGATAAAGGGCGCCGTGAAAAACCATCCTGCGATCCCCGCCAATACGGCTGCATAAAGAATTACCCGGTCCCACTCATATTTTTTCCTGCAGATCAGCCGATACACGGCTGCCGCTGCGGTCAGGAGCACCGCGATGCCGTTTGCCGCCAGCAGCATGATCTCATGCCTGTCCTTTTCGCCCCACCATACCGGAAGCCACGCGCTGATCGGTTCCCCGATCCTGCCTGCGTCATACAGGCAGCGTCCCCATGCCTTGATCTGATCCGCGTCATGCTGCATCAGCTCCAGCGGGACCTTCCAATCCACAGAAAATAGATCGACCGCCTCAAAGGGATAGATCAGCCAGCCCGTCAAAACCACATTCCGCACAAGCCAGGGGATGAGCACCGCGAGCCCTGCCGCCACATACAGCCCGATCCTTTTCCATTCCTTCTGCCGGATCAGGAGGATCGCCGGATACAGCGCCAAAAGCACGAGCATCCCGGCCGACAGCTTATAGGTTGTCACACAGACGACCGCCACGCACAAAAGCGCATAAAGCTCCGTCTTTTCCTCTTTGCCTGCCTCCCGCTCACAGGCGGTCTTTGTCCACAGGCACACGATCCAGAATACCAGATACATCGCCCCAAAATCAGTTGCCGGGGACATGATGCGTTCTGAAACGACGATCGCATATAGTAAAATGGCAGCTCTGCATCCGTCCGCCAGATGGCTTTTATGAGATTGGAAGCTCTTCAGCCCATACAGCGCCCAGATGACCAAAAATGCCTGAAAAAATCCCGTTGTCCCATGCAGCGACTGCCCCAGAAGCCATTTCATGGAGAACATCGCCGCATATGCCAGATACGCGCTGTTATACCCGAAGTGCTGCTGCAGATTGGCAAGCCCCGGCACGATCCCGTATTCCTCATACCACCGGATCATCTGCGCATGATAGATCCCGGTATCTGTATGCTGTAATCCCCGGGACGCAAAATATGCCGTCATTACCGCAAAACTCAGATACAGAACCCCTTCCCACGACAGCAGGATCCTGCGGTATCTTTTCCAGGCTGCCAAAAGCTCTGCCCGGCACCAGTATGCCGCCGCTGCCGCAAACACAATCAAAAGAAGGTGCGCCGCCGCCGAAACTCTTCCAAAAAGGCTGAACACCTGTGCATATACCGTGATCGCCACAACACCCGCAAGCAAAACGGCAGCCATCCCAAAGGGAAATCCCAAGCTGTCCTTTTCCTTATCATTTATAGAGGTTTTGCCCTTCCTGCCGCCTGACGCCAGCCGCCGGGACAGCCCTGAAAACCCTTTCAGCACGCCTGCGCCGATGCAGCCGTTGACCAAAAGCATATATCCCCATAAAATCAATAATTCAACCATCGGCGCCTCCTGTGTCCAATCCTAATGCTCCTCTTTTTTCAAAGAAGTTTCCACAATCTTCCCATTTTCCACCTTATAGATGATGTCGCAGTTTTCGATCGTCCGCAAACGGTGCGCGATGATGATCAGCGTCTTTTTGCCGTGGAAGTTCTCGATCGCCTCCATGATCGCCGTTTCCGTGTCGGTATCCAGCGCGCTTGTCGCCTCGTCGAACACGAGAATATCCGGGTTATGGTACAGCGCGCGGGCGATGCCGAGACGCTGTCTTTGCCCGCCGGAAAGGCGCACGCCCCGCTCGCCGATCTCCATATGGATCTGGCCGGGCAGCTCCTCCACAAATTCCTTTAGCTGGGCTTCCTTTAAAACCTGCCATACGCGCGCGTCGTCGATGTCCTCCTTTGCCACGCCGAAGGCGATGTTTTCGCGGATTGAATCATCCGTCAAGTAGATCGTCTGCGGGATGTAGCCGATATGGGACAGCCAGGACGGGTAGTTTTCAAAAATATCCCTGCTGTCGCACAGGATCTTTCCGCCCTGCACCTGCAAAAGCCCCATCAGGATGTCGATCGCCGTGCTCTTTCCCGCGCCGGAAGGGCCCATGACGCCGACCGATTTTCCTACCGGGACGACCATCTGCGCGTGATCCAGGATTACCTTGTCGCTCTCCGGGTACACATAGCTGACGTCCGCCATGCGGATTTCCTTTTTTAACTCCATCGCAGGGGTGTGGGGATCGTAGTCCTTCTGATACCTGCCGTGCAGGCGGTAGGAGGTAAAGTCCACGTTTTCATACACATAATTGACGCTTGGCTCATAAAAAGCAATATTGCTCATGTGCGTGTTGATCCGGTTGACGGAGGGCAAAAGCCGCATCGCCGCCACCGCGAACGCCGAAATCTGGGGCACAAGTGCGGTCATGTCCGCGCTGTTTAAAATGCACACCGCCAGATAGCCGAGGATGCCGCAGATGCTCAGCGTTTCCAGAAGGGAGCGGGGCACGTTGTTGAGCACCGTGTATTCGGTCGTCAGCTTTGCGTTTCTCTGGGAATACTTTCCGAAGCTGGACGCAAAATAATGCTCCTTGTTCAAAATCTTGACGTCCTTGATGCCATAGATCGACTGAAGCCGCCATTTTCCCATCTGGCTCTGCAGCCGCTGGGACGTTTTCCCGAGGCGGTTTAAGGTCGGTCTTAAAATTTTTAAAATAACCAGCGTGCCGCCGCCCATAATGAGCACGATCATGATCGTCATGGACGGGTTCGTTACCAGAAGCGTCACGCACAAAACCGCCGAAACCATCAGCTCCGTCGCCAGCTGGATGTATTCCATCAGCGTTGTGAACACCTTCGGCACATCGCCGTCGATCGTCCTGAAAATGGTCGGGATGTCCGCATTCAGATAAAATTCATACGGGCGGTTCAAATATTCCTCCAGCATGTAGCTGATCGTATTGGACTGGTTTTTGTTGACAAACCGCGACTGCACATAGGTCTGCAGCAGAAGGTAGGCATTTTTGATGATATAAACGCCGATGATCGCTGCGATCAAAAACAGCAGCCATTCGTCCGCCGTGTCAAAAGGCAGAAAGCGCTGCAAAAAGCGGATATAGCTTTTGTCTAAAAGCTGCTGCGGCGCCATCACGCCCTCCACAACGGGCATGATCAGCCCGACGCCGATCATTTCCATAAGCGCGCCGACAAAGATCATCACGCCTAAGCCCGCTACCTTCTTTTTCTGGTTTTTATTTAAAATGTGCAGCAGTTTTTGTAAATTTGCAAGCATCTCCTGCTCCTTTCTTCCTGTTGCAGCCCCTGCCCGATCACAAAAGGCTGCTTTATCCCTTCCCGGTCAGCTTTCTTTTTGCCACCTTCAGATAAAAAATGAAATCCTCCCGGCGTTTTTTTGCGGCGGCACGCTGATACTCCGCCTTCGGGATACCGCCCGGCGCGATCGACGCATAGGGCATTTTGTATTTTAACGCGATCTGGATGAGCTTTTCCCGAAACCTTGGATCCTTTGCCAGGCCATAGCGTTCCATGACGAACAGATATTCAAAAATGTTCAATTCCCCGTTTGTCCGACAGCTCTCCGTCAGCTGGTTCTCGCTGACGCCGATGCTGATGAGCGGATCGTCCGTCTGCACGAGCGCCGGGTTTTTCGACAGCAGGTGCATGTAAAACTCCACATCCACGATCCATGTCAGCTTTTCTTCATATTCCGGCGCGCATTTCCGGTAGATGGTCGCGCTGGGCGCACCGATATAATCCCCGATGTAAAGGCTGCGCCAGTCCTCTTTTATCATCCTCATATGCTCTGGCGTGATCGTCCGGTCAAACTGCTCCCCCGTCCTTTTGCCGTCCTTTGTCAGCGTTACCTGCCGCGTCCCGCAAAAGGCAAGGTCTGCCTCCGGGTGCTCCTCCAGCATCGAAATAAACCGCCCCAGACAGGTTTCATCCGTAAACCAGTCGTCGTGATGCATAATCTTGATATATTCGCCCTGCGCATGGCGCACCGCCTCGTTCCAGTTGCCGGTCGCGCCCTTTCTTTCCCTGTTGCGGAAATAGGAAATCCCGGGCACTCCGGCGTCCGTCGCCGCGCGCACCGCCTTTTCCACGCTGTCGTCCGGGGAATCGTCGGTGACGATCACCTCAAAATCCCGGTAGTCCTGTATTCTGACCGATTCCAGCAGACGGCAGACCCCCACGGGGTTTTTGTATGCCGGAATACAAATCGAAACCTTTGCCATGTTTCCCTCCTGCCGAAGCGTTTTAGCTTCGGCCGCGGCGAGAAAACACATCTGTGTTTTCTCGTCTGCGATCCACACAGTTTTGTGACGCTCCGGCACAAAACTGTTGATTGAAAATAAGCCATCGGGCTTATTTTCAATCTTCCCTCCTGCCTGCATAAACGGCAAACGCAGACCTTTATAATTTAAACAGCCGCTCCAGCACCGTTTTTTTCTCCGGGTACATCAGATAGCGGTATTCGTCCAGATGCTCCCGCAGATAAACCGGGTAGCTTTCGTCTACCGGGACGATCTGAAAGTCCGTGCTGCGCCCCAAAATATCCTCGTGGTTGCGGATCTTCTTTTTTACCTTGGAAAGCGTCGCCCGGTTGTTGTATTCCTGATGCGCCGCACTTTTGATCTTGTACTTGACGCGGTCCTCCACAGACTCGTCCTTTCCGCCGCCCATGTAGGAAAAATGCCAGCCGCCGTCGGGCACGCGCACCATCAGCTCCTTCTGCTTGCTGTCCCGAAGCTGCTCCGTCGTAAAGCGCTTCAGCATCCCATAGCTGCAGATCTTCGTGCCCAGCCACCTTCTGTCCGCCCCGGTAAAGCCGTCGAACTCGCCCGTGATGGAAAGCAGGCTGCCGGACATTTCCTCCATGTCCAGATAGCAGTAGAAATTGCGCTGCGCCAGCGCATAGATCTTCTCCGGGTCAAAATCTGCCAGCACCTTTTTGACCGCTTCCGGATTCGGGATCTCGTCCACGTCGGAAAAGATCACGATGTCGTCGTCCGCCGCGCCCTCAAGCCCTCTTGCCACCGCGCACTTTTGATGGCTGTCGCGTAAAAAAGCGCTCACATCCATCGGCGTATCGTCCACGACCTTGTGGATGATCTTGTGCTCAAACGCCGCAAACATTTCGCGGTTTTCCTGAAAATACAGCGGCTTTTTGTCGCCGGAAAAGGTTACCGTCGCCTCGCTGACTACGAACTTATCCACAATATCGTCAAGGACGTGCATCCGCAGCTTCAAAATATCCAGCTCGTTGAAAAACTGAAAACAATCGTATACCATAACTTCCTCCTTATTCAGACACCGTAATGCTGTCTTTTTCATAATAATCCATCAGAGCCAGATTGAGCCAGTAGCCTCTGCCCCCTTCGTTTGTCACATCGTCGATATGCAGAAGATACGGCGTCGCTTGCAGCGGATGAATGACGATGTCCTTTTCATCGCTTAAATAGAGCGCAAGCCTCTCCTCATTTTCCTCATAATACTGCGCCGCCTCGCCGTTTGCAATGGAGCGGACCGCAGACACCGTGGTGTATGTATTTTTATCCGCGGGAAGCACGAAAACAGCGCCCAGCACCGCTGTCAGCACCGCCGTCCACACCGCCGCATTTTTGCCTATTTCTGTGAGAAGCCGTGCACACAGCCCGTCCTTTTTATGCTGCATACACCAGCCGAAGCCGTTGAACAGATTGAAAAAGACGAGCAGATACAGGACGATGCGCATCACATTTTTGCACCGGTCCGGGCCCTCACTGGACGTGGCAAACAGCGTCGGCGTAAACATCGCGGAAAAAACGCAGAAGCTTAAAGCTGCCGCCCATACCGGTCTGAAAAACGCGGTTTCCGCCTTTTCCGCCAGCTTTTTGATCAGCGGGACCATCAGCAGGAAGCCCACGAGCACGATCGGCGTCAGCCATTCGGTCACATACACCGCGCCCCAGTAAAAGGACATCGCAATGGACGCTATAACGCCCATGCCCTCCGCCGTATTTTCCCGGATGCCGTTGCCCGGGGCAAGCACGTTGCAGGCAAAGCCCAGCAGATTGGCGATCACCGGGGCAAGCACCCAGAACCGCGCCCGCTTCTTTTTCCAGAACAGATACAGCAACAGCAGACAGCCCAGCACCGCCGCCTGCAGGCCGGTCAGCAGGTTCGCGCCGCCCAGAACCGCCCCGAAAATGACTGTAAAGGCTGTCCAGCCGAGCCTTGCGCCCGTCTTTTTGGCGGAAATCAACCGAAGCATCGCCGCCGCCTCAAAAAAGAGCAGCGATTCCATGAACACATAATGGAGTGCGCCGTTGTACCAGTACAGCCCCAGCACCGGGGAAACCATCGTCTGGAATGTCAGGAACAAAAGCACCAGCAGGCAGATCCCCCGCGCATATTTCATTTCCCTGCCGCCTGCGCCAAACTGCTTCAACACCGTCAGCACAAGCGCGGAAATGCCGCCGCCCAGCATAAAGGTCATGAGGAATGTGGTCAGAAAATACCACTGCTCCCCGAACACCCCCGGCTGCAGCGTCATGAAAAACACCGACGACCAGGTTCCCTGCCACTGCCGCCATGTCTCAGCCGTCGTTTCCAGCGCCGCCCGCAGCACCGCCCCTGCCGAATGCGTCGCCTGCCATGCCTGATAGGTCGTTACCCCGTAGGTAAAATCGTCGCAGGCGGGCACTGCGTAGCGGGACAGATACCAGATCGGCAGCATGCTTGCAAGAAATCCTGCAAGGAGCAGCCTGTATATCCATTTTTCCGGTTGTTTTTTGATCGTTTCAAACATTCGCATCTGTGTTTTTGTTCCTCACTTTAAACTCATACTGCGGCAGGCGCTTTTTTGCCGCCGTCACTGCTTTCCGGCAATCCTGCGCCGCAGGCTGCGCGCCGCGCGCACGCCGTAATACGCCGCCATGTGACCCTTTGCCTGCGCTTCATACATTTTTTCCCGAAAGCCGTCCGGTTTTTCATGCCGCCTTGCAAAGCTTTCGCTGTTTCTCCGGTATTCTGCCAGCTCCTCCCGGCACTCCTCCGCGCAAAACAGCCTTCCGCCCCTGTCCAGATATTCAAAGCCGCCGTAAATATTCTGCTCCGACGCCCAGTAGCCGTCCGACACGTTGTGCCGCGCCCAGTATTTCGGGGCGATGATCTTTTCCGCCGTCTCCGACGTAAACGCCGGGAAGCAGGCGAAGGAGGAATTGGAAATGATCAGGTATTTTGCATTTTTGACCGTCACATAATCTCCGTGCACCGGAAAGTGGAACGCCGGAATGCCCGGCAGAAGCTTATGCGCCGCCTCCACATCGTCCGTCACGATCATAAATTCCATATCCCTGCGCACCTTTTTCATGCACGCCATCGCGTCCGTCCAGTATTTTTTCCTAAGAAACAGCGCCGGCTCCGTCGTGTATTCCCCGCCGCGCAGGTTCAGCACGCACAAGTTGTCCCTCGTGTATTCATAGGAATCATAGCGGGGCTTTACCTTCAGCCAGTCCTTTAGCTGCTCCCGGTACTTTGCAAAATAGCGCTCGTCCTGCAGATTCCCCATAAGAAGCGTTCCGTCCGGCACGTCCAAAACGCCCTGATCCGCCCCCGCCACATAACAGCCGTGGACGATGTCATGACGGCACGCCCCGGTATAAATGCGCTCCTCTTTTTCCTCGTATACCCGTTCAAAATCCGCCGCCGAAGCGTCCCTTCCCATCCACAGATCCAGAAAAGGCTCTTCGTTGATCCCCGTCAGTCCCGACAACAGTATTTCTTTTCCGGGCACGCCAAACTCTGCCCCTTTGTCTGCCGCCGCCGCCCGCGCCGTCACATAGCAGAACAGGCGGTTTCCCATGCCCTGCCCTTTCATGATCTGCGTCCCGATCATAACGCTCCTCCTTACATCCGTATCATTCCGTCCGTATAAATATCCCGGCACTCCCGGTCGTTAAACCACCGCTTCGGCGCGATCACGACCTTGTCCGGGTTTTCATCCAGCCACGCGCCCCACCACGAAAAGGAGCTGTTCGCCATGATGTGATGCCTGCACCGGCTCATCAAAAACAGATCCCGAAAGCCCGCGTCCTCGCCGTTTCCCTCTGCGACCACGCAGTTTTCCCCGCGGTAGCGCTCCTTTACCCAGTCCGTATCGTTGGAGAAAAAGAAAAACACCGCCTCCGGCAGCCGCCGCTTCATCTCTGCGATCGCCCGGTCGTAATAGGCGTCGTCGCAAATCCCGCCAAACATCGCCTGATTCTGCGCAGAAAGGTAATCGCCCCGGCGGATGTGGACGCTGACCGCCTCGCAGCTCTGGATCCGGGAAAGCAGCTTTTCCTGCTCCGGCGGCAGGACGATCCCTGCGTCCTTTTCCCGGAACCGGAACGCCTCCCGCACCTGCTCCTTAACGTCCTCAAAATATTTTTCCGACTGGAAATATCCGGTCAATAGCGCCGGCTCCCGTAAAAGCACCTCCGGGTCAAAATTGCAGGACGCCTCCCGGTAGGAAAGATCCCTGCGCCCAAACAGCTTTCTGCGCAGCCGGTCTGCTGCAGCCATAGAGGAATCGGTCAGCTTTTCATATTCCTCTTTGGAAAGCCGTTCATAGGAAACGCCGAATACAAAGAGCTGGTTGGTGCGCTGCAGCTCCTGCTCCCCATAGCAGGTAAAATCGTCGATTTTTACTTCTTTTCCCATGGATTTCAGCTTTAAGTACAGGGCATATTCAAACATCTGATTGCCCAGGCCGCCGGATAACTGCACCGCCACCATAACGCTCTCACCTCTTTCTGAAACGCTGCTTCAGCGGGACTGCCACCGAATCGTTCAACCGCATCGCCAGCACATACAGCGCCGGGGACTTTAAAAACAGCTTCATCTTCTGATATTCCTTCGGATTTGCCTGCGGGATGGAATAGACCGCAGGATAGGACGGTTCCCCTGCCTTGAGCTTCTCTGTCAGAAAGGCTTCCCATTCCTTTTTATGCGGATCCCTGCCGCAGCGCACCGCCGTATAAAAAAGCAGCAGCCGTTTATACAGGTAATAATCCTGCAAAAGCGCCAGATCCTCCCTGCCGAGCTTTCGCAGAAAAGCGCTTCTGTCATAAAAATTCGGGATCAGGTCGTCAAAGGTTTTTTGGCTCAATCCGATATTCGTCGTGCTTTCCGCCCGGCTGCAGTAATAATTGTAAAGCGCCGTATCCAGATAAATGCTTTTTTCCGATCTTGCCAGCAGGCGGATCGTAAAGTACATATCCTCATAGATGCTTCTTGGAAAGGCCAGCCCTTCGCTTAATTTCCTGCGCCACAGCTTGTTCCACACCGCCGTCTGGATGAGCCACTTTTCATCCTCCTCCAGATATTTTGCCAGAAGCTCCTGCCCGTCAAATACCGCCGCAAGCGGGGTGGAGCGGTCGTCCGTATTGCCGTCAAATACCTTCCGGTAGCGGCACACCGCCAGATCCGCGTCCTTTTCGCGCATCGCAGAAACAAGCGTCTCATACATCCCCGGATCGATCCAGTCGTCCCCGTCCACAAAGGTCACAAGCTCCCCGGACGCTGCCGCAAGCCCGGCATTTCTTGCGCTGTAGGCGCCGCCGTTTTCCTGGTGGATCACTATGACCCGTTTATCCTTTTTGGCATAGCCGTCGCAGAGCGCGCCGCTTGTATCGGTCGAGCCGTCGTCCACAAGGATAATTTCCAGCTTCCGGTAGGTCTGGGAAAGGATGGAATCCACCGCCCGTTCCAGATAACGCTCAATATTATACACCGTCACAATAACGGAGATTTTTTCCATCTGCCGCTCCGCCGGGATCGCCGCCGGAACGTACTGCTCCATGATCTTCATATCCGTTTCCTGCCTTGCGCTGTCTTGTGCTCCCTTGTACTGGCTTGTGCCGCCTTACGCTGCCTTGCGCTCCTTGATCCGGCTATCCCGGTCACGCCGTTTTTGCCTCATTTTCCAGCCAGCTCTCAAACCGCAGAAGATGCCAGATCTGCTTGCGCCAGATGCCCCTCTGCTCAAAATCGTCCCAAAGCCGTTTTACCAGTTCCGGATCAAAATAGCCCTCCCGGCGTATCTTATCCTCCGCCAGAAGCTCCTTTGCCCACGCAAACAGCTCCGGCTCCTTCAGCCACTTCCGTATCGGGATGGAAAACCCTTTTTTCGGGCGCTCCATCAATTCCTTCGGAACATGGCGGTACAGCACGTCGCGCAGTATCAGCTTTCCCCTGCCGTCCTGCCATTTCATGGAAACGGGCAGTGTCCACGCAAATTCCACCACATCCCGGTCGAGCATCGGCACGCGGCTTTCCAGAGACACCGACATCGCCGTCCGGTCTACCTTCGTCAGGATATCGTCCGGATGGTACATCAGCAGGTCCATCAGCATCAGATTATTGTGTACTCCCGGCAAAAAACCGCTCTCATACGTATCAAACACGCTTTTGGCCGTTCCTGTCCGCACTGTCAGCTTTCCTAAAAACGGCTCAGACAGGTTGGATTTTTGATAAAGCTCCTCCGGCGTCCTTGCAGACAGCAGCATCCCCCGTATCTGACTGCTCTCTTTTCCCGAAAAAATGCCGTCCGTCAGCAGCTTTGCCGCCTGTCTGCGCAGCGGATACGGGATTTTCCGCAGCTTTTCCCACGCACTGCCGACAGACTGATATGTCCCATAGCCGCAGAACAGCTCGTCGCCGCCGTCACCGCTCAGCGAAACTGTCACATGCTCCCGGGTCAGCCTGCTTACCAGCCAGGTCGGTATCTGTGAGGAATCCGCAAAAGGCTCCCCGAACATCCCGTCCAGCTTCGGGAGCGCTTCCTTTGCATCCTTTTCCGTTATCACAAGCTCCGTATGCTCTGTCCCCAGATGCGCCGCTATCCTGGCGGCAGCCTCCGCCTCGTCGTAGGCGCTGTCTTCCATCCCTATCGTAAAGGTCTTTACTTTTTTATCGGAAACAGACTGCATCAAAGAAACGACCGTAGAGCTGTCGATGCCCGCGGACAAAAAAGCTCCCAGAGGCACATCCGATACCATCTGTCCTTTCACTGATTCCGTCAGAAGCCGTTCCAGTTCCTCAGATGCTTCTGCAAAGCTTCCCCGGAACAGATTTTCCTGTCCCCTTTTTGCGGTCTCTGCCATCGACCAGTAAGTCTGTATGTCCCATTCCCGATAGGGCGGGCGTATCCGCAGTATCTTTCCCGGCTCCAGCTTATAAATCCCCTCATAAACCGAATACGGCGCCGGGATATATCCATGAACCATATAAATGTCGAGCACTTCCCGATTGATCGGATTATGAAAATCCGGCAGAGCCGTTATCGCTCCCAGCTCCGACGCAAAAACAAAGCTTTCACCCACCATTCCAAAGTACAGCGGCTTTTCCCCTACCCGGTCTCGTATCAGAAAAAGGTTTTTTTCTTTTTTATCATAAAGAGCAATGGCGAACATTCCCTTACAGGCTGAAATCCCCTCTTTGACGCCCCATGCCTCCAGCGCCTCTAAAAGCACCTCCGTATCCGAGCTGCCGTTCAGCACTTTCAGATATCCCTCCCTGCGCAGGCGCTTTTCCACCTCTTTGCAATTATAAATTTCCCCATTATAGGAAATCACGTACCTTCCGCTGTGAGAGACCATCGGCTGCGCTCCGGCAGGCGACAGGTCCATGATAGAAAGCCGGCGGTGTCCCAGTGTCACATCCTCATCCGGACTGACCCATGTGCCCTCCGCATCCGGGCCTCTGGATATCAGTCTGTCCTTCATGAGTTCAATATCTTCCCGCCAGCTTTTCTGACGATTGCAAAAACCTGCGATGCCGCACATAACGCCGCCTCCTTTCCTGTCTTACTCTGCTACCTCAGGCGCCCAGTTTTCATTCGCAATGTCTTCCCTGCATCGCGCCTCTGCCTCCGCCTGCTTTCTCTGATACAGCTCCCATGCCTCATCCCAGCTTTCGTATCCTTTCACGCCTCTCCGGTCGGGCAGGTCATAATTGTCTGTCAGATATTTTTTTAAGAATTCCGTACACTTTACTTCTCCGAGCGCATTCACATGACTTCCGTAATCATAAAAATCCTCCGCGAAATCGATCCCGATCTGTTCGATATGCCGGTTGAAATCCAGCACCGGATAGCCCGCCTCCTGAATGACCCGTTCCAGATAATTAAACTGCATCCGGGTTTCCGTGCCTTCCATCACATAGGGGGAAACGATAAACAGCGCGTCCTTCCCGGTTGTTTCAATGTAGTCCAAAAGATCGTAAAGCACCTCGACCTGTTCCTTTTCCGGCTCCATTTCCTCTGTGATACCGGAATAATCCGTCCACTCTGCCGGGCCTACGCCCTCCTTGATCTGCAGCCCCTTCATGGGATCTGCCTTCTCGTACCGCCAGCACGCCAGCTGGCTGGGCATTACCATCGTTTTCCAGTTGGAATGGTATTTAAAAATATCAAAATAGTAGGTATAGCGCTCGCTTTTGTCGCTTACCAGCGCGTTGATCGCCTGAATCCGGTTCAGGGAATATTTCATATTGTCCGTCACGCCTCTGGTAAACACCATCGTGTCCTCCCATTCCTCGTCCGGCATCGTAAACATCCGAAGCTCGATGATAAACAGCGACGGATCCTGCGTTTTTTGCGCTTCCTTCAACAGATATTTGATTGCCTTGGGACGCTGGTTGTTCGTGGACAGCGGATATGCCGCAATCCCCGCCTCCCCGTAAAGCTTCGGGGCGCTGTAATAGGGATAGACCGGGCTGGAACCGACCATGATCACGTCGATCGTATCATCTTTTTCCGCATAAAACCCGGTAAACCGGTCCTTCACATCCCCATTCGTGCGGATGATGTAGGTCACCGTCATCAATATGAAAAGAAATCCGGCCAGAAAAACGACCGCCTTTGCCGCCTGTTTTTTTGTCATCAATCGCTCCTGATCAAACCTTGAAATTCTGGTAAATAAACTCCGACGCGCTGTAGCCCGGCCCATATTTGCCAAGCAGGATCACATAAAAGATCAGCGCATATAAAACCGCCCATCTGACTGCCAGCGGAAGCGCCGCCAGCTTCTCCCGCATATCCTCCTTCTGACTCTTTACAGAGATCCATGAAGTAAACAAAAGGGAGACGAGCACGATCGTGCACTCGATCCAGTCCATGGAAAGACCGGAAAGCACGCCGGGCGCAAACAGCTCTGTCCCCAGCCCCATAAATCCTCTTCCGATCATGCGCACCGCATCCATAACCTGCGCATTCCTGAAAAAGACAAGCCCCAGCATCACGAGCACAAACGTCCGCACCCGCTGGAACAAAATGAAGCCCTTGCTTTCCACGTTCACATGGAAAAAGGCGCGCCACTTCACAAAAAGCGGCTCCATCAGCTCGCCGGACACGATGTAAAACCAGTGCAGAAGCCCGGAGCCGATAATATAATTCCATGTCCCTCCGTGCCAGTAGCCGATCGCAAACCACAGAATAAACATCGCCGAAAAGGTCGTCACCTGCTTCGCCCGCTTTTTGCCGAGCTTATCCTTCAGCTTTTTGGGAAGCGTCATAAAAAACTTCGTCCGCAGCAGCGGATAAAACAGATAGTCCTTCAGCCAGTTTCCAAGGCTGATGTGCCATCTGCGCCAGTATTCCGAAATGCTCCTCGCCAGAAACGGCGCGCTGAAATTTTCCGGAAGCCGGATGCCGAAGCACTCCGACAGCCCCAGCACGATGTCCATGCAGCCGTCAAAATCCGTGTACAGCTGGAACGTAAACGCCGCTACGCCCACCCAGATCGAAATGCCGCTGTAGCTCTGATAATTGTTGAACACCTCGTTTGCAATCAGCGCCAGCCGCTCGGAAATGACGAGCTTTTTTAAAAATCCCAGAATCATCCGCTGCATTCCGAAGGTCACGCGCTTATAATCAAAACGGCGGCTTTCATACATCTGCTTTTCCATCTCGCCGTATCTTAAGATCGGCCCCGAGATCATCGTCGGGAAATAACAGCCAAACAGCAGAAGCTTCGCATAATTTTTCTGTACCGGACCGATCTCGTAATAGACGTCGAACAGATACCCCAGAAGCGTCAGCGTGTAAAAGGAAATCCCCATCGGGACCAAAAGCCCCAGCCCGAAAAATTTCAGCGTGCATAAAAGCCCGACGCAAAAGACGACAGCACAAATAAGAGCAGCCCTTTTTTTCTTCTGCTCTTTCGTCCTGTCGATCATAAGTGCCGCAAAATAAACCGCCGCGACCGCCGCCAGCGGATAAAAAATCAGATACCAGCCTCCTGCCTTCACGCCGTCAGACGTCAGGAAATACCCGATGCTCAGCAAAAGCAGAAAGCCCCACTGCGCCTTTTTGGGAACCGCATAATAAAGAAGCAGCGATACCGCAAACAGGCACAAAAAGGAAAAGGAAGTAATGCTCATCCTTTCTTTCTCCGGATTATAACTTCTGCAGAATAATATCTGCCATCTCGCCTACATTTTTCATTGTCACAACCTGTCCCATGGAAAACTTAATGCCAAATTCGCTTTCCACCGCAGCCATCAGGTTGATATGCTCAAGGGAATCCCAGTCCTCGATGTCATTGGCGGTCGTGTTCTCGTCCACCGTGATCGTCTCGTCGTCAAATACGTCCCGGAATACTTCATTTAAACGTTCAAAAACTTCTTCTCTGCTCATCGGAATCATCCTTTCTGTTTGTCATTGCTGTTCCCCGGCAAGCCTGCGAACAGTCTCTATCCTGTCAGTATACCATGGTTTCGGGGAATATACCAGCGTTTTGTGAAGGTCAGCTTCTTCCTGCAATCCCCTCAAAATACCGCTCCCACTCTGCGTTTACCTTCTCCGGCGCATACGCCTGCCCAAGCTTTGCCGCCTCCTTCCCGATCCGCCCTGCCTTTTCCGGATCGGACAAAAGCTCTTCCAGCCGCCGCGCCAGCGCCTCTGCGTCGTTTACCGGGACGAGGAAGCCGTTTTCCCCATCCCGGATCAGATCCCGCGGGCCGCCGCAGGGGCAGTCCGTGGAAATGCAGGCAAGCCCCAGGGACATCGCCTCGATCAGCGTATTCGGCATTCCTTCCGTAAAGGAGGTCAGCACGAACGCATACGCCCTTCCGATCCGCTCCGGCACATCCGTTACCCTGCCGGGAAACAGGACACGCCCTGCCAGCGGGCTTTTGGAAGCCTCGGTCTGCAGCGTTTCCCGAAGCGGGCCGTCCCCGTATAAGATCAGCCTCGCCTTTGGAAACTGTCCCGCGATCTTTTCAAACGCCCGGATCGCCATCCGCTGATTTTTGTTGTCGTCCATCCGCCCTACCGCCACGATGTCCTGCGGACGCGCGCCCTCAAAGCGCGGGCGCACAAAATCCGGATTCAGGGAATTTTTTAAGATCACGCATTTTTTCTGCAGGCTTTTCTGGAAAAAACGCACCGCATCCGTTGTCTGCATCACGATGCCGTCCGCAAAATAAAACAGCGTCTTTGCCAGAAAGCGCATGAGGGCGTTGGGATATTCCTCGGTCGGCTCCGCGACCACCGACACCACGATCTTTGCAGGCAGAAAGGCGTTTGTCAGAATCGCCATAAAATTGTTTTTGCCGATCGTAGACAGCACCAGATCCGCTCCCGTTTCCTTAAAAATGCGGCGCAGCTTCCGGTAACGCCGAAAAAGATTGCCAAGCCTTCCGCCCTCTTCCTCCGGCGTCAGATCCGACAGCACCCGGGTTACGCCCTCCGGCAGCTCGTATTCATTTTCCTTTTGGTACTGGGTCACCATCGTCACCTCATACCCCCGTGCTAAAAACCACGAAGCCAGATTCACGAAAACCCGCTCGGCTCCCCCTTTTTTCAAAGAGCCGATATAAAATGCCACATGCCTCATGCCTAACTATTCCTCACGCTAAATATTCCTCATACCACTGTTCCAGAATAAAAAACGCCCACAAAATCCGCGAATAATTGCTGCCCGTATAGGAGCCCCCGTCGCCCTGCAAAAGCCAGACTTCCGCCAGCCGCTGCGTTTTCTCCGGGTCAAAAAGCCCCTGCCTGCGCAGAAAAGACGCCGAAGCATAATCTGTCAGCTTTTCCCGCAAAGGCCCTCTCAGCCATTTGTCCATCGGGACGGAAAAGCCGCTTTTCGGGCGCTCCAGAAGTTCTTTCGGGATGTAATCATATGCAATGTCCTTTAAAATATATTTCTGACAGCCCTTATGATCCTTGAAGGAATGGGGCAGCCGGAAGGAATATTCCATAACGTCCCTGTCCAGCACCGGACAGCGCGCTTCCAGCGAATATTTCATCGTCGCCCGATCCACCTTGCTCAAAATATCGCCGGGCAGATAGGTGTCCATATCCAGAAGCATCCGCCGGATCTGCCAGTTTTTTACGCCGTATGCCGTCTCCCGGTCAAAGCGCACCTCGTCCGTGCCCGTCAGCCTTTTTACACAGGACAGATATTTGTCCGAGCAAAGCTGCGTTTTGTAGCGCGGATCCCGGTTCTGGGCGATCGTCCGCACGGAAAAGGGCAGCTTTTCCAAAAGCCCGAGCCTTGAAATCCCCGGCAGGCGGCTGATCCCGTACACCATCCCGCCCAGCATATCCAGCTTCTGCGCAAGCGCCAGCTTTTCATACATCTGATAGCCGCAGAAAAATTCGTCGCCGCCGTCTCCCGACAGCGCCACCGTTACCTTCTGCCGCGCCAGCGCCGCCACGAGCATGGACGGGATCTGGGAGGAATCCGCCATCGGCTCGTCAAAATATTTCGGAATGCTGTCCACCAGCCTAAGCATCTCTGCTTCCGTAATGATCTGCGCCGTGTGGTCTGTCCCCAGATGCTTTGCCACCTCTGCCGCATAGCCCGATTCGTCATACTCCTTTTCCGCAAATCCGATGGAAAAGGTTTTCACCGGCACGCCCGCCGCCTCCTGCGCCATCGCCGTTACGAGGGAGGAATCGTAGCCGCCGCTCAAAAACGTCCCCAGCGGTACGTCCGCCTCCATCCTGCTTTTCACGGATTTCTGCAAAAGCGCCTTTAATTCTGCCTTTGCCTCGCCGTAATCCGTTACGGGATCCGCAATTCCTTTCCGGTAACTGTCTGCGATGCTCCAGTAGCGCAGCTTTTCGATCCGGGAACCGCAGCCTTCCGCCTGCGCGCTTCCTGCCCCGCCTGCCGTCCGGATACAAAACCGCAGGATCATCCCCGGCTCCAGCTTTTTGACGTCCTCAAAGATCGTATCCGGCTCCGGGATATACTGCTGGTACAGATAGGCTGCCAGCACGCTTTTGTCGATCCTTTTGGGAAAGCCCGGGCACGCCATGATCGGCTTCAGCTCCGAAGCAAACGCCAGATTTTCGCCATCCTGCCAATAATAGAGCGGCTTTTTGCCGATCCGGTCGCGCACCAGATAAAGCTCCTGCGTTTCCCGGTCAAACAGCGCGATGGCAAACATCCCGTTGAACCGCTCCACGCATTTGATCCCCCACTTTTCATAGGCGGCAAGGATTACCTCCGTATCGCACTGGGAGCGGAACGGATAGTCCGAAAGCGCTTTCTTTAATTCTTTGAAATTGTAGATTTCGCCGTTGTATACAATGCTTACCCTGCCGTCCGCCGTATGCATCGGCTGATGCCCCAGCGGGGACAGATCCATGATGGAAAGCCGCCGCTGCGCCAGCCCCACGCTGTAGCCGTCCGCCGCCGCAAAAATCTCCGCCCCGGAATCGTCCGGCCCGCGGTGCAGCATCGTGTCGTTCATCGTAATAAGCTGTTCAACCGTAATCCTTTTTTTGCTGATAAATCCGCTGATGCCGCACATGCGCCTTTCCTCCCGTCAAAATCCTTTTTTCCCGCTGCCAAAGCCGCTTCCTTGACAGACAGCTTTGACCGCTTACTCCTTTGGCGCAATCAGGGACGCCGCCAGAAATTCGTCCATATATTCGCAGAAATCCTTGCACTCGTTGTTGATGCTCTCGATCATTTCCCGGTATTTTTCCTGAATCAGGGACGCGTAGTTGTCCCGGTTGTCATAGCCCTCCCTGCACCACGCAAAGGGATGGGTCAAAATCTGCACCTTATCATGCCCGAGGATATTTTCCCTTGTGGGATAGCCGTAGCGCCAGATATGGTTTGCGTCAGACATATATTTTACGTTCAGCTTCGTTTCCTCCGTCACCTTGTCCGCGAACGTAAAAAACTCATCCTGATACGCGTTCAGAATGCCCGGAAGCTTGATATTTTCCCGCAGAATGTCCGCAGACGGGCGGTGCACCGAAAACTGCGTGATCGGAAAGCCAAGCATCTCCGAAAGGATGTCGATCTCCTTTTTGATCTGCTTTCTCACAAGCTCCATGTCGGTCATCCCGTTTAACGCATAGTGCAGGCCGATCACATGGCCGCGCTCATGCATATCCCGGATCAGATCCTGATTGCGTCTCGACAGGATATTGTAGGAATTGTTTGTCCACTGGAAAAACCATGTGGACGTAAAATCCATGCTGCTCTCCACCTTCGCCAGCGCGTACGCCCGATCCACGCTGTATTCCACATCGTGTCTCATAATGATAAAGCGGTCCTTTGTGAGCGCCTCCTCATATCCCGCCTGCAGCCCGGTTGACTGGATCACCCGGATGATCTCTTTATAATCGTCATAAGAAAACATAATATTCCTCCTCCATCGTATCCTCAAAGCGATTCCAGATAGCGCTTCCAGCTCTCAAACACCGCTTCGCCGTTGGCGGCTTCCGCAATTTTCGCCGCGTTTTTCCCAAGCCGCTCCGCCAGCTCTTTGTCCTCGATCAGCTTACAGATCGCTTCCGCCATGGCATTTTCATCCATAATAGGCACGAGCAGCCCGTTTTCCCCGTCCCGGATCATCGTGGCAGGCCCGCCGCAGGGACAGTCCGTAGAAACCACCGGCAGCCCCATCGCCATCGCCTCCAGCACTCCGTTGGGCAGCCCTTCCCAGTCGGAGGAAAACGCATAGACCGAAGCCTTCGGCAAAAGCTTTTCCAGTTCGTCGCTGCCGCCCATCAAAAGCACCCAGTCCTGCGCGTGCAGCTCTTCGATCAGGTTTTCGATGATCTGCTTCGTACCGTCGCCGGAATCCGCCCCGTAAAGCTTGAGCACATAGTCGGGATGCTTTTCATGCACCTTCGCAAACGCCCGGATGAGCATCGGATGATTTTTAAAATCCACCAGCCGCCCGGAGTGCACCACTTCCTTTGCCCGCTCCTTGGGCGGCTCTATGCCGATATATTTCGGATTGACCGGATTTAAAATAATTGTCGATTTCTTTCGCACAAAGGGCGGGAAAAAATCCCGCTGCCCGACGGTCTGGAACACGAAGCCCGCCGCCTTCCGAAACAGGATCGGGATCTGGATCCTGTCCGCCAAAAGATCATAGTGCCCGGTCGGGTTCGTGCGGCAGCAGACGACCACCTTCTGCTTCAGAAACAGCGTCGCCGTCAGCGCCCGGTAATTCGCCTTTCTGCCAAAGGCGATGAGCACGTCCGGCTTTTCCTCCTTCACAAACCGGCGCAGCTTCGCATAGCGCAGCCAGATCCGAGCGATCCTGCCCCTGTTTTCCTCTTCGCCCTCCGGCCCCACGATCACGCGGCACACCCGGCTGTCCAGCTCATATTCTTCCTTTTCCCGCCATTCCGTAGCGATCACTACCTCATAGCCCTCCGCCGCAAACTGGGCGGACAGGTTTGTAACCACCCGCTCCGCGCCCGCCCGCGCCAGACAATTTAAGTGAAATGCGATTTTTTTCATTCCGTTCTTCTCTTTCTCAAAAGCTGTCATTTTATCGGCAAACCGGCGGACAGATACGAAAGAAGCTTCCTGCGGTACGCCTCCTCGCTAAACTCCGCCGCCCGCAGCCTTGCCGCCTCGGCGTAGCCTGCCCGCAGCCCTTCCTCTGCAAGCATCCGCTCCATCGCCAAAAAAAGCCGCCGCTCCCCGTCCGTGACCACGCCCGGATCGAGGTTTTCTTCCGGCTCCAGCGGCGCGACCAGTATGCCGTATTCGCCGTCCAGATCGCCGTCTGCGCCCATCGTCTTTTCATAATCCGCCGTCAAAATTTCCGCCGGCCCGGTCATGCAGTTTGTGGAAATAACCGGCGTTCCCAGCGCCATCGCCTCCACCAGCGCGTTGGGGAAGCCTTCAAACAGCGACGCGCCCACATACAGGTCGGCTGCCGCAAGCCATGGGAACGGATTTTTTTTCAGCCCCGTAAAAATCACCTGCTCCCGGATTCCAAGCCCCTGCGCCAGCGCCTCATATTCCGAAAAATCGCCGCTTCCCACGATCGCAAGCCGCGCCGCAGGCATTTTTTTTGCGAGCAGGGAAAACGCTTTCAGCAGATGCCAGTAGCCCTTCGGGTAATCCTTTCTTCCCATCGACACGACAAGCGCCCCGCCCGTTTCCCGCAGAGAAGCCCTCAGCGCCTCTAACTCCGGATCCTGCTCCTTTGCCTGTCCGGCAAGCTCCCCGATCCGGTAAGGGTTATACAAAACGTCCGCGCCTGAAAAGCTGCAGCGTTTTTCTGCTTCCTTTGCCAGCGCCCGGGAACAGCAGATCAGGCGGCTGCTCTTTTGGGCGATCACCGCCAGCTCCCTTTCCTTTTCCAGATCTGCAAAGCTTCTTAAGCCGCACCAGATCTCCCCGCGTCCGCCCGCCGCCACGTTCGCCCGGTTCGCGGTGGGGCCGAAGCTGTACGCTACGTCTATGGCAAGCTTTTTTTTCAGTTTTCTCAGCTTCCGCGCCCGGTCGAATACCCGCAGCACCTTGCCGGCTTTTCCCTTTGCGGCGGGCGCGTGCAGATCGTATACGGAAAGCCCCGTCAGGTCATACGCCGGATCGGACGGGTCAAAGGCTGCGATAAAAACCCGGCAGTCTTCCCCCATGATGCGCGCCGTGCGGACACACACCCGCTCCAGACCGCCCTGATCCAGCTTCGGCACGATCAGCAGAACATTCTTTTTTGAAGCGGCGGCGTCTGCCCTGTCCCGCACATCCTTTTCCATCCGTTTCGTCCTTTCCGTGCAGGCTGTTTTTACAGCCCGTTTTCTTTACAGGCTTTACAGTCCTTTTTCTTTATGGGCTCTTTTTTACAGCCCTTTTTTCTTCAAAACGAGCATTGCCAGCTTTCCAAGCGCCGTCTGCCCGGTGATTACATTATAATACGTCGTCAGCTCCCCGCCGAACTTCATCTTGAACACATCGATCCCGTTCGGCGCGGTCAGGCTGGAAATCCCGCCCCAGTCATAATTTCTGATGCCGGCACCGGCAAACAGCTTCATGTCCTCCCAGTGCAGGCGCTTGTTGGAATGGGCGATCAGGTTCGCATCCTCCCGCTCCCTGAAATCCGACACCGAATGCAGCAGTCTGGCGTTGTCCTTGTCCACCGTATAGGAATGATACACGAGCGGCTCCCCGTCCTTTTCCACGCAGGTAATGTAAAGGCCGCCCGCCTCCGCATATGCCCGCACCTGTTCCCGGTTCATCGTCTTTGGATGTCCCTTTGAGGCATACATCGCCTCGTACATCTTTGCCAGCTCTTCGATCACCTGTCCGTCCTTTAAGATCTCCCGGCTGTCCCAGACCTTTACCGTTACCGCCTCCCGGCTGTTTTTGCGGATCTGGTAGCGTTCGGTTTTGCTGATCTTTGCAAAAAGCTCTTCTTCCGGAAGCGTCAGATCGCTGATCTGGGAATGAAAGGTCTGACAGATCGTAAACCTTCCTTCCCGCGGCTCTGCCACATTATGATAAAAGGCAATATCCGCCCGCTTCGCATCCTTCGCGTCCGTGCTTTCCTTTTCCGGAAACTCCTCCATTTTATCATAAAACCATATCTGCGCCAACCGCAGCATTTTTTTCCTGTAACAAATATACATGTCCTCTTCCAATCTGCCGCGCCTGCGGCTGCTTTCTCACTGCCTTTGCCATTCCAAAAATGCGGACGCCGGGCAGTCTCTGTTTACCCGGCAGCCCCGTTGCCCGTCAGTTCTCCGGGCAGCGTCCCTGTCTCATAAAACCGCTGCATCAGCGCCGCCTGCCGCTGTGTGTCAAAGCCGCTTTCCCGGATCTGCCCTACCCTGCTTTCCCGGCAGCTTATATTTGCCGCTTCCAGCGCTTCCTTTGCCCATGCGGCGGCGCCCTTTTCCAGCGGCAGCCGCTTTGCAAGCTCTGTCACGCACACCTCCGGGGTGATCCGGTCTGAGATCAGGCAGGGCAGCCCCGCCGTCTGCGCTTCCAGCACCGTGCCGGGAAGCCCTTCATAAAAAGACGGGAATACGAACAGATCCATCGCCTGATAATAGTCCTGCACGTCCGCCCGGTTTCCCAGAAAAAGCACCCTGTCCTCTGCGCCCAGCTCCCGCGCCTTCTGGCGGATCGCTTCCATTCCGCCGCCCTCGCCCAGAAGAAGCAGATAGCTGTCCGGCTTCTGTGCGCACACCTGCGCAAACACCTCGACCAAAAAACCGTGGTTTTTGCACGGATGGAACCGTCCCACGTGCCCCAAAACGAGCCCGTCTCCCACGCCCAGCTCTGCGCGCAGCTTTTCCCTTTTGACCGGGTCGTAAGCATATTTGGAAGCGGCGATCGCATTCGGCAGGACGATGACCTTTCCCTGCTTTACCGCCTTTTTGCCAAACACCGCCTCCCCCGCAAGCGCCGACGCCGCCAGACAGTAATCCGCCCGTTTCCAAAGCGGCAGCCGCATCAGCCGGGTCAAAACGCCCTTTAATCCGCCGTCTACTCCCGCGCTTCTGGCGTGCGCCGCCGTCACGGGAACACCCGCCCGCTTTGCCGCAGGCAGGTAAACCGACGCGGTGCTCGTCATATGGCCGTGCACGAAGGCATAGCCCGGATGCTCTGCAAAAAACAGCTTCCACGCCCTCCGGTACGCCGGCAGATTATATCCCCGAAACCGGGGCAGGGCATAAATATTGCCGCCCAGCGCCCGGATCTCATCATCAAAAAAACCTTTTTCAGCCGTATGCACCGCAAAATCAAACTGAACCCTTGTCCGATCCATGCTCCGGTACAGATCCATCACGCGGCTCTCCGCCCCGCCCAGATTCGTTCCGCCCAGAACCTGCAGCACCCGGATCGGCTGGTCTTTTCTCTCACTCATGATTGCTCATCCTCCGCACTGCAGCCCTTTGCCGCAGCCTTTTCCCTGTGCCGCAGCCTCTTTGCCCGTGCCGCCCACTGCTTCAAAAGCGCCTTTCCATATTCTGCCGCCCGCGCAGCGCAGCCCTGCCGCTCTGCCCCGCATGCCAGCGACAGAAATTCCGAATAGGGCACAAAGCTGTCCCGGTTTGCCGCAAACATCCGGTCGTAGCCTTCCAGCTCCTCCTTCGCAGAATGGTTGGCATGGATCACGATCGTGGTGATCCCCTCTTTTGGCGAAAATGCAAATTTTCTCAAAAACGCGATCGGCAGAAACGTCATTCCATGCCGTACATACGGCTGTTTTCCGAATCCGTCCGTCACATATGAAAAGCCCAGCTCCTTTAAAGCCCGCAGCGTATTCCTGTCAAAGGTATGCCCCGGCGCCATAAAAATATCCGTGCAGATCCCATGCTCCTCCAGAATCCGCTTCCCGTCGGAAAGCAGCCGTTCCTGCTCTGCCCTGCTTCTGCCCGCAAACTCCGATTGGGGGTTCAGCGGAAACTGCCCGCCCTTTTTTGTATGATATACGTGATGACAACCGTGCATGGAAAGGCTCCAGCCCTCCTTTTGAAGCGCCTGCATCCTTTCCCAGAACTCTGCCCTCGGCGCATCCACCGAAAGCTTCGGATCGCGGTTATCGGGCACGACGCCGAGAAGAGGCCGGATCCCATATTTCCGGAACATCCGCTCAAAGGCTTCAAAGCTTTCCCAGTCCATATCCGGCGTAATATCGTCCATCCTGATCGTTATTTTCATCGCTTACTCCAAAACCATCCCCGGCTCCAGCGCCGTTTCGCACTCATATTCTTCGATCAAAAGCGATCCGTCCACTGTCCGCACGATCGGATGCCCGTCAAATACGTCGATCACCTCGCCCGGCGCATACATGGAAAAATCCAGCATCTCATCAAAGGGATGGGCGCTCCATACTGTCACTTTCTTATCACTGCACATGCAGTAGGCTCCCGGAAAGGGCCTCGTCACGCCCCGGATCAGGTTATAAAGATTGCGGGTGCGGTCGTGGAAATCCAGCTTCCCGTCCTCCGCCGTCCGTTTCCCATACCAGCTGTCAAAATCCTTCGACTCCCGTTTTACCGTGACCTCTCCTGCCTTGTAGGCTGCGATCAGCTTTGCGATCAGCCGCTTGCTCACAAGCATATTTTTATACTGCATCGTCCGCACCGTATCGTGGGGCGTGATCGCGCACATCTCGTTTGCAAAAATATTCGGGCTGTCCGCCTTTTCATCATACCGGAACAGGTTTAAGTTAAAACGGCTGTCCCCCAGAATGATCGACCAGTTTAATGGGGAACGGCCTCTTCCAAAGGGCAGATAGCCGCAGTTGCCGTGAAAGCCGAATACCCCGACCTGAAAACGGGAGAGCACCGACGCAGGCACAAGCCTCTGCCAGCCCATCGAAATTCCCAGCTCGAACGTGTTTTCTTCAAAAAACCGGCTCGTCTCCTCATCCTTTAAGCCGTAGGAATGGGTCTCAAACACCTCGATCCCGTACTCCTGCTTTAAATAGGACAGCCCCTTATAGCCCGAAACCTGATTGCCCGACAATACGTCGGGATGGATCGTTACCAGAAGATCCACCGGGATCAGCTTTTCCTGCACATATTTGACGATCTCCGCCGTCGTATCCTTCACCCCGAAAATCACAACGCGATAATGCATAAGCTTCCTCTCATTCTGCCGCCGCTGCGGCTTCCCTTTTCGATACGGCAAAAGCCGCCCGAAAAAAAGCGGACGGCTTTTCATTCCTTTTTATTTTACAGATTTTCCTTATACCAGTCAATGGCAAGGCGGATTCCTTTTTCAAAATCAAATTCGGGATCGTATCCCAGAAGCTCTCTCGCCTTGGAAATATCCGCGTTGGAATCCCGGATGTCCCCTGCCCTGGGAGGTCCGAACACCGGCTCGATGTCTTTGCCGAGAGCGTCGCACAGGCCGCGGTATAAGTCGATCAGAAATACCCTGCCGCCGGAGCCGATGTTGAACGCTTCCCCGCCCGCTTCGCTGGGCGCAAGGCACGCCCGCAGGTTTGCCTCAATGACGTTGTCGATATAGGTAAAGTCCCTGGACTGCTTCCCGTCCCCGTTGATCGTGGGCGCTTCATCGTTTAACAGAAGCTTTAAAAACTTCGGGATTACCGCCGCATACATCCCTTCCGGGTTCTGGCGGCGTCCGAATACGTTGAAATACCGCATGCCGTAGGTATCCAGCCCGTACAGCTTCTTATACAGCTTCCCGTATTCCTCATCGGTCTTTTTGGTCAGGGCGTAGGGGGAAAGCACGCTGCCTTCCACGCCCTCCTTCTTCGGAAGCCCCGGATGGTCGCCGTATACGGATGAGCTGGACGCGTATACGAATTTCTTTACGCCGTTCTGCCTTGCCGCCTCCATCATATTGAGCGTGCCGATGATATTGGTATGCGCATAAAAGACCGGCATCTCAATGCTTCTGGGGACGCTGCCCCACGCCGCCTGGTTCAGCACATAGTCCACGCCCTCGCACGCCTTCATGCAGGTGTCAAAATCCTTGATGTCCCCTTTGATAAAGGTATAGTCCGGATTGTCCAGAAACATGTCCACATGCTCCTTCTTTCCGGTAGAAAGGTCATCCAGGCAGCGCACCTTATATCCCATTTCCAGAATCGCTTCGCACAGGTTGGAGCCGATAAAGCCCGCTCCGCCCGTTACCAGAAACACGCTGTCTTTCTCAAATACAAGATCTCTGTATCCCATAATTCCTCTTTCCGCCGCTTCTGCGGCATTTTCCGTCCGGACTGCCTGCAAGGCTGCGTCCGGACCGATGCTTACTCAAAATCGATCAGATTATTGCTGGAGATCTGACCGGGAGTTCCTCCCAGAATGCAGGATGCAACGCCCTGCGCATACAGATCCCTTCCTTTTTCATTCAGATGGATGCCGTCCTCCAGATAATCGTCCGCATTATAAGCGTCGATCCCCAGATTGTTGTACGCGTCCATGCACAGCGTCTCCTCGCCCCTTCCTACGTCGCAGGCGACGCTCGCGTAATTATACAGCGCTTTCTCACCCATATTCTCAACAGGGATCGGGAAATAGGAGCCGTAGCTTGCGGAGGCGATCACGATCTGCGCCGACGGGCAGATCCCCTTGATATTCTGGACGCTCTTTGTCAGCGCCGTCCCAAATCCCGTCCACGGGTCGTCCGAGCTGTTGATCGGCACCTGATTTAAAAAGTCGTTCATACCGTACGAAACGATAATATAATCCAGCTGGTCCTTGATCGGCAGCACAGCCTTCATATCCTCATAGGCGGGCTTGCCCTGCAAAAGCTCCACATCCGTGTCGCCGCGCAGGATGGAAACCATCTTCGGCAGGGAATTCTCGCTGGCAGGCCCGAACTGGTGCGGATTGTCCTCCGGATCCAGCGTCGCCCTCGTACCGCCGATCGCCGCATTGTACATGGTCACGTCATAGCCTGCGTCCTGAAGGTAATGCTCCACCCGGGCGGAAACGCCGCTCTCATCCCGGCAGTTGCCCCAGATACTGTCGCTGAACACCAGAATATCCAGATGGTTGTCCGCCTGCTCTGCGCTTTCTGCAGCTTCCTGCCCATCATTCTCAGACACCTGCGCCTGCCCATCGTTTTCCGATACCTGCGTCTCTGCCGGGGCGCTCTCCGTCCCTGTCTCAGCCGCTGTTTCTGCCGGCTCCGTCGCCCCAAGCTGCGCTTTCAGCTCTTCATTTTCCGCCGCAAGCGATTCCAGCTTATCCTGATACTCTTTGATCTCCGCCGTATAGTCCGTCTCACTGCCGCAGCCCGACAGCACCGTTCCTGCAAGGACTGCCCCCGTTAAAAGCAGGCTCCATGATAATTTTGAAATTCCTGATAATTTTTTCATACTTCCCCATTCCGCCGTCTGTGCGGCATTTGCCCGGCAGCCGTTTGTGCCGCCGGATCAGCTGTGATGTTTTCTTTATTGTTCACAGTATATTCTTTTTCTTCCAAATGCGCAACGGACTTCATAGAATCTTAAATAAAGCTTTCATCTTTTTTTAACTGCCGGATATTTTCATAGACCAGCAGCAGCCCGCCCGTGTAAAACAGCGGAAGCCCGTAGATCATATACCGGGACAGGCACATGATGATCAGCGACGTGGCGTATACGTTTGCCAGCACCGCCAAAACGGAAAATACCGCAAACCGCGCCGCCTTCGACTCCCTGTTTTTCACAAGCGTCCATACCGTCAGTGCCGCCAGCCCTGCATATGCGATCAGGGCGTACCAGTTCAGCACCGGATGGACGACCGCCACGGAGCGGATCAGCCCGTATGCCGACAGCGCCAGATAATCATAGAGCCAGCGCCCGAAAACCGCCGGCAAAATCCCCGCCATGATCTCTCCCGCGATCCGGTCCGATTCCACATTTTCCGGGATGTAGTCCGTAAAGCCCTCGCTGTCATGCACAAGCCGCCACGGCTCCTCGATCATCTCAAACTTTAACGCGTCATGCCATTTTTCCAGATGCGCCGCGCGGTTCAAAAAGCCCTCGGGGGCAGCCTTGTAATTCGCCCCTCTTTCCTCTGCCAGATCATAGGACAGATAAAAAAACTCCCGCGCCTCCTGATCTTTAATCCGCTTACCGTCCTCCCGGTCCGCCGCATAAAGCACATTTGCCAGCATCCCGACGCTGCCGAAGGTATTGTTGATAAAATGCCCGTTAAACGCCAGATTATAGCTTTTTACGAGAAATCCCCTTCCGCCGAAGGCAAGGACTGTACACAAAATGCACGCCGCCAGCCGCCCCAAAAGCAGCCGTCCTGCGGCGCTTCTTTGCCCATCGGAAATCTGACGCTGCAGCGCCCAGCGCTCCATACATACGGCAGCCGCAGCCACAAGCCATAAAAGGATTGCAAACATCATCTGCCCGCGCACCAAGGATAAAAGAAGCGCCAGCAAAAGCGCCGAAATCCCCGCGCTTTTTTCCCGGTTCCAGATCATCCTCATGCACTGCGCCGCAAACAGGTAAAACAGCGGCAGCCCCAGCGCCTCGCTGACAATGCCGTTTGACAGCACCAGCCCGCTTTCCGAGGACAGCGGCGTGATGATGTGAGGGGAAAGCAAAAGCAGGCTCACCAGAAGCTCCATAACGCTTCCGTATCCGAACTGCTTTTTTAATTCTTTGGAAAGCCACAGCACCGAAAACGCCGCCAGCGCATTCTGCAGAAGGCGCACCGCTTCCAGGTATCCATTTTCCCCGATCAGGCTCCTGAACATCCATAAAAAGAACGAATATGCCGGCTCCCTGTGGATGTGCATCGCGATATACTGATTGCTGTCGTTATAAATTCCCGTCTCCCCAAACAGCCACAGTCCTGCAAACAGCAGGACTGTGACAAGGGAGGCGGCGGAAATTTTCATGCCGCCCGAAAGGGCGGATTTTGTTTTATTTTTTCCGGTCATCGCCTTCCCCGCTTATAATCTCCAGTACAGGCAGCCGTCATTCTCCCATTCCTTCCGGTCCAGAATCCCTTTGACGTCTACAAGCACCTTTTTCTCATTCGCGGGATTGAAGAATTTCTCGATGTCCGCATGGGTCAGACCGGAAAACTCGGTATGCGCCACCGCGATTACCAGCGCGTCCACATCCTGCACCTCGCTCCGGCTGCACAGCTCCACGCCGTAGAGACGCTTCGCCTCGTCCCTGTCCGCAGTCTCGTCTACGATCAGCGGCTCGATGCCGTACTCCCGCAGCTCCTTCACAATATCGATCACCTTTGTATTTCTCGTATCCGGGCAGTTTTCCTTAAATGTAAAGCCAAAGACCGCCACCTTTGCCGTCTTCACGGAAACGTCCGCGCGGATCAGGTTTTTCACGATATTCTCCGCCACATATCTTCCCATGTCGTCGTTGATGCGCCGTCCTGCCAAAATTACCTGCGAATGATAGCCCATCTGCTCTGCCTTATAGGTCAGGTAATAGGGATCCACGCCGATGCAGTGTCCGCCCACAAGGCCGGGGAAGAATTTCAGGAAATTCCACTTCGTGCCCGCGGCTTCCAGCACACTCTTTGTGTCGATGCCCATTTTGTTGAAAATGATCGACAGCTCGTTCATAAAGGCGATGTTGATGTCCCTCTGGCTGTTCTCGATGACCTTTGCAGCCTCCGCAACCTTGATGGATTCCGCGCGGTACACGCCCGCGTCCACAACAAGCTCATACACCTTCGCGATCACATCCAGCGTCTCATCATCCATGCCGGAAACGATCTTTGTAATGGTTTCCAGACGGTGAACCTTGTCGCCCGGATTGATGCGCTCGGGAGAATAGCCGATCTTAAAATCCTTCCCGCACACAAGCCCGGATTCTTTTTCCAGAATCGGCACGCACACGTCCTCTGTCACGCCCGGATATACGGTGGATTCAAATACGACGATGCTTCCCTTCGTCAGATTCCTGCCGAGGATGCGGCTTGCGCCCTCCACGGGAGTCAGATCCGGCGTATGGTCGTCGTTTACCGGGGTCGGGACCGCAACGATATGGAATTTTGCCTCGCGCAGCTTCGTCTCATCCGCCGTAAACTCCACTTTTGTCTCCCGGATCACGTCGTCGCCCACCTCGCGGGTCGGATCGACGCCGGACTGGTACAGTCTGATCTTTTCTTCATTTAAATCATAGCCGATCACAGGAACCTTTCTGGCAAATGCCACCGCGATCGGCATTCCCACATAGCCAAGCCCCACGAGGGACAGCTTTTCTTTTCCTGCTACGATGTCTTCATACAAACCCATTGTGATTTCCTCACTTTCTTCTGCTGCTTTATTGTTTTTTCCAGCTGCTTTACTGCTCTTTCCGGCTGCTTACAGGCTCTTTTTGTGTTCCGTCAGCGTCCGCAGCGTATCGGTATACGCTGCCACCACGCCCTTCCGGTCAAAATGCCGCTCCACATAGGCGCGCGCCTGCCTGCCCATCTCTGCCCGCTCCTTTTGCGAAAGCGCCAGAAACCGCCCGATCGCGTCGGTTAAGCTGTCTACGTCCTTCGGCAAAAAAGCGATGCCGGACACGCCGTCCTCAAAAATCTCCCTGCAGCCGCTTATGTCGCTGGCAAGCACCGGCCTTGCCGTCGCCGCCGCCTCCTGCAAAACATTGGACATTCCCTCGTGATACGAAGGATGGATTACCGCGCAGCAGTGCTCATAAAATTCCGGGATGTCGTCCCGATACCCATAATAACGCACAATCCCCTTTGATTGCAAGTCCTGTATCAAAGGTTCATATTTCTCCCGCGTCTCCTCCTCGTAGGAGCCCAGAAGCTCAAACACCGTTTTGGGATGCCTTTCATGGATGCGCCGCGCCGCTTCCAGAAGCTCTTCAATGCCCTTGTCCCGCATGATCCGCATGACGGATACAAACCGAAGCTCTTCCTGCTCCGGATAAGGCTTCGGGCGGTGCTCCTCCAGATTTACCCCGGAGCCGGAGATCACCTTTGTCACGGCGTTTTTCTGAAGGCAGCCCTTTTGGCGCATAAACGCCAGATTCCTTTCATTCTGGAAAAAAATGCAGCCCGCATTTTTTAAGCCCTCCCGGTACAGAAAAACGATCAGCTTCTGCATCAGCCCTTCATGCTCCAGCGTCGTCCCAAGCCCCGTCACGTTCACGATCCGCGGCACTTTTAACAGCCTGCACGCCACGCCGCCGTAAATATTGGGCTTGATCGTATAGGTAAACACCGCCGCCGGACGCAGCTTTTTCAGCAGCCTTCGGTAAAATAAAAACAGCTTCCCGTCCTTGAACGGATTCATGCCGCGCCGCTCCATTGCCGTTTCATGATAAATGCAGCCCAGCCTGCGGATCTTGTCCGCATAGCCCGTATCCGGCACGGACACATGGACCTCATAGCCTTCCTGCAAAAGGGCTTCCAGTACCTCTTTTCGGAAATCATACAGCCCGGAATCGCTGTTTCCCAGAACAAGTATCGCCTTTCCCATCTTTTTCTTCCGCCGCCGGGGCAGGTCTTCTGCCGTCAGACGCCGTCCTTTCGCACCATGATCTCGTTGTATTTCATCATTACCATGCCTGCCTCATAATCGCCGACCGCAGGCTCGTTGACGCGCCCCTCCAGATTGTTCACGATCATCTCCGGCACGTTGACGCCGCAGGCATAGGCATGGGGATAACCGCCGCCAAAGCGCGGGTTGACCTCCGAAATGTACCATTTCCCGCCGATTTCAAACAGGTCGATGTCGATGATGCCTCGAAAGCCCATTTTTTTCACAAAATCACAGATCAGCGCAAACAGCGCCGGATCCTTGACCGAAACCGCCTTGTCCGTCTCTCCGGCGCGCATTTTCAGCTTCTTTTTGACAAAGACCGAAACGATCTCGCCGCTTATCATGTCGATGTACACGTCCGCGCCGTACTCCTGCCCGTCCATAAACTCCTGGATCATCAGATCGTCCTCACGGGAGCACAAAAACGCTACCGTTTCCCGGTCCTCCGCCTTATTGATGCTGATGCTTGCGCTGCCGCACACCGGCTTTACAAACACCGGATAGCTCATTTTTCCCGCGTCCGCCGCTTCAAAAAACGCCTCTTTGTCCAGAAAGCATTTGCCGGTCGCAAAGCCCAGCTCCGTCAGCTTCTCATACATCGCATACTTGTTAAAGCACAGCTCCACCGCCTCTGCGTCCGGCACGATGGGAGTCGTCCCCATTTCCAGAAAACGCTCCCTGTTTTGTGCCAGCAGGCTAAGCTCCGGATCAATCAGGGAAAGCACGCCCGCAATCTGCCTTCTTTGGCAGATGTCCAGGATCTTTTCCAGATAGCCCGGCTCCGTGATCCGCGGCACAAGCTCATAATCGTCTGCCTCGTAGATCGCCGGCGCATATTCGCTGCAGTCAGTGGCGATCACCTGCCCCTTTCCTGCCAGCGCCTTTTTAAAATACTGCACTACTTTGTCGCGGGTTCCCGCGCTCAAAATCAGGATATTCGTCATAGTCCCTCCTATTTACGGCTCCAGCCTTCCCGTGCGCTCCAGCCGTTCCCTGCGGATCTGTGCAAAATTCCCCTCCGACCGGCTCGTATCCTCCGCCACATCCGAGCGGCAAAGCACGACCTTTACGCTTAAAAAAAGCACCTTTAAATCCATCCGGAAGCTTAAGCCCTCCACATATTCCACGTCTTTGGAAAGCCGCCTGTCCCAGTCGATAAAATTGCGTCCCGACACCTGCGCAAGCCCCGTCAGCCCCGGCCGCACCGTATGGCGCAGGGACTCCCTTTCCGTATAATAGGGCAGATAGCTGACAAGCAGCGGACGCGGCCCGATAAAGCTCATGTCCCCTTTTAAAATATTGAAAAACTCCGGCAGCTCGTCAAGGCTCGATGCGCGCAGGAATTTCCCGAAGGGGGTAAGCCTGTCCTTGTCCGGCAAAAGATTGCCGTCCTTATCCCGCCCGTCCGTCATCGTGCGGAATTTATAAAGCGTAAAAATTTCCCCGTTCAGCCCCGGCCTTTCCTGCTTAAAAAATACTGGACTGCCCAGCTTTATCCGCACCAGCACGATCAGTACCAGATACACCGGGCTCAATAAGATCAAAATGCACAGCGACAGCAGGACGTCCAGCAGCCGCTTAAAAAACTTCCGATACATAGCCTTACCTTCCAAACTGCTTTCTCACGATCGAAATGATCAGCTCCATGTCCTCCGGCGTGTTTTTGATGTCGCTGGGCAGGCATAAGCCCCTGCCGAAAATATCCGCGGAAACGTCCGTCCCCTCCTTTGCGGAAACAAAATCGCAGTCCGCAAACACCGGCTGTAAATGCATCGGCTTCCAGATTGGGCGCGTCTCGATGTTATATTCCGCCAGCGCATCCATCACCTGATCGGGCGTCACGCTGCAGCCCTTTGCGATCGTCATGCAGGACAGCCAGTTGTTGGAATCGCCCTTTGGATTCATCGGGTTCATCTGGATCTCCGGAATGTCCGCAAATGCCTCCGCGTACTGCCGGTAGATCGCGTTTTTCAGCGCCTTGTGCTCTTCCAGATGCAGAAGCTGCCCTCTCCCGATGCCTGCCAGCACATTCGACATCCGGTAGTTATAGCCGATCACGGAATGCTGATAGTGACGTGCAGGATCTCTTGCCTGTGTAGAAAGAAATCTTGCACGCGCGATTGCCGCCTCGTCGTCCGACAAAAGCATCCCGCCGCCGGAGGTCGTGATGATCTTGTTGCCGTTAAAGGATAAAATGCCGAATTTGCCGAAGGTTCCCAGCTTTTTCCCTTCAAAGGTGCTTCCGAGAGCCTCCGCCGCATCCTCGATCAAAGGAACGCCATGGGCGTCGCAGATGGCGCGGATCTCATCGATTTTTGCGGGCGTGCCGTATAAATGCACCAAAACGACAGCCGCCGGATGGGGATATTTTTCAAATGCCCGCTCCAGTGCTGCCGGATCCATATTCCACGTTTCATATTCGGAGTCGATAAAAACCGGGACCGCCTTCTCATAGCAGAACGGATTGACGCTCGCCGCAAAGGTCAGGGAGGAAGCAAATACCACGTCGCCCTGCTTCACGCCCGAAAGGATCGCTGCCAGATGCAGCGCCGCCGTTCCCGCAGAAAGCGCCGCCGCGTGCCCGATTTCCTCATAGGCAGCCATCTCTTCCTCAAAGGCGTTTACATGCGGGCCAAGGGGCGCGACCCAGTTGGTGTCGAACGCATTCTGCACAAAAGCCTGCTCGTCCCCGTGCATCGTGGGGGACGCCAGATAAATTTTCTTCCGTTCCATGATATTCACTCCTCCATTCTTGTTCTGCCCTGCAGCTGCTGCGATAGTTTCCGCTCTGCGGGGGCGCTGTCCGGCACTGTCCGTGCGGCGGCTTCCAATCTCGCTCACAAAAAATTTGATCCAAACGATCTGTTCTGTCCGAAACGCATTCTGCCCGGTCAAACTCGCACGGCTAAAGCCGTGCTCAAACAAGTCCCGGGCAGAATGCCGGACAGCCCGGATCGTTTGCAAATTTTCCTTCGCTCGCCAGTCAGCTGCCGCACGGACAGTGCCGGACAGCGCCCCCGCAGAGCAGAAACTGCCTCGCAATCCACAGCGTCACTCCAATAATTCCAGCATCCCCATCGCAGGGTGCATGAGAAACGTCACGCGGCGGTTGCTGATGGCGGGCGCTTCCGTGGGCTCGTCGATGCGGATGTAGCCGCTCTCTTCCAGATGCGCCAGCTCCTCTGAAAAGCTGTCCGCCTCATAGCAAATATGATACGGCGCATTTTTATAGGTTTTTAAAAGGCCCGATACAACAGAGTCTGCGGCATAGGGGCTTACCAGCTCGATCCGGTAGCCGTCCTTTTCCAAAAAAAGGATGTCCACCTTTCGGATCTGGTCGTGCGTCCAGTCCCCTTCGCGCGCATATCCAAGCGCTTCAAACGCCTGCGCCGCCTTTTCGCCCTTTTTTACCAGATAACCGATATGATGTACTTTCATGCGCGTCCTCCTCTCATGCCTTATAGTGATAGGTCGGCACGATCTCCCGGATCAGCGGGCGGATGTCCTGCACCTCTTCCTTGGAGGCTTCCTCCAGATTTTTCAGCTGCTTAAAAAACAGGCGCTCGTCCAGCTCGATCGGCCGCCCGATGTGAATCAGCCTGTTATCCGTATCCTGAAGCCCTTCTTCCTCCATCAAAAGCTCCTCATACAGCTTCTCGCCCGGACGCAGCCCCGTGAAAACGATCTTGATGTCCTCGTCCACCCGGTAGCCGGACAGGCGGATCAGATTTTTTGCCAGATCCAGGATCTTTACCGGCTCTCCCATGTCCAGCACGAAGATCTCTCCGCCCTTTGCGTATGCGCCCGCCTGCAGCACGAGGGAAACCGCCTCCGGGATCGTCATGAAATACCGGATGATGTCGGGATGGGTCACGGTTACCGGGCCGCCCGCCGCGATCTGCTTTTTAAACAGCGGGATCACGCTGCCGTTGGAGCCCAGCACGTTGCCGAAGCGCACCGCCACGAACTCCGTTTCGTAATGGCGGTTAAAGGTCTGCACGATCATCTCGCAGATGCGCTTGCTCGCCCCCATAATATTGGTCGGGTTTACCGCCTTGTCCGTGGAGATCATGACAAACTTCTCCGCATGGTTTTCCGCCGCCGCCATGGCGGTTTTCCATGTGCCGAACACATTGTTTTTGACCGCCTCGTTGGGGCTGTCCTCCATCAGCGGCACATGCTTGTGCGCCGCCGCATGATACACGATGTCCGGATGATACGTCTCAAAAACCGCGTTGATCCGGTTCGTATTGCGCACGCTTCCAATTAGCACCGTCAGGTTCAGCTCCGGGAATTTTTCCTTTAATTCCTGCTGCAGGTCGTACGCGTTGTTCTCATAAATATCAAAAACGATGAGCTGCGCCGGTCTGTGCCCCGCGATCTGGCGGCACAGCTCGCTGCCGATGGAGCCGCCGCCGCCCGTTACGAGCACGACCTTATTCTGCACATAGCCGAGGATAGAATCGATGTCCACGCGGATCGGCTCACGCCCCAAAAGATCCTCCACCTCAACATCCCGCAGCTTGCTTACGTTGACGTCCCCGTTTGCCAGCTGATAAAGCCCCGGCAGGCTGCGCAGCTTGCAGTTTGTTTCCTTGCAGATTTCCAGAAGCTCCCGGATCTGGGTCGGGGACGCCGACGGGATCGCCAAAAGGATCTCGTCAATATCATAAAGATCCGCGGATTCGATGATCTTGTCCCGTCCGCCCACGACCTTGATGCCCTGAATAAAGCTGCCCCATTTGTTTTTATCGTCGTCGATGATGCAGCGGATAACCATTGTGGAATAATTGCTCGTCACGATTTCCTTGATAATTGCGTTTCCCGCCTCGCCCGCGCCGATGATCATGACAGACACGCTGTTTTTGCGGTTCTGAAGCTTATGCTTCCTGCTGCGGAAAAACCGGTAGGAAAAGCGGCTTGCAAAAAGAAAGGACAGCAAAAAGAAAAAATACAGAAAATAATAGCTGTCCGGCACCGCCTTCGTCCCCATCCGGAAAAAATTGATGCCGATCCCGTCTGCCACGCTGGCAGTCAGGCACGCCATTACCAGATTCTGCAGCTCCGTCTCCCCGGCAAACGCCCACAGGCTGTGATAGAGCCGGAACAGGTAAAAAATCCCCAGCGCCAGCACAATATCAAGGAGCATAAACTGCCGGATCGGCAGCATGAACTCCTCGGGCACTGTATTCAACTGAAAATCATACCGGATCAGGATCGCCAGAAAGCTGGATGCGATCACGCTCACAATATCATATGCGATCAGCGCCGCCCTGCGGTAAAACAACTGATAATTAAACGGTTTCTTCATTCTGTCTTTTCCTCTTTTCCGGCGCGCTGTCCTGTACAAACAGCGGCGCCAGCACGATCAGTGCCGAAAATCCAAGCGGATTGCACGGATGGAACAGCCATTCCACCAGCCCTGCCACCGCAAAGCCGATAAAGACCGCCAGCGGCAGCACCGCGTATTTTTCCTTCTCGCCGTTTTTTTGCGCATGGGAAAACATCATCAAAGCGCTCAGGACGCCGAACGCCACATAAACGGCTCCCGTCAGCATGCCGTGATCGTGGATCACCTGCAAATAGCTGTTGTGGGCATGTACGCTCGTGGAACCGTCCGGAAGCGTCACTCCCATTTCCGCATGCCCCGTCAAGTTCCAGTTTTCAATATAAGCCTTGAAAATCTCGATGCGCCCGTTGGAAAACTCATCCACATCCGAAACGCCGTCCTCTGTGGAAGCGACCAGCGTCTCCGACTCCACGCGCAGACCGTCTCCCGCGCACAAAAGCGTTTCTGCTTCCCGAAAAAGCTCAGACGCATCGGACAAAAGCTTGTTTTCCATCACATATTTGAAATATGAAACGGACATATAGGCGTTGGAATCCTTCGGGTCGTCCTTGTGGATCGCCGCCGCGGAATCCTCCACCTCATAAATATAAGGATCGTTGTAAAGCGCCGGAAGCAGCCGGACGCCCGAATAGGTCACGGGCAGGCACAGCGCAAATGCCGCCGCCATACATAAAACCTCCCTGACAAGCCCCTTCCAGCTCTGCCGGTATACAAAAAACGGTACGAAAACAAGCAGCACTGCACTCATCACAAGCACCGCCAGATAGCCTGTCCTGGACAGCGTCAGAAACAAGAAGGATACCGCCATTCCATATAAGAGCAGCGTCCCCCACAGATCCGCCAGCCGCTTTTTTTCTTTTAACCCGGAAAACAGCCGCACCGTCAGCACGCACACCACAAGCGTCAGATACGCCGCCGTGATCGTTACCGTATGGAACACAAAATTGTAGCGGGAATACACCCATGCCCGGAAAGGCCGCCGCGCAAAGCAAAAAAGCGCCGCCAGCGCAAAGTTCAACACCACGCCGTCACAGAAATTGGAAAGCAGGCGTTCCCTGTGCTCCCAGCCCAGATAAAACAAGTAGTATAAGCCAAACACTGCCGCCGTGTACACGGTCCAGCCGCGCCCGTTTGAAAAGATGCAAAGAAGTGCAAAAAGCGCCGCCAGCGCCCCGGCATAAAACCGGTTTACCCGGCATAAAACCAGCGTCCTTGTGCGGATCTTTCCGACAAGCGCCCCCAAAAGGAGCACCGCTAAGGCAGCCGCTGCGCTTTCCCAGCCTGCAAGCGCTGCCTTCTCTGGCGCCCCGTCCGATGCCGTCCAGAGCACATAGCGCCCGATGCCCGCCAAAACGGCGGCAGCCGCCCAGAGCCTGTTTTTGCCGGATTTCATCATGGTAGGAAGCGCCATCGAAAGGATCGCCAGCTCCGTCCAGAAAAATACCTCCCGAAACGCCGTGTCCTGCTGCACCTGATACAGCGCGTTCATATAATGGATGCCGCCCAGAAGCATCCCCGCAAAGGCTGTGATCTGCAGCCCGTCCGCCCAGCGTTTTCTGCACAGCTCCCCAAGCGGCATAAAATGCTTTTTTGTCCGGGGCGAAACAAGCACCCATGCAAAAAACAAAAACGCGATGCCGATCCCCAGCCCGTAAACGAGCTTATCGTCTGCCTTGCCGCCAAACAGGTTCCGCACAAACACCGCATCCAAAAGGAATACGGTTCCAAAAAGCAGCGCCGGCGCTGCGGCCGCCCACACTGCGTACCGGACAGGTACCTTTTTGTTCAGTTTCTGCTTCTTCTGCGCCAGATATACGAAACCCGCGCACAAAAGAAACGCCGCCGCGCACAGCGCCCCCATCAGGCAGCCCACCTTCCACGCCGCCGGGCTGTCCGTGTATACAAGGCGCATCACAATATTTTGGGCGGTCTGCTCAGACGTCTGCCCGTCTGCCAGCACATAATAATTGCCAAAGCAGGTCAGCCCCGTCTCTCCCGTGTTCTCCCACGCCAGATCCATGGGCGTGTCCGTCCCCTGAAGCTGCCATACATAGGCTGTATTGGGCTGCGTCTCAATCCCCAACGGAATCCGCACAAAACCCGGGACTTTCGCCTCTGCCAGCTCAAACTCCCGGTTGATCAGAATTTCATTATTTTCATCATAAACGAGCAGATGATAATATTTCCCGATGGAATCGCTGCTCGTCACATACAAATCCAGATAGCGCAGATACGAGCCCTCCGCGATCAGTACCTGCTGGATCTGCTGATCCAGCCGTACCTGCGCCGTCCCTGCCGGCGCTTCATTTCCCGCCACCATCCTGTCGCTGTCCAAAAGCTTCCCCGGTCCCAGCAGAAGAAGCGCTGCCGCCAGCCAGAACGCCACAATATATATCAATGCCTGATATGCTTTGATCTTTCGGTTCATCAAAAGCCTTTCCGCAGAAAAACTGTCCTTTTGTCATTTTTGGGCAGACTTCCCCACTGTCTCATTCTCTTGCGTTTTCTTAGAAGTATACCACACCGCAGATAAGCTTGACAAGAGCACCGGCAGGCCGAACCAGAAAATCAGCACATACCGCACCAGATAGGTCGGCCCGATCAAAACGGTCAGAAAATTAAAGTAAACCGGCAGAAGCGCCGCCGCCTCTTTTCTTTTATCCACAGCGATCAGGAAAAGCCCGCCAAGCATCCACACCCAGCACAGCGCGCCGGGGGAAAACAGCCAGGAAATTACCGGCGTCTCGTGGATTTCTTTTTCCCATGAGATTTTTTCGTATTGGCGTTCCAGCCAGGGGAAATAGCTGTGACGCTCTCCCGGGAATTCTGTCTGACAGCTAAAATAAGAACTCGTTTTATACTCCAATATTCCATTATATACTTCAATCACAGTGCTTGGATACCAGAATCCATATGATGTCATCATCCATGCATTCATATATGAAAGCGGCGATTTCAAGCCGATTTTAAGCCAAAGCTGAATATATCTCTCCGGATTTTTCTGAAATTCATATGTTTGAAAACCATTTTTTACCGGATCCGAAATTTTCGGTTTATACTGCCCGAGTAATTCCTCCGGCAGAATCTCAAACAACGCCTCCCGATCTTCCTGCGAAAATATCTCCGGGCTGTAATTCCATGTCCGTGCTAGCTGCTGGATCGGCACGGTAAACCCTTCCATCGCGTTTGTACTCTCCGGCTGCAACGCTGCGTTCAATCCCGCCTGTACGCCAAAATATGCTGTAAAAACAACCGCTGTAAGCGCCAGTGCCCTTTTCCTCATCTTTTTTTCTGCCAGCCACACAAGCGCCGGAATCGTCAGCAAAAAGACTCCAAAACCGTTGCTCCGGAACGCCGCCGTCACAAACAGCGCTGTACCCAGACCTATTACCTGCGTTTTTTTCTTCCAGAATGCCCCTTTTTCACGACACATTTTCAGCAGAAGCACGATCAGCGCAAGCAGCCCCGCCGTATAGGGCATATCCTTTGAGGTACAAAGCACATACATCGGAATCACCGGAAAAAATCCGAAAAGCAGAAATGAAACGATCCCTAAAATCCTTCCCGCCCCGATCTTTTTTAACTCCTCCAGTACCCAACTGCACAAAAGCCCCATAACCGCCATCTGCGCCAGAACATAAACCGCAATGCCTGCATTAAAGCTGCCTGTCAGCTCCTGAATCGCTGCTACCGTCTTTCCCAGCATCAGCACATGAAGAAGCGGATGGCGCGTCACATACTCCCCGTTCAGCACCTCGTCCAGCTCATCTGTGGCATCATAGGCAAAAAAGCCCGGATATACCGCCAAAAATACCGGAAGCCAGCATATAAAAAGCGCTGCGGTACGAAGTAAGATTCTCTGAAGAGACCCCTGCATATTCCACCATCCGGTCAGTCGCAGGAATTTTTCTGTCCAAAAAGCACAAAAATTCCCTTTTTTCTGATGATCCGCAAATTTCTCATTCTCCCGACAAGCCGCACGTTCTTCCCGTTTTCTGCTGCCTGCACATGAAAAAAGGATCGCCAGAACCGGCGTCAGGACGCAGGCTGATACCAGCGGGAGCAGCCATGTAGACAAAGCTCTCACATCCACGTTTCCGCTGCTGTCCAGCTGGCTTCCCCACTGGGCGCAGAAGCTTATAAAAAATGCCCCTGCTGCCGCACAGATCCAGATTCTCTTTTTTATCCTGAACGCTGGATTTTTTATCTTACTACATTTCTTCCTGAGCATTTTCCTCTCCCCCGACGATCTCCCTCACGACAAACTGCGGCGCATTGTTGATGCAGATATACATCCGCCCCACATATTCCCCGATCAGCCCCAGCATCAGCATGAGCATCCCGCCGATGAACATGATCGACGCCATCAGCGCGGAAAAACCGATCGGCACGCCGGGCAGAACCAGCTTTTTAATGACCGTATAGATTCCATACAAAAATCCCGCCATCGCGCAGATCACGCCGACAAGCGTCGCGATCCTGAGCGGCTTTTCCGAAAATGCCGTAAAGCCGTTGAGCCACAGCGCCAGAAGCTTTCCGAACGTATAGCCGGAGGTTCCCGACTGACGGTCCCTGTGATGCACCGGGACATTGACGATATTGCGGGTCGCCCGCAGCACCAGCCCGATCACATAGGGAAAAGCGTTTTCATAGCGCAGCATCTCATCCAAAACGAAGCGGCGTGCCGCAAAATAGCTGGAAATAAACAGATCCTTCGGCTTGTTCAGCATAAAGCACAGCATCCGGTCATTGACCCTGCTGCCGAAATTGCGGAACGCGCTGTGATGCTTGTGGTCGTATTTCGCATACGCCACGTCTGCCCCGTCCTCCAGCGCGGTCAGAAGCTTTCCGACCTCGTCTGCGGGCGTCTGCCCGTCGTCGTCCAAGCAGACCAGAATATCGCCCTTTACCTGATGGAAGCCCGCCATCAGCGCCGCATGCTGCCCGAAATTGCGCGCAAGGTTTACGCCTGTGATCCGTTTATCCTTCCGGCACAGCTCCCTTATTTTTCCGAAGGTATCATCCGGCGAACAGTCATTGACTAAAATGACCTCATATTCATAACGCTCCAGCGCCGACATCGCCGCTTCAATCTCCTCTACCACACTGCCGATCGTCGCCGCCGACCGGTAGCAGGGGATCACAAAACTGACCAGTTGCTTTTTCATCTCACCTGTTCTCCTCAAATAAAATCGCCATCAGCAGCATATCCCGATAGCGTCCGTCCTGCAAAAATTCGTCCCGCAGGCACGCCTCCTGCACAAACCCGGCGTTCCGGTAGCTTTTTACCGCGCCGGCATTGTCCGCAAATACCCGCAGCATCAGCTTGTGCAGCTTCAATCCATCCCGCGCATACGAAACCGCAAGACGCGCCGCCTCCGTGCCGACGCCCTTTCCGACAGCGTCCTCCTCCCCGATAAAAATGCCGTACTCCGCCTTTTTATTGTCCCGGTCGATGTCCCTGAAATAAACGCTTCCCAGCGGACGGCCCGTCTCCTTTTCACAGATGATAAACTGCACGGCCCGTCCTGTCCCAACCTGCGTGCGCATCCATTCCTCGTGCCCTTCCTTTGTGAAAGGCTTCTGATAAATGAAATTTTTCCGCACCCGCTCCTGATTGCGCCACGCGATGATCCGCTCCGTATCTTCCAAGCCGATGGGGCGCAGAAAAATCCTTTCCCCAATAAGCCGCGCTTCCCTGCCCTGCTCTGCCGTTCTGTTTATATTTTCCATACTCTTACTCGTCCTCTTCTGCCTCCAACGTCGTTTTCGGAAGCCGCTCTGCCGGGATCACCTGATAAATATCCGTTCCGCCCTCGATGCTGCCAACCTTTAAGACCGAAGCTTCCACTCCCGTATCCGCAAAAAATTCTTCCAGCCAGCCAACGTCCGCGCCCGCTTCCGCCAGCAGGTTCACGCCCTCTCCGGCGCACACCGCCTCTCCCATGGAGGAAAACCCAAACGCAGAAAGCTTCCGGGCTGTCAGCGGGCTTTTGACAAGCCAGCCGCCCAGCAGATCGTAGTTAAAGGGCTTGTCCCGGTCCGTCATGATCTTTTCCGAATAAGCGACCGTGGAATACACATCCTCCAGAAACAGCGTTTTCGGATGCGCCATACAGTAATCCATTACCGCCTCGTTTGCTGCGTTGACCGTTTCCCGCCGTCCGGCTTCTGCCCCGATTTCCGAAATCGTCCCGGGCAGGAACACAAGCCCTACAGCCACGCACGCCCCGGCAAACAGCGCCGAAGCATGCTCCGGCGTCAGGAACCCCTTTGCCGCTGCGCACACCTTGCCGCCGCCTGCCCTTCTGTCTGCTCTTCCGCATCCGCTCTTGTCAGCGGCAGACTCCCGCATCGCTTCTTCCCGCCGCTCTGCCAGCCACAGTCCTGCAAACAAAAGGATCTGCGCCAGATACAGCGGATGCGTCACGCGCTCCACCATGCGCCCCTGCAAAAGCAGATACAGCCATAGAAAAGCCCCGCATGCCCCGGCAAACAGCGGCTGCCACAGCTTCCATAGCCGCCCTTTTTTGCAGGATAAAACGCATACTGCCAGCCCCATGCCGATCCAGATCAGGTTAAGGGGCGCGTCCCCTTTCCCGAACCAATTTTCATGAAGCAGCCTCCAGACCGCGACCGAAAGCCCCTGCCCCCCGGAAGCCTTCTGCCCCGAAGCTGCCTGTCCCACGGAAAGCTCCTGCTCTACAGAAACCGCCTGCTCCGCAAGCTCCTCCTGCCCCGAAGCCGCCTGCGCCAGCTGATGCATCAGCCCTGCGTCGATCCCATCGTCCGCGCCGAAATTGTAGTTGGCAAGAAGCTGCTGCCGCGCTTTGGAAATGCCGAGCTTTTCATAGGCATCCTTGTTCTCCTCATACTGTTCTGCAAAATCCAGCCGGTAATCATAAAGCGCCGTCCGGTCGTCAAAAAACTGCCGGAACTGCTTCCACTCCGTCCCGGAATAAGCAGCTGCGTCCGCCGCATACAAAATGCCCATGCCGGCAAGAAGCGCCCCGAAGAGGGAAACATACCGCACTGCCGCGCCGCTTTTCCTTTTTGCAGGCGCATTCTTCTTTACCAGCGGATCCTTCTGTTCCGCCGCATCCCGCTTTTCGTTCCGTGCCTCCCGCACCAGCGCGCACAGCCCCGCGATGCACGCCAGCGGCAAAATCAGCAGCGCCATCTCCGTCCGCAGGCAGAACGCGAGCCAGTACAGCAAAAGCGCGATCCATCTGCGCCGCTTCGCCGTCAAAATCCAAAACAGCGCTGCCCCGGCAAGCATCCCCGCCGTCACCGTATACTGCATATACACAAAGTGCATCCCAAACGCCGCCGTCCACAAAAGCCCTTCCGCCGCAAGCACAATCGCCTTTCCCGCACGGGTTTTGCAGCATGCCGCGCTCTGGTATCCGACCGCCCAGACCGCCCCGAGCTGGCACAGGATCAAAAAGACGCCGAACACCGGGACCGAAAGCCCCCGGTACAAAACGGAAAGCACAAAGCCCAGCGGATACAAAAGCTGCATCGTGTATCCGCTGGGGCTTCCCGAATAGACGCCCGACAAAATATCCTTGATCAATACGTCGTCGTTTAAGTCATAATAAAAATCCCACCCGGTCACAAAAACGGCGAACACGGCGGCTGTCAGAAAGAGGGATGCCGTCAGGTTTTCCTGCTGTTTCAAACGGTTCTTAAGCCCCATAAAATTCCTTTACCTTCTCTGCCACAAAAGCAGCCTCTTCTTCGGTCAGCCCGTAATACATGGGCAGGCGCAGAATCCGCTCGCTCTCCTTTGTCGTATAGCGGTCCTCGCCGCAGAAGCGCCCGTATTTTAAGCCCGCGGGAGCGGAATGCAGCGGCACATAATGATAAACCGCTAAAATATCGTGTTCCTTCAGGAAATCGATCAGCGCGGCACGCTCTTTTTCATCCGTCGTTTTTAACCAAAACATATGGGCGTTGTGCACGCAGCCCTCAGGGATCGTCTGCAGCTCAATTTTGCCTGCGTCTGCCAGCGGCTTTAACAGCTCAAAATACTGGTTCCACCGCGCCAGCCGCGCCCTATTGATTGCATCCGCCATTTCCAGCTGGGCGTACAGATACGCCACGTTTAATTCGCTGGGCAGATAGCTGGAGCCGAAATCCTGCCAGCGGTACTTGTCCACCTGGCCGCGGTAATATTTGCTCCGATCAGTACCCTTTTCACGGATGATCTCCGCCCGCTCCACATTTGCCGGATCCTTGATCAGAAGCGCGCCGCCCTCGCCCATGCTGTAATTTTTCGTCTCGTGGAAGCTGTAGCAGCCGTAATCGCCGATGCTGCCGAGCGCCTGCCCCTTATAAGAAGCCATCACGCCCTGCGCCGCGTCCTCGATCACGGTCAGCCCGTGCCTGCGCGCGATGTCCATGATCGTGTCCATCTCACACGCCACGCCCGCATAGTGCACCGGAACGATCGCCCTTGTCTTTTCCGTGATTGCCCCCTCGATCAGCGTCTCGTCAATGTTCATCGTATCCGGGCGAATATCCACAAATACCGGCACGCCGCCGCGCAGCACAAAGGCGTTCGCCGTAGAAACAAACGTAAAGGAGGGCATGATGATCTCGTCGCCCGGCCGGATGTCTGCCAGAAGCGCCGCCAGCTCCGTCGCATGGGTGCAGGAGGTCGTCATGAGGCACTTTGCCGTCCCGGTTTTTTCCTCAAACCAGCGGTTCGCCTTTTTCGTAAATTCGCCGTCGCCGCAGATCTTCTGATTTTCCACCGCCTGCCGCACATACTCGTACTCCTTCCCCGTAAAGGGCGGCACGTTGAAGCGGATCTTTTCTTTTCCCGTAAAGGGTACTTTTATATTCTCTGTTTTTCCCATCGTCATTCCTTCTTTCCTGTTTTTCATCTCTATTCGTAAATCTGATAAACGCCGTTGTCCAGCCGCAGCTCATAGGCGTTTGCTTCCAGAAATTCCTGCAGAAGCGCCCATTTTTCCGCCTCCTGCGCATCCTCTGTCTCCACCTTGCCCGGGCAAAGGATCACCGCCGGATTTTCGGAATCCATTTGTTCGAGCTTTTCCAAATCCGCCCGCATCGTCTCTGCCGGGTAAGTGTTCATGTCCGGCCAGTCGTGGGACAGCGCCGGCGCCATGTCAAACATCCAGCAAAAGCCCGGCACATCACCGAAGGTCAGAAGCTTCCTGCCCCGTTCTGCGTCGTCTCTCAGATTTTCATTATAATAATCCACAACCGGCTGGATCGCCTCCGCGTTGGCGCGGTTCGTCCTTGCCCCGGCAAGCTTTTCACAGCCCGTCACAACGCTGCCGCGCTTCTGTCCTTCGATGCTGTCGCGGAATACCGCCCGCCCCCCGAAGCCCGCGCTCTGCACGAGAAAAACAGCGCCCACAAAAACCATCATCGCCCGGACTGCGAACGTCCCCTTTTTTGCCCGCAGCAAAATCCACACGCGGTACCCCAGCCAGAATGTCACCGGGGCGGCTAAAAACAGGTTGTTCATATTCGGATACGTCTCGTTGTTGCTGCCGATCGGCGTGATTGCAATGACAAGCAGCACAAGCAGCGCCAGCAGCTTATCGCGCCGAAACATCCTTTTATCCAGAAGCGCCCAGACACACAGCCCCACCGCCGCATACAAAAGCACCATCATCCACTCGAACACGCTCCAGTAAAAGGCATACTGAAAATTGAACATCCCCCTGCCCCATAGAAACCGCAGAAGCACCGGAAGCATGCACACATAGACTGCCGCCTTCGTCTTTTCCAGCTTTCCCGGAAACAGGATGAACAGCACCGTTCCCATGGACGCCGCCACCACGATCAGAAGCACCCATTTAAAAGAGCGTACATAGGCGCCGAACACCGACGTCAGCATCGAAAAGGGCGAATAGGTCGCGTCCGTCCCCGAATAGCCGGACAGCCCTGCCAGCATCTGCCCGTAGGCGTCAAAGCCAAACTGCAGGGAAATTGCCAGAAAGCCTGCCGCAAACGCCGCAAAAAAGCCTGCCGCACAGACGCCGACGTCCTTCCAGATCTCCTTTGCGGGCTTTTTTTTCACGATCCCATAATAAAATACCGCGACGATCAGGCCGCATTCCAGAATATTGGGCAGCCGCGTGATCACGCTCGCGCCCAGGCACACGCCTGCAAGCCCCATCCAGAACCGCTTCTGCCACACAAGCCCCCTGTACAGAAAGACCGTCCCGCACAAAAACAAGGCAAAGGTCAGGTAGTTGTACAGGCTCGTGGTCGGGATCCAGCACAGGCTTATCGCCGCCATCTCGCCGAGAAAGGCGATCCATGGGGGCATCTTTCCCTTCAGGAAAAAATAGGACAAAAGCGCCATGCCGCTTACGATCAGCCCGGTATAAAACCGCATCCCCACAAGGCTGTCCCCAAAGGGCAGCCGGATCAAAAACGCGCCCAGCACGTTTGCCAGATAGGTCGCCACCGTCCATTCCTGCCCCGCCTCCGGGAAAAACCGGTAGTTTACCAGCCCGTAGCAGGTGTCCGTCAGCTCGATCCCCTGCGTGATCTTAAGCAGCGGATATAATAAAAGCGCCGCCGGAAATAAATATTGTATGAAAATCCGTTTCGTCCGATCCTTCACTTACCTTCCTCCTGCCCCGGCTCTTTTTTGCCGCGCGTTTCTTCTTCGCCGCACCTAACCTCTACACCGCGCTTTCCTTCTGCGCTTCGCCGCACCCGTTTTTCCACAGCAAAAAACAGCCTTCCTCTTACCTTGTCAACGCACACGCACACCGCAAACACGATCGCCGTCTGCAAAACCAAAAGCCCCAGAAACCGCAGCAGCCCTGCGTCCGCCGTCCCTGCCGCAAGCTGCCAGCCTTCTCCCAAAAGCCCCGTCAGCCCGTTGACCATGCCATACCAGCGTCCCGCCAGATCCGCCTGCTCATGGATCAGGTACACGCCGAACACCGCCGGGCTTACCCAGCGCACAAGCCGGGAAAATGCCCCCTCCGGCAGCCGCACATACGAAAACCCATAAAACAGCCCTACCGCCCCGGCGATGCACAGCAGATAATTATAGTGGAACGGCACGGACGCATAATAGGAAAGCCCCGAAAACCGCCCCGAAAGCACGGTCAGCACGATTTCCGCCATTCCCGACAAAAGCGCCGCACCTGCATAGACGCAAAATCCCCTGCGCCCGTTTCTGAAAAATCCGATCCCGTAGCGGCGCACATAGCCGCCGATCAGGTAGACCACGCAGAACCAGCCGAAATCATAGCCGTAGCGGTCCGTCGCAAACTGCAGCGGCACAAAGGTCTTTCCGATACTGAAAAAAAACAGAAGCGCCATGATCAGCTGCTGCAGCCGCTTTTTTTCCAGATGCTTTATGCCCTCGTTCAAAAACGGGGAAAGCAGGCACATCACCACATAGGCGCTCACAAACCAGTAATGCCCGGACTGTACCGGAAACACGCCCTTTTGCAGCCGGTACACGTCCGTCAGCTCAGAAAGCGGCAAAATCCCGCACAGGGCAAGCGCCGGCGGGATCAGTATCGTATAAAACAGCGTCTGGCAGATCACCGTCATTACCCGTCTCCACGCAAACTGCGCTTCGGACAGAAAATACCCGCTGATCAGCACATAAACATTGACCGCAACAAGACAAAAAGCCTCCAGAAAGACCGCCGTTACGCCGATCTGATCCAGAGGTCGCCCGTTTTCGGGCAGAGAGCGGCTGTTGGACAGCCAGTGCAGGACCACCACCATGAACATGGCGCAGATCCTGAGCAGTTCAAAATTTGCCTGACGCTTTGCCTTTCCCATTCCGCTCTCCTTTCCTGAAAATCATTGTGTCCGCGCCGTTACCGCTCCCGCGCGATCTCCCCGTTTTCCACCCGGTATACCATGTCGCACTTTTCGATCGTCTGCAGCCGGTGCGCGATGATCACCAGCGTCTTGTGCCCGTGCAGGCTGTTGATCGACTCCATGATCGCCGCTTCGGTGTCGTTGTCCAGCGCGCTCGTCGCCTCGTCCAAAACAAGCACCTCCGGATCCTCGTACAAAGCGCGGGCAATGCCGATCCTCTGGCGCTGGCCGCCGGAAATGCGGATGCCGCGTTCGCCGATCCCCGTGTCGAGCCCTTCGGGGAGCCCTTTTACAAATTCATCCAGACGCGCCTTTTTCAGCGCCGCCCATACCTTCTCATCGTCAATATCCTCGTCCGCATAGCCGAACGCCACATTTTTGCGGATGGTGGAATCGATCATAAAGATCGTCTGCGGGATGTAGCCGATGTTTTTCAGCCACGACTCGTAATGCTCCCGCACCTCCACGCCGTCTGCCAGAATCCTGCCGGACTGCAGCTGCAAAAGCCCCAGCATAATGTCCACGATCGTCGTCTTTCCGGCTCCCGACGTCCCCACGATGCCAACGGACGTCCCGGCGGGGATCTCCATGTGCGCATGGTTAAAGATCAGCGCATCGGAATTGGGATATTTGTATACAATATCGTCCAGCACGATCCTGTCCGTCAAAGGCAGCTTTTCCACATTCTTTTTGCGGCGGTATACCTCCGGGTCGTATTCCACGTTTTTGTCGTGGATCTCCTCCTGCAGGTTGTCCGACACGCCCATGAAAAACGGCTCAAAATAAGAGATCTGCGTCTGATAGTTGTTGATCCGGTTCGCGGAGGGCAAAAGCCGCATCGCCGCCACGCCGAAGGCGCCGATCTGGCTTACCATGCTCGTCACATCCTGCCCGGACAAGATCATGCCGATCAGATACAGGATCAGCCCCGCCATGCACACCGTCTCAATCAAAAGCCTCGGCGTTGCGTTGAAAATATTGTAGCGCTGCACGGCGTTTACATAGCCTTCCCCGCATTTGCCGTATTCCGTGATAAAATAATTTTCCTTGTTGGCGATCTTGATCTCCTTGATGCCCATGACCGCCTCTTCGATCCATTTATAAAGGCCGCTGTAATAATCCTGGTTTTCGATGCCCGCCTGCCGCATGATCGGCTTTAACACCCATTTAATGACCATCAGCGTCACGATCAGAAGCGCCGCCACCGTCAAAATCATCTGCGGCGCAAGGGCGGTCAGCGTCACCGCCAGCAGCACAAAAATGATCATTTCGCTCATCAGCTGCAGACACGCTAAAATCAGCCCGTACATGTTGTTGACGTCCGACGTGATCATCCGCTGGATGATAGAAGTATCCGCGTTCAGATAATATTCGTAGGGGCGCTTCATGAAATTGATCATCATGCGCTGGGACGTTTCAAACTGATTCGTGTATACAAACCGAAGCTGCACCACGTTCTGAAAATATAAAAATACGTTTTTTAATACGAAGCCGGCAATGATCAATACGAGGATCAGCGCCGTAAAATGGTTTGGATTTTCAAAGCCCGTCCAGCGATAGATCTGCGCCAGCGCGCCGTCCCCCTCCACGCAGGAGGGATCCATGATCACCTGAATGGCAGGAACCACAAGTCCGATGCTGGCAGTTTCCAGAATCGCGCCGATCACCATCATAAACAGGATCTGGATCATTTTCAGCTTCTGCTTCCGGTTCATCAAAACCATCATCTTCCGGTAAATTTTTTTCATGAAAACCTGTTTTCCTTTCCGATCTTAATAGATCTGCTCGTTGAACCGATGCTTGTCCGGCGCTTCATATTTGTCCATAAAGTCGTCGCCCAGAAACGTCTTTTCCTTCGCAAAATGGATGGAATCCGGCACGGTATATACCGAAACCACCTGTTCAAAGGAAAGCCCCTCCACGAAATTCAAAATTTCCATCGGGAATTTCCCGTCCAGCACGATATGCTGCGGAAACAGCTTTTTATAATCCAGCACGTCCCTCGGATGGGGCTTTAAAATGACCTGCGCCCCCTGCCCATACTCTGCGATGATGTCCTTAAAAATCTGCTCCCGCACGGGAAGCTCACACAAGGGCTCCGTCAGCACGAGCACCTTTTTTTCGTGATTGGCGCCGTTGGAAAGCTGCTCCAAAAGCCCGTCCAGATCCTCCACAAAAATGCGCAGGATCCTGTTTTTATCCTCCTGCGTCAGGCGGCGCACAAGCACCTCCCGCGGCTGCTCGATATATTTAGGGCACGGATACTGCAGAATGGAGGTGTTGTTAACCTCCATGTCAATGCAGTATTTGCTGTAGCCGTTCTGGATAAAGATCAGGTTCAAGGACGCCAGAAACGCCTTGAGCTTAAAATGCCCCCGGTTGTCATAGCGCGCCGTATCATAATAGCAGATGCAGTCCAGACCGTCCTCCAGCGCGTGATAACGGATCTTTTTATAATTCAGGTAATAGCCGATCGGGTCGGAATCGCAGAACACATAAATGTCCCTGTATTTTTTCAGATCCACAGGCACATAGGGCTCCTGCAGCCTTCCGTACAGCTTCGTATATTTCATCCGCGAAAACAGGTTGAGCACCAGATTCCCCCTGTCCTCGTGGTACTTTAACAGCTCCGGGAAATTGTGCTCCTCCTTCTCGTCGAACATATAAACCTCTTCAAACAGCCCGACTGCCGCAGCCCTGTCCTTTAAATCCCCGAAATCGTTGGACATCGTGCTTAAAATCAGCGACGCCTTCCCCTGCATCGCCCGCGGCAGCGTCAGCTCCTTTAAACAGGCGACATAGACATGATAATAGGTATGGCAGATGTAAATCCGCTCCTTCATTCCGTTTCTCCTCTTACGCACACTACATGATCGCTATATTCTACCACATTCCGGCGATACAATGCAAGGGTAGGGTTGGGGGCAGGGCAGCCCCCGTCACCTCCCCTTCACGATCAGGAGGGTATCCCCTGCCTTTGGCTCCTCTCCTGCAAGCCCGTTCATTTCCTTCATCGCTGCCACCGGCACATAATATTTTTTCCCGATGTCCCACAGGCTGTCGCCCTCCTGCACGATATAGGCAACGATGCCCGGCAGGGCGGCGATCTTTTCGGGATCGAGGGCGCTTACCTTCGCGCCGGTTACCACTTCCTCTTCTTTTACGCGGCACACAAGCCCCTTAAAGGAAAGCACCGCCTTTACCTCTGCTTCATCGGAATCCAGAATGGAAGCGGAAATTTCCTCCAGCACCGGTTCGATCCGGTAGCTGCATCCCTCTGCCCCCTGCGGCGCTTCCAGCACATAGGAAAAGGGCAATGAGCCTTTCAGACAGTAAAAGGGCAGCTCTGCGTCCGCAGAAGCATACAGCACCTGCGCGTTTACCGCGCCTAAAATGCGGATTCCCTCCCTGCACGGCTCCATGGTCCCTACCGCCACCGTCCCAAAGGCAGCGCACACCTGATGGATCGCAGGCACGCCCGGCGCTGTTTTGAGCCGTCCTGACGCCTTTGTTTTTCCGGTATTTTTGACCAGAAGCCGGCGGTACTGCCCGCCCATCCGGAGCGCTTCGATCTCCTGATTTACGCCGTAAATATCTGAGATCACATCCACCCTTGCCTCTTCATAAAGCTTCATGTCAAGCTCCAGCACCAGCTCCAGCGCGATACAGCGCTCCTCACCGTCTGCATCCGGCTTTATTTCCGCCTCCTGATGCCCAATCCTGCAGCTGATGTCCTCCAGCATCCCCGCGCGCATTCCCTGACACTCCACCGTCCCGCTCACGGGCACGCCCGTTTCATACCAGACCGCCTGACGCTCCTCCCCCTCTCCTTCATACAAAAAGAACAGCCCCAGCTCGCCCTGCACCGTCATTTTTTCATCCATGATCTGAAACGTCATATCCCTGAGGCGGCAGTCCTGCCACAGAAGGCAGAACACATTCGGCATGCCGCCCGGAATCGAAATTTCCTCCTTGATCCGCAAAATGTCCTTTTTGTCAATCTGAAGGTTCAGCGCCTGCAGCTCCTTTTTGCGGATTTCTACGCCCTCTGCGTCCTCGATCTCAACTGCCGGGGCAATCTCTGCCGTCTCCTCCACCGAAAGCTTCACATCCAGAAGCGCCTGCACGGAAAGCTTGCGGGAATTGATCATCCCGACGCTTAAATCCTCCAGCGCCGTTTTTACGCACACGCTGTCCCCCGCCTGAACGCCGTCCATAAACACCCGTTCCTCAAAGGGCAGTGCGCCCTCCATGCAGGCGGCGCGCCGCGGCTCCTCGTCCGCTATGTAAAGCACCGTAAAGCGCAGCGTCCCTTTCACATGGACATGATCCTCCATCGCCCGCACCTCTTCCACGTCCGCCTGCCCTTTTTCGGTCACAAGCTGATATACGTCGGGCTTTGCGTCCGTAATGTTGATGTCGTCCTCCAGCGTGATCTGCGTCTGCGCGCTGCATTTTTCCCGATCCATCTGAATGCTTTTCTGTATGAACTCCATAAAAAAATCCTCCCGGCAGCATACTGTCTGTACTAAACAGTATGCTGCCGGGAGGGGATTTATGAATCGCCCCGACCGTTCAGGCGCGCCCATCCGTAAAGCGCCCCTTCGAAGGTTCCTGTAACTAAAGCGTTATTTCACGCATCCGATGATCTCGTTGATGTCCTCAATGCCGTGCTTTTCCATGAACGCCTCGATGCCGTCCGCGATCTGCACCGTCGCGTAGGGATTCACAAAATTCATCGCGCCTACCGCAACCGCCGTCGCGCCCGCCATCATAAACTCGATGGCGTCCTCTGCCGTCGCGATGCCGCCCATGCCGATGATCGGGATTTTTACGGCGTTGGCGCACTGCCATACCATCCGCACCGCGATCGGCTTGATCGCAGGGCCGGACATGCCGCCCGTCTTGTTTGCCAGCGCAAAGCGTCTGCGCTCGATGTCGATCTTCATGCCCGTCAGCGTGTTGATCAGGGAGATCGCATCCGCGCCCGCAGCCTCCGCCGCCCTTGCCATTTCCGTAATGTCCGTCACGTTCGGGCTCAGCTTCATGATGACGGGCTGCTTCGCCGCCTTTTTGATCTTCGAGGTAATGTTAAACAGCGCGTCCGCCTTCTGTCCAAAGGCGATCGCACCCTCCTTGACGTTCGGGCAGGAAACGTTGATCTCCAGCATGGAAACGTCCGTATCCGCCAGACGCTCCACCACCTCCACGTAATCCTCTGCGGTCTTGCCGCAGACGTTTACGATCACCTTCGTGTCAAACTGCTTTAAAAATGCCAGATCCCGCTCGATAAACACGTCGATGCCGGGATTCTGCAGGCCGATGGCATTTAACATGCCGCTGGAAACCTCCGCCACGCGGGGCGTCGGGTTGCCGGGCCACGGCACGTTTGCCACGCCCTTTGTTACCACCGCGCCAAGGCGGTTTAAGTCCACAAATTCACTGTATTCCATCCCCGAGCCGAATGTCCCGGAGCCGGTCATTACCGGATTCTGAAACGTAACTCCTGCGATCGTAACTGCCGTTTTCATCAGATTTCCACCTCCCGTGCTTCAAATACAGGCCCGTCCGTACAGATCCGGGCATTGTTCACATGGGAATGATGATCCTTTTTCGCCGTTTTGCATACGCAGCCGAGGCATGCCCCCACGCCGCACGCCATCCGCTCTTCCAGCGAAATATAGGCGGGGATGTCCTGTTCTATCGCGTACTGCTTGATCGCGCGCAGCATCGGCATCGGGCCGCAGGCATAAATGATGTCCGCCTTCAGGCCGTTTTCCCGCACCGCGTCCAGCACGTTTCCTTTTGTCCCCACGCTTCCGTCCTCCGTCGCCGTATAAACGGTCCCGTATTTTTCAAAATCCTCTTTTAAAAAGCACTGGCTGTCCCTGTAGCCGGGCACGATCAGCTTTTCACAGGAAAGCTCCTTTGCAAGCTGTAAGATCGGGGGCACGCCGATGCCGCCGCCAAACAGCAGCGCCTTCATGCCGGGCTTTGCCTCCCCTGTCGGAAAGCCGTTTCCCAAAACCCCCAGAAGTTCTACCGTATCCCCTTCTTTCAGTCCGGAAAATTCGGACGTCCCGCTGCCTGCCACGCGGTAAACGAGGCGCAGCTCATTTTTGTCTCTGTCTACCTCGCAGATGCTGATCGGGCGGGGCAGCAGCGTGCTCTGGTTTTTCGGATAAACGCCCACAAACTGACCGCACACCGCGTCCTGCGCCATATCTGTTTTCAGATGAAGGTCATAAATGCCTTCCGCCAGACGCTGCTGGCTGACTACAACGGCATTTTCTTTTTTCTTCTGTGCCATAAATTCCTCCTGTTGTTGCCGCCAAAGGGCGGCTGCTGTTGTTTTCTCCCTGCCGCCAAAAGCCGCTTTTTGCGCTCCCGCGTCAGGGTTTATATGCGGGATTTCCCGCAGGATCCGCATTCGTAAACGACTGTTCCGCCACAGACCGTATAACGCACCCTCCCCTTCATCGTCCGGTTTAAAAACGGCGAATTCTGGGATTTGGAGCAAAAATGCTCCGGCGTCCACTGCTCCTTCGGGTCAAACAAAACAAGATCCGCCGGCCCGTCCTCTGCAAGATAGCCTGCGTCCAGATGATACAGCCTTGCCGGATTGACCGTCATGCACGCCAAAAGCTCCAAAAGCGTCAGCCTTCCGGTGTCCGTAAGCTGCGTAATGCCGAGCGGAAGCGCCGTTTCCAGACCGATGATGCCGCTGGGCGCTTTGGCAAATTCCTTCTGCTTTTCCTCTGCAGCGTGGGGCGCATGGTCTGTCGCGATCAGATCCAGCGTGCCGTCCTTTAAGCCCTGAATGATCGCCTCCCGGTCCTCTTTGGTCCGCAGCGGGGGGTTCATTTTGGCAAGCGTGCCGTATTCCAGCACCGCCTCCTCCGTCAGCGTAAAATGGTGGGGAGTTGCCTCCGCATGGATGCGGGGACTCTTTCTGCGCGCCTGACGCACCAGCTCCACCGCCTCCTTTGCGCTGATATGCTGGATCACGATGTCAGCCCCCGTTTCCAGCGCGATGGAAAGGTCGCGGCGCACCATGTCGATCTCCGCCTGACGGTCGGAGCCGCCAAGCCCCAGCTTTTGGCTGACCGCGCCCGCGTTGATGCCGTTGTTTACGATAAACGCCGGATTCTCCTCATGGAAGCTGATCGGCATATGGAGCCGCGCCGCCTCCTGCATCGCCTTTCTGGCAAGCCCCGCGTCCAAAAGGGGCTTGCCGTCGTCCGTAAAGCCGACCGCGCCCGCCTTTGCCAGCGTTTCCATATCCGTCAGCTCGTCGCCCGCCATGTCCATCGTCACGTTCGCGCAGGTGTATACGTGGATGCCGGTCTTTTTCCCTTTTTCGGTCACATAGGAAAGCGTCTCTTCATTGTCCACATGGGGGGTCGTGTTCGCCATCAGCACCACGCTCGTAAAGCCGCCCGCCGCCGCTGCCTTCGCCCCGGTAAAAATATCTTCCTTATATTCTGCGCCCGGATCCCGGAAATGCACATGCGTATCCACCAGTCCCGGCGCCGCCGCCAGTCCGTCCGCCTCGATGACGCGCACATCCCCGTCCGGCACGGCGATGCTGCCTGCAGCGCCGATCCTTGCGATCCTGCTGCCATCTGTCAAAATATCCCGCAGTCCGTCCGTCCCGGAAGCCGGATCTATCATGCGGCAGTTTCTGATCAAAATCATCTCTGTTCTCCCATTCCTCCGGCTGTCCTGCCCGCCGGATTTTTTTTCAGTTTACCACGGATTTCAATCAAAAACCACTGTTTTATCCACAAAAGGCATTTTGATCACGATATATGGATAGGAAGGATTCTCCCCCTGCTCTGACACGTCCTTTGGCCCGGTCAGCTCCGTATCCAGATAAACCGCATTGTCCGTCGCATACAGCGCGTTTACCGAAATGCTGTAGCCGCCCGAGGGCTGCCTGCCGTACCCGACGCACAAATACAGATAGCCGCTGTCGCCATATGTCAGCTTAAACGGCTCCGCCTTTTTTTCCTCCACCATTTCCAAAAGCTCCTCCGGCAGCCGCTTTTCATCCACCACCGTAAATTCCAGCTGCGTCTGCTCCTCCTTCTTTTCCCCGAAGCTGCAGCCTGCAAACATCAGGCACACGCACACCGCTGCCGCCCAGATCCTGCACCCTTTCATGCCAAAACCTCCCCGTTTTTCTATCCTCTGCCCGCCAAAAACCGCTAAATCCGCTTCCTGACCGGCATTCCCGAGTCTGCTTTATTGTATGAAAAACAACGTTTGTCCTATGAACCGCCGCCGGGACATCCTTCCGGCATCCACGCCCGACACCTCCGCGCACCGCCACCCTAGCCTTCCGCTCTCCACCAGCCACAGCCCTCCGGCAGCGTCCGGCTTGGCACAGCCCCGGTGCGGCGGCGCGTCTGCGCCTGCCGACCGGCGAGCGAGGGGAAATTTGCAAACGCTGCGGACTGCCCGGCAGACTGTCCGGGACTTGTCCGAGCACGGCATACGCCGTGCGAGTTTGACCGGACAGCCTGCGTCCCGGGCAGCCTGCAGCGTTTGAGTCAAATTTTCCATGAGCGAGCCTGGAGGCAGGCGCAGACACGCCGCCGCACAGGGGCTGTGCCAAACCGGACGCTGCCGGAGGACTGGGCTGCTCACGGGCAAGGGGCGGACTTGCATCGCAGGCTTGCTTTTTTGCCCCGCGAAAGCTATACTGAAAAGCGTCAGCGACAAATACGGATGCCGTATCAAACGGCGCCCGAAAGGAGATAAGTAGATATGATTCGCTTTATTTTTACCGTCCTGTTCGTGATCCTCTTCCTCGTCTTAAGCATCCCGCTTCTGATCGCAGAGTGGATCATCGGCAAATTCAATCCGTCCGTGAAGGACAAAAGTTCCCTTGCGATCGTCAACTGGGCGTTCCGCATGGTGCTTCGCATTTCCGGCGTATCCATCAGCTACCGCGGGGAAGAGAGGATTCCGAAGGATACCCCCGTTTTATACGTCGGCAATCACAGAAGCTTTTTTGACATCGTAATGACATATGTGCGCGTGCCGCGTACAACCGGATACATTTCCAAAAAAGAGTTTTTAAAGATCCCTCTTTTATCCAACTGGATGAAAAACCTGCACTGCCTTTTCCTCGACCGCGACAATCTTAAAGAAGGGATGAAAACAATCCTTGCCGCCGTCGAAGAGATGAAAAACGGCGTGTCCATCTGCATTTTCCCCGAGGGTACAAGGAACCGCACGCAGGATCCGCTCCTGCCGTTCCATGCGGGCAGCTTAAAGATCGCGGAAAAGGCAAAATGCCCCATCGTGCCGATGGCGATCGCCAACGCGGGCGCGATCTTTGAGGATCAGTTCCCGAAGATCAGAAAAACAAGGGTTATCATCGAATACGGCGAGCCCATCGACACTACAGATTTAGACCGCGAGCAGAAAAAACAGCTTGCCGACACCGTAGCGTCAAAGATCCGTCAGATGTACGAAAAAAATCTGCAGGAGATCCGCGGATAATTTTTCCCATCCCCCCAGTGCACAAAAAAGGCTTCTGCCAATCCTGAAACCAGGATCCGGCAAAAGCCTTTTTTCATACGCTTTTTCTTTTGCATCCCTGCATTTACCGGTGCATCCGCCTGTCCTTTTTCGTCTCCCGGTAGCACTTGTCGCACACCAGAAACGCCGAGCCCACCGGAAGCGGCGCGCCGCAGTAGCGGCATTTGCGGATGTAATCATTTTTGTTCTTCGTCAGGAAACGCATGATCGTTTCCTCCGTCTTTTCCCGCTCACGCACGAGCCGGTCGGCGTCGATATTTTTGCCCAGGCGGGTGGAAAACTGATAGTACAGATCCAGCATTTTATAAAACGTCTCATACCGCATCAGCCCTGCGTCCGTGCACATCATCAGCGCCGGGAAATGCAGCGCCACGTCCGCCGTATAGGTTTTGCAGTAATAGAGCCAGAGCGCCACGATGTCACGGTTTTTGATGTCGATGGAGCAGGTCAGCATCCGGTAAAGCAGATGCTTGTCCTCAAATCCGTCGATCTCCTTCCGGTCTTTATACGCCTTTTCATACAAAAACAGCATCTCTTCAATACTGATCTTTTCAAACGGCTCCGGCGTCTCCACCGATTTCCAGATTTTGAGCACCGCGTCCAACGGCTCCGCCATATCCAGAAGCACCTGCGGAAAGCCCAGCGTCACATGGTCCACCTTCGGCTCCTCCTGCAAAAAATGCGTGCCGATATAGTCCAGCCCCTCTTTTCCGACGGCGCTCACATAGCCCGTATCATACAGCCCGAAACGCCCGGCGCGCCCCGCGATCTGCTTGATCTCCTCCACCTTCAGCGCGCGGGTTCCTTTTCCGTCGAATTTTTCCGTCTGCACAAAAACAATGCGGCGCACCGGAAGGTTTAAGCCCATGCCGATCGCGTCCGTGGAAACGACCACCTTCGTCTCCTTTGCGGAAAACATCCGGATCTGTCTGCGCCGAATCTCCGGCGGCAGGCTGCCGTATATGACGCTCGCCTTCATCCCTTCCCGTTCCAGCCGCCCCGCGATGTCCAGCACCGCCCGCTTTGTAAACACGATCAGCGCGTCGCCCTCCTGCACGTCGTCCGGGAATACGAAGGGCTTTTCCTCGCACACAAGCGCCGTCTTTCTTTCATACCGGCGCACCTCGAACGTGTCGCCGCACAATCCGATCAGATGGGTCACTACGCCCTCCGCCGCCGGGCTCATGCACACATGGATCTCCGGGCACTGCACGCCCAGAATCGCCCGCGTCCAGGAATGTCCCCGGTCTGCATCCGCGATCATCTGCGCCTCGTCGATAACCGCCACGTCATAGACCTGATCGATGTCCAGCATTTCCACCGTCGAGGAAGTGATGCGGCTGTTTTCCGCATAGATCCGTTCCTCGCCCGTCAGCATCGTGCACGCGATCTTTGCGTCCCGCATTTTTTCATATACTTCCAGCGCCAGTAGGCGCAGCGGTCCTAAGTAAACGCCCTTGTAAGCCTCCTTCAGCCGCTGCAGCGCCTGATAGGTCTTGCCGCAGTTGGTCGGCCCGACGTGCAGGATGAAATGCCGTTTCATTTCCAGCGCCTTCGGAAACTCCATTTCCGGGCGCGTCGGCACCAGATCGATGATCTGGCTGCGGATCCCGTGCTCCGCATACGAACGCGACAGGCTTTTCATCGTCTGCTGGCAGATCTCCCCCGGCCGCTGCGTCCTCAGATATTCCAGAAAACGCCCCGTGATCAGCTCCTGCTCCTCCGGGCGCATCGTCTCAATATCCAGACGCACCAGCTCCTCCATCAAAAAATCGCGGATCTGCATGATCGCAAACTGGTTGTTCTGTTTGAACGCATAATACGCCATGTTGCGGATCTGGCGGTGGTACTCCTCCAGATGGGGCTGCGTCATCCGTCCCGCCTTCATGTGCTTCATCTCGTCCGCCAGCCTGCCGATCCGCTGCTCGTAGGTCTTTTTCCCGTCGTTGTTCTTCTTTTTCAGCTTCAGCGCGCTGTCCTTATACTGGCTGAAATAAAACTGCACCAGCTTTTCTTTCTGTATCATATCAATTCTCCGTTATCACTTTTAAACGCCAATTACGCTTATTATAAGTTGTAACGGATTGTTCGTCAATCACGGGCGGACATATCTGCAGACGGCGCAGCGCCTTTTGCTTCCTCCCGGTCTGTTCTCCTTACGACCCTGCTGCCCAGACGGCTCAGTATCTCGTTGGAAATCGTCCCTACCTGCTTTGCCACATCGTAAACGCTGATCTCCTCCTTTCCGTCCCGCCCGATCAGCACCGCCGTGTCGCCTGCCTTTACCTGCGGGATTTTCGTAACGTCCACAAGCATCTGATCCATGCAGATCCGCCCCGCCACCAAAGCTCTCCTGCCGCCGATCAAAACGCTGCCCCTTCCGCAGGAGAGGCTGCGCGGCACACCATCCGCATAGCCGATGGACAAAACCGCCAGCCGCGTTTTCTGACGCGCCCGAAACGCCAGTCCGTAACCCGCGCACTCTCCCTTTTCCAGCGTCCGCACGGACGTTACCCTTGCATACAGGGAAAGCACCGGCAAAAGCCCCGGCTTAAGCCTCCGCGCGTCTGCCCCGCTGCTGAGCACGCCGTAAAGGGCAATGCCGCAGCGCGCAAAGCTTCCGCCAAATTCCGGATAGGAAAGCGCCCCGTAGCTGCTAAGAAGATGCGCCTGCCTGCATTCCAGCCCTTCCCGCTCCAACGCGCCTACCGTCTGCCAGAACCGCTCCGCCTGCTTTTTGGTAAACGCCCGCTCCTTTCTGCGATGTCCGTCCGCCGCGCACAGATGGGTAAAAATCCCTTCTACTTCCAGATTTTTTAAAAAATAAATCTGCCGGATCCGCCCGATACAATCCCACCGCTCTCCCAGCCGGTGCATCCCCGTATCCACCGCAATCTGCACCCGGAGCGGCTTTCCAAAGCCGTTCAGCTTCCATCCGTACTCATAATCCACCACCGTCTGCGTCAGACAGAACCGTTCCAGCAGTCCAAACTGCCCTTCCGGTGTACATCCCAGCACGAGCACCGTCCCCTTTGCGCCCTGCTGCCGCACAAACGCCCCCTCCTCCGCCGTCGCCACGCAGAAATCCTCAATGCCCATCCGCCTGCATTCCCGCACAACAAGCGCCGTCCCGTGACCGTAGGCGTTCGCCTTTACCGCAGGCATCAGGCGGCAGCCCTTTGGCAGGCAGCTTTGAAGCAAACGGATATTGTGCCGCAGATGGGCAGTGTTTAATTCGATCCACGCCCTCATGCCTGCTCCTTTCCGATAAAAACCCGCGGGGGATCCGCCACCGCCGTCGCAAATTCCGGCACATCCCTGCACACCACAGCGCCCGCGCCGATCTTTGCCCCTTTTCCAATCCGGATCCCGCCCACCAATACCGCACCCGCCCCGATCAGGCAGCCGTCCCCGATCACAGGCGCTTTATGATCCACCTCCCCGACCGTCACGTTCTGGTAGATCCGGCAGTTTTTCCCGATGTGCGCGTACCGCGAAATATAAATGCCGTGCAGCCCGTGGGGCAGCGACGGAATATCCTCCAAAACCGCCCCGCTGCCGATATAGCCGCCGTGCCGGTGCGCCGCCCGGTTCAGATAAAAGGTCAGCGCATGACGGACAAACGGGTTTTTACTGCGCGCCCGCAGCCGGAATATCTTCCAGAACAGCCAAAGCCCGTCCCCCTTTGAACAATCTGTCAGCCAGCCTCCAAAGCTCATACCGCCTCCCGTTCTGCCGCGTCCGCAGCTTCTTCGCCAAACGCCAGCCCGACCGCCATATCCACAACCTGTTCCAGCGAGAAGCCCGCCGCCCGCATCATTCCGGGAAACCTGCTGTGCGCCGTAAAGCCCGGGATCGTGTTTACTTCATTAAAAACGATACGCCCCTCCGGCGTCAGAAACAGATCCACCCGCGCAAAGCCCCGACAGCCCAGCGCACGGTAGATTTTTTTCGCCGCCTCCCGGATCTCCTGCGCCTTTTGCTTTTCAATCCGCGCCGGGACATGGATCTTTGACGTTACAAGCCCGTACTTTTCGGCATAATCAAAAAACCCGTCCGCAAGCTCAATCTCATCCACCTCGCCCGTGATCAGCCTGTCGTTTCCCATGACCGCGCAGCCCACCTCAAAGCCGGGGACAAACTGCTCCACAACCGCTTCGTCATCGTAAGCAAATGCCTTTTCAAGCGCCGGCACAATTTCCTCCGGCGACGATACCTTCGTGATCCCAAAAGACGATCCCGCCCGCACCGGCTTTACAAAAACCGGATATGCAAGCTTTGACAGGCTCCGTGCCCTGTCGCTGCGCCGCACCAAAACGGATTCGGGGACGCAGACGCCCGCCGCCTTTGCCAGCCGGTGCGCCCGGTCCTTGTCCATCCCGAGCACCGATCCGGTCATCGTGCAGCCGACCACCGGGACGCCCGCAAGCTCACACAGTCCCTGCACCGTCCCGTCCTCCCCGTTTTTGCCGTGGAGCACCGGAAATACCGCGTCTACGGCGACCCTTTCTGCGCCAGTCTCCCGGAACACTAAAAAGCTGCCTTTTTTGTCACTGCTTCTGTCCGGCAAAAGCGCCGTCCTGACACAGCTTTCCTCCAAAAACCATTCGTCCGCCGGGATCTTGTCCCACGCTCCTTCATAGGCATACCAGCTGCCGCTTTTTGTGATCCCCACCGGGAAAACCTCATATTTGCTGCGGTCCATATGGGTCATGACGCTGTACGCCGATTCCAGCGACACACTGTACTCCGGCGAGCACCCGCCAAACAATACCGCGATCCTTTTTTTCTCCATGTTCGATGTCCTCCGTTTCTTCAAGCCTGCTTATCCGATTTCTTCTATTTTGGTTCCCGGCGGCAGCGGATAGCCGATCCGGCAGCGGTTTTTATAAACCAGCTCCTTTTTCCCTGCCCCCTTCCCCTCCCGGAGCCGCTCTGTCCGCACCACGTCCACTTCCTCCCATATCCCGTTTTTATCCCGGCAGTATCGCAGATTTTCATTTGCCACCTCCCAGCGCATCCCCGGCTCCCGCTCTGTATACACCGCCGCGCCGATCTCTTTTTCGGTAAAAAAAATCCCGATCTGAAAGCTCTGCTCCGTATTGTTTTGAAAGCGCAGATCCAGCCAGCCCTCCGCCACCGCTGCGTCCACGCCCATCGGCGCGTCGCTTTTTGGCTCCGGGAAATCCTTTTTCCGGTGTCCGTGCCGCTCCGTCACCGTCAGCGGCGAATGTAAAAGCACCCAGCAGAGCAGGTTGCTCAGCTGGCACAGACCGCCGCCCTGTTCTGTCACAAGCTTTCCGTTTACCTCCGCCAGCCCGTTTTTGTAGGGAATCTCCCGGTCCGCGTCCTTTACGAGCGCCCAGAAGGAAAAGGTCTCTCCCGGCCCGATCACAAGCCCGTCGATCGTCGCCGCCGCAAGCTTTAAATTAAACGCCTTGTTTTCCTGATAAACCATGGCAAATCCGGTGTTTTCGTTATACATCGGGCAGACTGATTCAAACAGCTTTACGGCAAGGCGCTCCTTTTCCAGCCGTCCGGCATAGCGGTTTTTGTCCCATTTCATTTTCGTATAAAAAAAAAGCTTCCGCTGTTTTTTCCGCAGGGGACGGATCCACGGAAACAGCTGCGTCACATAAATCCTCTCCATTCCTGTCTCCTCTCTTCCATGTTTCAAACGTGTGCGCCAAGACACACACCCGCGCCGAGCGCGTTTACCGTCAGGCAATATCTGCCGCATAAAAAAAGGTTCCTGTCCGGTACGAGATTATCGTATCAGAACGGGAACCCTTTTATTTTCGTTTTTCCTGTATGGTTTCTGCCTGTTTCCTGCAGAAATTCTTATGATTTTCTTATCCTCAGTGTACAAGGAGGGTATCTTTGGTGCTTCTCACGGCGCCCCTGTCCGGTTCAGCGGCAGCCGCACCGTAAACGTCACGCTTTCGTCCGCGCTCTCCGCCGTGATCCTGCCCCCGTGCAGCTCTGCGATCTCCTTTGCGATCGCAAGCCCCAGCCCCGCTCCGCCCGTAGCGCTGGCGCGGGAGGAATCCAGCCGGAAAAACTGCTCAAAAATCCGTTCCAGCTTCTCCTGCGGGATCGTCTTTCCGTGATTTCTGACCCGGATACACGCCCGGTCGGGCTCTTTTTCAAGGGAAACGCACACCGCCGTATTCGGATAACTATAGTTGACCGCATTTTTTAAAAGGTTGTCAAACACCCGCATCAGCTTGTCCGGATCGCACAAAAGCTCCACGTCCGGGGCGATCGAAAGCTCCCAGAAAAGCCCTTTTTCCTCCAACGCAGGCGTAAATTCAAAGGTGATCTGCTCCAGCATCCGGCTTAGGTTGACCGTCTCCTTTTCCAGCGTCAGATGCGTCAGATTAAAGCGCGTGATCTCAAAAAATTCGTTGATCAGATCTTCCAGCCGCATCGCCTTGTCCAGCGCGATCCCCGTATATTTTTCCCGAAGCTGCTCCGAAATCCCCTGCTCATCCCGCAAAAGGCTCAGATAGCCGATCACGCTCGTCAGCGGCGTTTTTAAATCGTGCGCCAGATAAACGATCAGATCGTTTTTGCGCTGCTCCGCCTCCTTTGCCGCATAGGCGTCGCGGATTGCCCGTTCCCGCGCCAGATTCAGCTCGTTTTCCGTCTCCGCAAGCGCAGCCGGAAGCACGACCGGCTCCTCCCCCGGATGGGAAAGCTGGCGCGCCGCCTCCGCCAGATCGTCCAGATACCGCAGCGGCTTGCTGATAAAATACCACGAAATCCCCAGCCAGCCCGCCATCACAGCCAGAATAATAAATAGCGGAAGATAGCTCATCACCCATTCTTTCAGGATCCATAAAAATTCCGTCCCGTCCCACACCCTGCTGCGCCACAGCGGCATGACGATCACGATCAAAAGCGCCCCCGCCAGCGGAAGCAGCACCAGAAACAGCGCCAAAGACGCGATATAGCGCATCAGAAGCTGCCATGACAGCCGGCTTTTTTGTATTTTTAACTGATTTTTACGCAATGGTATACCCCACTCCCCACACTGTTTTGATAAATTTCGGCTTCCTGCCCGACTCCTGCATCTTCTCGCGGATGCGGGCAATATGTGCCATTACCGTGTTGTTGCTGTCAAAATATTTCTCTTTCCAGACCGCCTCAAACAGCTCCTCCGACGAAACGACGCGCCCCCTGTTGTCGCACAGATACCACAAAATATCAAATTCCAGCGGCGTCAGCGCCAGATCCCGCCCGTACAGGCTGCATCTGCGGCTCTCCTGACAGATCGTAAGCCCGTCGAAATCATATTCGTGCCAGCCTTCCTTTTCCTCCGGCACATTGTATTTTGTATACCGGCGAAGCTGCGTTTTTACCCGCGCCACCAGTTCCAGCGGGTTAAAGGGCTTTGTAATATAATCGTCCGCCCCCAGCGTCAGCCCGTTGATCTTGTCGATGTCCTCCACCCGCGCCGTCAGCATGATGATCGGAAACAGATGCCCCTCCCGGATTTTCTGGCAGAGCGCAAAGCCGCTGACGTCCGGCAGCATCACATCCAGAACCGCAAGCGAAAGCTTTTCCTTCTCCACGCACAAAAGCGCGTCCGTCCCGTTATAGCAGGTAAACACCTCATAGCCCTCATTTTTCAGATAAAGGCTGACAAGATCCGCGATCTCCTTTTCATCGTCCACAACAAGAATCCTGTTTTTCATCCGGCTTCTCCTCATATCCTGTTTTGTTCCAGTATAGCAGGTTTCCAAAGGGATTTCCTTGGGAAACGATGAAAAAAATCTTACGATTTTATGACTTATATTATTGAGCATAACGCAACGGTGCGGCAGGCGGCGAAACGGTTCGGGATCAGCAAATCGACGGTACATAAGGACATCACGGAACGCCTCGAACAGATCAATCCGTCCCTTGCCGCCCAGGCGCGCGTCGTTTTGGACATCAACAAATCCGAACGCCACATCCGCGGCGGACTTGCCACGAAGGAAAAATACCAGCACTGCATGACGATGTGCTCCGGCGTGAAATAAAGGGCAGGCGGGCATATGCATTCCTGCGCTGCCCGCCTGCCCTTTATGAGCCGTGCGCCCGCCGGATACAAACAGCAAAAAACCTCAGCAGATCTCTCTACTGAGGTTCATTAGCAGGGCTACAAGGATTCGAACCTTGAAATGACGGAGTCAGAGTCCGTTGCCTTACCGTTTGGCGATAGCCCTAAATCTCTTGCTCTGAACTGTTGCCCTGTTCATCGCGCTCATTTAATATACCAAACTATGACATAAAATGCAAGCACTTTTTAAAATTTTTTTCAAAAAATTTTATCCGATTATTTTTGAATGTTTTCCCGTTCTTTGTTCTTCCTTTCTCATTCTTTTCTTCCGGCGATCTCTGCAAGCATCGTCCGCACCGTTTTCGGCACATACCTGTCTTTGTGGTACAACGCGAACATCCGGTTCTCCATCTCCGTCTCCTCCACCGCAAGCACCCTTAGTTTTTTCAAAAGGAGGGAATCCTGAAGCAGCTTTTCGGGCAGCACCGTAATGCCCAGCCCTGCCTCGGCAGCCTTGATCAGCGCAAACGAGTTCACGCTTTCCCACACCGGCTCTGCCTTCTGGTTGTGAAGCGCCAGCATATTGTCAAAGGTATCCCGGATCGCGCTTCCCGGCTCCCGCAAAAGCAGCGGATACCGGCACAGCTCCCGTACACGAAGCTTTTCCTGCGCCGCTTCAAAATCCGGCGCGCACGCCGCGCACAGCCGGTATGCCCCCAGCGGAATCGTCCCAAACTCCTCCGGCGCTACGCTTCCCTCCCAGAACGCCACGTCGGCGTCGCCTCTTTTTAAAAGCTCGACCGCCGCATTCGCGCTTGCCACCCGCACCGATACGCGAAGCTGCGGGCAGGCGCTTTTTAACCCGTTTAAAATCTGCGGCAGCAAAAAAGAAGCGATCGTAATGCTCGACACCACGTTTACCGGCGTATTTTCTTCCAGCTGCGGCAGCCTCCTGTCCAGATTCCTGCACGCCGCAAGGATGCTGCCTGCCTCTTCCAGAAGCAAAGCGCCGCAGGGCGTCAGCCTTACCCCCTTGGGCAGACGCTCGAACAGCTCTGTGCCCGCCTGCCGTTCCAGCTCCGCTATCGCGTGGGACACCGCAGACTGCGTGATAAAAAGCTTTTTCGCAGCCCCCGTAAACGTCCCTGTTTCCGCCACCGCTTCCAGAATCTCAAGATGCCTGAATACCATATTCCCTCCCATGAAAAAAATTCATCTGTTCCATCAAATTATAGCATTTTACAGATTCCTCCGGAACCCCTATAATAAAATCCGACTTTACATTTAACGGAGGGATTCATGAAATACCGTCTCAAAACCTATTTCCGGCTCTTTGCCGTCAACTTATTCATCAGCGCCTTTACCTTCGGCGGCGGTTATGTGGTCGTCCCCATGGTGCGCCGTTTTTTCGTGGAAAAAAGCCATGACTTTTCGGAAGAGGAGCTGCTTGATATGGCTGCGGTCGCCCAGTCCGCCCCCGGCGCGATCGCCGTCAATCTGTCCGCCCTCGCCGGATACCGGATCGCGAAAACTGCGGGCGTCCTTGTCAGCTGCGCCGCCGCCATCCTGCCGCCGCTGATCATCCTTGCCGTGATCTCCGCATTTTACAGCGCCTTTATTTCCAATCCGGTTGTATCTGCGGTTTTAAAAGGGATGGAAGCCGGCGTCGCCGCCCTCATGGTCGATCTGGTCGCCGACATGTGCTCTGCGGTGCTGAAAAAGCATTCCCTGTTTTTGTCGGCGCTCATCCCCATCGCTTTTATCGCCAACTTTATTTTCAGCGTCAATGTGGCGCTTATCCTCGCCCTCTCCTGCGCCGCCTGCGCGCTGCGCTTTCTTTTTCTGCGCGCCCGGACGCCGGACGGCGGTTTTGAAAGGAGCTCCGGATCATGAACACGGTTATCCGTCTTTTTCTCACATTTTTAAAAATCGGTCTGCTCAGCATCGGGGGCGGCTACGCGGTCATCCCGTCCATTCAGGAAGAGGTGGTGGAGCGCGCCGGCTGGATCTCCGAAAAAATGTTCACGGACATCATTACCATTTCGCAAATGACGCCCGGTCCCCTCGCCGTAAACACCTCAACCTTCATCGGGCTTTTGATCGGCGGGATACCGGGCGCCATGGCAGCCACCGTCGGCTGCGTGCTCTGCGGGGTCTTGATCTCCCTGCTTTTATTCCGTTTTTTTCAAAGGCACAGCGGCTCTGCCTGCGTTACCGAAATCTTAAACGGGCTCAAATCCGCTTCGCTCGGGCTGATCGTCTCCGCGGCGGTCACGATCCTGACGCTTACTCTGTTCGGCACGCAGACGCTTTCCAAAGACAGCCTTTCCTCTCTCAGCCTCCCTGCCCTGCTCCTCTTTGGCGGGATGCTCCTCCTTTTAAGACGCCGAAAGGTCAATCCGGTTCTTATCATGCTCCTAAGCGGCATCGCAGGGCTGGTATTTTACCTTTAAAGAGCGCTCCTCTGCCAGCCTTCCGATCCTGTTTTTTACTTCCTGCTCATTTCCATCAGCTTCTGCCGCATCGCACCCTCGATCTGGACAAGCTCCGTTTCCGCCTCGCGCCGCTTCGTCCTGCCGTCCTCCTGAATCCGCATCACCTCGTCCAGCGTGGAGATCAGCGTTTCGTTCGTCTGCTTTAACGTCTCGATGTCCACGATGCCGCGCTCGGATTCCTTCGCCGTTTCGATCGTCGCCATCTTTAAGGTTTCCGCATTTTTCTTCAAAAGCGCGTTCGTCATATCGGATACCTCGCGCTGCGCCTTTGCCGCCTGCGCCGAATGCTCCACGCCGATCGCCAAAACCATCTGGCTTTTCCAGAGCGGGATCGTGTTGACGATGGTGGACTGGATTTTTTCCGACATTGCGGTGTCGTTGCTCTGAATCATCCGGATCTGGGGCGCCATCTGCATCGCCACCGTGCGGGTCAGCTCCAGATCGTAGATCTTTTTTTCAAAGCGGTTGCACAACTCCGCCAGATCCTTTGCCTTCTGGGTATCCTCGGGAAGCCCGCTTCTCTCCGCCTTTTCAAGAAGCTCAGGAAGCTCCTTTGTCCGCACCAGCTCAAGCTTTTCCTTGCCCGCAAGGATGTACATGGACAATTCCTTATAATAGGTCAGGTTCAGCTCATACATCTGATCCAGCATCGCCGCGTCCTTTAACAGCTGGATCTGGTGTCCCTCCAAAACCTTGCAGATACGGTCTACATTTTCCTCTGCTTTGGCGTATTTTGCCTTCATATTGGCAAGCTTATTCGCATTCCTCTTAAAAAATCCCAGAAATCCCTTTTCTTCTTCCTCTTCGTCGATGCTTTTTAATTCCGTTACCACCGCCGCCAGATCGTTTCCGATTTCTCCCAGATCCTTGCTGCGCACATTGCCCAGCGCCGCCTCTGAAAAGTCCGCGATCTTTTTCTGCGCGCTCGCGCCGTACTGCAAAACGAGCTGGGAGTTTGTCACGTCGATCTGCTTGACAAACGCCTCCACCTGCTCCTGCTCCTTCGGCGACAAAATCGCCCGCAGGCTTTCCATCTCATCCGGCTTTTTTGCTTCTGCTTTTACCGGCTCCGACAAAGCCTCTTCCTGCGCAAACGGTTCCAGCGTCAGCGCCGGCGCCTCCTGCATCATCTTTTCCAGATCCTGATTCATGATCAATTACCCTCCTTTTCACCGGACACCTGAAATTCATGGTCCGCATAGCCGTCCTGCGCAAGGATCGTCTTTAATACCTTCGCGTCTGCCGCCGCCTCAAAAGCCGCCTCCTGATACAGGCCGTCCAGCACCTTTTCAAAGGCGCTGATAATGGTATCCATCGTCTTTTCGATCTCTGCCTTGGCTTTTCTGATATTTTCGCCTTCCACGCCCGCCCGGTCAAATTCCGCATAGGATTCCACAAGCTTTACCGTCGTGGGCAGATAATATTCCATAAAACGGCGCATCTGCGCGCTCTTTTCGGGATGCTCCCGCAGCGTTGTAAAAATGCGGTTTAACAGGTAGTCGAGCTGATAGAGCTTGTTGGAGATCACTTCCCCGGGGATCTGCAGGTTCAGCTCCCGCAGCTGCTCCATGTAAGCGTGCCCCTCCTGCTCCAGCCGCCGCTGCGCTTCCTTCTCTGCACTGTCCTCCTGCCCTAAATCGCCGCCCTCCGCTGCGTTCCTGCTCCGGGCTTTGCTGTCACTGCCGCCCTTGTCTCCCGTTTTTTCCGCCTGCTTTTCGATCTGCGCCTTTTCCCGCTCCGCCAGCTGCTCCTGCTCGTGCTCCCTGCGCTCTTCCAGATACTGCTCCCACGTTTCGTCGTTCAACACAAAAATCGAGCCTTCCTCATCCATATGCCCCTCCGGGAAAAATCCGTCCCGGATCATGGCTTTTATCTGCCGTCTCAGCCGCGTCTCGCGCATGCCTGTCCGCGCCGAAAGGTCGCGCATCCAGATATACATATCGTCGCCCGCAAGCTTTAAATACCGCTGCGCGCGCGCAAGCCTTTTGCGGATGCGGCAGCCCTGCCAGAGCATGAAGCCGCCCGCTCCCGCCAGCGCCAGAAATATCATGCCGACCGTGCTCAGCGCCGCCTTTGCCGTCACGAGCCACAGGATGAGCAGAATAAACGCCGGGATCCCGAACGCCCCTGCCGCGATCCCGCCGAATACCGTCAGCAGAATGCCGCTCACTTTTCCGTTTTTATAAAAAGTCCTGCTGCCTCTGCGCCGGGGCGACGGCGTCCGGTAAACGGTCGTCCCGTCCTCGCGCTCATACGCCTGCGCCGTCTGGCATCCTGCGCCCCACGACGCGTTTTCCCGATACCGGGACATCCTTTTTCCCGCCGCATTCCCTGCCTGTCCGACCTGCCGCCGCACCTCGTCGATCGCGCCGTTTACCGTCCCGTTGATCGCCTCGTTAATCCTGCCGAAATCGCCCGACTCAACGGCGTCCTGAATCGCATCCTTTATCCGGTTTCCAATGTCGGAAAAATCATTTTTTTCATTCATTGCTGCCACACCTCTGTCTGCTCTGCCAACCCCTTTTTCAGGCTGCCTTTCTCTCAGAATAACACAAAAAGCGGCCCTTGTAAAATACAATGACCGCCTGTTTTTCAGAGTCCGTTTTTCAAAGTTTCAGCCGTTCCGGCTCCCGTCTGCGCGTTATTTGATCACATAAAAGTACAGAAGCACTACTGCGCCCAGCACGATGCGGTACCAGCCGAATACCTTAAAGTCGTGCTTTTTGATGTAGCCCATCAGGAAACGGATCACGAGCACGGAAACGATAAACGCCACCGCCATCGCCACGAGCAAAAGCACTACTTCGCCCGCCATCAGTCCGTATCCTTTCAGGAAAAACTTTGCGATCTTTAACAGGCTCGCGCCCGCCATGACCGGGATCGCCAGAAAGAACGTAAATTCCGCCGACACCGTTCTGGATACGCCGATCATCAGACCGCCCAGGATCGTCGCGCCGGAGCGGGACGTGCCGGGGAAGATCGCCGCGATCAGCTGGAATACGCCGATGATGACCGCGTCCTTATAAGAAAGCTGCGCAAGGCTCCTGACCCTTGCCTGCTTATTTTTGTTGCCGTTTTCGATGAAGATAAACCCGATACCGAAAAGGATCAGCATAACCGCCACGACCGTCGGGTTGTACAGATATTTTTCCAAAATATCGTCGAACAAAAGCCCCACAACCGCCGCCGGGATGCACGCCACGATGATCTTGAACCACATGTTCATCGTCTCCGTCTTAACGACGCCCTTTGCCCGGTCCTTTTTGGCAAGCCGGAAGGGCCAGAGCTGCTTCCAGAACAGCAGCACCACCGCAAGGATCGCGCCCAGCTGGATCACGACGAGGAACATATCCCAGAACTCCTCGCTCACGTTCATATGCACAAACTCATTCAGCAGGATCATATGGCCGGTACTGCTGATCGGCAGCCATTCCGTCACACCCTCGACGATCCCGAATAAGACCGCCTTTAAAATCTCAATTACTGACAACATCCTTTCAACCTCTCATTCCGCCGCCTCCGCGGCTTTCCCATTTTTTCGTCCGCCAAAATCCGGCAGACTCTGCGCGCTTTCGAGCGTTTCCGCGAAAAACGGAACCGTTCAGCCCTGTAAAAATGCAAGCAGCTCGTCTTTTCTTGCCGCCGCTTCCTCATAGCCCTCTTCATAGAGCGCCCGCAGCTTTTCGGCGTCCTTTTCTGTCCGGCTCACACTGCTTTTATGGCGCGGCTGTATCAAAAATACCGTTCCTTCCTCCACCTGCCTGTCAATATAGTCAAGCGTCTCATTGTAGGAATTGTGCCGGTTTTTCATCAGCTCATACACCTTCGGATAGTCCCTGTATTTCAGGCGCGCCGCTCCGGCATGGCGCAGGGGGCTTCTGCGATAGCCCTCCTCCTTCGTCATGACTACCACATTTTTGCGGCAGCCGTCCGTTACCGCATGGAGGATCGGGATCGAATCCGCAAGCCCGCCGTCCAGATACACCTTCCCGTTTATCTCCACATTGCGGGATACAAAGGGCATCGACGCCGAAGCCCGCACCGCCTCAATGTCACGGTGCATTTCCTGAAGCGGTATATATTCCGCCAGCCCCGTTCCGATATTTGTAACAACCGCATAGCCCTGACTCGGATTTTTGTCAAACGCCTCGTAATCAAACGGATTGAGCGTTTCGGGAATCTCCCGGTAACACATCTGCACGTTAAAAAGATCTCCCGTCCGAAGAAGGCTGGACAGCCCCCAGTATCGTTTGTCCTTCAGATAATCCGTCATCGTGGCAAACGCCCTGCCCCGCTGCTTTGACAAATAGCTGCACAGGCTGCATGCCCCCGCGGAAACGCCGTAGCATTTTTCAAAATCAATTCCTTCGTCCAGAAAAAAATCCAGCACCCCGGCGGTATAAACGCCCTTCATCGCGCCGCCCTCTAAAACCAGCCCTACCGGATACATCATGGCAAAACCTCCTTCAGCCTCCGGCTTACAAGCCGTAAACTTCCTTCAAAAACCGGCGCAGCACCGGCAGGGATCGCTCCACCTTTTCCGTATCGACGCAGTACGCCATCCGGAAAAATCCCGGACAGCCAAAGGAATCTGCCGGCACGAGCACCAGGTCATAGTCCAGCGCCTTCTGACAGAAAGCTGCCGCGTCCTCCTCCGCCGCTTTCGGGAATATGTAAAAAGTCCCTTCCGGCTTTTTCACGCTCACGCTACAGTCGGTCAGGCAGTCATATAAAAGGTTCCTGTTTTTTTCATAGACGGAAAAATCCGCCGTCTCGTCCAGTACCTCGGCTACCGCCAGCTGCATCAGCGACGTCGGGCAGTTGTGCCCGATCCCTCTGGAAATCTGCCCGCACATATTTACGATCTCCGCCGCATACGGACACGCGGGGTTTACCGCCAGATAGCCGATGCGCTCGCCCGGGATCGAAAGCGCTTTGGAAAAAGAATAGCAGGCGATCGTATTTTCATAAAATTTTGAAACATACGGCTGCGTTTTCCCGTCAAAAACGATCTCCCGGTAAGGCTCATCCGAGATCAGGAAAATATCGTGACCGTATTCCTTCTGCTTGCGCCTCATCACATCCGCCAGACCGGTCAGCGTCTCTGCCGAATATACCGCTCCCGACGGGTTATTCGGCGTATTGATGAGTACCGCCGCCACCTTCGGGCTCAGCATTTTTTCAAAGGCTGCCAGATCCGCCTGAAAATTGTCCGTATCCGGCGGAATCACCCGCAGCCGCGCCCCCGTCAGATCCACATAAGGATGATATTCCGGGAAAAACGGCGCAAAGGTCAGTACCTCGTCCCCCGGCTGCGTCACCGCCCGCAGCGCGTGCGCGATTGCCGCCGCTGCCGCCGACACCGGAAAAATATGCTCCGGCGCGTAAGCCATCTCGAACCGGCGGTTCAGGGAATCCGCGATCCGTTCCTTGACGGAAGGGATGCCCAGCGTCGGGCTGTAGCCGTGCAGCGCCATCGGGTCATTTTTTTCGATCAGGGAAAGCAGCGCCCTGCGAAAGCTCTCCGGCGCGGGTACGGAAGGATTCCCCAGGCTGTAGTCAAACACGTTTTCTGCGCCGATCTGCGCCGCGCGCCTTGCCGCCGCCTCGGACAGCTGACGGATGACCGACTTTTTCCCCAGCATCTCTCTGTATTGTTCTGATACCATTTTCTCGCCCTTCATCTGCCCGCAAAACTGCGGGGCTGTGTTAAGTATATGCCGCAGCCGCCCTTTTGTTCCCGCGCGGCTGCGCCATGCTTTATCTTACCACACAATTTCTCCCAATTCCACTTTTTCTTGCCGTGCCGCCATGGTATACTGAATACAGGAGGATCCGTTCGGTTTTGGGCTGCGTCCCGGACAATCTATCGGCGTTTGATCCAAATTCCCAATGAGCGAGGTTGGAGTCCGACGGCCGGACCGCAGCAGCCCGACGCTGCCGGCGTCCGACCAGTCCTCACAGCATGGGTACAGCCAACCCCTGAACGTCTCCCCACAAATCACACTTGCCGCGCGCAGCGGCGGAAAGGACTTTATCATGAATTATATCGGTGTGGATCTTGGCGGCACCAATATCAAAATATCCGTTTTCAACGAACACTTCCGAAAGCTCGGCGAAAAGCGCACCCCCACTGAAGTCCGCTTCGGCTCGGAACACGTTCTGGAACGCATCTACGCTGCGATCCTGCAGCTTCTGGATGAGATCCATTTGACCTGCGAGGACATCGCCTGCATGGGAATCGGCGTTCCCGGCATCCTCGACATCAAAAACGGTATTTCCCGTTTTTCCCCGAACTTTCCCAAATGGGAAGAGGTCCCGATCGTCGCATGGATGGAAACCCGTCTCCGCATCCCGGTCTATATTGATAACGACGCCCGCGTCAACCTCTATGGCGAATGGAAGTTCGGCGCAGGCAAAAACCGCGACAACGTCCTTATGATCACCCTCGGCACGGGGCTTGGCGGCGCAGCCGTCGTAGACGGGCGCGTGATTTACGGCGCCACCGGATCCGCCGGGGAGATCGGCCATATCAATATGTTCCGGCAGGGCAGGGAATGCCGCTGCGGAAGCTCCGGTTGTCTCGGCAGATATGTTTCCGCCCTCGGCATCCTGCGCACCTTCCGCGAAAAGGTGGAATCCGGCAGAAGCAGCATCATCTGCGGCTGGGTGGACAACGATCTGGACAAGGTGACCGCCGACATGCTCTCCAAGGCCTACGATGAGGGCGATCCTCTCGTTATAGAAACGATGCAGGAAACCGGGGAGCTGCTGGGATACGGGCTTTGCGCCGTTTTCAGCCTTTACAATCCTGAAATTATCATCGTGGGCGGCGGCATGTCCCGCATGGGCGACCGTCTTTTACAGTACACAAAGGACGTGCTCGACAGCCACGCCCTGCGCATCCCCTACGGCTGCTGCACGATCGTTACCGCCGTTTTGGGCGACGCCGCCGGGATGATGGGCGCTGCCGCCTACGCAAAGGAGCAGTTCGAGACGTCCCGCGCCTTATAAAAATTCCCCCGTCCTTTCAAAAAGGAGCGGCTGGCACACGATGAAAAATCATGTACCTGCCGCTCCTTTAAAATTCCCCTGCGATGTCCAGCCGGGTCAGGATATTGGTCACAAGCACCACGAGGGGCATCATGATCTCGCATACCTGAACGAAAAAGCTTGCGATGTCCTCCGTGATCCCGCCAAAATGGTGGAACGCCACATAGCAATAATACAGAAATGCCAGCAGCGCGCCGATCAGGCACGGAACCGCCACCGCCACGTCGCACATCATCATGCCGACAACACTGATCAGCACATAGGCGATCATAAAGCCCGCCACGATCAGCTTGTCCTTCCCCTCATTCACATACAGGGAGCATTTGCTCTTCTGGGTATGGGGGAAGCAGACGATCGAAAGCCCGTACAGCGCCCTCGAAAGGATAAAGCCAAACGCCAGCACCGGCCAGCTGTCCAGCGGCATCTCGCTCCAAAGGCTCACAATGATAAAAAAGTAGCATACGCAGATAGCTATCGCAAAATAACCGCTGTGGGAATCCTTCAGTATCTCCAGCTTCCCTTCCCTCGACTGATGGGAACCGAGCGCATCCACCGTCCTGAAAAAGCCGTCCAGAAACGCGCCGCCCGATAAAAATATCGGCATGATGGCACAGAATACCGCGCCCAGTAAATCCTTATCTACCAGATAAGGGCTTATTATCTGCCATTCCTTTATCAGAAATCCGATTATCGCACCGATCAACGGCACGAATATCAGGATATATTTCATATTCTCCCGGTTCTTCTCCACCTGTCTTGCGGGAAAGACCGAATACATCGAAAAGGCCAAACGGAAGCTTGTCCAAATCTGCTTCATTTCAAGCACCTCTCACTTCTATTCACAACGGGACTGCTCACTCCAGAACAACGTCGTCCGCATGGTCGTTCCAGATCAGGCATACCCATGTCTTGCCGCGGTTTAATTCGATCGGATCGCCGTTTTTGTCCACATAATAAGCGGGATCCGTGTCCGCATACCGCGACCATGTCCCTTCGATCATCTTGCCGCCGGTAAATACCTGCGCCTTATACTGGCTCTTGTCGATCCCTTCCTGCCAGCCGCCGTGCACGTCGAACGCCATATATCCCTTATCGTCGCGGAATTCGCCGTTGCAGTACTGGAAGATCACGTTGTCCACCGCGATCTGCTCTCCCGTCGTCTCGTCGATGTGCTTGCCGTCATACTGATAACGGTAGTATTTGCCATCCTCGGGATTATATTCAAAATATGCCTGAACATTGGAATAGCCGTTTGCCACTCCCGTCTTTTTGCCGCCGGGATACATCACGGACACATCCTTCCCGTCCTTGTGGTCCGCCTTTTCTCCCAGAGGGGCAAACGTAAACTTCTGCTTATGGGTGTCGTGATAGGTCATGCTGTATCCGAACTTCTCGGCAGCCTCCTTCAGCGCTTCGCCCGTCGTGTATACATTATGAGGGGATTTGCGCTCGTCGGTGCGCATAAACGCCTTCGTTGCCGGCCTGTCGATGCCTGCCACCGCGCCGCTGATGTTGTCCACCTTATCGCTGTTTAACAGGTCGCCCACATATACGGTCGCCTGCCCGAAATGGGAATAGATCGCGTCAAACTCCATCGCCGTATATACGAAATAATCGCGGCTGCTGCGGACATATCCGATCGTCCCCATATCCTGCCAGTTTTCAAAAAGCGGCATCAGACGCGTCACATCCGCGCCCTCCATCGGAGCCTCATAGATCACGGACGCTTCCGCAAGCCCCGCCTGAGGGGTTCCCGCCTTAATGTTGTTGAGCATTACCGCCATCGGGCGCTGCTCGCGCTCCTCCTCGGTGCATTCCAGACCGGTCAGATAGCTGGTCGGGACCGCATCCTCCGAAACGGTTGGCTGCTGGCTCTCACTCTCCCCGGCGGAAGCCTCTTCAGACTCTATATGTTCACTGGGAACCGGTGTTTCCTTGACTTCTTCAGAACCGCAGGCGCACAGCATCGCTGTCAGACCGGCAGCCAGAACAAACAGGCTTGTTTTCCTCATAAATTTTTCTCCTGAATTCCTTTGTTTCATTTTATTTGAATCATCGTGCCAAAGGGCACGGTTCGACCGATTTTAACTATTGTACTCCTGAAATTTCAAAAAATCCAGCTTTTTCTAAAAATATTACAAAATGATTACAGCAGATGCAGCTTTTCTGCAGCCCGGACGACCAGTGCGCCTTTCGGGATCCCCAAAAGCTCCTTTTTCGTCATTGCCCCCAGCTTTAACGCCGCCGCAAAATACACGAGCGCCCCGGCAGCCACCGCTGCGACCAGGCTTACCAGATTTCCGAAATACCCTTCCGGCAGCAAAAAGGCAAGCCCGTAATAAATACCGGCAGCTGCCACGCCCATGATAAGGGCAGCCCACGCCGGAAGCAGAAAGGTTCTGACGACCTCCTGCCGGTATCCCGTCGCTTTGCGCACATGATAGCCGTTTAACACGCACATCAGGAGCGAATAGATCGTTACCGCGATCGGAAGGCTGTAAATGCCCAGATCGGTAAATCCCAGCAAAAGCCCCGCAACCGCCGTCTGCACCGCCAGCGCGATCACCGCGTTTGTAACCGGGCGGGACGCCTGCCCCACCGCCTGTAAAATCGAATTGCTCAGCGTAGACAGGGAATAGCAGACGATGCTTACCCCCAGCGCCGCCAAAAGCCTGCCGCCCAGCGTAATGCTGTCCGCGTTCGTATTGTACAGCACCCAGACGATCGGGCGCGCCAGTACCGTCATGCCGACCGCCGACGGGATCGCAAGGAACATGATCGTCTTGATCGCCACGCCGATCTTTTTGTTCACATCCTTTTTATTCTTTGTTTCAAAGCTTCCCGCGATACTGGGAAGGATTGCCGACGCCATTGCCGACGCGATCGCGATCGGGATATTGGAAAGCCCCACCGCTTCCGTATCGTAAATGCCGTTGATGACCGTGATCTCTTCATAGGAAGCGCCGTGCACCGACTGCATCAGATTTAAATACAGCGTCTGGTTGATCAGCGCGCTGGCATTGTAGGCAAAGGTGCTCAAAAGCACTGGCGTTACCATGAATAAAATGATCTTGAAAATCTCTTTTGTGCTCAGCAGATGGGTGGAGCGGTCGCGCTCGAGCCTGCGCCGTATCACGCCCCGGTTCATCTGGTAGATCATCAGCATAAACGCCAGCGCCGCTAAAACGCCGATGCCCGTTCCGACCGCGCTCCCGACCGCGCCCCACGCCGAACGCGTCAGCGCATCTTCTTTTACAAATACCTGCATCAGCGCCCACGCCGCCAGCATACTTACCGCCGCGTTCAGGATCTGCTCCAAAATCTGTGAAACGGACGTCTGCACCATGCTTTTATTCGCCTGAAAATATCCCCTCAAAACGCCCAGCAGCCCGGAGAAAAAAATCGTCGGCGCAAGCGTCCGAAGCACCATCGCAGCCCGCCCGGGGATCAAAAAATCCGCCCCGAAAAAGGCAAACAGGCTGGCAGCCCCGCCCACGACCACCACATAAATGATCGAGCAGTGAAAGATCCGCTGCGCGTTTTTATACTGGTGCACTGCAAGGCGCTGCGAGATCACCTTCGATACCGCAGCCGGAATGCTGTACGATGAAATTAACAGGATCATCTGATAATAACGGTATGCGGGCGCGTAGTAGCCATTGCCCGTTTCCCCGATGATCCCGGTCAGAGGGCTTCTGTATAAAAGACCGATGATCCGGCAGATGATCCCCGCCGCCGCCAGGATTCCCGCCTGCTTTACAAATGAACTGCCCTTTTTTTTCTGATCGCCCATAAATTGCCTTTCTTTTAAATATAGAAGGATGCCCGCCGCTGTCAGCCTGCCCTGCGCGCAGGTCTGTCATGCAGCCGGCATCCGCCGGTCCCGGCAGGGAAAACGCTTCCCGCCCGTTCAGTCGGACAGGCAGAACGTGAGCAGATAATCCAGCCGTCTCTCCACCAGCTCCAGGACAAAAACATCCGGCTTCTGCTCTTCTACCATAGACTGTTCAAAAAATCCGTTCCAATGCGCCATATAGCTGTCCGCAAAATTTGCCGCCACAGGCCCTGCCATTCCCACGCCGAAGGAATCCCGCACCATAAACAGCCGCCGCTTATCCGGCGCGTCCGAATGGTAGACGAGCGCGGTCGCATCGTCCAGCGAAACCGCCTGCAGGTTGTTGTCCGGATACCCGGTCACCACATAGTTTTCCTCCGCAGGCATCTTTTTTTCATAATAATCCTGCAGGTTCATCATCCTTGCCAGATCATATCCCGAATAATCGTCCGGCGTCAGCGTTACCTCCTCCAGCGGAGGGATCCCGATGCCAAGCTCCGAAAGCAGCGCCCGCGCCCCGATATAGCCGCCCGCCGCATTCCAGTGGGTGTCGTAATGCCAGTACAGGGCGTGTTCATCTTTGTACGCCCGCATTTCCTCCTCCGGATAAACCACGCGGACGTCCGTATTTTCCCGCAGATAATCAACCAGCTGCCGCGCTCTTGTCAGCTCCCCTTTTTTATAGTAGGCGGGAAGATAGTCTCCTCCGTAAACCGTCTCCTTATTCGGCGCAATAAAGAGCACAAATTCGCTGCCCTGCCTTTCCAGCCATTCTGCAGTCACCGTCAGCTGCGCCGCGATCTGGGTAAGCTCATCCTCTGTAAAAAGGTTCGTCCCCTTATAGTCCGCAATATTGGATTCCATACTGTAAAACAGCCAGTTATCATCGCCGATCACAACCTTGTCGTTGATGCTTTTTTCCCGGAAAAGATTCACATCCGTCAGGCTTGCCAGCGTGATCAGCTGGCTGCGGAACGGGACCGACGCGTTAAAGGCATTCTCCGCCGCCGCTGCATATTCCCGGTAGTTTTCTTTTGTCAGCTTCGGAAGCTCTGTCGATACCGTTTTTTCCGACGCCTCTGTCTGAAAATGATCCTTCGTCACAGACCACACCGCCCCCGGCAGCAAAAGCAGCAGCCCAAAGCAGGCGATCCACGCCGACGCCATCTTTTTTTTCATATGTCCACCTTTTCCCTTAGAAATTCAGATAGATCGCGGGGCTGTAAGTCCCATTTACCAAAAGCAGCATGGATGCTGCAATCAGAAACATGCAGTAAGCCAGCTCCAAAGCGCCGCCCTTTAATTTTTCAGCGGAAGGGCAGAATTTCTTTACAGCAGCCTGCACCAGCCCCATGCCGAGCACGCCCACTGCCGCCATCACGATGCAGCGGTTGCTGACCAGCTCCTGCAGCGCAAAGCTGCTCGCCGTATAGCGCCACGGCATCAGCATCCGCTTGATATATTCCCATGCCGGGCCAAGATTTGCCACCCGGAAGATCACCCATCCGAAAATCACCACAAGTTCCGTATAAACATAGCGGAAAATGCCGATTTTGTCCAGAATTTTCTTTAATCCAAGGCGCTCTGCGATGATGAAAAAGCCGTGCAGCATGCCCCATGCGATGAACGCCGTCGTTGCCCCGTGCCACAGCCCCGTCGCTAAAAAGACGATCCCAAGATTTATATAGGTGCGTATTTTCCCTTTCCGATTGCCGCCCAGCGGAATGTAAAGGTAATCCCTGAACCAGCTGCTCAAGGAAATATGCCAGCGTCTCCAAAACTCCTGAATGGAGCCGGACAAATACGGATAATTAAAGTTTTCACAGATGTCAAAGCCGAACATCTTTCCAAGCCCGATCGCCATATCCGAAAATCCGGAAAAATCATAGTAAATCTGCAGGGTATACAAAAGCGCCGCGCACCACACCAGCGCGCCGCTGATGCTGTCGATGTTCTGTCCGTAGATCTTATCCACTCCCGCCCCCAGAATATTCGCGATCAGCACCTTTTTGGCAAGACCATAGGAAAAGCGCCGGATGCCCTCCGCCGTCTTTTCTGCCGTTTCCGTCCGGTTTTGAAGCTGCGGCCCGAAATCCTGATACCGCGCGATCGGACCGACGGAAATCTTCGGGAAAAACGACATATACAGCGCCATATTTACCGGATTTTTCTCCGCTTCATAGCGTCCCCGGTACAGATCTGCCAGATATGCCACCGCCCCGAAGGTAAAAAAGGAAATGCCGATCGGCAGCGGAATATTCTGCATCTCAAAGGCGCTGTGGAACAGCCTGTTTATGATCCGCAAAAAAAAGTCAAAATATTTATAATAGCCAAGGATCAGCAGATTCGCTGCGACTCCCGCCGCCAAAACCGCCTTTGCCCCTGCGCCCTGATGCTGCATCCGCCCCAGCCAGAGCCCCATCCCGTAATTGACCGCAATGGAAGCCAGCAGCAGCAAAATGTAGACCGGCTCGCCCCATGCGTAAAAAACAAGGCTTGCCAGCAGCAGAAGGATATTTTTCAGCGCAGTCCTGCGCACGCACAGCCTGTCCAGCACAAATACGATCGGCAGGAAGGCGGTTAAAAAAATCATCGAATTGATACTCATTGATAACGCTCCGGTGTATGGTCAGCGCGCCCCGCCCGAAAAAATGGGCACACTGTCGTGTGTATTATAGCATATAAGTCGGAAAATGTGGAAAAATATTTCAGATCTCCACCGTCCTGCCCGCTACAGGCTTTACTACCCTGATCTGCGGATATTCCCGGTCCATGAGCTTTTTAAAGCCCCGCGTGTCCACGCTTTCCGATACCGGCGGGAACGCGTCGTCAAAATGATCCAGCAGAATGCGCTTCGGCAAAAGGCGCGCCGTCACATCAAGCGCCGCGCTTTCCAGACAGGCGCTGCCCTGATAGGGCAGGATCAGAAGATCCGCCCCCTGCGGATATTCGATATTTTCCTGAAGCCCAAGGCTTCCCATCACGAGTACGCGCTTTCCCTCCGCGCATACCTCGTACATCAGCGTCTGCCCGCCCTCCGGAAACTTCGGATGCAGATAGGCAAGCGCCAGCGCATTTTTCATATGATGGAACAGCCGCCCTGAAAACAGCTTTTTTGCGATTGCCGCCTTTCCGGGTCTGGCATGCTTTCCTTCCCATACGCGGACGCTTACGCTTCCCAGACGGATCACATCCCCCGGCTTTACCACAACCGCATTGCCGGTGTCCTCCAAAATCTTGTCCAGCGTATCCGCTGCCGCCTTTCCGCAGAAAACCGTGGCGTCCGAACCGGTTTCCGCGTCCAGAAGCTCCGGCGCCTCCATCAGATGATCCAGATGCCCGTGCGTGATAAACACCGTCCGATCCTGCCAAAAATCGTCGATGCAGTTTGGATTCTCGCCTCCTGCCAGCTGGACGAAGGGATCAAATAAAATCCGCTCCCCTTCTGTTTCGATCCTGACGGATGCGGTTCCGAGCCATGTTATTTTCATGATTGCCGTTCCTTTCTTCTACTCCGTTTATTCTGCTTTGTTCCGTTCATTCTGCCATCCGCTTATTCTGCCGCCCGCTTATTCCGCTGTTGTTTTGAGCGCCTCCTCCATCCTGCCGCGCACCGTCTCCTCTAACAGCTGCGCCGCCCTGCGCCCTTTTGCCCCTTCCGGCACGAATACCGGCTCCAAAACCACAAGCTCCAGCCCGTCGCAGCGCTTCCTGCCCTTTTTGCTTCCCAACGCGCTGCCGCGCGGATAATACCGCAAAAGGCACGGGACGACCGGCCTGCCGTATTTTACGGCAAAGCTAAAAGCCCCCGGCTTAAATTCCCGCAGCGTCCTGCAGCCGCTGATCAGCTCCCCTTCCGGATATACCTGCAGAAACTGACCTTCCTCAAAGGCTTTTTCCACGCGCCGGTAAACTGCCTTCCAGCCGTCCAGCCTTTCCGGCAGCCCGATGCCTCCCAAAAGCCGCACGAGCGCCCCTGCCACCGGCATATGGAGATTCTCGCGCAGGGACAAAAACTGCATCGTATGATTCCGGAACGCACACGCCAGCATCACGCAGTCCAGCGTATGAATATGATTGCATACCGTTACGCAGCCCCGTTTCATGACCTCTTCCGGAATGCGTCCCACAACCCGCCAGCCGTAAAGCATGCGGAATATGGGCGGAAACAGGCGCACGATCACCCATTTCAAAAAGCGGTAGGGAATGCCTTCCGGATGGAATTCATTCTGCATTTCGCTTTCAGCCCCACTTTTTCCCCGCATGCTGTTATCTTTACGCATTCTTCCCCTTCTCTGCGATCGCCTCTTCAAACATCTGCTCTGCCAGATGGATGCTGTTTTTCAGGCGGTATTTTTCCGCGCTTTCCGCATAGACCGCCCCCATCTGCCGCCGCACTGACGCATGCTCATACCACCAGTCGATATGCGCCGCCAGATCCTTGGGATCCCCCGCGCGAAACAGGCTCCTTTCATCCAGCGCAAACTGCGGCGTCGCAGACAGCGGCGAATCTGCAATGACCGGGACAAGCCCCGATGCCACCGCCTCCAGGCAGGCGATCGCCTCGATCTCCACATCCGCCGCGTGCACATACAGATCGCTCATCGCCATCAGCTCACAGAGCCTGTCCGTACCAAAAAATCCCATCACTGGCGGATTTTTCAGGGAACGTCCCAGACGCCTCAGCACCTTCTCCTTTGGACCCTGCCCCGCGAGGATCAGCTGGATCTTATCGGCATGGGCAGATTTTTTTACCGCCTTTATGAGCACATCCTGCCGCTTTTCCTCCGAATAGCGCCCGATCATCAGGATAACGAATTTATGGGCAAATTCCGCTTCCTTTTCCTTCTTTCTCGGATAAAACTGATCCGACACCCCGTTTGAGATCACATGCAGCTTCGCCTGATAGCCGTGATCCTTAAGCTGTCCCGCGATAAAGCTGCTCGGACAGTGGATGTGCGTAAACTGGTTGTAAAAGTCGTCCCGAAACCACTGGTATAAAAGCTCGTTTACCTTTTTGCTGTGCCCCAAATGGAGCGTAGACGTGATATTCTCCGGCTGCACATGGAATGCCGCCGTCACAGGCTTTCCCATCTCCTTTGCCATGCGCACTCCTACCCTTGAAAGCGCAAACGGCATCATAAAGTGCACCACGTCAGCCCACTCGATCGCCTGCTGGAGCGCCGCCGGATCTGCCTTTGCCAGCACCATCCCCTGACTTTTGATGATCGAATCCGCCAGCGGGAAAAAATGAATCTCCGGCATCGGATATTTTCCCTCTGCCGGCTTTCCCGAAGCCGCCACGCGCACCTCATTCCCATCTTCCAAAAGCGCCTTCGCAAACCGCTGCGCGCTCATCGTCGTCCCGTTGTTTCCCTGATCGAACTGATCGATCACAAGCAAAATCCTCATGCGTTTCTCCCTTGTCCGGTCTTTAGTGTTCTTCCGTCATATCCTCTGCCGGGACTTCTATGACAAAAAACCGGCTTCCCGTCACATTTCTGAACAGTTCCGGCGTGGACGCCGCCCCGGTATACCACTTCCCATTATAAAAAATATCGTTTTCATATACGCCTACCGTCAGCTCCGTTCCATTCTGAAACGTAAACACATAGCACGTATCCGGCTCTCCCTTCTGCTCTGTGGGAAATCTGCGCGCCAGCATTCCCGCGACCTCCGCCGCGCGCTTTATTTCCTCCTGCTCCGTCAGGATCCGTTCTTCCCCGTTCTGCGTCACCCGCACGGATTCAATGTCCATCCTCCTGTCAAGCGACTGGTTCATCGGGATCCCCTGCAGCGCAAAAAAGAGAATGAGCACTACCGCTGCCGCGATAACCGTCGGTTTTAAAAAATGCCAGACCTGACGAATTCCATGTTCCTGTTTTTCCATAATGATCCTGTATCCTCTCCTTCTGTACGGTTATGCGCAAGGCGCGCCTTTTTCAGCTTTTTTCAGGAAAAAAACACCTTTCCCGCAGCCCGCGTGGTGTCCCTGCTGCAGCCACCTCTTATATCCGCGCTGCATGCCCGTATCCTCTGCAAGCCCGTCCGGATCGCCCTGATAATCACAGTTAAAGATCCTCCACAAATCGCCGTCCTGCTCATATGTTTCATAAATATCGTATTCGTCCATAAAACGCACTACGCCCGAATCTGCTCCCAGAAACTGTTTGTGCGGCAGATAAAGCATCCACGATTCACAGCAGACTGCCACCTCATCCCCCGGAAAATATTCCGAAAAAAAGTCTGCCGCCTGCCGGTAGGAAGCATGGCACTCGTCCATATTCAGCTTCCCGCAGGACGGGATGTGCACATTGATTGCCTTTGTCATCTGCTCCGGCTTCTTCCGTCCCGCCTTCTCATAGCCCTCCGGAAAATCCACCAGTTCAAACTGCAGCCGTCCCAGCGCAAATCTGGTCAGCTCAAAAAATCCCGGAAACCATCCCGCTACGAAGCTTCCCCAGATCCCGTACATCCGGCGGCACTCCAAAAGCTTCCATTTCAGATCCTTGCAGGAATCCCGCCAGATGTCTGTACAGATCCCTTTTTCCTCATACCGCTCCTTTAAATGGGCTGTCATGCACAAAAACAGCAGAAGCTGCGCCGTATAGGGATGCACGCCGGTCTGCTCCCCCGCCTTTTTTGCCGCTTCCAGCGCAGCGCCGTAATCCATCGCTTCATCCCGCTCATATTTTTCGATCCATGCAAGAAATTCTGCTGCCGCGCCTGCGTTTTTTCCGGTTTCTCCCGGCATTGCCGCGCCTGCCGCCAGCTTTTCCCATGCCTCAAAAAGCGCCTGCGTTCCTTCCTCCGGAAATTCCAGCTCCCTGCCCGCCTCTAAAATATCATTTTTATAATCTCTCATCGCAGTCTCCTCTTCTCTGTCTTTTCTAAAGTATACCGCCTTTATCGGAGCAGTTCCAGAATTTCCTCGCGCGACAGCCTCTGTCCTCCAAGCCCTTCGCCGCCAAGCACCTTGTCCGCAAGCTCCATTTTCTTTTCCTGCAGCTCCAATATTTTTTCCTCGATCGTCCCTTTCGCGATCAGCCGGTATACCGTTACCACATTTTTCTGGCCGATCCGGTGCGCCCGGTCCGTCGCCTGATTCTGCACCGCCACATTCCACCACGGATCAAAATGGATCACCACATCCGCCGCCGTCAGATTCAGCCCCGTCCCCCCTGCCTTCAGGGAGATGCAAAATACCGGCACGCTGTCCGTATCAAAGCTTTCCACCATCTGCGCCCGTTTTTCCTTCGGCGTCGCCCCCGTCAGCATATGATAGGAAATGCCTTCTTCCTCCAACAGGTCTGCAAGCCTGTCCAGCATCGTCGTAAACTGGGAAAACAGCAGGATCTTATGCCCGCCTTCCACCGCGCTCCGGACCAGGCTCATGACCAGCTCTTTTTTGGCAGAGCCGCTGTTGTATTTCTCATATAAAAGCCCCGGATCACAGCAAAGCTGGCGAAGCCGGGTCAGCTCCGCAAGGATCTGGAGCTTTCCGGTGTTGAATTCCTCGTCGGTCTTTTCCTCCAGCAGGATTTCCAGCCGCTTCACATGGGCGTCGTAAAGCTCCTGCTGCTCGCCGCCTAACTCGGCGTATATATTTTCTTCCAGCTTGTCCGGCAGGTCTGTCAGCACATCCTTTTTCAGACGGCGCAGCACAAACGGACGGATCATTTTCTGCAGGCGCTTCGCCGCTGCTTCGTCCTCTCCCGAAACGACCGGCTGCTCCATTTCCTCCCGGAAACGCTGGTATCCGTACAAATATCCCGGCATCAGATAATCAAAAATACTCCACAGCTCGCTCAGCCTGTTTTCGATCGGCGTACCCGTCAGCGCCAGCTTAAAATCCGCCCTGATCCTTTTGACCGCCTTCGCCGCCTGCGTACCGTGGTTTTTGATATACTGCGCCTCGTCGATCACCTGACAGAAAAACGAAAGCGCCCCGTAATGCTCCAGATCCCGCCGCAAAAGATCGTAAGAGGTGATCAGCACATCCGGCAGCTTCCCCTCAAGGATCTCCCTGCGCTGCTGCGCCGTCCCTGCGACCGTTTTTGCATCCAGCTGCGGCGCAAACCGTTCCAGCTCCCTCTTCCAGTTGTAAACCAGCGAGGCGGGACATACGATCAGGCTGCAGCCGCGTTTTTTTGCCAGCAGGAACGTGATCACCTGCAGCGTCTTTCCAAGTCCCATATCGTCTGCCAGAATGCCTCCGAAGCCGTTTTCATACAGCGACATGATCCAGCGGTATCCCTGCTTCTGATACTCCCGCAGCACGCCGTCCAGGCTTTCCGGGATCCCATACTCCCTGTCCCTGCTGCCCTGCAAACGCTCCATTGCCTTCCGGAAGCCTTCGTCGCGGATCACGCGCATTCCGCCGTTTTCATTAAGCTCCTGATCCAGATACAGCATCCTGTAGCGCGGAACCTCGATCTTTTCTGCCAAAAGCTGTTTTTCCGTCAGCCCCAGTGCCTTTTTTACCTCCTGCAAAGGCTCCAGCGCCGCTCCCTCCATCTGTACAAAGCTTCCGTCCTTCAGCCTGTAAAATTTCCGTTTCCTGTCATAGCGGGACAGGATCTCTGCCAGCTTCTCCCTCGGCATCTCCGCCGAGGTGATCGAAAGCTCCAAAAGATCCGAGCTCAGGGAAAGCCCTACCGACACGGACGGCGCAGAAATCAGCCTGATCTTTCTAAGCGCCTCCGACACATAAACCTCCCCGATCTTTTTGAGCCGCTCCACCCCTTCCGTCAGAATCCGGTAGATCAGTTCATCCTCTGCCGCCACCATGCTGTCCTGGGACGGATCATACGCATTGCAGTATTCCCCGACTGCTCCCGACGCCGCTGATTCCGCCAGAAAATCCCGCATTTCCGCATCCTTTTCATGATCGTAAACGCTGTACTCCCGCTCTCCGTATTTTGCCATTACCCGGCACGATACCATATCCTCCTGCGGAAGATCCAGATAAAACTGAAACTTCGGCAAAACGATCCCCAGCGCGCTTTCATCGATCCCGCTGATCCGACAGTCAAAATGCTTTTTCAAAACCGGCATGAGCTGCCGGAAAAACGCCGGAAGATCCTCCTTCTGGATAAACGCCTTCCGCCCCGGGATCCTGCGCATACATTCCAGAAATTCCCTGACCTCCTCCAGCTCCTCTTCCGTGATCCGGTATATCTCCCCGTCCCGGAAATAAACGCTGCCCTTTTCCGTCTCATATCCGGTTACCGCTTCCAGATTAAGCTCTGCCCCGTCCCCGCTTTCCGTCACCTCCAGCGCGCGCTTCAAAGGCTTTTGGACAACCTGCCACATTCCTGCCGTTCCGTTCATGTCCGCTTTAAAACAGTTCTGACCGACCGCGTCCAGAAAATCATCCAGCCCCTTTGCGTCCAGCGGCATCTCGCGCAGCTTCGGCAGCCCCTCGCGGATACTCCACAGATAAGAGCCCTCCTGCCCGTATTCCCGTTCCAGACGCTGCGCCGTCTTTACCAGAAATGCCGCCAGCGGTTTTGATGCTTCATCGAAGCTGTCCGGCACATGCAGAAACTGAAGGCTCTTCCCATAAGAAACCGTCTCCTGATCCTGCATCGCTTTCATAAATCCGAACACATCCTTGAGCACATACATCCTGCTCGTCCCGATCCGAAACTGGACGCTGCAGCCTGTCAGGGAGCAGGACAGCTCCGGTTCCAGATGCACCCTGCCGCACATCCCTCCCTGCAGCACCGGAAGCGCCCGGCGCACCGACTGCTTGCGCAGAAGCTCCTTCATCTGCCATGTCGTCTGCCGCCTGCGCTGAAATTCCCTGAGTGCCTGCTTTCCCTCCTGCAGCTCTGTATCCGTCCCGTCCAAGCCGTCCAGATAATCCGCCAGAGACTTTCTCCCGTCCGCCGTCATATCCGGCTCCGACATATATTTTAACAAAACTGCCGTGCAGTGCTTGCACATTCCCTCGTAAGAATAAAAGGCGGGACAGTCGCACCAGCTTTCCTCCACCAGCCCCGTATCCCGCTCCAGCGTGATCGAAACGTCATAAACATTCCCGCCGCTCCCCCGGACGTCCGCAGTGATCGTATCCTGTTCCCCGTTCCTTTTCACTTCAAATTTCCTGATCTTTCTCTGGCGGTAGAGCTCTTCCCCCCTGTAAAAAGAATATCCTGCTATTCTGCGAATCTGTTCCCTTGTGATCATCCCGCCGCCTCCATGCGTCATTCCATTGCAAAATCCCTTCCTTCCAGTATAGCAGTCCTCCGTTCCGTCTACAACCATAAACTGACCGGAATAAACTGTTCTGAAAGTATAAACGCTCTGAAAACGTCGTACACGGAGGGTATCGTTACCGTTCACACCCGCCTCAAACGCCCGCCGCCTAAGGCGTAGGAACGCGGTCCAGGGCTACAGCGCCTGCCGCCTGCCCTCCGCTTCAAAGCAAAACGCCAGATACGCCATCTGCCTTTTCTGCAGCGCTTCAAACGCCTCCTTTTCCGATACCTCCCGCGTCCCGCCCTTCGCCACGACCATGTCCTCCATCGGCATATCCAGATAACAGCTCAGCGCATAAAAATTGTCAAGGGAGGGCAGCGTCCTTCCCTGAAACCATCCGTAAACCGACTGGAGCGCCGCCAGCCCTAAAAATTTCTGTACGTCCTTTGCCGTAATACGGCGCTTCTCACAGGCCCCTTTCAGCCTGAGCCCCGTCTGATACACATCAATGACCGGATACCCCTGCATCTGTCCACATCCTTTCCAAACCTATCCTCAGCCGCAAGGCTCCCATTCTCCCCAAAATGCAAAGCCCGCCTTCTGTCCCAAACTGGGAGCTGATCTGATTATAACAGACTCTGCCTCCCAAAACCCACAATAAAATGCAATTTTTTCATTTTCCCGCAGAATACTTATGGCATAGGGTTTTAAAGCCCTATGCCATAAAAAGTGTGCGCCTTGTTACTTTGGCGCGCTGCCCGCCGCACAGCCATGCGGATATTTCCCGCCCCGGCAGGGCAAAAACCGTTCCCATGGATTTCAGTCCGCGCGCACCGGCGCAAACCTGCGTATTCAGTCAAAATCTATAGATCCGCATATTTCCAGACTATATCAAGGATAATCGGGCTTTACAGCCCTACCGGATACCGTTTTGGGAATTTTCGTGCGGAGGGCAGCTTTTTGCTTGACGGCAAGCCTGTAAACGGCGGCTGCGGTCATACCTCGATCCGTGTCGCCGCATTGGAAAGCTTGATCTTCGTTTCCAGCTCTGCCAAAAAATCCATCCGTCCTTCTGTCAGCTCAGCCGCCTTCTGCCTTGCGTCCAGCGGATCGAGCAGGCTCAGATTTTCTTCGGACGGCATCCACTTTTGCCCCTTCTCCGAAGACAGGCGCGACAGCTCCGGATTCTGGACCATGACGATATTGCGCGCGTTCTTTTTGCGCCGCAGCTCCCGCTGTCCTGCTGTCCCGCCCAGTCTGCGCAGCTCCTCCTGCCTGCCCTCATAACAGCCTGTCAGATGCTCCGCCAGACGCTCTTCAAACACCGTGTCTGCTCCGTGCGGGCCGCTTCCCCGCAGGCGGCTCCTGAGCGCCACCGCACAGGATACGCTCATCCGCCCTCTCGACGTCTCTATAAAGGTCTCTGCGTTGGACAGCGCCACCGCCATATTTAAACTGTCATACCGTGCGATCATATCCGTTATCTGCTGCAGCCCGGACTCTGCCCGTGCACAAAACTCCCCTTTCGGGCGCTTCTTCCCCCATATCAGCTCTTCTCTGTCCGAGATCAGCGCAACCGGCTCAAGCTTCCCGATCTTGCCCATGATCTTCTTAATCAGCAAATCCCTCTCATCCAATGCCTCTACGATCGTCATTCTGCTTTTCATCCGGCCTGCCCTCATTCCTCCTTGTTGATATTCCCATCTTATTCCAAAAAGGAGCGGCTGTCATTCAGTTACAAACTGCTTGAAATATGCCCCAGAATCCCTTATAATATTTTGTTTTTTCCACACTTCTGCCATCGGTCAAAACACCTTGTAAAGCGAAACGCTTTCCATTATACTTATACTAAATCCGGTTTGTCCCGCAGGCAGTGTGCTGCCGGACAGACGATTCTTTTTGAAACCATTGATACCAAACGGAGGAACACAGCATGAAACCGCTTCAGACCAAATTCAGCGCAGACGTCAGCGAACACAGCGCGCTTTCCGAATATCCGCGCCCCTGCCTCGTGCGCACCTCCTATCTGAATCTGAACGGACGCTGGGACTATGCTTTTACCGACTCCCCCGATATTCCGCAGCAGTTTGAAGGCACGATCCTCGTTCCTTTTTCTCCCGAATGCGCGCTTTCCGGCGTAAACAAACGGCTGGAGCCAAAGGGCTTTCTGTGGTACAGGCGCACCTTCTCCATCACGCGCCCCCAGCCCGGCAAGCGCATCCTGCTGCATTTCGGCGCGGTCGATCAGATTGCCGACGTCTATATTAACGGCGCGCACGCCGCCAGCCACACCGGCGGGTATCTGCCCTTTTCTCTGGAAATGACGGGATTTTTACAAAGCGGCGACAACGAGCTGATCGTGCGCGTCCAGGATCTGACCGACATTTCCTGCCACGCCCGCGGCAAGCAGGCGCTTTCGCCCGGCGGCATGTTTTATACCGCCCAGAGCGGCATCTGGCAGACCGTGTGGGCGGAGATCGTGCCCGATAACTATATTGAACGGATTTTTTTCACGCCGGACTATGACAACAGCCGGATGGAGCTGCGCGTGCTGACAAAGGAGCCTGCTGCGGTGGACTGCATGATCGCCGGAAAAGGCGTGGACTCCTTTTGTATTTCCGGCATGTCCAACGAAACGATCGCCATTGACCTGCCTGACTTCCATCCGTGGAGCCCGGAGGATCCGTTCTGCTATCAGATCAGCATCCGCACGGACACCGACCGGGTTTCCAGCTATTTTGCCATGCGCAAATGCGACGTGCAGACCGGCCCCGACGGGAAACGGCGTTTTTTCCTGAACAATAAGCCTTACTTTCAGGCGGGCGTGCTCGATCAGGGCTACTGGCCCGAAAGCCTTTACACCGCGCCCACGGACGAGGCGCTCCTTTCCGATATTCTGCGCATGAAAAAGCTGGGCTTCAACATGCTGCGCAAGCACGCCAAGATCGAGCCGGAGCGCTTCTATTATCACTGCGACCAGCTCGGTATCCTCGTCTGGCAGGACATGGTAAACGGCGGCTCTCCTTACAAGAGCTGGTTTGTGACCTATCTTGCCACGCTGATGAACTGGCGGCATCTTCCTTTTTCCGACGGGGAAAAGCATTTTTCCCTGCTCTCCCGCAGCCAGCCGGAGGGACGGGCGGAATTTTTGCGGGAAATGGAGGAAACCGTGACATTTTTGTACAATCATCCAAGCATCGTGACCTGGGTTCCCTTCAACGAAGGCTGGGGGCAGTTTCATGCCGCGGATGCTGCCGCCCGCTTAAAGCAGCTCGATCCCACCCGTCTTGTGGATCACGCAAGCGGCTGGTTTGACCAGAAGGCGGGCGACATTGTAAGCCTCCACTATTATTTTTTCACGCTTAACTTCAAGGCGGAGGCTGCGCGCGCCCTCGCGCTTACCGAATACGGCGGCTATTCCTTTTCCATGCCGGAGCATTCTGCCTCTGAAACCGTTTACGGCTACCGGAAATTTACCTCCGCCGCAGAGCTGACCGCCGCTTATGAAAAGCTCATGGAACGCACCGTCCTTCCCGCTGTCCAGAAAGGCGTCGGAGCCTCCGTTTATACGCAGCTTTCGGATATTGAAGAAGAAACCAACGGAATTTATACCTATGACCGCGCCGTCTGCAAGCTTGATCCGGACACGGTGCGAAAATGGAACCAGAAATTAAAAGAAGCCGGATTTTCCGAAAATCCGACAGAATAAGGAATATTATGGCAAATATTATTACAATTACCGATTTTCAGGACGAAGCGCTGGACGTCTATGCCCGCCTTACCGAAAACCAGCTTTTAAACCGGGACGACCCGTCGAAGGGCATTTTCATTGCGGAAAGCCCAAAGGTCATCGAACGCGCCCTCGACGCAGGCTGCGTGCCGCTCTCTTTTCTCGTGGAAGATAAACACGTGGAAACGCAGGCAAAGGAGCTTCTTTTTCGCTGTCCCGACGTCCCGGTATACACCGCGCCCTTTGAGGTGCTGACCCAGCTGACCGGCTTTACGCTCACCCGCGGGATGCTCTGCGCCATGCGCCGCCCGGCGCTTCCCTCTCCTGCAGAGCTGTGCCGTGCATCCAGCCGCATCGCCGTCCTTGAAAATGTCATGAATCCCACAAATGTCGGCGCGATCTTCCGCTCCGCCGCTGCCCTGCACATGGACGCCATCCTTTTGACGCCCGGCTGCAGCAATCCGCTCTACCGCCGCGCTGTCCGCGTCAGCATGGGAACCGTATTCCAGATCCCGTGGACATTTTTTGACGGCGCTTCCCTCTGGCAGGATACCGGGATGCAGACGCTGCGCGAGCACGGCTTTGTCACCGTCGCAATGGCACTTAGGGATGATTCCGTTTCCATCGACGATCCGCGCCTTTCCTCCGCCCAAAAGCTGGCGGTCATTTTAGGCTCTGAGGGCGACGGGCTGGCTTCCGAAACGATCGCAGACTGCGATTACACGGTAAAAATCCCGATGGCGCACGGCGTGGACTCCTTAAACGTCGCGGCAGCCAGCGCCGTCGCCTTCTGGGAGCTGGGCAAAAGACCGCATTAAAAAATGCATGCTCCAAGGCTCACATCCGCGCCGAGCACCTTTGCCGCCGCAGATTACCATACGAGCACTTCGCAGCCGTCCTCCGTAACCAGTACCGTCGTTTCCCACTGGGCGGAGGGCTTTCCGTCTTCCGTATAAACCGTCCAGCCGTTGTCGTCATCAATATAAATTTCTTCCGTCCCGGCGTTGACCATCGGCTCGATCGTAAATACCATGCCCGGAACCATCAGCATTTCCGTCCCCTTCGGCGCCACATAGCTCACAAAGGGATCTTCGTGAAATTCCAGCCCTACGCCGTGCCCGCCGATGTCCACGACGATGCTGCAGCCGTTTTCCTTTGCATGGCTGTTTACCGCATCCGCCATGTCCCCCAGAAATGTCCACGGCTTTACCGCCCGGATGCCTTCCTCCATACACTCCTTTGCCACGCGGACGATTTTTTCACGCTCCGGCGTCGTCTCCCCGATCACAAACATTCTCGACGAATCCGAAAAATATCCGTTATAGATCGTGGAAACGTCCACGTTGATGATGTCGCCCTCCTGCAGAATGACATTTTCATCCGGAATGCCATGGCACACCTCGTCGTTGACCGACGTGCAGACGCTTTTCGGGAAGCCGTCATAGCCAAGGGGTGCGGGGATTCCGCCCAGCTCCCTCGTTTTTTCATCCACCATCCGGTTGATCTCTTCGGTGCTGATGCCTGCGCGGATGTTCTGCGCCACATAATCCAGCACCGCCACGTTTACCTTGCCGCTCTCCCGGATGCCCTCGATCTGCTCCGGCGTCTTGATCATGCCCTGATCCGGCACCATGTGACCTTCCAGCGCAAAGCTGCGGATCTTTTCGTCGAAGCGCATATGGCACTGCTTGTATTTTTTGCCGCTCCCGCACCAGCAGGGATCGTTTCTTTCCAGTTTTTTATTCATTTAGGTTTTCCTCCAGTTCTCCGGCTTCGATTCTGGCTGCCTTATCTTCCAGATACATCCACCGGTCCATTTTTTCTCCTAAAACCGTTTCCAGCTCTTCCTTATCTGCCATAAGCTGATTCAGCTTTACAAAATCACGGGCGGATGCTTCTATTTCTTTTTCCAATGCGCTGATTTTTTCTTCCAGCTCTGCAATATCCGACTCGATCGTCTCATAATCCTTTTGTTCTTTATAGGTAAATTTCAGCTTCTGGGGGCCTCGGGTTTTCTGCCCTTTTTCCTTTGCCGGAGCTTCCTGCTTTAAAGCAACTTCTCTCGTCCCTGCTTCTGATGCAGCTTCCGCCGCTTTCTTTTTTGCATAATCCGTATAGCCGCCCTCATACTGGCGCAGTTTCCCATTTTCTTCAAAAGCAAAGATCCGCTTCATGGTGCGATCCAGAAAATAGCGGTCATGGGAGATGGCAACCACGATCCCTTCATAGCGATCCAGATAATCCTCCAAAATCGTCAGCGTGGCAATATCCAGATTGTTGGTCGGTTCGTCAAGCAGAATGCAGTTGGGAGAGCCTGCGAGCACCCGCAGCAGATTCAGCCGCTTTTTCTCCCCTCCGGACAGCTTCCCGATCGGGCTGTATTGCTGCTCCGGCGTAAATAAAAATTTCTCCAGCATCGCGGAAGCGGATACAAGACCGTCCGCCGTCTGGATATATTCCGCAACATCCTTCACATAAGCGATCACTCTTTGGTTCGGATCCATATAAGAAAGGTCTGTCTCATTTTTCGCCCCTCCGTTATCCCTTTTTTCAGAAGCGATCTCCTGCGCGTAATATCCCATTTTTACGGTCTGCCCGATTGTAATAGTGCCGGAATCCTGCGGAATCATGCCTGCAATCATCTTGATCAGCGTAGATTTTCCGCAGCCGTTCGGGCCGATGATCCCTACCCTGTCCCCCTTCAGGAAAATATAGTTAAAATCATCGATCAGCTTCCTGTCCCCATAGCTTTTGCAGATATGTTCCAGCTCTACCGTCGTCCTTCCCAGCCTGGAAGAAATCGAACTCAATTCCAGCCTGGAATCCTGTACGGGCGCTTCCCTGTCCCGCAGCTCTTCATATCTCTGGATGTGCGCCTTTTGTTTTGTCGAACGCGCCCGCGCCCCTCTCTGCATCCATTCCAGCTCCACGCGCAGGATCGACTGGCGTTTCCGCTCGCTCGCTGCCTCCATCTCCTCCCGCTGCGCCTTCAATTCCAGAAATCCGGAATAATTGGTCTGATAGCTGTAAACAGAGCCTTTATCAATTTCCACGATCCGGTTGCATACGCTGTCCAGAAAATAACGGTCATGGGTTACCATGATCAGGGAACCTTTCCATTTTTTCAGATACTCCTCCAGCCAGTCCGCCATTTCGTTGTCCAGATGGTTGGTCGGCTCATCCAAAAGCAAAATATCCGCCGGGGAGAGCAGTACCGAAATGAGCGCCAGCCGTTTCCGCTGTCCGCCGGAAAGCTGTCCTGCCGGCTCGGAAAAATCCTGAATTCCCAGCTTGGTCATCATCGTCTTTGCATCGCTTTCAATGCTCCACCGGTTCTCGTCCGTCACATTGCCCTCAAGCACGCAGTCCAGGCTGGACATCTTCGGATCAAACTCCGGGTGCTGGGGCAGATACCGGATCACCACATGATTGGCTGTCGTGATCGTCCCTTCGTCCGGCTCCTCCATCCCTGCCAGCATTTTCAAAAGCGTTGTCTTTCCGGTTCCGTTGATCCCGATAACGCCGACCTTTTCCCCCTCCTGCAAAAAAAACGACGCGTTATCGAAGATCTTCCTCTCCGCGAATACCTTTGTTATTTTTTCTATATTCAGTAAATTCATCCATAAACTCCCAAAATCATTACCGTTTTTTCTTCTTTGCCTTCGGCGCCTTATGCCTTATGATCGTCACGCTCCCGCCAATGATGAGCCCTGCTGCCACGATCAGCAGAAACAGATCCGCCTGCCGCATCGCCTCCGTCGTGTCCGGATCGCAAAACGGAACCAAGCCGATCACAATTCCCGTCGCAATGACAAGCCACGACCAGAGGATCGTCTTTTTGCGTTTTCCCTCTTTTGTCAGGTTCCCGTCAAAGCTGTACGGCGGGGAATACTTGCTGTTTAAGAACATTTCCAGAAAGAAAGCTTTGACTGCGCTTGCCCATGTGGAATTTTCCCGTTCCGTTTTTGTGGGTTTTCGTTTCAGCTTATTGCTCATAAAAAATGGCTCCTGCTCATCCTATAGTTTTCTTCTGATCTGCACGATACCAAAAGACCGCGGGTGCGATTTTGCTTTGCGCCCGCGGTCTTTATTATAGCATCTTTTCAGGGAGGTGTCATTTTATTTCTATTTTCCAACTCCCTATTCCAGCAATACTACCTGATCTTCTGCATTTGCAGTCCGGATCAGGAGCCGTTTTCCACATCCTGTTTCTTTTGCAAAACGGATGTGCACATTTTTCACATTTCCGGCATCCATGCAAAAACCATTGTCCGAATAAAAAGCGTCTGTATCCTGTACGGTAAGCATCACATCCTGCGCATATTTTCCCGCAGAAATTTTTACTTCATAATTCTTTCCGTCTATTTTTTCCATGTCGACCGATAAGCTTGCCTCCGGCAGTTTTACCCGGTTCCATTCACCGATTTCCAACAGCATAAACCTGTTTTCCAGCCGAAAGATCCAATCTGCCCTTTCGTCCGGCTCAAACGCCGCATATACATAGCTGCTTTCCGGATCTGCCGATTTTAAAAGCTCTTCTTCAAGCATGAACAGCTCTTCGGAACAATCCGCCTGAATACATGTTTTTTTCTTTTTTTCATAAAAAATTCTTCCGTCAAAATCCATCAGCCGAATTGTCAGCACGCCTTTATAAGCATTTTCCGTTTCATTACATCCATACACTGCCAGTCCGCCTGTTTTTTCCCGAAATGCCAGTATCACGTCTTCATAAGCCCTTTTTGCATAATAATATGCCAATTTCGGATTCCGCGCAAAATCAATAACCGACATCAACGTGGGAAATAGCATGTTTTCCTCCCGGTTTGGCGCGATCGGATCGTTAAATTTCCAATACAAAGATCCTCCGCATATCCATTTACAGGAACGCAGATATTCGATCCAATATTTCAACGCCTGTGCATGGGTAAACTGCGTCATATAAATCGTATCCTGCATATTCCCTTTTTCTGCCAGTTCCTTCAGCCACGGCAGCTCGCCCAACCACGGATTTCTTGCAAAATCCAGCTCTTTTTCAAAATAATTAAATCTCCTGTATGTATCTTCCGACGGGAGGCTGCTGAATCCGTATTCACTCATAAATCTCGGTTCAAACTCCAAAAGCTTTCGATAGTAATATTCGCTTTCCCTGACAAATCTCGTCAGATAAATATGCATATCTCCCTGCAAAAATGAATTTGGATCATCTCCTCCTTCTTCCTTTTCAAAAGGACTGCACGGAGAGCTTACGAGAAACGGTCTTGTACGGTCTGCCTCCTCCAATGCCGCTTTTACTCCGATTCGATTTACCCTGTTCTCTTTAAAATGCGATTCAAGCCCATACCACCAATATGCCTGATCCAGCTCATTATCCGCCGACCAAAGCACCAGCGACGCCCGGTTATAATAGCGATCCGCAATCTCTTTTACTTCTTTTCCGATTTTCTGTAAAAACTCATCGTTCTGAGGATAAATTCCGCATGCCAGCATGAAATCCTGAAACACCATGATCCCATTTTCATCACACAGATCAAAGAAATGCTCCGACTCGTAAATGCCGCCTCCCCAGACGCGCAGCATACTCAAATTTGATTCTATCGCTCTCTCAATATAAAAATCATAATCTTCAGGATGTATCCTGCTGTATACGCAATCCAGCGGAACCCAGTTTGCACCTCTCACAAATATCCGCTTTCCATTTACTTCAAAGAAAAAATTATGCCCGCCGCTTTCCTGTTTTTCCTGATTTAAGCGAATCGTCCTGATGCCAAACCGAAATTCCTTCCTGTCTGCCTCCTGTCCATCTTCGTATAAAACAACCTTTACTTCATATAAATCAGGCTTCCCATATGGACGAGGCCACCACAGCGCCGGATTGCTTACGGGGATTTCCAGCTTTGCATCCCGATTCAGTCCAGCCCGCATGTGCACCTTTAAATCTCCTTTCAAAAACAGGGAAATATCTGCTTCCAGCCTGCCGTTCCCATAGCGATCCACTTCCAGATCAGCCAATAGGACAGCTTTGTTTTTTTCTATTTCCAGCGTTTCAAAATGAACCTTTTTCCAGCTTGCCCGATCCCTGCTCCGAAGAAAAACAGATTTCCATATTCCTCCCGTCAGACAATGCCCGCAAAAATCCCATCCCCAATTCATCTGGGATTTTCTCAGCAGCATCCTGTCCGTATCCTCCTCAGGATAAATACCGTCCTTGTCCCTGTCTTTCAGGCTTTCTACCGGAGACAATACCCGCACTGCAAGAAGATTGTACGCCCCATAACGGAGCAGATCCGACACATCTATTTTCTGCTCCAAAAACATATTGTCTGTTTTTCCTGCCAGCTTCCCATTCAGCCATATTTCCGCCAGCGTATCAATTCCTTCAAAACACAGCGTATTTTCTTTGCCCTGCAAGTCTTTCCCGCAATAAAAATCTTTTACATAAAGCCAGTCGCTTTTTTCGATCCACCGCTCTACATCAAGATTCTTTCCAAGATAATAACCGTCTATCAGCCCATAACGCTGTAAGGTTTCCCGCACATCCTCCGGCACTTTGGCATCCAGCCATCCCGCCGGATAAAAATTATCCTGAAATACAAATCCAATGTCTTCCCCATAACGCAGTTTCTTTAATTTATAGATTCCATCCAGACTGATTTTCTGCATAATCCCTCCTGTAAAAGATTAGCGAAGCCATACCGGCTCCGCCAATCCTCATTTTTATCTGAAACTGTTTGTACCGCCTTACTGTGCTGCCATATATTCGTTCAGCTGCTTCTGATACTCTTCCACAACCTTATCGATTCCCGCTGCCTTTAACTTTGCAAGAGCATCTTCATACCCTTCCTCATAAGAAATAATCCCCAGCTTGATCGGATATACGCTCGCTTCTACCTCTGCAAGACAATTCGCATATTCTGTCGCCACATTTGTAGGATCAAATACAAAATTCAATACCACACTGTTTTCCGCATCCGGTTTTTCCACGCCCATGATCTCAATAAATTTTTCATAGGTTCCCTTTTCATAGCGCTCATACTCCATATTGCCGATCATCCAGTCCGCATTGAATTCAAAATCAGGAATCAGCTTTGTATACAGCCCTTCTCCTTCATCCTTCCATGTCAGTCCCTCTACGCCATAAACCATCAGATCATAATTTTCCTGACTGGAATACATCCATTCCATAAATTTTACCGCTTCCGCCGGATGCGTGCTTGTCGAAGATACCGCCGTGCTGTTTCTAAAGGACTGCGGTCTGAAAGAAGGTCCATCCGGATTCAGATAAATGGAATCCAGATCAGAGCCGGGAATCCTTTCATTCCATACTTCCTTGGTTCCCCACATCTGACATCCATCAACCCAGATAAAATCGCCTGTCAGCATCGTATTCCAGGAAGAGAATGACGGAGAAAGAACATCTTCCGGAATATATCCTTTTTCATAACAGGTCCTGAAGAAATCCGCCGTAACCTTAAATTCCTCTGTCTCGATCCAGTTTTTGACATTTCCCTCCTGATCAATATAAATCAGATCCTTCTGAACGGTAAAGGGATAGGTATCCAAGGTACGGAACAGCCATGTAAACGGCTCTTTATACATCGGAATAATAACCGGTGCAGATGCTCCGTCCCAGTTTTCGGTAAATACCTCGCACATATGGAGCAGATCCTCCATTGTCTCAGGATCTTCCAAACCATACTCTTCCAGCTTTTCCCTCCGGATCGTAATACAGCTTGCCTGATCCGCATTCTCTGTCCAATTCGCGGGAATCGTATAAATCTCGCCTTTTACAGTAGCCGATTCCCACATCCAGTCCGGAATCACTTTCTGAAGCACTTCACTTTCTTTTACATATTCTGTAATTGGCATGATCCCTTCTGATCCGATATAGGTCGTAAAAGATTTCTGATCCTCCATAACTGCCAGCAGATCGAACTCTTCCCCTGCGGACATCATCATATTTACCTTATCTGAAAATACGTCAGAAGGCACATACATAATATCCAGCTGCAGTCCGGTTCCGTCTGCTTCCAGCTTGTCGTTGATCGCTTTCAAAAGCTCTTCGTTTTGTTCCGGCGCAGTTCCCGGACGCAGATAAGTGACAGTAACAGCCTCGCCGCTCCCGGCTTCTTCATTCCCTTCTGCTTCATCAGCCTCTGTATTGCCTCCCTGTACAGCCTCCGATACGGGTTCTTTTTCTGCGGTTCCCCCGCAGCCTGCAAGCATTGTCCCCGCCAGCGCCACACTCAGCATACCTGCCAGCACTTTTCTTTTCATACGATTCCCTCCTTGGTTTTTATTTTATCGTTTAAACAGGTTTTCCTGTTTATCCCTTTACTGAACCGATCACAAGCCCCTTTACAATATACTTTTGAAGGAACGGATACAAAAGGACGATTGGTCCGATCGTTACTGCAGCCGTTGCCATCTGTAACGATTCAGAAGGCGTAAAGGCGCTTCCTCCCATCATTCCGGAGCTCTGCAGCTGTTTCATAAAATTCTGATCTGACCTAAGCTTCATCAGATAATACTGGATTGGATAAAGATCCGCATCCGATACAAGCATGATCGCATTCCACCAGTCATTCCAATATGCAATTCCATAAAACAGCGCTACTGTTGCAAGAATGGGCTTGCACAGGGGAAAATAAATCTTAAATGCAATCACTCCATCATTTGCGCCGTCCAGCTTTGCCGATTCCATCAAAGAAGCCGGAAGCTGCTGCATATAATTTCTCATCAGGAACAGATTGAACGGACTAAAAATCAGCGTAGGAATCAACAGCGCCAGATAGCTGTCCATCAATCCCAGATTTTTGCACATGATGTACCATGGAACCATTCCCCCATTAAATACCATCGTGACAAAAAAGTACATTGCAATCCCATTCCGGTACTGTACAGACGGATTTGCCAGCGAATAGGATGCCATTGCCGTAATCATTGTCGCCATTACCGTTCCGACCGCCGTAATACAGATCGAGTTCAGGTAACACCGGAATACTTCTTTTCCATTTTCAAACAGCATTTTATATGCTTCCAAAGACCATTTTGACGGAAAGAACGAATATCCGTTCCGGATAATCTCCTCCTCTGCCGTAAACGACACGATCACCACTAATACGAGCGGAAGAAGGCAAAAAGCTGCGATCGCCGTTACTGCCATATAAATCATGATCTTTCCAAAAGTCAGTTTTTTGATCGTTTTCATCAGAACAGCGCTCCTTCCGAAAATTTCTTTTTGGCAATATGGTTGGTTCCCCATACACAGATAAATCCCATACACGCCTGAAACAGACTGATTGCCATCGCCTGAGACGGATTTCCTATCGTCCTCATTGTCCGGAATACATAGGTATCAATTACATCTGTCGCCTCATAAAGTACGCCGTTATCGCCTACCAACGCATAAATCATGCCGAAATCACCGTAAAATACTTTTCCAACCGCCATGATCGTCAGCATGATCACCGTAGGAAGGAGCATCGGAACCGTGATATATCTGCACATCTGCCATCTGCTTGCTCCGTCGATTGCCGCCGCCTCATATACGCCCTCGTCAAATCCTGTGATTGCCGCCAGATAAATGACCATCTGCATTCCCAGATCCTTCCAGACCTTAAGGATTACCAGAATTGCCGTCCAATACTTCGGCTCCATATAAAAATTGATTCGCTCATGCCCCATCGCTTCTATGATCTGATTGATAACACCATACTTGCTGCCGATCAGCGCATTCAAAATATAGCACACGATTACCCATGAGAAAAAATATGGCAGGAGGTAACACGACTGGGCCACTTTCTTAAAATGTTTTCGATTGATCTCATTGATCATAATTGCAAGCATTACTGCCAGAACTGTTGTGAATAAAATAAACAAAAGATTCAATTTTACTGTATTTAAAATTACCCTCGGCGCATCATTTGACCGGAAGAAAAATTCAAAATTTTTCAATCCGACCCACTCGCTCCCCGAAATTCCCTTTTTATAATTATATTTCTGGAATGCAATTACCATATATGGAATGGTGCAGTACCCAAAAGCCAGAGAGTAAACTGCCGCCGGAAGCAGCATGAGATATGAAACCGGATTTTTCATAATATCTTTTAGAAGCGACCTTTTCTTCATTTTTTATGCACTCCTCCCTGTGATTTGATTGGTGTAATTTATTTTATATGCCAATAATATACAATTTTAATTTAAAAGTCAATATTATTTTTAGATAAATTATATACATCATATTTATTATGTTTTTCATGCATTTTAAACAAAAAGGACAGCACAAAGAACTTCCGTTCCTCATACTGCCCTTTTTCAAAGCATACCCTGTCCCTATCTTTTTATATCTCCGGTATCAGCAAACGATTTCCGATTCAAAACACACCTGCTTTATCTCCTTTTTTCCCTGTATCATATCCTCCAGCAATTCCACTGCTTTCTTTCCGATCTTATCCTCTGCCTGACGCACATGCGGATACCCATATTCCCCATACGCAGAAGAAGGTCCGTCAAAGCAGGAGATCAGCAGTTCATCCGGGACATGAATTCCCATTTTAGCGCATATCTTCTCTGTCAAAACCGCAATATCATACTCTGCCGTCATAATCGCTTCCAGTCCCGGATGCTCCTCCAAAAACCCCCTGATCCGTCTTTCATCCGCTTCCTGATTGGACAGCGTCTGCTGATCCGGTATCGTGCTCCGGATCGTATCCAATAAATAACCTTCCCGATCTGTTGCAGGTGCTTCATCCCAACATCTCATGCGTTTCTTTTCACATATTTCACAATATCCCTCCATCCTTTGCCGAAGAGACGCCGCATCCTCTGCCGGAGGCGTTATATAACCTATTTTCTGGTATCCATTCTTCAAAAGATAAGCTGTCAGATCCTGTATCGCTTTCTTATTATCACTCCCTACAAACGGTACCGGAAGCCCTTCCAAATATCTGTCAATAAATACCATCGGAAGCCCTTCTCCGACCATCCTTAATATTTCTGTATTGTAATGCTGTCCATGCGTAGGCATTAAAATAATTCCTGCCGCCCCTGCCTCTGACAGCTCCTGCAATACTGCCTTCTCCCGCTCCTGATTTCCACAGGAACGCTTTACGCATAAAAGATAGCCGCGTTTCTGTGCCTCTTCATCGATTGCCTTCAGCAGCTCAATTCCAAAGCTCGCCGTAAAATCCTCCATGATCAATCCGATCATTTTTCTTCCCATTACTGCCGGGCTGTCTGTCCGCTCTGTATTCGCATTCTCTCCCGCGCTGCTCCTGCTGCCGACAAAACTTCCCCTTCCCGGCCTTCTGATCACATATCCTTCCTGAACCAGCATACCCATCGCTTTCTGCACTGTAATACGGCTTACTCCAAATGACTCTGCCAACTCATTTTCCGTAGGGAGTTTTTCTCCCGCCTGAATCTGTCCGCTGTCAATTTTTCCCCTAAGCGCATCATATACAGATTTGTAAAGATATTTTTCGTTTTCCATGCTCAAATCCCCATTTATTATATTTATCATGATGAATATAATCTATTTTTTACTGTATCACAAAAAACGAAAACTAGCAATCATCCAATAACAAAATTCCTTCTCATTCAACCTTCCTAAATGCCCCCCTGCCTCTTATCTCCCCTGCTTTTCCCCGGCGAAATCCCCGTCTCCTTTTTAAACACGTTGGAAAAATGGCTCTGGCTTTGAAAGCCCAGCTCCAACGCAGTTTCCGTCACGGATCTGCCCTGCCCCAGCAGCTTTACCGCCGTATTGATCTTTAATTTCATCAGGTATCTGTGCACGCTGAGCCCGGAATAGCTGCGGAACACGTTCTGCAGGCCGGTGCAGCTCGTATGGCACGCCCGGGCGATCTCTTCAATTCCCGGCATTTCCCCGCTTTTCTCCGTCATGTAGCTGACCGCATCCCGAAAAACCAGCGCGCTGCGGGAATCCGTCTCCGGCTCCAACCGCTTCTGCCCGTGCAGCGACAAAAAAAGCAGCTCTATATAGCATACGATTTGCTGAAGCTCCATCGGCGCCGCCTCCAGCCGCTTCATCTTTTTTTCATACGCCCTGCTGTCGTCCGGCAAAAAAAGCCCTCTGCTTTCTGCCACTTTTATTACCGGCGCAAAAAGCCCCGCCTGTTCGCCGGAAAGGGAAAAGGCTCCGCCTTTTAACTCCTCCAAAAGCGCCCCCGCCCCGTCAAAAGAAAAGGTCAGCACATCTGCCCCCTCTTCCGCTTTTACGGCAAACCGGTGCAGCTCCTGCGGCTGATGGAAAATCAGATCCCCCTTTTCCAAAAGATATACCCTCTCATTCCCGATCACGCTTACCTCTCCCCGACGCACATAAAAGCATTCCCAGAAGTCGTGCGTCTCCCCGCGGAAGGAATAATCCTGCGGATAATGGGCGCAAAATAACGTGTAAAAATTGAAAATCTGTATGCTTTGCCTTACCCGATACGGCTGATACATCCCATTCTCCATTCCGGGGCGCCCGCCGCCCCTGCTTTTTGTTGTTTTTTGCATAAATCTTTTTAAAATCTGCGCTGTTATATTTAAATATACATTTTCTTCCGCCATTTTGCCAGATATAATTATCGTAAAAGAAAGTATCAAACAGCACTGCAAACAGAAGGGAAGGGTTTTATCTTATGAACGAAATCAAAATCGGAATCATTGGCCTCGGAGCAAGAGGCTCCTGCCTGTTAAAAGACGTCATTCTCCCGCAAAAAGCCGGAACCGTCACGGCTGTCTGCGACGTGTACGAGGATCGGGCAAAAGACGCCATGCAGCAGGTTTTAAAAGCGCAGAAAACCGCACCGCGCGTCTATACCGACTGGCGCGAGGTCATCGCAGACGACAATGTAAATACGGTCGTCATCACGTCCTCCTGGGACGCCCACATCGACGTCGCCATTGCCGCGATGGAAGCCAAAAAGGCAGTCGGCATGGAGGTCGGCGGCGCCTATTCCATCCACGAATGCTGGCAGCTTGTGGAAACCTATGAAAAAACCCGGACGCCGTTTATGCTTCTGGAAAACTGCGTCTTTGGCAGACGGGAGCTGATGGTGCTCCACATGGTGCAAAAGGGGCTGCTTGGAAAAGTCGTGCACTGCTCCGGCGGCTATCATCATGATTTAAGGGAGGAGGTTGCCTTCGGCAAGGAAAAACGCCATTACCGCCTGCGCAACTACATCGGAAGAAACTGCGAAAACTACCCTACCCACGAGCTTGGCCCCATCGCCCGCGTGTTAAACCTCAATCACGGCAACCGCATGCTGACGATCAGCTCCGTTTCCTCCTGCGCGGAAGGGCTGCACGACTATATTCTGAAAAACAAGGCGGACGATGAAGCCCTGCTGCACACAAGCTTCCGACAGGGCGACGTTGTTACCTCCGTGATCCGCTGCGCAAACGGGGAAACGATCACGCTCACCCTCGACACCACCCTCCCCAGATATTACAGCAGGGGCTTTACCGTGCGCGGTACCAACGGCATGTATGAAGAAGCGACCGATTCCGTTTTTCTGGATCGGGACGAGGATAAAAAGATCGAGTTTGACTGGCGAAAGCGCTCCTGCGGAAACGCAGAGCAATACTGTGAGGACTGGGAGCATCCCCTCTGGAAAAAATTCATCGAAGAGGGCGTGCAGGGTTCCCATGACGGCATGGACTGGCTGGAATTTCAGGCATTTTTTGACTGCCTCAAAAATGACAAGCCCATGCCGGTGGACGTGTACGACGCGGCGAGCTGGATGGCTGTTACCGCGCTCTCCGAGGCTTCCATCGCAAAGGGCGGCGCCCCGGTTGAGTTTCCCGATTTTACAAAGGGAGCGTGGCTTACGGACTGCGTGAAATAAGGTTTTCATGAAAAAAAGCATTGTTTCCAAAACTTCCCCGGAAACAATGCTTTTTTCATTTTAATGCCTTATTTTAACGCCTTACCTTAATGCCTTACCGCTCAGACCTTCTCCACGCCGATCGTTACTGTCTCGCCGTTGACATTCCACTCCTTGCTTACCGCAAGGCTCTGTCCGGAAACAAACTCATCCGCAAGCACCTTGCCCGCGATCATATCGCGGTTGCCCATTACGATGCCTTCCACCCTGTCATTTCCGCATACGCAAACGCGGATGTGATCCATCACTTCAAAGCCTGCATCCTTACGCATCGTCTGGATCTTGCTGATCACTTCGTAAACAAAGCCTTCCTCAACCAGCTCGTCCGTCAGGTTCGTATCCAGCACAACGGTCATCTGGTTGTCCGCCTCGGAAACATAGCCGGGCTTCTGCGCCATTTCGATCAGCAGATCGTCCTTTGTCAGCTCAACGGCTACGCCGTCCACATCAAATTTCAAAGCGCCGGAAGCGTTCAGCTCATCCATTGCGGCGTTGCCGTCCAGACCCTCCAGATGCTTTTTGATGCCGCCAAGCTGCTTGCCGTATTTCGGGCCGACGGTGCGCAGCTGGGGCTTGAACGTATAAGAGGTAAAGTTGCGCACGTCGTCTGTAAACGTAACCTTCTTCACGTTTAACTCATCCTCGATGATCTCCTGATAAAAGCCGTCAAGGCTCTTTTCCGCCTTTACAAACATCGTGCCGATGGGCTGACGGTTTTTGATGTTCGCATTGTTGCGGCACGCGCGTCCCATTACGACGATCTCAAGAACCTCTTTCATGCCGGCTTCCAGCTTTTCGTCGATCATGTCCTCGTTTACAGCGGGGAAATCGCACAGATGCACGCTTTCCGGCGCGGACGGATCTACGCTTACAACGAGATTTCTGTAAATATCCTCCGTCATGAACGGGATCATCGGAGCCGCCGCCTTCGCCGTTGTTACCAGAGCGGTATACAGCGTCATGTAGGCGTTGATCTTATCCTGCTCCATGCCCTTTGCCCAGAAACGCTCGCGGCTTCTTCTTACATACCAGTTGCTCAGATCGTCCACAAACTCCTGCAGCGCCCTTGCCGCTTCCGGAATCCGGTACTGATCCAGATTATTGTCTACCGTTTTTACCATCGTGTTCAGACGGGACAGGATCCACTTATCCATAACGGTCAGCTTATCGTATTCCAATGTGTGCTCTGCCGCATTAAAGCTGTCGATATTTGCATACAGCACAAAGAATGCGTAGGAGTTCCACAGCGTGCTCATAAATTTGCGCTGGCCCTCCATCACAGCCTTTCCGCTGTAACGCTTCGGGATCCACGGAGCACATACCGTGTAAAAATACCAGCGGTTTGCATCTGCGCCGTATTTTTCCAGCGTTTCAAACGGATCCACCGCGTTGCCCTTGGATTTGCTCATCTTCTGCCCGTTCTCATCCTGAACGTGTCCCATAACGATGACATTTTCAAAAGGGGACTTGTTAAACAGCAGCGTGGATTCTGCCATCAGCGAATAGAACCAGCCTCTCGTCTGATCCACCGCCTCGGAAATAAATTTCGCGGGGAACTGTTTTTCAAATACCTCTTTATTTTCAAACGGATAATGATGCTGTGCAAAAGGCATCGCGCCGGAGTCAAACCAGCAGTCGATCACTTCGGAAACGCGGTGCATTTCGCCGCCGCACTCCGGACATTTCATCGTGATCTCGTCGATGTAAGGGCGGTGAAGCTCTACGGTCAGCGCCTTTTCATTGCCGGATTTTTCCAGAAGCTCCTGACGGCTTCCGATGGATTCCATGTGGCCGCAGCTGCATTCCCATACGTTTAAGGGAGTTCCCCAGTAACGGTTTCTGGAAATGCCCCAGTCCTGTACGTTTTCCAGCCAGTCGCCGAAACGGCCTTTGCCAATGGATTCCGGAATCCAGTTGACCGTGTTGTTGTTCGCGATCAGCTCGTCCTTTACGGCGGTCATGCGGATAAACCACGATTCACGCGCATAATAGATCAGGGGCGTGTCGCAGCGCCAGCAGTGCGGATAGCTGTGCTCAAACTTGGGAGCCGCAAACAAAAGCCCTTTTTCCTCCAGCGCCTGCAAAACCATCGGATCGGCTTTTTTGCAGAAAACGCCTTCCCACGGAGTCTCTTTTGTCATCTCGCCTTTGCCGTCCACCAGCTGTACAAAGGGCAGATCATAGTTGCGTCCCACATTTGCGTCGTCCTCACCGAAGGCAGGGGCGATATGTACCACGCCCGTACCGTCTGTCAGCGTAACGTAGCGGTCGCAGGTTACAAAATAAGCCTTTTTCTTCTGCTTCTCACAGATTTCTGCCGCGCAGTCAAACAGCGGCTCATATTCCTTGTATTCCAGATCCTTTCCGGTATAACGCTCAAGGATTTCGTAAGCGGGCGTATCCTCGCCGGCAAGCTTTCCGAGAACCGTATCCAGCAGCGCTTCCGCCATATAATAGGTATAGCCGTCCGCCGCCTTTACCTTGCAGTAGGACTCGTCCGGATTCACGCACAGCGCCACGTTGGAAGGAAGCGTCCACGGCGTCGTCGTCCATGCCAGGAAATATGCGTCCTCGCCAACGACCTTAAACCGCGCGATCGCGGAGCGTTCCTTCACATCTTTATAACCCTGCGCCACTTCCTGCGCAGACAGGGGGGTTCCGCAGCGGGGGCAGTAAGGAACGATCTTGAAGCCCTTATATAAAAGCCCCTTATCCCAGATCTGCTTCAGCGCCCACCATTCGGATTCGATATAATCGTCATTGTAGGTAATATAAGGGTTGTCCATGTCCGCCCAGAAGCCTACGGTATCGGAAAAGTCCTCCCACATCCCCTTATATTTCCACACGCTCTCTTTACACTTATCGATGAAAGGGACAAGGCCGTATTCCTCGATCTGCTCCTTGCCGTCCAGCCCGAGCAGCTTTTCCACTTCCAGCTCAACCGGAAGCCCGTGGGTGTCCCAGCCTGCCTTACGGGGCACATAGTAGCCTTTCATCGTGCGGTAACGGGGGATCATGTCCTTGATCACGCGGGTTTCCAGATGACCGATATGCGGCTTTCCGTTTGCGGTCGGCGGCCCGTCATAAAAGGTGTAGGTAGGTCCCTGCCTGCGCTGTTCCATACTTTTTTTGAAAATGTCGTTGTCGCGCCAGAACTTCTCCACGTTCTTTTCGCGCTCCACAAAATTTAAGTTTGTGTCAACTTTGCTGTACATGGCATTCTTCCTTTCTGATTTTTGAAAAAACGGTGCCGGAAGGGCTTTTATCTTTCTTTCATTCTTTGTAAAAAAATAAAAAGCCCCGTCCCTGTAAAGGGACGAGGCACCTGTGATCGTGACTTCGCTTACCACCCGTTACAACATACGCCCGGACCGCCCAGAATGCGCCGGGAAATATGCTTTCCAATAACGCCGGAAACGGCGTTGCAGCCTACCAGATCCGATGTGCCAGATGTCCAAACTGCTTTGGAGCTTCTGAAAAATACGCCGGGATCGTTTGACCGCACAACTCGGAAGGGATGTTCAGCCACCTCTACTCGCACCGGTCTTGCACCCTTACCGGCTCGCTGAAGCTTTCAACGCTGGCCTACTGTCTTCGTCAAAGTCTTTGTCTCTCATGTTTTCTCATTATACGGCGCAAATTCGTGCGTTGTCAAGACTTCCGGAGGGGCATTTTCGGGAATTTGCTGCAGTTCAGCCCGCGCCCTTTCGCAAAACGCACTTTCAGGGCCTTCCGGCAATCCGGATCGCTTTTCCTCTTACGGGGTATACCGTGCCTCCTGCTGTCCTAATGGATTCCGTATTTTTTATACAGCGCTTCCCGGTCCCGCCTGCTTTTTACCGCGCGCCGCACGCTGTCCATATCGCCTTTTTTCAGCAAAACAGCAATCAGGTGGCTTAGTATATCTTCTCCCTCTTCTTTGCCACATGCATATTCCGCTTCCCGCAGCTTGCGCTTTTCCTCTTCTTCATCATATTCAAAAATTGACATTGCGACTACCTCCGCTCTCTGCTGCTGTAAAAATTGCTTCAGAATACCATTTTTAATGCACTGCGTTACCGCATGATCCACCGCCTCCCCGATGGGCTCTGTTTTTGCAAATCCTCCTGTTTCCAAACAGCATCCTGAATACCGTATCCTTATGCTCCCTGTTTACATAAACTTTTGTCCGGTCTTCTCCCAAAAAATCGCTCCTCAAAATGACAGCCCACTTAAAAATGGTTTGCCATTTCCTGTCTGCGGGAGCAACTCTCCGGTTCTTCATCCGCCCTTTTCGTTCCTCCCTTTGTTGTTACTGTGGTAATAAGCATAGAGTCCAGAAAAGAAAACAGATGCGGCATACCTGCCGAATGCAGCTTTATCCGCTCAAAGATGGCCCAGACAGCCTGATTTTCATGAATATTATGCTCAATTACAGCTTATCACATCCATCCGGCTGCCGCAATACCGCCGATTCTAAAATTTCTCCCTGCAATTATAAACAGAAAATGACCCGATCCCGCTTTCTTTTATCGACGTTTTAGAAAGCTGTCACAATTTGGACAAACTTTCGGTTTAAAGTAGAGTCATCAAAACAAAACAGACGCCGCCGGGCAGCATGGACAGCCCGTATGGTTATCCTCATTTACTACTTCGACGGGTTTGACATTACCAGGGAGGATCTGTTATGAGCGAACAGGCAACAGTTGACAAGATTAAAAAATTAGCTTCCAAGCGCAAAAGCGCAGGCATTATCAAGCTGATGGGATCCAAGCATGCGGACGAAGAAGTCCTCTGCGCAGGACTCAACGCCCTTGCAGACATTGCGGACGAGGATTCCACCAACGAGCTTACTCATTTTCTGGATCACGAGAATCCGAAGATCCGTACAACCGCATGTGAAGCGGCTTTAAGAATCGGCACGGACTATATCAAGACCCGCGTCCGTTATCAGCTTACCCAGGAGCAGGATCCTGTGGTTAAAAAAGCTGTTCAGGAAGCCTTTAACAAGGCGAGAGATTTAAACCTTTAATTTGCTTACATCTTATTATCGAAGGGTTTATTCCTTCAACCTCACTACTTTCTCCTTTTAGGGCGCTGCAAGCAGCGCCCTCCCTTTTTCACACACTTTTCCCTATTTTACCTTTATTTTTCTTTCCGACACGGTTAAGACATGGTATGATAAAAGCAACATTACGAAAAAGAGGTAACATCATGCCAGACAATTCTTCCACTGATACTGTTTTGCAGCCGGATTCCAGCTCTGTCTCCGGTCAGCCCAAGCGCCCCCCGTTTTTGATCAGCGCCAGCAACTTTTTCCAGTTTGCGCGCTGGATGCTCATCGCCACCATCACCGGGCTGGTCGTCGGCTCCGTAAGCACACTATTCAATTTCGGCTTAAAATACGCCGTCGATTTCAGACGCAGCCACCTGTGGGTCGTTCTGCTTCTCCCCGTCGCCGGGCTGATCATCGTATTTTTGTACAAAGCGTTCCATTATGAAAACAATGCCGGGACCGATACGGTCATCGACAGCATCCACGAGCAGGCGCACATCCCGCTGCGGATGAGCTTTCTCATTTTCATTTCCACGATCCTGACCGTGCTCTGCGGCGGCTCCGTCGGCAGGGAGGGCGCAGCGATGCAGATCGGCGGCAGCATCGGGGAGCAGCTCGGGGAAGCGCTCCATTTCAATGAAAAGGATAAAAAGATCATCCTCATGTGCGGTATTTCCGCCGCTTTTTCCGCCCTTTTCGGCACGCCCATGGCAGCCGCCTTCCTTGCGATGGAGATCGCCAGCATCGGCATCATGTATTATGCCGCCCTCGTGCCCTGTATCTGGGCGTCGCTGACCGCTTTTCTCCTTGGCAAAGCGCTCCATTCCCCCTTCGAGGATTTCACGATCCACACGATCCTCGAGCTCAATCTGCTCTCCTTCGGGCGGGTCATCGTCCTTGCGGTGCTCTGCGCTTTTGTGAGCATCCTGTTTTGCCGCACGATGCACGCCGTCAAAAAACTTTATGCCCGCTTCCTGCCAAACCCGTGGCTCCGGATCGCAGCGGGAGGCGTGATCCTCATCCTTTTGACCGCGCTTTTGCAAACCGACGATTATCTCGGCCCCGGCATGCACGTCGTGGAGGAAGCGCTCCACGGAAACGCTGTCCCGCTTGCCTTCCTGTTTAAGATCCTGTTTACGGCGCTTACGATCGGCGCAGGGTATAAAGGCGGCGAGATCGTCCCGTCCTTTTTTGTCGGGGCGACCTTCGGCTGTATCGTCGCCCCCCTTCTGGGCGCCAACGCCCCCCTGTGCGCCGCCATCGGCATGACCGCCGTATTCTGCGGCGTTACCAACTGCCCCATCACGGCGCTTTTGATCAGCCTCGAACTGTTTGGCTTTGGCAACGCCTATTATTTCCTGCTCGCCGTCGCCATCAGCTACATGCTTTCGGGCTATTACAGCCTGTATCATTCCCAGACGATCGTATACTCCAAATTTGAAAACCGCTATGTGAACAAAAAAGCGGAATAATAGACAAAGGAGCGTATTTTTATGAGACAAAGCAACGACACCCACCTTACCAAAGCGGAAAAAAGCTGGATCCTCTATGATGTTGCCAACTCCGCCTTCATCATGATCGTCACCGCCACCATCCCGATTTATTTCCGCTCTCTGGCGGAGGGCGCAGGCGTCAGCAGCACCGCCGCTTCCTCCCTCTGGGGCAGCGCCACGAGCATTTCCATCCTGATCCTTGCGGTGCTCTCGCCCATCCTCGGCGCGATCGCCGACTATGAAAACATGAAAAAGAAGATCTTTACCGTCTTTTTTGTGCTTGCCATCGGCGGCGGGCTTTTGTTTACCTTCGCGCCCGGCTGGATTTCCTTTCTCGTATTTTTTATTCTGGCGCGGATCGGCTATGCCGCCTGCAATATTTTTTACGACGCCATGCTCGTCGATGTGACCACCGACGAACGGATGGACAAGATCTCGACCTTCGGCTATGCCTTCGGTTATGTGGGAAGCTGCATCCCCTTTGTCGCAGGGCTCCTTCTTATTTTGAACTGCGGTTCCATCGGCATTTCCATGACCGCTGCGACGCGGATTTCCTTTATCATCACTATGGTATGGTGGGTCATCATGGCTGTGCCGCTCTACAAAAACGTCCGCCAGCGCTACAGCATCCCCCGTCAGGAGCATGTGATCTCCCATACCTTCCGCCGTCTGGGAAATACCTTTAAAAAGCTCTCCAAGGATAAAAAAATGCTCTTTTTCATCATCGGGTACTTCTGCTATATTGACGGCGTATATACCATTATTTCCATGGCGACCACTTATGGCGGCGAGGTCGGCATTGATTCCAACTCCATGGTGCTCGCCCTGCTTTTGACCCAGTTTGTCGCTTTTCCCTGCTCGATCCTAAGCGGCACGCTCGCCAAAAAATTCGGCTCCATGCGCATGATCAAAATTTTTATCCTCATGTATATGGGCATCTGCGTATTCGGATACAGTCTGGACACAGAGGCAGAATTCTGGATCCTTGCGGTCGCAGTCGGCATCTGTCAGGGCGGCATTCAGGCGCTGTCCCGCTCCTACTACGGAAAGCTCATCCCCAAGGACGAATCCAGCGAATATTTCGGATTTTTCGATGTGTTCGGCAAATTCGCAGATTTTTTCGGCCCGCTCATCATCGCGGCGTGCGCATACTTTTTAAATGATTCCAAATACGGCGTGCTCTCCCTGATCGTCCTGTTTGCCGCAGGCTTCCTTCTGATCACGCTTTCCGAAAAGCAGGGCTGATCCCTTCTTTCCGGCAAAACCTTCTGGTCATCCCCATAGCGGTGTGCTAGAATAAGAGGCAGCAAACGACATCAATTCCGCATTTCCATATCTGCGCCATGAACGGAGGACACCAAATGGAAAAACAAAATCTTACCCTCATGACAGACCTTTACGAGCTGACGATGATGCAGGGCTATTTCCGCAACAAGGACCGCAACGAGACCGTGATCTTTGACGCCTTTTACCGTAGCAACCCGATGGATTCCGGCTACGCGGTATGCGCAGGCTTAGAACAGGTCATCGAATACATCAACGACCTCCATTTTTCCGAGGAGGATCTGGACTATTTAGGAGGGCTCGGGATCTTCGACGGGGATTTTCTCGACTATCTCAGAAACTTCCGCTTCTCCGGCGATATTTACGCCATTCCGGAAGGAAGCGTGATGTTCCCCCGCGAGCCGATGATCAAGGTCATCGCGCCCATCATGGAAGCGCAGCTTGTGGAAACTGCGATCTTAAATATCATCAACCACCAGAGCCTGATCGCCACCAAAACGTCCAGAGTGTGCTTTGCGGCGCGGGGCGACGGCATCATGGAATTCGGGCTGCGGCGCGCCCAGGGCCCCGACGCGGGTACATACGGAGCACGCGCCGCGATGATCGGCGGCTGTATCGGCACGAGCAACGTGCTGGCGGGCAGGCTTTTTGACGTTCCCGTAAAGGGCACCCACGCCCACAGCTGGATCATGAGCTTTCCGGACGAATACACTGCCTTTAAAACCTATGCGGATATGTACCCTTCCGCGTGCATCCTGCTCGTCGATACCTATGACACGTTACGGTCCGGCGTTCCAAACGCCATCCGCGTATTTCAGGAAATGCGTGCCAAAGGCATCCCGCTTTCCTTTTACGGCATCCGTTTGGACAGCGGCGACCTCGCTTATCTTTCCAAGGAAGCCCGCAGGATGCTGGATGAAGCGGGATTTCCGGACGCGGTCATTTCTGCCTCCAACGATCTGGACGAATACCTGATCGACAGCTTAAAGGCGCAGGGCTGCCGGATCACCTCCTGGGGCGTCGGCACGCACCTGATCACAAGCAAGGACTGGCCTTCCTTTGGCGGCGTTTACAAGCTGGCTGCCATTCAGGACAGCGAAACCGGACGCTTTATCCCCAAGATCAAGCTTTCCGAAAATTCCGAGAAGATCACAAACCCCGGAAACAAGACGATTTACCGGATCTATGACAAAGCCACCGGCAAAATAAAGGCAGACCTGATCTGTCTTGTCGGGGAAACCTTTGACGAAAACGAGCCGCTCGTTTTGTTCGATCCAAACGAACCGTGGAAAAAGACAAGGCTGCTGCCCGGCTCCTATGAGCTGCGCGAAATGATGGTTCAGGTCTTTGACAGGGGCCGCTGTATTTATCACTCCCCGAAGGTCATGGACATCCGCAGCTATTGTCAGAAGGAGCTGGATACGCTCTGGGATGAGACGCGCCGTCTCGTCAACCCCCACGGCGTCCATGTGGATCTTTCCCAAAAGCTCTACGACATGAAAATCAGCCTGCTCAACGAAATGAGCCGGGTATAATTTATCACTTTCAGTTTTTCTTATTTGGAGGGACTATGCTTAAAATCATTACCGATTCCGCTGCGGATCTGCCTGCTTCCATTGTGGAGCGCTTTGACCTGCACGTAATCCCCACGCCCGTCGTGATCGACGGCACGGACTATCTGGATGGAAAAACCATCCGGACAAAGGACTTTTATGAGATTCTGGACGATGTGAACCGGGACATCAAAACCTACCACATCAACCCCGACATGTTCGAGCAGGCATTCCGCCCGTATGCAGAGCAGGGCGACAGCGTGATCTATCTGTGCTTTTCCACCGGAATCGCCGGAACGTACAACGCCGCAAACATCGCAAAGCAAAACGTGCTGGAGGACTTCCCGGATTTTGACCTGACGATCATCGACTCAAAATCCGCCGCCATCGGCTTCGGGCTGATCGTTTACAAGCTGCTTCTTTTGCAGGAGGCGGGCGCAGACAAGGAAACGCTTATCCGCGCCGCCGGCTTTTTCGTGGAGCACATCCACCACGTCTTTACGGTCAGCACCCTCAAATACCTCATCAAGGGCGGGCGGCTTTCCAAATTTAAGGGAACCGCCGGGGAGCTGCTGGACATGAAGCCCGTCCTGATCGTGGACAAGGACGGCAGCCTGCAGGTTTTAAAAACCGTCCGCGGCCGCAAGAAATCGCTGAAAGCCCTTGTGGAATATGTGCAGGAGCACATCGCGGATCCTGCTCCCTCTGTCATGGGCATCTGCCACGGAGAGGATCCTGATTCCCTTTCCTATACAAAGGCGCTCCTTTTGGACAGCGTCCGCCCCGGAGAGCTGGTGGAGTCGGTGATCGGCTGCGCCATCGGTGCCCACACCGGACGCGGCATCGTGGGCATCGTATTTTTTGACGAAGTATGCGAAGAATTTGAAGTATGACAGTTTTTCCGCGCCCATATGCGCGGTAAGGCTGTTTTCTAAAATCACGGAGGTTTTTTATGTCATCACTTGCCATTATCACGGCGCGCGGCGGAAGCAAGCGCATTCCCCGCAAAAATATACGTCCCTTTCTGGGAAAACCGATCCTGCTTTACCCGATCGAAGCCGCTTTATCGTCCGGTATCTTTGACGAGGTCATGGTTTCCACCGACGATCCTGAGATCGCAGAAATCGCCAGACAGGCGGGCGCAAAGGTTCCTTTCCTGCGCAGCAGCGCTGCCGCGGACGACTATGCTTCCACCGACGACGTGATCTGCGAGGTGCTTTCCTGCTACGAAGCACAGGGCAGGCATTTTGACAGCTTTTGCTGCATCTACCCTACCGCCCCCTTCGTAACCGCCCAAAAGCTTGCCACGGCGATGGAAATGCTCCAAACCGCAGAATCCGTCATGCCCGTCACGACCTTCCCCTATCCCGTGCTGCGCAGCCTTTCCATCCGGGAAAACGGCACGGTCGGCTACAAATGGCCCGAATATGCAGCCGCCAGAAGTCAGGATCTGGAAACGCTCTACCATGACTGCGGGCAGTTTTATGCCTGCCGGACGGACGCTTTTTTCCGGGAGGGAACAACGGATACGCCCGGCATGATCCCGCTTCTTTTTCCCGAGATGGAGGTTCAGGACATTGACACCGAAGAGGACTGGGCGGTGGCGGAAGTAAAATATCAGAAAATGCTGGAGAAACAGACACATGAATAAAGAGATCATTCTGGGGGGAAAGCGCATTGCCGCCGATTCCCCCACCTTCATCGTGGCGGAAATGTCCGCCAACCACTTACAGGACTATCACCGTGCACTGGAAATCCTCCACGCCGCAAAGGAGGCCGGCGCGGATGCGATCAAGCTGCAGACCTACACCGCAGCCACCATGACCGTGGACAGCGACGCGGACTATTTTGTGAATAAGGGCGGGCTCTGGGACGGCATGACCGAATACGAGCTTTATCAACAGGCGTATACCCCGTGGGAATGGCATGCTGACCTTTTTGCCGAAGCCAAAAAACTGGGGCTGATCTGCTTTTCCTCCCCCTTCGACGCTACGGCGGTCGATTTTCTGGACAAGCTGGACGCTCCCGCCTATAAGATCGCTTCCTATGAGATCAACGACATCCCGCTGATCCGGCGGGCGGCACGGCTTCACAAGCCCATGATCTTCGCCACGGGCATCGCCCGTCTGGACGACATCGAGCGGGCACTCAGCGTCTGCCGGGAAGAGGGCAACGAGGACGTGATCCTGTTAAAATGCGTTTCCGCCTACCCCACTCCCTACGAGGACGTGAACCTGCGCGTGATCCCGACCCTTGCGCAGACCTTTCACTGCCTTACCGGGCTCTCCGATCACACCATGGGGGCAGCAGTGCCCGCCGGGGCGGTCAGCCTCGGCGCCCGGATGGTGGAAAAGCATCTGACGCTGCGGCGCGCGGACGGCGGCCCGGACGGTGCCTTTTCCATGGAGCCGGAAGAGTTTAAGCAGATGGTCGATCAGATCCGCATTCTTGAAAAAGCGCTGGGTTCCTCCGAATACCGCCTTACCCCCAAGCAGGAAAAGGAGAGAAACGGCTCCCGCTCCCTCTTTGTCGTAAAGGATATGGAGGCAGGGGAGGCTTTCACCCCCGAAAATGTGCGTTCCATCCGTCCCGGCTACGGGCTGCACACCATGTATTATGAAGAGATCCTGGGCAAAAAGGCTTCCCGCCCGATCGGAAAGGGGACTCCGCTGTCATGGAATCTCATCCGTTAGTCTATCTGCGCGCGGACGGAAACGACGACATCGCCACCGGGCATCTGATGCGCTGCCTTTCCATCGCCCGCGCCCTGCGCAGGCGCAAGGCGGTCGCTGCGTTTATCGTTTCCGACAGCCTTTCCGTCTCCCTGCTTACCGATATGTTCACACCACAGGAGCGGGCGGACCGCGCCTTTCCGATCCTTCAGCTGCAGACGGATTACAAAAATCCCGATCAGGAGCTGCCCGCCATGCAGAGCATCCTTTCTGCGCACAATGCCGCCGCGGTGCTGGTGGATTCCTATTTTGCCACGCCCGGCTACCTTTCCGCCCTCCAAAAGCTGACCTGCACCGCCTATATCGACGACCTGCAGGCGTTCGATCCGCCGGCGGATCTTGTGATCAATTATGACCTGACCGTAGACCCGGGCTTTTATACAAAGGCGGGGCGGCTTTTGGGCGGCAGCGCCTACACGCCGCTTCGCAGGCAGTTTTCCGCCTGCTCCTATCATGTGTGGGATACCGTCCGGGATCTTTTCATTTCCACCGGGGGGACCGATCCGTTCAACATCGCCGGAGGGCTTTTAAAACGCCTGACCGCGTCCCCCCGCTGGCAAAATGTGACGTTCCACGTGCTTACCGGGCCGATGCACGTCCACCGCGCCGGGCTTCTTAATATGGCGCAGGCAGACGGACGCATCGTGCTCTGCGAAGGCGTTCAGGATATGGCGTCCCTGATGGCGTCCTGCGACCTCGCCTTTTCCGCAGGGGGGACGACCCTTTACGAGCTCTGCGCCGTCGGCGTCCCTTCCGTCAGCTATACGATGGCGGATAACCAGATCCCCGGCGTGCTGGCGTTTTCCCAGGCGGGGCTCATCCCCTATGTGGGCGACGTCCGCAACCATCCGGACTTTTTTGGCAGCGCCATGGCGGCGCTGGAGGATCTCATGTCCGTACCTGCCGCGCGCCGCAGCCAGTCTGCCCGCATGAAAATGGCGATCGACGGGGCGGGCGCCGACCGGATCGCGGAAGCGCTGACTACAAAAACCCATTAAAAGCAATCGCGCGCTGCGGGGCGCACAACTGCGGAAGCCGGAAATTTTCCCCAATTTCCGGCTTCCGCAAATAACTTCCTTATTTCCCCATCCGTCTGCGGATTCCCCGCCACGTCCAGAGCAGCTTATAATACAGCAAAAATCCCCATGTACATTTCTGCTGCATCGCGATCATCTTTTTCTGCTCTGCATTGACGCGCTCCTGATAATACGGATTTTCCATAAAATCCGGGAACGCCTCCTTCAATTCCTCTCCCATCCTTTTCACAAATAAAACAGACTTTTTCCCGCTTCCCACCATGTAGGAAAACAGCGTGTTCACATAAAACAGCATCGTATATTCAAAGCAGATCTCATCCCGGAAGGCTTCCAGATAGCCGAAACGCTTCGCATTTTCCAGAATGCCCCGCCCTGCCGCCATCCGGTCCTCGCACCGTTCCCGGCTGATCGTATGGACGGTGGACGCCTCATGCTGGTAATAGTAATACATCGGCTCCGGAATGTACTCATAGCGCTTTGCGGAAAGCAGGATCGCGTCCCCCACCGCATTGTCCTCATAAAAAATATGCTCCGGAAAACGGATGCCCGTATCCATAAAAATCTCCCGCCGGTATACCTTTACCACAAGACTGCCGCCGTCCAGAATGAGCAGGCGCTTCTTTTCTTCATCCAGCACGCCGCTCTGCTCTGCCCGTCCGTTTGCCACCCGCTTTCCCGGCTTCATGCTGTGCTCTGCGGTCAGGCAGTAATCGCAGCCTGCCATATCGGCCCCCGTTTCCTCGGCGCGCCCGATGAGCCGCTCATACATCTCTGGCACGATCCAGTCGTCGCTGTCGATAAAGCCGATCCACTCGCCCTTTGCCAGCGAAAGCCCGATGTTTTTTGCGCCGCCCTGCCGCTTGTTTTCTTCCGAATGGACTGCCCGGAATTTGCCCGGATATTTTTTTTCATATGCCCGCAAAATTTCCAGCGAATTGTCCGTGGAAGCGTCGTCCACCGCGATCACTTCATAATCCTTTATCGTCTGCGCCGCCAGCGAATCCAGACAGTATTCCAGCTTGCCGTCCGCCGCCATATTGTATACAGGGACAATAATGCTCAGTTTCATGCTCCCTCTCCCTTCGTCACCTGGTAAATGTCAAATTCATTGTGCTCGATCCCGTAATGCCCCTCATACTCGATCCGCAGATCATACGGGAGGATCTGATCCGGCACAAACTCCCACTCGCCCGGCGTATCCATAAACCAGATCGTGTCAAAATCCTGAGACAGATCCACATCCCGCACATACGCCAGCTTTTCCTCCGGAAAATAATACGAATAGCAAAATTCATATACCTCCAGATTGTAAACGATCAGGTCGTTTTCTCCCACATTCTCTTCCCAGAATTCCAGCGTCTGATCGGTCAGCGTGCTTTTATACTCCTGCCGCCACACTTCCAGATACTGTACCGCTCCCAGAAACAGGATCAGCAGACACACGCCGCCCAAAATAACCGCGCGCCCCCAAAAAGCAGCATCTCGTCTGCCGCCCGCTGTAGCTCCCTTCTTTTTATGTGCCAGCCCTCTTACCGCCTCCGACAGCGCCATCGCCAAAAATAAGCTCAAAAGCCCCATGGCGGGAAGCGCATACTGATCCCGGTAAATCGGGCGGATCAGAAAGGAAAGCCCCAGCCCGAGCGCCATCGTCAGCGCCGGGACCGACAGGCAAAGCAGGGCAAAAACCCCTTTTTCCGGCGCGCTTTTTTGGCGGATCGTCCCAATCAGCAGCCAGACCGCCGCGCACACAAGCACACCGGTAAACAGCCAGCCCGGCCACTGCCATTTATGGATGCCGAACGCCCACTGAAAACAGCCTGCCACCGTTTCCCATGTGATCGGCGGGATCCAGTAGCTTTCCGACACTCCCGAAAACTGCTCCAGAAAGGTTCCAAGCCACGGCGCATATCCTGCCGCCATGCACGCAGCCGCGATCAGCCAGCCCCTGAGGCGCTCCCGTTTTCCAAACAGGATCGCCAGAAACAAAATCCCGATGATCCACAATACCGAAACCAGCGCAAAATAATGAAGATACGCTGCCGCCAGCGCCGAAAGCGCAAGCCCTGTCCACTGGCTCTTTTTCCCTTCCTTCCAGCATTCCCACGCATAGATCCCGCAGCAGGTCACTGCTAAAAGCGCCATCGAATACATCCTGACCTGCACCGCAAACTCCATCGTGCAGGGAATACAGCCTGCGATCCAGATATAAAACAGCCCCGTCAGAAATCCGAACTGCTTCCGGAGCTTTCCTGCGCCCAGCGCCAGCGTCAGCGACATCGGGATCAGCGTTACGATCTTCTGCACCTGCAGGCTTTCCCCGAAAAGAAGCTGCGCCGTCTTTGCGATCAGATAATACAGCGGCGGATGCACATCCTTTGCCGTCCCTTCGACGATCCCTGCAAAATCCTCCTTCAGAAGCTTCATCGTAAAGATCTCGTCCGTCCAGACATTCTGATTAAAGATCAGCGAAATATACAGCGCCGTAAAAATGAGGACGCTGCCCCATAGAAGCATCGTTTCAATGCGTTGTTTCTTTTTTCCTGCCATCTTTTCCCCTATCGTAAAAGGCTGCCGCAACGTCTTGCAGCAGCCCCTTCCTATTCTGAAACGTATTTATACCGTTCCCGTTGTCTTTAACAGCTCGCGGATCTGCTCCACGGACAGCCATTCCGTGTTGTTGTCGGAGCTGTAGGAAAATCCTTCCTTTACCTTGCTGCCGCTCATATCGGGCTGCTGCTTGTTGTTCCATGTCATCTGCGGATACACGATGAAATGCTTATCGTACTCGTATGTCGTAAAGGAGTCCTCTGTCGTCACCATGATCTCGTGCAGCTTCTCGCCGGGACGGATACCGATCTCTTTGATCCTGCAGCCGGGCAGCATCGCTTCCGCCAGATCCGTGATCTTAAAGGACGGGATCTTGCTGATAAAGGTTTCGCCGCCTTTTGCCTCCTCCAGCGCCTTGATCACAAGCTGAATGCCCTCTTCCAGACTGATCCAGAAGCGCGTCATGCGGACGTCCGTGATCGGAAGCTCCGTTTCCCCTCTTGCGATGATGTCGCGGAACAGCGGAATAATGGAACCGCGGCTTCCCGCCACATTGCCGTAGCGCACGATGGAAAAGTTCACATCCTTATTCCCCACATACGCGTTTGCCGCCACAAACAGCTTGTCGCTCACAAGCTTCGTGCCGCCGTAAAGGTTTACCGGGTTTACCGCCTTGTCCGTAGACAAAGCGACCACCTTCTTTACGCCCGCGTCTAAAGAAGCCTCGATCACGTTCATCGCGCCGTGGATATTGGTCTTGATCGCCTCGTTGGGATTGTACTCACAGGCGGGGACCTGCTTTAACGCCGCCGCATGGATCACATAGTCCACCCCTTCAAAGGCGCGGCGCAGACGCTCCTGATCCCTTACATCCCCGATAAAAAACCGCAGCTTATCCTCATATTCCTTGAATTCATTCTGCATCATCCACTGCTTGAACTCGTCTCTGGAATAAATAATGATCTTCTTCGGATTGTAATGCTCCATGACGTATCTTGTAAAATATTTGCCGAAGGAGCCTGTGCCCCCTGTGATCAGGATTGTCTTATCATCCAATAACATGTATCCATGCCTCCATATATTCTCTGCGCGCACCCGGCGCGGTTATTCGCCCATCCGGGCACACCTGTACTGTATTTTCCGAGCCTTTTTATCTGTCGTAGCCACGTCCATCTTACCATATGTCTTTGCGGATTGCAACTCACAGCCGCTTCTCGCACAGGGCGTTTAACCCGCACTGCCCGCACTTTGCCTTCCGCGCCGTACAGACGCTCCTTCCGTGATAAATGAGCTGAAAATTGATCCGGTTCCAGTGTTCCTTCGGCAAAGCCTTCATCAGCTCCCGCTCCGTCTGCACCGGATCCTTTCCGTCCGCCCAGCCGAGCCGGTGCGAAATCCGGAATACATGGGTATCCACGGTCACGCCCGGGATCCCGTAAGCGTCCGCCAAAAACAGCGTCGCCGTCTTGCGCCCCACGCCCGCCAGCTTCACAAGCTCGTCCAGATCGGCGGGAACCTCTCCGCCGTACTGCTCCACGATCTGCGTACAGCATTTTTTGATATTTTTTGCCTTGCTTTTATAAAGTCCGATCGACCGGATCTTTTCTTCGATTGCCTCTGCCGGGGCGTCTGCCGCATCCTTTGCCTCCGGGAAGCGCTCAAACAGCGCGGGCAGCGCTTCCTCCACCTGCTGATCCGTGCTCTGGGCGCTCAGCATGATCGCCACCAGAAGCTGCCAGTGCTGCTTATGATAAAAAGTCTCTTTTTCCACGCCGTATGTCCGGTCCAGCCATTCCAGCACCGCCGGTATATTCTGCTTTGTCTGCCGCTTCATCTTATAAAACCTTCCGGAGGATCTCTATGACCTCCAAAAGCCCTTCCTCATCTTCCTGCAAAAACCGTCCGGTCTCCGGGCTGTCGATGTCCAGCACGCCGATCAGCTCCTCTCTCCGATACAGCGGAAGCACGATCTCCGACCGTGATGCGCTGTCGCAGGCGATATGCCCCGGAAACTGATGGACGTCCTCCACCCGCAGCACCCTGTTCTGCTGCAGCGCCGTCCCGCATACGCCTTTTCCTTCCCCGATCCGCACGCAGGCAGGCTTGCCCTGAAAGGGCCCCAGCCAGAGCACGCCCTCCTTAGCCAGATAAAATCCCGCCCAGTTGATCCGTTCCAGCCCGTTGTATAAAACTGCCGCAGCATTGCTCAAATTGCTCATTTCCGGCCACGCTGCATCCACAACCGCGGCAAGCTGCTCCGTTAACTGTTCATATTGTTTCGTCATTTCCTGTCCTTTATCCCCCGAACTTTCCGCTTTCCGGATACTTCTTATTTTCTGCTGCCGGCACTATCCCAGCAGCCCTCTGCATTTTAACATGTCCGCATATTCTGCACAATCATTTTTCCAAAAAGTGCGCGCCGGGCGCGCATCATTGTGTTTTTTATCCGGTCGGAAAGTTCCTTTCCTGCCGAATGAAAAACAACGCCGCAGCTATCTCCCGATAGCCGTCGGCGCTGTCTTTGCATATTATTTAAGAAACCGCCGTCATTCCCGCGTTTTCTCAGTCCTCATATCCGTTGGGGTTCATGGACTGCCATCTCCAGGAATCCTCGCACATCTCCTTAATGCCGAACTCCGCCTTCCAGCCAAGCTCCCTCTCCGCCTTGCTTGCATCGGAGTAGCAGGTTGCGATGTCGCCTGCACGGCGGGGTTTGATCACATAAGGGATCTTTACGCCGGTTGCGGCTTCAAAATTCTTCACGATGTCCAGAACGCTGTAGCCGTGTCCGGTTCCCAGATTGTAAATGTTGAGCCCGGAATGATCCTCCAGCTTTTTCAGCGCCTTTACATGGCCCTTTGCCAGATCTACCACATGGATGTAGTCGCGCACGCCCGTCCCGTCCGGCGTATCGTAATCGTCCCCGAATACGCCCAGCTCTTTAAGCTTGCCGACCGCCACCTGCGTGATATAGGGCATCAGGTTGTTCGGGATGCCGTTGGGGTTTTCCCCGATCATGCCGCTCTTGTGCGCGCCGATAGGGTTAAAGTAACGCAGAAGCACCACGTTCCATTCCGGATCCGCCTTCTGGATGTCGGATAAGATCTGCTCCAGCATGGATTTGGTCCAGCCATAGGGATTGGTGCACTGACCTTTCGGGCACTCCTCCGTGATCGGGATAATCGCGGGATCGCCGTATACGGTCGCGGAAGAAGAAAAGATGATGTTCTTCACGTTATGCTTACGCATGACGTCAACCAGTGTCAGGGTTCCGGCGATATTATTCTCATAATATTCCCACGGCTTTGCCACGGACTCGCCCACAGCCTTCAGACCCGCAAAATGAATACAGGAATCGATATTCTCTTTTGCAAATACCTCGTTTAAGCCCTCTCTGTCCAGAATGTCCACCTTGTAAAAAGGAACCTTTTTGCCGGTGATCTTTTCCACACGCTCAAGGGATTTCTCGCTGGAATTTGCCAGGTTATCCACAACAACCACATCATATCCCGCGTTCTGTAATTCAATTACCGTATGGCTGCCGATAAAGCCGGCGCCGCCTGTCACTAAAATTGCCATCTTCGTTTCCTCCGTTTTGCCGCCCTTTAACGCGGCTTCTTTATATACTGATTTACCACAAAACATCCGGATAAACGCCGGCATCCTTTAAGTTCCGGATGGACTCCATCACAAAAGGCTTATCCTCCTTGTAGGTCACGCCAAACCACTTGTCAGCGGAGTGGAGCACCTCAACGGTAGCCTTGCCCGCCTTCAGCAGCTTATCGACCTCGATGGGTAAAAAGCACTCGGACTTGAGCGGGTTCTTTGCAACCTCTTCCGCAAAGAAACGGTCAACCGCCGCCTGCAGCTCCCCGATGATGCTCGGGGAAAACGCCCACATGTTCATGGATACGGGCGTATCCAGCGCAACCTCCGTCCATGTCTTGCCGTCGTCCTCGGTAAATGCCGCCGCCTTCTCGGTCTTTACGATCTTGGTGCGCTCCGCGATCTCTACCAGATAGCCGTCCTCATCCGTCACACAGATGCCTCTTGCCACAGAACCGTTGTCTGTCAGCGTATTGCCCAGCTGATAGCCAACCATCGCATAGCGGTATTTCTCATCGTCCTCGTGGGTCGTCAGGAATTTGTAAAGCTCGTCAAAAGCGCTTCTTCCGTAATAGTCGTCTGCATTGATGACTGCGAAGGGCTCCTTTACCACATCCTTGCAGCACAGGATCGCATGGGCGGTTCCCCAGGGCTTCACGCGGCCTTCCGGAATCTGGAATCCTTCCGGAACCTTATCCAGCTCCTGAAATACATAATCTACTGCAATATGTTTACTCACTGCATCTCCGACGCACTCACGGAAATCCTTTTCGTTCTCCTTCTTGATGATGAAAACCACCTTGCCAAAGCCCGCTCTGACCGCGTCGTAGATCGAAAAGTCGATGATCTTATGACCCTTGTCATCTACCGGATCGATCTGCTTTAATCCGCCGTAGCGACTGCCCATTCCGGCTGCCAGAATCACTAATGTCGGTTTTTCCATTTGTTCCCTCCTATTGTACCCAAAAGCGCTTTTCCCAACAACTCCCGCATGTTGCAAAGACCTGTCAAAATGTTAAGCAGCTTTCTGTTTTACGCCGGACAGGGAAATCTGCCCGGACTCTTTTTATCAGTATACCACTTCTCCCCCAAAACCGCAAACCCTTAAAAGCCTGTACTTTTGTCCTTTTCGGTCTGCCCCCGGTAAAATATCCACATGCCGTCCGTCCCCTCCCTGCCGTTATCCTCCAAAAGCCCCAGCTTTTCACAAAGCCTGCGGGACGCCCCGTTGTCCCGGCGCACGACGGCGCGGATCTCATCAAATCCCAGCTCCCGGCGGGCATATTCCATGACCGCGCGGCACGCCTCCTCCGCATAGCTGCGTCTCCGAAAGGGCGCTGCCACCGCAAAGCCCAGCTCCGGCGTTTCAAAGCCGTCCCGCAGCTGCAGCCCTGCCCTGCCGATCGTGCGCCCGCTTTCCTTTTCCTCCATCATCCAGATGCCGAAGCCGTAAAAACCGTACATATGCCGGATATATTCCTGTATTTTTACCCGCTGCTCTTCCCTGTCTTTGCAGAGCGGCTCTAAAAACCCGTCCGCTTCCTCCCCCTGGATCTCATATAAAGCATCCAGATCTGCCTCCGTCATTTCCCGCAGGACAAGCCGCTCCGTCTCCAAAATTGTCCACGGAAGCCCTGCATGCCGCTGCCAGACGCGCAAAAGCCAGTCCGCCCCAAAGGCTGCCTCCAGCGCTTCCCGGCGTGCCTCTTCCGCACAAGCTCCTTCCTGACAAGACTCTCCCTGACAAAATTCTCCCCAGTCTGCCTCTGCCTCCGCGCACCACTCCACGCCCGACGCAAACTCGTCCCGGTTGTCCTCTGTCAGCACAAACACTGCGCATTTCCCTGCCCGGCACAGCTTCTCGGCTTCTTCTTTTTCATCGGTCAGCCATACGAGGGCTTCCCCCTTCTGCCATTTTCTGAGCATCTCTTTTCATCCCTCTCTTTACTTGCCGCACTTTTTCCAGTACAATAATCGCAGCAGGCAGCACAGGGCAGCTTTTCTGAAAAAGCCCCCGTACTGCCCAAATATCATCGGAAAGGAAATTATCATTATGGCACAGAATCCTATCGTTACCATTACCATGGAAAACGGCGGCGTGATCAAAGCAGAGCTTTATCCCGAAATCGCCCCCGAATCCGTAAACAACTTCATCAGCCTGATCGGCAAAAATTTTTATGACGGCGTGATCTTCCACCGCGTCATCCGCGGCTTCATGATCCAGGGCGGCGATCCGGAAGGAACCGGCTGCGGCGGCCCCGGCTACAGCATCAAGGGCGAGTTTTCCTCCAACGGCTTCAAAAACGACTTAAAGCACACGGAGGGCGTCCTCTCCATGGCGCGCACCATGATCCCGGACTCCGCGGGCAGCCAGTTCTTTATCATGCATAAGGACTCTCCCCATCTGGACGGTCAGTATGCCGCTTTCGGCAAGGTAACAGAGGGCATGGACGTTGTAAACGCCATCGCTGAAACCGCTACCGACTACATGGACCGCCCGCTTGCGGAGCAGAAGATCAAATCCATGACGGTTGAAACCTTCGGCGTTTCCTATCCCGAACCCAACAAGCTGGCAGAAAGATAATTTCAGGGCGGCACACCGGTATTTTTTCCGGTCTGCCGCCCGTTTTATCCCCTGATCCGCCCGCAAAATACGGATTCCCGGATTTTTACACTTCCTTCAATCTGATCTCAAACACCGTGTCCGTCTGATCCGGCAGCGGATAGCAGAACACCGGATCCTCCCCGTAATAGGCAAACGCCACGTCGCGGTACAGCGTCGTATTCCATGCCTCGCTCAGGCGCACCTGACTGCCGTCCGCAAGATTCCGGATGGATTCGATCCGTTCCGGCGCGATGCCGTAAAGCGCCAGCGCCCCAAGCGGCTCTTCATACACATGCGCGTACACGCAGTTTCCTTTTTGGGTGTAACGTCCCCATTCGGGCTTTGCAAATTCGGAAATCCCGCAGCCGTAAATGCTCTTTGCGTTTTTCTCCATCCACTTCCCGATCTCTTCCAAAATTTCGATGCTCTTTGCCGGGATATTGCCCTTCGCGTCAGGTCCCACGTTCAAAAGCATATTGCCGCCCTTGCTTACGCACTCCACCAGCTTTCTGACAAGCATCTGCGGGGACTTAAACGTGTTGTCAAAGCTGCAGTAGCCCCAGTGGTTGTTCATCGTCGCGCACAGCTCCCACGGGATCGGCCTGCCCTTCTCATCCACTACGCCGTAGGGCGGAATGATCTGCTCCGGGCTTGCAAAATCGCCGCTGTAGGGCAGGGGATCATCGGTTACGATGCTTCCGTTTTTCTCACCGGAGCCTTCCAGACGGTTATCAATCAGAACGTCCGGCTGATAGGTGCGCACCATCTCAATCAGCTCCGCCGCCTTCCATTTTTCCTCGCACATATCCCCATAGGAAAAATCAAACCATAAAAGATCCAGCTTCCCGTAGTTGGTCACAAGCTCCTTTACCTGACCGTGCATATACTTCAGATAATTGTCGAAATCATATACATCGTCTTTAAACGCCTCGTTGCCCCGCATCGGATGATGCCAGTCGCCGTATTTTGGATAATCCGGATGATGCCAGTCCAGAAGCGAATAATACAGCCCGACCTTTAACCCTTCCGCCCGGAACGCGTCCAGATACTCCCGCACCAGATCCCTTCCCGCCTTCGTATTCGTCGCCTTGTAATCGGTCAGCGCCGAATCAAACAGGCAGAAGCCGTCGTGGTGCTTCGCCGTCATGACCGCATATTTCATGCCTGCCCTGCGCGCCGCCTTCGCCCACGCCCTCGGGTCAAAATCCACCGGATCGAACTCCTCGAAATATTTTTCATATTCCTCCTTCGTCATCCGGTTCGTTGACATGATCCATTCGCCCGCCGCCGGGATCGCATACAGCCCCCAGTGAATGAACATGCCGAATCTCGCCTCTCTGTACCACTCTGTCCTCTTCCAGATTGCCTCGTTCATTGCCCTTTCCTCCCAGGAAAAAATATTTATAACAATTCAGGACGTGCCTTTGCGCCGTCCTGAACCATTAAACTCCTTACAAAAGCGGCGCGATCAGCCGAAGCAGGCACTGCCCGATCCTGACCGCCGTCTTTCTTCCGCTTCTGTACTGCTCCGTTACCTCATGGCACTGCGGGAACAGGTTTTCAAAATCCTTCTTTACATCCGCAACCGCGCGGCAGCCATGTAAAAGCACGCCGTTTTCAAAGTGGAAATACAGGCTTCTGTAATCCAGGTTGATCGTGCCCACCGTCGCCGTCACATCGTCCGACACACACTGCTTGGCGTGGATAAAGCCCGGCGTATATTCAAAGATCCGCACGCCGCAGGCTGCCAGCTGCGCATAATAGGAACGGGTTACGCGGAATACCAGCGGCTTGTCCGGAATGCCCGGCGTGATGATGCGCACGTCCACCCCTCTTTTTGCCGCCTGACAAAGCTCCCTGCTCATCTCGTCGCTGATGATCAGGTACGGCGTTGTAAAATACAAATACCGGGCTGCATTTTTGATCACGTCCATATAGACGTTTTCGCCCACCGGCTCGCCGTCTAAAGGGCTGTCCGCGTAGGGCTGTACAAATCCCGTCTCCGACGCGTTCCATGTGATCTTCGGGAAATACTGCTCATATCCGGTATCGGTCTTTTCGATCGCGTTCCACATTTCCAGAAACATGACCGTCAGGTTCTGCACCGCCGCTCCCTCGAGCCGCACGCCCGTATCCTTCCAGCGCCCGTAAGGATGGGTAATGTTAAAATACTCGTTCGCCAGATTGTAGCCGCCGGTAAAGCCCACCCTGCCGTCCACGACCGTGATCTTTCTGTGGTCGCGGTTGTTCATGAACACCCGCAGAAACGGGATCACGCGGTTGAATACACGGCACTTGATCCCGTGCTCCTCCATCCTGTGGATAAAATCCGTATTGATAAAGCCGATGCTTCCCATATCGTCATAAAAAATACGGACCTCCACGCCCTCCGCCGCCTTGCGGATCAAAATTTCCTTGATCTCCCCAAAGGCTTCGGCATCCTCGATGGCGTGATATTCCATGAAAATAAATTTTTCCGCCTTTTCCAGCTCACGCTTCTGCGCGGCAAAGCCCTCTTCCGCTTCCGAATAAAACACTACGTCCGTATTCTGCCACACCGGATATTTGCCGCATTTCCAAATATAGCGGGACTGGTTTGCCAGCCGCAGATCCGTTTCCTCCAGACGCTGAAACGTCGCTTCATCCTGCTCAAGCCACTGCGCCAGCTCCCCGTCGATCACATCCAGACGCCTCTGCATCGGCTTTGTGATCTCCGGGCGTCCCATTAAAAGGTACAAGCAGATCCCCAGCACGGGAAATGCCAGGATAATGATGATCCACGGCATTTTAAAGGCGGCGTTCCTGCGGCTCCCGTATATAAACAATACCGCGACTACCGAAAGGATGCTGCTGCCTACCGCGATCCACGTGGAATACCGGTTCAGCCGCATAAACATCACGAGCAGCCAGCCGACCTGCACTGCAACGGAAAGAATCACGAATATCAGCCGTCCGACGCTGTTTTTTACTTCTGTTTTTTCTTCTGTACGCATTTTAATCTCCATTCCGCATTTTCTCGTTCTCCGCCGCCTCATTCTATCCTATCAGCATGATACCGCCTGTATACCCTTCTGTCAAATCAAAAGTGTTCGCGTCAAAAAAAGGGGACACATTAAAAAAGGGTGCGCCTTGGCGCACACCCGCGCCGAGCGCGTTTGCCGTCAGGCAATAAGCTCCCTTCGCGCGAGTGCGCATAAGCGTATTTTTTTATTCGGCAGAAAAGTTCCTTTCCTGCCGAATAAAAAAATCCCCCCAAAAAGGGAGGATGCCAGGCAGCTGTCCTGCCTGGCATTATTATGAAAAAGCTATTTCAACAAGTTTATTGTTATTGTCTTTTGGTGCTGTTGTATTTTATGGTCTTAGTATAAAAAACGAAAATGGATAAAACATGAGCCGCCAAAAAACATTCCGTTAAGGATATATGAACAGTTTATGAACGCGGTTTCCGTTGTCACACATGCGCGCCCATATCCGCTCTCCCGGTCTTTTATCCCTTCACGCCGCCATTGGTGATTCCTCCGATGATCATCTTGGACAGCAGCACGAACAATAACAACGTCGGTAAAAATACGATTACAACGGCTGCGAACAGTCCGCCCCAGTCGCCCGTGTACTGCATGGAGGTCAGGACACTCTTTAAACCGGGTCCTACCGACATGTTCTTTTCGGACGAAGCAAAGATCAGGGACAGGAAATATTCGTTCCATACGTTCATGAAATTGAAAATCCCCACCGTCACGATTCCCGGCTGCGCCAGAGGAAGCATGATCTTCCAGAAGGTTTTCATCGGGCTGCAGCCGTCGATCGCGGCAGCCTCCTCATACACTCTGGACAGGCTTGCAAACGACGCCAGCAAAAAGGTCGTCGTATACGGGATCTGCATTCCGATGTACAAAAGGATCAGCACGATCTTGGAACCGGACAGATGCGCCCTTGTCGCCATCGAAAACAGCGGCAGCACGATCATGATCTGCGGAATGCTCATCGCCGTAACGAAGCCGCTCTTGATCACAACATTTCCCTTAAATACAAATCTCGCAAGCACGTATGCCGCAGGCGCGCTGATCAGGATCGATCCGACCATTGCGCTGACCGCATACAGAAGGGAATTCATGAAAAATATGGAAATGCTGTTTGCCGACCACGCCCTCACATAGTTTTCAAAGTGCAGGCCCGATTCAAATTTCAGCGCTTTTCCCTGCATGATCTCCGGCGAAGTCGAAAGGCTCGCCGCCAGGATCCAGAACAGCATCGCCAGCGTGAAAAGCGACCACAGACCTACGATCAGATGGCCCGGAAGCAGCCTTAACTGCTTTTTTATCCCCGTACGGGAAATTCTTCCTTTATGTTCTTTCATTTTCACACCTTCCTTACAGTTCCAGATCATCATCTTTGATCAGACGGTTCATCACAAAGAATACCAGCAAAACAACAAGTGCCATCACAACGCCGACTGCCGCTCCGAGTCCGCCGTCTCTTTCCGCATTGCCCAGCGTGCCGAACGTCACGTTATACATGTAGACAAACGGCGTGATCGTGGACAGCTCGCTCGCCATAGGCGCGCTCCACATCTGGCTCCATACAAAGAATCCCACGACGCTGACTGTCCAGAAGGTCAGGCAGGTCTTGAACGTCCGCTTCAAAAGAGGAAGCGTGATCCGGAAAAACTGTTTGATCTTTCCCGCGCCGTCGATCGTCGCGGCTTCAAACACATCGCCCGGTATCTGCTCGATCCCGCTCATGAAGATCAGCATGAAATAGCCGACAGAGCCGAAGCAGAAGGCGATCAGAAGGGACACAAACTTGATGGAACCGTTCATATAGTCGGTCTTTGCAAGGGTATCTGCCCCGATCCATTCAAAAAACGTATGTAACAGGCCGAAACGCTTGTTGTACACATAGTTGATCCACATCGTGGACATCGCAACTGCATTGATGATATTCGGAATGTAAATGATCGCCCGGTAAACGCTTTTGCCTGCGATCCCGCTTGTGAGGATCGCCGCGAACAAAAGCGCTATCGCCAAAACGATAATGCCGCCGATGAGCCAGATTTTCAGCATATTCATCATCGCTACCTGAAAGATCTTTGTCTGTGCCAGGGACATGAAGTTGGAAAGCCCGACAAATTCCCACAGGCTGACCTGATCACTGACTGATTCGACTTTGAAAAAGCTCATGACCACGGTTCTGCAGATCGGATACAAAAATGCAGCGACAAAGAATATCAATGCAGGAGTCAAAAAGCATATTATCATTTTTTTGTTTTGTTTCACAATTTTTTCTCCTTTCACCGAAAATCCGGCTCAGAGTCCGAACGGCTTTTCCTATTCTTTATTTGGACGCTGCCATCGCATCGATGAAGCCCTGACCATCCAGCTCAAGCTTTGTCAGTTTGATCAGGTTGTCCTGAAGGATCTCTTTGTAGGTAGCGTTGTTCTCAAGACCAACTGCCCACTCATATGTCTTTGTCATGTTCTTGAAGTAAGGCTCTGCACCCTTTACAGCTTCAGGCCACTCTGTGTTCTCTGTATCTGCGGGGATAGAGGATACTGCTTCTGCCATCTTCAGGTCGTTTTCGCCGGTTACAACGGAAAGGATGAAGTCAAACGCTTCCTGCTTCGCGTCGCTCTTGTCAACGATACCGAAGCCCTGTGCGCCTACCATGGAAGCCTCTGCTCCGTCAACGCCGCCTTCCACGCTCGGCCATGGGAAGAAGCCCCAGTCAACTGTTGCGCCGGTGTTCTGGTTGATCTCGTTCGGAATCCAGGATGCGTTCAGGATCATGCAGCTTTCGCCGAAGCCGATCTCATTCTGGCCTTCCGGATAGTTTGCAGGAGCATATTCGGACATGTAGCCTTTTTCAAATAATGTATGGATGTCGTCCGCAGCCTTCTTTGCCTCAGGAACATTTGCCCAGTCAGCGTTGTCCAGGATCTCGATTACCTTGTCCTGTCCAACGTAGCGTGCCAGCTGATAACCGTAAAGCAGTGTTACGCCGTCGGAGTTACATGTCATCGGGTTTACGCCGGATGCCTTTAACTGCTCGCATACTGCCAGAAGCTCGTCGAAGGTCTCGGGTGTCTCTGTTACGCCCGCATTCTCAAACATCGCCTTGTCATACCAGATACCGGTTGTGTAGGGCTGGTAAGGCATTACCTTTAACTTGCCGTTGCTCCACTCTTTTGCGTTCTCCAAAAGGATCGGCATCACGTGCTTCTCGTAATCTGCAGCGGCTGCCATCTCTGTCAGGTCTGCCAGATACTTGTCGTTCTGCTGTGTCAGCATCATGTAGTCGGTATCAAAAATATCAACGTCTTCTCCCGCGTCCAGTGCAGGCCCGATCAGCGTCTTGATGTCGCGGCCCTTCCACTCGATATTGATGTGGACGCCGGTTTCCTGCTCATAAGCGTCGGCAGCTTCCTGAATTACCTTCGCCTGCCCCTCTGTGGAGTTCCACATGGACCAGTAGGTCAGCTCTTTTACTTCGCCGCCTGCCGCGTCTGCCTTTTCCTCTGTCCCTGCTGCGGCTGCATCGCTCTCTGCCGCCTCTGTCTGAACTGCCTCAGACGCTTTCTCTGTCTCCGCTGCTGCCGGAGCCTCGCTGCTGCCGCATCCGGCCATCAGCATCGCCGTAGCAGTTACTCCTGCCAATACTGCCGATAAAAATCTTTTTTTCATACCATTTCCCTTTCTTCAACTGTTTGAATCCTTGCTTGAACTACTTGTTTCTATCATTGAAATGCTTTCAAAAAGCACATTCAATTCCCCTTTTCTGTCCGCAGCATTCCTAAAAATTGCTCCCGCGGATGTGTCTTCCCGTCTGTCGAAACCGGCCCGGAAAGCGGCTCTGCCACAAGTTCCCTGCCGCACCTGACTCCTTCTTTGTCATCCTCCGGCAGATTTTCGAAATGATAGTACCTGTTTCTGCGGTATACCGCATAGTTGGTCTGGTGGCTCCAATCCTCATAACGCGGCTCTTCATCTGCATTGTAAATGATATTTTCCTCCACCAGCATGTGCCCTCCCGACATATTGTGCCGGATAAACGGGACGCCGTTTCCGAGAATAAACGTATTATGATGGATGTGGGCGTCCGGATTGTTCGCCGGATTGATCACGCCTCCCCCGTCCAGCATGCTGATGTTATAGCAAAATTCATTGTTGACGCTTTCGCCCTCACAGAACATCACGCAGCCTCCCGCATTGTTATGGCTGTAATTGAAGCGGTACATGGTTCCGTCCCCGGAATCTGCATCCCACGCCTGCCCGTCCTGATTATCGCATGTATGATACGCCTCATTATACTCAAACAGCGCATCCTTGCACTTCCACGGCCAGATTGCCGCCGCGGTTTTCCCCGCGCGCTCCCCTGCTTCGGTATAAATTTCGTCGTTGATCTCGTTTGCAACATCCTCCGCCACATTGTACTCCACGACCGGCCGGAAGCAGTACATCGGCGTAATGCCGTCGCCCCCGATGCTTTTCACAAAATTTCTGGAAATCCGCACATTTTCATGCCCGTATTTTTTAACCGTATCATCCGGCAGCTTTGCCGTCGTAAAAAACGGATGCGTATAGGTATAACCCGCCGCAATCCCCCACCTGCTGCAGTTTTCCACCACACAGTCATGGATCCAAAGCCCGTCAAACCGCGCCGTTTTTCCATTCTCCCTCTCCGGCTGCAGCGCGCTGCAGTAAATCCCGCCGTTATTTAAATGCTTATCGTACACATTTCCCTTAACGTCATGGATATAGAGATCTGAAAGCTCGATGCAGTGAAGCGTTCCACGGTTCTGCGCAATCACCGCAACCCCCGTCCGGTTCAGCCTGTCTCCCTGACTGTATCGCTCGCCCCTCAAAATCCCGCCGTTGCTGATTTCTATCCCCTCCAGCCGGATATGCTCACAATCATATAAAAGCACTGCTGACGACACATATCCATGCCACACATGGGTTGGGGCATCCAGAGGCTTCCCATAATTCTGATACCACAGTCCAGTTCCTCCGCACGCAATGAGCGGTTTTTTACCCTCTCCATAACTTCCAATTATGATCGGGGCATCCTTCCTCCCCTGCGCGCTGATGTGAAGCGCCTGTCTGTAAAAAACAGAACCGCATTCCAGACGTATCTCATCTCCCGGATGCAGTTCTTTTTCTTCTGCCGCAGCCAGCGTTCTGAGCGGATGTCCCTTTGAAGTCCCCTCGTTCCGGTCATCCCCGTTTCTGTCGCTGACATAATAAATCGTTCCTGTCCCCACCGCGCTGCCCTTTCCGATAAGTAATCTTCCTCTGCTGTCTTAATTCCTTCAGCACATACAGCGTAACATCTTGAGCCTGAAATAAAAATATGTTATATTGGCATTAACATTATATAAATTGTTGTTATTTTCATAACACTGCACAAAGGAAATGGATTTTTACCGTTATGTATGAACTATTTGATCTAAAAGAAGCAATCCGGTTCGGCGATTGTTCACAGCTTCTCTATGTTTCCCCATTTAAATTTGAACGGGACTGGAACGGCATGCGACATTCCCATGAATGCACGGAAATCTTTTTCTGCATTGGCGGAAAAGGCTCTTTTGCAATTGAAAAGGAAGTTTTTTCCGTCTCCCCCTATGATTTTATTATCGTAAATCCGGGTATCGAACATTCTGAATCCAGCACCTCCGCCTCTCCTCTGGAATATGTAGTACTTGGACTGTCTGATATTTCTTTTTTACCGGAAAATGATTCCGACGGATTTGTTATGGGAAATTTTAAAGAATATGCCTTTTCCATCCAGCCGCTGCTCGCCGCGCTCATTGCAGAAGTTGACCGCCAACAGGAACGCTACGCAGAAGCTTCTTCCAATATTTTAAATCTGCTCCTGATCTATCTCCACCGCGTATCTGATCTGAAAATCTCCTCCCAGAAAACGCAGCTTCCGACGGTCCCTGCCCGGCGCAGCTCTGAATGGATCCGTCAATATCTGGATGATAATTTTACAAAAGAAGTGAATCTGGAACTACTGGCGCAGAAATTCCATCTGAGCAAGTATACGATCATTCATAATTTCCGTAAATTTTACGGAACGACGCCGATCAATTATATCCTCGACCGCAGGTTCCGCGAAGCAACCTTTCTGCTTGCGACAACCGAAAATACGATCCGCCAGATTTCCGAAGCGCTCGGTTTTAGTTCCTACAATTATTTTACTCAGTGCTTTCAAAAACGCTTTTCCATGACGCCCTCGCAGTACCGGAAAAAATGCCGCTGCGATTCGCCCTATCGTGAAAATGAACTTTCCTATTAAATAACAAGGCAGCCGGATTTCTCCGACTGCCTTTCGTATGCCTGTTTTATATTGCTCAAGCCTTGTTTACGGAACCAAACAGCTCCATTTTCTCCTTAACAGTAGCCTTGATCGCTTCAAAGCCGGGAGCCAGCAGCTTACGAGGGTCGTAACCCTTGCCCTGCTGATCCTTGCCAGCCTCGATGTACTCTCTTGTAGCTGCTGCGAAGGAAAGCTGGCACTCTGTATTTACGTTGATCTTCGCAACGCCCAGAGAGATTGCTTTCTTGATCATGTCAGCCGGGATGCCTGTGCCGCCGTGCAGAACCAGCGGAAGGTCGCCTGTCAGCTGCTGGATCGCATCCAGAGTCTCGAAGGACAGACCCTGCCAGTTTGCAGGATATTTGCCGTGGATGTTGCCGATGCCTGCTGCCAGGAAGTCAACGCCCAGATCAGCGATCTTCTTGCACTCGTTGGGATCTGCGCACTCGCCCATACCAACTACGCCGTCTTCCTCGCCGCCGATGGAACCAACCTCAGCCTCGATGGAAACGCCCTTCTCGTGAGCAGCCTTAACCAGCTCGGTTGTCTTAGCTACGTTCTCTTCGATCGGGTAGTGAGAACCGTCGAACATGATGGAAGAGAAGCCTGCTTCCAGACACTTGTAGCAGTGGTCATAAGAGCCGTGATCCAGATGCAGAGCAACGGGAACGGTGATGTTCATTTCTTCCATCATGCCGTTTACCATGCCTACAACGGTCTTGTAGCCGGTCATGTACTTACCAGCGCCCTCGGATACGCCCAGAATAACGGGGGAGTTTAACTCCTGAGCGGTCTGAAGGATCGCCTTTGTCCATTCCAGGTTGTTGATGTTGAACTGGCCTACTGCATAATGGCCAGCTTTTGCTTTGTTCAGCATTTCTGTAGCAGATACTAACATCTTAATTACCTCCATACGAAATAAGATTTTTATCTAACCGCCACTATTATACCTTATCTTTTCTGAAAAAGAAATATCAGAATAATAAAATTTTATCATTTCTCCCTTTTTCTGCTAACAGCGCCCTATTCCCCCGCTTCCTGACGGATGCCGATCGGTTTTGCAGCCGGACCGTCCAGCACGCTTCCGTCATATCCAAAACGGGAGCCGTGACAGGGACAATCCCAGCTTTTTTCATCCGGATTCCAGGTCAGCTCACACCCCAGATGCGGACATCTTGCCCGTACCAGATGCAGCCTTCCCTCCTCATCCCGGTAAGCGCCGGCTTTTCCGTTCTTATTTTTGACCAGCGCCCCTTCCTGCGGCAAAAGATCCTCCGCCCGCTTTTGCTTCCCCTGCCTTTGCTTTCCTGCCAGCCCCTTTAGCGAACAGCCTGCATTTTGATACAAAGCTCCCGCCGATGCAGCGCCAAACCGCAGCGGCGTATACACCTCTTCCCAAAGATTTTTTCTGTCCGTGATCAGATCCGTCAGCAAAAGCGCCGCCACCATCGAATGACTCATCCCCCATTTGCCAAATCCGGTCGCTGTATACCAGCCCGGCTGTGACAAAGACAGCCTTCCGATATAAGGCACATGGTCGAGGGTCATGCAGTCCTGCGCCGACCAGTGTGCCGTCTCCATGCTGCCTTTCCAAAACCTGCCTGCCGCCTCCCGCAAAACCTCGTACCTTCCGCCCTGATTTCCTCCCGTCCTATGACCGGCTCCGCCCAAAAGGATCAGATCCTCTTCCCCCATTTTCCCTTTCACGCTCCGCACCGACCAGCTGTTTTCATCCGTCCCGATATACATATTTTCAACCGTCCCGGCTCCCCGCAAAGCAGTTACATAGCTGCGTTCCTGAAAAAGCCTCGCAAAATAGATTCCCGGAAGCTTCAGCATCGGATAATGAGTTGCAAAAACCACCTTCTCTGCTTCCACGCATCCCTCCGGCGTATGCAGGAGCGTATTTCCGTTTTCCAGCCGTTCCACTTTTTTCACGGGCGTATTTTCATAGATTTCCAGACCGCGCGCTATAGCGTACAAAAAACGCAGCGGGGAAAAACACGCCTGTCCGTCCATCCGCACCGCCCCTGCGACCGGAAAGGGAAGCTCCGTCTCCGTCACAAACTCTGCCGCAAAGCCAAGCTTTCGCTCCGCCTGCGCCTCTGCCTGCATCCGCTCCCGATCCTCTGTGGAATAACAAAACGCGGCGCATTCCTGCCAGCCGCAGTCGATCTTTTTTTCCCTGACCAGACGGCGGTATTCTTCCACTGCACGGCGGTTCGCCGCGGCATACAGCCCCGCCTTTTCCTCACCCAGCTCCCGGATCAGCCTGCCGCAGCACGCGCCGTGCTGCGCCGTTACCTTCGCCGTCGTGCGTCCCGTCTGACCGCTCCCGATGCGCGCCGCTTCCAGCACCATCACATCCTGTCCCGCCTCCTTTAAATAAAGGGCGGTAAGGATCCCTGCCATTCCTCCGCCCACTACCGCTGTCTGTATCTTTTTTCTGCCTGAAAAACCGGGTCTTGCCGCCTCATTTGCCTGCTGCTCCCAGATGGATTCTGTTCTCATGCTCCTGCCTCGCTTTTAATGCGCCCGCGCTTTCGTCCGGACGCGTTTTGGCTTAGTATGCCCGGCAGGATGAGAGGTTAGACATTTTATAGGCAAAAAGCTTGCCCTTCTTTCTGACTGTCCCGACCACGAACTAAATATTATTACAGACCTCATCCTCTCTCTAAAGAAAAACCGCCCGGAATAACCCGCTCTCCTTCCGTCAAACGCTCTCCCCCGCCCGACGCTCCCTGCCTCCCGCCCGCCAAAAACCAGCGCGCGAAAGGGGAGGGGCTTTGTCCCCGGCGACTTTGCCCGCGAAGGGGAATTTGCAAAAAACAGGGCCTGTTCCGGTCCGCAGATTGAAAACTGTCTGAGCGCAGCGAGTTTTTTCAATCTGCGGACGTATCGGAACAAGCCCTGTTTTTTGATTCAAATTCCCATTGAGCGGGCACGGAGCCGGGGGCAAAGCCCCTCTCCTTCGCGCGCGTCCGGTTTTTACGCCCTCACGGTACCATGATGTGCAGCGCCTCCCGCTGGTTTTCCACCACGACCTCCGTATGCCGTCCGCCGTACTCCCCGTCCAGCGTCCACGCGATCTCCTCCTCGGATTCCACCTTCAGGCAGGTAGTCTTAAAGCAGTACATGCAGGACGCGTCAATATCCCGCTGGGTCAGCGCCACCAGCGTCCGGTTCAGATCCTCCAGGCTGCGCGGTCTTTTTACAAGCATCACCTCAAAGATCCCGTCGCTTAAATCCACAAATTTTCCGGTGATGCCCTTAAAGCCCCCGACAGACATGGAGTTGGTGATCATCCCGTACAGAAATTCATCCTCGATCACCCGGTCGTCGGTCGTGATCTTCATATGGTAGGATTTGACGTTGGCAAGCTTTTTTACTCCCTCCAAAATGTACGCCATATGTCCGAGGACATTTTTAATCTCCTGGCTCGTCTCGTAAGACACATCCGTAAAAAGCCCGAACGCCGCTATGTATACAAAAGTATTTTCATTAAAGGATCCCACGTCGCAGGCAAAGGGCCGTCCGTGCACCGCCACCTCCGCCGCCTTTTTCATGTTGCGGGGGATGTGCAGGCTCCGCGCAAAATCATTCGTGCTGCCCGCCGGGATGTATCCGATCGGTCTTCTGCGCACACTTTTCATGATGCCCGTCACGACCTCGTCCAGCGTCCCGTCGCCGCCGCTGCATACCACAAGGTCATATTTCGCCGTCCGGTTTGCCGCCAGCTCAACCGCCTCCCCCGCATACTGGGTCGGCCTTGCCGTCACCGTATATCCCGCTTTTGTAAAAATGTCGATAATATCCAAAAGCCATGTTTTGATCTGTCCCTTTCCCGCCTTCGGATTATAAATAAAAAGCAGCTTTTTCATATTTTCCACTGCCGTTTCCTCCTTATAAAAAGTGTGTGCCTTGGCGCACACCCGCGCCGAGCGCGTTTGCCGTCAGGCAATATTGTCCCTTCGTGCGAGTGCGCATCAGCGTTTTTTATTCGATAGGAAAGGAACTTTCCTATCGAATAAAAAAACAGGGAGACGCCCGATCAGCCGTCCCCCATTGTATCCGTTATGCTCTCTGCACGCTGCCGCACCGCTTTTGCTTACACGCCTGCACCTGCAAGATAATTTTCCATATTGACAAGCGCTTCATCCTCATCCGTACCGTCCGCGATCACCGTCACGCTTTCTCCGGGCGCAAGCGCAAGGCTCATCATGCCCATAATGCTCTTCGCGTTTACCTTGCGGCCTTCCGACTCCAGATAAACATTGCTGCTGTGCTTGCTCGCAACCTGCACCAGCATCGCTGCCGGGCGTGCCTCAAGCCCCTGTTCCAGCTTAACAACCACATCCTTCTGTTTCATAATAAACTCCTCTCCATTAAGACCTCATGGCATCCGCCAATTCACATAGCTTCCGTAAACGATGGTTTACGCCGGATTTTCCGACCGGAGGGTCAAGATACACCCCCAGCTCCTTAAGCGGAGCCTCCGGATGCTCCAGACGCACCTCTGCCATCTGGCGTAAGCTCACCGGCAACTTTTCAAATCCGTATTTTTCCTGTAAAAACAGGATGTCCTCGAGCTGTCTTGCAGCCGCGTTTACCGTCTTGGTAATATTGGCTGTTTCGCAGTTGACGCGCCGGTTTACGCTGTTGCGCACCTCGCGTACCACTCTCGAGTTCTCAAATTCCATCAGCGCCAGATGCGCCTCCGTCACATTCAGGAAATCGGAAATCCCCGATCCCTCTTTCACGTACACCACAAAATATTTTTTGCGCTGTACGATGCGGGCGTCGATCTCAAACTCCCTCAAGATCTCCTGCACCTGATCCGCCAGCGACTGCCTGCCGCACACGATTTCCAGATGGTATCCCTTCACGGGATCGCTCATGGAGCCCGCCGCAAGAAACGCCCCCCGCAAAAACGCGCGCTGACAGCACGCATTCCGCACGAGCATCCGGCTCACCGGTCCCCGAAGCCCGTCGCTTACGGCGTCTTCATCAACCATGTGCCCGGTCACATCCAGAAAGCGGATTCCCTGAAGAATCTTCTTTGCCAGCGCCTGATCGTCTATCCTTAAAAAATATCCGGTCTGCTGGTCTTCCTGATGCACCTGCGTTTCCGTACTTATATTAAATGTTTTCTGCAGCAATGTAAAGCTTTTTCTGACAACCAATGCATTTTCCGCATGAATTTGCAGAAAAACCCCGTCCTTTCCGCTTCCGATGCTCCCGCAGAAATGCAGGACCGCCGCCAGCTCGGCAAGCTGGCAGTGCCGCGCCGGACTGATATGGCGGCACAGCTCTTCTTTTACTCCTGATGAAAATGACATCCTAAATATCCCTGTGGCTCAAAGAAACCCCGTATGTCGCCTCGCGGTTTTTCAGCCTCCTGTAAAGCTCGTTTGCAAGCGTCACGCTTCTGTGTCTGCCGCCCGTACAGCCGATCGCGACAACCAGCTGGTACTTTCCCTCCTTGACATAATTCGGGATCAGAAACTGCAGAAGATCCAGAAGCTTGTCCAGAAACGTCCCCGCCTCCGGAAAACCCATCACATAATCCTGAACTCCCCGGTCGTTTCCCGTAAGATATTTCAGCTCATCTATATAGAAAGGATTCGGGAGAAAGCGCACGTCAAAAACGAGGTCGGCGTCCGCCGGGATCCCGTGCTTAAACCCGAAGGAAAGGATATTCACCATCAGGCTGTTATATTCCTCATTCCGCACAAAGATCCGGTCCAGCTCCTCCTTTAGCTCCCTCGTCAGAAGCTTCGACGTGTCGATCACATAATCCGCGTCCTTTTTGACCTTTTTTAAAATCTCCCGTTCCCTTGCGATTCCGTCCTCAATCCTCGGACGTCCCTCTGTGCAAAGCGGATGCATCCGGCGGCTCTCTTTATAGCGCTTTACCAAAACGGCGTCCGATGCGTCCATAAAAAGCACCTCGAATACCATGCCGTTTTGTCTTAAGCTTCTCAGCACCCGTTCCGTCTCCGCAAAAGACTGATCCGTCCGCACATCGACGCCCAGCGCTGCCTTCGTAATCTCCGTATTCGGCGTGGCGAGCAGCTCCACAAACTTGTCGATCAGCAAAACCGGAAGATTGTCCACACAATAATAGCCCATATCTTCCAGAAGCCGCATCGCGGTGCTCTTGCCTCCGCCGCTCATCCCCGTCACCATCACAAATCTCATCGTTAAAAATCTCCCAGAAAAATCACTTCCGGTTCGAGAGTGACTCCGAATTTCTCCTGTACCTTTTCCGCCACCTCGCGGATCAGCCCCACAATATCGGCAGCGGTCGCATTTCCTCTATTGACGATAAAGCCGCAGTGCTTCTGCGCTACCTGCGCGCCGCCCCGGGAATATCCGCGAAGCCCTGCATCCATGATCAGCTTGCCCGCAAAATTGCCCTCCGGGCGCTTAAACGTGCTCCCCGCGCTCGGAAATTCCAGCGGCTGCTTCTCCCGGCGCTGCTGCGCCAGCCTCTGCATCTGCGCTGCGATCTCTTCCCTGTCCCCCTTTTCAAGGACAAGGCTTGCGCCAAGCACCGTCCACGGGCTGCTTTTGATCACGCTCGTGCGGTAGCCAAACGCCATCTCTTTATGGTCAAGCGTGCGGACATTGCCCTGTTCATCCATAATATCGACGCTTCTTACAAGCATCGACATCTCGCCGCCGTACGCCCCGGCGTTCATCCTTACCGCGCCGCCCAGCGTCCCGGGAATCCCGGAGGCAAACTCCATGCCGCAAAGGCCGTTTTCCATCGCGCGCCGCGCCGTCAGCGCAAGGCTTGCGCCCGCGCCCGCCCGGATCGTCCCTTCCTCTGCCTCCACCGTCTCAAAAATGCCGCCGAGACGCACGACCGCGCCGCGGTATCCCCGGTCGCCGACGAGCAGGTTGCTTCCGTTTCCCAAAAGGAAATACGGCATCCCCTCTTCCCGAAGGCACGCCATCACGCTTCTTAATTCTTCCGCCGTATTTACCGTCAGAAAATATTCGGCAGGCCCGCCCACCCGGAAGGTAGTGTGCCTGCTCATCGGTTCCTCTGTTAAAATCCGCTCCTTCGGCAGAATGGTTTCCAGTTTTTCCTTCAATCCTCTTTCCAACCCTTCTATGCTGAGGTCAAACCACAATCCTGCCTCTATCCTATGCAGAAAGAGGCAGGATTATGCTTCCCGTGCCGTCCGGCGGCACATCAAAAGTCTTTTCCTTACTCGCTCAAAACCATCTTCGCCGCGCCGTAAATGCCCGCGTCGTTGCCCAGCTTTGCCAGCGTAAACAGCGCGCCCCGGCAGCCCTGGAACGCATATTTGCGGTAATATTTCTGGATGTAGTCCAAAAGCACCGTCCCCGCCTTGGAAACGCCGCCGCCGATCACGAAGATCTCGGGATTGGAAACGCTCGCCATCTGCGCAAGCCCTTTTCCCAGATACCAGCCGAAGTCCTCCGCAACCTCCGTTGCAAGCCCGTCGCCCGCCTTTACCGCATCCCACACATCCTTTGCGCTCACTTCCGTAGCGCGCAGGCTGCTTGTCCGGCTTTCGTCCGCCAGCTTCTCCTTTGCCAGACGCACGATGCCCGTCGCGGAAACATACTGCTCGAGACAGCCGCAATTGCCGCAGTTGCAGGGGATCGTCTCATCGTCGTTGACGTGCATATGCCCGATCTCGCCGCCGGATCCGGTCGCGCCGGAAAGGATCCTTCCGTTTACGATGATGCCGCCGCCCACGCCGGTTCCCAGCGTCGCAAGGATCACGTTCTTATAGCCTTTCGCGCCGCCCTGCCACATCTCGCCCAGAGCCGCCACGTTTGCGTCGTTTCCTGCCTCCACCGGCATGTTCAGAAGGGACTGCAGCTCCTTTTTGATGCTGAACGTGCCCCAGCCCAGATTGACCGCGCCGTATACGGTTCCTTCGGAGTCGATGGGGCCGGGCGCGCCGATGCCGACGCCCTCCACGTCGTCGCGCTCCATCTCGCGCTCATCCATCTTTTTTAAAATGCTGTTTGCCACGTCGGGCAGGATCTTTGCCCCGTGGTTGTCCGTCACTGTGGGGATCTCCCATTTTTCCAGCAGATCGCCGTCCGTATTAAATAATCCGAGCTTTACCGTGGTTCCGCCCACGTCTACGCCGAAACAATATTTGCCCATTGTCTGTTTCCTCCGTTTATTCGTCCTCTTCGTCCCGCTTGCGCGCCAAAGAATTCTGCACTCTCATATACAGCTCCTGCGCCGCGTTGTAGCCCATCTTCTTCTGTCTGTGGTTGACCGCCGCCGTCTCGCAGATGATCGCCAGATTCCGTCCGGGGCGGATCGGGATGCTGTGGCAGACGACCTTGTTTCCCAGATATTCGGTGTACTCCTCCTCCAGACCGAGGCGGTCGTACTCCTTATCCTTGTCCCACTCTTCCAGCTTGATGACCAGATCAATGTTCTGCGTCTCGCGCACGCTGGACGCGCCGAACAGCGCCTTCACATCCACGATGCCGATGCCGCGCAGCTCGATAAAGTGCTTCGTAATATCGGGAGCCGTGCCGACCAGCGTATCCTCGCTGACCTTGCGGATCTCCACCACATCGTCCGTTACGAGACGGTGTCCTCTCTTGATCAGCTCCAGCGCCGCCTCCGATTTGCCGATGCCGCTTTCGCCGGTGATCAGTACGCCTTCGCCGTATACGTCCACAAGCACGCCGTGCACCGAAATGCAGGGAGCCAGCTTGACGTTGAGCCAGCGGATCAGCTCCGCAGTAAACGCGCTCGTCGCATGCTTCGTCATCAGAAGCGGCACGCCCTTTTCGATCGCGATCTTGCGGAACAGGTCGTCCGGCTTTAATTCCCGGCAGAAAATGATGCACGGGATCGGATAGTCCAGAAGCTTCTCCAAAACGTCGCGTTCCTCCTCGGCATTGAGCCCCCCGATATAGGAGTATTCCACGAATCCGATGATCTGCAGGCGGGTCGCCTCAAAGTGCTCAAAGTATCCCGTCATCTGCAGCGCGGGGCGGTTGATGTCCGGCTGAGTGATCCGGATGCCCCTGACGTCGATTTCCGGCGTCAGATTTTCAAGCTTCATCTTTTCGATGATCTTCGTTAAACTGATGCTTGCCATAACCCTTCTCCTTCTCTATAAGCACGCAATACTTCTCTTTATCTTACCACAGTTCCATGCCCACGGCAATGTCACTCTTCCCGTTTGTGGAAAAATTCATAAATTTCTTCCGCCACGTGCATCGGGATGTCCGCCTGCAGGCTGATCTGCTCCGCCGTCGCCTCCCGGATCTCGTAAATGGACGGAAAGCTTTTCATCAGCGCCTTCCTGCGCGCCGGCCCCACGCCCGGAATGCCGTCCAGAACGCTCTTTACCTGATCCTTGCTGCGCAGCGACCGGTGATATTCGATGGCGAACCGGTGCGCCTCGTCCTGCACCCGCGTGATCAGCTTAAACGCCTCGCTGTTTCGGTCGATGGGCAGCTCCACATTGTGAAAATACAGCCCCCTCGTGCGGTGGTTGTCGTCCTTTACCATGCCGCATACCGGAATATTCAGATGCAGCTCGTCCAGCACCTGCTGCGCGATATTGACCTGCCCCCTGCCGCCGTCCATGAGCAAAAGATCCGGAAACCGCGCGAATTTCCCGTAGCTTTCGGAAAGCTGCTTTTCCTCCAATTCTTTTGATTCATTCAGCCCGTGCAGGAAACGCCTCGTCAGCACCTCCCGCATGCAGGCGTAATCGTCCGGCCCCGCCACGGTTTTGATGCGGAATTTGCGGTAATCGCTGCGCTTGGGCTTTCCCTTTTCATAGACGACCATCGAGCCCACGTTTTCAAAGCCGCTGATATTGGAAATATCAAACGCCTCCATCCGCTCGAGCACCGGCAGGTCAAGCAGCTGCGCGATCTGGCGCACCGCCCCGACCGTGCGCGCCTCCTCCCTCGCGATCCGCTCCCTGTCCTTTTCCAGCACCATACGGGCGTTTTTTTCCGCCAGCTCCACAAGCTTTTCCTTCTGTCCCTTTTTGGGCACGCGGATATAAACCCTTGCCCCGCGCCGCTTCGTCAGCCATTCCTCCAAAACCGGGATGTCCTCGATCTCCTTTTGCAGCATCAGCTCCCGGGGCACAAAGGGCGTCCCCGCATAAAACTGTTTTACAAAATCCAGAAGGATCTGCGCCTTGTCCGAATCCTCCACATGGGTCATATAAAAATGCTCCCTGCCGATGAGCTTTCCGCCCCGCACAAAAAACACCTGCACGACCGCGTCGCCGCCGTCTTTATCCAGCGCGATCACGTCCTTGTCCTCACCGTCGCTGTCTGTGATCTTCTGTTTCTGGGAAACCTGCTTTACGCTGTTGAACAGATCCCGCCATTTCGCAGCCTCTTCAAATTCCAGCGCCTCCGCCGCAGCCTCCATTTTGCGCTGCAAATCGTCCAGGATCATCGAATAGTTCCCATTCAAAAATTCCAGCGCCTTGTCCACATTTTTCCGGTACTCCTCCCTGCTCACATAATTCTGGCAGGGGGCGGTGCACTGCCCGATGTGATAATTCAGGCAGGGGCGTTCCAGCCCGCAGTCGCGGGGCAGCACCCGATTGCAGGTGCGCAGCTTAAACAGCTTGTTTAACAGCTCGATCGTATCCTTGACCGCTGCCGCCGACGTAAACGGCCCGAAATAGCGGGATTTATCCTTTTTCATCAGCCGCGAAAAAAGCACCCTCGGGTATTCCTCCCCCACCGTTACCTTAATGTACGGATAGGTTTTGTCGTCCTTTAGCAACGTGTTGTACTTCGGGTTGTGCTCCTTGATCAGATTGTTTTCCAGAACGAGCGCTTCCAGCTCCGAATCGGTCACGATATATTCAAACCGGGCGATCTGCGTTACCATCATTTCGATCTGGGGGCCACGGTTTATTTTTTCCCGGAAATACGAACGCACCCGGCTGCGCAGGCGCACCGCCTTCCCCACATAAATGATGTTGTCCTGCGCATCGTGCATAATATATACGCCCGGCTTTTCGGGCAGCTTCTTTAATTCCTCTTCAATGCAAAACATAGTATTCCTTTCCCATGCGAATAAAAGGTGTGTGAATGCGTATAAAAAACACCGGCCCGCGGCGCGTTGCGCCCTGTGCGGACCGGCATCTGACTGCCCGATCTTCCGATCAGTCTTTTTTATCTTTATCCTGCCAGATCGCTCCGGAGAACCTTCCTGCCGTTCCCTGAGCTTCCGGCCCCGGCGTCGGGGGCGTCCACGGTCTGCTGTTTTCATCCTCCTGCGCCTTGTCCGGCTCCTCTGTATTTTCTAAAGTCTCCGGACGTTCCTCTGCGCTGCGGCTGTTGCTGATCACAGTCGGCTCATCGTCCCCGCCAAAAAAGCTGTCCTCCCGCTGCGCCTGCTGCCTCGAAAACTCTTCCCAGGGCTTCAAAACCGGAGGCTCCTGCTTTGCTGCGCCGTCAGGCTGTCCTGCGGCAGAGCTGTCTCCTGCCCCGTTGTCCTGCGCTGCTTCCTGTGCCGCGCCGTTCCCGGCAGATGCTTCCATCGTTTTGGCGTCTGCGCCTTTTGCCGCAGCCTCTCCTTCTTTTGTCTCCTCTTCCTGAGGAAGCCCCTTGATCTCCCGGTAAATCCGCATAAATTCCTTGCCGGTGATCGTCTCCTTTTCGATCAGATGCGCCGCCAGCTTATCCATGACCTCGCGGTTTGCAGAAAGCAGCTCCAGCGCCTCCTGATAGCATTCCTTCAGAATGCGCATCACTTCCTGATCGATCTCGGAAGCCGTAATATCGGAGCAGTTCATGACCGATCTGCCGTCCAGATACTGGCTTTCAACGGATTCCAAACCGATCAGCCCAAACTTCTTGCTCATGCCAAACCGGGTTACCATCGACCGCGCCAGACCTGTCGCCTGCTCGATGTCGTTTGCCGCGCCCGTCGTCACGGTATCAAATACGATCTCCTCCGCCGCGCGGCCGCCCAGATAGCCTACAAGCATATCGTGGATCTCCGCCTCGGTATTCAGAAACTTCTCTTCCTCCGGCACGTGCATCACATAGCCCAGCGCGCCCATCGTGCGGGGGACGATCGTAATTTTCTGCACCGGCTCGGAATTTTTCTGCAACGCGGCGATCAGCGCATGGCCGACCTCGTGGTAGGAAACGATCCGGCGCTCCTGCGCGCTCATGATGCGGTCTTTTTTCTCCTTGCCCACAAGCACCTGCTCCACCGCTTCAAACAGATCCTTCTGGCACACATATTCGCGCCCCTGCTTGACCGCGTTGATGGCAGCCTCGTTGATCATGTTCGCAAGATCGGAACCGACCGCTCCGCTGGTCGCCAGCGCGATCGCGTCAAAGTCCACCGTCTCGTCCATCTTCACATCTTTGGCATGTACCTTTAAAATCTCCACACGCCCCTTTAAATCCGGCTTATCCACGATGATCCGCCGGTCAAAACGCCCGGGACGCAAAAGCGCCTTATCCAGAATCTCCGGTCTGTTGGTCGCGCCCAGCACCAGAATCCCCTTCGATGTATCAAAGCCGTCCATCTCGGAAAGCAGCTGGTTCAGCGTCTGCTCCCGCTCCTCGTTCCCGCCGCCGTATTTGGAATCACGGCTTCTGCCGATGGCGTCGATCTCGTCGATAAAAATAATGCACGGCGCATTTTTCGTCGCCTCTTTGAACAGGTCGCGCACGCGGGACGCGCCCACGCCCACATACAGCTCGATGAAATCTGAACCCGTCAGGGAGAAAAACGGCACCTTCGCTTCGCCCGCCACCGCTTTTGCCAGCAGAGTCTTACCCGTTCCGGGAGGTCCCACCAAAAGGGCGCCCTTGGGAAGCTTCGCCCCGATCTGCACATAGCGCTGGGGATTGTGCAGGAAATCCACGACCTCCTGCAGCGATTCCTTCGCCTCGTCCTCGCCCGCCACATCCTTAAATGTGATGCCCGTTTCTTTCTGCACATATACCTTGGCATTGCTCTTGCCTACGCCCATCGGGCCGCCGCTGCCGCCCATTCTCCGGAACAGGAAGCTTAACAGCACCCACATGACCACGATCGGCAGCACATAGGTCAGAATCATCGTCAGGATCAGCCCGGAGCCGTCCGGCACGATCTTGCCGTAGCTTTCCACCTGATTTTCTTCCAGATATGCGGAAAGCACATCGTCGGACTGCGCCTTGCCGGTATAATAGCTCACCTGCGGCGCTGCGTTAAACAGCGTGTCCGGCTGCTCCGACTTCGGCTGGATATAGATCGTCTCATCGTCCCATGTGACTTCCTCTACCTCGCCGCCTTCCACCATCTCCTGAAATTTCCCGAAAGGGATTTCCTGATTCGTGGCGTTGTTGATCATCTTCATAAACAGGCTCATGGAAACCAGCGTCACAACCGCCGCCACAGCCAGCAGGATCAGGCTCGTGCGCCTCGGATTGTTCTGTCCCGGACCGCCGGGGCCCTGCTGCCCTCCGTTTCCGCTGCCGTTTCCATTGGAACCCCCGTTATTATAAGGGTTGATATTATTATCCATTTGCTAACCTTTCTTTTGCGTCTCTCTTTCTGCCACCTAAATTTTCTGCGCTTTACAGCTGCGGCAGTACCATAATTATAGACACTATAATAGAAGAAATCAATAGATAAAGTGTGAAAATACTGTACACTGAGAGTACCCGCTCTCGTTGTCCCGACAACGGATTTCTAAAAAAGTTTTTCAGAAGCTCTGGATTTTTTCCCGCCTGCCGTTATATAATCTATATCAGTATGTACCAAACTCAGGGCTGAGGGTCAAAAGACGGCGCAGGCTTTCCCAAAAGGATTTTTGACCCTGACCCCCGCAAAAAACACGAGCAAAAAGCCATTTTTCAGGAAATGGGCGAATCAGGGAGTTTTTATATGAATATTGGATTTGATAATCAGAAGTATCTGCAGATGCAGTCCGAACATATCCGCCAGCGGATCTCCATGTTCGGCAACAAGCTCTATCTGGAATTCGGAGGCAAGCTTTTCGACGACTATCACGCTTCCAGAGTCCTGCCCGGCTTCGAGCCTGACAGCAAGCTCAAAATGCTGCTCCAGCTCAAGGATCAGGCAGAAATCGTCATCGCCATCTCCGCAGGCGCGCTGGAAACCAACAAAACCCGCCGCGACCTCGGGCTGACCTATGACCTGGAAGTGCTCCGCCTGACGGAAGCCTTCCGCAAGATCGGTCTGTATGTGGGCAGCGTCGTCATTACCCAGTACGCCGGACAGCCTGCTGCCGACCTGTTCCGCAAAAAACTGGAAACCCTCGGCATCCGCTGTTACGTCCACTACATCATCGAAGGCTATCCTGCAAATGTGGAAAAGATCGTCAGCCCCAAGGGCTACGGCAGAAATGATTATATCGAAACAAGCCGCCCGCTTGTGGTCGTTACCGCGCCCGGCCCCGGAAGCGGCAAAATGGCGACCTGCCTTTCCCAGCTCTATCACGAGCATCTGCGCGGCGTCAACGCAGGCTATGCCAAATTTGAGACGTTCCCGATCTGGAACCTGCCCTTAAAGCATCCCGTCAATCTGGCGTATGAAGCGGCGACCGCAGACTTAAACGACGTCAACATGATCGACCCGTTCCATCTGGAAGCCTACGGCGTCACGACCGTCAACTACAACCGCGACGTGGAGATCTTCCCCGTCCTGAGCGCGATTTTTGAGGAAATCCTCGGGGAATGCCCCTACAAATCCCCCACCGACATGGGCGTGAACATGGCGGGCAACTGCATCATCAACGACGAAGTATGCCGCGAGGCATCCTGTCAGGAGATCATCCGCCGCTACTATAACTGCCTCTGCGATCTAAAGCGCGGCAATTCCACGCCGTCTGTCCTGTACAAGCTTGAGCTTTTGATGAAGCAGGCGGGCATTACCGTCGCAGACCGCCGCGTCATCGCCGCCGCAATGGAGCGCGAGGCTGCAACCGGAGCGCCCGCCGCTGCCATCGAGCTGCCGGATGGTACTCTTGTGACCGGAAAGACGACCTCCCTGCTGGGCGCTTCCTCCGCCTGCCTGCTCAATTCCTTAAAAATACTGGCAGGGATCGACCATGAGCTGCATCTGGTATCCCCGGAAGCCATCCGGCCGATCCAGTCGTTAAAAACCGACTACCTCGGAAGCCAGAATCCCCGTCTGCATACGGACGAGATCCTGATCGCGCTTTCCATCAGCGCAGCCACCGACGAAAACGCAGCCCGTGCGCTGGCTGCCATCCCGCTTTTAAAAGGCTGCGAGGTGCACTCCTCCGTCCTTCTTTCCTCTGTGGACGAGGGGATGTTCAAAAAACTTGATATGCACTTAACGTGCGAGCCAAAAACGGAGGATAAGAGTTCTTCCCAGGAACAGTAAACTTATTTTTCTCCGCAAAAAATCCGGGTAACTGCCCATCGCAGCCGCCTGGATTTTTTATGTGCTGAAACCTTATGATAATTTTTTCAAATAATGGCCAACAACCGTCACGCCCTCGTTCAGGACGATGAACGCCTGCGGATCGTACTTGTTTACGATCTCTTTCAGCCGCGGCAGCTCGTACTTGGAAATCAGTATGTAAAGCATATTCGACTTCTCGTTCGTATACGCGCCCGTGCTCTCCAGCCTCGTGATCCCTCTGTTGAGCGTCCGGAAAATCTCGTTTTCCAGCTCGGTGTCGTCCTTCTTCGTAATGATCCTGACCTCCACATTGATATTCTGGGAATGCTCATGATCCACCGCAAACGCGCTTACCGCCGCATAGATCAGGGAATAGATCACCGTCCCCACGTCAAAGAGGAACAGGCAGATACCATACAGGATGCCGTTTGCGATCAGGTTTACCTTGCCGACGCTTAAATTCTTTTTCCATTTTAAAAGCAGCAGCGCGATAATGTCCGTGCCGCCCAAGGAGCCTCCCATGCGCAGAGCGGTCCCCATGCCAAACCCGCACATCAGCGCGCCGATCACCGTGCTTCCAAGCACATCGTCCGGCAAAAGCGGCTCCGTCGGGATCGGGATCAGCGACAAAAACAGCGTTACCGCCGTCAGACAGCAGACCGTCTTTGCAAAAAAGCGCTTTCCGATGTCCTTCATGCTCAGAAGCAGCACCGGGATATTCACCGCGTAATAGATCAGTCCGGCAATGTCAAACTGTACCGGGATATGCAGATACGATACAAGCAAGGTACGGATGATCTGCGCAAATCCCATAACGCCTCCGCTGTAAAGCCCCGCCGGCACAACAAACAGGTTCACCCCCGCAGAATAGATCGCCGCCCCGCAGACTGCCAGCCCGAGCCGTTTGCCCTGCTCCTTCATCTCGACGCTCATTGTCTGCAAATGTTCTTTTGTCTTTCCCACAACGTTCCTCCTCGCCGCCGGCCTCTCCCGATCCGGCTGACCTATCACGTTTTTTATTTTTATTCTACTATTCCTGCCCCCGACTTTCAACTCCCAAAAATACAATTCAGATACAAATTTCCAAAAAAGTGTGCGCCTTGGCGCACACCCGCGCCGAGCGCGTTTGCCGTCAGGCAATAGACTCCCTTCGCGCGAGTGCGCATAATCGTTTTTTTTATTCGACAGGAAAGGAACTTTCCTGTCGAATAAAAAAGATGCGCCTTTCCCGGTCTTGTCTTCCCCCGGAAAAAACGCATCCCTTCCATAAGTCCTGCAAAGCCTCCGCCGAATCCCTGCATTCGTCAAAAGCCCTTCATTGGCTTATTCTTCGCCGCCGATCCTGCCCAGAAACGTCAGCAGATAAATGCCGCAGATGCCGACCAGCACATAAATGATCCTGCTGATCCAGCTCATATCCCCGAAGATCAGCCTTACCAGATCCAGCCGGAACAGCCCTATAAGGCCCCAGTTTACCGCCCCGATAACCACGACGATCAGCGCGATATAATCCAGTGTCCTGCTCATCATGCAGCCTCCTTTCAGACAAAATAACCGCAAAACAGTTATCAGTCCTTTCCAGTATTCCCTCCCGAAACAGTTTTATACCTGTTTTATGTCCCGGAAAGCGCTGGAAAGCTTTCCCGCCGGATGGTATAATAAAACAATCAAATTTTTTTGATAAAGGAGACTTTCAAAATGGACGATATGTATACCCGGCGGCTTGCGCGCGTCTGCCGCCGCCTTTCCGAAAAAGGGCTCACGCAGATGATCGTCTGCGACCCCTTAAGCATCCGCTATCTGACCGGCGTGTGGGTGGAACCTTTCGAGCGGCTTTACGCCCTCTATCTGCGCACCGACGGCAAACACCGCTTTTTCCTGAACACCCTGTTTGTGGTTCCCGAAACGGAAATCCCCTGCACATGGTTTACCGATACCGACGACGGCGTTTCTATTATCGCAGGGCTCGTGGACAAAAATTCCGATATGGGGATCGACAAAAACTGGCCCGCCCGCTTCCTGCTCTCCCTGATGGAGCACAACCCGGGCGTCCGCTATGTGAATTCCTCCGACTGCATCGACAGCGTGCGCGCCGTCAAGGATGCCTACGAGCGCCAAAAAATGCGCGAAGCCTCTCTTTTAAACGACGCCTGCATGGAAAAGGTTTCCGCATACATCAAAGCCGGAATGACGGAAACGGAATGCGCGGACTATGTCCGTTCCCTCTATAAAGAAGCCGGCTGCTGCGAAAGCTTTTCCACGATCGTTTCCTTCGGTGCAAACGGCGCCGATCCCCATCACGAGCCGGACGGCACTGTTTTGCAGCCCGGCGACGGCATCGTGATCGACATGGGCTGCGAAAAGGACGGCTACTGCTCCGACATGACCCGCACCTTTTTCTGCCGTACCGCCGATCCGAACTATGCCGCCATCCACGATCTTGTCCGCACCGCAAACGAAACCGCCGAAAAGCTCATCCGCCCCGGCGTGCGTTTCTGCGACCTCGACAAAGCCGCAAGGGACGTTATTTCCAACGCCGGCTACGGCGAATATTTCACGCACCGCCTCGGCCATTCCATCGGCATGAAGGAGCATGAAGCGGGAGACGTCAGCCAGTCCAATACCGATCAGATCCGGGAGGGCATGACCTTTTCCATCGAGCCCGGCGTTTATCTGCCCGGCAGATTCGGCGTCCGTATCGAAGACCTCGTCCTCGTTACCGCCGACGGCTGCGAAATCCTGAACCATGTGGACAAGCACTGGAAGGTGATCGGCTGATCAGCCTTTGGACAAAAAAATTTTTTTGACCCTTTTTTCCCCGCTCTTTATTCGCTACTCTAAATGTGATAAAGTATGATAAACAGGAGCTTCAAATGAAAGCAAAGGGGAGATTGAGATGAACAAAAGTGACGTAACGCGCGGGCTGATCGATTTTGCGCTGAGCCAGTGCCTGAAAAATATGAAAACGGATCCCAGACGGAGCCTGCGCCGCCTGAACGATCTGGCGCTGCAGGCTTCCAAAGGACGCTTCCAGTCCGAACTGTTTTCCCTGTTCCAGCAGATGCTGGACAATGAAAACAGTCCCTATTATGACATGCTGGACCGGATCCTTTCCACAACCGACACCGCCGTTTTGAAAAGCTTCGGCATCAATCTCGGCTACAACGCGTGGACGCGGGGCGCTGCGCAGCTCCGCGCAGCCTCTCCGGACACCTCCCTGCCGCTTTCGTGGCTGGTGGAGTTAGCGCCTGCCGCCTCCCTTGAAACGGTTTCTGCACAGATCTCCCGGGAACGGGCAGACGGCAGATATGTTTTCCACGCCGCCCTTCCCGAGGACGGGATCGGAACCGGCACGGATTTCTTTGCGCTGATCCGGCATTTCGGGGACTGCGATTTTCTTCTGGATCTGGAAAAAACGGACAGGCTGCCTTCCTCCGGACAATTAAAGGAGGCTGCCCGCTGCACCAATCTGTTTTTCCTTCTGCCCTTTAGCTCTTCCCGATGCCGACAGCTTGCGGACGAACTTTTGGCGCTGGGACTCCCCTTTGCGGTTACGTTTTCTTACCGGGATGCAGACGCCGATGAGCTGCTTTCCCCCCGCCATATTGACGAGCTGCTCTCCTGGGGCAGCCCCTTTCTCAGCTTCGTCCCTGCTGCCTCCTGCAGCCCGCAGACTTACAGTGCGGTGGACGACGCCATTTTAGACGCGCGGATGCGCCAGCGGTTTCCCGCTCTGCTGATCCACTGGGAAAAGGATATTGACCGCATCGGTGCAATCCTTTCTTCCCCCGCGCAGCATTCCTTTTCCAGTCCGCGCAAGACAGATCCTGCCAGATAACGGCTTGGATCTTGGACTTGCGCCCGCGGGGCGCACGATTATAAAAAGGACACGATTGGGAAATCTTTCCCGCCGTGTCCTTTTGCTTTTATTTTTTGCTTTTGGGGTTCTGCTTTTGCTTTCGTTCTGCCCTTACGTCCGCTTCTGTCAGATCCGCTCCTCGTCCCGGCGGCTCTCCCACTCTGTCTCCAGCGTCTCCTGCATCCCGACCGCTTCCTGCTCTGCCAGCACCCTTCTTGCCAGCCCCAGCGAAATCCGGTGCAGATCCTGCGCAAATTCATCCGGCCCGATGCCGTTTCCTTCGCGCAGCCAGTACATCAGCTCTTCCAGCAGCCCTTCGCTGAAAAGCCCGATATAAAAATCCTTTTTCTCGTTCTCTTCCTCCACCATATTGTTGGAAATGAACACGAGCACGGGCTTTACCATGCCGCAGAAATATTCCCGGAAGGAATTTTGACCCTCCACCTGAAGCGCATTCTGATAAAACTGGCGCTCCGCGTCAAAATGCCTGCACAGAGCCACCAGCATATCCCACGGGCTGCGGCAGGCATCCCAGTCCATCCTCTCGATAAAATCCACATAAAAAATCCAGTTTACCAGATCGTATTTGTCCCGGAAATGATAATAAAAGCTTTTCCGGTTCATCCCGCAGTTCTCGCAGATGTCGCCCACGCTGATCTTGGAAAAAGGACTTTTGCTCATCAGCTTTTTCATGGAAGCCGCCAGAGCGTTTTTCGTGATATTGGAATCCGCCATACTCTTTACCTCTGACCGCCCCACGCAGTCTGCGTCCTCATGCCCGGCAGCGTTTCAAAATCGCGATCCCGGTCGGATACGGCCCCGTATGCACGCCGATTGTCGCGCCCACATGGAACAGCTCATAGCGCCTGATCTGATCTTCCTTATCCTTGAACGCAGACCTCACCTGCTCCTCAAACTTCTTAAATTCCTCCTGATCCAGTCCCGACGCCAGCGCAAAGCGGTATTCCGACAGATCGATATGATCCGCCTCAATATAAGCCTTCGCCTTCTCGATCACCGCCTGCAGGGATTTCTTCCTGCCCCGGCTTACGCCCGCGGAAACGAGCTCCCGGTTCACATACTCGATCAGCGGCTTGATCTTTAAAACATTCCCGATGGTCGCAGCAGCCCTGCCGATCCTGCCGCCGTGCTGCAGATATTCCAGATCGTTCGTCGTAAAAAAGATGCGCCCTGTGGAGCGAACCTCTTCCAGAAGCTTTACCGCCTCTTTTAATTCCAGTTCTGCGCCCCTTAAACGGCATGCCTCTTCCACGAGCATTCCCTGCAAAAGCGTCGCAAGCTCCGAATCCAGAATTTCGATCTGCGCCTCCGGATAATCCTCCAAAAGCTGGTTTTTCGCGTTCATCGCAGACTGGATCGAGCCGGAAAACGCACTGTTTAAGCAGATACATAAAACCGGCACGTTATCCTTTACATATTTTTCAAGAACATCCGCATAATCCTGCACGGACGGCATCGAGGTCTTGGGGAACTGCCCTTCCCGATCCGCCATCTGCTGGTAAAACTCCTCTACGCTGATGTCTACGCCCTCTCTCATGTAATTGGATTCTTCAAAAGAAACATAAAACGGAACGACGTCCACCCCCAGCTCCTGAATCCGCTCCTTCGGCAGATCGCAGGAACTGTCACTGATCACCTGAAATCTCATAAACTCTCCTGTCTTTGCTCTTTACGGCGATATTTCACCGTACTATCTCTTATAATCGGTCAGACCGTCCTTTAACTGCTCTCCCAGCTCTGCCGGCGTCAGCTGGCGGTTTTTCATCTTCTCCATCTCGTCTGCTGTTACGCCGACCAGCTGGATCAGCTGTACCTTGCCAAAGGGGGAGCTGACCGCGCCCAGCTCATCCTCTTTTGTGATAAAGCCCATGAGCTTTGACTTGCCCGCCGCATCAAAGCCTCTCTGCTGCCCCAGCGCCAGAAACTGTCCCGGCAAAAACTGATGGCCGTTATTGACCGTGATGCCCGCCATCATCTGCAGAAGGCTGCACATATGGCGCACCTCGAGGGCAGGGTTTTCCAGCCCTTCCTTTTTCAGCTTCACCGTCAGCTCAAAGCCATAGCCGCTTCTGTCCGGATTGCCGTTCTGCTTCTCATACAGCTCGGACAGACCGTATGTCACAAAGTGGAAATATTCCCCGCCGTTGTAAATGCTTACTCCGTCCAGCGGGCCTGCCTCACCCGGCTTAAAGCTTGCGTAGCAGCCAAAATGCGCCGGATTTTTCTGGTTCGGGTACTTTTCCTCAAAGCGCCGCGAGATCGCGTCCCAGCCGGGCGCTTCCGTATAAAGCACTTCTTCCGCCTCGTTCTGGAGCATATGCCCCGGATGGATCTGCCCCGCCAGATTCTCTGCGATCTTAAACGCCGCCTGCTTGCTGAACTCGTCGCCTGCGCTGATCTGATCCACGCTTCCCTTCTGCGGAACCGCAATGTCTGCGATCGTCAGCGGAAAGCTTCTGCGTCCCACACAGTCTGTATAAAATAATTTTTCCCCTTTATGAATCGTGCCGCAGGTCAGATAGCAGCCCGCCACAAGGCTGCCGTCCTTTAACAGAAATACATTTTCAATAACTGCCTGCGCAAATTCGCCGTTTCCCTGATACTCCATCGGAAGAATCTCCTTTTTAATAATCCAGTGTATCCAGATATTTCATATAATTCACAACCATCATCGCGATCTTGAACGTCATCGCGTCCTCGAACGTGCGGATGTCCAGCCCCGTCGCCTTCTGCAGCTTCTCGATCCTGTAAACGAGCGTATTGCGGTGGATAAAGAGCTGGCGGCTCGTCTCGGACACATTCAGGTTGTTCTCAAAAAACTTGTTGATCGTCGTCAGCGTCTCATCGTCGATGTCATAAACCTGATTGCCGCCGAAGATCTCCTCAATAAAGATCCTGCACAGATTTACGGGAAGCTGGTAGATCAGACGGCCAATGCCCAGCGTGGAGTAGGCGATCACGTTCTTTTCCGCATAGAAAATACGTCCCACATCCATCGCCATCATCGCTTCCTTATAGGACTTGGAAACCTCGCGCAGCTCGCGCACGACCGTTCCGTAGGAAACGCGCACCTTCATCATCGCCTCGCTGTTCATCATGTCCACGATCATGTTGGCAGTCTGCTCAAGCGCCTCCGGGGATTCGTCCTTCTCCACCGCCTTGATCAGGATGATATTCTTCTCATCCACTGCCGTAATATAATCGCCGTTCTGGCTGCTGAACAGGCTCTTTAGCATCTCCGTCGCGCCGTTGTCCTTCTCCATGCGCGTCTCCACCAGATAAACGATGCGGGGAGCCTCCACCTCCACATGAAGCTTCTGCGCCCGATTGTAAATATCTACCAAAAGCAGATTGTCCAGAATCAGGTTCTGGAAAAAGTTGTTCCTGTCAAAGCGCTCCTTATATGCAATGATCAGGTTCTGGATCTGGCTTACCGCGATCTTCGCCACCATATAAGCGTCGTCGTTCGCGCTCTTTGCCGCAAGCACATAGGCGATCTCGCTGTCATCCAATACCTTTAAAAAATGATAACCGCCGACTACCTGACTGTCCGCGGGAGAAACCGCAAATCCTGTGATGATCTCGCGTGAGATCTCGATCTCGTCCGTCGTGGACGCTACTTTCATGCCATCTAAGTCAAATACATAAATTTCAACCTTCGTAATGGCCCTTAACTCTTCAATACTCGTCTGAATGATCTGGTTTGAAATCATATCTGTCCCTCTCGTTCCTGCGCATTCGTCAAAATCAACAAAACCATAAATCTATAATAAAGCATGCCTATCCATTATGCAAGTTCTTTTTCAGCGTCTTGCCCTTTGCCCCGCTTCTTATTATAATAGTAGCAGCCATTTATAAAAGCAGTGCGCCGGCACTGAAAGGATACGATAATGAAAAAAGTAAACTACCATACGCATACGAACCTCTGCATGCACGCAGATGGCACGGAAGCCGATTATCTGCAGGCGGCGCTGGACGCCGGGCTGGACGTCCTTGGTTTTTCCGACCATGCCCCTTTTCCCGACAACCGCTTCGACTGCCGCATGCGCTACGACCAGCTGGACGCCCATCTTGCCCGCGTCCGCAGCCTCGAAGCCCCCATCCGGATCCTCGCCGGGCTGGAAATCGAATACTGCGCGGATATGGACAGCTACTATCCGATGCTTTTATCCGAAAAAAAGCTCGACTATCTCCTGCTGGGACAGCATTATTATATGGAAGACGACGGCTCCTGCGTCCATGTTTTTTCCGTCCCGAAAAAATACGGGACACCTGCCTGTCTAAAATACGCCCGCGAGGTAAACGCCGCTTTGGAAACCGGGTTTTTCCCGCTCCTTGCCCATCCCGACGTCATTTTTACCAACGACTTTCCGTGGGATAAAAACTGCGCCGACGCCTGCGATCTCATCGTGGACGCCGCCGCCCGCGCCGGTACGGTCCTGGAGCTCAACGCCAACGGCATCCGCAAGGGAATCCGCCTTCTCGGCGGCGTCAAACGCTTCCCCTATCCCCATCCGGAATTCTGGAAGCGCGTCTCTGCCGCAAAGCTTCCCGTCGTGATCGGCTCAGACTGCCATCAGCCCTCCTATATGTGGGACGGCTGCGTGCAGGAAGCCCTGCGGCTTGCAAGGGAGTGGAAGCTGGAGCTTGTGGACAGCTTCTGAGCATCCGTTTCCCATCGTATCAAAATCCCTATAAAGTGAAAAAAGAAGCCGCTGCATCGCAGCGGCTCCTTTCATATGCTTCTTAGTTTGTGATAACCTGCTCTGTCTCTTTGTCGAATACGTGGATCTTCTCAACGTCAAATGCAAATCTAACAGTATCGCCAGGTCTTGCGTTGGAACGAGGATCTACTCTTGCAGTCATCGGGAACTCGCCCAGATCGAAGTACAGGAATACTTCTGCACCAAGCAGCTCGTAAACCTTGATGGTAGAGGAGAATACGCACTTCGCTGTCTCGATGAACATCTCGGAATCGTAAACATCCTCAGGACGGATACCCATGATAACTGTCTTGCCGTTGTAGCCGCCGTCGATCAGCTTCTTCGCCTTAGCGGGAGGCAGCGGGATGGACTGACCTGCAACTTCCAGAGTAACGTCGCTGCCGTTTGCTCTTACAACAACATCCAGGAAGTTCATCTGAGGGGATCCCATGAAGCCTGCTACGAACAGGTTCTGGGGCTTCTCATACAGGTTCTGAGGTGTATCAACCTGCTGGATAACGCCGTCCTTCATAACAACGATTCTGGTACCCAGTGTCATAGCCTCGGTCTGGTCATGTGTAACGTAGATGATGGTGGTTCCCAGTCTCTGATGCAGCTTTGCGATCTCGATACGCATCTGTACACGCAGCTTCGCATCCAGGTTGGACAGAGGCTCATCCATCAGGAATACCTTAGGATTACGCACGATAGCACGTCCCATAGCAACACGCTGTCTCTGACCGCCGGACAGAGCCTTCGGCTTACGATCCAGCAGCTGTGTCAGATCCAGGATCTTGGCAGCTTCTTTTACCATCTTATCGATTTCATCCTTCGGAACCTTTCTTAATTTAAGTCCGAAAGCCATGTTATCATAAACAGTCATATGAGGATACAGAGCGTAGTTCTGGAATACCATCGCAATATCTCTGTCCTTGGGCTCTACATCGTTTACCACTCTGTCGCCGATCTTTAATTCGCCGGAGGAAATGTCTTCCAGACCTGCGATCATACGAAGGGTTGTGGACTTACCACATCCTGAAGGGCCTACGAAAATGATAAACTCTTTATCTGCGATCTCCAGGTTGAAGTTCTTAACCGCTTCAAAACCGTTGGGATAAACCTTGCAGATGTTCTTTAAGGATAAACTTGCCATTGTTTTGCCTCCCTGAAAATTTAATCTCGAGTGTTCTCGACTGAATCTAGGTCTAGTATACCGAAAGCGCCGGTTTTTGGCTATACCAGTATTCCACAAACTTTTTTTTCAAGAATGTATAAAATGCTAAAAATGAAATTTCTCTAAAATCGCATCGTACATTTTAAACAATTTCGAACTTCTCAATCTATGCATTTTGACTACAGGGTTTCCCCCTTCAAACTGCGGTCAGACACGGCATTTTAAGCCTGCCCTGCGTCCTCTTTCCCGTCCTCTGCGGGCGCTTCCGAAGCGTCCTCACCGGCGCCTTCTTCCGCGGTTTCTTCCCCCTTTTCCTCTTTGCTGCCAGAAGCCTCCTGCGCCGCTTTCTCACGCGCAGCCCGCTCTGCCTCCTGCTCCGCTTCCAGAGCCGCCTGCTTTGCCTGCTGCTCTTCCACGATAAAGGACAGGGGCGCCAGCTCGTCGCCGTTTCCAAGGTCTTCCTCCTCCGGCTCGAACTTTTTAAATACCCGGACAAACATCATGCTGGACAGATACGCCACGGCGGGCATCCCCAGCAAAAACAGAAACGGCAGCGCCTGGATCGTCAGAAGCAGAAGCCCCAGCGGAAGCAGGTGGATCAGTATGATCACAACCGTCTTTGGAAGGCTCATAATGCTGATCAGGAACGCATTTTTTACCGTCTGCTTAATCGTATTTTCAAATCTGGACAGCACCGGGAAAATATAGAGCGCCGTCATTACAAAGAAAATGGTCACAACGCCTAAAACGACCTTCATGATCTTCGCTCCCGTGCCGCTCATCATGAGCACAACAACTTCCCAGTCCAGAATCAGGACGATGATCAGCGCCAGCATCACGATCCAAAGAATCGTCGCCTGCTTGAAGTTCTCCTTAAACGATTTGAAATAGCTTTTCACAATATACGGCTCATCCCCGCGCGCCATTTTGATCGTTACATAATACAGCGCCGTTACCGCAGGGCCGACCGTAATGATCGGGATGCAGCAAATGATCGTCAGCAGGTTCAGAATCATCAGGTTGGCAACCTTTGTCAGAAATACCATGACCGGGCTGTCCAGATTAAAAAGTTTCATTGGTATATCCCTTTCTTCTCTTTAAAATTGACGGAGCTGTGTCCGCCTTACTCGCACAGATTTTTTAACGGAAGTCCGTGCTCTACCGCATAGGCGTTTTCCAGCGTCTCGGAGGCGATCGCCTGCATTGCCTCCACCGTGAAAAATCCCATATGGGAAGTGACCAGCACATTCGGGAACGTCACGAGGCGCGCCAGATTCTCGTCCTGCATCACAGCTTCCGATTTATCCTCGAAAAACAGGCCCTCTTCCTCTTCGTACACGTCCAGTCCCACGCCGCCGAACTTGTTGTTTTTCAGTCCCTCGATCAGCGCCTCCGTATCCACCAGCGCGCCCCTCGAGGTGTTTACCAGAAATACGCCGTCCTTCATGCGCGCGACCGCGTCCCGGTTAATAATATGCCTTGTGTCCTCTGTCAGCGGACAGTGCAGGGAAATAAAGTCCGACTTTTCCAAAAGCTCGGAAAGCTCCACATACTTTACGTCAAGCGCCGGGTTCGGATACGGGTCGTACGCCAGCACCTGCATGTCAAAGCCGTGGAAAATACGGATCATTGCCTGTCCGATCTTCCCCGTGCCGATCACGCCCGCCACCTTATGATTGAGGTCCGTCCCCATCAGTCCGTTGATGTTCATGTTAAAGTCCCGCGTCCGGTTGTACGCCTTGTGCGTGCGGCGGTTCACCGTCATGAGCATCGCCAGCGCATACTCCGCAACCGCCTCCGGGCTGTAGCTGGGCACGCGCAGCACCGGCAGCCGTCCCTTTGCCGCGCCGATGTCCACATTGTTAAAGCCCGCGCTTCTTAACAGCAGCGCCTTTATTCCCATATCGCAGAGCTGGTCGATCATCGCCTTGTTCACATGATCGTTCACAAAAATGCACACCGCATCGTGGCCTTTTGCCAGAAAAACGGTTTCTTCCGTAAACGGCAGCTCGATAAAATGAATATCGAAGCCGTAATCCTTCCCCATCGGTTCAAACCATATTCTATCATACGGTTTTGTTGAAAAAAATGCAATCCTCATCTGTCGCCTCCTTGCTTATATTTTTGACTGCCCCAAGCTGCAGCCCACCGTCCTTTGTATCCATGAGAGGATGTCCTGCTCCACCTTTTCCCGTCCGTTTTCGTTCAGGATCTCGTGTCGCATTCCCGGATAGAGCACACATTCCACATGCTCCATCCCGCAGCCTTTGTATTTGTCTGCCACACGCCGCACCGCTTTCCCGCAGTCCCCGACCGGGTCCTGATCCCCTGCCACAAACAGTACCGGAAGGTCCTTTGGCAGCTTCTCTGTACACGATGGGTCATAAAGCCTTCCGATCAGCTCAAACAGCGTGGCAAAGCCGTTTACCGTAAACGGAAAGCCGCAGAGCGGATCGTCCAGATACTTCCGTACCTCATCCTGATCTCCCGAGAGCCAGTCCATCTGCCCTACGCCGTCCCGAAACGGCTTTTCATAGCTTCCAAACGCCAGCCTGTCCAAAAGGCGGCTCACATGCTTTTGCCCGCACAGGACGCCCTGTACCTTCGCTATCGCTTTGGCAAGCTTTACCACCGCCTCCGGCTGCATCCCCGTCCCCATAATGATCGCACCGTCGATGCCCGTGCCGTAGCGGCACAGGTAATTGCGCAGGATAAAGGAACCCATGCTGTGCCCGAGGATCAGGTACGGAATGCCCGGATACTGCTGCTGGATCGTTTTTTTCAGGCGGTGTACGTCGCGCACTGCAACGGTTGCCGGATCCTGCCTGCAAAAATAGCCTTTGCAGCCGTCTGCGCCAAGGCTTTTGCCGTGTCCTAAGTGATTCTCCCCCGTTACCAGAATCCCGTTATCCGTCAAAAGCCCCGCCAGCCTCTCATAGCGCTCCACATATTCCGCCATGCCGTGTACGATCTGTACGATGCACACAGGCTTTGTATCCGGCGTCCACTTTACCGCGTGTATCCTCGTCTCATTGTCTCTGGACAGAAAATAAAATTCCTCTTTTTTCATTTGTCATGCCTCCCTCGCTCCCGATAGAAAAGACCGCAGCAAGAAAACACCTTCCGTCTTTTCTGACAGCGTTTTTCTTCTGCGGCCCTCACTTTTTTACTATATCATGAACGGCTTGTCCGGTCAACCGCTCAGCAAATTTCAGCGTCCGCAGGCATCAGCAGATTTCAGCGCCCGCAGGCATCTTTTTTTCGGGCGTCATCAGCGCCAGATTGCCTTCCGCATCCTCCGCACACAACAGCATGCCTTCAGACAGCACGCCGGCAAGCTTTGCAGGCTTTAAGTTTACCAAAACCATAACCTTTTTGCCGACCATCTCATCCGCGCTGTAATGCTGCTTGATGCCGGAAACGATCTGCTTTACCTGACTGCCGATCTTTACCTGGGAGCACAGAAGCTTTTTGGATTTCGGAACCTCTTTGCACTCGATGATCTCGCCTACCGCAAACTGCAGCTTTTCAAAATCCTCGAAGGTGATCTCCGGCTTTGCTTCCAGCTCGATTACTTCCTCTTCCTCAGCTGCCGCTTCCTCCGGCGCTTTTCTCGCCGCAAACATCGCTTCCGCTTTTTCCACAACCTCTTTTACGTCCAGACGCGCAAACAGGATCTCCGGCTTGTCCGTTACCTTGTTTCCGGATTCGTAAAGCCCGAATACCGTGCACTCCTCAAAGCTGCGAAGCTTTGTGTTGAGCTGTGCTGCGATCTTTTCCGCTGTGGAAGGCATATAAGGCTCCAGCAGGGAAGCGCCGATCATGATGCCCTCCACCAGATTGTAGAGCACCGTGGAAAGACGGTCTGCCTTTTCGGGATCCTTTGCCAGCACCCACGGCTCTGTCTCGTCGATATATTTGTTGCAGCGTTTGAACAGCGCAAAGATCTCTGTGATCGCGTCCGCAACTCTCCAGTCCTCCATTTTTGCCGCTACCTTTGCGTAAGTGCCTGTCGCAACGCTTTTTAAGTCCTCGTCCACGGCTTCTGCCGCGCCCTTGTCAGCCACAATGCCGCCAAAATACTTGTTGCTCATGGAGATCGTGCGGTTTACGAGATTTCCGAGGGTATTTGCCAGATCGGAGTTTAAGCGCTCCACCATCAGCTCCCAACTGATCACGCCGTCATTTTCAAAGGGCATCTCATGCAGCACGAAATAGCGCACCGCGTCCACTCCGAAAAAGTCCACCAGATCGTCCGCATAGAGCACATTTCCCTTGGATTTGCTCATTTTGCCGTCGCCCTGCAAAAGCCACGGGTGTCCGAATACCTGCTTCGGCAAGGGCTCGCCCAGCGCCATCAGAAAGATCGGCCAGTAAATCGTATGGAAACGGATGATGTCCTTTCCGATCAGATGCAGATCCGCAGGCCACAGCTTTTTGTACTGCTCCGTGCTGTTGCCGTCCGCATCATAGCCGATGCCCGTGATATAGTTGTTGAGCGCGTCCAGCCACACATAAACCACATGTCTGTCGTCAAAATCGACGGGAATTCCCCATTTAAAGGACGTTCTGGATACGCACAGATCCTGCAGGCCGGGCAGAAGGAAATTGTTCATCATCTCGTTTTTGCGGGAAACGGGCTGAATAAATTCCGGATGGCTGTTGATATGATCGATCAGCTTCTGCGCATATTTGCTCATTCTGAAAAAGTACGCCTCTTCCTTCGCGGGCTTTACCTCCCTGCCGCAGTCGGGGCACTTGCCGTCCTTTAACTGGGACTGGGTCCAGAAGGATTCGCAGGGCGTGCAGTACATGCCCTCATAAGAGCCTTTGTAAATATCGCCCTGATCATACAGGCGTTTGAAAATTTTCTGCACCTGCTTCTCGTGATCCTCGTCCGTCGTGCGGATAAACTTGTCATAGGAGGTTCCCATCAGATCCCAGATCCGCCGGATCTCCGCAGCCGCCTTGTCCACATATTCCTTCGGGCTTACGCCTGCTTCCGCCGCCTTTAACTCGATCTTCTGACCATGCTCGTCCGTCCCTGTCTGGAAAAATACGTCGTAGCCGTCCTTTCTTTTAAAGCGCGCGATGCTGTCCGCCAAAACCGCCTCATAGGTGTTGCCGATGTGGGGCTTGCCCGACGCATAGGCGATCGCCGTTGTCATGTAAAATTTACCTTTGTTCATCTCTTCCTCCATTCTGCAAACTGTTCCGGTGCACCGCGGTTCGTCCGGCTTTCTGCGCATAAGCCTTCTTTTATCCAAAAGGCACGCAAGTGCGTAGAAACGTGTTTTTTATACGATAGGAAACGAACTTTCCTATCGTAATAAAAAAGCCCGTCCTCCTGTTTCTGTTGAAATCAGGAAGACGGGCATATCCCGCGGTACCACTTCCATTTGCATATTCCTCACAAAATATGCCTCTTCGGGTGCTGCCTCTGCAATACCCTGCCGCTGTAACAGGCGGAACCTGTCGCAGCCTTGCCATCCATGCGTCTGCTTCATCTGCATGTGCCGGTTCGGTGCGCCGCTCAGGAGCCATATTCCATCCGCTTCGTCCTGTCCCCTCTCAGCCTTCCGCGCAAGTCCGTGTCCGTCTTATGCGGACATACGTTCTGCCGGAATGGGGTCTTCTCTGTAAAGCTTCCCCGGATGTACTCTCTCCATCATTGCTTTCTGCTATCTTTGGAAACGGCAGGACTGCCGTTTCCGATACGCCTACAGTAGCACAAATATGCCGTGCTGTCAATTACGCCGGAGCCTTATTTTCTCTTTCTATAAGCCGGCGTCTCATTTTCTCTTTCTGCCGCAGATCACAGAGATCAGCCCGATTGCCGAAATTACCAGAATGATCGCCCACATGCCCAGCTCTGCGCTGTCCCCGGTCTGACCTGCCTCTGCCTTTTCCATGTCGGACGCCATTCCGTCCGTCCCTGCCTCCTGCGGCTCTTCCTGCTCTAACTCTTCGTCCGGCAGGATTTCCCGCTCTAAAGCCGTTTCCGGTTCATCCGGCTCTTCCCTGCCCGGATCTTTATCCGGGTCTTTGTCTGGATCTTTGTCCGGCTCGGAGGGTGTTTCCGATCCGGAGGGAGATTCGGTTTCCGGCTCGGAGGGAGACTCGGTTTCCGTCGGAGGTTCTGTTCCTGTTTCGGTTTCCGTTTCTGTCGGGGGTTCTGTTCCTGTTTCAGTTTCCGTTTCCGTCGGGGGTTCCGTTCCTGTTTCAGTTTCCGTTTCCGTCGGAGGCTCCGTTTCGCCCGGTTCGTCCTTCTTATCCCGGATGATCACGCCTGTGGCTGCCGTATAAAGATCCGTAGTATCGTCATAAACCGGCGCGATCCCGTCCTGCTCCTTCCCGGTCAGGTTCGTCTTATTGCTCCACGGGTATTTTTCATCATTTTTGTGGGCATTGTAATTCTGATCCAGCTCAAAACCCAGCCAGCCGCTGTCCGCTTCCGCATAGGCGCGCGGGATTTTCCCGTCCGAATCCGGATGGGTTCCATAGAAATATCCCCATTCCGTCCCGGTTTTCAGCCCGTAATGGAGATTGATCGGCTTTCCGTACTTATTATCGCCTTCTCCCCACTGATCTGCCTGCGCATCCCACGCCACAAAATCCTCTCCCTGCCGCAAATGCGCCTGAAGCGTCACGTCCCGGAGCGTGGAATCCAGCTCGTCCTCTGTCGCATACCACATCATATTCTGCGCAAGCTGCCCGATTCCTTTCCTGACCAGAACGCCGTCTTCTGCGCCCTGATCTCCCGCATAGGCATATACGGAATCCTCCGTTACCACGACGGGAATGATCTCATTATTCACCGCATATCCATCCGGTGCTTTGATCTCTTTCAGCCACAAATAACGCTCCTGTATTCCCTTTCCATCCTTTACCGGTCTGAGCGCATACTGCACATGGCCGTTTCCTGCCGTTGCAGACGGATCGGACATTCTTGCCGGCGCAACGGAAAAGGACAAAACTCCGTTTTTCGTCGTTCCGTATGCCGCCGCATTTTTATAATTTTCTGCAGTCGCTTTTTTAGCCTCTTCCCTTGACTCAAACAGGGCAAAGACCGCCTCTGCATTTTTGCCGTCCTCTGAAACGATAGGCTTTCCGTTCCAGTCCTGCTTGATCACCTGCAGCTCCCGCACCATATTGGGAACTCTGATGTCCGCGCTGAAAAATCTCTGGAAATTCGCGTCGTCAAGCAGTCCAAAGCCGGAATCCGCCGGTTTATATTTTCCTACAAAGCCGTCTTCTCCCAGTTTTTCCGCCTCCGCCACAAGCGTCTCCACCTTTTCCGCAAGGCTTCCCCCCTGCACATCCGGTACAAAATAATATGCCAGCAGCAGATCGCCGTCGTCCGGGTTCACATAAATATACCGGTCTGTGCTTCCCGGCAGATTTTCCAGATTTCCCAGAAAAGTCCCGGCATTTCCATCCCACGCGATCGCCCATTTCCGGTAATCCTCTCCCGTAAGCTGCCGGTACAGCGCCCGGATGATCTGCTCTCTCTGGTCCGTCCCCGCGCTTTCGGTATAAAAGCCCTTGCTGATCGAGCCGTACAGCGGATGCCAGCCCTTTTCGTTTTCGGACGGTTTTCCCTCCTCCGCATTATACAAAGGAACCGCAACGATCATGCCGTCCCTGCTGTTCTCCGGCTCCTTTTGGCTGGAAACATACTGCAGGCCTCCGTCTCCGACCGTAACCTTGGCATCCATTACGCTCGTCACGCCGGTTTCCCACTGGTTCTTTTCATCCACCCGCAGCTGGTCGCCGTCATAATACAGATGGATCTCGTTCCTCGTCATATATCCGTCCGTGTCTCCGACCTCTTTCAGGATAAAATAATCCTCCGGCTCTGTCGGCATATTGTGACCCGTCTTATAAACAAGCGGCTTTCCGTTTTCCGTCAGGGCAAAGCGTCCGTTTTCATCCGTGCTTCCTGCATTGATCCTTCTAAAATCGCTGAGATCATAAGGGTTTCCGTCATTTGCCGCGTCCGCCCTTCTTCTGTAAAGCTCAAACTCCACTCCCTGCATCCGATTTCCATTCTGATCCACTTTTACCAAAGAATCCGCCTCCGGCGCCAGCAGGTTGAACGTCAGCCAAAGGTTGGAATCATAAGCGCCTCGCTCCAGATAAAACATTTTCAGCGTATGGAGGGAACCGTCCTCCAGCGTTTTTTTGCCGACGCCGTCCGTAACGCCGTTATCGCGCAGCTGCTTTGCCAGATTTGTCTGCTCTATCGTTTTCTGCGCTCCGCCGTCCATGTAGCGGATTTCAATCCCGCCCGTTGCAAAGTTGATCTCTGTCTCCGCCCTGTCGCGGATGCCGCCCAGATCTGCCACAAGCACATCGTCAATAAAAATCCAGACATCGTCATCGCCTGAAAAATGGAACTTCATCTCCTCCGGGCTTGCGCCGCTTCCGACCATTCCGTTTGCGGGCTGCTGGAAATCAACCTCTACCGACATGCCGAAATAGTGGTTTAACGGATATTGGTTGGACTTTCTTTCCTCATTCGGTATCAGTTTTCCGTCCGTTTCTTCCTTGAACACTTCCCGTCCCTGATTGAACGGGAAAAACTGTCCCTTTATGCCGCTGGCGCCGCCTGAATATACCGCCCCGTTATCATACAGGACGAAATAATTTTTTCCGTCCTCCGACCGAAGCTCCGCAAAATTCCCCGGATTTCCTTCCCTGTTTTCACTGTCGTATTCGTAATAGCCCTTTTCATTATACTGAAACAGCCCCTTTACATCTTCATAGGACTCTTTCCATTCGCTTTCCTGTTCCGGGTCAAACAAATAGGACAGCGATTCCTCCCTCTGTGCGTCCGTCGGCGTCCAGTCATTCTTATACGACGCATACTTATTGTCTTCCAGATTTAATTCCGGATAACCGCCCGCATCCAGCTTTTCTTTGACGATTCCCTGCTTGATGCCGCCCGTCTCCGGATTGTCCCTGTTATAACGGTACTGATTTAAGCCGTTTCCAACACCGGACGGCGATCCATACGACGTAAATACAAGCGCGTGATCCCGATTGATCCCTCCATTGTGATTTTCATGGCTCTGATCTGCGTCTGTATTGCCGTCCGGTCTCTTCCACATGGAATAATCAAACAGATTGACGGTCACATTTCCCGGATTCGCCGCCTCCACAATGTGCCTGTCCAGTATGTCCTGATCGATATATTCCATCGCCCCGCCCAGCAAAAGCGTCACTTCAACGCTCCCGCCGCTCGTTCCCCGTCCTTCCTGCGCAAATACATAGCCTTCCGGAAGCTGCGCGCTGATTTCATACTCGCCTGCAAAAATGCCTGTCTCCGGCAGCTCCTTAAAATCCCATTCCAGCGGGATTTTTTCGCCGTAGGGTTCCGGTGTTGGTGTTTCCGGCGTTGTTTCCGGTTCTGTTTCCGGCTCTGCTGTTTCCTGCACTTCCGGCTCTGATGTCTCTGACGTCTCCGGCGTTGTTTCCGGCTGTAATGTCTCTGATGTCTCCGGCATTGTTTCCGGCTTTGATTCGGTTTCCGGCGCAGATCCGGTTTCAGGTGCAAAATCGGATTCAGCCTCCGTTTCCGGGTTCATTTCCGTTGTAGCTTCCGGCTCTGGCTCTATTTCTGTTACCGATTCTGCTTCCGGCTCCTGTCCGGATTCCGGCTTTGCCTCGCTGCTTCCGCTTTCAGATGCTGCTGCGGTCACGGTTTCCTTTGAAAAATATGCGCCCTCTGCTGCGGATTTCGATTCCGCCGGCGGAACTGTTCCGGCTTCGGAATCCGCTTCCACTCCGGCTTCGGTTCCGGACTCTGCTGGCGGTTCTATCTGAGGCTCTGCACCTGATTCTGTCTGGGGCTCAGTATCTGATCCCGCATCTGATTCCGTCTGGGGCTCAGTGCCCGATTGCGGAGCTGTCTGCAATTCTGTTTCTGTCTGAGGCTCTGTCTGCACTCCGGCATCCGACTCCGATTCGGTCTGAGGCTGAGTCTCAATATCCGGTTCTGTATCTGACTCCGTCTGGGACTCCGCATCCGGCTCCGTATCAGTCTCCGTCAGCGTCCCGTCATCTGTCTGGCTCTCCGTCTCATCCTCCACGTCTTCCGTTTCTGCGAGGATCCCGCCGGGCAAAAGCTCCTTTAAATGCTTTTCCGTAACAGGATTTTCTTCGTTGGCTCCGGGGAATGCCGCTTCCCACCTCTGATTCTCATCCGACCATACGATCAGGTCATCAGCTTCTTCCCCCAGACCTGTATCCCATGTCCAGCGCTCTATTATGATCTCTTCCGTCTCCGGCTTCCCGCTGGTGCTGTCTGCACCGTTCTCATTCGCGGCGTTTACAATGCCGTAGCTGGCGGGAACCAGTCCCCCCGCACACAAAACTGCGCTGAGCGCAAGCGCAGCCGCGCGCTTTCCCTTCCTTTTCCATTTTTTGCCTGTGCACCCCGATTTCATGTAATAATATCTCCTTCTCCTTGACCCATGCGTACCCTCCGCCGCTTTCTGCGGACTTTCCGGCACAATACACGTTCAAAATTTCGATGCATAATATCTATAATTATAATACTTCGATATTTGATATACAACAAAATTCGACAAAAAACAGCAATATTTGCAGCATGTCAGTCATATCAGTTTGAAAAAAAAACATGCGCCGTGTCCCCACTCCCGACACGGCGCACATTCAGCCCGGAAAATCCTATTTTCCGCAGCTTTTCCCTGTTTTTAAAATTGAAATCCCTTCAGCAGATCGCCCAGAGACGTCCCAACCGATTCCTTCGAGCTGTACTCCTCCGCCTGCTTCTCCTCGATCTCATCCGGCTCTGCGCTCTCTGCCGCTGCCCGGATGCTCAGGCTGATCTTATTGTCATTCGTATTGAGCACCTTAACCCTGACCACATCTCCCACCGAAAGCGCCTCCGACGGCTTCTTTAACCGCTTCTGGCTGATCTGGGATATATGGACAAGCCCGCTTAAGCCGTCGCCCAGATCCACAAATGCCCCATAAGGCATCAGGCTTTCCACGCGGCCTTCCAGAACCGTCCCCGGCACGATCATGGAAATCTTATGGTTTAAGCGTTCCGCTTCTTCCTCTTTTAAAACGTCCTTTGCGGACAAAACCAGCTTTTCCCGGTCAGAATCCACAGTAATCACGCGCACACGGAGTGTTTTCCCCACAAACCCTTCCGTTTCTTCCACATAATCGAGCGCCAGCTGGGATGCAGGGATAAATCCGCGGATCCCCTCCACAAACGCCACGACACCCTGATTTACCGCCTCGCTTACCTTTACCGTCAAAACGGTTTTCTCTTCCAGATATTGTTTCAGCCTGTCCCAGCCAAGCGTTTCCGCCGCCTCCACGCAGGAAAGGACGATATTGCCCGCGCCATCGTCTTTTTTCACGACAGTGCCCTCCAGCGTATCTCCCACATGCACGTCCGCTAAAATTGAAAATGCCGGATCGCGGCTCAAATCCGCTGCCCCGACCACACCCGGCGCATAATATCCCAGATCCAGCGTTACCCCCGTTTCGTTTACGTCAATTACCGTGCCGGAAATCACATCCCCTTCATTGATCGTCCGAAAAGACGCTTCCAGCTCTTTTGTGTAATCCTCCATTGTCTCTGCGGGCATCTCTTCCTGAACGTCCGCAATCCCTTTTTTCTGCTCTTCCAATTCTTTATCCTCCTCTGTCTGACCCCCGGGCATCGTCTGCCCGCCGGCATTATCGGCTCTGAAACAAGCATTTCATCGCCCTTCCCAGTCTACCACGCTGCGGCGGGAAATTCCAGCCCTTCCTGTCTCTTCCTTTACTGTCTCTTCCTTTACTGTCTCTTCCTTTACTGTCTCTTCCTTTGCCGCTTCTTCCTGCCGTTTCCTGCGGCGGGCGCCAAACAGCTTTGGAACAAACAGCCTTAGAACAAAACAGCCGCAGAACAAGTTGACTTTTCCGCACAAAAGTCTTACACTGTCTCTAATCTGTCACTGTAATGCGTTCCAGTGATATTGCATAACTATTTTTTATGACAGGAGGTTTCGCAAATGAAGAAAAAAGCGCTCTGCGCTGCCTTTCCCCATACGCTGCCCGTCCTGATGGGCTATCTTTTTCTCGGCATCGCCTTCGGCGTACTGCTGTCTGAAAGCGGTTTTTCCCCCGTCTGGGCTCTGTTCATGAGCCTGGTCATCTATGCCGGATCCGGACAGTTTGCGGCGATCGGGCTTATGACTTCGCCCTTTTCCCCGATTTCTGCGCTGCTTCTGACGCTGATGATCAATGCCCGCCATCTTTTTTACGGGCTGACGATGCTGAAGCCTTTTCAGAAAATGGGCAGGAAAAAACCGTATATGATCTTTTCCCTGACCGACGAAACCTATTCCCTCCTCTGCAGCGCCAGACCGCCGGAGGGGGTCGATGAAACATGGTTTTTCTTTTTTATCGCCCTGCTCGACCACCTGTACTGGATCGCAGGCGGACTGATCGGGGCCGTCGCCGGGAAATTCCTGCCTTTTGACTCCACGGGCATTGATTTTACCATGACCGCCCTGTTTCTCGTCATTTTTGTGGAACAGTGGGAGAAATCCGCCTCAAAGCTGCCCGCCCTGCTGGGGCTTTTTGTGACCGCAGCCTGCCGCATCGTGTTCGGGCCGGACAACTTCCTCATTTTCTCCATGACAGGCATTCTCGCCGGATTATTACTTTTTCAAAAGGAGCTTGACAAATGACGTCCCAGACTTTTTTACAGCTTTGCCTTACCGTTATCGTGATCGCTGCCGCAACCTTTCTGACCCGCGCCCTGGCATTCCTTCTCTTCCCTGCCGGAAAAGAAACGCCCCGGGCAGTCCAGTACCTCGGGGCGGTCCTTCCGAGCGCCTCTGTCGCGATGCTCGTCGTATATTGTTTTAAAAATGTCTCCCTGCTCTCTGCGCCTTACGGGCTTCCGGAACTGATCGCTGCGATATTCGTCGTCGCCGTCCACAAATGGAAGCACAGCCTTCTGTTATCCATCGGAGGCGGCACAGCGCTTTATATGCTGCTCGTGCAGGCAGTCTTTTCCTGAAACCGGATTTCCCGTAAGCATCCGGCAGACGGGAACTCTCCCGCCAAAGCGCCGGTTTGGATCAGGCTGCGCAGCGTTTTCCCAATACCCGGTTTACCTGTTCGCTCGTGACAAGCATCAGCGCTGCCAGCGTCAGCAGGAAAAACGGATGGATCCCAAAGCCGAACGTCTTTCCGAGAAATCCCAAAAACGGCGGCATTAAAAGACATCCCACATATGCGGTCGCCATCTGGATCCCCATGATGCTCTGGCTGATGTCCCTGCCGAAGCGGTTCGGCGTATCGTGCAGCATCGCAGGATAAATGGGCGCACAGCCTAAGCCTACGCAGATCAACCCGATCAGGCTCAGCCATGCCGCCCCCGGCATCACAAGTAAAATGCAGCCTGCAAGGCAAAGGCACTCGCCCATTCTGATCATCTGTTTGTTGTTAAAACGCAGGGCAAAGATTCCCGCCAGCCCTCTTCCGACTGTGATCCCCAGATAAAACAAGGAAACCCACCGCGCCGCCGTTTCTGCCGTCAGCCCTTTTTGCTGTACGAGAAAAGTGCTGCTCCACAGCCCTGTTGCCGCCTCCACCGAACAATAGGCAAAAAATGAGAGCAGCGCAGGCTTTGCCCCGGGAAGCCGTAAAAGCTCTGCCAGTCCGGCGCTTCTTTTTTCCCCGCCTTCTGCCTGCTCCTGCTGCCGCGTCTCAAAACGCTTCCACAGCGGCAGGCTTGCCGCCAGACAGACCACCAAAACACACTGCATTGCCGCGATCGTGCCATACCCCATTCTCCAGCCGCTTTCCTTTGTCAGAAACAGCGACATCAGAAGCGGCCCCGCCGTCGCGCCGATGCCCCAGAAGCAATGCAGCCAGTTCATATGCGCCGCCTCATAATGAAGCGCCACAAAGTTGTTCAGCGCAGAATCCACCGCGCCTGCGCCGACGCCCAACGGAACTGCCAGCAGGCAAAGCCAGAAAAATCCCGGCGAAAGGCAATAACCCCATAAACCCGCCGCAGTCATCGCCACGCTTACCGCCGTGACCCTTCCGGTTCCAAATTTTTCAATCAGTTTCCCTGAAAAAAAGCTCGAAACGATCGTTCCCGCGGAAACGATGGTGCTCAAAATGCCCGCCCAGGATACGGAAACGCCCAGCTCCTGATGCAGCACCGGCCACGCCGAGCCAAGGATCGCATCCGGCAGCCCGAGGCTGATGAACGCGATGTAAATTAAAATAAGCAGTAATGTTGCCATGACGGCTCTTCCTCCCTTTTGCAGGCTTCTGTATATGCGCCCGCATCAGGTCTACTATAACATCTTCTTTTCCGTCCGTCACGCATCTTTTCGATATGTTTTCATCCGCCGGCAGCCGCACATGCTTACAAAATTGTACGGTAAAATTTCCCTATCCCGCAAGTATTGTCATATACGTCAGCACGCCTCCCAGCGTTCCGACCGGAACCGCCGCCAGATACATCCACGCCATCTGCCAGCCGATGATTCTCTGGATCTGCACAGGTGTCGCGCCGACTACCTCCATCTGCTCGATACTTACCTTGTCCGGACAGACGCTCTTTTTCCCGACGATAAACAGCGCAATGCCCGTACAGCACAGAATGAGCGCCGCGTGGATCCCTTTTTCCTGAAATGCCCAGCACACCGCCACAAACACAAGGATCGCCCCCGCAAAGGCTCCCGAAATCCAAAGCGGAAAATTATTCTTCCACTGCTGTACCGCCACCTGCCTGCAAAATTCCCCTTTTCTCTTATCCATGCCTTTTCCTCCCCCTGCTGTTTTCTGTCATTGGATGTTCCTTATTATAAGACATCTTTTTTAGGAAGAAGGTCGAAATCCGGAAAAGATTTTAAAAAAAATCCAAAATTTTTTCTTAATTTCCTTTTTTGTGCTATACTGGTCTGTGCGGCGCCGTTACAGACTCCGGCTCCGCCAATACTTAAAACAACAGCAGGTGGAAGAAAATGAGTAAAACACAATCCAGCACATTAATGACAGAAGGGCCGATCTGGAAAAAGATCATCATGTTCGCTTTCCCTCTTTTTCTGGGAAATCTGTTCCAGCAGCTCTACAACACAGCCGACTCCCTGATCGTAGGAAACTTTCTCGGAAGCGACGCCCTCGCGGCAGTCAGCTCCTCCGGCAGCCTGATCTTTCTCATGGTCGGCTTTTTTAATGGCATCGCCATGGGCGCAGGTGTTGTGGTCGCCCGCTATTACGGCGCGCGCCAGATTGAAAAACTTCAGCGCGCCATCCATACCGACGTGGCGTTCGCCCTTGTGGCAGGCGTCCTTTTGACAATCATCGGTCTGATCCTGGCTCCCCAGATGCTTGTCTGGATGGGAACTCCCACAGACGTCATGCCGAATTCTATCCTCTATTTCAGGATTTATTTCGCCGGTTCGCTGGCATTTGTCCTCTACAACGTATTGGTCGGCATCCTCCAGTCCATCGGAGACAGCAGGCATCCGCTTTATTACCTGATCCTGTCTTCCATGATCAATATTGCGCTGGATCTGCTCTTTGTCGGCGTATTCCACTGGGGCGTCGGAAGCGCTGCGCTCGCAACCATCATTTCCCAGTTCGTCAGCGCCCTTTTGTGCCTGCGCCGCCTGATGAAAAGCCCGGAAGAATACCGCGTTACCCTTTCCAAGATCCGCTTTGACATGCCCATGCTAAAGCAGATCATCCAGAACGGCCTGCCTGCCGGACTGCAGAACTCCATCATTGCCCTGGCAAACGTCGTTGTCCAGTCCAATATCAACAGCTTCGGCAAAATGGCAGTCGCCGGCTGCGGCGCTTATTCCAAGGTCGAAGGCTTCGGCTTTTTGCCGATCACATGCTTTTCTCTGGCGCTGACAACCTTCATCAGCCAGAACCTGGGGGCAAAAAAATACGACCGTGCCAAAAAAGGGGCACACTTCGGCATCATCTGCTCGATCTGCCTTGCAGAGCTCGTGGGCGTCTGCATTTACATCCTGTCCCCGTACCTGATCGCCGCCTTCAACAGCGATCCGCAGGTCGTTTCCTTCGGCGTTACACAGGCGCGCACCGTGACGCTGTTTTACTTCCTGCTGGCATTTTCCCACTGTATCGCGGGCATCATGCGCGGCGCGGGAAAAGCCACCGTACCGATGTTCGTCATGCTGGCGTGCTGGTGCATCATCCGCGTTACCTACATTACCGTCATGGTAAAGCTCGTGCCCGTCATTACCACGATTTTCTGGGCATATCCGCTCACCTGGAGCTTAAGCTCGATCATCTTTTTGATCTACTTTTTGAAAGCGGACTGGATCCACGCCTACGAAAAACGGAACGCGTAATTGTAAAAGCCGCCCCGGTCAGGCAGGTTCCGGGCAGGGGCAGCGAGGACAAAAGCGGCAGATTCCGCTTTCACTCACAGGGAATTTTAACCAAAGGCGCAGCCTTTGAAAATTCCCCTTCGTTCAAGAAGTCAGCTGCCGCTTATGTACTGGCAGAAGTATAATTCTTAATTGCCTTTTTCCAGACAATGCGCGTAATGATAAACACCAGTATCGGGGAGAGCACGCCCCATGCCATCATCCCAGGAGTGAGTTCCCCCATGAGGAACAGTCCCGGAAAGTTGGTGATCACGAAGATTGGCAGGAGAAACGTGCCGATGCGCTGCATCCACTTCCCATAGATCATCTGCGGCATGTTGTTGAAATCCCACAGCGCGGCGGTCAGCTCCCCGATGCCCTGCGTCGCCGTCGTCCAGAATGCCAGCAGGTTCGGCAAAAGAAACAGGCTGTAGGTCAGCAGGCAGCCGCAGATCAGAAAGAAGATAAAGCCTGCGACCGCCCCTGCCGTAACCGGAAGCCCTGCCCGCTGCCAGCCGATCGCGATCATCGCGACGCCCGCTACAAAGTCCGGTAAAAGCAGGGAAATATCCAGCTTCTGCAGCGTCACGAGAAACTGGAGGGAAACCGGTTTTACCATATACATATCCAGCTGCCCTTCCCGCACCATCGTGGAAAGCGACGTAAAATTCCCATAATAAAGCATATATACGCCTGTCAAAAGCACATACACGCCGATAAACAAAAGGATGTGATCCGGCGTCAGCACGCCGATATTCGTGCCCGCCCGGTAAATGACCGCCACATACAAAAGCTTAATCAGCATCCATCCCGTCTCCACCGCTACTCCCGCGGCAAAATTCGCGCGGTATTCCAGCTGCGACATCAAAGACATTTTCAAAAAAACACCCAGAAGCCGTCCATATCTGACTGCCCGCTCCGCTATTTTCCCAAACGATCCTTTTCCCATCTCAGCCTCCTACCGCCGCAAAGCGCTTTAATCCTTTTGCCCACAGCACCTTTGCCAGCACAAAAAATACCGCGATCCATAAAATCTGGCACACAAACCCGCTTCCGACCTGCGCCCACAAAAGCTTCCCGTTCACAATATTGACCGGAAACTGCGTCGTATAGCCAAACGGCAGGAGGCTGATCAGAAATGCCGCCGTTTCCCCGAAAATATCCATCGGGAACACGCCGCCGCTGATCACCACAAGCACCACACTCACCGTCCCGAAGATCAGATGCACGTCCGTCAGCCAGAAGCTCACAAGCGCCACACAGTAAAAGATCAGGAAATTCAAGATTACCGCCAGCACCAGCGATACAAAAAATGCCGCAATCCTTCCCACCGACAATTCCAGCCCTAAAAATGCCGCCGAAAAACCGATCAGTCCTGTCGATACGAGCGCCAAAAGCCCCATCTGCACACTTTTTTCCCCCATATAGTCAAAGAAGCGATAGGCAAAATAATTGACCGGGCGCACCAGATATTTGTTCAGCCCGCCGGTTTTGATGTCCTCGTTTACCGCATATTCAAAGCCGGTATAGACAAGCTTGGAAACCATCCCCGCCAGCAGCGTATACACCATGATCTGAGAATAGCTGTAGCCCGTCATCGCGCCCGCATCGCCGTGCCCGTACAGGTAATTCCATAAAAAAGTCTGAATGATAATGGGAAATATCGTACTTACGAGGCTCAGCACAAAATTCGCCCGATATTCCAGCGAAAGTTCCACTCCCATCCGATATACGCAGCGATACGTTTTCATACCGCCACCCCCTTCTGGAAAATCTTGGCGATGCTTTCCTCCAGCGGCACGTCCGTTACCGTAAAATCATCCACCGGAAGCGCTGCCAGCACCGCGGACGCCGTTTCTTTCAGCCGCTCCCTCTGCACTTCCAGCACAATGGACGTCTCGCTGTTTCCCCGGATCTTCCCAAAGATCTCCACCTGACCGGACGGAACCGGACGGCTGACGGACAGCGTCAGCAGCTTTTTGCCGCCCATCAGGGAATTGATCTGCGACAGCGCGCCGTCATATACGGGGAGCCCCTGATTGATGATGACCGCGCGGCTGCACAGCTCCTCAATGTCGCGCATATAATGGCTCGTCAAAATTACCGTCGTTTTCGTCTGCTCGTTGTAATATTTCAAAAAATCCCGGATCTTCTGCTGGGAAACGATGTCCAAGCCGATCGTGGGCTCGTCCAGAAACAGGATGCCGGGACGGTGTACCAGCGCCGCAAGGATTTCCATTTTCATACGCTCGCCCAGAGAAAGCCGCCGCACCTGCACGTTCATCAGATCCTTCACATCCAGAAGCTCCGCCAGCTCCTCCACCGTCCTGCGGTATTCTGCATCGTCCACTCCGAAAATACACTTGTTCAGATACAGGCTATCGCTGGCAGGCAGATCCCACCAGAGCTGGTTCTTCTGCCCCATAACGATAGAGAAGCCGCGCTTGAACTCATTTTTGCGCTCCCACGGTACAAATCCGTTGACCGTCGCCTCACCCGACGTAGGATACAGAATGCCTGACAAAAGCTTTAATGTCGTGGTCTTGCCCGCGCCGTTTGGTCCCAGAAGCGCCAGCATTTCCCCCTTCTCCACCGAAAAGGACACGTCCCGCACCGCTTCCTTGATCAGTGTTTCCCGATGGAACAGATTGTGCACTGATCCCTTTAAGCCCGCGCCCTTTTTGTAATAGGCAAACTCCTTTTTCAGATGCTTGACCGTGATGATCTCCATGATAAACCTCCTCCTGCCCCGTCAGAAAAATTCCGCGCGGCGCAGATAATCCTCGAATCTTATTTTCACTTCCGGATACCGGTAGCGGCTGACCAGAAGCTCGTCCCCGGAATCCAGACGGACGTTTTCCCGTCCCAGCCTCTGCACATGGTATAGATTGACCAGAAAGCTTTTGTGAACCCGGACAAAACCCGCCCTTTTCAGCGCTTCTTCCCAATAGGAAAGCGTCTGGTCCGTAACGAACACCTCGGATCGGCAATGCACCCAGATCTCATGCCTGCGGCTCTCAATATATAAAATATCCCGCAGGAATACGCGCGTCGTCGTTTCCGCCTCCTGCCCTGCGCCCATGACGCTGCGGCACACAAAGCTTCTCATTCCTGCCCCGACAGGCTTTCTGATCCGCTCCAGCTTGCACAGCGCCGCTTCCAGATCCTGTTCCAGCGCATATCCCCTCGCTACATGGAAAAAAGGGTAGGAAAGCGCCGCGAATACCTCCTCCGGGCTGTTCGCCACGAAAATGACGGGAAGCTCCTTCCTCTGTTCCCAGATCTGCTCTGCCTCCAAAAATGCCCGATCGCTTTCCTGTGCATACAGGATCAGGGCGTCCAGCTCTTCCAGAGAATCCGCCGCCACGCGCACGGTTTCCCAGACGCCGTCCGTCCCGGCTTCTTCCTGCCCCTGCTCCCGTCTGGCACATACCAGCCGCACCGTCTCCTCTGCCTCCCGCCATGCCTGATCCTGCCGGGTACGGTCTGCCGCTTCTGAAATTGTCCCTCTGTAAAGCCCCAACAGCGGCATGACACGCCCCCTTCCTACGCATAGTAATTCAGCCGCGCTTTCGCAAAATCCAATCCGGCATTTTCTGAAAGCTTCCGCAGTTTTCACACAGCCGTTTTCCCGTCTGCCTGTTTATCTTACCAGACTGTGCGCAGATTACAAGACGCACCGCACCAATGGAATATTTTCTGCCCCAATGGAAAAAGCGAAAAACTGATGCGCCAAATACAACGATAAAAAACAGTGGAAATCAGTTCAATGCCTATTGATCCCCACTGTTTTCAGATAATTTTTATTTTACTGCATAGATTCCATCAAAATATGCTTCCATATCATCAACCACATAATCTACCGTATACGGAAGATAGGTATTTGCAAAAGACTGCCTGAGTTGATATGCCTGTCCCCCAGTTAAGCTGATGTTTTTATAGGAGTATGTACGTTGAATTATAATTTCTCCATCTGATCCATAATACGTTTCTGATATACATTTCCCATTTTCATCATAGCCCAATGCTACTGCACTATCGTCCTCGTCAAGTATTTTTACTAAAACTCCATTTTCGTAAATATAGTCATGGGAAGCCCTTACCTTTCCATCGCTTCTCCATTCCCATCTAATCAAATTTCCAACTTCATCATATGTCGCCTCGTATTCATTTACTCCCATGACAATACCTTGATTATCTGTACGAATAATCTTCACAAAAGTTCCCCATCCATGTTCGTTATATTCATATTCGTATTTGTCTGAATAATAAATTTCTCCATTTTCTGAGTAAGATGTATAAGTCAATATTATCCCTTTTTTATCATATTCATATGATTCAATTTTTCTTTCTCTTCCATTTTCATCCTTTCCGCCTCGTTCAATCAGTCTATTTTGGACATTGTAGATTTCATAGCCATCGTAGTAATTTATATTTTCCCCATCCCAATTATACTCATACCAGCTCCGAATATCCTCTCTTCTATTCCCATTTTCATCATATGTATATTCTACTATTCTTCCTTCTCTTCCATCTTCTGAAATATTTTCCTTTTTTTGAAGTCTTCCGTCTTCATCATAGGTCTTTTCATATTCCGTTTCCTCAATATAAAAATCTGACGGATATTCCATTTGCAGTACATATTCCTCTTCGTCTGTTTCTGACGGAACATATCTGGCACAGTTTATCATATTTCCATTTTCATCATGTTCATATATCATTTTACTTTTAGAAAATCCATCATAAACATCTATTTCTGAAACAATTTCATACTCTTTTTTAGGAATCTCAATCCTTTTATCTCCAATTCCTACCCTTACAAAAGCCTCTGAAATGCAAAAGACCTGTTTTTCTGTCAATTCTCCCCGCTCATACATCTCAAGCGCCGCTAATTCCATACTTCTCTTCAATTCTTCAAAACTGCAGCAAGAACCTATTTTGTACATAGTCAAATAAAACAGCCGGCTCATTTCCTCCATTGAAACAGCTTCAAATTCTTCCGTTCCATCTATTTCATTTGCCATAAGATATGCCGCATGTGAAATAATCGTTGAATTATTGTGTTCCTCTGCATTTTCTGAAAAATCCCAGTAATCTCCTTCAAAATAGTCCGGATTCTTATATTGCTTCGGTTCTTTATAGCTTCTTTGAAAGCTGCCGCTTTCCCAGTCACAGGAATTATTCAATTCTCCGTCATCATAATAATCTTCAACAATCTCTCCATATATATCGCACAACGCTTCATCAATTGCTTTCCGTTCCCTGCAGGCATCATTTCCTCCATTTATCGAAGACATTACAGAATGTACAAACTCATGCGTCACTGCATCCAGCGAAAGCGCTGAATCCGTTCCAAAGCAAATTAAAGTTTCAACTCCATCCTCTGTAAGCCAGGAATACCCATTTTTTTCGTTGGTATCCTTCCCATCATTGTAGATAAGATGAACATTGCTGCCTTTTCCATCAAATCCATTTCTTTTCAACACATCCTTAAAAAAGTCATGTACTTTGCTTAAACGGTCAATTACTGTTACTGCTTCTTTATCTGCCCACACTGTGCTGTCATTTTCTGCAATCTCTATATGCTGAAACATATTTTCTATCATATAAAAAAAGCTTTTTCCAAACCAGCTCCATGTGTCTTCTAAATATATTCCCGCTAAATGTACCCCTTCAGCCACAATATTTTTATCTTCATCCACAATAATCAGTTCACTCTTATCATCGCTTATATCTAAAAACAGCTTTTTCTTTGTACTCCCGTTTATTTTCACAATTTTCTGACTTGATGACGGACTATATGAATACTTGTTTCCATTTTCATCTTCATATGCAAAAGAAGGCTTTACCGCTCTCTTATTCGCATTGAAAACTGTAATATTTCTACTGTTATCCCTTAAATAGTATTTCCCCGGTTCTGTTTTCACTGTATTAAATGATACTGTTTCCCCATCTTTATCTTCTCCAGTTCCTTCAACTGTCAATCCCTCTATATTTGTTTCCCTATAATAACGTTTCTGAGAAACTTCCTGAACTAAATTCCCTGAATGCGCGGATATAAAACATTCTTTTACATCATCCCCTGTTACGCACAAAAATCGCCACGCTAATTCTGCATATCCATTAAATGTATAAATACATAATCCTTCCGGATACACATCTGCCCCACGATAAACTTTCAGCAGTTTTTTCTGAGCTTCTCCCATATCTATTTTAGGTACTATATCAATATTTTTCAAATCTTGAAAATTCCCAAAAATACTGACTAAATTTCCATCCATGTCCGATTCAACTGAAACTTTTCCACCATAAATAGAAATTCCCTGATATTTTCGAGAAAATTGATAAATCCGTTCTCCTGCTATTATCTCTACGCCGCCATCTGTCAAATCTTCTGCAGATATTTCGTTCCCCATTTGCGATGCTGTGCTACATATTAAAGCTCTTGCCTTTTCTTCATCTGAAACTTTCCCAGGCTTTAATTTCCCATCCGCAATTGAAAAATATTCTTTATTTCCTGCAATACTTTCATTTTCCGAATTTTTCAAATAATTCCCTACTTCTGTTTCAGGGGCTTGTATTTTCAGCATATTATAGCCTGCAACCCCCGCCGTAATGATGATGCCGCAGCAGATCGCTGCTGCGGCAATTTTCAAACTCTTTTTCATTTCCTATATTCCCTTTCATGTATATAATATTGGAATCATAAGTTTATCAAAATATCATCCTTCTGCAATCGTAAAGGAATATCCTCTATATTTATCCTCCATAATTGGAACTACATAAATTACATCATCATCAATTTCTCTTGTTTTTCCATCAGACCATTCATAAAATTCTCCCTTATTATAATTTATGCTATAATCATATAAGTAAAGAATTCGCCCATCTGGAATCACCTGAAACTCATGCACATCATCAGATATTTTTACAATATCCTTGCCATCATACATTTTCAATGTTCCAGTCTCCTTGTCCCAATCCCAATCCGTATAATAGAACATCCTACCTAATTCATCCGTCCTGCAGTTCTCTACATCATAATCAATTTTATTCTTATTCATGTAAAGTTCGCCTTTTCCATTTTCATATTCTTTAAAATATACAAAATCCGTATCATTTACAAAACGAATATAAGCAATATAAACATCTTCATCATATACCTCTGGTTTTCCAACCTTACCGTCCGAAATAGAAATCCGATAAAGCGTACCATGATTCTTCTCATCGGTAATATCATCAATATAATAAACTACTGTACCTGAAGAATTGATTGTAAAATCTCTTGCTTCTTTTTTCTGTTCAATTGCAGTATCAGCTTCTTTGATTGCAATATATTTTCCCGTGGAAGAAGATAAAGTTTCCGAAACCATATTCTTAATATCCATAACATTTTCAGCTTCCGAAAGCCTTATTTTTTCAAATTTGGATTGATCATAAGCCTCATAGCAAAGTATCGGCGTATCATTGGCACAAGAAAAATCCGTATAGCGAAATGTATCCGTAATCGCAACTTCTTCTGTACCATTATAATAACAAAGTGTATAAGTATATTTATCCAAAGTTTCGTTTTGAATATCGGCTCTCAATTCATCCCGAACTACTTTTTCTGTATATGCCTCACGCGCTGCATTATATTCTGTATTGATACGGTCACACTCTGCTTTCCAAATCTTATAATCCTCTTCATAAGCGGAATATGCCTCTTTATATTGCTCATCCGTATCATATTCCCACCAATAAGGACGATCCGGCTCATCTGGAGTATTAGGATATATTGGCTCGCTTATCACAGCATCATTGTCCTTCATATCATCAACCACATAATCCTTCAAATAAACTTTTCTGTCTTCTCCATTTTCTTTTAGATAATACATTTCGCCAGAATCATAGACACGAATAACACTATAAATATCTGATGCAATTTTAATTTCTTCTGCATCTTCTATCCACTTATATAAAGAATTATCCCTGATATAATACATCATATCTAAGTTTTTACTTACATATGGGATTTTTGAAACATTACTTGAAATTTTTTCCCTTTCTTTACCAATATATTCTACATAAAGATTGCCTTCAAAGTCCATATAACTTATCTTTTTTCCATCATCAGAAACCTCAAATCCTTTAGCCTCTGTTGCAACTTTATCTTTAGAATCTTTTGCAATTTTATATTGATAAAGATTTCCTTCAACGCCTTTCAGATATGTAACAGTAGTCGCCGAATCATCCACTCTATAAAACTGAATATTAGAATCAATCTTCACTGCTTCTGATTTCGGTTTTCCAACTTTTTTATAATAAAGACTAAACCCCTCATCACTATTATTTATTTTATCTAAAAAGAAAATATACTTACCATCTGCACTCATATAAGTACAGTAACCTAAACTAAATCCATTATCTGCTATATCCTCTTCATCCATATCATAGTCTTCAAACAAACTTGAAGTCAACTGCCAGGATTCACTATCTTTTTTCAAATTATTAAAATAAAATTCACCGTCTTTTAAATAAAGTGCGTAGTTACTTTGTGTTTTCCCTCCCTTTCCCCCAAATAATAAAATCATAAATATAATAACGATAAGAGCGACTATTCCAATTCCTGCATATATTATCTTTTTACGAGCGGGTTTTTGTAGCCCTGCGGGCAGTACCCGTGTCTGATCAGAAATAGCCTTTTCTTCTATCGAAGCTCCGCAATTTTGGCAAACATCAAACTCTGTACTGGTCTGTTTCCCGCAATTAGGGCAAAACACTGTTTTATAAATTGGACTTCCACATCTATCGCAAAATTTAGAACCATCCCGTAATTGTTTGCCGCATTTAGGACATTTTATCATTGTACTCCTCCTCTTTTTTATTTGTCATCATCACAATTTATTTATGCAGCGTAAAATTCACTAATCCATATGTGGTATAGTCTGCAAATCCAAACTTTCCTCCATCTCCTGCGATTATTTTCATACTTCCCGCATAATCTACAGGAATTTCCACATGAGTAATCGGCGTCGATCCTGATATATCATATGTTGTAATAAATTTATCATCCAGATAAATCTCCAGTTGAATATCTTTATCATTGTCTGAGGACTCTGTCCTTCCAATATCAAAAGAAACCTTAGAATATTGTTTATTAAGATTCAATAATATATACCCCTCATATCCAGAACTTGTCTCTATCTCGATGCCTTCCCTATATTCTTTTCCTCCAATTAAAAATCCTTCATTTCCTGTCAATAAATATTTTTTAAATCTATCCCCATCATACAATACATCCGTATCAAATAAATTATAACTCGTAACCTCCGTCGTCTGTTCCTCCCCAAAGGCAAATACATTTTTTTCTTTATCAAAAACTGCCGGAATCCCGGTAACGCTTCCCAGAACATCAACCGCCACATATGCACGGTTATCAATCATACATATGCTGTCCTCGCTCTTTTTGTTTATCTCCATCCCGTCTTTAATATAACTCGGCGTATATAACATAAGCTCCGGAAAATCATTAACCTGCTTGCCCAAAGAATCTTTTTCTTCCTGCAGGGATTTTATATTCTGTTCTAACTCATCGTTCTTCTGCTGGGCAGATGCAAGCTCCGTTGTCAATTCTTCCATTTGGTCACGGTAATTCAGTTTACCTCCATCCCTGCTGGCATCTGCATTATCTCCTTCTTTCTTTCCTTCCGCATTGTTTATATCATCCTTTTCGATACTTTTTGTCATTGTGCTGACATCCCGATTGATATACCATACGGTACAATAAGCGCCTCCCGCAAAAACCGCTGCCGCCAGTAAAACTCCCGCTATACTTCCTACTATATATTTTGCGTGATTTCCTTTTTCTTTCACTTCACTCTTTTCCTGAACGTACGCATCCTGTCTTCGATTATTTTCTTCCACACTTCTCTGCATTCTGGGGCTATGCTCCTGTACAGCCCCGCAATATACGCAAAATTTTGAATTATCCTGTATTTCTTTCCCGCAATTTGAACACCGCATATTTATCTCCTTCCATCATCTGCTTTCCGCGTTAATATCTTCATCTTTTTAATACGCCTATCTTCCGTAGTTAATAAAGATTTACCATCCTCATCATATCAAGATACCAAAGAGGTCCGACTTTAATCAAATAAATATCCAGCGAATCACTGTTTTCCCCTTCCTTTGCCTTAACTGTAACTTCTGCTTCTATCGCTTTGGAGGCAGATACGTTTACTCCAATGGACGAATATCGGTCTTTAATAGCGTCCAGATCATCTCCCGTTATATCTTCTGCAGAAATAATATCACAGGATATTTTCCACTCGTCGCCGACATAACTTTCAAGAGTATCCCGTTGATCCCAAAGCTCTTCCTGCAGCTCGTCAATCATTTCCTCGCGATCGTCAACATCGTAACCGCTTATCACTAAAGCATAATCAATCATTTCCTCCGGGACAAGCCGCATAATCCCTTCTACATCGGCATTAAAAACAGCATCTACAAAATTCTGTACCGTATCCTTATAGCCTTTTTTTCCTCCAAATATAGAAACTCCAAGAATTACTATAAATATCATCGCCGCAGCACCAATTATCATTCCCACTTTTCTATTTTGGTTCTTATTTCCCGGTATAAAGCCTGTCCCTGTCGGTTGACTTTTTCTTAATTTTGTCCCGCATTTCGCACAAAATTCTGCATTATCTGCATTCGGAGCGCCACATTTTCCGCAAAACATATCAGCCTTCCTTTCCCTATATCCAAACGTAAAACATTAATTATTCAACTTTGTTCCACACTCCACGCAAAAACTGCAGTCGTCATCCAGTTTCGCACCGCAACTCGGGCAAATTTTTTTCTCAATTTCCACCGGTTCTTCCTTTTTAGCTACAGCAACCGGACTTCCGCAGGATGTACAAAACTTATCCCCCTCCTTTATATCTGCACCGCACTTTTCGCATTTCATCCCCTGCTCAACGATAACGGGCTGAGGTTTCGGAATTGACGCACCACAGGAACTGCAAAATGCTGCTCCCACCGGAATCTCCGCACCACATTTTTCACATTTTTGAATTCCCTTTATATCTTCTATCTGTTTTTTATACATTTCTATTTTTTGATTTGCATCCTGAAAAGATGTAATCAGATCTTTAAATTCATCCTCACAGCTATGTTCATGAAGCGCTATGTACAATTTACCCACCTCATAGTAAATATTATTAATACGGGTATCTTCTTCTGAAATCATAGAATTAAACTTTGCAACGTCAGATATATCCTTTGCTTTCTGAACCGCCTTTGCCGTAGTTACCGTTGCTTTCTGTCCTAAGTTATCCCAAAATGCCATGATAAAATCCTCCTTCGTTATTTGCTAATTTCAAATCCACATTTTTTACAGAACTTCTCTGTCCCTGTCAGTTCTGTTCCACAATTCGGGCAAAATCTTTTCTGATTGCTGTCCCGATTACTTTCATCTTTTTTCATTGGCTGAGGCACATATGCTGTATTTACCTGCTGCCTTACTGCAACTTCTTTTGGAACAGCTTTCTTTTTTAATACCGGCATGAAAATAAATGCAATAATCACTAAAATTGCCGGCAAATACGCCCATACATGAAATTCTCCGTCCAGATTTTCCTGTGCATTAAAATTTTGATAAAATATAACAGCTGCATAACATAATACTAATAAGATGCTGCTTATAATCGGATTTCGCTTTGATTGTCTGAACGCTCTGATAATCAACCAAATCGAAAGAATCAGCGCTATTCCAAATGTAATTGCGCATGTCAGGACAATTTCTTCTACAACGCTGTTTGAATATGGCATCCCATCAACCCCATACATCGCTTTTCCAAAGCGGAAAAAATCCAGCATTGATATTTCTGCTCCTTCAAGGGCATCCGCAATCTCAGAATATGCGTCGCTGATCTCCGTGTCCCCGGTCAGTGCGCCGCCTATGTCCATAATCCCTGACCCAAAAGAAAGTAACTCTGTAATACTTTCATCTATCTTGGCAAACGGTATAAAGAAAGCAATCACAAAAGCTGCTACAATCAATCCCGCCGCCAGCCAGGCATGAAAATCTGCTTTACCCCTTTTTTCATAACTTACCTGTTCGTTTCCCATCTCAGTTTCCTCCTGTGTTCTTGTTTTATTTAAATTTCTCTTTTGCAAAGAGTTAATTTAATGCAATTGGTATTTTTATTGTCCCTAGTCCATAAGCACCCAAACGTCCTCCTTCAAAATACAAATACACTACGTTATCCTTCAGATAAAAAACATAATCTTCTATATCATAACCTTCTATTATTGATGCTGTCATGGGCTCAATTTCATTTGGATCTCCTCCCCATCCAAACATCTCTGCATTACTTCTTACATATTCAAAACATTGTTCATGCAAATATTGATTCAGCTCATTCTCTTCCATCTCAAATAAATCTGTAAGCTTCACTTCCTCCCCTGTGCTTAAATTATATGTCTCTCCGCTTATAATATCGGATCCATGAGCTCCCATTGCATACATTTCATATCCATATCCCATAATACTGATGTATCCGTTCCCATTTTGCATTATTTCATTTTCAAAAAAATATGTCTCCAGATCCCCTTCCGGTTTATCTTCAAAAAATACTTCGCAATGCTCTTCAAGGGCTTTATTGATTTTCTGAATGCTCTTTGCTTCCCCTTCCAATATAATCCTGTCATAATATGCTTTTGTTTTCACAGTGCCATCATCGTTATAGTCCGATCTGTCATCCCGATACACCGAATAAATCACAGAATCAATCTGTTCTTCAACTTCTTTTATTTCATGACTTTCATAGCAATTTGTACCATTTTCATCATAGTCCAGGTCATAAGACATTCCCGGATTTATTACAATAGATAATTGCTCTTGGAATGGATTTATAATATCCGTTAAACCTTTCCATATTTCCATCTCTCCCTGACCGGACATATAAAAATCCTTTCCCTGGCTTTCCAGATACGCCTGAAATTTTCCCTTTATCTCCTTGAATATCGAGGTCAGCTCTGATACCTTCATAATTTCTGCTTCTTCATCAGGGATTTGATAAATCAGCGTAAATGGTATTTCACATCGAAACCCTTCTTCTGTCAAAAAAATCCTTTCTCTATATCTTCCTTCTATTTCATCTTTATCTGAGAAATTAATCCACGTTATAACATTATCAATGAATTCTTTTTCTTCTTTTGTCCTTCCTCCTAATATAGTCCCCTCATCCATCATTCCTCCAAAATATTCTATATTTTTTCCTATAATTTCAAATACATAATCTTTATATTCCTTTATCGATGGATCTTCCTTATATTTTTCCATCAAAGAATATAATTTAGCTGTCTCTTCCGATTCATACAGATTACAGCTAAATATTTCTTCAGAAGTTTCCAGATTCAATTCTATCTGTTCGTCCGGAAGAGCTTTTTCTTTTTTTACAATTTCAAATTCCCTTCCGCATCCACATAATGTTATCATTCCTAAAATGATGACAACGCCCTCCAGGAACAACTGTTTTCTGCCTTTCATGTTCTCACCTTACTTTCCTTTAACTATTAGATTAACCTCTGTAAGTAAAACTATCGCCATTCAATAACTCATCAAAATATTCTTTGTCTGCAGTCCTTATTTCTTTATATGGATGGATCGGATAAAACTTCTCAAATCCGAACAAATATCCTTCTGTTTTTCCCTTTTCCGGATCTATTACGCAAGAACCCAAAGATGCTCTTTCTCCGTCCGGAGAAATATATGCACCTTCTTTTATTATTATTTTTCCATCTGATGTTCTCCAGTAATTATCCTCCGCATATTCATCCGTAACTGAAAAAATATTTTTCCCGGAAGAGATCATAACCTTACTTATTCCAGGTATCTGATCATCTATTCGTATTCCTACTATAACTCCATCTTCATATACCGTTGCGCTTTCTAATAAAATATCTTCCAACATTACCTGTATTTTTTCCCCGTCACAACAGCAAAAATCGCCCGTTTCATTTTTCGGTATCGCATACGTTTCATTATAATATAAATCAAGTGCATTTCTTAATCTCTCCGAATCGTCCTCCGCTCTCTCATTTTCATTTTCCCATACAATATTTCTGTAATAATATAATTTTTCATTTTTGCTGTCTGGTCTTACATAGGCTACATTCTCATCTATCTTCGATAATTTATTTAAAGAATTTCCCTCTATGATTCCTCCCCATAATGTATTGTGATTAACCCCATACATATAAAACATATCTCCCACTACATAACTTCCAAATATTTCACTTTGTTTAGATGTTGTGCTTGTGGCAATACGTTCGCCGATTTCTGCCGAAAAATAAATCGGTTCATCAATTGTTGGGTCAATATAGCAATAGTTTTCTTCCTCACGATACAGAACTCCATTTGCCATATTCGTTGTCAGGAACTTATACTTATCTGTAATTTTTTCTAACTTTCCATTTTTAATCCCATATAAGCTTTCACACGAATCCCGATTATACTCATCTATAATTAAATAGGCAGTCTTTATTTTTTCCGAGCTTGTTTTACATTCTGTTGGAAATGTATAATATTCCGTAAATCTGTCAAATATCTCTGTCTTTTTGCCATTACTTTCATATATATCTACTGTTTCTCCTTCTTCAAATCCTTCGTAGAACCAGTCTGTACATACAGCCACATATTTCCCATTATTCCCCCAATAAGTAATACTGTCATATTCCTTGTCTATTTGTGAGGAATGTTCTAAATCCTTAAAATCAACAAAATTAAGTTTTACCTCCCCTTCTTCCCCCTCTTTTGTAGCATACATTATTTCTCCAGTATCACATACAATATAAGACTCTACTTTTTCTCCGATACATACTGCATCTTCACCGTCAGAATAAAACAGATCTCCTCCTATCGTAATATACATACATCCCTCTTCAACAAGACATATTGAACTTTCCTTTACATCCTTTCCTATCATTTTAACTGCATTTTTATTTTTTTCATTAAAACTTGAAAACCATTCGTCTATCCTCGATTTTTTCTCCTTAATTTTCTTCAATTTCAATGATGCATATTCAACGCTGTATAACTCTCCAGCCCGCTCTTCTTCGTATGAAAAGCCATTTCCCATATAATATAGCCTTTCATTTTCAGTGTCTATCCATACATTTTCTTCATCTTCCTGCGGATCTAAAACTGAACGCGGAGTCTGGTTTAATGTTGCCCATTTTTTCATCTGAAAATCAGGCATATAAACCAGATTTGAGTCTCCAGAATAAACCCCTGCGTCTTCAGCTTCTTTATTCGATATTTTAGATAATAAAACACTTCCCAAAACTACCGCCAGACCTGCAATGACCCCCATTCTTATAAATGTCCTTTTCCTGTTTTTTCCCATCATAACCTTTCTCCTCGCCTCTTCATACATCAATTTATTTTAATGTTAATTAATCATCCCTATATGTATCGTCTCCATAATTATAATATTGGTCGCCATCGTCATCCCAATATCCGCTATCTCCTGAGCCATACAAGTCATGCCACTTTCCATGCGAATCTTCATATCTCCCACCGGACATTCCTGATAAATGTTCAATTTTCCTACTCTCTCCATAAGGATCTATAATCCATTCATCATTTCTTCCATTGTCATAATATTCATAATCATCATCGTCGTAATCGTCATCATCGTCGTCTCCATAATCATACCTTCCATAATCTGAACTCCCAAAAATCGCCTCCTTAATTCTTCCTAACGTTGCTCCTATAAACGCATATACCCAAAATGCCAAATATGCTACAAAACCGCCGGCAATTATCGTTATAATCCCAAGAATAAATACAATCAGATATGTAATATTATCAGAAAGTGAATTTTCCCGTATTTGCCGAATAATCGGTTTTACAAACCATCCTACAATTGCCGTCAGCATGCAGATAATGTCCCAAATAAATTCAAAAATAATGTAAATAAAAATACCCGCTAATATATGTCTTATAATTACCTGTATCTTCTTTTTAATTGTTCCCTTTCTTGTTATATCCACAATAAATGCAAACAAAAATAAAATTCCTTCCACTAAATATAAATATTTTTTAATATCCCATCGATCTGATTTTCTTATCCAATCATTTACAATTACTTCTAAAATCGCGCTGATATATATATAATTGTTTAAACAGTAACCCTTTTGAAGGCTTTCTTTTTCATCCATATCCTCACAGGTCTGTACTAACAAAATAAACCATGCAAGTCCCGATACTAACAATATTGGTACAACAGTCCAATTTGATGAAATCATGCTTATCATTTTTATCCACATAGTTTTCCCCACTCATATCATATATTGTTTATAATTTTTTTATAAATATATGATAGTATAGTTTATATTAAAAGTAATTGATGTAGGTCAATTTTTACCCTATTTTTTCTAAATTTTACCAAATATCTACAAAAAAAATTGCCGACAGCTTTAAACTATCGACAATCTTTTTATATTTCATCTCTCCGACCTCGTATACACATTTTGTATCTGTCAGCTTAATCTTACTGCTCCAGCGCCTCCACGATCCGGTGATACCCCATCCCATGGGACGCTTTGATAAGTACGGAATCGCCCGACCGCAAAAGCCCCGGCAAAGCTTGAAGCAGCGCGTCCGTATCCGCAAAATGCGCAGCCTCGGCGATGCCCGCCTCCTTCGCGGCGCGATACATTTCCTCCGAAAGCGCGCCCGCGCAGTACAGGCAGTCCACGCCGTGCTCTGCAGCATATGCGCCGACCTGCGCATGAAGCTCTTTTTCCTTTTCGCCAAGCTCAAACATATCGCCCAGCACCGCAACCTTCCTGCCGTCCGCAAGCCCCAGCAGGTCGATCGCCGCCTTTGCGGACACCGGGTTTGCATTGTAGCAGTCGTCAATCAGCACCTTGCCGCCTGCCGAAACGACACGGCTTCTCCCGCTTACCGCCTGCACAGACCGAATGCCTGCCGCGATCTGGTCTGCCGTCAGCCCAAGAAGCTTCCCAACCGCCGTTGCCGCCAGCGCATTCAATACCATGTGGGAACCCGGCAGCGGGATGTCCGCCTCAAAAACCTCCCCGTCCGCATGGATCTGCGCCGTGCTGCCAAGCAGCCCGCGGCTTACAATGTGATCCGCATAAATATCGTTTTCCGGCGAAAGCCCGAAGCGCAGCGGCTTTCTGCCGTTTACTTCCCGAATCGTAACAAGCTTGTCGTCGTCTCCGTTGACGCATACGCTGCCTTCCGGGTTCATACAGTCAAATATCTCAGACTTTGCCTGCAAAATCCCATCCCTGCTGCCCAAAAATTCCAGATGGCACTGACCGATATTCGTCATCACGCAGACATCCGGGCGCACGATCTCACTCAGGCGGTGCATTTCCCCGAAATGGTTGATCCCCATTTCCACGACCGCCGCCTCCGTATCCTCCGGCATCGCTAAAAGGGTGAGCGGCACGCCGACCTCATTGTTAAAATTGCCCTGCGTCTTATGCGTTTTATATTTCTGCGAAAGCACCGCCGCCACAAATTCCTTCGTGCTCGTCTTTCCCACGCTTCCTGTGATCCCCACGATCGGGACAGGCATCTGCTCCCGGTAAAAAGCGGCGATCTGCCGAAGCGCGGCAAAGCTGTCCTCTACCCGGATGCACGGCCCGGTCAGCGGTTCCGGGTCTTTTTCACAGACGACGCCGATCGCCCCTTTTTCAAAAACCTCATGGATAAAATCATGTCCGTCCACGCGCTCGCCCCTCGTTGCGATAAACACGTCTCCCGGCTCCACCTTGCGCGAATCCAGCACGATCCGTCCGGCTTCCTTGCCCGTAAATCCGCGGATGACCGCCATGCCCGCCTTCGGGCAGCTCCCCGCGCTGTTTCCCGCCGGAACGACAAGCTTTCCCTTGCAGGCACGCGCAATATTCCATAATGTCATATTTTTCATAGTGCTGCGCTCCATTCTGTCTTAATGCTTCTCTATCTTATATCTATCTGTCTTAACCCTATCTCTCTTATGCCTATCCGTCTTATGTCTGTCCGCCCTATGCTTCTCTCTTCCCCTGCGCCCGGCGCTTTCATCCCCCGCCCGGCTTCCGGCGTCAGACGATATGGGCGCGCGCAAAAAATACCGGCAAATGGAAGTTCGGCTTCTCGTTATCAATCGGGGAATAGGAAGCGTAATGCTCGATCTCCGGGCTTTCCGCAATCTTATAAAAATTGCAGTAAAACTCCGTATCCTGATCCAGAGCCTTCACGCCCGCCTCGTTTTTCAGATATTCCTCCGGGATCGTATAGGTCAGCGTCCAGCGGCCGTCCTCGATCTTTGCCTGACAATTACATGCTTCCAGATATTTTTCCGGCATCCGGCTGCGTCCCTTTCTGCCCTTGCCGTAGGCTGCATACAGCGCCCCATTGGAATTTGCCTCAAAATTCAGATACATCACGTCGTTTGTCAGCGCCTCTCCCTCTTCCGGGAACGCCAGAAATACCTCCATCGCGCTGTCCTTGCACACCATATCCATATAGTTGGTAAACGTGCGCTTCGGATCCTTTTCTTCACATACGAGCTTTACATAAAAGCCCTCCCCCGCAAGGTAGCCCATCCAGCCCCATGCCTTCGGCTGCTGCAGACACGTCCACATAAAATTGCTGATCTCAAACCGCTCGCAGCTCTCGATCCCGTCTTTGGATGCGATCGTTTTTACCTGATATTCCATCCTGATTTCCCTCCGTTTTTCTAAAAGCTTCTAAAAGCTAAAAAGTGTCCGCCAAAAAAGCGCCTTGGCGCACACCGTACCGCTTCTTACACTGTAACACACGCCCTCCGGCGGCGCAAGGGCATCCGCTCCCCCCTCCGCCAGCGGATCCCGGAAATCCCCTTGACTTGCCCGATGCAGTGGCGTAAAATTTTTGTAAAATCATATCCATATACGCTGCGGCAAACGCTTTTACAAAGGAGGCTGGCTCTATGGAACACACACCCGCATCCCTTTCCTCAAACGCAAAAGACCTTTGTTACCCCGACTCTCCCGACGGGCTGATCCTGTACCGCCGGCGGCTCATCCCCGAGGAATGCATCGCCCTTCCGGATGACCGCATCTTAAAATGCGCAAACGGCATTCTCATTACCTCTTGGAAAACCATCCGCCCTAAAAAAAATATGGATCACGGCTTTTCCTGCTATTATCTGAAAGACGGATATAAGATCAGCAAGTTCTATCGCGCCGACGGTTCCCTGCTCTATTATTACTGCGACATCATCACCTCGGATTATGACGCATCAGCGCATAAGCTGACTGTTACCGATCTTTTAGTAGACGTTATCGTCGAACCGGACGGCTTTGTGCGCGTTGTGGACGTGGACGAGCTGGTAGACGCGCTGGACGACGGAAGGCTTTTGCCTGCGCAGCTTCGGCAGGCGCTGCTTTCCCTGGACAGGCTTCTTTCCCGCATTTACGGCGGCAGACTGGACAGCCTGCTCGCCCCCATCGACGATTTTGACCGCTAAGGAGACAAACCCGTGCAATATTTTCTTTTGATTTTTGCAATCAATAGAAAATATGATCCCCAATCTGCATCCCCGTCAGCCCCGGGATCGGCGTCCTGAAATACACGCAGTGCCCTACGTTGCTGTAGCCTGCCATCGCCTCGTCCGCCGCCTTATAGCACGAGGCGGTCGCCCGGTTCTCGGCAAGCGCAAGCGCAAGATGCCCGTCCAGCACCGGCGCAAACTGCTTGTACTGGTAAATGACGCCGGATACCGTATTCGGAAATACGGAGCTTAAAACGCGGTTTATTACGACTGAACCGACCGCGACCTGTCCCTCGTAGGGCTGGTTGCCCGCCTCGCAGTAGATCAGGTTTGCCAGAAGATAGCGGTCGCCCTCCGCAAACGTCACCTCCGAAATATCGCGCCATGTGGAACGCGCCGCCAGCCGGGATTTTGCGATTTCCTCCTGCAGCTGCTTTTGCAGCGCCGCAATATTTTCATCCTGCGCCGCGATCTGCGCCTCCAGCGCGTCTGCCTGCGCCTGCGCGTCCGCGATCTGTCCCGAATAAGCGCTGATGCCGCTCTGGGTCTGGTTCACGCTCGCCATGATATTGGATTTCTGCTCCTCTGCCTGCGCCTGCAGCCCGTCCAGATCCGCCTTCTCCTGTTCCAGCTTCGCTTCCATCTCCTCGATCGCCTCACGCTGCGCCTGATAGGTCAGAAGCATCCTGCGGTCATATTCGTGCAGCTTCTCGATATAGGTGCTCTGGTTTAACAGATCCGAAAAGCTCTTCGCATTAAAAAGGATCTCATAATAAGTCCGGTTATTGTCCATGTACAGAAAACGGAGCCTCTTTTTCATCGCCGCATACTGCTCCTGCTCCGTCTCCTTTGCCTGGGCAAGCTTTTTCTGCGTTTCTTCGATCTCCGCATTTTTGTCGATGATATTCTGCTCGATCTCTTCCAGCTTTGCGCTGATCTGCGTCAGATCCTGTGTCAGCCCGTTCAGCTGCCCCTGCAGGGAATCCCGCGCGCCGCTCAGGGAATTGATGTTGTCCTCTGTCTGATCCTTCTGGTTCTGCGCATCCTCCCGCTTTTCCTTTTCCTCGCTGATCTGGTTCTGCAGATCCTTGATCGTATCCGCATGGACCGGGACGGGAGGTGTCATGCCAAAACACAGCGCGGCTGCCAGCGCTCCCGCCGCCAGCCGCATCCCTCTTCTGTTTTTGTGTCCCTCTTTTTTTCTGCCCTGTTTTCTCATCAAAGCTCCATTTTCACGACGCGTCCGCTCTTTGAATAGGGGCGGTAAGCCACCCCCGCTGCCCGAAACATCCGCTTGGATGCCCGGACAGAAGGCGTTTCCGCGTATTTATCACTGTCATAGATCACTTCCCGGATGCCGCTCTGAATGATCGCCTTCGCACATTCGTTGCACGGAAAAAGCGTCACATAAAGCTTCGCCCCCGCAAGGCTTCCGCCCCTGTAATTTAAGATCGCGTTCAGCTCGCTGTGCGTCACATACGGGTATTTTGTTTCCAGCGTATCGCCTTCCCGTTCCCACGGAAACTCATCGTCCGAGCAGCCGATCGGCAGGCCGTTATAGCCCATGGACAGGATCTTGTTGTCCTGCCCCACGATGCAGGCTCCCACCTGCGTGCTCGGGTCCTTGGAGCGCATTCCGGCAAGCTTTGCCACTCCCATAAAATATTCGTCCCACGAAATATAATCTTCCCGCTTCATACCGCCTCCATCATCCATTCGCTGCAGCCTCCGGTTTTATTTCGTTCCAAAAATCCTGTCTCCCGCGTCTCCCAGCCCCGGCACGATATAGCCGTGCTCGTTGAGCTTTTCATCCAGCGCGCCGATATACAGATCCACGTCCGGATGCGCCTCCTGCATCGCCCGCACACCTTCCGGAGCGGCGATAATGCACAGCAGGCAGATCTTTTTGCAGCCCTTTTCCTTTAACATCTGGATCGCAGCCACCGACGAGCCGCCTGTCGCAAGCATCGGATCCACCACGAATACCTCGCGCTCCGCGCAGTCTGCCGGCAGCTTGCAGTAATATTCCACGGGCTTTAACGTCTCCGGGTCGCGGTACAGCCCGATATGGCCGATCTTTGCCGCCGGGATCATCTGCAGCATGCCGTCCACCATTCCCAGCCCTGCGCGCAGGATCGGGACGATCGCCATTTTCCGCCCTTTCAGCTGCTTTACCGTCGTCGTGCAGATCGGCGTTTCGATCTCAACGTCCTCCAGCTCCAGATTTCTGGTCGCCTCAAAGCAGATCATCGTCGCGATTTCGCTGATCATCTGCCTGAAATCCTTCGTCCCGGTTTCTTTTTTACGGATCTGTCCGATCTTATGCTGGATCAGCGGATGATCCATTACCACTGCTTTTGACATGGCATTTTCCTCCTCTTGTGTACTCTATTCTCCCCCGGTTTTAAAAGATCAGCATTCCTCCAGCTTTGCGACCCGTCTTGCGTGCTTTTCTTCCTCCGAAAAAGGCGTGTCCAGAAAAACGTCCAGAATTTCCAGCGCAAGGTTCGGCCCGACAATGCCCGCCCCCATGGCAAGCATGTTCGCATCGTTGTGCAGTCTCGTCATTTTTGCCGAATAACTGTCTGCGCACAGCGCGCAGCGCACGCCCTTTACCTTATTTGCCGCGATGGAAATGCCGATCCCGGTGGTGCAGATCACCACGCCCTTCTCGCATTCCCCGTCCGCTACCGCTTTTGCCGCCTGCTTTGCAAAATCCGGATAATCGCAGGATTCCGTGCTGTAGCAGCCATAATCATGATAGGAAAGCCCTCTCTCCTCAAGATGTCTGATCAGTCTGCATTTTAATTCATATCCGCCGTGATCGCTTGCCAGCGCTATCATACTCGTTTCCTCCTTATGCCTGCCGCCCCTTAAAGACGGCAGCTTTCATGCTGCTGTTTGCCGACAGACCGGTAAACGGCAGCGCTTTCCTCTCTGTCACACCCGCTCCACATGATGTCCCGCCGCCTTTAAAAGGCGGTTCATGATCGCCTGTCCGAAGCCGCTCTCCGAAAAGGATTCTGAAAACATCACGTCCACGTCCTCGTCGTCAAATTCCCGCAGGATCCGATAAAGGCTTCTGCCCACAGACGCTTCGTCGCTGCGGCTTCCCACGCTTTTGACGCTGTCTGCGCCGCTCTCTTTTTTATAACGCAAAACAGTTTCGTCCGTCGCGATGATCCCGACTTTTTTCCCATCTGCCTTTGCCTGCCGGCTCTCCTGACAGATCCGCGCGCTCACCGTCTCCTGCGCTCCCTCAACGATCGTCAGCTCGCCCTTGGGCGCGTAGTGACGGTAACGCATTCCGGGGGCTTTCGGCCTTAAATGGCAGTTGGCGTCCAGGATCGTCCTGTCTACGTCCACCTGATTCAAAACCGCTTCCAGCATTTCCTTTGTCACAAAGCCCGGGCGCAGGATCATCGGCTTATCCCCGGTCAGATCCACAATGGTGGATTCCAGACCGATGCCGACCTCGCCGCCGTCTAAGATCATTTCGATGCGCCCGTCCATGTCCTCTTTTACATACTGCGCCAGCGTGGGGCTTGGACGTCCCGACGTATTGGCGCTGGGCGCAGCCACATAGCCGCCCGCCGCCCGGATAAATTCCTGCGCCACCGGATCGGACGGAAACCGGATTGCCACCGTGTCAAGCCCTCCGGTCGTCTCTTTCGGCACAAGCCCCGTCTTATGCAGGATCATCGTCAGCGGCCCCGGCCAGAACGCCTCTGCCAGACGGACCGCCGCCTCCGGCACGGGGTCTGCGATCCGGTAAATGTCCTCCCACTCACAGATGTGCACGATCAGCGGATTATCGGAAGGCCTGCCCTTTGCCGCGTAAATTTTGCGCGACGACTCCGGGTTTAGGGCGTCCCCTCCAAGACCGTAAACCGTCTCTGTCGGGAACGCTACCAGACCGCCCCTGCGGATGATCTCCCCCGCCGCCCGGATTACCTCCTGATCGGGGTGCTCCTGATCTACCGAAACCAAAACTGTTTCCATTGTTACCTCCATACCGAAGCGTCCTTATACCTCAAACAAAAGATCGGCATAGCCCGGCATCGGCCAGTACGCCCGGTCCACTTTCGTCTCTAAAAGGTCCACGGGGCTGCGCAGCGCCTCCATCGCCGGAACGATCGTGTCGCGGTAGAAAAACGCCTGCTTTCTTGCGTCAGCCGACAGCGCTTCGCCTTCCTTTTCCTTCCATTTCAGATCCTCCAGCGCAGCGGCAGCCTTGCCCAGAAGCTCGCTGATCTCCTTTAAAAGCGCGGAGGAAACGGAAGCGTCCGCTCCCGCCGCCTTCAACAGGCTAACCGTCTCCGCCAGATCGTGGCTGTAGCGCATTACCGCCGGAAGGATGTCCTTCGACGCCATGTCGATCATCGTCTTGACCTCGATATGGACTGTCTTTACATAGGTTTCATATAAAATCTCTTTGCGGGATTCCAGCTCGGCACGATTATAAATACCGAACCTCTCATACAGCTGGATCGCCTTATCTCCCGTCAGGGCTTCCACGGAATCGATCATCGTCGCAAACACCGGCAGTCCGCGCCTCTTTGCTTCCTTCGCCCATGCCTCCGAATAGCCGTCCCCGTTAAAAATGATCCGCTGATGCTTCGTCATATATTCCTTGATCAGATCGTGCACCGCAATTTCAAAGTTCTCCTCGCCTGCGGCTTCCAGCCTGTCCGCCGCCTCGCAGAACGCCTCCGCCACGATGGCGTTGATCGTCGTCGTAGGGCTTCCGATGGAATCCGAAGAGCCCACCATACGGAACTCGAATTTGTTTCCGGTAAAGGCAAAGGGTGACGTGCGGTTTCTGTCCGTCGCGTCCATGTGCAGATCCGGCACGGTGGAAACGCCGGTGCGCAGCGTGGAGCCTTCCAGACAGGAGCGCGCTTCTCCCGTTTCTACAAGCTGGCGCACCACGTCCTCGAGCTGTGTCCCCAAAAAGATCGACACGATCGCCGGAGGCGCTTCGCTGGCGCCCAGACGCAGATCGTTTCCTACATTGGAAGCGCTTCTTCTGAGCAGATCCGCATGGGTGTCCACCGCCTTCATGATGCAGGCAAGCACCAGCAGAAACTGGATATTTTCATTGGGCGTCTCGCCCGGATCCAGCAGGTTCATGCCCGTATCGGTCGTGATCGACCAGTTGTCGTGCTTACCGGAGCCGTTGACCCCCGCAAAGGGCTTTTCATGCAGCAGGCAGCGCAGGTTGTGGCGCTCCGCTACCTTTTTCATCGTCTCCATCACAAGCTGGTTGTGATCCATCGCGATGTTCGCCGTCTCATATACCGGGGCAAGCTCGTGCTGCGCGGGAGCCACCTCGTTGTGCTGGGTCTTGGCCGTTACGCCCAGCTTCCACAGCTCCACGTTCAAGTCCTTCATAAACGCGCCCACCCGTTCCCGGATGACGCCGAAATAATGATCCTCCAGCTCCTGCCCCTTGGGCGCGGGCGCGCCGAACAGCGTCCTGCCGGAAAAGATCAGGTCTTTTCTCTGTAAATATTTTGCGCGGTCGATCAGGAAATACTCCTGCTCCGCGCCCACGGAAGGCGTTACCTTCGTGGCGGTTGTATTTTTATTGAACAGGCGCACGATACGCATTGCCTGCGTGGAAAGCGCTTCCATGGAACGTAAAAGCGGCGTTTTTTTGTCCAGCGCCTCGCCCTTAAAGGAGCAGAACGCCGTCGGGATGCACAGGATCACGCCCGTCGCATCCTCCTTTAAAAACGCGGGGGAGGTAATGTCCCATACCGTATAGCCCCTCGCCTCGAATGTGGAACGCAGCCCGCCGGAAGGAAACGAGGACGCGTCCGCCTCGCCCTTGATCAGCTCCTTGCCGGAAAACTCCATCAGCATCTTCCCGCTCTCGTCCGGATGCGTCACAAAGGAATCGTGCTTTTCCGCCGTAATACCGGTCAGCGGCTGGAACCAGTGGGTGTAGTGGGTCGCGCCGTGCTCCACCGCCCAGTCCTTCATCGCCTTTGCCACCACGTCCGCCGTAGCACTGCTTAATTCGCCGCCGTGCTCCATCACCTGCTTTACCTCGGCATATGCCTTGCGCGGCAGGCGCTCCTGCATCTTTCCAAGGGTAAAAACATTTTCGCCAAACAGCTTTTCCACATTCAATACGTTATTCATCGCCAGTCTCCTTCTTCGCCGTCACCCGCAGGATGTCTCCGACCTCCGCCTGCTCCGAAAGCGTCAGCCATAATTCCTGTTTCGGATGGGGCGCGCTCTCCATCTCTTCCCCGTCGCCGTTTTTGATCTGAAGCACCTTTGCCGCCACGTTGCGCCCGTCGGGCTTCATGATTTCGATCATATCGCCTTTGCAGAATTTGTTGCGCTGCTCCGTGCGGATCTGACCGTTTTCATTCTTCTCATACACGATTCCCAGATAGACTGCGTCGCTCTGATAGGTGTTGGAATCGTAAATCTGCGCATCGTCGTTTGGCTTTCCGTAATAAAAGCCCGTGGTGAACTGGCGGTAGGTGCATTTCGCGATCTCTTCCTTATACCATTCGATATTTGCGCGGTACTTTTCCTCGGATTCCAGACAGTCGTCGATCGCCTTACGGTACGTCCGCGCCACGGTCGCCACATACAGCGCCGTCTTCATCCTGCCCTCGATCTTGAAGCTGTCCACGCCCGCCGCCAAAAGATCCGGGATATGCTCCAGCATGCACAGATCCTTCGAGTTAAAAATAAACGTCCCGCGCTCATTTTCATACACCGGCATATATTCGCCCGGCCGGCTCTCCTCCATCACCGCATATTTCCAGCGGCACGGATGGGTGCACGCGCCCTGATTGGCGTCCCTTCCGGTAAAATAATTGCTTAAAAGACAGCGTCCCGAATAGGAAATGCACATCGCCCCATGGACGAAGCTCTCGATCTCCATATCGGACGGAATGTGCTCCCGGATCTGCCTGATCTCTTTTAAAGAAAGCTCCCGCGCCGACACCACGCGCTTCGCGCCCAGATTCCACCAGAACAGCCACGTTTCATAGTTGGTGCTGTTTGCCTGCGTGGAAATATGCAGCTCCATCTCCAGGCAGACGCGCTTTGCGATCATGAACAGCCCCGGATCGGAAATGATGAGCGCATCCGGCGCTGCAGGCTCCCCGTCTTTTGTTTTGAGATTTTTCAGCTGTAAAAAATAATCGGAAGCATCCTCCAGATCGTCGTTGTGCGCCAGAATATTCGCGGTCACATACACCTTTACGCCGCGTTTGCGGGCATAGGAAATGCCTTCCGCCATCTCCTCGGGGCCAAAATTTTTCGCTTTTGCACGCAGCCCGAACGCCTCGCCGCCGATATAAACGGCGTCCGCCCCGAAATTGACCGCAGTTTTGAGCACCTCTAAGCTCCCCGCCGGGATTAGAAGTTCCGGTTTTCTCATGTTGTCTGTTCTCCTTTTTTCACGCTGAGCGTCACACCGTCCCCGACCGGCAGGACTGCCGTTTCCAAAAGCGCATGATGTGTCAGCTCGTACAGATAATCCCGCATCCGCGTATGGATCGTGCGGTCGCGCCGCGTTACCGCATAGCGCGATTCAATGATGTCGCCCTCCTGCAGCACGTTGTCGGACACCAGAAGCCCGCCCGGCGCAAGCAGGCGCACCGCCTCCGGCAGAAAATGGGGATACTGCCCCTTTGCCGCATCCATAAAGATCAGGTCAAAGGGCGCATCCAACCCTTTCAGAATATCCGCCGCGTCGCCTTCCAGAAGGGTGATCTTTCCCTCCCTGCCTGCCCTGCGGAAATTTTCCTTTGCGATGGGGATTCTTTTTTCGTATTTTTCAATCGTCGTAATATGACAGTTCTCCGGCATATATTCGCTCATCAAAAGAGCGGAATAACCAACGGCCGTCCCCACCTCGAGAATGGATGACGGCCGCGTAAGCGCAAGCAGAAAGCGCAGCAGGCTCCCCGTCTCCGTCCGTATGACCGGAACCCTGTCCGCCACCGCCTGACGATACAGGCTGTCCAGCCATTCCGGGTTTCCCCTGTCCAGAGAATTGATAAATGTGCGCATTCTCTCTTCTACTATCATTTTTCTTCTCCGTCTGCTCCCATGATGTCCATCATTTCATCCGGCGTCATCGCCGTGGAAAGTGTATATTCCCCTTCCGTAAATCCATCCTCGGAATAATTGGACAGAAGCTCCTGAATGTAAAACAGCGTCTTTTCACGGACGAGCCCCTTATCGCAAAGCTGCTCTGCGATCCCTTTAAAATCCATGCCGTCCGTGATCGTCACCGTCACCTCCGTGCCCGACGCCTCCGACACCGGCGGCTCCCCGTAGATGCGCACGCCGTACTGATAAGCGGAAACCGCAAAATGATAGATCAGCATCGCGGCAACCACGACCAGGACGATGTTGAACACCGTCCCGACCGCGCTCTGCGCCACGCTTTTTGCCGCCGCCTTCTTTTTGCTCCCGTTTCTGCCTGCACTCTTTTTACTCAAAATTTACTGCCTCCACAATTTGCTGGTTCAGCCCCTGGATCATCCTGCAGAATTCCACCTCCGCATTCAGAAACGGGTCTACCAGAGGATTCCTGCGGAATTCCTCATAGCGCCTGGAAAGTTCATCCATCTTATCAAAAAGCTCGTCAGACTCCGCTGACCGCTGCAGATAAAAATTCTCCTCACGAAACTCGTCGATCCTCTGCTTTAAGTCGGGATGCTGCTTCATGATCTTTTTCTGTCGGTCAAATTCCCGGTACTCCGGAGAATCAATCACCGCCGCGATCAGCTCCTGCAGCGCTGTCTCTACCTTACTCATTACAATGCCTCTCTTACGTTATTTTGATCCTTCGTAACGGTTCAGTACCTTCACAGCCCTTATACTTCCATAATGATCGGCAAAATCATCGGGCGGCGCTTCGTCTTTTTCCAGATGAAATCGCCCAGATTGTCCTTGATCGCCGTCTTGATGCGTCCCCAGTCGGTACAACCGCGGCTTACGCAGCCCTCCATCACGCGGTCCATCAGATCACGCGCCTCGTCCATGAGCGCATCGGATTCTTTTACATAAACAAAGCCTCTGGATACCAGATCCGGCCCGCTGGCGATCTGTCCGGTAATGCCGTCCAGCGCAACGACCACAATCATGATGCCGTCCTCCGCCAGATGCTGTCTGTCACGCAGCACCACGTTGCCGACATCGCCTACGCCAAGGCCGTCCACCAGGATCGCGCCGCACGGAACGGTCCCCACAACGGACGCCTTCTCCTCGGTCAGCTCAAGCACATTTCCGGAATGGAGGATAAAAATATTCTCCTTCGGGATGCCAAGCTCCTGTGCGATTCCCTCCTGCGCCTTTAAGTGCTTGTACTCGCCGTGCACCGGGATCGCGTATTTGGGCTGGACAAGCGTATACATCAGCTTGATCTCTTCCTGACAGGCATGTCCGGATACGTGGACGTCCTGAAAGATCACTTCCGCGCCCTTCTGTTCCAGCTCGTTGATCACCCTTGTTACCGCCTTCTCGTTTCCGGGGATCGGATTGGAGGAAAAAATGATCGTATCGTTCGGCCCGATGGACACCTTGCGGTGTACGCTCGAAGCCATACGGCTCAGCGCCGCCATATTTTCGCCCTGGCTGCCGGTCGTGATGATAACCGTGCGGTCGTCGGGATAATCCTTTAACCGGTCAATATCCACCAGCGTATTGTCCGGGATGCTGATGCAGCCCAGATTCATCGCCGTCTCGATGATATTTACCATGCTGCGGCCCTCGACCACAACCTTTCTGCCGTACTTATGCGCCGTATTGATGATCTGCTGCACGCGGTCTACGTTGGATGCAAAGGTCGCGATAATCAGCCGGGAGCCCTGATGCTCGTGGAAGATCGTGTCAAAGGTGCGTCCCACCGTCCGCTCAGACTGCGTAAAGCCCTTGCGCTCTGCGTTGGTCGAATCGCACATGAGCGCCAGCACGCCCTTTTTGCCAAGCTCCGCAAAACGCTGCAGGTCGATCGCCTCTCCGAATACCGGCGTATAATCCACCTTGAAGTCGCCCGTGTGGATCACCGTTCCCGCCGGGGAATGGATCGCAAGCGCAGCCGCGTCCACAATGCTGTGGTTTGTCTTGATAAATTCGATCCTGAACTGTCCCAGATTGACAGACTGGCCGAATTTGATCACCTTGCGCTTCGTGTGCCCCAAAAGGTTGTGCTCCCGCAGCTTGTTTTCGATCAGCCCCATCGTCAGCCGCGTCGCGTAGATCGGGATGTTTAACTCGCGCAGCACATAGGGCAGCGCGCCGATATGATCCTCGTGTCCGTGCGTGATCACAAATCCCTTTACCCGGTCCATGTTTTCCTTCAGATAAGTAACATCCGGAATTACCAGATCGATTCCCAGCATGTCGTCGTCCGGGAAGGAAAGACCGCAGTCTACCACAACAATACTGTCCTCGTACTCAAACGCAGTAATGTTCATTCCGATCTGCTCCAGTCCTCCCAGCGGTATCACCTTAAGTCCGGGGCCTGCATTATTCACTTTTTTTGTCCGTTTCAAGTAAAATTACCTCCGTCATTCTAAAATATATTTATAAACCAAGCCCTGTGCGCCGTCCTGCGCGGGCGTTTATTTCCTGATTTTACATTTGTTCTCTGTTTTTGCGTCCGTTTCCCGATTTTATGCTGCGTTTATTTCTCGATCTCAACGTCCTCGAGCATATCCTCAAAAATCGCCGCAACCGCGTCCATCTCGTCGTCATCGTCCACGATCGTATAGACCGCCTCCGTATCCTCGGGCGCCGACACGTCCTTTAAGATCAGCGCTTCTGCGTCCTCTCCCTCGCTGTCTGTCACCAGAATATAGTCCACGCCGCCAAGCCTCGTCTGTTCCAGAACATAAAAATCCACTGCTTCCCCGTCCTCGGGGCAAAATGTAATCTTCTCCACCGTCATCGTCTCCTGTCGTTCTATCGCTCTATCATTCTGTCATTGTGTCACTCTGCAGTTATGCCGCCGTGTCCTTTGTGTCACTCTGACGTTATGCTGCTGTGTATTCGTGTCATTCTTCCGTCTCTGCCGCAGCGCTTTCCTGCATCCTCTGTCTGTCCAGATATTCCTGCAGGATCAGGGTCGCGGCGATCTTGTCCACATATTCCTTACGGTTCTCCCTGCGCACGCCTGCCTCCATCATCGTCCGGTCCGCCGCCACGGTCGTCAGGCGCTCGTCCACAAATGCCACCGGCAGCCCCGTCCTTCTGGAAAGCTTGTCCGCAAACTCTCTCGTCTTTTCCACGCGCTCCCCTTCGGTCGCGTTCATATGCTTCGGAAGGCCGATCACCAGCTGGCCCACCTCGTATTCCACGATCAGCTCCTCCAGACGTCTCAGCGTCTGGCGCAGCTTATTCTCATCCTGTCTTCTTACGATCTCGATTCCCTGGGCAGTCACAAAAAGCGGGTCACTGATGGCAACGCCCACTGTCTTGGAACCGAAATCAAGCCCCATCACTCGCATCCCGCTTCTCCTTGTATGCCGTTATTTCTTCTGTTTCCAATGATTGTTCTCGATATAGTCCTTAAACATCTCTTCCACAAGCTCGTCCCGCTCCACGCGCCCGATCAGCCCGCGCGCATTGCGGTAGCTTGTAATGTAAGTCGGGTCGCCGGACATGATGTAGCCGACGATCTGGCTTACGGGGTCATAGCCCTTCTCCGAAAGCGCCTCGTACACCTCCGCCAGAATCATCTTCACACCGTTTACCGGCTCTGTCTCCACTTTAAAATATTGGGTATTTTCCAAATCCTGCATGCTGTCACGTCCTTTGTCCGGGGTTTTATTTCGCCCGCATAGTCATTTCTGTTCTTCTATATTACCCTACTTTCCGCAAAAATTCAACGGATTTCATCCAGCAACAGGATTTCGCCGTTCAAAAACGACGCCGCCCTTCCCGTCACAAGACGGTTGGAAAAGTCCTCCCCGCCGTCCTCTGCCGCAAACGCCGCCTTCACATAGGTTTTTGTATGTCCGATCCAGTAAGCCTTCCCGCCGATCTCCTTTTTTTCTTCCGCAAGGATCTCGATGTCCGTCCCCAGACAGGCGCTGCGGTACTCCGCCGAATTGATTCGGTCCAGTTCCAGAAGCTGCGCGCTGCGCGCCGTTTTTTCCGCATCCGTCAGCTGACCCGGAAGGCGGTCTGCCACCGTCCCCTTGCGCCGGGAATATTTAAAGACGTGCATCTCGAAAAACCGCACCTTTTCCAGAAATGCCTTTGTCTCCAAAAATTCCTCCTCCGTCTCCTGCGGAAAGCCCACGATCACGTCCGTCGTGATCGCCGGACGGTCGAACACGCTGCGCAAAAGCTCCACCTTTTCATAGTATTCCTCTGCCGTATAGTGCCTATTCATCCGCTTTAGCGTCTCGTTGCAGCCGCTTTGCAGCGACAGGTGGAAATGGGGGCAAAGCTGCGGAATCTTCGCCAGCCGCTCTGCAAATTCCCGCGTGATGATCCGCGGTTCCAGAGAGCCCAACCGGATCCTTTCGATGCCCTCCACCTGCGAAATCCGTTCCAGCAAAGAAACGAGGTAGGCGCGTTTGAAAGCGGTCCCCCGAAGATCTTTTCCGCCTTCCAGATAATCCCCGTCCGTCTCCCCGATAAAATCCATGCCGTAGGAGCTTAAATGGATGCCGGTCACAACGACCTCGCGGCAGCCTTCCTTTGCCAGCCCTTCCACCTCGGCGATCACGTCCTCCGGTCTGCGGCTTCTGACCCTGCCGCGCACAAACGGGATAATGCAGTAGGAGCAGAACTGGTTGCAGCCGTCCTGGATCTTGATGTGGGCGCGGGTGTGGTTTTCGCTCTTTTCCATGCGCATCTCTTCGTAAACATTTTCACGGGCGATGTCGGGCACGGCGTCCTCCAATACCTGCGCTGCCGCGGAAAGCCCGGCTTGTCCGTCCGGATCCGTCCCCTTTTTTTCCGCCGCTTCCCGCTCCTTTAAAAAAGCGTCCAGAATCTCTGCGATGTCCTTTTTGCGGTTGTTCCCGACCGCCAGATCGATGCACGGATCCATCTGGTTTTCCCGGCCTGCCTGCACATAGCAGCCCACCGCCACGACGACCGCGTCCGGGTTGTTATGCTTTGCCCGATGGAGCATCTGACGGCTCTTTCTGTCCGCAATATTGGTAACGGTACAGGTGTTGATGATATAGACGTCCGCGTCAGACTCAAAAGGTACAATTTGGTAACCGCTCTCTTGTAACTTTTGTTGCATAACCTCTATCTCGTATGCGTTGACTTTACAGCCCAAATTGTGTAATGCAACATTTTTCATAGTATTCTCCACCATTTTTGTTATGTTTGATAATTGACTTTTGATGCTATAGTTTGTTAATATATGGGCAGAAGGTATGAACCTAAAGGAGGTAAATAAAAAATGAAAACAGTTCAGATTTCCTTAAACTCTATCGACAAGGTAAAATCTTTCGTTAACGATATTACCAAATTCGATTACGACTTCGATTTAGTATCCGGCAGATACGTAATCGACGCGAAGTCCATCATGGGTATCTTCAGCCTGGATCTTTCCAAGCCGATCGACTTAAACATCCATGCAGAGGACAACGCTGAGGCTGTTCTTGAAGTCCTCAAGCCTTACCTGATCTAATCGGGATTCCGACGCACCAAAGGGATTATGCGCAAACCGCATAGTCCTTTTTTTGTGCGCCCGAAAAATCCTGCTCTCTGTCAGATCCCGGCTGCCGGGAAGCAGGTGTGCGCTGCAGCGCACACCTTTTTTCTTAAAATCCCTTACGCCTCCACAACGAGCACTTCTGCGCTGTCCAGCGCCCTCTGCATCATCTCCCCGATACAGTCCGCCAGATTTTCTTCGTGTCTCTTGATCACGTTCAGGTTCGGCTTCGTCACAGGATGCTTTGCCACAAAGATCGTACAGCAGTCCTCAAACGGCTGGATCGACGTTTCATATGTGCCGATCTTTTCAGAAATCTCCACGATCTCCTGCTTGTCCAGCCCGATGCACGGACGGAATACCGGAAGGGTGCAGACCTCGTTCGTTACCGCAAGGGACTGGATCGTCTGGCTCGCCACCTGACCGATGCTCTCGCCGGTGATCAGACCGAGGCATTCCGTCTTTTTGGCGATCTCCTCCGCAATCTTCATCATATAGCGGCGCATGATGATCGTCAGCTCATCGTGCGGGCATTTTTCATAAATCGCAAGCTGGATTTCCGTAAAATTGATCACATGCAGATGGATCGGCCCGCTGTATCTCGCAACCAGCCTTGCCAAATCCACAACCTTCTGCTTTGCCCGTTCGCTCGTATACGGGGGCGCGTGAAAATAAACCGCGTCGATCTTCACGCCGCGCTTTGCCACCATGAAGCCCGCTACCGGGGAATCGATGCCGCCGGACAAAAGAAGCATCGCCTTGCCGTTGGTTCCCACCGGCATTCCGCCCGGCCCCGGAATTTCGATCGAATATACATAAATGTGCTCGCGGATCTCCACATAAAGCATCACGTCGGGACGGTGCACGTCCACGCGGATCTCCGGGAATGCGTCCAGCAGCTTCTCTCCCAGACGGGCGTTGATTTCCATGGATTCCACCGGATAATTTTTGCGGGCGCGGCGCGCATGTACCTTAAAGGTAAAGCTTTTGTCCGGATACTGCGCGTCCACATAGGAAATCACATCCTCACACAGCTTATCGAAGCCCTCGTCCTCCAGCTGCACCATCGGGCAGATGGCGCTGACGCCGCAGACGGTTTTCAGATTTTCCACCGTTTCCTCATAATCATAGTCGGACAGCACGTCGATATAGATGCGTCCTCTCGTCCGGCGCACCGCAAATTCCCCTTCACAGCGCTTTAACGCATATTTTATCTGACGGCACAGGGCTTCCTCAAAAATATCCCTGTTCTTGCCTTTTACGCCGATTTCAGCGTATTTGATCAAAAAAGCTTTAAAAACCATGTTTTCCTCTCTCTTTCGTGCAGCGGCTTTGTCCCGCCGCAGTCAAACTGTCAGCCTTTATCGTCTCGTGTAGCGGCGCAGCATCGGAACCAGCTCTTCCAGCGCCTGTACGGTATAATTGATTTCTTCCTCTGTCGTAAACGGCGAAAGGCTGAAACGGATCGTGGAATTGAGCAGCTCCTTTTCCAGGCCGATCGCCCGAAGCGTCGCAGAGCCGGATGTCTCCGGATGATTTGATGCGCAGGCGCTTCCCGCCGAAACATAGATCCCCTTATCCTCCAGCGCGTGCAGAAGCACCTCGCTGCGCACGCCCGCAAAGGATACGCTCAGCACATGGGGCGCGCTTTCCCTGCCGGGAAGGGTGTTGAAGCGCACATTTTCCAGCCGCATGATCCCCTCTTCCAGACGGGCGCGCAGCTCATACATGCGTTCCGCATCCTCGTCCAGATTCCGGTAAATTTCCTCTGCCGCCCGCGCCATGCCTGCGATCGCCGGGACATTTTCCGTACCGGAGCGCAGCCCTCGCTCCTGACCGCCGCCGAATACGACCGGACGGATCTTTACCTTATCGCCCACATATAAAAATCCCGTCCCCTTCGGACCGTGGATCTTGTGCGCGGAAACCGAAAGCATGTCGATTTTCATCCGTTTTACATAAATACGGCTCTTGCCATAGCCCTGCACCGCGTCCACATGAAACAGCGTGTTCGGGTTCACCCGCTTGATCAGCTCCCCCGCCGCCTCGATGGGCTCCAGCGCGCCGATCTCGTTGTTCGTATGCATCATGGACACAAGGATCGTGTCGGGACGGATCGCCGCCTCCAGCTCGGAAAGGCGCACGCGCCCATACTCATCTACCGGAAGATACGTTACCTCATAGCCCTGCTGTTCCAGATACTGCATCGTATTCAGGACCGCCGGATGCTCCACCGACGTCGTGATCAGATGCCGCCCCTGCCGCGCATTGGCGTATGCCGCCCCCCGGATCGCCAGATTATCCGACTCTGTTCCTCCGGATGTGAAAAAAATCTCCTTCGGCGCGCATTTCAACGTCTTTGCGATCGTCTCCCGCGCCTCCCGGACATACCGCTCCGCCTCGACTCCTTTATGATGCAGACTGGACGGATTCCCGTATGCGCTGCACATCACTTCGGTCATCACCTGCGCAACGCCCTCTGTGCACCGCGTGGTCGCCGAATTGTCCAGATAACATTCCATAACATTTCACCTGCTTTTTCTGACTGTATTATATCCTATCATATGCAGTCACTCTTCCAGCTGATACATCAGCCATGCCATTACCGTAAGTCCCGCCGTTTCCGTGCGCAGGATGCGCTTTCCGAGCGTGACTGCCTCAAAGCCTGCGCTGCGCGCAAGCTCCACCTCTGCCTCTTCAAAGCCGCCCTCCGGCCCGATGAAAACGGCGATTTCCTGACCGGGCTTTACGCCTCCGATCAGCTCCTTTGTCCGGGGCATCCCTTCCGAAAGCTCATAGGGCAAAAGCTTTACATCCATCGCAGCGCACTGCTGCAGTGCCTCCTTCATCGTGCACACCGCGCCTACCTCGGGGACGATCCTGCGCTTGCTCTGCTTTGCCGCGGACTCTGCGATCGCCTGCCAGCGCTCCCGCTTCGCCCCCGCCTTTTTTCCATCCAGACGGACGACGCTTCTTTTCATCGAAACCGGCACGATGCGGTATGCGCCCAGCTCCACCAGCTTCTGCACGATAAGCTCCATCTTGTCCGCTTTCGGCAGCCCCTGAAAAAAAGTCACGCGGGCGGGCAGTTCCAGTCCATCCTCCTTCACAAAACGGAGGCTGCACACCACCTCGCCCTCCAAAATCTCTTCAATGTCGCAGCGGTATTCTTTGCCGTCAATCCCGTTGGAAACTGCGATCTCCTCGCCGGGTTTCATACGGAGCACATTTTTGATATGGTTCACATCGCTTCCTGCAATCACGATCCGGTTTCCCTGAATCTGGGAAGGCTCTACAAAAAACTGATACATGTCCCGCTTCCTCTTTAGTTCTTGCGGGCAGTCACGCTTACCCACTCGCCCTGATAGGTCACTTCCAGCACCTCAAGCCCTGCCGCCTTTACCGCTTCTGTCACAACCGTTTCCTTATCGTCAATGATGCCTGATGTAATGTAAACGCCGCCTTTTTTGAGCTGGTTTACGATCACGGGAGTCAGCGGCACGAGCACGTCCGCCAGAATGTTTGCCACAACGATGTCATATTTTTCATAGCCGACCTCGTCCTGAACCTCTTTCTCCGTAATGATGTTGCCGATCATCATGGAAAACTGCTCCGGCGCAATGCCGTTGTTTTTCATGTTGTCCGCTACCGCTTCCACCGCACAGGGATCGAGGTCTGTCCCGACCGCATGCTTCGCGCCGTACATCAGAGACAGGATCGCAAGGATACCGCTTCCGGTTCCCACGTCCAGAAGCTCCGTTTCCGGCGTGATGAATTTTTTGAGCTGGCGGATGCACAGCTGGGTCGTTTCGTGCATTCCCGTGCCGAACGCCGTGCCCGGGTCGATGTGCAGCACCATCCTGTCCTCGTCCTCCGGCTTTACGTCCTCCCACGAAGGGATCACCAGAAGGTCGTCGATATAGAACTGGTGGAAATACTGCTTCCAGTTGTTGATCCAGTCGATGTCCTCCGTCTCGTCCACCGCAATGCTGCCCTCGCCGATCTCACAGAATACGCGCAGACCATCCAGCTCCTCCCTGACCTGCCGGCAGATCTCTTCTTCCGTCACAGGCTCGCCGTTTAATTCCAGGCTGCCGTCCTCTTTTTCTTCCACAAAAAAGCTCAGATACGCGATGCCGTCATCCTCGGGGCCTTCCGGCAGGATGTCCACAAACATCTGCTCCTTCTCCATCGCTGTCAGCGGAACCTTGTCCTCGATCTGTGCGCCTTCCAGCCCGATGTCGTAAAGGGTACTGATAATGATGTCCTCTGCTTCGGTTACTGTTTTTATCTTAAATTTTTTCCATTTCATAAGGTTTTCCCTCCGGGTAGACTATATCAGTATTTTATGATAGCACAAAAACAGGCGTTTGTGCATCCGCAAAATGCACAAAACGCCTGTAAAATCATTCCGCTGTCAGACCTTATTTAAAAAATCCCCGCTTCTTCTTTTCCTTATGATGCGGATGCCCGTCCTCATTCAGACGCTCCGCCGCATGCAGGCTGTCGCCCGACGCTTCGTCGAATTTACGCAGAAGCTCCTTTGCCTCGAAGGACAGATGCTCGGGCGTCTGTACCACAAGTGTCACATAATGGTCGCCGCGCATATCCTTGTTGCGCAGGGAAGGAACGCCCTTGCCCTTTAAACGCACCCTCGTATCGGTCTGCGTTCCGGCTTTTACATCATAAATTACCTTGCCGTCCACGGTGTCGATCACAATCTCACCGCCCAGCGCCGCAACCGCAAAGGAAACGGGCACGGTAGAATAAATATTGACGTCCTGACGCTGGAAGATCGGATGCTGTCCGACGATCACCTCTACGAGCACATCGCCTCTGGGTCCGCCGTTTACACCTGGCTCGCCCTGACCTGCCAGACGCTTGCACTGGCCGTTGTCGATGCCTGCCGGGATCGTTACTGCAAACCGCTTCTTCATCGGAACATAGCCTGTTCCGCGGCAGTCCGTACACTTCTCCTTGATGATCTTGCCGCTGCCGCCGCAGTCCGGACAGGTCTGTACGTTGCGGACTGTCCCGAAGAACGACTGCTGGGTAAATACGACCTGACCCTTGCCGCCGCACTTGGAGCACGTCTCCGGGCTTGTGCCCGGCTTTACGCCCGTACCGTGACAGGTCTTGCACTCTTCCTTGACTGTCAGCTCGATCTCTTTTTCGGTTCCGAATACCGCTTCCTCAAAGGTGATCCTCACGCTCGTACGCAGATTCGCGCCCTTCATGGGACCGCTTCTTGCTCCGGAGCTTCTGCGGCCGCCGAAGAGGTCACCGAAAATATCCCCGAAAATGTCGCCAAAATCCGCACTGTTGAAGTCAAAGCCGCCCGCTCCGCCTGCGCCGCCGTCAAACGCCGCATGTCCGAACTGGTCGTACTTGCGTCTCTTCTCCGGATCGCTCAAAACCGCGTAAGCTTCAGACGCTTCCTTAAACTTCTTCTCCGCTTCCTGATCGCCCGGATTCATATCCGGATGATATTTTTTTGCCAGAGCACGATATGCCTTTTTGAGAGCGGCGTCATCGGCATTTTTATCCACACCGAGGACTTCATAATAATCTCTTTTCTGTTCCGCCATAACTAAAAAACTCCTTTAAAAGCTTATCCCCACACGCACGGATAGGGACCAATGAATTGGTCCCCCCGCTCTTTTGAAACCCGGTACTATTTTATACTTCTCTGAAGTCTCCGTCAATAATATCATCGTCGGGCTGGCTGTTTGCGCCTGCATCCGCCTGACCTGCGCCCATGTCGGGGCCTGCCTGGCCTGCCGCGCCCTGTGTCTGCTCATAAACCTTTGCAAACAGAGCCTGTGCGGACTGCATCAGCTTCTCCTGCGCCGCCTTGATGTCTGCTACCTGACTGTCGGAAAGCTCCTGATCCTTTGTGGATTCCAGCAGGGATTTCAATGCGTTTAAGTCTGCCTCAACGCCCGCCTTCTGGCCTGCGTCGATCTTATCGCCCACGTCTGCCAGAGCCTTTTCTGTCTGGAATACGAAGGAATCAGCGCTGTTTCTTGTGTCGATCGCTTCTTTCTTCTTCTTGTCCTGTGCCTCGAACTCAGCCGCTTCCTTCACAGCCTTGTTGATGTCATCCTCAGACATGTTGGAGCCTGCGGTAATGGTAATATGCTGCTCCTTGCCCGTGCCCAGATCCTTTGCGGATACATTTACGATACCGTTCGCATCGATGTCGAATGTAACCTCGATCTGCGGTACGCCGCGCATTGCCGGCGGGATTCCATCCAGACGGAACTGGCCGAGGGACTTGTTGTCCTTGGCAAACTGTCTTTCACCCTGTAAAACGTTGATGTCAACAGCTGTCTGGTTATCCGCAGCAGTAGAGAAGATCTGGCTCTTCTTTGTCGGGATCGTTGTATTTCTCTCGATCAGTCTGGTTGCGATGCCGCCCATTGTCTCGATGGAAAGGGACAGGGGTGTTACGTCCAGCAAAAGAATGTCTCCTGCGCCTGCGTCGCCTGCCAGCTTGCCGCCCTGGATGGAAGCGCCCAGCGCTACGCACTCGTCAGGGTTCAAGGACTTGCTGGGCTCCTGGCCGGTCAGCTGTTTTACCTTTTCCTGTACGGCAGGAACACGGGTGGAACCGCCGACTAACAGTACCTTGCCAAGCTCGGACGCCGTGATGCCCGCATCCTTTAACGCATTCTGAACCGGGATCGCTGTGCGCTCTACCAGATCGCTTGTCAGCTCGTCGAATTTTGCTCTTGTCAGATCCATATCAAAGTGCAGAGGGCCGTTTGCGTTCATGCTGATGAAAGGAAGGTTGATGTTTGTCGTTGTCGCGCTGGACAGCTCCTTCTTCGCTTTCTCCGCAGCCTCTTTTAATCTCTGCATTGCCATCTTGTCACCGGAAAGGTCTACGCCCTGCTGTGCCTTGAACTCGGAAACCATCCAGTTGATGATTTTGTTGTCGAAGTCATCGCCGCCCAGATGGGTATCGCCATTGGTTGCCAGAACCTCGATAACGCCATCGCCGATCTCGATGATGGAAACGTCGAACGTACCGCCGCCTAAGTCGTATACCATGATCTTCTGCTCTTTTTCATTGTCCAGACCATAAGCCAGGGCTGCCGCCGTAGGCTCGTTGATGATACGCTTTACTTCCAGGCCTGCGATCTTGCCGGCATCCTTTGTCGCCTGACGCTGTGCGTCGTTGAAGTATGCGGGAACGGTAATAACCGCCTCGGATACCTTTTCGCCCAGATAGTTCTCAGCGTCTGCTTTCAGCTTCTGTAAGATCATCGCGGAAATCTCCTGAGGGGAGTATTTCTTGCTGTCGATGTCAACCTTGTAATCGGTTCCCATATGTCTCTTGATGGAAGCGATCGTGCGGTCTGCGTTTGTAACAGCCTGACGCTTTGCAGGCTCGCCTACCAGTCTCTCGCCCGTCTTTGTGAACGCCACTACGGAAGGTGTTGTTCTTGCGCCCTCCGCGTTTGCGATAACGGTGGGCTTGCCGCCTTCCATAACCGCTACGCAGCTATTTGTTGTACCTAAGTCAATACCAATAATTTTGCTCATAACTTTTCTCCTTCTGCCCTGAAAAGGGCTATCTGAAAAATATGTCTCTTGCTCTTCTATAAAAAATGCCTTCGCGCATCTGCGCCGCCGCATCAAAGCTTCTTAATCCCGGCTGTCTGCCCCGCCGTTATTCCTGAACGACCGCAACCATGCTGTGACGCACAACGGAATCCCGGTACATGTAGCCCTTTAAGAGCTCCTGTGCCACCGTTCCCGGCTCCAGCTCGTCGTTTGCGACCTGCATTACCGCATTGTGGAAGTTGGGGTCAAACTCCCTGCCGACCGCCTCGATCGGGGTCACGCCCAGATTTTCAAGCTCCGTCAGAAGCTGCTTGTAAATCTTTGTCATGCCGTCCACGAAAGGAGCTTCCTTTTCCTCTTCCGGAACCATCGCCAGCCCTCTCTCGAAATTATCCACAACCGGAAGGATCTTCTCGATCACGCTCTTGGCGCCCGTCTCGAACATCGCTGCCTTTTCCTTTTCGGAGCGCTTCCGGAAATTCTCGAATTCAGCCATCTGGCGCATTACCTTGTCCTGAAGCTCACTGACCTGCGCTTTCATCGGATCTTCCTTCTTTTTCTTGGAGAAAAATCCTTTCTTCTCTTTGCCGTCGCCGTCTGCCGCTTCCGCCTGTCCGCCGTCTTCCGCTTCTGCCTCCGTTTCCGGCTCCGCCGCTGTATCGCAGGCGTCTTCGCAATCAGGCTGCTCCTGACCGGCGTTCTCCTGCTTTAATTCTTCGTCCATTCTTTCGTCTGCCACGTCTGCCTTCCTTTCTACTTTTTATATAAAGTATCCAATTCGTTCATCAGCGTCTTCAACGTGCCGATGACCTTGTCGTAATCCATTCTCTTCGGGCCGATAATGCCGATCGTACCGCGCATGCCCTCGCCCAGCTCATAGGTCGCCGTTACCACGCTGCAGTCCTTCATCGACTGGACCGGCGTCTCATTGCCGATATAGACCTGAATACCGGTGCTGTTCTCATCGGAAAGCGTTTCCTGCACCAGCTCTCCCAGCGCCTTCTTTTCCTCGAAAACATTGATCAGCTCGCTGGCTTTCTCCCGGTTGTCCGTCAGCTCCGGATATTTGAGGATGTTGTTCGTGCCGCTTGTGTAGATCCTGAGATCTTCATCCGACCGGATCGCCTCCGCGACCGCGTCCACCACGCCGCTCACAATCGAGCTGTGTATCCCTGCCTGCTGCTTCATCGCAGAAATCATCCCGAGGTTGATTTCGTCGATGGAAAGCCCGTTCAAGTGTGTGTTCAAAAGGATGTTGAGCTTTAACAGCGCCGCGTCGTCCAGATCCTCTTCCACATGGAGTATCGTATTTTTGATCACATTGCCTTCTACGACCACAACCGCCAGGATCTGATGTTCGTCCACTCTGGAAAGCTGGATGAATTTCAACTTGTTGCGCTGGCACTGCGGGCTCGTGATCATCGCCGCATAATTGGTGTTGGTCGCCAGAACCCTTGCCACCCGCTTTAAAAAGGTGTCCATCTTCTCGTCCTTCTCCAGAAGAAGCCCTTTGAGCTCCTCGACCTCGCGCTCCCTCTCCTCCAGCATCGTATCTACATAGAAGCGATAGCCCTTGTCGGAAGGGATCCGCCCTGCCGAGGTGTGGGGCTGCAGGATGTAGCCCATCTCCTCCAGATCAGACATCTCATTGCGGATCGTCGCGGAACTCAGATTCAGATCGGTATCTTTGGAAATCGTCCTGCTGCCCACCGGCTCGCCCGTTTCCAGATAGTTCCGGATCACCGCCTGCAGAATCTTCTTTTTTCTCTCGTCCAGTTCCACGCTCTCACCTGCCTTTTGTCTTATTAGCACTCATCTCGTTTGAGTGCTAACGCTTTCTGATGTTTAAGATAGCACTCCCCCTGCATATTGTCAACCGCTTTTCAGAAAATACTTGTGAATAAAGTATGAAAAAAGTATAAAGGCGGATTTCTCCGCCCTTACCTGTCTCAAAACTTTATTTTTCAATATCCTTCACACCTGTCAAGCGCCTCGCGCTCCTGTCCATTTCGATCCCATTTAAAAAATACATCGTCCCTTCCAGCCCCCTTACGCGCAGCGTAATCTGCCCTTCCAGAAAAACTCTCGTCGTAAATACTGTTTTTCCTCCGTCCGCAAAAATCTCCAGACTGGACCGGTCTGCAAACACGCGCAGGCTTTGCCGCTTCTCCAGACGCTGTGCATAACGTACCGTTCCAAAACGCTCTGCATACACATAACTCATCCCTCCCCTGTCCAGTACATACTCCCTGCTGTCCCCTTGAAACAATACGCGGTCTCCCGCTTCGTTTGAAAGCTCTATCCAGAAATCGCCTTCCGCCTGCGCCTCTATTTCAAAAGAACACCTTCCCTCGGGCAAAATCACATCCGGAATCCCCGCTTTTTCCTGCACGCTGCATTCCCTTCGGATTTCCTTTTTCTTTCCCCGCAGCTGTTCCAACTCTTTCAGCGGTCTTTGCACCATCCTGTCCCCATCCCACAAAATTTCCCTTGGCATTGTCAGCATATGCGCCCAGTTATTTTTATCTGTCGGATATTCGCTCTTTGAGTTTCCAAGCCATCCCACCATTAAAATCTGACGCCCTTTTCCATCCCGGTATGTCTGCGGCGCATAAAAATCAAACCCTTTATCCATTTCATAAAAATTGTCAAAAGCAACCCGGCAGTTTTCCGTATCCAGCCTTTCTCCTTTTGCATATATCACAGAAAATACATTTTTAAAATCATATTTGTTTCCGCTTTCGATCCCCATCGGCGAAAAAAACAGCACCCCTCCGTCTTCTGTATCAAAATAATTCGGGCATTCCAGCATATATCCAAAGAAACGGTCCCCCATCTCCAATTCCCCTTTGCATCGGAATTTTTCCGGATCGTCTCCTTTATATAAAAGAATACTTCCCTTTCGGATTCTGCGCACCGATCAGCATGTAAAATCCATCTTTGCGCTTAAAAACGCACGGATCACGAAAATCCCTGCCGCTAATCCGGGCATCTCGTTCTATGATCAAATGCCTGCCCGTGATCTTTCCATCTTTAAATTCACCGTACGCAACGCACGGTTCCTTCCGCTCATCTATAATACCGCTGTAATAAATTCTGACTTTATCGCCGTCGTTTAACGCCATCCCCGTATAGCACCCAAAACTGTCGCAGTCCTCAGACGGATACAGCTCCGCCCAGACATCCCATAAAAAACGGCTTAATCCTCGGGAAGGTAAGCCCATACATCACCGGCTCTGAAATCCCAAACAGCGCCGGGATCAATGCCGGAATCATATTGGCGCGCGCCTGACGGTTTTTCTGCATCATTACAACTGCCAGTCATGCTCCAAGCTGCCCCGCGATCGCCGCAGCCCCCATCGGGTTAATATAATCCACTCCCGTCTCTGTAAAAATGCTCACAATAATGGACGTCACGGTATGATGCATTCCAACAGAGCAGAGTATCTGGATCAGTCCGCCGTACGCGATGCCTCCGATTCCAAACGGAAGCTTCAGCAGCATCAGGATCAGATCCGTCATGCCTTTTTCTACTGCCGAAAGCACCGGCCCTACCGCAAACAGACCGACCAGAAGGGAAATCAGCAGTGTCAGGAACGGAACAAGCAGCATATCCACAATATCCGGAATGATCTTATGAAGCTTCTTCTCCAAGGTCGCCGCAAAAAATCCCATAAACAGCGCCGGAATTACCGAGCTCTGATAACCTGTAATATTCAGCGTCAAAAATCCCATATCGATTTGAAGCGCCTGCGCCGTTCCATTCACAACCGCCCATTTATCCGGCAGGTTGGGAGATACCAGCATCAGCCCCAGTACAATCCCCAGAATCGGCGAGCCTCCGAATTTTTTGCATGCAGACCATGCGACAAGCACCGGAATAAATGTATATGCCGTATCTGTGAGAATCGTATAAATGCTGTCAAACTCCGCCGAAAAGGCAATCCCAAATCCGTTGACGAGCAGGCTTCTTACTCCCATCAAAATACCCGTAGCAAGCAAAACCGGTATGATTGGAATGAAAATATCCGAAATCATCTTCGTCATGCCCTGAAATGTAATTTTCCCGGTTTCCCCGGATTTTTTTTCGGTATTTCCCGGTGCTTCATCCAGGCCTGCCCGTTTTCTGAATTCATCACATACCTTATTGACAAATCCCGTTCCCAGAATTACCTGATGCTGCCCGCTTTTTTCAAAATACCCTGCCACGCCCATAACCGCACGCACAGCATCCGCATCTACCTTCTGCGCATCATGCACTGAAATGCGCAGGCTCGTCGCGCAGTGCTCCGCGCTTATTATATTTTCCTTTCCACCGAACGCTTCTAAAATTTTTCCGGCAGCTAATGATGGATCTTTTTTCATTTTCGTCTCCTTCCGCCGCACATGCGGCATTTTCCCTTTTCCACAATTTCTTTCAGGCTATTTTTCATATCATACATTCCGCGGATCTGCTATCGAAACGATTCGATAAGGGGTTTTAAGAAAGCAGCCTCGGGGCTGCGCCGTTTATTTGTCGAATCGTTTCGATACCTGTTGAAAACAACATAAGCCTTTCATGTTTCAGTGTCAATCTTTTCCCATAAATAAAAAGGAAATCTGCACTTTCACCAAAATACACATTTCCTTTTTAGTAAAATCCACAATATACCCTCTGTTACATCGTTTCCCCCTTTTGAACAGAAATCGGGAAAACCGTCTGGAGCGGCACACTCAGGTTCTTTTCCACCATATCCAGAATCAGATCCACACATGCCTCCGCCATCTTTTCTACAGGCTGGACGATCGCCGTAACCTGACGTTCCCCGATCCGGGTCACAAACGTCCCGTCGATCGCCGTCATGTGTATATCCTGAGGAACCCTTTTGCCCCTCCGCCTTGCTTCTTTCATACATGCCATAATCGCCATATCGACGCCTAAAATCCCATCTGCATCCGGGCACAGCTCAAATACCCGCCGCGCCGCGTCCTGATAGGCATCCTCTGTAAAAGCATTATATCCTACGGGAATATCTGTGACCAAAACCCCTTTTTCTTCCAGAAGCTTCCTGAAAATATCTTCCTTTTCATGCTCATAATTTTTTACGGTATGGGAACTCGCCATCTGCACCACATTCCGGCAGCCTTTTTCCAGAAATAATTCGGCTGCCGCTATTCCCGTCTGTTCCTTATCCGTGCGGACGACAGGGATCGTTTCCGATAAATGTCTGTCCAATGCCAGGATCGGTCTGGAAATCTCCCTGTATTTTTCTACTCCAAGAGAATGCGATCCCATAATAACGCCATCCATCGTACGGCGCTCCAGCATGTTCAGATACTCCGCCTCCACGTCCTCCCGGCTGGCTGTTCCACAGATCATCGTCTTATATCCTCTTGAATAGAGGGCTTTTTCCGCATACTTTACAAATCCCGAAAAAAAAGGATGCGCCATATCCGGAATAATAATGCCAATAATCCCGGAACGCTGCTTTTTCAGATTGCGTCCCAGCTCGCTTGGCGTATAATTTAATTCCCGCATTGCCCGCTCGATTTTTTCCCTCATTTCCCGGGATACATAGCCCTTATTATTGCATACAAGAGAAACCGTGCTCCTTGAAACTCCTGCGAGTTTTGCCACGTCGCTGATACTTGCCATCTGATGACCTTTCCTTTCCTTCGTTAAAACCGGCTGTATTCCAAAACAGCCCCCGGCAGGGATTTCTCCCCGTCCGGCGGCTGCCTCTTTTTTCTCAGATTGCGAAGCTTCCTGTCGTCTCGCCGTTGATCACATAATAAACGGCGTTTTCCTCCGGCTTCACATATAATTTAACCGTCTTGAACTCTTCCGGCTTTCCTCCCAGATCATACTGCCATACGTCCTTTGCGATCGCAACCAGCTTCTCTGTCGTGTATTCCTTGCCGGAAAACTGGATCTCAACCTCTGCGGCAGGCTCTGCCGCTTTTGCGGTCCTTCTTGCCGGGGCTTTCTTCTCTGCGGCAGGCTTCTTTTCTGCTGCAGCTGTTTTTTCCGCTGCTGCCTTCTTTGCAGGCGCTTTCTTTGCGGCAGGCTTCTCCTCTTTTACCGCTTTCGTCTCCTTCTTTGCGGGAGCTTTCTTTTCAACTGCCACTACCGCAGTCTCCTTCTTCTCCACCGGAGCGACAACGCCGGGCTCCTGCTTCACGATTGCCTTTGTCTCTTCCTTCTTTGCAGGCTCAGCCGTCTCTGCTTTTACAGAAACTGTGGATTCTGCCTGAACAGCCTCTTCTTTTGCAACGGGTGCTTTCGCCGCAGTCTTTTTCACTGTGCTCTTTCTCATTTTCATTTCCTCCTTAACACCCAGGTATCTATCCATCAAGCAATTCCAACTAGCCGTACCTGAACTTATGGTTTAGTTTAACGCCAAATCTTCTTATTGTCAACTGCGGCAGCGCGGGCGGCGGCTGTACGCCTCCCCCTCTGCGGCAGAAGCCCAGATAAATTTTTCCTTTATTGCCGGGCGATTTTTCCCTTTACTGCCCGCTGATCCCGGACGTCGGGATCTCGACACGGAAGGTGCTTCCTGCGCCCGGCGTGCTCTCAAGGCTCACGCTTCCGCCGTAATATGCCGCGATATGCTTGACGATCGACAGCCCAAGCCCCGTGCCGCCCATCTTCCGGCTTCTGCCCTTATCCACCCGGAAAAACCGCTCAAAGATCCGCTTCTGATCCTCCGGCTCAATGCCCACGCCGTCATCCTTTACCTCGATGCACACCACATCCTTCTCCTGCCGGATCTTCGTCCACACATGGCCGCCCGGATGATTGTACTTGATGCCGTTGCTCATCAGATTGAGCAAAAGCTCACGCATCTGCTTCAGGCTTGCCTGCAGGCACACGCCCTCGCACTCCCCTGAAATCTCCACCTCGCAGGACGCCGCCTGCGGCGCAAGGCAGTCCAGCACCTCTTTCAGCACCTGATCCATCTGCACCCTGCTCAGCGTCACCTCCGCGTCCTTGCTTTCCAGACGCGAGATCATGAGAATATCGTCGATCAGCCCCGTCATGTGATCCGTTTCTTTGATGATCCGGTTCAGGAAATCCTTCCGCGTCGCCTCATCCTGCGCAAAATCCTGACACAAAAGCTCCGCATATCCCCGCACCGAGGTGATCGGCGTTTTCAGCTCGTGGGACGCGTTGCTGAAAAAATCCTGCCGGATCTTTTTGTCCTTCTCCATCTGCACCATCTGCCGCTTGATCTCGTCCGACCGGATATATCCCGAAAATTTTGCAGCGACCGCGACGCTGACAATAAACGCCACCGCCATGCCGACCAAAAGTACCGGGACGATCACGACCATATAGCTGAAAATATTCGTATAAGGAACCGACATCCGGATCACCGCGCTTTTGTCCCCGGTCAGCTTTGCCACATACAAAAGATACTGTTCCAGACTCTCCGAATATCTGGTGGAATAGCCCTGTCCCTGCTCAATCGCCTCCCCGACCTCTTCCCTGCCCAGATGGTTTTCCAGCGCATCCACATTTTTCAGATCCGTATCCGCCAGAACCGTCCCGTCCAGGCCGATGACCGTCACGCGGATGTCCCCGCTCAGCGCCTCCTTATGGATCGACCGGATCTGCTCCTGAAGGGGCTTTTGATAATCCAGAGAATAGTCCACCACCGCGATCGTCTTTTCCAGCACCTCCACATTCTGCTTTCTCATCTGCTCGCCCAGAAGAATCGACGAGATCAGGCTGCTGATCGCAAGCGCAAGCACCAGCACCACCGCAAAACGCATCAGGATCGGATTTTTCCGAAACATCTTTTTTTTATGCCCTGCCATCTCTTTTTACTCCTGCGGACGCGTAAAGCGGTATCCCACGCTTCTGACCGTCTTGATATATTTTCCGCCTTCCTCGCCCAGCTTCTGACGCAGCGTTTTGATATGGATGTCCAGCGTCCGCGTCTCCACATCCGCCCTCCAGTCCCAGAGCTTATCCAGAAGCTCGTCTCTGGAAACAACGCGGCTGCGGTTCTCCACCAGATATGCCAAAAGCTCATATTCCTTATAAGTCAGGATCACTTCCCTGCCGCCAACCCGCACCTCCCGCGCGTCCGTATCCAGACGGATCGGCCCGCATTCAAATACCTTCGGGAGCGTTTCCTCTTCCTCCCGCGTCCTGCGCAGCAAAGAGCGCACCCGCGCCTGAAGCTCCAGTACGCTGAACGGCTTTGTCATGTAATCGTCAGCTCCCCCGTCCAGTCCCGCAACCTTGTCATATTCCTTGTCGCGCGCCGTCAGCACGAGCACCGGGAGCTTCTTCCACTGGTCGTTTTCCCGGATCCTGCGGATCGCCTCCAGACCGTCCATCCCCGGCAGCATCAGGTCAAAGATCGCAAGCTGCGGTTCCCTGACCTTAAAAGCGCCCAGCGCCTCCTCAGCCGTCTCAAATGCCGCCGTCTCATAGCCGGATCCCTTTAACGCCACCTGCACCAGATTTCTGATATTTTCATCGTCCTCAATAATATAGATCATCGCCACTGCCTCCGTTTCCGGGCTTTTGCCTCCGTAAAAACCATGAATAAAGTAAGATCAGGGCACGTTTTGTCACGCGCCCTGAAAATCATCTCCGTTATCCCTGCTGGCTCTGCGCCGCCTGGCCGATATGTGTCTCCGCCTTTACATAATCCGCGATATTTACCGCATGATCCGAAATCCGTTCCAGATTGCTGATGATGTCAAGGAAGATCACGCCGCTTTCCGGTTCGCATTTGCCCTTGGAAAGACGTTTGATATGCTTCTCACGCAGATCACCCTCCAACATATCCACGCTCTGCTCCAAAACGCGCACGGAATCCGCCGTCTCCACAGCGCCCGTCTCCCGCGCCTCTACCGCGATCTGTAAAGACTGCAGCGTCTGCGCAGAGATCAGATCCAGATCCGCTTTGCCCTTTTTGGAAAAAGCGACCTGATCCCGCTGCATGTTCTCCGCCAGCTCCGCGATATTCTCCGCGTGGTCGCCGGCGCGCTCGATGTCGCTGACCGTATAGAACAGGTTTTTTACCTGCTCATGCTGCTCTTCCGTCAGGGAAAGATTGTCCACCTCCACAAGGAACGAGGTCAGGATCTTCTCCATGCCGTTGATCTCTTTTTCCCTCGCGTAAACCTGCTGGATCTTCTCTCCGCCTTCCTCCGTAACAGATTCCAGCGCCAGCTCCAGATTCAGGCACGCTTCCCGCCCCATGGCAGCAACTTCCTTCTGGGCGGTCGCCAGCGCGAAGGAAGGGTTGTTTAAAATACGCTTATCCAGACGCTTCTCAAGCTTCACGGCAGCGCCCACTTCCATACCGTCGTCGTCCTTGCCGGGAACCAGCTTGCCGGAAAGGGCAACCAGGCCGTTTGCAAAGGGGATCAGAAGCAGCGTGCAGGTCACATTAAATACCGTATGGAAAACAGAAATTTCCACACTGCTCATCGTAGACATCCCCCATTCCGGGAATACCGCGAACAGGATATACATGATCACGCCGAAAATAGCCGCGCCGCACACGTTGAAGGACAGATGGATCATCGCCGCGCGCTTTCCGTTCCTGCCGGAGCTTACGCTGGACAAAAGCGCCGTCACGCACGTACCGATATTCTGTCCCAGCGTGATAAACACCGCGGACTTCCAGTTTACAACGCCGTTCATCGCCAGCGTCTGCAAAATGCCGACGGAAGCGGACGAGCTCTGGATGATCGCCGTTACGACCGCGCCCGTCAGGATTCCGAGCAGCGGGTTTTTGCCGAGCACCTGAAACGCCTGCGCAAAGATCGGCGCGTCGCGGTAAGGCTTGATCGCGTCCGACATAAAGGACAGGCCGATAAACAGAACGGAAAAGCCGATCAGGATTTCGCCGACCTGTTTTTTCTTATCGGATTTTACAAACAGGACGATAAACGCTCCGATGCCCAGAAGCAGGGGCGCGTAAAATTCCGGATTCAAAAGGCTTCCCCACTCGCTCATGGAAACCATCCACGCGGTGATCGTCGTACCCACATTGGCGCCCATGATCACGCCGACTGCCTGCGCCAGATTCATCATGCCGGCGTTGACAAAGCCCACCACCATGACCGTCGTCGCAGACGAGCTCTGGATAACAGCGGTTACCAGCGTGCCCGCCAGAATCGCCATGAGCTTGTTCTTTGTCAGAAAGCCCATAAGCTTCTGCATCCTGCCTCCGGCAAAGTGCTGCAGGCCCTCTGCCATGATGTGCATTCCGTAAAGGAACATGCCCAGGCCGCCGATGAACATAAACAGCATTGAAATGTTGTCCATTTTTACGTTGAAACCTCTCTTTCTCTTTCTCCATTTCAAATTGCGACAAATTTCTCATTTTCTCCACTATTGTAACAGCTCGAAGTAAAGTCTGGCTACTGTTTTTGTAAAATTCATGTAAAATTTTTTACATTTGCCTTTCCTGCGCCCTGTTTGTCCCTTATATCTGAAAAAATGAACATATAAAAAACGTACAGGGAACCACCCGGAGCCGTCCCTGTACGCTGCAGCGCTTCAATATTCATATACTTTTTTAAATCTTGCCAGATAATAGACCGATACGAAAAACGCCATCGCCTCCGCGATCGGCACCGCCGTCCAGATCCCGTCCACTCCCCAGAACAGCGGAAGGATGAGCAGGCACACTGCCAGAAATACAAACGTCCTCAAAAAAGACAGGATGGCGGAAACCTTGCCGTTGGAAAACGCCGTAAACAGCGCCGACGCAAAAATATTCATCCCCGTAAACAAAAAGCTGACGGAAAAAATGGCGAAGCCATGCTTGGCAAGCGCAAATACCTCGCTTCCCGCCGGCGTAAACACCAAGATCACGATGTCCGAACCCAGCTCCGCGATCCCGAAAACGAGCGCCGAAACGATCGCTACCACGCAGACGCTGATCTTAAATATTTTTTTCAGCTGCCTCACATTCCTGCTTCCGTAATTAAAGCTCACAACCGGGGCGACGCCGCTGGAAAATCCCATAAATGCGGACGTCATAAGAAACTGCGCGTACAGCACGATCGTGATCGCCGCCACACCCGCTTCGCCCGCATACTTCAGCATGAGCACATTAAACAAAAACGTCGTGACCGCCACCGCCAGATTATTGACCATCTCGGAGGAACCGTTTGCACAGCAGCGGAGCAGAAGCCGCCAGCGCAGCACCGGCTTTACAAAGTACAGCGTCCCCCTCCGGTTTACCGTAAAATAAACCAGCCCGAACAGCCCGGGGATCGAATATCCGATCGACGTCGCCAGCGCGGCGCCGCTTACCCCGAAGCCGCAGACTACGATAAACACATAATCCAGAACGATATTGGCGATCCCTCCCAGAACCGTCAGCGTAAGCCCCAGATGCGGCTTGCCCGCCGTCACAAAAAAGCTCTGGAACAGCATCTGGAAAACCGCCAGCGGAGCCGAAAGAATCAGGATCAACAGATAATCATAGCAGTAATCGTATAAAGCCGGCGTCGAACCGAGCAGATAGATCAGCGGCTCGATAAAAAGGACGCCCGCCGCCACGATGACCGCGCCCACGGCCGCGCCTGTCAGCACGAGGAAGGAAAAATTTTCCTTCGCTTCCCGGTTTTTCCCTTCTCCCATATTCCGGGCGATGACCGCGCTTCCCCCGGTCGCCAGCATGATGGAAACCGCGATAATGATGCTCGGGATCGGATACACGATATTTAAAGCCGACAGCGCGTTTTCCCCTACAAATTTTGATACAAAAACGCCGTCTACCATCTGATAAAGGGACATGAACACCAGCATGACCACCGTCGGCGCTACAAATTTCAGCAGCGAAAGGACCGTAAACTCCTGTCCGATGCTGTTATGTGGCCTTTCCATTTCAATCTCCATTCCGGAGCGTAAACGCAGGAAGAGCGACAGACGGGGCTCGAACCCGCGACCTCCACCTTGGCAAGGTGGCGTACTACCAACTGTACTACTGTCGCATTCGCTTGTCGCCGTATGTCTCAGCGACGAAATTTATCTTAGCACAGGTTTTCATAAAATGCAAGCACTATTTTCAATTTTTCAAAATTTTTTTCATAAAATATTTTCAAACGGCAACAGTTTGGCCGCACGGCTGCCCTGCCCTCCGGCAGTTTCCGGACGAAAGCCGCCGGCGCTGCCGGCGGCTTCCTTAAGTCCGCTCTACTCCAGAATCTTGCGGTTGTAGCGCCTGCGGCGCACATACTCTACTTCGCCCATGGCTCTGCGATGGTTCTCCATCCGCTCCCTCTTATGGGCGATCGAGCTTTCCATCCCTGCCGGATGGTAGCCCTTGCAGACAGACGCAATCGCAAGCTGCACATAGTGAAGCCCCTGCGTCACCGCAATATCCAGACGCATCAGACCAAGCAAAAGCATATCATGCAATTTGCCCCCGATCCGCTCTCCTGACCGCTTACAGTGCGCCAGATAAGCCACGATCAACAAAAGAAAAACTGCTGCTGCAAAAATCATCATCGGTCCTCTCATATGCTCACCCTCTTTTCTCAAAGCTGTGCCAACCGGGACCCGGTTTTCCTTATGTGTCTGATCCTATTGTAATCCCTGCCCAAAACCGCGTCAATGAAAATTTACTCTGCCGCCATCTTCTCCGCCAAAACCTCAACCGCTTTTTCAAGCTGGTTATCCGTCCCGTCCTCGACATACGGCTCGGGCTCAAAGGGAACCTCCACATCGGGCGCAATGCCGATCTTGTGAATGTTGTTTCCGTTGGGGGTATAATATTTGCTTACGGTCAGCTTCACGGCGGAACCGTCCGAAAGCTTCATGATCCGCTGTACGATGCCTTTTCCGTAGGTCGTCGTGCCGACCAGCGTGCCGATGCCGTAATCCTTGACCGCGCCCGCTAAAATCTCCGACGCGGATGCGCTGTTTCCGTCCACCAAAACGACAAGCGGGACTTCCAGCTGATTTGCGCCGTCGCAGCTGTACTCCTCGCGCTCTCCGTTTTTATCCTCCGTATAAACGATCAGCCCTTTCGGAAGCAGTTCCCGGGCGATGTCGCACACGGTGGAAAGGTTCCCGCCCGGATTTCCGCGCAGGTCAATGATCAGCCCTTCCATTCCCGAACCCCGGCAGGCTCCCATCGCCTCCTGAAACTGTTCCAGCGTTACGTCATCAAATTCCTGGATCTGGATATAGCCGATGTTGTTTTCCAGCATTTTCTGGGTGACCGTCTCATTTTCCAGCTTGCGGCGCACCACGTCGATCTCCAGATAATCCGGCTCGCCCTGACGGATAACCGTCAGATGCACCGTCGTGCCCTCATCGCCCTTTACCAGCGCCACGGCAGAGCTTAAATCCATGCCCTGCACTTCCGTTTCGTCCACCTTATAAAGCAGGTCGTTTGCTAAAATCCCGGCTTCCTCCGCCGGGGATCCGGAGATCACGCTGGCGATCTTTGGAAGCTGCGTGTCCGGATCCATGGAAACCCGCGCGCCGATCCCGTAATAAATGCCTTCGGTTTTTTCCTGAAGATCCTGAAGCTCCTCCGGCGTGTAATAAACCGAATACGGATCGTCCAGCGCCTCGATCAGCCCTTTATAAACGCCCTGCTGCATATCCGCCTCGCTGACGTCCTCCAGATAATAGTCGCCTACCATTTCCTCCAAAACGCCCAGCTTGCGCATCGTCTCCCCGCTCAGAAGCTCCCCGTCCCCGGAGATTCCTTCCGAGCCTGCCTCCGTGCTCGCCTTTATCCCCTGATAAAGCTGCACCCCCGTAAAAATACCGCCGCCCAGAGCCAGCGTCAGCGCTGCCCCGGCGATCAGCCCGCCTGCAAAAACTCTTTTTCTGCCCATTTTTTTACCACCTGTTATCTATATGACCCTTCACTTCTTTGGATTTTTCATTTACAAATAATCCCTGATACCGGATTGCTCCGCGCTCCGCGCTTCCGCAATCCTCAAAAACATTCGTAATCCGCTCATTTTCTTTCAGAAAATGGCTTCTTACTCATGTTTTGGCGGGAACCAAAGTCAAAAATCCTCCTGCAAGCAAGCTTGCGTCGGATCATTGACCTTGGTTCCTTGGTATCATCATATATATAACCGGAACGAAGGATTTAGAAGCCCCAATCCCCCGTTCCGGTCTGTCGCACCTGTTATTCATTTTTACCGCCCATACGGCGGCGGATCCCTTTCGGGAACCTTCTCAATTTCCTTTCAGAAATCGAGAAGTAGCAGTAAACCCGCCCACACGGCGGCGGGTTTACTTTAAGTATCCCCAGGGGCTTACGTAGTTGCCGTTTAGGCGCACCGAGAAGTGAAGGTGCGGCCCGGTCGAACGTCCCGTAGAGCCCACTGCCGCGATCTGGTCGCCCTTGCTGACCGACTGCCCCGACGAAACGTAAAGCTTCGACGCGTGCATGTAGATCGTATAAAGCCCGTCGCCGTGGTCGATCATCACATAATTTCCCATCGAGCTGTTGTAGGAAGCCGCCACCACGTTGCCGCTGTACGCCGCAAGGATCGGCGTTCCGCTCGCCGCCGCAAAGTCCACGCCGTTATGGAATTTCTGGACGCCCAGCGTCGGATGCATCCGCGTTCCGTAATCGCTGGAAACGCGTTTGTAGCCGGGACAGGGCATCTGGAACATGCCGCCGTCGTATTTGATCCGGTTCTGTTCCGCAAGCTTCGCCTTATCGGCGGCAACCGCCTTTTCCAGCGCCGCGATCGTGGCGTTCTGCTCCGCCACATCCGCCTCGTATTCCTTCAGCGCCGCTTCCTTATTGTTGATGTCTCCCTGAAAAGCCTGTATCTGCTGCTCTTTTTCCCCGATCAGCGTATCGACCGCCTTCTGCTCCTGTTCCAGGCTTGCCTGCGCGGACGCAAGCACCTCTTCTTCCTCTTCCAGCGTCTGCTTGCAAAGCTTCATATATTCCACGCTCTGACGGTATTCCTCCAGCTTCTGGCTGTCGTAAGCGCTCAGCTGTTCCACATATTCTGCCTGATTGAGCATATCCGCAAAGCTTTCCGCGCTTACCAGAAGCTCCAGATAGCCGCTGCCCTTACTGTTCTGATACAAAAAGCGGAGCCGCTTTTTCATATCCGTATACTGCTGGTCCGCGACCTCCTGCGCCTTTTCAAGGTCAGCCTTCGCCTGCGCGATTTCTTCTTTTTTCTGGGCGATCTGCTTTTGCAGCTCGTCAATCTTTGCCCCGATGTCCGCCAGCTTGCCGTCCAGCTCCTTTACATAGGTTTCCAGATCGCTTTTGGATTTTTCCAGATCCTTTACCATCGCTTTGATATTGGAAATGCTGGACTGGAGCTTTTTCTTTTCCTGCTCCGCCTGACTGATCGCTTCCTGTTTCTCCTTGATGCTGTCCTCAAGCGTGCCCGCCTGCACGCTGCCCGCCGGGACTGCCGCCAAAAGCAGCGCAGCGATCAGACAGCCTGCAAGGCCCTGCCTTATCCTTTTCCGCATTCTGTTCCCTCTCATCAGACGCGCAGATGCTTACGCACCGTCGCAAAGCTTCCCAAAAATCCAATGCCCGCGCCAAGCCCCATACATACGGGAACGAGCGTGCGGTACACTTCGGAAACCGGAAGGAACTGCATCAGCCCGGACAGCGCCGGGAACTGCAGCGCCACATATTCCATCACCTGCATATACAGAAGATAGATCACGCCCAGCGGGATGCAGGAACCGATCAGGCCGATCAGAATGCCTTCGATCACGAACGGGGAACGAACGAAAAAGTCCGTCGCGCCGATATATTTCATGATCTCGATCTCCTCCTTGCGGACAGAAATGCCGATCATGACCGTATTGTTGATCAGGAAAATGGATACCGCCAAAAGGATCGCAATGATTGCCGCAGACGTATACGCCACAACCATGTTCACGCCGGTCAGCGTCGTCGCCGCCATCTCGGAGCGCTTTACGCTGTCTACCTGCGGCAGCGATTCCAGCCATGTCACAAGCGTCTCCTGCTGCGCCACATCCTTCATATAAATCTCATAGTTGTCAAGGCCTTCCAGCGGGTTTTCGGAATAGATCTCTTCGTAATCCTCGCCGATGTTTTCGGGCGCCCATTCAGCCCACGCCTCGTCCGCCGTCACAAAAACCGCTTCCGAAACCTCCTGTCTTGCCCGGATCTGGTCGCCTACCGCAACCATCTCCTCCTCCGTCACGCCCTCCTTGAAAAAGACCGTCACGGAAACGCCCTCTTCCGCCGTCCGGATCATGTGCTGGAAGTTTAAAATTACCGTAAAAAACAGGCCGAAAAGAAACAGGCACGCCGAGATCGTGGCAATCGACGCCAGCGAAAACAGCTTATTGCGGAAAATATTGATAATTCCCTGCTTCAACGTATAAAAAAATGTACTAATCCTCATCGATATAACCGCCTTTTTCCTCGTCGCTGATAATAACGCCCTTCTTCATCGTGATCACGCGCTTTTCCATCGCGTTGACGATCTCCCTGTTATGCGTTACGACCAGGATCGTCGTCCCTTTCTCCTCGTTGATCCGCTCCAGAAGCTTCATGATCTCCCATGAATTTTTCGGATCGAGGTTTCCTGTCGGCTCATCCGCAAGAAGGATCGGCGGTTCGTTGACGAGCGCCCTCGCCAGCGCCACGCGCTGCTGCTCGCCGCCGGAAAGCTGCTTCGTCCGCGCCTTGTACTTGCCCGCAAGCCCCACGACCGCCAGCGCGTTCGGTACGTTCCGGCGCATCAGCTTGGTGGGCATCTGGATCACGCGCTGTGCAAACGCCACGTTCTCATATACGTTCCTGTCGTTTAAAAGACGGAAATCCTGAAACACGATCCCGAGGTTTCTCCGAAACTTCGGCACCTCGCGCCGCTTTAGCTTCGCCACGTCGGAGCCGTTTACGATAACCCTGCCGCTGGTGGGAGTCAGCTCCCGCAAAAGCAGCTTGATCAGCGTCGATTTTCCGGAACCGCTGTCGCCTACAATGAACACAAACTCCCCTCTTTTGATGCTTAAGCTCACATTGTCCAGAGCCGGGGAGCCCGTGGAATAAGACTTGCTTACCCTGTCAAGCTGGATCACAGCATCGCTGCCTTCCCGCCTTCTTTTTTTCTTCCTGTCGTTTTGCGCCAAATTTTGTCACCATCCTAGTATTCAAAAGTTTCCATATACTTCATGTACTTCACAACCATCAGCGCGATCTTGAAGGTGATCGCGTCTTCGAATACGCGCAGATCCAGCCCCGTGGACTTCTGCAGCTTATCCAGCCGGTATACGAGCGTATTGCGGTGGATGAAAAGCTGTCTGCTCGTCTCCGAAACGTTCAGGCTGTTTTCAAAAAATTTGCTGATCGTCGTCAATGTTTCCTCATCGAAATCATCCGGGCTCTTGCCGCCGAAGATCTCGCGGATAAACATTTTGCACAGCGGGATCGGAAGCTGATAGATCAGACGGCCGATTCCCAGTTCACTATACGCGATAACGGTGCGTTCGTCAAAGAAAATTTTTCCCACGTCCAGCGCCATCTTCGCTTCCTTGTAGGAACGGCTGACCTCCTTGATCTCCCGCACGATCGTGCCGTAGGATACGCGGTTGTCCGATACGCCCTCGTTTTCAAGCCATTCCAAAATACCTGTAGCGTAATCGCCGATCTCCTTTGCCTGATCGCCCTCAGCAAGTTCCTTTACCACGATCACGTTGTTTTCATCCACCGCCGTAATAAAGTCGTGGTTATTATTTCCAAAGACCGGACGCATCTGCTCCAGAATATTGTTGTCCTTCCCGCCGCCGCTCTCGATGATAAACACCACGCGGTCTGCGTCCGCCGGGATATGCAGCTTCTTCGCCCTGCTGTAAATATCGACTAACAACAGGTTGTCCAAAAGCAGGTTCTTAATAAAATTGTCCTTGTCAAAGCGTTCCTTGTACGCCACAAGCAGGTTCTGCACCTGAAATGCCGCCATCTTCCCGATCATGTAGAAATTCTCCCCGGCTCCCCCGACCACAAGGATGTATTCCAGCTGCTGATCGTCATAGATCTTAAAAAACTGATTGCCCTGCACTTCCTGACTGTCCGCGGGCGAATCGATAAACGCCCTGACTGCCGGCAGGCAGCCGTCCAAGCTGTCCGATGTGGACGCCGCCACATTCCCGTCCATGTCCGCCACACATAATTCCACTCTGGCGATCGCTTTGAATCCCTCAAGCGTACTCTGTAAAATCTGATTTGAGATCATAACCCCGTCTCCTCCATATTGAATTAACGCATTCTGCGGCACAGCCGCTGCGCCGCCCTGCAATTTCGCTATAACCCTTTCTATATTTTAAAAGAAAACCACAAAAAAAGCTATAGCAAACCGTAAAAAATTTATGCACTTTCCCAAAGTTCACAATTTTGACACAGAAATCTTCACGCTTCTGTACCAAAAAAAGACGGGATTACTGTTCCGCCTTTTCCTGATTATACTCATTTACCTTTTTCTGGAAGAGTTTTTTCCGGATATTCCCCCAGAAGGTCGGTTTCTGCCGCTCTTTTAATTTCGTGTCCGGAAGCGCCACCCACAGCTCCGCATTCAAAAATTTCCTGCCCGCGTGCATCAGCGCCAGATCCGTCGGAAACGTCATCCGCGAAAAGATCACCTTCGGGGCCGCTTCGTTTAATTCGTTCATCAGCCGCTCCGGCTGCTCTTCAAATTCCTCGTATCCCCGCGCGCCGGCTATATTTAAGTTCTCCTGAACCTTTAAAAGCATTTCCCGCAGCGCCTCCGCCTGTTTTACGGTGTCTCCGATCAGATATACCTTATCCCGCTGCCTGCCGAGCCGCTTTAAAAATTCTCTTAAAAACACCCGGTCCTCGATCTCCCGCACCCTGCCCGGAGAAGCGATGCCCGCCGCTTCCAGAATATCCGGTTCCAGACAAAAGATCAGATCCATCTCTTCCAGATACTGCTTGATCTGTTCGTCCCGCGACGCTGCCGCCAGCGACTGCGCGTTTATGTAGCTTGTTGTATTGAGCGCACCCGTCTGCAGAAAGCGCTCTGCCCTCCGCAAACCTTCCCTTGCGGAAAAATCCATCAGGGAAATCCCCAAAACTGAATACCTTTTCATAATTCCTGCCTGCTGTTCCGGCATCCGCCAGCCCCTGCCCCCACAGGGTCTGCCGTCCTGCCCTTTAAATCCTGCGGATCGCCCTTTCCGTGATCTCTATCCGTCCGTTTTTCAAAAGATTGCCGACCGCTCTCTTAAATTCGTTCTTGCTCATGGAAAGCTCCCTTTTGATCACCTCCGGAGACGCCTTGTCCGTAAAGGGGAGCGCGCCGTCAAAGCTGTCGATCAGCGCCATCACCTTTTCGGCGTCCGCCTCGATCTGCAGCCACGCCTTCTCGCGCACGCTCAGATCCAGCTTTCCGTCCTCATGTACTTTTACGACCCGTGCCTTAACCGTATCGCCTACCTTTAACTCGCCGTACATCTCCCTCGGCGGGATCAGGGCGCTGTAACGGCCGTCCACCGCCACAAACGCGCCGAACTGGCGGCTGATCTCATACAGATAGCCGCTTACCTGATCGTCCTTTTTGTAGGGGCTGTCCGTGTGAAGATAATGATAGACCTTCATCGTCGCACACAGCCTGCCGCTCTTGTCCACATACAGCGCTGCCGGGAAGCGGTCGCCCTCTTTTACCTTTTTGGTCTGTTCCTTAAAAGGGAGGAAAAGATCCTTTTCCAGCCCCCAGTCCAGAAACGCGCCCATCCGCGCGGTCTGCGCCACGGTAAGCTCCGCCACCTCGCCCAGAAGCAGCTTCGGGCGCGCCGTCGTAGAGATCAGCCTGTCGCTGGAATCCTTATATAAAAACACTTCCAGCTTATCGCCCGGCTTTGCGTCCTTCGGCACCTGCCTGCCCGGAAGCAACACCTTCTCCGCCGCATCCGCGCTCTCCGCCAGATAAACGCCGAAATCCACCTTTTTTACAATCGTCAGTTCCTGAATTTTCCCTATTTCAAGCATATTCCTGTTTCCTTGTCAATTCCACCACCGCATAGGGGGCTTGATCCTCGCTGCATAAGCAGACCGTCACGCAGTTTTCCTCTTCCTTCACGACCGGGACGATCACATCGTGCAAAAGCGCGGATTTTTTGTACTCCGCCCGCATCTGCCCGATCTTGAAATCCGCCGGCAGATAATCCATCGCCATATGGATATACTGCCCGTTGTTCACATGATGGTTGCCGTCCAAATGCTGGCGTCCCACCGCAAAGCCTTCGTGCGCCCTGCCGTCCTTTGGCATCCCGATCTTGCGCGAAGCATAATCCATCGGAAGCTTCTCTTCCAGCACATATTTTTCCAGCATCTCCTGCGTCGGGCGCACCGGCGTCCCCTTCCTGAAATCCATCAGCGTCCAGACAGAATTGGCTTCCACCAGCCGCTCGCCGTCCGCCGTATCCAGAAAGAAATTTCTCAGCCCCATAAAACTACGGAACGCATACGGAAGCGTCCCTGCCACGATCCGCTCGCCCAGAGCCGGGTATCTGTGGATTACGATCTGCCACGCGCTCATCACCCACAGCATATTCTGGCTGCGCAGATATTCCACGCCAATCCCCAGATCCTCCGACTGGAAGGTGGACACGTCCTGAAAGTAGTCCACGATCCCCGCGATGCTCAAAAGTCCGTTTTCATCTGTTTCGCTGTAGCGTACCCTGCTCTCAAATGTATACATGCTTCGCCTCGTTGTTCATAGATTTCAGTCATCATACCACAAAATGCAGATTTTTACAACTCCGGCAAAAATCAGCAAAAACCGGCTTATCCTTCCTCAATTTCCAGCCCTTCAAAAAAGATCCCCAAAATCTCCTGCCACGGCTTGCCCTGCCCCGCCAGAAGATCCGCCTGATACTGGTCAAAGCCCAGCCCGTGCCCGATCCCCTTTGTCTGCAAATAGATCCTGCCCGACTCCTCCCGCACAAAAAAGCACGAGGACGCCAGTCTAAACAGCTGCCGGAACCGCTCGCCCTCCATCCTTTTCTCCCCGCAGGACACGGTCAGCACATAGCCTGCGCTGTCGCGTTCCAGCACGATCTTCGCATTCTCTTTTGGAAGGCTCATCCCCTCCGATGCAAGCTTTCTGGAAAATTCGCCCCGGCTAAGAACCGTTTCCTGCAAAAAATCCTCCGCATTTTCATCGCCGCCGCACGCAACGATTCTGCACCACGCCGCCTGCTCCTGCCCGAAAATCTCTGCGCTGCTTCGGGTGCTCCCCGCGCTCAGCCTGAAAAAGGGCGGGCTTACAGCCACCCTGTCATACGCCAGATACTTCCCTTCCGTGTCTGCAACGGCGCGCCGGCACTTTGCTTCCAGCTCCTCAAATTCCCTGCCCCACAGCTTTTTTCGCTCCTCCTCCGAAAGCCACGCAAGCCCGCTTTCTTCCGCGCTGACGCAGATCCTGCCGCCAGCGCCGCCTTTTCCGGCAAGCATCGTGCTCCTTAAGATTACCGCCTGCGCCTTCAGCGCCTCCTCCCGGTACTGTGCCGGGATACACGCCGCCAGCGCCCCCGTCAAAAAATCCTCCTCCGAAAGCCTGCGGGTCTGTCCGGCGCATTCCCACAAAACGCTCCCCTCCGCCCCGCCGACCGCAAGCGTTTCCACCGTCTGCCCGCTCCCCGTCCTTGCCACGACGCTGCATGTATAAGGAAGCATCAGCATAAAAAGAAGAACCGTAAGAAGGTCCTGCATCCGTTTCCTTCTTACGGCTCCTGCCGCTCTTTTTTCCAGTCCTCTTTCCTGCATGTCTATCCCTCCCATACCCTGCCATTGGATGTTCACAGACATTATATGAAAGGGCGGACAGCCTTATGCGCTGCCGCGGCTTCTGTTTCCCCTCAGTGTACAAGGGCACTCGCTATCCTGTAAAGCAGAAGCGTCACGCATCCACTCTGTTGTAATTGATGAGACAGCCTTTCAAAATAATGCTGCGCTCCTCGTCCGTCAGCTCGCCCAGCGTTACTGTAAACGGCTTCAAGCCCGCTGCAGACACCTGATAGCCCGTGATCTTCTCCGCCTTTTCCTCTACCGCGCGGCGGATATTGGGGAAAAACAGATAATCATGGTTCTGGAACGGCAGCTCGCCCTTTTCGATCACAAACGGGAGCATGCCCCAGTTGATCAGGTTGGAACGGTAGCGCTTTGTCGCATATTCGTTGGCGATATTCGCCCAGCCTCCCAGCACCTTCTGGCAGCTTGCCGCCTGCTCCCTCGCAGAGCCATCCCCAGGCTTTACCGCAAAGATCGTCGAGCCAAAGCCAAGGCTTCCTTCCTTTGCCTGCGGAAACTGCGCCCAAATCTGCTCCATGACCGGAACCAGCTCTTTTTTTGCCGCCAGCGGATCTTTTCCCTCTTCCAGCGCCTTCTGCGCCTTCTGAATCTCCTTTGCCAGCCCCACATAGGCGGGATCCTTGCGGGAAAGGGTAAATTCCGCAAGCCCCAGCGGGTTGGAGCGGTACGAGCTCGTCTCGCCGGAGGGGATCAGCTCGTCCGTCGTCGTTACCGGATCGTGGATCTCCGAAACCACCTGTAAAACGAGGTTGTCCGGAAGCGCGCACATCCTCGGCCAGTCCTTGATGTTGGGGCCAAAATGGATGTCCACGGACGGATCCGCCTCCCCGCGGGAATCAAATACCCGGTTCCGGTAAATCTTTGCGTCAAAATGATATTTATATTTTCCGATCGGCCCGTCAAAGTCCGTCGCGGGCGTCAAAAGCCCCTGATTTGCCGCCGTCGCCGCAATGGAACGCGCGTCCATGAGCGCCACGGAAGCGATCTGGCCGTTCTGCAGCTTGGAGCCCTCGCGGTTCGGGAAGTTTCTCGTGGAATGCCGGATGGAAAAGGCGTTATTTGCCGGCGTATCGCCCGCGCCGAAGCAAGGGCCGCAGAACGCCGTTTTCATGACTGCGCCCGTCTCCATCAGCGCAGCCGCGCAGCCGTTTTTCACCAGCTCCATATAAACGGGCATGGAGGCCGGGTATACGCTCAAGGTAAAGGCGTCGTTTCCGATGTTGCTTCCCCTTAAAATATCAGCCGCCGCGCATATATTTTCAAAGCCGCCGCCGGCGCAGCCCGCGATGATGCCCTGATCCACATAAAACCTGCCGCCGCGCACCTTATCCTTCAGGCTGTATTCCACGGCGTTGTCAAGGCTTACAAGCGCCTTTTTCTCCACATCCGCCAGAATATCCGTCAGATTTGCGTTCAGCTCCTCGATCGTGTAGGTGTTGCTCGGGTGGAACGGCATCGCGATCATCGGCTTTACCTTTGACAGATCCACCGTGATCAGCCCGTCGTAATAGGCTGCCTCCCCGGGCTTTAACTCTTTATAGTCCTCTGTCCTTCCATGGATCTCATAAAAATCGCGGATCTCATCATCTGTCTGCCAGATGGAGGACAGGCAGGTTGTTTCGGTCGTCATCACGTCGATGCCGATCCTGAAATCGGCGCTTAAATTCGCCACGCCGGGGCCGACAAATTCCATCACTTTATTTTTGACATAGCCGTTTGCAAACACCGCGCCGATGATCGCCAGCGCCACGTCCTGCGGGCCGACGCCCTTTTCCGGCTTCCCGGTCAGATAAACGCCGACCACCTCCGGCATGTTGATGTCATAGGTCTGGTTTAACAGCTGCTTTACAAGCTCCGGGCCGCCCTCGCCCATCGCCATCGTGCCGAGCGCGCCGTAGCGGGTGTGGGAATCGGAGCCAAGGATCATCCTGCCGCCGCCTGCAAGCATCTCGCGGGCAAACTGATGGATGACCGCCTGATGCGGGGGAACATAAACGCCGCCGTATTTTTTCGCGCAGGTCAGGCCGAATAAATGATCGTCCTCGTTGATCGTGCCGCCCACCGCGCACAGGGAATTGTGGCAGTTTGTAAGCACATAGGGGATCGGGAATTTCGTCAGCCCCGACGCCCGCGCCGTCTGGATGATGCCCACGAACGTGATGTCGTGGCTCGTCAGCTTGTCGAACTTGATCTTCAGCTTTTCCATGCTGCCGGAGGTATTATGGTTTTCCAGAATACCGTATGCGATCGTCTGTTTTTTTGCCTCTTCTTTGTCAACGCAGTGCCCCAGCGCCGCCTTCACAGCCGCCGGAGCCTCTGCCCCGTCCAAAATCAGTCCGGCGCCGTTTATCAGCCATGCGCCGCCGTTTGCCAATGTAACCATGAAAATACCTCCTTTACCTCATGCAGCTTCGCGCGATGTCCTTAAGCCTTGGCAGGCACGCGTCAAAAAACATCCGGTACGATGCGCAGAAATGGTTTTCGCCCGGCCGGTCCCCGGTCTGCTCCCGGTGTCTGCGGCAGCCGCCCCGGCAGATCATAAAGTAGCGGCAGCCCTTACATTCCTCCGTGTGATTGTAGGAAGCCTCCACGAAGCCGCTTTCCAGCCGCCTTTTGTGGATCGTCTCAAAGCTGTCCTCGTTCAGATTGCCAAGCCGCCACTGATCCAGCACATAAAAGTCGCAGGGATACACGCTGCCGTCCGCCTCCACGATGTTCTGGAAGCTGCACACGCCGCGCTGTTCGCAGGATTCCGGATAGTGCCCCATCAAAATCCCAACATAATTTTCAAACTGCCGGATATAGGGCTGCTTTCCCTGCCTCAAATCCATCTCCCACAGATCAAACAGCTCGATCAGGAACTTTCCGTAAGCCTCCGGCGTCAGGGAATATTCCTGCTGCCCCTGCTCTTCCCCGATCGGGTCGAGACAGGCGATATACTGCTGCCACGAAAAGCCCAGCTTTTTATAATTCTCATAAATCCGGCGGATCTTCGGCGCCGTCTTTCCGTTTACCACGGTCAGCACGTTAAAATCAACGCCCGCTGCTTCCAGCTTCTTTGCCGCTTCCAGAATCCTAAAATACGTATCCTGCCCGTCCGCGTCCTTGCGGTAGCAGTCGTGGGTCGCCTTGATCCCGTCCACGGACAGCCCGATCAGGAAGCGGTTTTTTGCAAAAAAGCGGCACCATTCCTCATCCAGCACATAGCCGTTGGTCTGCAGCGCATGGTCGATCCTGACATTTTTGGTATTGTATTTTTGTTCCAGCCGGATACATTCCCGGTAAAAATCCAGCCCCGCCAGCGTCGGCTCCCCGCCCTGAAAGGCGATGGTACAGCTTCCCTCCGCAAAGGCAAGCGTCTCGCGGATCACGTTTTCCAGCGTTTCAATGCTCATGATCCCGTAGGACGCCTGACTGCGGTTTTCCATCTCGTCCGCGTAAAAGCAGTAGCGGCAGCGCATATTGCAAAGCCCGGAAGCGGGCTTGATCATCACATGTATTGCAGGCATCAGATATATTTCTCCACGATCTTATTCATCTTATCCCATTTTGCCTCCATGTCGGCAACCAGCTTAAACTGCGTCCTTGCGCGGTCCAAGTTATGGTTTTCACGATGAATCTTGTAATAAATGTCATTCTGTAAATGATCCGCCAGAAAACGCATGCCGCACTCTAAGGTCATGAGCTTTGCGCCCATCGGCATCATGCGGATCTCTTTTTCGGTCAGGCTGCCGCCGCAGCCCTCCACATAGCCCTTTGTATAAATCTCAAACAGCTCCAGATCGCACCAGATCAGATCCAGGTTCTGCTCGTCCTCCGCGCCCGTACTCGCGCCGAAGCGGATGGAATCGCCGTAATCATACAGGGAAGAGCCCGGCATTACCGTATCCAGGTCGATGACGCACAGCCCCTTTCCGGTACGGTTGTCGATCATGATATTGTTCAGCTTCGTGTCGTTGTGGGTAACGCGCAGCGGGATCTCGCCCTTTGCCAGCGCGTCGCAGATCACATGGCAGTCCGCCTCCCTGTCGAGTACGAACTGAATCTCTTTCTGAACGTCCTTTGCGCGCCCTGCCACGTCCTCCTCCACAGCCTTTTTAAAGTCCGCAAAGCGGCTTACGGTATTGTGGAAATTTTTGATCGTCTCATGCAGGGTCGCCGCCGGATAATCCGCCAGAAGCCTCTGGAAATTACCGAACGCCACCGCGCTGTTGTAAAAATCCTCCGGCTTCTCCACCTGATCGAAGCTCGTTGCATCCTCAATAAAAATATAGCATCTCCAGAAATCCCCGTTTTCGTCCGTCAAATAGTTCTTCCCATCCTTTGTCGGGATCACATTCAACGTCTCACGGTCGGGATCGCCGCCCGCCGCGATGATCTTTTTACGCAGAAAAGAAGTGACATTCATGACGTTTTCCATCAGCTCGTCCGGATTTTTGAAAATGCCGTCGTTCATCCGCTGCACGATGTAGCGCTTTGTGCCCCCCTCCGGCAGTTCGCATGTCGCGCGCAGCGTGTCGTTGATATGGCCGTTCCCAAAAACAGCCACCTCCTTCAAGGTTCCCTCCATCGCAAACTGCGACGCTACCTTTTCCCTGATCTCTTCCATATTCAAGTTTCCCATATACTTACCCTCCAATGTAAAAATCCTGCGCGCAGCGGCACACATCCGCGCCCCCGCAGCGCTTTTTGCTAGATTCCAGTATAACATCCTTTCGGGTGGTTTGTACATCTTATTTTTTTCAAAACCGCCGCCTGCTGTCTTTTCTGACAAGGCTCTGGTACTATAAAAACAGTATCCGTATACGTTTTTACCTGTTTTCTGCGCTGTATCCAATATTTCAGAACAATCTCAATACATGTTTCCAAAGGAGTCCTTTCATGAAATCCCCTTCTTCTTTCCCGGACAATCTCGTTTATCTGAGCGTCTGCACCTATCTTTTTGCCCATATCCGCGAACCGCTTTCCGTCGCCCGCATCTGCCGGGACAACCGGATCGGACGCAGCCAGCTGGAACGCCTTTTTCTTGCGCACACCGGAAACGGCGTCATGCACAGCTTTTCCCTCTTTAAAATCTCTGCGGCAAAGCAGCTCCTTGTCCGCCGGGACTTAAATATTTCGCAGATCGCGGACGCGCTCGGCTATTCCGACGTGCACTATTTTTCACGCCGGTTCAAGCAGCTTACAGGCATGCCGCCGTCCCAGTACGCCGCCATGGCGCGTAAGGAAACGGTCTGGAAGCTTCCGTGGGAGTAAAAATGGAAGCCTTACAGCCGCACTTTCTGACAGACACCACAAAGAAACGGCGCAGCCGAAGCCGCGCCGTTTCCCGGAAACAATCTATGCCGTTTTATTTCTGAGCTTATTTTGTCTTTTCAGGCTTCTGGGGAAGCATTACCTTATCCAGATGCCAGATGTCCTCCACATATTCCTCGATCGTGCGGTCGGAGCTGAATTTTCCTGCGCTCGCAACATTCAAGATCGCGCTCTTTGCCCAGTTCTTCTCATCGCGGTAAGCCGCCTCCACCCTGCGCTGTGCTTCCGCATAAGCCTTAAAGTCAGCCAAGATGAAATAGGTGTCCGCTTTGGATGTGCTCTGGGTGTTGAGCAGGGAGTTGTACAGCGGGCGGAACAGCTCTGTATCGTTTGCAGAATAGGTTCCGTTGATGAGCTGCATCAGTACGCGGCGGATGTCCTGATCGTTGTTGAAAATATCCATCGGGTTGTAGCCGCCAAAGTTTTCGTACTGGATTACCTGATCCGCACTCAGTCCGAAGATGAAGGCGTTTTCCTTGCCGACCTCTTCCACGATCTCCACGTTTGCACCGTCCATTGTTCCAAGCGTCAGCGCGCCGTTTAACATAAACTTCATGTTGCCTGTGCCGGACGCCTCCTTGCTGGCTGTGGAAATCTGTTCGGAAACATCCGCCGCCGCAAAGATCCATTCCGCATTGGAAACGCGGTAGTTCTCGATAAATACGACTTTGATCCTGCCGTTTACAACGGGATCGTTGTTGATCACGTCAGCCACGCTGTTGATCAGCTTGATCGTCAGCTTGGCATTGCGGTAGCCTGCCGCCGCCTTCGCGCCGAAGATGAAGGTTCTGGGATAGAACTCCATATCCGGATGATCCTTCAGCTCATTGTACAGATACATGATGTGAAGGATATTTAAAAGCTGACGCTTATACTCGTGCAGACGCTTTACCTGCACGTCAAAAATAGATCTGGGATCGACCTCGATGCCGTTATGCTCGCGGATATATTTTGCAAGGCGCACCTTATTGCGGTACTTGATGTTCATAAATTCCTGCTGCGCCTTCTCGTCGTCCGCATAAACGCGCAGGCGGGAAAGAGCCGGAAGATCAGTGATCCACTCGTCGCCCACATGATCCGTCACCCAGTCTGCCAAAAGCGGGTTGGCATGAAGCAAAAATCTTCTCTGCGTGATACCGTTTGTCTTGTTCGTAAACTTATCCGGCATCATTTCATAAAAATCCTTCAGCTCCTGATTCTTCAGGATCTCTGTATGCAGGCGTGCCACGCCGTTGACGGAATGGCCTCCCACGATCGCCAGATGCGCCATTTTAACCTGTCCGTCATAAATGATCGCCATTTTGCGGATCTTCTCCTGATTGCCCGGATACATCTGCTGGATCTGCAGTACAAATCTTCTGTTGATCTCTTCCACGATCTGATAGATTCTGGGAAGCAGGCGGGAGAACAGCTCGATCGGCCATTTTTCCAGCGCCTCGGACATGATCGTATGGTTCGTATACGCGCAGGTCTTTGTCGTCACGTCCCATGCCTCTTCCCATGTCAGATAATAGTCGTCCATCAGGACGCGCATCAGCTCGGCAACCGCAACCGTAGGATGGGTGTCGTTTAACTGGAATGCCACTTTCTCATGGAACTTCTTCAGATCCTTGTGGGTACGCATGTATTTGTCCACCGCCTCCTGTACGGATGCGGAAATGAAGAAATACTGCTGTTTTAAGCGGAGCTCTTTTCCGGCGTAATGATTGTCGTTGGGATACAGCACCTCGACGATATTGCGCGCCAGATTCTCCTGCTCCACCGCCTTCTGATAATCGCCCTTATCAAAGGAATCCAGGCTGAAGCACTCCACCGGCTCCGCATCCCAGATACGCAGGGTGTTCACGATGCCGTTTCCGTAGCCCACGATCGGCATATCATAAGGGATCGCCTTAACGGACTGATAGCCTTCCTGCTTAAAAACAGTGCGTCCGTTTTCATCCACATAGGAGCTTACCCAGCCGCCGAATTTAACTTCCTTGGCATACTCGGGACGGCGCAGCTCAAACGGATAGCCGTCTGCAAGCCAGTTGTCCGGCACTTCCACCTGAAAGCCGTTCCGGATCTCCTGCTTGAACATGCCGTAACGGTAGCGGATGCCGCAGCCGTATGCCGCATAGTTCAGGGTTGCAAGGGAATCCAGAAAACATGCTGCCAGACGTCCCAGACCGCCGTTTCCAAGCGCCGGATCGGGCTCCTGGTCCTCTACCAGATTCAGATCCAGCCCCAGCTCGTCCAGTGCCTCCTGAACCTCTCTGTATGCGCAAAGGTTGATCAGGTTATTGCCCAGAGCGCGCCCCATCAGAAATTCCATCGACATATAGTAAACCATCTTGGGGTCTTTTTTTTCATATTCCTTCTGGGTTATCATCCAGTTGTCCACGATCACGTCCTTGATCGCATAGGAAACAGCCTGAAATACCTGCTGGGGAGTCGCTTCCTCCAGCGTCCTGCGGTACAGCGTCTTGATATTGTTTATAACGCTGCCCTTGAAAAGCTCTTTATCAAACTTCATCGGTGCTTTCTTCAGCATGATTCGTCCTCCTTATTTTTCGGGAGCGGGCGCGTACAGATTTCTTTTACTCTGCCGCGCCGCAGTATTTTTATTATACCATGCTTTATTCTTCCTGCAAGCACTTTTTCATCAATTTTTCGTGGATTTTTCATAGGTCTTTTCATGGACAGCGCCGCCGCTGCCGCGCCCTTTTGCAAAAGTTTCAGCCCCTATTTTCCGGAAACCGCCGCACGCGCCCCGGACGGCTCCGGGCGGATATAGCTTCCCCGGTATACGGACAGCCAGACACCCATCAGCCCATACAGCACGATACACTGCCTGCCGTTCATCGAAAGAAACGGCAGCGCGCAGTCAACCGGCAGAAATACCCCGAAATTTACCAGCCCGTGAACCGCCGCCGATACTGCAAACACATAGATACAGCCGATTCCCGCCAGTGCGCCCAGACGGTTTTTCTCCTTCCCAACCCTCCAAAGCAAAAATCCTGCCAGCGCTGCCAGAACCGCCAGCACAATCACGGCTGCAATGATCCCGTAATTTTCTGAGATCCACAGGAGCGCATAATTTTCATTTTCCGGAAGCACTGCTCCGGTCGCCTTCACAGCAGCCGCGCCGGTAAGCCGAAGCTGCCCCAGCGTCTCCCGCACCGCCAGCCACTGATAATTCATTTGCTCCGGAACCGCCTTGCCCGCCATCATCCCAAACAGCGCCTTTAACCGCTCCGTCTGATATGTCGCCCCCTGCAAAAACAGTTTTCCGATATAAAAGCCTGCCAAAACAGCCGGGATCAAAAGAACCAGCGCTGCCTTGCCTTTTTTGACGCCGTACCAGCCCTTTCCGACCGCGAACGCCAACACTGCGACGCAGCCGCACAGCCATATTTTTACCATCAGTCCGTCCTGCAGACCGCCGCACACAAGCAGCAGCGCCCATGACAAAAACAGCCAGCCCAGCGCCTTTCCGATCCCGATCCACCTCTGGCGGCGGTAAAACCATACGAGCCCGGCAAAGCACGGAACCATCAGCATGACCATGTATCCCGCCCTGCCTGCGCCGTTTATCCGCTCTGCTCCCAGATAGGCGGCAGCCGCCAGCGCGGTCATAACGCACCATGACAGCCTCGGATATTTTCCAAGCACCGTATAATCTGCAAAACACACGCCTGTCATCAGCACAAGCCCGATCCCCGTGCATATGGCGAAACGCTGTGCCGTCTGCATATTTCCGCCCTGTCCTGCCCATATAAACTGGAGCACGATCCCTGCCAAAGCCAGAGCGCCGATCAGCCCCAGCACCTTCCAGTCCATCCGCGGACGGTGCACCCGGTCCAGTCCCATCCCGGCTTCCACCGGATCGCCCATCTGCGCCACCGCCAGCCGTTCTGCCTCCTCCGGCGTTTTCCCTTCCGCCAGATACGCTTCCTCCTGATCCTCCATGTGCGCCCGCAGCTCTTTTTCTACGACGGGGCGCATCGCGCGGCACCGCATCTGCCCGACGCACAGCCTGACGTATTCCGCGATGCGGGGTTCAGATTCCTGCATATGCCGCACCCCCGATCACGCTCTCCACCGCTTTTGCGTAGGTGTCCCAATCCTCTTTTTTCTGTTTCAGGCAGCGCTTTCCTTCCCGCGTAATGCGGTAGTACCGGCGCACCTTTCCGCCCGCCTCCTGCTCGTAGGACGTCAGAAGATTTTTTTCCTCCATTCCGTGAAGCAGGGGATAAAGCGTGCCCGCCTTCAGCTCAAATACATTTTCCGACTTGCGCCGCAGGCTCTCGATCATCTCGTAGCCGTACATATCCTTTTCATTTAACAGTCCCAGAAGCAGCATCGTCATGCTGCCCGAGACAAGGCTTTTCTCCAGTGCCATATCTGCCTCCTTTTCCATGTGACACAATGCCGTGCATCGCCTGTGTGTGAAAACATCATAGTATATAGATCATCTATATATTTTGATTATATATAGGTCATCTATATATGTCAAGCGAAAAGGAAACAATCAATGAAACATTTGGGAATCCAGCCCCTGCCCCACATCATCTCACTCAAAAACGCCCCTTTAAACAGCTCCGCCCTCCGGCAGCACGCAGCTTTGCCGGAGGGCGGAACCATTCGCCGTTTCCCTATTCCACTCTTATTTCATAAAGGTCACAATACAGCAATTCCCGGAGCTTCTCAATCTTTGCGGGCTGCTCCATCCCCGCCGCCGCTGCCTTAAGCGCCGCTTCGGAAGCATCCGTCCGCGCTGTATACACGAGCACCCGCTCTGCTTCCGCCAGCCTTTCGTCCTCCAGCGCCGATGTATCTGCAAGGCTTACAAAATAAATTTCATCATACTGCATCAGCTCCAGCGAATCGTCCCAGATCATCCACAGCAGCGCCGGATTATAAAAATAAACTGTCGGCACATCCGCATTTTCCTGTGCAAACGCGATGTTTTCCGCATCCTCTTCATATAAAAACAGCACTTTTCCATCCAGCAGCCCGTAAATCTGCCCGCACGCCAGAAAAACAAGGAACGCCAGGGCAGCTGCGCACACGCCCTTTTTCGCAAACCCGCTCTCCGGCGTCCCCTGCCCCTTCAGGGACACAGCCTTCCCGAACCCGCCTTCCCCGGCGGCAGCCCTTCCGAACCTGCAGACGCTGCACACATGCCGGACGAGCATCAAAAATAAAAGGACTGCCAGCAAAAGCAGCATGCCGTATACCGGGATCTGATACCGGTTCGCCTCCTCCGCCGTCAGAAGCGCCGTCTTTGTCACAACCGCAAAATATCCCAGAGACGCTGCCGCCGGAATCCACAGCGCCCTATAGCGCTCCCAGAAACCGGCTGCCGGTTTTTGCGCTGCGCACGCCGTTTCTGCCGCGCTCCCTTTTTGCGCCGCCGGGTCTTCCGCTCCCTTCTGCCCCGCCGTTTCTGCCGTACTCCCAAAACGCTTCCTTTCTATCCGCTGAAACGTCCACGCGGTCACTCCCAGCACGACCAGCACAAGGATCAGCACAAACAAAAGCCCGCCAAAAGCGTATTCATTCAAAAGCCCCACAAAAAAGCGCAGCCTCCCCCACGTATTTCCAAGGTCAAAAAACGCCCCCATCGCCTCGGTTCCCCTGTATCCCCTGAAAATATGCCCCAAACAGGCGGGATAGCTCAAAACCGCCGCCAAAAGCGAACCGATCACCACCGCCGCGTAAACGATGCAGTCCTTCCATTTCTGGCCCCAGCTTTTTTGCTCTGCTTTTTCAAAGAGCAGATAAAGCTCCATCGCCGCCGCAAGGAAAAACAGGTATACCGCAAAATAATAATGGGTCAGAAAGCCCAGATACACAAGGACCGCCAGCGGCGCATAAAAACGCCAGCCCCTTTTTCGCTCCTGCAGGCTTTTGACATGCAGCCACGTCGCCGCCAGCACCAAAAGCCCCAGCAGCATATACATCCGCACAAGCATAATGCCTGAATAGACCGCCGGATTAAAGCCAAACAACGCGCAGACGCCAAAAACCGCCAGCAGCCGCAGATTCCTGTCCGAAGCGCTCTCCTCCACAGCGCCTTCCCTGCCTGCTCCCGCAAGCCGCCATGCAAGCGCCGCCAGCACAAGCCAGCTTCCGATAAAAAAGAGCAGATTCAGCGTCAGCCCCTGCCATTTTGAAAACACGCCCGGCGTCAGGGAGCACACTCCATGCAGAAGCAGATAATAAAACGGCGGGTGCACGTCGTAGGTCTGCATCCGCACGACCGTTTCAAAATCAAACTGCTCTCCCGGCAGTACCGCAAATTCGTTGTAAATCTCGCTTCCCGGCTTCCACTCCCGATCCGTCGGCACAAGCCCCATCGTCACATTGGAGGAATAATAGGAATAATATTCGTCATAATGGAATCCCGTTTTTTTCATACAAAAACAGAGTGCTGCAATCACTTGCAGCACCAGAAGGATTCCGAAAAGCCAGTACAGCTTTCCCTTTTTCCCTGTTTTTTTCATGGAACGTCCCCCGTCACAGCTCTTTTAAATAAACCGCGATCGCGTCATGCCAGTCCGCAAACCGAAAATCTGTCGTCAGGCGGAACATCCGCTTGTCCAGCACGGAATATAACGGACGGGGCGTGGGGGAACCGTATTCTTCCGTGGAAATTCCCTCCACCCTTGTATTTTTGCCCGCGAGCCTGAAAATCTCCTCCGCAAACTCCGCCCAGCTGCAGCTCCCTTCACAGGTCGCATGGAAAATCCCGTAATTATCCGTAAATAACAATGCGTCGATCGCCTTTGTCAGCTCCAGCGTGCTCGTAGGGGAACCGAACTGGTCGTTGACAACGCGCACAACATCGTGGTTTTCAGACAGCTTCAGCATCGTCTTTGCAAAATTTTTGCCGTCGCCGTACAGCCATGCGGTGCGCAGGATGAAATATCTGTCCGCAAACTGCTCCACAAACCGCTCGCCCGCAAGCTTTGTAGAGCCGTAAGCGCTCGCCGGAGCCGCCGCATCCGTCTCCACATAGGGCTTCGTCCCTTTTCCGTCAAACACATAGTCCGTAGAAATGTGCATCAGCTTCGCGCCCGTCTCCCTTGCCGCGATCGCCAGATTGCGGGGGCCGATGGCATTGATTGCAAACGCCTTCTCATACTGCGTCTCGCACGCGTCCACCGCCGTAAACGCCGCACAGTTGATGATCGCGTAAGGCTGAACCTCTTTTGCAAGCTTCATGACCGCGCCGATGTCGGTAATATCCAGCTCGTCCACATCCGTATTCACAAAGCTGATCTCCGGATCATTTTTATAAAATTCATTGACCGCCCTGCCAAGCTGGCCGTTGCATCCGGTTACAATAATTTTCTTCATCTCGTCCTCCTCTGAAATTCCGTTTTTTTTAAGTGTATCATCATTTACTGCATTTTACCAGAAATATTGCGTTTCTCGGGAGTTTGACAGTTGAATATTAAAAAAAGTACTCACAGGTCGCATAAAACCTGCTTTTTTTATGTCAAATTTTATGC